>BNJU01005046.1_pt1 | contig 141832 bp, 223 predicted proteins | sample 8539281 | NCBI WGS metagenome assembly BNJU01 (sample SAMD00202456, study PRJDB9452) | human saliva metagenome | isolation source: human saliva | place: Japan
GGCGAAGCGCCGCCACCTACTCCAGCCTGCGGTACGATGGTGCCTGGCCCTTGTCCGCATCTGAGGGCAAGCGACTTCCTCGGGGCCGTGTCTGGAAATCGTCCGCAGCGAGGGACTGCGCCTGCCCGCAGCCCGCCGTGTCACACGCGGCGGCACCTGCGACAGCTCTGGCCAGGCCGCCCGTGAGAAGTTCCCCTGGAGGATTACTACGACACCTTGGGACGAGCCGTCCGCGTGCGAGGACAGGCCAATGGCCCCTGTCGGCGAAGCTTCCCTGGCCGCAGACCTCAAGGTGGCTACGAGCCAGGTCCTGGGCTGAGCCTGTGCACCAGACGTCTCAGCAAGTTGAGCCCTGGGACCGCCGTTGTCTTTGAGGTGGAGCGGCAAACACTGCCGAGTCCAAACCCAAGCCGATCCCAAACCCAAGGCTGAACCACCGAAGACCGAAACCCAAACAACCAAGCCCGATCTAAAAGCCCAAATCAAAGGCCGGCCAAGCGGTCCAAGCAAAAGGGTCAGTCTGTCCCAAGCGCCGATGGCATGCCTCGGGATATGAATGAGCTTCTTGCGATGCTCACCGAGGTGCTGGTGACGGCGTGGAGGTAGTGTGGAGAAAGCTGCAGGACAGTGCCGTGAAGCAAAATTGAGTCAGGCCCTACCGTAATGTCCGCAAGATGAAATTAGCTTTCTTCTCAGGCGGACATTCCCCTACGTCCGTCTGCGCGGGTGGGCATAAGGAGGATTACCATGGACGGCAGATGATATGAGGCAGGCGCAGAAGATACCAAAAAGCAGCTCGCCGACGCCCAGGATGAGCTTGCGGACATCGAGGTCTGCCTCTGCCGGCGGTATGGTCAAGGTGATCGGTACGGCCGACGTACGGATCACCTCGATCACCATCGATCCCGACGCGCTCGATCCGGGACATCGAGATTATTCAGAGACACGATCGTCGCGGCTTGATCAACGGTGTCTCGGTGCTGGGGAAGCTGTAATCAACGGCTCAGGAGCCGTCACCAGGTGGTATGAATGTCAGGCTGTTCTGGGGTGCTCTAGATAGAACACCTGCGCAGATGGGCAAGCCGCCACAGGCCGCAGAGTCATACGGGTCATGCGGCCTGCAGGCCCGAGGCGATGGTTGTGCTGCAGCGTCTGCTCGATGAAGCGGCAGACTACCGAGGATCGGTCCCAAGTCTGCACAGCGCATCGCATACTGAATCTGAGTCTGACACAGGGCCGCGCGTCGTCTTTCATGCCATCACACGGTGCAAACAGGAGGTTCACTTCTGTCCGGTCTGTTTTTCGTACGTACGCGCAAGACCTGTGATATCTGTGCAGACTCCTCTCGCGACAGGGTTGCCTCTGCGTCGTGTCGGAGCCGCGCGATGTCTCGGCGATTGAGCGCAACGAAAACTATCTTAGCTATACCGTAGCAGCGCGTCATCTCGCCATGGACAAGGTGGGCCAGACCAGCTGCACGTGCGTGAGCTGATCTCGCGTTTGGCTGATGGTACGGTGCGGGAGGTTATCCTCGCTACCAACCCGGACGTCGAGGAGAGACTACGACCGCCTACACGCGCTATAGCGCCCCCACAAACGTCAAGTCTCTGCGACTCGCGGTGGCCTGCCCGTTGGCGAGACCGCCCAGGCGCCGATGAGGTGACGCGGACGCGCCATAGAGAACGCCGTATTATGTAGAAGTGGGAAAGAGCGGGCGATATTGCCTGCCGATATTGACTGGCCCGAGCTATCGGAGTGAGGAAGGTCTGACATGGTAGGACAACCAACCCAGTGTCTCCACGAGGTCTGCTGTCCCCAGGAAGGCGCCGCGGTCTCCTGGTGGATCCGGCACTATCGCTCACATACCACAGGCTCCACAAGCTCGTCCGACGACGTGATCGCCGCTTTCGCCTCGCGCCTACCGTCTGTTGGCTCCCACGGTGGGGATCACTAAAGCCCTATCGGCGCCTCACCGCGCTCAACGCAGGGTAGAGAACCAGGGCAGTCGATCTCGCCTCATCGAGGCCACCGGTCGTGGGTCCCCTCGACGAGCAGGAGCACCGAGGCCCGTGGTGTCGACAGCTCAGACGGGCCTTCGCCACATCGATGCGAGCCAGGGTGCCACAGGTCGGACCGAGGATAACATCAGCAGGGTCTCGCCTCACCGCGAGCTGGTCGCGCACGGGCTTGGCGCCGAGATGCGCCTGCGGGGCACGACGTCATGGGTGGCTTAACCCAGGTCACGCCGCAAAGAGACAGCCCGCACGCTGTGAATGACCCAGGGCGCTGGTTCATCGTCGTGACGCGCTCATCGTCGGGCGCTCCAGTTTTTGTTGCTGTTGCGCGGCTGCATCGGTCGGCTAACAAGGTGAGTGAGCGGGTGGGTCAGCCGCCACCAGCAGACAGACCTCCGGCGGAGGGGAGCGTCTCTACCAAGGGACAGTCTTCTCGATATCAAGCAGGATGACAGTACGTATGCGCTGGTCGGCCGTAGGGGAGAACTCAGCTTCCGGTGACGCATACATGCAGATCCCTGATAAGCCTGCGCAACTCGTCCCTATAATGGCACGATCATCATTCCCGAGCCTCGACGAGGCAGATGGGACGATAACTCGCCTACTCTGATTGGCAACGGATCATCGCCGGTGGTCGACGGGATAAACCCTATGCAGGTGGTTCTGGCTCCATCGCCAGGCAGACTCAAGGGGTCGAACCTGCTTGTGAGCAACGATGCGGGTAAAGGTGACGACAATCTCATGAGTCAGGGACATGAGGCAGAAGACGTCGTCGGAATTTATTCTGCCGCCATGAAAGGTTCGTGCAGACGGAGGGGAGCTGGCGTGGGGAGATGGGAGCGTCTGCGGGCGTCTTCTGTCAGGGAACGCACGGGCTTTCTGCGCACGCGTCTAGTGCATGGGTCCCGGTAGGCTCAAGGGCGGCACGTCTTGGCAAAAGACCCTGCGGTGTGAGGCCTTCGGGATGACGCAAAAGGCGAACTTCGGCCTTTGGCGAGCGCAGGTTATCGCAGGTCTGGCCGCTGGCAGCTGGGACGGACGCAGTCACGCGGGCTTTCCCGCTATGGACGGGTCTGAACGAGATAAGGCGTTCGGGCTCGAGCCCAGAGCCGCCGAGGCGCGCGCCACACCGCGCCGAGCACACGCGCCACCGTAGCGGAGGCGCGACTTCAGCGTGAGGCCGAGAACGCCGGCCGCCCCAGGTTCCGCTCGCGAGCGCCAATCTGTTCGCCGAACTCCACTGCAACGTCGCTGATTCCACCTGTGGCCGCTGTGAGGGTCTCGACAGGGCCAGCTGGCGGATGCGGGCCTCTCCTGACTCCCAACCTGCAGGTGTTGCGTCGGCGTCAGGCGATGGTGGGCTGTGCTCGGGGGTGGCCTCACGAACGGCGGGCCGTCTTGTTGCTAGCGAATAGTTTCTCAGCTGACCAAACGGATGCGTTTCGTGTCGCACGGGTATGAGGACGTATCCACCGACATAGAGCGTCTGGGGTCTGTCGCCGCTGACTTGGAACGGAACGCTCGTGAAGACAAGTAGCCCCCATCATGACGACAATGCGCACATCTCGCGCTCGGGTCGACGTCGTCGATATGCGTCAGTATTCGCCCATGGCCGTGAGGCGTAGTGCTCCCTAGGTCGCGCGATAAGCTCAGAGCAGTCAACGTGTAAGGCAGTTCCGTCCCGGCAGACCAGAAATTGACGTGGGGTCATCCGCAAGCTCCTCGCGTCAAAGCGGGTAGAGACGCAAGTAGCCGCAACACCTATGTTGGCGCCATGTCTCTAACGCCCGTTTTCGCGTGTCGACTGGGCTTTTGTTTTGCGCGGGGAGCTATCGGGACGCCGTTCGAGCCGGAGGGGTATTGGAACGCGAGGTAGTCGAGGCTCCACGCTCATGACTATCGCTATAGCTGGTCCCACAAGCTCGAGTTGGTGATGAAGCGCTCCCGTGCGCGACGGGTAACCGCTGCTTGCGATGCGCTCTTGTTCCTCCGTGGAGGGTGCCCCAGCTCTCATAATTTGTTTACGTCCGTCGCCTGCGACATGCCGCCACTTGCAGAGCGCGGTGCCACCGTACGTCTACCTGCTCATTTTGACTTGAATCGATGATGTTTGCAGGGTAACGCAGGCGATGAGCGTGACGACGCCTTTTACCCAAAGAAACTCTCCGGGGTGCCTTGCGCGCGCGGCAAAAGGCGACCCCACCGCGCCGACACGATGACGCGCAGGATCGAGGGCATGGCGCGACGTCGTAGGACTTACGTGAGCCGGACGCGCAGATGGATGGCCATAAGCTGCACGATGAGGATGGGATGACGGGGCCAGCAGCGCAGATGCCAGCGCGCACGCCACTGCCAATGTGCGGTTCTGCCAGAAGAAGAGTGTTGCCCGGTAACAAGGCAACCGCTCGGCGAGCTGGCCTGAGGCAGGGTGCGCGCGTGAACGATGCGCTGCGACCGCGGTGAAGTACGGCGAGCAGGAGCAGATGAATGTGAAGAGGGCCCTTCCGACGACGATGCGGTAGACGTGGCGGGACGTCGAGCCGCTCGGTGACGGGGACCTGCGAGCAGAAAGACACAGGGAAGCACGAACGTCCACACGGTGACGCCACGGCCTGATGCGCATTGCCTCACGTGTGTGATCAGGGTCAATCGCGGACATTTACGATGGATAGACCAAGGTGCACGATGCCCGCGACAAAGACGGAGAAAACCACCCCTTAACGAGGAAGGCAAGGAGCATCCTCGTTGTCAGATGGCCAAGCAGCCAGGGCAGACCGAAGAACGCTTCAGTAGTACGACGGCCAATACGACCAGACGAGAGATTGCTCCAGACTCATCTGCCTGACTACAGCAGCGGGTCGATGGCAGCATAGAGCATACCGCCGCCCCGTGGCGGTCTGCTGGGAATGGGACGTGGTCCTGGGTGGGCATGCGTCTTCTTCTCCGTGGCGTCGTTCTCGTGCGCGTCACGTGGCTGTGATTCGGCGGCGAGCGTGGCCGTGATGCGGGCAAGTGCTTGCAAGTCGAGACCCGCTGATGAAGCTCTGGGCTACGGTGCCGACGTTGCGATGTTGTGCGCAGGGACCTCTATACCACAATACCATGAAGAGGTCTCTGGACCTGCGCTCATTCCAAAGACGTCGTGAGCCTGAAGTGTCGGATAGGCGTCCTGCTGCCGCAAGCGCGATAACGACCGGAAAGCGCTCAGGAAAAATCGGTGCGCTAATCTCTCCAGTGCGAATGATCCGCCCCGCCTCGTCAACCTTCATGGTGAGCCCCGTCGCCAATATGCCTGTGATAACCGATGACCCGAACTGATGGGCATAAAAGGGACACGTCACGCTACGCAGAGGATGGTGTAACGTAACGTCACTATTTACGGGTGATTAGCTGTCCATGTCACCGTGCCGCCGTCTAGTGCCGTTTCTCGATGACCTCTGATCGACGCTGTGTCCGCGTGCTGCACTCGACGTTACGGTGGCACACCTCTTACTCGACGCCACCAGTGGCACAAGTCGGCATATGCGCAATTGCCAGAAAGATGTCGTGCCCGCTCCGGGCGTCACCGAGTGGCACGCGCCGCCTCGACGCCACCGGTGGCGCGGCCGAGCCCACTGGTCCGGCGGTGACGCCGATGAGACACCCGGGCGAGCGCTGCCCGCGCCCAGGCACTGCTGCGACGATCCACACCCGCGAAGGTGTCGTGGCAGCAGGAAGCGCACCAGGTCGCGGTGAGGGGCACGCTCGGAGAATCGTCCGCCGTCTTCGACAGGGCTGGAAGGTGGAGTTCGGCACAGCAGCTTGGAGGTGCATCATTGGCCTGACCATGAAAAGAGCGCGGCGTCCTGTGACGGGGACACCACATGAGTTGCCTTCCGGGGCAATAAGCCCTAGACTCAACTGTAAAGCTCGTGATTTTCATGGTCTGATGCGGAGGTCTTTTATGCATGCGCACGCCCGGCGTCACGCGGGGGCCATCGTGGGCGCCGTCATCGCCTTTGTCCTGGGCCTCGTGGCGCTGCCGTCAGGGCCAGTCTCGGCTAAGCACCAGCAGCGGTTTGACCAGGACACCGGTCGTCAGATCATGAGTAAATGGTCCGACTATGAGGCAGACCGTCCTCCCGAGAACGGCAAGTCCACGTGACCGACAACGCTCCACCTCACCGACGGGGCCGCTGCGGCGGTACTACGTCCGTAGTCCCTACGGTATCTTCGGTCTGAAGGCGGCTGATGCACAGGGCAGAACGTGGTGCGGCAGCTTTACGGACGTGACAACCGACAACGGGTTCAAGTTTACAGATGAGTTTAAGAATGGCAATATCACCAGCATCAAGCTTTCAGGCCTGGCAAGGCAACGGTAACACTGACATCATTTGGTATGACCTTTGGCGCGGACGTCACGGTCACCGCAGTCCTACCGCCACAGGAGCACGGTTACGTTCTACCAGCTACAGTGCATCGCAACGGCTCCGTGCATCAGACGATGGGAGGGGCTATAGCGGCGCCCGATCGCGTGAAGGCAATCTGTGCGCGAGGCTACGTGTTCAAGGGCTGGGCGACGTCTCGCCTTGGAGCTGGTTAATGGCAGAGACTGGAGAGGTACTGAAGTTCCGAGCTCATCTACACAGAGCTACTATGCCGTGGGGACGTTGTCTCCGGGCAGCAACCCGCGATCAGCTTTGACGCCAACGGGGCGAGGATCGTAGCTCCCCCAGACGTACGAGGAGGGGCGGGCCACGAGCACTCGTGCTCAATTCGTTTGTCCGCGTGGGCCACAGCTTCGGGGTTGGAACACCCAGTACGGACGGCACAGGTACGGCCTACGACGACGGAACACGATCATAGTGACGTCGGATCTGACGCTCTACGCGCAGTGAACTCCATATCTATACCGTGACCCTTCACGCAAACCATGGGAGACGAGACGAAGCGAGTCACGGTCACGTATGGGTGAAGACACAAAATTCATCACCTATGACATATTCGTGGCCAGGGCACACGATCGTGGGATGGAACACCAGGCCCGACGGCAACCGGGCGAACTATGGACCGAGGGGCACGTACAGTACGCGGAACACCGACTTCGCCGTGTGGCCGATGCGACCGAAGACGCCCAGCTATGGTCTAACGCGCCACTATATCCAACAATCCAGTCACTCCTGCTGACGGCTGTCGAAAGTCACTCTCGGATCAGGGGCGGAGACATTCAACCAACCTCTTCCAGGGACAGGGTACAGAACAGCGCCTTACCCCCGAACGGAGATGATCGGCTGGCTGCTCTCGTACCCGTCCTTGCGTTCGCGGGCGCGGTCGTGCTCGTCGCTGGTGTCGTCGCCAGGGCAGAGGCAGTCTGACACGAGATGCGTTAGCTGGCAGAGCACGTGAACGTAAGGATGGTGGCGTCGTGGGCTGAGAGACCTCTTGGCATTGAGTTGTTGACTTCGTGGAGCGAACAGATGTGTTCCTTCGGTTCGATGATGGGGAGCATATGAGCTCGCTATGGTCGTGTTTCTTAAGAACCAAAGGCGAATTGCTGGCGTCGATAGAAGGAAGCGTACTCGCGGCAACGGTGAGCTCAAAAGAAACGAAACGCAGACACCGCAAAGAGCGTAAAGCAGATGGCACTTCTATCCGGTTGACGGATCTCTGGGGAATGGCTCCTGCAGGCAAGAACGACAACGCCACGATCGCCGTGTTCGTGCCGACATGAAGCGTTGTACCGAGTCGCTGTGGGCGAACAGAGGCGAGCAAGGCTCACGGACGGACCGGTGCCTCGCGGCTCGTGTGTGGTGCGGTGCCACCAGGTCTCTTCGGCAAATGTTTTCTGGCATGTATAGATGCGGAGCGCCCCGTGCGGGGCGCTCCTGTTCTTAACGGTCGCTAAAGCTAACGTGGGCGCTCGGCAGGCGTGAGCACACTCGAGACGTGCAGTTGTGTCACGCTTCGCCCTGCCCCCGTTCTAGTGCGCCTTTACCCAACCAGAGACGTTTGCATTGTTATTGAGGGCGTCACGTTTTGCGGATCGTGGTGCGTGGAGAATTGCTGGTGCGCATCTCGTGAACCTTGATAAGGGTGTCCGCTCGAGTCATTGATACTCTTACTGCACAGGCGCTCACTTCCAGCAGCATCACTCAATTCGTCGAGGACGATGAATGACTACCGCCAACTCGTTCTTATGTGGTCTGCATCACCTCTGTCGTACACCGCTTGTAGCGCTGGGTGTTGTTGGCGTCGCACCAGAGCCGTTGTTGACGGTTGAGGTCTGTATGGTCACAGAGTCAACGTAGTCGCTGGTGACAGATCAGTATGTGGCATTGTGGGTGCTGCGTTGCTTTTGCACGGTGATGACCGACAGTCCAGTGCGCTCTTGGCGACGGGCCCGCGATGGGATCGGTCGAGGTGACGCACGCTTCGCGTTCGTCCTCGTAGGTGACGTTTGGCACGAAACCCATCTCGATGATGCTCTTTGCGCTATCTTCGGTTCTGCCCACGACTCGGTACCGTGTAGTTCTTGGCGATCTTGAGCTCGACCGTGTCACCCGTGCGTGCGATACTGTCCCATCAGCGGGTCGGTCTCGAGCACGCATTCAGGCGATATCATCTGAAATTGCTCGCTTTATTGATTACGTTGGGCTAGACCCTGGGCTAACGTCGCGTCATCAAGACTTACCCTTCTCGTTAGGCCAAGGTTCTCAGGATTCCTCGGTTATCCGTACGGTTTTGCGGATGATTAACGTGCCGGGGTCGGGTGACATCCGGCTGTCGATACGCCATAGTCATCCGTCCCCTCTTGGAGGATCTCGACCTTAAACCATCCGCCTCGGTGCGTTTCTCGCCGTATCGACGCTTTCGGTCGGGACATCGGGTACGCGCTTTCCGCCCCATCTCCTGGTCATGCGTGATGATCCACAGTGCAACGACTTTTGACGATGACGCTATAAGAAGATGATGATAGTAAACAACTGACGTTCCGGTGCATGTTGCGGTCATGTGGGTTGGCCGCCTGCATGGGTCAGCGCTCCGTTGCCGGGGGCGCCTGCTCGCTGTCGGCACCGCGCCGACCTCCTCCTCTTGGCATTGGCTGCCTCGATGTACTCGCGTGGGACCTCCCTGCCCTCGCTGCGCTGCATGATGGGGACGAGGAAGGGGCGCGCTTAGCCGCTACCCCTCCGCCGCTGCCGCTGTCTGGTCGGCAAAGTACTGCTTCTCGCGCTCATTGCTCTCGTCGTATTCGTGTCCTCCATAGTCATCTCGCTGTCGGGTTCCTCGCCTTGGTCTCATCGGTATAGTCTTACTCAATCAAAGTCGTCGTGGTAGTCAAGTTGCATCCCGCCGGCGTCGTGAGCTCGTCCGGATCATCGAGGGTTATCAAGCTACGTCGAGATCGTCGAGGTTGTCGAGCTCGTCGTTGTCGCGACCCTCCGTCTCGTGGTCCTGAAGCTGCCCACTATCATAATTGTCGTCCGACGAGCCATCCTCTGCAGGTTTGTCTCCCGAGGCTCTAGAGGCGGAAGTCGTCTGCGGCTGGCTTTGCGTGCCAACGCCACCTCCTCGACATACGAACTGCCCTCGTACTCGTTTGGCCTTGTCCCTCTGCCCGGTCGTTGGCGTACGACCGTCGCCTCGGACTCGCTCAGGAACAGGTCATCGGGCAACGATGGGATCCAAACTGAACGTCCATCCGGCCGTCGATGTCTTTCTCGTCGGCTGCGTATGCGATCGACTTTATGCTGGTTGCCATCGGTCGTGATCTCTCGTCATCTGCGGCTCTGCCGCGTAAGTCTTCGCTTGCAGGGGCGTGCCCTCGCCACCATTACCATCGTCGATTAATGGGGAATATCGATCTTGGTCGTTCGCCCAACTCTCGTTTGAACGAGGCCCGCCTGGTACGCCACGAGATCACGTCTCCTCAGGAGACATGCTCGACAGGTCAGGCCCTCTCAAAAGATGAGGCTGTCTGCGGTCACCTCATTACGACACCAAATCATCGCCAAGGTCGTTTATCGTGTCGTCGTTATCGCGCGTCGTTGGCTCCGCCGCCGTCGACATCATGCCAATATCGTCAGCTCGTCGACGTCCACGTCTGCATCGTCGACATCGAGGCTGATGCCTCGCTATCCTCGTCCATGTCGTCACTGCAGATAATCCTGTCAACAGTGGCGTTCCGCAGTGCGGACAGATGAACGCCTTATCTGGCAGCAGCTCTCCGCATTCTGGAGCGGGATTGCGGCTCCGTCCTCGGGTGCAGCCTAGCGGATGTGGCTGATGTTAACAACATGCCGCGACGCTCGCCCGCGTGGCCATTGTCGCTGACGGCATCCATGGTGCAAGACAGCTTCGATTGGACGCCGTTTTACCCGCTGCCGTGGGAGGGCATCATGGGCAACAAACTTCGATTCATAATTGGGCTTATGCTGCTGTTTTACCGGTACATACGGAATTTATCTGTTTATTGAAATAATTGAAGAGCTTTCCTACGCGTCGGTGTGGGGTGGTGCGCTGCGACTGGTCGGCGAGGACTCTGCGCTAGCGCTTTATCGGCGTGGGACAGAGCTTACAGCTCAGGTGGGGTACGTCTATGCGAATGGCAAGCCACAGAGGCAACCATCGCCTCCGTGATGGGTAGTCACGTCCTGTCTGCGCGCGCGCATGAGGTGTGAGTCCTCTGACCTTCTCGCGGGCTCCTCAGTCACTCGCGCCTGAGCGTCGCCCCATGATGCCCAAGCGTGGGGATGCTCCGTAGCTACCAGGCACGCTCGCCTCTCCGGAGGAAGTTCGTCGCAGTCGATCTGGACGAACGCCGTCGGTTTGCGCGGATGACGTCTGTCTGCGCCCCCTCGCGCTGTGACGCAGGCGTGAGCACCGTGCATCCGCATGCGGCGAATCCGCCTCGGGAAAACTCAAACCCGTAATTTGGGTGGACTACGTAGGGACGTACATATCACCAGCTGCGGGTGGACGATTCGTACGCGTCAATAATAAATAATCGTTGATAATGTGCGGATCCCTGGCCTCACGGTCACGTATACTCATGTGCGTCATTTCTCTTGTTGGATAATCAGCACTGTGTGTCCCACAGTGCGTATGTCCTGATGGTTGCACGAAACTCTCTCGGCGCTCGGACAAGGAGGAAGAGATGAAATTCACGTCAGCACAGTTTTCCTCCATCAAGAGGTTACTGAGGCGGGCTGCACGACGTCAGGCGGTCAGTCGCACGGCTGACAACTTCCGTATCTGTCTTCTCGCTCGCAGCACACACCGACATCAGTGCCGAAACTGCCACTTCTCAGCCTTCTGGTCGTGGCTGGAGAAGCGGGTCCACTATGAGCGGTGGGCGTACGTGGACACTCGCCGAGGGTGATGCGCTCGTCACGCCCGTCGATATCGGTGGGAATCCAAAGCCAAGGGTTGCGTCTATATCGGCTCACCCTCACGAAGGAGACGCACATGAACGAGGAAAGGTCAGGCGGGAGATCATCGAGCTGGCGGGCTGCTGCCGACCCGAAGGACCGGAAGATCGTGAACATGGACCTGGCGCATAACAGTGGCAATTCGCGCTGTGAGCTGCCGCCGGCACGGGTCTTGATGAGCATGCGGCGCCCGGCGATGCGCTGGTCTTTGCGCTTGAGGCGGGCGATCGTCGGCTACGGTACAGAGCATCGTATCCACGCGGGTGAGAACCAAGTTTGACAAGGCAGAACACTGCGTCCGTGCCAGTCGGCCCTTCAGATGGCACTGCTCCTCGTGCGTGCAGTGGTGCTGCCAAGATCTACTCTTCAGACATCGGCGGTGTCCTTCGGTGCGCCGGGACCCAACCTCAGTGCCCCACCAGATTCTGGGGTACCTAAGTGACCTCAGCCTGGGCAAACATCGCCCGCCTCGGTACCCCACCGGGTCTGGGGCACTAAAGGCGGCGTTGAGGTCTCCCATCAACGCAGCTCCATGCTATCACTACTCGCCTCCTCGCCTCGTTCGTCGACCGCACAGCCATAGGTAAAGGATGACATCATTGCCGCTCCAGACGAGAATATCAAGTGGGGGATTGCGATGGTCCCCACGCCAGTCGGGAGGGCGAGCAATGGAAAGCAGTGGCTTGAGCTCGGTAAGGTCGCCATCGTCACCGGTGCCGCCTCTGGGATCAGCAGGCATGTCGCGCTGAGTCCTGAGGGCGTTGGCTCATGATCGTCATCGTCGACCTCACTGTCAAAGACCGGAAGGAGACGAAGCTGGAGGTATGTACTGCGTCAAGTGCGACGTGTCAGATCGCGACAACGTTGACGCCATGACGCAGGCTGTCATGGACCGCTATGGTGCCATTGACATCCTCGTCAGCAATACGAGGCTCAACAGGCGCGTCTGCTCGTGAACGCTGTCGGAAAAGCCCCAGTGATACGAAACTTGGTGTCGATGACTTCAACCTCATGTTTGACGTTAACGTCGGGCGTCTTCCTGGCGCAGGCCGCGCCGCCGCCAGATGATCAGGCAGGGCAAGGGCGTAATCATCAACATATCCCTCCGAGTCCGGAAAGGAAGGGTCGCGCAGGGTCAGTCGGCCTACTCTGCCACCAAGGGGAGCCGTCAATTCCTTCACGCGCTCCTGGGCAAGGAGATTAATGACGGCGTGCGCGTCGTTGCCTGCGCCCCAGGCATCATGGAGCCACGGGCCTGCATGCCCCGCCTATGACGAGGCGCTTGCCACCACGCGCGGCACCACTCCCAGAACAAGCTCCTTTCGACTGCAAAGAAGTCCATCCCGTCGGTCGCCCGGCATGCTCGACGGTGGGCTACACCGATAACGTTTCTTGCCTCAGATCACGCTGGCTACATCTCGGGCGACGATCAATATCTCTGGCGGCAAGAGCACGCGGCTAATTGACGCTCCGTTAGGTGACAAGATGCCAAGGCTGCGAACAGCAGGATCAGCGCTACTCGCGCTTACTTCTCATGACATGCTACGGCAACGTTTCGGAACTTTCTTCGAGACGTTGGGCGTGAGCTCGCGGCCTGCGTCTAACGACGTCCAAGAGGCCCACTTCTTGCTAGGCGATGTGGCCACGCTCGAGGCGAGCGGGCGTGCTGACGCTTGTCATCTACGATCGCGAGGCGTTCTTTGCGCTGTGAGCAGGAACTGAGGGGCGAGCGAACAAGCGCCAGATTCCCCAAAGTGACGTGCGCTTGTTCCGTGATCATAGCTCCTTGAGTCGGTCACGATGGGCGTCTTGCTGGGGCTGACGGGTCTACGCTTGCGGCTGACCTGGCCGCCCTGCGCGATGACATCGCCCTTGAGACTAGTATCACGGGCGCGAGAACGGTGGGCTTGTCCTCGACAGCAATGATTGACATCGGGTCCTATATCATCGATAAGGCATGATGCCGTCTACGAGATCGCCCACTTGATGGGCAGATCCGGACATCATCGCCAGAACACGCGTCTGATCTCCGGGGCAAAACATCACGACATACTTGTCCGTTACGTCACCGTCATGCTCGATCTCGCTTTCGCCGGGCCGCGGTGCTATCGATATGAAACCGTTGGTGGACTTTGTTGGCTTTCCGGTTCTCGCTCGTCGATCGCCTCGTTGATATCGAAGGGGTCTGGTGGCAGGTACCGTACAAGGGCGCCTGAAACATCCTCCTCTCCATCGTTGGCGTGCGGACGCCGAGCGACGCCGACTCCGTGGGGCCGGTCGAGAAACGGACGAGGAGGTCGATCTCGCTAGTGAAGGACATCGTGACTGCCGTGCAGTACGACGATCTCAACATTGCCGTCCAGCTTTGGGATCTCTCTACCGAGTCCGGAGCGCCGTATCAAGTACATGCTCGACCGCCCGCGCTGTGGCATCGTGTTGTGAAACCCGCTCTGGGAGAGCATGAGGAGTAGTCACGCTCGAGTACGAGATATCTGGTATCGCCGCGGCATCGACACGCAATCCGCACGGCACTGAGGCGCCCGATTGACGAGCGAGCTACCTGACCGCCTACTTTCGGCGTTATTCTTCGAGCGTCCTGAGGACCTCCAGCTGCACCTGAAGATAGCCGTGGTCGCGGGGTCCAGGAGCGCATCACGGCCCATCTCATTGAGCGTTTCACGCTGTCGCAGTGCCTCGGACAGCTCTGACGAGGTGTCCCTCTTCCTCTGATCAGAGCGAGGATGTGCTGGAGGGCTTTGACGTGGTGCTGAGTACGACGCCGCTGTCGCTGTCGTGTGATGTGCCCATGACTACTATGGCGTGATTCGACGAGCAGGAGATGCTGGCCGCATCCGGCGTGCCGCAAGTCCGGCGAGGCGATCCATGCGGCCGATGCGGCGCCAGCCCCATCGACCTCGCAGCCTGCTGAGGCCAGGCACGCTTTCTTTCCGCCTGGAGGACGTCGAGAGGACTATGCGGGCGGTATCGCCAGTGAATGTGCTGACGATCTCATTGGCCGGGGCTGCCTGGATCGCGGGGTTCGCAGAGCGACTCAAGAAGCGCGAGCGCTGCATCGCATGGTGTTCGACCACGTGCGGTTGCGCCACACCGCCAGCAGTCTCGCCACGGGGACATATGTCGCAGTCATGCAGACCTTTCCTCGGCCAGTGGCGTAGCGGGGCGTGATCCTCGTTCGGCCATGTCCTGCTGGGCGCGCTGAGGTCACGTCCATGCCGATAGAGGCGGCTCGTGTGCGGGTCTACGACGGGAATGGTCCAGATCGTGCAGAGTAACGACCCTCTGCGAGCGCTTTGCCGGAGCGCCACGACCCTACGAGGATGCGATCCGCGTCCTGAGCGAGAGGGAAGCCCAGTGATGCGCTGCGTGGCGGAGTAGAGTCGATGGCTGTGATGTGTGGTTGCTACCCAAGATATGGAGAAGGGAGGGAAGAAGAGTGCTGCGGTCATACTCGTCATCGTTGCCGCGATGGTGGCTCAGTCTCGTTCTGACGTATTGTCAGATGCGTGACTTTTCTCGTGAGTTCGCAGCTCAAGAGAAGGGTAGGTTGTTGTCGGACGTAGGAGTGAGGTCATGCCGGCGCTATCGTTATGTTCCTGCTGGATGATGACGGCATCATCCGGGAGGGCAAGGCAGGCGGAGGCGTCAGTTCCTTCGCGCGTGGAGGACCTTCCGCAGCGAGGGAAGAGACATCTGTGACTTGCGCGCCAGCGACGCACCCGACGGGCCATCGCAACCTCGGCAAGGCGCTCGAGGACGCCGCACTAACCATGGGCTCTATGTTTCCAGGCAAGCCGATCCCAGAGCCAGCCGCGCCCGTCCAGAACGTGAAAGGCAATGGGGCCTTTCTTGGCGGGTGAGGTCCCCAGGACTACCAGTCGACAATAACTAAGAAGGCAGGAGAGGTCCGTGAAGCCATCACTAACCTCACATCCGCATTCGCGAACCTGTTCTATGAGGGCAAGCAGTCATGAGCTGGGTGACAGGAATAATCCCCCTGATCCTCATGCCCTCGTCTTCGCGAACTCGCTTGTGGCGTTCTATTGGGCAAGAGCGTGTCAATCGATTCGCGAAGTTCTGACAGGAAACCCCCTGCTTCGCTATCTTGTGCTCCTGGTTTGTCAGCGCCCTGATGCTCGGCAACCGCATGGCGCTCTCGATGCGCGTTGCTGAGTCTACAAGCACGGCTACGCGCGGCTGCCTCGTATCATTGTCACAACAGCGGCATCTTTGCACATCAATCCCGGTGAGATCTTTATCTACCTAAGATCGCATCGGTGTCACGGCCCCGGCCCTGACACACTGGCAGCTTCGCTTCGCTATCTCTTCTGGTTGGCTTGTCGCCAACTTCATCTCGGGTGGTCGACCGAGTTCACCACACGTCTGGTCGAGCGCCAGCGGCACGGGCGCGCCTGCGCGCGAGCTTGGTCAACTAACGAGCACCTCGACGCTGCGGCGCTAGGAAGGACCAAACAATGGCTGAGTTCAAGGCTATCCAAGATCGTCTGCAGGCGATGGTGGTTGGGGAGGCCGCGTGGTCAAAGCCACGCCCGCTAAGCAGCAAGGGTCGTGTATATAGTCGGTGGTGGCGCCGAGCCCGAGTGCGCCTCCCGCATCGTTGAGCTGTCATGGCATGACGCCCGTCAATGGCTTCAAGACCTCCTGCCCGGAAGAGAGATCGCCATGGTGGGTTGTCATCGACTGCGGCGGCATTTCCTGCGCTGCAGCATCACCCGCAGAAGGGCATTCCCACCGCTAACGGGATGCCGACTGGCAGGTCGGGTCTGCTGGCGCAGCACATCAAAAAGAGGACATTTACGTCTCTTCGGTCAGGTCCATTGCTATCTCTTGCGGATGGATCCGAGGCCGTCTCTGGCAGCTACGCTGGCTGCTAGGCACTCGCTCCGCTGCCACCAGCGAGGTTAAGGATTCTGGTGCTGATTCTGGTGTGTCCTGGCAAGGACAAAGGGATCATGGCGAGCACGCCGCACAGAAGAGCAGCCTGCTGTCTGCCAGGCATGGGCGTTGGCACCTTTTGTCAACACGCTCTACCAGGCGGGTCGTGACGCCATCCAGACCTGTATCACCACGCTGTTGCCGTTCATGGCGTTCGTCGCATGCTTATTGGCGTCATCAACGGCACGGGCTCGGCAACCCTCATTGCCAACTTCCTCTCGCCGCTTGCTGGCAACCCCTGTGGGCCTGCTGGTTCTCTGGGCATCGTCGTGTCCATTCCCGGTCTCTGCGCTGCTTGGTCCCGAGCGGTCATCGCCAGATCATAGGAACGCTTATCGGTGCCAGATCGCGGCAGGCGCCATCGCGCCCCAGATGGCCTGCCCGCGCTGTTTGCGATTAACAACCAGTGTGCCTGACTTCGTTCTTGCTGGCCTGGGCCTTGCCGAGGCCGAGACCGAGACCATAGAGGTCGGCGTACTATCTGTCATGTACTCCCGCTTCCTTACCGGCTGGGTTCGCGTACTCCTCGCATTCGCCGCATCCGTCGGTCTGTACGCGTAGTATGTTGGCGTCGGTGGGTGTCCTTTGCGCCACGTTTGGCTACGAGTAGATTGGAATGGTGATGAAAGCTATCTATGAGGTCAAGGTACTGGGCGTGGGCCCTCACGCCGAGGATTTTAGGGCTACCCAATATGCTCATCCTCTTTGGTGCGACAGCGCCCCCAGAGCTCAAGGACTATTGCTACCTGGTCAATGTGAATCCCATAGACGGGCAGATCTCTGTCGGCGACATTCTTCGCATAGATGATGGCTTCTATAAGATCACTGTATCGGGTGCCGAGGCCCCGGTCACCCTGCAGAGTCTGGGGCACTGCAGCAGCATCAGCTTCACCGCTGCAGCTATCGAACATGGCCGGCACGCTCTACGTGGAGCAGGCCGGAGGTCCCCGTGCTACAGGTCGGTACCACCATCAGATCATCAAGTACGAGTAAGGGGATGGCACCGGTACCAGGCCCCTTGGCGCCGGGAACCCCAGCCTGAGTGCCCCGCAGATTCTGGGTACCTAAGATTTGACTCAACTGGGTAACGTCGCCGCCTCGGTACCCCGCAGATTCTGGGGCACCGAGGCGGCGTTAGTCTTATGGTGCAGACTTCGCGAAGGTTGCGAAAACCAGCGGTCTTGGCGATCGTGGTATATACTTTTAAGGCTTTTCCACTGAGCCCCGTAATCTCGCAGGAAAAGATCCGGCTGTCCGTCCAGGGGCCGCCGAAGCACAGGTTTCAAGGAGGAGTTCAGTGACCAAGTCGACTCATTATGCCAAGAAGGTGAGGTCGAGCAAGTGGGCTGCTTATCGACGCCGACGGCGCCACGCCCGGTCGCCTCGCGACGAGGGCGGCCATGATCCTTCGCGGCAAAGATAAGCCACAGTATACGCCCAACGCCGACACTGGTGACTTCGTGATCGTCATCAACGCAGACAAGGTGAGGCTTACGGGTACCAAGGCAGAGCATAAGAGCCACTGGCGCCATTCTGTTGGCTGAGGCCTCAAGACAGAGTCTTTCGCAGACGTCATGGCTGCCGTCCGAGCGGGTCATCGAGCACGCCGTCAAGGGCATGCTCCCCAAGACTCACGCCCGGCCGCCAGCAGGGCATGAAGCTTTGCCAGCGTCACGCTGGCCCCGAGCATCCGCATGCTGCTCTGGGAATCCTACCAAGATCGATCTGGAGGCGTAACCGATGGCTGATAACATCGCTCTGATACCGGCACTGGGCGTCGCAGGAGGCGACGGCATCGTGTCCGCCTGATCCCTGCAACAAGTAAGGTCAGCGCACGGCAGGAGGCCGCACAGTACTGGGCGCCAGCAGCTCGTTGATAACGCTAAGGCTCCGTTTCGCGTGACTGACACCGTCGGTCGTTTTGACGTCTTCGCGAACCGTGACGGAGGCGGCATCGACGGCCAGTCGGGGCACTACGTCTTGGCATCGCCCGCGCTGCTCGAGGCGGGCGAAAATGCGCCGAGCTCAAGAAGGCGCTGGGCTGCTCGCGAGACCTTCTCGTGCGGTCGAGCGCAAGTACGGTCTCAAGAAGGCCCTGCAAGCGCCGCAGTTCTGCTGCGCTAGATCCTCTTGGCCCACCGCCGTGTGGCGTGCCGTTCCTATCGGCAAAGAGAGCAGTTGTGTGGGGAAAGTCGCGTGTTGCGGCTTCCTGTCTTGCGTCTGACGCAGGCGGAGGACAATCCCGCCTCTAATGTAGTGACTCGGTCGCCACAATGAGCTGCCTGATTGCGCACTGTCGGGCCTTCTGGGTGCACCTAAGTACCGCGACCGTGCTGGAGCCCGATTTTATCGATGTACCCCGTATCCTCATCTGGACGCAGCAGACATATGCTGCGCAGGAATTCTGCCGTATAGTCTGAGGCGTAGTCCCACGTCCGGGTCGTCGCAAAGCGCCGTGTGCACCGAGTGCGTGAGAGGAAGAGCATGGTACTGGGACGGACGGATTTCGCGGCAAGGCCAATGAGGGGCTCTCGACGTCGAACATGCCTACAAGATAGGTCGCTTCAGGGTGGTACCACGGCGCGTCAGGAGCGCAAGGCCCGCGTCGTGCTCGTATGACTACGCGTCGCTCAAGCTACACGTTCGAGTCAGCACTCGTGGCGGGGCTCGTTGCCTCCGGCGCCGATGCGTACATGCTCCACGTCATCCCCACGCCCGGGGTCTCCTACGAGACGCTTGACGGCCGATTCGACTGCGGCATCGCTGATCACGGCGTCTCGCAACTCTTCACCGACAACGGCATCAAGCTCGTCAACAGCGAGAGGCTACAAGATGGACGAGGACGTGCTTGAGCGGATAGAGGACTACATTGACGACAAGGTGGAAGTTTCCGCGACGAGGCGATGCCATAGGGTGCACTGTGGACTGGCATGCAGGGGCCGCAACCGCTATATAGCCTCTCCTCATCGCCAGCGCCAACTTCCGCCCAAGGTGTCAGGTGGGGCTGACTGCGCGAATGGCGCCGCTTCCTCGGTCGCCAAGCCCGTCTTCGATGCGCTCGGGCAGATGTGCGCGTGATAAGCAACGCGCCGGACGGCTTTAACATCAACGTCGACTGCGGCTCCACCCATCAGTCGAGCGCCTGCAGCGCACGTGGTAGAACAAGGTCTTGACGTGGGCTGCCTATGACGGAGACGCGGATCGCTGCCTTGCCGTCGACGAGCGCGGTCGCACCGTTGACGGTGACCTCATCCTCTACATCTGTGGAAAGATACCTGCATAAGCACGGTCGCCTTGCCGCGAACTCATCGTCCCCACGGTCATGAGCAACTACGGCCTCTTCAAGGCCTTCGACGAGGCGAGGCCTCTCGTACGTGACCACGGATGTGGGCACGATAGAACGTCTATGCCTGCATGCGCGAGAATGGCTACTCGCTCGGCGGGGGAGCAGTCGAGGCCCACATCATCTTTGGCGACATCGAGCGCACTGGAGACGGCATCATGACGGCCTGCGCATCATGGAGGTCATCCGTGCGGAGCGAGGACCCTCTCTCAGCTTGCGGCGCCCGTGAGGCTCTCATCCCAGCAGCTCGTGAACGTTCGTGTTGCGGACAGGGCTGCCGCCATGGAGTCCGTCGATGTCAGGCGGCTGTCAGAGAGGCCGAGGAATTCCTTTGGGGCAATGGTCGGTGCTCGTGCGTGCTTCCGGCACCGAACCCCTCATCCGCGTGATGCGGAGGCACCAGAGTATGCGCTGCACCCAGGCCAATGATATCGTCGTAAGGGCGCTCGAAACCTTTGCGGGTGTAGTCTCGAGCGAGCTTGAGGGGCCTCGGGCAAGCTGCTTGTCCGATCGAGCCAACAGGGCACGAAAAGGTGGCTCTGCGTTCGTAGCATCCAGGTTAGCGTGGCAAAGATGGAGGCATGCGCATGTGCGGAATCGTGGGATATACCGGCAAGAATCAGGCAATCAACTACCTGCTCGATGGCCTTGCGGCCTTGGAGTACCGCGGGTATGACTCGGCTGGCGTTGCCATCATCCGCGCCCTCAAGGCACATGCACGTCGGGCGCTGGTCGTGGAGGCGTTGCGCCGGCGTTGCGATGACGCGAACCTCGTGGGCAGCTGTGGCATCGGCCATACCCGATGGGCCACCCATGGCGCCCCCGCCGACAGGAACGCCCATCCGCACACGGACTGCTCGGGCAGCATCGCCATCGTCCACAACGGCATCATCGAGAACTTCGAGGAGCTTCGTCGCAGCCTGCGTGCCGAGGGACATGAGTTCAAGAGCGAGACCGACTCCGAGGTCATAGCGCACCTTTTTGGGGATGCGTGGAACGGTCCGGCCATGAGGGACATGGTCGGCGCGCTGCCGCACCGTCGCGCCTCGAGGGGTCATGGGCCATCGCCGTCATCTGCTCCGACGCACCTGACCAGATCGCCGTGACGCGCTGTGGAAGCCCGCTTGTCGTGGCCTCCACCGAGGACGGCGCATACGCGGCATCGGACGTCATACCGCTTTCCTCCGTCACGGACCACGTGGTACAGCTTGAAGATGGTGACATCGCCCTGCTCGAAAAGGACGCATCACCGTCTATGACGCGAGTGGCGGCGAGGTCAACAGGGCCAGGGCCTCGACATCGACTGGGACGCCTCGATGGCGACGCTCGCTGGCCACTCCGACTTCATGGGCAGGAGATCGCCGAGCAGCCCGAGGCTATCGGAGCGCCTGCTCAGGATCGTCTCGGCAAACATGGCATCGAGATGGACGAGGCTACGCATGACGCGCGAGGAGCTCGTCTCAGGTGAGATCGCGTCTACATCATCGGCTGCGGAACCTCCTACAATGTGGGTCATAGCAAAGACCCTCATAGAGCACTGGGCCCGGATCTTCGTCTCGGCTGAGTTCGCCTCCGGAGTTCAATTATGCCGACGTCCTCGTGACTGACCATACACCTCTGCCTCATCATCACGCAGTCTGGCGAGACGGCAGACACCCCTAGCGGGCCGCTCGCAGGCTCAGGGCATGGGCTGCAAGATCTTCGCGATCACCAATGTGTTGGGGAGCCCGGCCGCACGTGAGGCCGATGGTACGCTCTACGTGCAGGCTGGTCCCGGAGGTGGCTGTTGCCTCCACCAAGGCGTATACTGCCCAGATGGTTGCGTCCGCGCTCGTAGCCCTGGCGTTTGGCCTCGCCAACGGCAGCATGACGCCCCGTGATGTCGAGATGATTCACCGCGAGCTCAGGCAGGTGCCTGACCTCATCCGCGAGATCTTTAACCGCAGTTGGCAGGACAAGCAGGCCGTGCCCATCTTCCAGGATGCCACGGTGCGCTTTACCTGGGGCGTGGCACCAACTGACCACGGCCTCACGAGGGTGCTCTCAAGATGAGGAGATCGCCTACGTGCATGCCGAGGCCTATCGCAGGCGAGATGAAGCATGGTCCCATCGCGCTCATCGAACCCGGCTTCCTGGTACTGCGGTGGTTCCCGACGATCACGCACGATAAGACCGTCTCGAACATCATGGAGTCCATCGCTCGCGGAGCTGGGTGGTCGCTGTGGCGACTGACGGTGACGAGGAGGTGGCCCAGCTCGCGAGCAGGGTGCCATGGGTGCCGAAGATGGACGAGTACATTGATGCCCATCGTCGCAGTCGTGCGACTCTGCAGATGCTTGCGCGCTACGTCGCCACGCCAAAGGTCTTGATCGATTGACAAAGCCGCGTAACCTCGCAAAGTCCGTTACGGCTGAGTAGCAATGACGGGCGAGGGGGAGACGTGATGGCAGTTGCGGCATTGGCGTAGATATGCTTGAGATAGCGCGCATGGAGGCCGTCATGCGTCGGCGTCCGAGCTTTGTCGCACGAGTCTTCACCGAGGACGAGCGCAGCTACTGTGATGCGAGTCCCAGGCCGGCAGATCACTCACGCTGCTCGCTTCGCGGCACGCGAGGCCGTGCTCAAGGCGCGCGCTACGGGCTTCCGGAGGGCGGGCTTTAGGACGTCTCGGTGAGGCGCGCTGACAACGGTCGGCCCAGCTGCGTCCTCTGGGCCGTGCGGCCGAGATTGCCGAGGCCAGGGTGTGCAGGAGGTGGCGATCTGCCTCGACGACGCACGATGAGGCCGTCGCGACCGCCGTGATGGTGACCAGCCGTTCGTCCGAAGCGGGATGCGACTACGGCGCCGCCACAGAGTTTCAGGCGTCATTCAGAGCGCCCGCGTCATCGTCGACGAGCTCGAGCACCTCGCCGGAGAGGGCGAGGATGTCCGAGGGCATGTCGATGGAGACGTTGGGAGAGGCCCATCGAGGTGAGGGCACAGAGGAAGAGCAACGTGCGCGAGTGGGCAAGTCGTCTCGCGAGGAGGCCTAGGAAGGTGACATCATGCAGCCAGTCCTAAACGTCGAGGATGTCAAGCAGGTGGAGAGTGACCTCACCGGCGTGGGCGTGAGCATATCTGAGCTCATGCACAGGGCTGGAGTATCGACGGCCCTGAGAGGTCATGGGCATGGGCAACGTCGAGGAAGTCGTCGTGATGTGGCCTTGGCAACAACGGGGAGACGGTTGGGTTTGTTCCGAGAGCCTCAAGGCCAGGGGCATCCGCGTAGCGTGGTTACCCTCGGTCGAGCCAGACGCGATACGTGGTGACCTCGCCCGTAGTGGCTAAGTGGTGCCGAGCACGCTGGCGTTTCCGTGCTCGTCGCCCCTCCGCGCGACCAGCTTGAGAAGGTGCTCACAGCCGCTGACGTCGTGGTCGATGCCAGTGCTCGGCACCGGCTTCCATGGGATTCCCCGCACGCCCTTGACATCTGGATAGACTGCGTCAACGACTCTGACGCACGTGTCGTCGCGGTGGACGCCGAGGGCCTCTGCCCAGACCGGCCTTCTGCCGGCGGCTGCGTCTCGGCAGACCTCACGGTGACGATGCTCAGTGCCCAGCTGGCCTGCTTGCCGACCAGGGTCGAGACACCTGCGGCACCATTGTGGTGGCGCCTCGCCGAGCGAGACCGAGCAGCTCGTGCGTGAGGCAGACCCCGTCGCCTGGCGTGCCGACCTCGCGGACTATGCGGGCATGCTCCCACCCCTCTCAAACGCGGACAATAAGTTCACGCGCGGCTCGGTGCTCGTCGTCGGGGGATCGCAGCGCTTCGTCGGGGCTCCGGCCGCGGCCGCGCTTGCTGCGGCAACGAGCCGGCGCAGGCTATGTGACGCTTGCCGTTCCCGCGCCCATCGTGCCTGTCATCCAGTCACAGCTGCTTGAGATCCCCGTGCTCGGCCTTCCTGCCAAGGACAATGGGACCTTCTCCGATGCGGCTGCCATCAAGATCGCCGAGCTTAAGCTGAGAAGCGCCCTGCACCTTGGTCGGCCCCGGGCATGCGCGTGACCGCCGGCACCGTGAGTGTGGTCTCACACCTGCTCTCTGCCGAGGTGCCACTGGTCGTCGATGCCGACGGCCTGAACTGTATTACGCGCTTGACCTCAAAAACCCTGGACGAGTTTCCTGAGCTGTTTGCGTCGCAGCGACCTTTGGTCCTGACCCCGCATCGTGGCGAGCTGGGCGTCTGGTTGGCCTGTAGCAACGCCGCCCAACTCACTCACCACCGCAATGGAGGCCGCGCGTCGTATCGTCTGGGCGGATGGCGGAGCGAGCTGTGCGTCGGGTAATGGGATCGGCGACCGCCCGCTCGAACGCAGAGGTCGCGCTTTTTGCCTAAGCTTGCAGGCCCGCATCTCTGGCCACGGCAGGCTCGGGCGACGCGCTCAGCGGCGCTCATCGCGCGCTTCTCGCGCGAGGTAGCATAGACCACGAGGACCTGCCCACGCTCACGGCGCTGACCTGCGAGATTCACGGGCACGCCGGCTCGCTGGCCATCAACGAGCGTGGGTCTCGTGGCGTCATGGCTCGTGCGACATCACAGACATGATCGGACTGGCAGAGGATGCGCTTGAGGATGACATCGCCTTTCCCGAGGGCGAGCCAGAGGAGTAGGCGGTGGCAGCGGTGGAGGATGCGATGTCGGGATGCGACGTGCTTAAGAACTGCCCTCTGGACCGGTGGGCTTGGGTCGAGATAGACCTTGGCGCGCTTCGCGCGAACGTCCGCACGTTTAAGGCGCTTCTCGAGCCACGCACCAGCTGATGCGCGCGGTCAAGGCCGACGCGTACGGGCACGGTGCCGTCGAGTGCGCAAAGGCCATGTACGCCGCAGGCGCCAACCAGTTTGCGGTTGCCACGGTTGCCGAGGGTGTCGAGCTGCGCCGTGCGGGCATCTCGTGGCCGATCCTTGTGCTGTGTGAGCCGCCGCTTGGTGCCATCGACACCCTGCTTGCACAGCTGACCTTCATGCCATCAATCTACACGAGCGACTTCTGCGTTTTCCCTTGGCGAGAGGGCCGTCGCCTTTGGGCAGGTGGGTAGGTCACCCGGCCATCGACACGGCATGACCCTGCATTGGGGTGTTGCCGGATGACGTGGTTGAGCTGCGCCATCTGATCGACTTCCACCGAGGCTCTGGAGTGCGCCGGCACCTTTACTCACTTTGCCACGGCTGACGTCATCGGCGACTGGGACTCTGCAGCAGCAGTCTTCTGCTCTCGCGCGCTACCTCGCGGCACTTGAGGCCGCAGGACCCTGACCACGGCCTCGTGCACTGTGACAATACGCCAGGTACCGTGCCCATCCCGAGCTACATAACGACATGTGTCGCGTGGGCATCGGACCTATGGCTTTGCACCCTTCCGCCACCACCGAGCCGAGGGTCGCGCTGAGGCCCGTGATGAGTGTGCGAGCTCGCGTGACGCGCGCCATCTACCCGGCTGTGGGCGAGGGCGTGGCCATGGTCTCACGTATCGCGTGCCGACGCCCAACATTCAGATCGCGACTGTGCCCATAGGCTATGCGGACGGTCTGGCCCGCGTACTCGAATCACATGGATGTGCTGGTCAATGGTGTTCGCGTGCGCCAGGTCGGCCGTATCTGCATGGACCAGTTCAGGTTTGCCGTTGACACGAGCCGGCGCAGCCTTGGGAGTGTGAAGACCGGGGCTCCCGTGGAGTGTGGAGACGTCGACCATACTGGGTACAGACGGTGGCCAAACGATATCTGCCGACGAGATGGCGCGCCTGCAGTGACACGATCAACTACGAGGTCACCTGCGACTTTGGTATGCGCCTCGAGAAAGTCTACGTCTAGGTTGATGACAGCGATGCCAGCCATACACATACCCGGTCACGACCGTCCAAAACCAGGCGGAGGTCTCGCTCGACGAGATTCGTGCGGTCATGGGGACTGTCACCCTGTGGCCTGGGGAGAGACGCGTACTAATCTGGTATTTATGTTGGCAACCCGCACGCCCGGGTGATGTTCATCGGCGAGGTCCTGGAAGAAACGAGGATCTGCAGGGGAGCCCTTCGTCGGTGCCGCCGGCCACAAAGTTGACTCGCTGCTTTCGATAGCGGGGCTCACGTGGATGAGGTCTACATCGCCAACGTGATCAGTGTCGTCCACCGGGAAATCGCAAACCCGCGTCCCGAGGAGATCGAGGCCTGCGCGCCCTTCCTGCGCGAGCAGGTTCGCTCTGTGTGGCCGGATGTAATCGTGTGTCTTGGGAACTTTGCCTCACAGTGGCTGCTTAAGACCGAGAAAAGGCGTCACGAAGCTGCGCGGTGCCCTCACCAAGTGGGGCATTTTGTGGTGTCCCACCTTCCATCCTGCGGCATGCATCTATCACTCTGACTGGCAACCGCAGCTTGAGAGCGACCTTGCGATGGTGGGGCGTGGCTTTATGGCGAACCCACCCTGACGACGGGGGTGTGACTGACGGTAGAGTCTCGTAACGAGTTCGCAAAAGAAGAGACGATCGCGCTCGGCTGCACCTTGGGCCCCTGCTTCGGGAGGGTGATGTCTCGTGCCCACAGGAGACCCTTTGGGGCAGGAAAGACGCAGCTTACGACAGGTATAGCGAGGGGCAGGGCGTCTCTGGCGACGTTACGAGTCCCACGTTCACGATCGAGATGGTCTACGAGGGGAGCGGATGCCGCTCTATCACTTTTGACTCTTACCGGCTCGTTGACACGAGCGAGCCTCGAGGGACATCTGGGCTCTACGACGTCCTCGGCGGTGACGGTCCCCGTGTCATCGAGTGGGGCGAGCGCTTTGTGGACGAGATGGCTCCGAGCGCGTGGACGTGCTCATCTTGCGCTGACGGGGAGGGTGAGGCTGAGCCGGGTATCGAGCCGTTGCGTCGCATTCGCCTTTTACGGCGCACGACGTTCGCGGTGAGGACCTGCTTGTGCACCGAGAAGTCGACGGACGTCGAGAGGTGCTGGCGCCGGGTGGGTGCCGGCGGGCGTCTCATCCTCACGGAAAGGCGCACCCTGGCAACCGACCCTCACGGAAAGGCGCAGTTTGGCCGCTGGGAGGGCGGCGGTGAGCCGGTCCCAGAAATCGTCCGCCTCGAGTCACGGGAAAACCGCACTCGTGGTCGTAGCGTTAGCAAAAGTGCGCACTTTGCAACTTACCGATTGCACGGGAGTGCGTCTTTCCGCGAGGGCGGGCTGACCGCGGCTCGCCGCAACCCGGATGAGAATATGGGCAACCGCAAAACAACACACCAAAAGCGAAGGGAGGGCCCATGACGGTCTGGGTTCACGAGCGACCCGCACCTTGGCCACGAGAACATCATCGAGCACCAGGGGCGCTCTTCCGCGACGCCGAGCACATGGCACAGGCCCTCATCGCCAACATCAACTCGGTGGTGCTGCAGCGAGACACCCTCTACATTCTCGGCGACTTCACCATGAAGGTTAACGGCAAGTGAGGCCGCGAGCTGCGCTATAGGATCAACTGTCGTGAGCGCACCTGGTCAGGGGAAACCACGACAAGAAGTGGCAGGGCGAGACATGCCCTTCTCACCGTCAGCGACTACCTGGAGATCAGGGCTTGGGCCGGACAGGGTGGACGGTCCTGATGCACTACCCGATAGAGCATTGGAACGGCTCGTATCACGGCTCGATCCACCTGCACGGGCACATCCACGCCGACGCCGCGTACAATCGGAAAGCGATCGAGGAGGGCCGCCGAAGGTTCGACGTCGGGGTCGACGCTAACGGCTACATGCCCGTCAGCGAGCACCAGGTGCTGCAGTGGGCGGGGCTGGGGTAGTGCGACGAGCATAGAGAACCTATGCGCAACGCTCGCTGTGCGCCCGTATAAAGATAACGACCAGTCCGCCTGCACCCATGCAGACGGACTAGGTACTCTGTCTCCGACATATGCCTTATCTCGATGACCGCCACCAGCAGCTTGTCGTGGTGGTCGACGTCGGCATGATGATCCTGTCGCCCTCGAAAGCGATGGCCATGCTGGATGTCCGTTCACGCTCACCTCGAACTCGCTGGTGCCCTGGATGCGCTTGGTACGAAGCGAAGGGGTCAGGGGTCCTGGGCGAGACACGGAGCTTGTTGTCCACCATGCCCCGCTCCTTGGCGGTGAGCTTGGCGTAGTGCTTTGTGAAGTTCTTCTCAAGCTGGAGCCGATAGGACACCTAGACCGCCTTGTGCAGGTCGGCGATGAGATCTTCGACGTCATCGTAGACTGCGGCTCGCCTGTTGCGACCGACTCGCGCGCGACGGCCGCCAGGGCCTCAGTTTCTCCTCGCCTTGGCCTTCGGGTAGAACACCACGGGAACCATCATAACCACACCGTTGTCGACGACGATGAACATGTCGCCGCGCTGCAGCCCCAGCTCGTTCACGACCGCCTTGGGGATGGTCACCTGCGACTTGTCCTTCGAGCTCTGCAAGCATCTCGCGCTCCTCTAATTCCAACTTTCCAACTTATGGAATTATAGCACAGCTGGGACAGCCTGTCCCTGCTCATCCCTTCCCCAGACGTCAGCTTCTCGCGGGCAGGGCGATGGTGGTGGACTCTTCTGATGGGGTCCAGCACGGCTATGACGCGCTGATCGCTGTTGCGGTCGCCGTTCCGCGCCCAGCTCGGCAAAGCCTGAGTTCCCGGCACTTCCCTTGGCTCACAACTGGCAGCCTGATGGTGTCCGGGCACCTGATCCCTGCGAAGGCCCCGTGCGCCTCGCCCGTCTTCCGCACGGGCTCTGTGGTGACCAGCCGCCCGTCGCGCCCTGTCGCGTGTCGCTCGCGCGGGACCCCGGCATCGACTCGACTGCGGGTGGCGGCGGGGCGCCGGTCGCGTTGCCGGCGACGTGGCGGAAGAGGGCAGGCCTGCGTCCCTCCGCACGACGGGTGAGGCGGACCTCCCTCGCCGGCCTCGCCGTTGTGGCTTGAGACGCCAGCGGCGCCCGCACGGTGCTCGGGCTCGGCGTGGCTGCACGCGTCGGCGCAGGCCATCAGCCTGCCCGGGCGCAGGAGGGAGCCTGGCGGGAACGCGTCGCCGAGCGACACGGCGAGCGCCGTGCCTGCGGCGCGGGCGTTGCGGCCCCTCGACGCCCTCCGGCGCGGGCCGAACCGCCCGTCGCCAGGTCGTAGGAGAACAGGCCCTGGCCTTGCTCCGGCACGCCCCGCGCGCCCCGTCCACGACCCGACCCAGGCACGCCCCGCGCACCCTGTCCACGACCCGACCCAGGCACGCACGGCCCTCCCTCACGGCCCTGGCGCCGTCCCCTGCAGACCTGACGGCCGTCGCGCGCTCGTTGCCGCCCGCGACGTCGTGGCGGACGTGCTGCCCGCCTCCTGTGGAATAAGTGAAGCCCTCTGCCACGACACCGATGTGGCCGCCGCACGCAAGCGACGGACAAGGTGTTTCAACAGTTAGGCGCAGGCTCTCGGGGCAGGGGACGGCTCGGGTCTGCGTCCGGTGGCTAAGCGAAGTGCCGGGAAGTCAGGTGAGTGAACTGGCTCGTGAACACTGTGGGTCGCAGATCGGCATATGCGGTCGTTGATCACGTCATATGAGAGAGACGCAGAATAAGTGACTAATCCCCTGCTCGGACCCCTGACCAGGCATGTGCCTTGCGACACAGGGCATGGCAGGATTCTCTTCCGTCCCTAACTCGTTTCTCATCGTCGACCGTCCCCGCCGCTCTGCCCTCACAGGGCGGGTGCATCGCTTTCGACGAGCGCGTCGAGATGCTGCGGTTGATTCGGATCTGCGTCTCGACCTGCCTCATGGGTATGCGTCCCATTGCGGATCCAGTGGTACACGGAGCTGCGCGACACCTGCAGATACTGGCCGACCTGATGGGCTTGAACCACACCTCCACCACCAATGTCGGGTACTGCTCAGACACATCAAGGAATCATCCCCTGGTGTTCTCGTCACTCGGCATCACGCCTCGCCCGTGGGTGTTTGTTCTACATCGTCGCTTACCACCTTCTGTCCAGCCGCGTCAGGTGTTGGTAACGCCTTAGACAGGTTTTGCTGATGTTGAGGTCCTCGCCGCAAGTGCACAAAGCGGTACGGTTCCGTAAGGTTCCACAGGGTACGTTCACGCAATTTTCCTCCAGATGGCGGGTAGCGCGTTGGACAGTGGGACATTCACTGGGATCATGCAGATGGAGTGAGATGTTCGAGGGAAAGGCGCGGTTTGGCCGCTGGAGCCATCGAAAAGAGCACTCTGGACGCGACCCCACACTGCCAGCGACTCAAGCAGTATGCTGGTGGCGACCGCGTGCGTCGCTAACGCTTCGCCAGGCATCGCCTCATCTAGACATGCAGCTCACATTTTGCATGATGCAACCACCTGAAACAATCCCCCGAAACCAAGCTTGACGGTAAGGCTACACTAGCTGCTATGGTTTTGACCCTGACCGCTGACCCTGACCCCTTGACCCCTTGACGCTGGCGCGGCGACTGCGGCCAGTGAAGGACCGGTGATACCCGTGAGTTCGTCTGCCCATCGTCCGCCCCCACCGTGAGGACCTCTGTCCCCAGGACCCGTGTGATCCTTGCGCTGACGACCTCCACGACATGTTGGCTGCGCTGTCGCCCGTGTTGCCACAGCCAGTGCGCAGGACGGCATCGCGAGCTGCGACCATAGACGTCCTCACACAGGCGTCACTTCTGCGTCGCCGGGGCTAACGTTGGAGCTGACGGCGACTGCGCTGGGAGACGCTCGCGAGTAGCAAGGCTTGCGATGGCGGATGTCGACCAGGTGCTGGTGGGTCGCGGCCCAGGGTCTTTTCGACAGGCGTGCGCATAGCATCGCGACGGCAAAGGGCCTTGCGTGCGGGCTCGCCACGACGCTTCTGGGGCGTCGACTCGACGCCGTCGCTTGGACCGCCTGGCAGGCAGGGCGCGCAGGCTTGCCGTAGTGGGAGATGCGATGCGCAAAGAGGTTCATCCAGGCGTCTACCTGCTGGACGAGAGGGCGCCCGTCGACCTTCGAGGTCGAGCGCGTGCGTACGGTGAACGCCGCGATAGACGAGCTCAAGGCTGCTCCGGACGCGGGCAGCTTGTCCTCGGAGACGGCCTCCAGAAATACTGCACTGCGTTTGAGGAGCAGGTCTCGCAGGTGGTGGACGAGAACCCTGGCATCCCACGGAGGGTCTGATACGTCGTCCCAGGCGCCTCGACTCAGGCCCGCCCTCGGCGACGGGGATCCCGCACTCGTACACGGGCGTGTCACCGCCTCGGATGCGGGAGGAGGGCAGAGCGCGCTCGCCCGGACAAGGCGAGCTCGTCTGTCAGGGTCACGGGCGTGGACGAGGCACTCGCCGGTCGACATCTGCAGCTGCGTCCCATGCCGTCCGCAGACCTCGACGTTGTTGTCGCCCTCGATGCCGCGACAGCGAGGGAAGCGCCCACACCCCCTGGACCCGTACCGATGTTTGCTTCGAACTCGCCCAGCCGCAGCGCAGCTGGTGGTGCGCACGATCAGGAAGGATCATGGCTTCGCGGGTGGCTGGCTCGCGGGGCGGACTTCGAGGTTCTGATGTCGTCGTCCGCCATCATCGGCGTCGGCACGCTGCGTCTCAATCTCGTCGCCCGCATCGCCTACGACGGCCAGGCCTTTGGTGCCTCATCATCTCGCTTGAGGTCGACGAGCATAACGCTGCAGGTCAGGTCCATACGGCTCACTCGGTTTTGTCAAGGTGGAGAAAGGCCCGGTTACTTTTGGCCCGAGATGCCAAAGGCAAGTCTCACACCGCGCTCATCCTGCAGGCAAAGCTGCCACTTCAGGCTGACGCTCAACTCATGGCGCAGCTGCCCGAGCCCTCAGCCTCGATCTCGCCCATGGCCTCGGTGCCGGCCCCTCGTAACGCCGCCCTCGCGGCAGAAGATCGAGGCTGCCGGTGGCCCGGTGCTCGCCATGGAGTCATCCTGGCGACGAGACCGCGATGGCCGTCATCGACCTCGCGGGCACCATCCAGTCGAACGTAGTCGCTACCTCGGTCGACTTTCCATGCGCGCTTTTGGTGCGTCGTACCGGATTGCGTCCCGCAAGCACGTCGAGAGGCCATCGTCGGCGTCTTCGAGAGGTCATGGCCCAGGCGGGACGACACTTTGGCTGCGACACGCTGGCGGCCTCTGACCTCTCGTGCGTGGGCGTCACTGCAGGTCCGAGTCTCGTTGGTGCGCTCGTCGTGGGCATCGCCTTTGCCAAGGGACTCTGTGCGGCCACAGGCTTGCCGTTTACGGCGGTCAACCACCTTGAAGGCCACCTGCTCGCCAATTCTTCGAGACACCCGTGACTCAGGCCGCCCCTTCGTGGCGAGCCTGGTCTCTGAGTGCAAACACGATGCTTGATGTACGTGCGCGCCTGGGGCGACTATCAGATCCTTGGCGCCACCATCGATGACGCGGTGGGCGAGGCCTTTGACAAGGTTGCCAAGGCGCTGGGCCTCGGCTACCCTGGAGGTCCCGTGATCAGCAGGCTCGCGGCGCGGGCAACAGGAAGGCTATTCACTTCCCCGCGCGATGATGCACAGCAACGACTACCGCTTTTTCCCTGAGTGGACCCAAGACAGCGGTCATCGCCTGCAGTAGAGAGAGAGCAGGTCGGTCGCGCCATCAACCTGCCCGATCTTGCGGCCTCCCTTCGAGGCGGCGGTCATTGACGCAGGTTGCAGGCTGCTCGCCGCTGTGGAGAGACGGGCGTCTCTGACTTTTGCATCGGCGGGGTTGCCGCAAACCCAGAGCTCAGGCGAGCCGAATACAAGAGGGAGTTTGGGCGTGGCGTGCGCGGTGACCGTAGCTCCCATGGTTGTCTGCGGGGACAACGCCGCCATGATGGCCTTTGGCGGCCCTACGCAACTGGAGGGCGGGCGTGCTCTCTTCGCTCACCCAGGACGCAGAGCCCAACGCCAAGCTTTGGCTGCTGGTCGTCAGGAGAACCACCCGTCATTGGTCCCGGTTGGCCCGAGTAGCCTCGTGACAGAGGCTTGGTGATCGATACGCTGCGTTGGCAGCTAATTCCGTTCTATGTGAAGCTCTCTTAGCTCAACCAGTTTCTTGAGCTCGTGATCGCGTAGTCTCCGCAGCTCGTCTCACTGTCTGATCGAGGAAATGGCCTCGCCGTTTTGGGGCAGTTTGTGTACACCGTTGCGATGCGAGTCGACGCGAGCCGTGCCAGCTGGCACGAGTGCCTCAGCCGCCACGGCGTGTCGGTGGCGCCCCCTCGCTGGCGCCCTCTCGCTGGTCGGAAGACAGGCTCTGAACGAGTGGCGCCACCTGATCGGTTGGCATCTTCGCCGAGGCGTCAACCCACACGAACCCCCGAAGAGCCCCAAAAATGCGTCTTTCGTAACTCTCTGTTAGACCACCATTGACATACGGCTGTCACTTCTTGCTGCATCAGGCCAGGCATCTCTTGCGTCTTCCCACGATGTCGTCTGTCGACGGCGTCGTAGCGGAGGGCGGAGTGTCATCATGTCAACGGTGGTCTAACAGAGAGTTTCGTAAAATGCTCTCTTTACCTGGGCAAACGTCGAACCACCTCACGGAAAGGCGCATTCTGGGGCCGTCACCTACCACTCCGGACCGCCGCCCGCACGGAAAGGCGCAGTTTGCAGCCCGCAGGGTTGGGCAGAGTGCGTCTTTTCCGTGAGGTCAGACTCGAACCGAGATCTGCGACCCTGGCACAAACCCGCCCGCAGGCTGGCGGTTGCTCGAGCGCATTTGCCCAGTTGGGCCATTTTCCATAGTGCCCCCAGCCGGCGTCCCACACCTCCGGGGCGCCGCGACGTGACGGAAAACGCATTCGCATCCCATGCCGTACGGCAAAGCGCATTCTGCGTAGACACCTCACGGAAAAAGGCACACTCTGCCCCGTCACTACCCACTCCGGACCGCCGCCTTACCAAAAGACATGTTCTGCCCGTAGGCATGCCACGCATCAGGCGACGGGCCAGCAGCGCCCGCTTCTCAGCAGCAGTTGCCCGTCGCCGCAGCATGGCCTGTCCGCCATAGAGCGCGCAAAAGGAGGCCCGCCAGGACGCGCTGCAGCATGGATGCACCAGCTCGGGAGTATCGACCCGCCCGCTTTCCCTTTGTTTGATGATATAGGCCCACCTGTCCCCCGCGTGAAAGGGCGGGTACTCCTGACAGCCCGAAAAGTGCGCCCCTGACGGGTGGTCGTTTCCGGCGACCCGCAAAACCTCACGAGGGCACCCCCGTCAGGCGACTTTTCGCACCGCTGGCGGGCGGCGGCCGGCCGTCGGGGCGGCCGGGGCGCAGGTTGCGTACGGGAGTCCCCCTGCGTGACAGGATGCGCCGCGCGGGGTCCGATCCGTGTCAGGCGCCGGCGCCATGACGAGCCCCCGCCGGCGGCGAGTGCGCGCCGGGGGCGTGCGGACTGCGCCGCGCAAACGGGAGGCCATCAAGCACAGCGCGCGCCGCGCGTCCCATGACGGGCCACCGCGCGGGCTTCGTCGCCGATGTTCCCCCGGGCGTGGGCCTGCGTGGGAAGACACCTGACGTCCTTCGACCACGTAGCACATTGGGGGAGCATAATAGCCCATTACATATCCGATGGAAGCTGTGAGAATAACAAGCACGGCCGCTGCCTGTGGGCCCCTGCTGCTCAAAAATGCAATCCCATGGATGAGACCGAAGAGAAGCGATTGCGTTATGTTTCTGATCGTGAAAACCGAACTTGCCTACAAGCCTCTTCAGCAGAAACTCCTCTGAGCGGCTGCCCTCGGGAAAGGGAGGTGCGTGCAACCGCGTACGAAAAGGATGGCGGGTACCGGAGAGGCACATGCCCGCAAACGCAGATACAGCCGTCCGCGACGTTGCCGAGACGCAGAGCGAAATGGGACGCCTGCGGCAATGCGACAAAGGTCATGGCGACCAGCAGCCATAGCCTCCACTTGTTTTTCGTCGACACGCCCCTTGAGACCCATATAGGTGAGAAAGACCGCCTCTGGCCGAGACAGCCTACCAGACAAGGGAACCAGGAAAAGATGAGGAGTTGGAGGACAGCTGCCAGTTCGCTTGCGAATGCCACGACGTCATCCTTTCGTCAGGGTAATGCGCTCTAGCATGCGAGCGTTGCGATTGTATCGCAGGGGCTATGCGGGTTGATGTCATCGGATGGACATATCGTCACACTTTGGGACAATCGAATGACGATGAGATAATTCGAGAGTGATACATCCGCGTGTGTCTGTGCACCCGGACTCTGGAGGTGGGAATGGCGCAGAAAGCTGCAGATCGAGGAGCGGGCAAAGGATGCAGCGGACGGCGGAGTGCTAAACGCATGTTGTTCACCGGGCTTGTCGGACTAAGCTTCGTTTGTGCGGTCGTCGCTACGATAGTCGCGGTCATGCGGATCTTGAGCGGCGCTGCGTCGAAACTCCTCCGGGCATCGTCCGTTAATCGCCGACGCCATGCGTCTTGTCATCTGGGGGAGCCGGCGCTGACGCCGCGAGGCATATGCAAGGACATGCTCGGGGTGACTCACCCTTCACAGACAGCGCATGCACGCAGGATCAGCCTGTTTGGCGGGCTATTGGTAGCGGCTGCAGGACAATCGAGGCTCATGCCGCTCGTCCGGGTTCATAGCGCTTACCGTGGGACGGTTTGTGTCATCAGCTCGACGCAGAGCATGCCGAGGATCTTGCAAGCCGGTAGATCGTGGGCGCGATCCCGGAGCCGATCAGCTGTTTCTCCACTCGCCGCTCGCCATATGGCGCCATGGGGCTTTGCTGCAAGAGCAGGCGGAAGACCCTGCATAGCGATCATGGACGTTATCTCGTCATTGAGCTTGAGAGCATCACGCAGGCAGGGCAAGACGAGCGCGGATATCATCCGGGCCACGGGCACCTCCGGCCAACGTCTCGAAGACTTCAGGAATGGAAAAGTAAAGGCTGTCAGCCGAGGACGCTGTTGGATATCTGCGTGGAGTCGGACCGTCAGCCGGGAGATCTGATCAGGCGCGTAGTGAACGGGGAGCTTGAGGCTTGCGTGTCCCGACGCGTCGCGAGCGTGGCGAACCGCACGCGCACTGATGGCGCAGGGAGGCTCCTCCCGAGCCGCCGACCAGAGTCTACGTGGTGGATCTTCAGGACGAGTAATGCACTCATCTGCATCACTTACCGTCGCGTTTGCTGGTTATGTGCGCAGGCGCGCTGTCGCTGTGACGTCACTTTGATATCATCATTTTAAATATAATTATCGAGAAAAAGATGAGTCGTCTGATTTGGAATACGTATGTCAAGCGATGAGGCAGACGGACGGTGGAGGAGGAGGAGAATCGGTGCGTAAGCTTGGGCGGAGACCGTCGTGCTGCACGAGCGATCTCCAAACGCTTCGGGAAAGTTCGAAGCTGTCAAATCGGTAGCTCGACTTAAAGCGCGGCGTGTACGGACCTATCGGCGGCGAGAATGGCGCCGAAAGCAACATTGATCCGCATGATCTGTGGTCTGACAAGACCGACGGCGAAACAGGATCTCCCTCTTCGGAAAGACGAATCAGAAGGAGATCCGCCATGCGCGCTCGCACATTGGCTACGTGCCTGACGCCAGCGCCTCGTGTCGACCTCAGCGTTGCGACAACCTGGTGCGTTGCATAGTGCATGTCCCAGGAGAGCTATCGACAGCATCTTTGCGGATCGTCGGACTGGAGGGTAATAGGAGGAAACGCGGGCTGAGCTCTGATGGGCATGAGGCGCCGCTGGTCTTGGCATTGCGTTTCTAGGGATCCGAAGCTTCTGATTCTCGACGAGGCCGACGAACGGGCTTGACCCCATGGGCATCGTCGGAGTGAGAAAGCTGATATCACATGAAAGAACGTGGGAGAAAGACCATCCTTGATATCCAGCCACAGCCTCGGGAGCTGTGCAAGGTGCTTGATCCATTTTTGCCTTCATGGGACATGGCCGGTTGCTGCGCGTCATGACCGCAGCGGAGCGCTGGACGTATGCTGCCGAGGGCGCTTGGTAGTGCGTGTGGATGGGCCGGAATCGTGCCGCCTACCGCCGTCTTGAGGGCGTACGCCGTCGCTTGTCCATCGCGCGTTCTTCGGACGGTCTGCTCCATCTGAGGAGCTGTCAAAGAGCCTGGAGATGTGACAGGCCTTCGGAGCGCCAGCGACGTCAAGGTAGCGGTATTCTTCGAGCGTCGCGCTCGAGGATGCCCATTCGGCGCTGGATTGCTGGTAAGTGATGGTGTCCGGTGACGCTCCGCATTCCCGCCCCTGCTGCTCTGTGAGTTGAAACGCTTGCCGCACAGGCCTCGACCCATACGGTGTCGAGGCTTCGCCATGCTTTGGTCGCACTGTTGGACCGTCTTGTCACCCCCTGAGGAGGAGCGTGCGCTGTTCATGGTCGCGGGGATACCCAAACACGCATAGGCGGTGCCGTCGGCTTCATCGGGAACCTCTGATCGCGCGCACTCGATGACCTCGTGGGACCGGCGATCCGCACGTCCCTCGTGTTCACGATCGCATGGATCCCCGTCGTCCGTATCTCACGTCGTCTTTGTCACGGCACAGGACCACTCTGCCTTGGCGGGTTGCTGACGTGTCGAGAGGCGCAGGGAACACGAGACGGCGATGGTTGCCTCGAAAACCCACTCGTCTGCGATGATGTCGTCCTGCGCCCTGCTGTACCCGTCATGCCCTTCGTCCGCTCGCAGGTGATGCAGTATGGCCCGCACCGCTGCCGTCGGGTGGCGTAGGGCGCTTTCTGGGTGTTGCCTCGCTCGGCGCGATCATGCTGGCGTGTCCTTTTCGCAGAAGCCTCTGCCCTGCGTATCAGCTCGTACGCAGCACCGTTGTAGCGACTGTGGCGATGGTCATACATGTCATCTCTGTTTCGCGCTCGTGTGGTTTCCGAGCTCGTGTGCACATATGCAGGAGGCAGAGTGGCCCGAATCCGACGCTGTGCCCGTCGGTGCCGCACCCTCGCGGAATACCTGGTGCTCTGTGTTTTCAGAATGTGTGCGTGGGCTGTGGCTCTGGTACGCCTCCAGTCGCAGAGGTGGCGTCTTTGCCGTCTCATGCGCGGTGCTCAAGCTGGGAGATGCGCTGATATGGGATTTTCGGCTCATCGTTCCGAGCTATTCACGTGCCGCCGCATGCATGTCAGGCTCGTCCTGATCGGACTTTATCTTGGCATGTTGCGCTCTTGGCCGCGTATACTCGGTCCCTGTCGGCGTGGTGCATGGGTATCGGTGGGTGCGGAGGCAGAGGGTCAGTTCGTTGCGCTCGAGCTGAACTGGACGTACCCCGAGCGTCGCATCGGATGTTTCGAAGCGGAGCGCATCGTCACGCCTCACTGGGTACATGCTACTCTTCCGGTTGCTGCGGTGCTTACGGCGGGCATGTTCTTTCTGACGCACCCAGCCCGAGGCGCTGCCGATGTATCGATAGGCCCGCGGTGCCTGGGAATTCGGTCGCTTCTTTGCACGGATCGCATGTCGCCTCTACCCGGTTTGCGGCGGCACGGTGTTCAGCATACTTTTGTTCTCGTGTCACTGCGCGCGGTCAGCTTTCAGCCGATTCGATACGGTCGCCTCCCCCTGCTTTCGCGCAGAGGCTAGCGCCGGAACACCTGGTCGATACGAGGCTTTCTGTCGCGCTGTGCGTCTCCACATTCACGCTGGCGCGTCCGGGCGCGCGGCGTCGGGCGGTTTGCCTCGTGTTGGTGTTCGCTGGGCTCATGGTGGCGATGTCCTGTTCTCCGCCGTGCCGGTGCACCATGGCGATTGGATACGCCTGTGCGGCACCTCATGGCTGAATTGCGGCGCCGGCCGCCATCGTGTCTGCGGTGGGCGAGTGTCCCTGTGCGTTGACGGCCGTTGGGATCTCGTTGAGGTTCAGGGATGCAAATGCTCTTATCAGAAACTTTCAGGCTTTGCCGGGTCGAGAGAGGGAGATCGTAGGCCTCAGCATGCGAGCACGCCGTCTCTCCCGTAGAGGGCGCTCGACGGGCCTGCCGACAACGATGACCTTCTTGAACGAGACGTCGATCTTGTCGAGTGAGGCGCTGCTTTTGGCGAAGCTTCATCGGCATCGAGGACGTCGTAGGCGGACTGTAGGTAGATGCGCTCAAGCTGCCTCTGTTGCACACGAAGTCGACCTCCAGCTGCCTGCGCCCGGCCTTCCCATTACATCTAGCAGCTCCTCGAGGATCCGAGTGCCGTACCTGCTCGCGTTCGACGACATCACTGACGTACGCCTCCAGAGAGACGGTGCGTGAGGTGATTCGCCTTGCCTGGGTCATTCGAGAAAGCGACCTTTCCACAGCCACCTCGTGGTCAGCGGGCCGTCGAGACCCGCGCCGAGGTCATCATCGCGTCCTGTCGTCGCACCTACCAGCCTCAGCTCGCGCTGGACAGCGCGGGAACAAGGCGGACAACCTCCCTCAGGAAGATGAGGTCTGCAGGGCGGGATCAGGAAGCCACGGCTGATCGAGCGAGGCGTCCTGGGAGTGCACGTGACCGCCGGGCGATTTGCGTGTGCTACGGGTGGTTTGCACGTGTGCCCGGGGCGGGCGGCATAAAGTCTTCGCAGCGAGGCGCTGCACTCGCGCCTCTGGACCCCTCTGATTACGGGAGGGTAGCGCGTGGTGCTCGCCGCTCGCACCCCTGCCGCGCGTGGGAGCCTTCTCGCCAAGGGTGGCGGGTTGCTCGAGGCCGTGCCGCGGCCGCAAGTGGGCCGAATCCTGTGGGTTTTCCAGCGCCCGAGCCGGGAGTCATCATGTGCCTCGCCCTCGCCGCGCGCCAGCGAGGGCCGTCCGACTAGCTGCGAGGGAAGTTTGGTGCTTCGAGGTCCGACGGAGGATGCGTCATCCGCTGCTGCTGCCAGCGATGAGAGACGTCGACGAGGCCAATGCATGGACAAAGCTGCGTGACCGGGCGCACGACGAAGTGCGTACGCAGCATGACCGAAGCATATGGCGGACGCGCCGTGCCGACAGCTCCGACGCATCGCCCGTCACCATCGAAGTGCGCGACGGGCGTGCGTGTGGCAGGCTTTCCAGAGCCACAACCGCCAGACACCGGAGGAATGGAGGCAGGTGATCCTTGACCGCGCTGCGCATGTTGTGCGGATAGTGCCCACCCGTTTTCAAGAGATGACAGCGGGTCCAGAATAGTTCCGATTGTCTGGAGCGGATATGAGACTGGGAAAGTGTTTATGCCCGGCAGAGAAATCACGCGTGACTTCGGGAGGAAATGCTGAGAGACCATTCTTCCGTTGACGAAGAGAGATGTCGTCCTCCTCGAGGAGCTCATAGCCAATTAGGAGGATGAAACCATCGAGTTCAAGGAATGCCAACAACAACTTTCAAGACTGACAGGAAATCGGCCGCCACGTTTCAACGCACTCCAGCAATAGAGTGAACCTCGCCGGCATCGAGGTCTGCCTGGCTGGCGTGCGGACAGGGACCATGAGGTCGTGGGTACCTCCCATCGCATGGAGCCCAAGCGCCTCTGCCTCTCTTAAACGACACAGGTGTTCGAGGGGCTGTCTCCCCAACTTCTGGCCTGGCGTGACATACGCGTCATCGGTCATCCAGAAGGGGACGCGTGATCTTGTTCGAGATTCTTGCGTGCATCTCCAGGGCTTTTCCATCCCATGGAAGGGCTTCTGCTATTCGCGTGCCGGAGAGGAGCCTCGTGCCCGTGCCGATCCAACAAAGCTGCCATCCGCAACCAGGAGTCAACGCGCGACTGGATAAAGCGTGTCGCCTGCCGTCGAGGTCGCACATTGCCGACTTTGTCAGATGGTGCGCTCGCGACGGCAAGGGGAGGCCTTTAAAGCGAGACTTCGTGAGTTCGTGTGGGTGGGTGGTTGCGTCACCGCCCCGGTGGGGGCGGGCCTCAGGTCCGAGCACCTGAGTGGCGACAGGCCATGCCGTCGATTGTCGTGGGACCTGTGTCATGCCCGGTCGCGCGAGTGGCCGTAGTGACGCGAGTGTACGCAGATTGGCGTACATGGGCTCTCAACGCCGTTTTCGGGCACTTGTGTACACTGTTGCGCCGTTGCGGACACAACCGTGGACTATGCAGGAGTGTTACACAGATCGGCGAAAACGGCCTCTCGACGCTGGTTTGGGGCGTTCGTGTACACACTGTTGCGACGCAGATTCGCCAAGGGCGTCGACCCACCGCGAACTCCCGAAGAGCTTGCATCCCTCCCTGTTCTGGCTGTCATGGCGATTCGGCCTCAGTACCCGCGATGATGCAAGCGCTTCCCGATTCCACAAAGTATCGTCTCGTCCGCAGCAAGAGCTGATCTTTTCGGGTCGCAGTCTCCCGCCAGCACCGGTCAGACGAAAGAGGGCCAGCACGCAGAAGTGCGCGGAACGGAGAGACAGACCTGGGTGCGGCGACGGCAGGTGGCAGCGCACTTCTTACTACAAAAGCAGACAGGGTGGAAGGTGGCCCACGCAGCTCGAGGCCACTCTCGAAGAGGGCAGCGAGGAGGAGTGCGGACGAGACAGCGAGGAACTCGAGCGGGCGGCGCAGGCAGAAGGCTCCGAGTGACGCGCGTCCCTGTCCGAAGAAGCTGGACATGACCACAGAGGAGCTTCTTGTGCCGGCTCGTGGGCGGACGCGGACTGGTAGGTTTCAGCGGGCAGATGGAGAGGACCACGGAGGCCGGATGCTGTGCCTCTGCAGAGCCTGCGAGCGGGCACCTCGCGGGCAAGAGGGTCGACGTGAGGCCCAACGGAGAGATGATCGGATTGGTAGCTGGGCTCGCATCTATGTGGGTCGAGACATCCCGCGTTCGCAAAGAGGACGGTGCTCCGAGACTCAGGGAGAAGGGGCCGCCCGCCCTGGGCGCGGTCGATCAGCGCCAGAAGGAGGCCGGAAATGTCGAGTGGAAAGCATTAAAGTGCCCACATATTGCGTCGACCCATATCTCAATACATAACGGTTACACAACGTGCTTCAGTGCGGACTGACCGTCGAGGAGAGTTGCGGAAGTTAGCGTCCGGAGCTCTGCGGCCGAGCGTGTCGAGGCACCTCCTCTGCGGTCAAGAAAGTTGCGGGAAAGTTGGAACCGCACACCTCAGATCGTCTACCCAGGAAATCCAATGCCGACGACGCTGGGGAAAGTCGCGGGAAGTTGGAAGCCTGCGCCCGCAGGCGGGCACGTAGCACGCATGTGCAGTGGGGCGGTCGTCGGATCGACGGGCAGTCGATCAGCCCGGCCTCGACCGCCGCTGACAGCAGCTTCGAGACGGTCAGAAGGCTGGGGCCTCCCACTCGCCGAAGCGGCGAGCGCAGCGACTGGTTTGAGTCAGTGACGTCGCGCAGTTGTAGCCAGATGCAGGCATGCCAGTAGCAGGCCGCGACGCGGGTCCTGCGGGTTCGGCGAGCGGTAGGGCGCGGCGGCGTAGGGCATGAGGAGATTCGCACGCCGCCGCCCGCCCTCCTCGTGCTCGACAACCCTCGGCGCGGGAGTGCAGGGAGGCCTCGCAGGAGGAGATGATCCTGTCCCAGCCGGTCCCGAGCTCTTCACTTCGTAGCGGAAGCGCCTCGGGCGAGGTCGCGAGCCTCTGGTTCGCGACTTTGGGAGGAGTTTGTCGACCCGGCGCTTGAGGCCTGACGCGATGTTCCCGGATTGGTGAAGTCGACGCGCGGTCGGCGAACACCTCGATGACAGACGCTGCCACAGCTATCGCGAGGTCCTGGTGGGATGAGCGCGTTGTGCAAGGATCTCGCCGGACCGCCCGCGCTTCCGAAGATGGGCGTTTCGTCTGCGTCCTCGGCACCGCCTGACGTGCTCTCTCTCGCGGGCGTGAGCGCCATCACGGCGACCGCAGCCTCGGGTTCGGACGGCGTAGCCCCTCGTAGTCCCTGCTGCTCAGCATCTCGTGCGCCCTCGACCCGTCATGCTGGACGAGCCTCAGCGCGCCTTTCAGCGCGACTCGAAGGGGAAGTCCCCGAGGCCGGCTTGAGCAGGAGCGCGCCGAGGGTTCGCACACCGCGTGCGGCCTTTCCACCATCTGGCGCGAGAGGACCTACGTCATCGCAGAGGTAGTGCCACTCGTCCCGCGACTGGCGGCATCGCATCCCGAGCGAGGTGAAAGCACTGGGAGAGTCGAGCAGCGAGAGCGTCGTCCGGAAGGGCAGGCCCCACGAGCCGTGACGCTCTCGAAGTCACTTGGTGATGCGGCCCCCGCATACACTCGGAGTCTATGGTGGGTGCTTTAGCTTCTTGGTGTAGCGCCACCCGAACGGTATGGGACCCGCTCAAAAGTCGACACGTAGTAGAAGGCCGGCACGGACCGCGAGCACGGTGACGTGCATGCCGCCGACCTCGCCCTCCGCGAACTCGCGGAGGCGTTGTCCGTCAACTGATGGGTGGAGCCAGTTCGGAGTTCCTCGTTGCCCTTTTCACGAGCCTCGTACCGCGGAACGAGCTGCCGACCACCTTTGGTGCGTCCTCGTCGTCGATTCCCCAGACCATGTATGCCGTCAGGGCGCCCGGCCTGCAGGCGGAGGTTGTGCCATACGCTGATCCTTTGGCCGATCATCTCGGGGTTCCGAGTTGTCTTTTCGTCTTGAACTCAATCCGCACCACGCAGTCTCGGCGTCGTGGCGGCAAAGCTCCTCCACGAGCAGTAGCGATGTCAATGTCGGCACCGCGTGACTCCATCTTCCCCAAACGTAGGGCCAGCATCCATTCTACAGCAGGCCAAGGTTCTCGATACGACCACGCGACACCCCGCCGGGGCGGGAGCGTCCGCCACTCTGCCCACGGGCACGCCCTGATCACGCTTCGGACCCCGCGGACAAGCGGGCGCACGCCGTCGCGGGACCCTCCCACATCGCTCGATGACGGCGTGGAGAGCTGCTGCCCACCCGTGTGCGCCCGTCCTGCATGACGTCCTCGCAGGGACTGACGTTCCGTCCGGAAGCACGGAGGCAAAGAACATGTACACGCGCAGCTGACGCCGATTCGGAGTTGAGAGAAGGATGGGCGTGCGAGACCCGATCGTGCGCGGTGTTTTCGGTCAATAGAAACCGGCGCGGAAAGATTGCCGAGGCGGCGGGCACCAAGGTCCTCGGCCACCTCGAGCAGGAGGCTGAATCGGCGAGTGGTGCACGTCGGCGCGATCAACGGTGATCACCTCGTGGTCAACGGGCCGTCGACGCGCGACCGAGGTCATCGAGGAATCCTGTCGCCCACCTACCCGCCTCGCTTTCGCGCTGGAGCAGCATGCTGAGATACTGAGAGAACGGCTTTCTTTCTCGGAAGATGAGGTCGCGGGCGGGATCAGAGCCGGCTGGATCGGGGGCGGGCGCGTCTGGGAGGTCACGTGACCGCCGGGCGATTTACGATGTGCTAACACGGGGGCTTACGTGCCCGGGGCGGCGGCATGAAGTCTTCACGCAGCTAGAGGGCTCTGTCTCGCACCCTCTGACCTCCCGCGATGACGTAACGCGGGTGCTCGCGTCGCGCACTCTGCCGCCGCCGTGACGATCTGGACCAACCCCACCCCAAAGATCAGCACTCACGGGTGCGACGTCGACGCCTTCAACGCACAGCATCCAAGCATGCTAGTGCGGCATCAGATACACGTGACGCGCGCGCCCGACACCGTCAAGGAGGCTACCTCCGTCAGCGTCTCGCTCAAGGGCGCCGGCAAGAAGAACCCGCCAAAGCTGCGCCTGGAAGACGAGACCGCTCTATCCGCCATCCTCAGGAAGCCCATGAACTGGCTTGGCATCTGTCGCGATAACGCCGCCAGCTCAAATTGGCCTCCTCGAGGTCGCCCTTCGTATGGTTCTCTGCGACCATGCCGGCGCGGAAATCCAAGCTGGCGGCCGCCCGCTCGAACTCGCGTGCTGTCCGGGGCCGCACCTGCAGCCAGCTTGAGACCGCATGGTTTACGACCTCCATGCCTCTCGTTCCCTGATGCTCCCCTGCGCGAGGTCCTCGGCACGATAGCTGCCGCATAGCACTCATAGGAGTAGGATACATCGACCCCACCCGCCAACAGCGTAAAGTTGTCCAGCTGGACTGGAGGGAGAGACCGCGAAAGCAACTCTGAGCTCCAGTCACGCGGAGGGCTGCGCTCATGGCAAGCGGGAGGTAATCACTCGCGCCATCTCGCTCCAGCAATCAAACCGTGCGGCCCAGTTCGCAACGAAATATATGATCAAGCCAGATGCGCGGCCCGGCCGTTGCCTCGCGAAACCTTTGATGGAGCAGCGTTCATCTCCACGTACGCCTCGACAATCTCCTCAAAGTCGCTGCCGCACCCTCTATGCTCTTGAGGGCTGATTGCAGAGTACAACGCCGATGCAAACCGTGGTACTGCCCTTGGACAGGTTGACGTCATGCACCCTGCCAGCGAAGTCGTGGATGTCATCGCAAAGAGTGTGACATGGGATCTTTTGGAGCGTGGCAAACGCGCTGGCTCCAGCTTGTCGAGCGCGCCGTCCCTATAGAGGGAGAGGGCAGCCAGCTTGGAGACGCGCGCTCTCCTCATGGGCAGCTCAACGCTGCTGAAGGCGATGCTGCTACGTTTTGAGAGTATCATCGCTCAATTACCTGCCTTTGCAAGAGTCTTCCTGGCTCAGCTCTTCGGATCATGAGTCCCCTTGGCGAGAGGACGTGAAGTTCATGCTGAGGGAGCTGCCAGCCTGGCAGGGTCAAGCGAAGTGCGCGGTACGCGGATGGTGACCGGGCGCGAGTTCGGGAATCCCGCAGGCAGGACTTGGATCTCTCGTGGGGGTGACACCGGAAGTCAGCGAGCAGCCCTGTATATCTCACGCGCACGTCCCATCCGTTACGCCATGGCTCAAGCAATACGCAAGAGAATTTTATCAGAAGGTGCGGACCTCATTTGCTTGAGGGCCTGCGGGTGGCCAGAGAGGTATGGCAGAGGTGTGGAAACGACAGGGGCAGTCACGTCACGCTCGCTCCTGTGGGGGCCGGCGAGGTGAGCAAGGCGGACGTCGTCAGCGCCAGCCCACAGCAGCCCGACGGCGTTGCGCGAGACGCGAGCTGGAAGGCAAACTCGCATCATCCGGAACAACGATCCTCCGCCCTGGTCGCGACGTCTCCGGCCCCTGCCAGCTGTTGCGACGCCTCTCGTCGATTTTCCGCCAACGGTTTTCACGCGCGCGAGGCACCGTCGGTCCACGCTGCAGTACGTGTCGCTTGCCTGCGCTGTGCGATGACGTAGACGTTAACGGGCGGCTGCGAGCTGCGGGAACGCGGAGAGCCCAAGAGCGACATGCTCCCGGTACCCTGCCATCGCAAAAGCGAGAGAAGACCATGTCTCGTTCCCGCATCCGGAGAGCTTCTCGACATCCACGTCGGCGGTGCGCGGCGAGCCCGAGTCGATCTTGAGCATACGCCCTGGGCATCCGGACGAGTCTTCCAGTCGGACTTCAACGCGCTCTCTGCCGTGGGCGGGCAGGCTTACCGCGCTCCCGAGTCAGAACCTCGTTCCTCGTCGCCATAGCGCATCGACCACACATCGCGACCGCCTTCTTTGCGTCGTCCATTGCCTCCTCCTTCTTCAGGCAACGCGCCCGCTGCGAATGCTAGCGATCGCGTCGGATGCAAGCTCATGATCGCCCGGCGGACTGTCGCCTCGACCGGTAGGCAGACCGGTAGGGTCGATCACGGCTCACTCGTCTGCCTGGTGTTATGCAAAAGCGGTGAGAAACGGCCGGGAACTGACGATACCTCGCCTTGATCGATGCGCCGATGAGGCGTCGCCCGCGCCGCGCCGACCTTTCTTTACGGCACTCTTCAGCCTGCAGCCTCTCGGTAGGACCTGCCTGAGCGTGCGGCGGCTGAGAGTGTTGGATTGTCGTCCATGATCTGGCGTTTGGTCGCTGTCCCCGTGAGGCTGGCAGAAGTCTGCGCATGACATCGCGCCAGCGCTTGACGCGAAGACAACAGGGAAACGCGCTGTCGAGGTCGCGGTAGCATGCGGTCATATAACTCCCGCAGGTAGGCGGGACGAATGGCGCGTGATCGCTCTCTCCTGAGCCCGATCCGGGCGGGCTTCGCGGCGAGGGCCTCGTAGTAGGCTCGTCTGCGTACGTGCGATTTCGGCCTCAATGGAGACGTGTACTTGCCCACATCATGACCCGCCGCGGTGGGAGTCAGAGCAGCGCGAGGCAGGCGGCTCCGCCGTCCGTTACCAAAGTCGGCAGAAGCTGGAGATGGATGCTCACGAAGTCGGGAACGAAGATGAGCGGCACGAGCGGCGGGTCACGAGTGGCGCCCTTGCTCCAGCGTGCATGCTCATCACAGACGCGCTCGACGGCAGAAGGCGTCGCCGCCGCGCTCGTTGGGACGAACCTCGCCACCATGCTGCCATCCTCCGCGCGCTCGGCGATAGTGCGTTGTCCGAGATCTCCAAGCGTCCCGCAAACGAGACATCCTGGAAGCGGTAGAGGTCGCGGTGGAGCCGCAGGATGACGCCCGGCGTAACGGGAATGCCATCAATATGGCTCTCGTGAATCGTGTCCAGCACGTAACGGTATCGGCAATCTCGCGCTCATCGCGGTTTCGCGTGAAGCTTGACCTTTCGCTCCATCAACTCGCGCGAGGCGTGACCTCGGAGAGTCGATATGCTCTCGATGCGATTGGATGCGCCCGTGCTCTGGATCTTGCCGCAAAGCCTCGCGGGGCCTGTCGAGTACGGCGGGCTGCAGCGACTGACAGAAAGCTCCTGCTCACCCCGATGCTCCCTCACATCGCAATTGCGGACGACGACTGGCATGATGGGCCTCTGGAGAACCTTCCCGTGTTCAGAACTGCAGCACCGCCGTGATATCTCGTCAGCTGCACAAAGTATCTGCGCCATATGACATACATATTGACTACTATACACGTAATGTGGCTGAGATCGATAGGCGTCGTGAGTTCGTGTGGGTGGGTGGTTGCGTCACCGCCCCGGCGACGTGGGCACTCACCGCCAGGGCGACGACGCAGGGTGTACACAAATCGGTGGAAATGGCCCCTCGGTGCCGTTTTGGGGCATTTGTGTACACTGTTGCGCCGTGGGCTTGGGTTGTGGGTGGCCTGGGATCGCAATAGTGTACACAAATGGGAGGATCGGGCCCTCTCCGCGCCGGATTGGGGCGTTTGTGTACACTGTTGGGCTGTTGTGGACAGACGTGGGGACGCAGGAGTGTACACAGATCGGTCAAAATGGCCTCTCGGCGCCGTTTTGGGGCATTTGTGTACACTGTTGCGACGCGAGTCGCGATACGAATCGCGACGCGAGCTGCGTCAGGTGGCGAGCGCCTCAGCCGCCACGGCGTGCCGGCGGCGCCCCCTCGCTGGCCCCTCCCGCTCGGTCGGGAAGACAGGCTCTGCGCGAGTGGCGCCGCTGCCAGGTCGGCATCTTCGCCGAGGCGTCAACCCACACGGACCCCCGAAGAGCCAGATAATATGGGAGTCTCCAGACAGTCCGCGATGGTTCCAAAAAGATGACGACGGCGACCCTATTTGGAAGCGTTGCCGTGAGGACGAGTAACGCCACACGCAGCTCTACCAGCGTGTGTGTGCTGACACCAGGTCAAGGACGCCAGGAATTCCCGCACAGGCGACGATGCAGAGCTACCTTCCTCGACGGGCAGGGCGGCACCGAGTGCGGTTTCGTTGCGTCTCGGTGGCGGGATGCCATCCTCTGGGGGCGATGACAGACGCTGATAAGAAGCGTTGGGAAGCTTGAGGCAGAGCGTTCTCAAGGATCCTCAAGAGCTCGGCGTTGAGAGGTGAGGCTAACAAGTCACTATGGCATCGCGGTGGGGGAGCCGCATGCGCAAGGAGGTTCGGCACCAGGAAGATGATGCCGGACTCAACCGAGGCAGCGGTGCCCGCGTGCTGACGGGGCCATACTGACGTGTGTGGGGGCTGGTGGCATGAGGCCGAGGGCGACCGTCAGGGTCTCACATCACGCCGGGGAGGGCCTGGGCCACAGACGCGATAACCGAGGCACTGGGGTCGAGGCCGACGTACACACCCGCCTCAGAGACGTGCGCGACGGTCAGAGTACACCATCCGCGCGGCGGCGCGCGTCCGTCTCGGAGCGCCTCGGACGCTGCGCGCGAGCTCAGAGGGACGGGGCAGGGCGCTCGCGCGCCTGAGGGCGCGACGCACGATGTCGGCGTGGAGCTCTCCGTGCACGCGGTGACCGGCGACGAGCCGGGCCTGACGACCCTGCGTGAGGCGACCTGGCGCTCCTGGGCTCGATGAGCGGCGCCACGAGTTCGGATGAGACCCCTACCCCTACTACTGACAGAGACGGACGACCTGCCGCCGGTCGGCGAGGGGCCTGACGTGGAGCGGGTGAGACGACGCCTGCGTACCGGCGGGGAGGCGACCGAGGCGATAGGGCGACGCGGCCTCGGGGCCCACGTCCACCCGCCGCGGGAGAGCTGCCGCCCGCGGTCGCGAGGGCGGGCCTCGCCTGCGACATGTGGCGGCCACCATACGCGAGGGAGAGTGCACGGCCCCCGCACATCGACAAGCGGAGGACGCCGTCGGCGAGGGGGTCGCAGGCTGCGCGCCCTCCCGTCGGGGGCACGTGGCCAAGGTCGCGGTCGTGATCGACGTCGAGATGGAGGAGTTCACCACCCCTTCGTGGGCGTCACCGCGCGCAGCGTCGCCTTCCTCAGCTCCATCGACGAGGCTGAGAGGATGGGCTGGACGGAGGATCCGCGAGCGGGGAGCCCCGAGGAGCACACCGACCCCGAGAGGGTCGCCCGGGACGCTGCAGGCGGCGCCGGGAGCTGGGCGACGCCCTGTGGGCTGGCCTGCACGGGCGACGCGTGGGCGGGCGGGCGCGCAGTGCGGCGACCCATGCTTGGCTTTTGGAAGACCCGTGCAGGCTGACCTGGCTGGCATGCCGTGCGACCACCGCTCGTGAGTCACAGATGTGGGTGTGACGCGCCTGGCCTGGCTATCTGCGGTGATGGGGGTGCCCATGGCGACGAGGAAGCATGAGGAGGTGGATAGACGGGTGGGCGAATCGAGGTGAAGGCTGCGACGACGCCTGGCGCGACGCTCTTCTCAGCTGCGAGGACGCTCGCCGTGCTGCGAGCGGCCGTGGAGGAGGTGCCCGCAGCACGTCAGGGACGCCGTGGTCGAGAACGGCCTCAGCTCGTGGCGACCGCCGCACTCTTGAGGGGACGAGTGCGACGACTGGGCATGGTCTGTTCGCGTTCTGGTCGCGCGAGCACCCTGATGTCGCGGGCGCGCACGGGCAACAGGCTGAGGTCCGGCCCAGGGCGGCGAGCGATCCGGCCAGCTGCTGGCACGAGGTGCGGGCTGGTCGCCGTGGGACGGGGCGGGCGGCGGCACGCTGCGACGCCCGGAAGGGAATCGTGGTGCTCGTGGTGCGTAAGTCCGGAGAGACGACCCGTCCGCTGGCGCGGAGCGCCTGAGGCGACGGGGCCTAGGGAGCGCTTTCCGCCGTCGAGGACGCCTTCTGTCCTCGGCCTCCTGGAGGGCGCCGTGCGCTTCGTCGCTCTCCGGTCTCGTCGCGACGGACGTCCCCAGCTCCCGGACGAGGGCGCCCGCCTGCCCCTGTCGCTGTTAGAGCCGGGAGATTTTAACCATAAATAGTCGGATTAAAATGACCGCCCCTATGGTCAAAACAAAGGCAGCCACCACGTCCGAGCCCATGGCTACGCCTCACTGGCAGTGCCCGTACGCCGGCGATAGGAGGACTATGGATCGAAACGAACGCAATGGCCTTCAGAGATTATAGACAACGCCCTGGCAGAGATGGCCGAGGAGGCCGGAGGGACTCTCGGCCCGCCGAGGGCGAACCTGGCAGCCTTCCGCGGAAAGACTGGTCCTGCCCGGCCCGAGGCGAGGACGCCCGAGAAGAAGGGTTCAAGGTGACGCCGCACGGAAGGTGTGGCATGAAGGCCAGGGTCACCGTGCTCACCGGGTTTACCGACACGATAGACGAGCTGCTGCGGGGAGGCGTGACGAACTCGTCGGTATGCCTCGATCGCATTAGGGAGAGGGGCTACGAGGGCGGCCTGACCACTGTCAAGGACTACATCGCCGGCCACCGGTACCTCGTGCCGGCCAGGCGCAGGTCCGCAGCCGTGCCGCAGGGCAGCCGCGGTCGCAGGTCTCGTACCAGGCCCGGCGAGGCCTATCAGGCGGGCTGGGGTTTGTCAACGTCGAGGACTGGCTGGGCGGAGCCTGCCGCATCGCGTGCCTTGCGCTGGTATGTCACCACTGCGGCACGTCGTACGTCGAGTTCTTCCCGAACGCACGTCAGGAGAACCTGTTCATCGGTATGGTGCACGCCTTCATGCTGATGGGCGTGCCGGAATGGGTGTCGGCCGACAACATGAGGTCCGTCGTGATCCGCCGCGACTCGGACGGCAGGCCGGTCTGGCAGGCAGACTACGCGACGTTCATGCGCTTGCGTGGGCCTCGAGACCAGACTATGCAGGCCGAGGCATCCCTTCACGAAAGGTAAGGTCGAGCGGCTCATCCGTTTTTGTAAAGGAGAACTTTCTGGCGGGTCGTACGTACGAGAACGCGGCGCAGCTGAACGCCTCGGCGCTCGAGTGGTGCTCCCGTGCAGGGATCGCGCTACCGCAAGGCGCTCGACTGTGTTCCGCTCGAGGAGCACGCGAGAAGCTGCTCCGCCCGTGCCGCGCTGCCTGAGATGACGAACGAGTTGTCGATGTACCTCTGCCCCCGGCGCAGGATAAGCTTCGACGGCTTCGTCAGCTACGAGGGCAGGCGCTTCGGCGTGCCGTACTGGTATCCCGGTCGGTCATGCCGTGTCAGTCGGAGGGTCGTTACCCGCGCATCTACCCGATGACCCTGTTACGCGAGCTGGCAGTCCACGAGGTGACGTGGTCGCGTCGCGACAGCTTTCTGCGAGGGCCAGTACGCCGACGGTCAGCCCGAGGAACTGCCCAGCGTGCCAGTCACCGTCAGGATCGCCCAGACCGGGCCGCCCGCGCGCGACGACGGCTTTGCCAAGTTCGACTTCGGGAGGGGCTGCAGTGAGCGACCTATACGCACAGACAGGCGAGAGCGCGGGGCGCTCGGCACGGCCTGCCGGAAGACGAGCTCGCCTCCCTGACGGAGCGACTCGACATGGGCGAGCGCGAGCTCGAGGCGGTGGCCGACGTGTTTGCCTACCCAGCCGAGCGCAGGCGGCAGAACAAGGTGGAGATGTGCCTGAAGACGGGCAGGCTGCCGCCCGAGGCGCCCAGACCTTTGCCAACTTCGACTTCGACAGACTCCGGGGTGCCGACCGCGCTGCGATCGAGCAGCTACCCGCTATGGCCAACCTCTATGCGCGGCGTAACCTGTGCGTTCATCGGACCCGAGGGCGTGGGCAAGACCCATCTCGCTCAGGCCTACGCGCGTGAGTGCTGCGAGCGGGGCATGCAATCGTATCATGTCAAAGCCCGCGAGCTGCGCGACAAGCTGGCGAGCTCCGCGGTCCGGAGGCGGGGGCTGCGTAACGGGCACGCTCGCGAGGGCGAACTGCCTTGTGATCGACGAGATCGGGCGCTGCGTGTTCGACAAAGGAGTGCACCGAGCTGCTCTTCCACATCGTCGACCGCCGATGCGAGCGCGAGGATCCGAACACGACGATTCTCACAAGCAACTTTGGGGCCGACAGGTGGGGCGAGTTCTTTACGGGGGAGCTCAACGCTTCTGTGCACTCGACCGCATCTTCGACAACGCGACGGTGTTCATGGTGAAGGGACCAAGCTTCGCGGTGCGGGCCTGAGGACCCATGCGGCGGGGACGGCGCCCGTGGCGGCCAAGACCCAGCCGGGCATCCACGCAGGCTAGGTAAAGAGGGGCAAAGACAAGGAAATTGACGATTCCGGCGTACTGGCGATTCTGATTTGACTGGGATTGGCGATTCTCACCTGACTCTACGGAGGGCTAAAATAGTCTGACTTTAACTATCAGCAGCACGCCCTGCCGCCGTCCGCCGTGCCGCCCGGGCGGGTAGAACGCCGCTTGCGCGCCGTATGCTGCGCTGGGGCGGGGCACGCCCTGAGGGTGATCGCTCGTCGTCACCTTCGGGGGCGACGCCCGCTTTCGTCGTCGCTGCGCTGGGGAGGGTGGCGCACATGTGCTCTCGCCTCAGGCTCCGGACACGGCCGTCGCCGGGCGCGCCGAGTCGCTCGGTCTGCGCGCGGTGCCGCGCCTGTCTCCTTCCTGCCCTCGACCGCCTGCGGGCCCTCGGGTTTCGACGGCTGGGAGCTCGGCGCCATCCGGGCGGTGCGCCGAGCGGACCTCCCCTGCCGGGCATCGTCCCCGACAGACCAAGTGCACAGAGCCTGGGCGCGGGAGCAGGTGGACAGGCCAGTGCGCCGCCGTGCTCCCGGGTCTGCTGGCGTCAGGCCGCCCCTGGGGACCCCTGCTCCTTGCGGAGGGACCTGCTCTACGACGCCCTGCTCCTCCTCTGTGCGTGGTGGGAGAGGACGCACCCAGCCTGGGAAGGCTGTTCAGGCTTCTCGCAGTGGTGACCCGGCCACGGGCCCGTCGGATCCGACCTGACGGACCTGGCGGCTAAGGCTCACATGACCGCGTCAGTGGCATGGAGGGGCAATCGCATCAACTATGGCTCCAAGCTCGAGACACGTGCTCTACACCTACCTCCAGGCGCGTGGCTGCCAGGTGAGCGTGGGCAAGATCGGTAAGCTGGAGGTGACTTCATCACGCGCAAGGCAAACGACCATGCCTATGTGCAAGTCGCGTTCAGTATTGCCGACGCGGAGCGTGGGGGAGCGGAGATACCGGCCTTTCTCGCGCACCCGTGATGCCTGCCTCCGCTTTCTCTACCCTGGATCCGCTCTTTTGCAGCGCGACGGCGTGCGGCACCTCAATCTTCTGGACTTCATGGCATCGGGCTTGGGGGCTCGAGGATGCCCGAGCAGGAGTCCTCCTCTCGATAACGGTGGGAAACGTGAGCCATCTAGGGCAAGAAAAATCACCCCTGAATGAGGGCCTTCGGGGTTGGTGTGTTGACGCCTCGGCGAATCGACGTCGCAACAGCGTACAAGTGCCCCAAAACCGGCGTCGAGAGCCCATTGCATGATCTGTCTTTACTTCGCATACCCACGGCTGTCCGCAACGGCGTAACAGGTGTACATAGTGCCCCACGACGCAACCGGCGACTCCGTAAAAGACGCATCTCTGGAGTGTCACCCTCACGTAAAGCGCATTCTGAGCGGGCGACGTCACGAGAGCGCATTTTGCGTGTGGGCCTCACCAAAAGAGCGCATTCTGCATGCGGGCGGTCGCGCAGAGTGCACTTTTCCGTGACATGCCGTCTGCAGAATGCGCTTTTTCCGCAGAGTGCGCTTTTTCCTCACCCCTGGGCAAACGCGGCGTCGCCTCACGGAAAACCGCACTCTGCGCCTGCCGGCTCACGGAAAACCGCACTCTGCGCCGGCGATGCGATCGCGACGTGACCAAAGGGCGCATTCTGAGCGGGCGACGTCACGGAAAAGCGCATTTTCGCCGTATCGCTCGCGTACTATATGCCCGTGGCGAAGGCGGCAGAGATGGCAGCCACGCTCGTGAGCACCGGCGTGCAGGGGCTCGCCAGTCGGCGAAAGGCCCAGGTTCGATCCCCAGCCGCACGTCAGGGCGCATGAACGCGCCAGACCACACGCTCGACGCGTCTTGGACCTTACGTACTTTATGTACTTTATGCCGTTTATGCGTCTTATGTACCTTATGCTTACGGCCTGAGGGACATACCGCCTTCAGGCTGGGGATGGTGAGGTGATGTGTCGTGCAGTATCAGAACCCGTTTTGAGCCGACATGGCCCGGCGATGCCCCCTGTGCTGGTGGGTCGCGAGAAGGTCACGGACGATTTTCTGGAGGGCCTTGCCAGCGGCGAGGGGGCCCAGGGGCGTCTGATGCGCATCACTGGGCCGCGCGGCTCCGGCAAGACGGTGCTGCTTTCGAGCTTGCCTCGATTGCGGAAGACGAGGGCTGGCTTGTGGTCAACGTCTCGGGAAGCGGCGACCTTCTGGCCTCCCCTGAGTCGCAGGCTCATGAGGAAGTCTCTCTTCAGCGAGATCGTGTTCAAGGCGCAATCTCCCTCGTGTCGATCGAGGGCAAGGCGTGGGTCTGCCAACCTTGATGACTTCGAGTCTATCCTCGAGTGCGCGACGCGTGGCATGACGAAACGCGGCAAGAGCCTCGCTTGTCACGATAGACGAGGGTCCAGGATGCCTCAGAGACGACATCCGCGAGATAGCGACAGCCGTGCAGTTCATGATTCGCGAGAACCAGAACATAGCGCTCGTCTTGCGCGGGTATCACGACAGGCGTGCTCGATATCGCTCAACGGCAGAGTCGGTCACCTTTTTGCGTCGTGCCAAGCCCGAGGAACTCGACGCCATCTCCCCTCGACGAGTGCGCGACTCCCTGCGCGATACGATTGCGAACTCGGATTCCAGATCGAGGAGGCCCTCGCGCTAGCTACGGACGCCACGCAGGCTATGCCTATCTCATCCAGCTCGTCGGCTACCACGTATGGCGCACCGCGTGGCTCTCAGGGACGGAGGGTGATGGCGTCATCGTGGTTTCGGTTGACGACGCCACGAGGGGCGTCGCTGCGGCACGAGACGAGTTCAAGTCTGCCGTGCTTGAGACCGCCATCACAGCTTGCCCAAGACGGCAATCGACTTCATCCTTGCGATGAGCGAGACCCGCGATGTCGTCTCCACATCAAAGATCGCCAGCATGCTCAGAGGACGACCGGCTACCTGAGCCCCTACCGTCGGCAGCTGATATCCCGCCAGGTGATGGAGCAGACGGCGCCCGGATACGTGACGTTTTCAATTCCGCCATGAAAGAGCACTCGCTGAGGAGCGCGGTCATCTCGCGATACGGGGAATAGACCACCGCCCATCCACGTGTGACGACCGTTCGTCGATCGCGGCGGACGACGCGGACGTCCGGCGGGGAGATAGGGCATCGCCCATCCACGTGTGACGACCCGCGTCTCGCGATGGAGACTACTGAAACGCAGCTCGCCTTCGCGAGGGTCGCACTCTCCAATATGGATAGGTCAAGACCGCTACTTTAGGTACCCTTTAGAGACTTCGTGCATAGAGGTGTGGGTCCTGCGCCATAACACATGGGTCACGCAGACCCACTCGGTCGCAGGAATGGGATGCCCCATGAATGCGCGAGTGCGTGATGCCACCAGCTGACCCGCCCCTCTCATGCGAGGTGAGGGGCGTCGTCGAGGCTCGGTCACCCTGCCTCAGGCGTCTTTGCAGACTCTGGGGTATGCAGCGGGGGATGCGCGAGGTTGCAGGTGCCGGGTCCGCAATGCCCGACCGTGCCACTCGGTGGCGCCGAGTGCGCGATGGGCGTGCCACCCGGTGGCATCGAGTGGCACAATATTTTCTGGCAACTGCGCATATGCCGACTTTCGTGCCACTCGGCGACGTCGAGTGCACTGTCTTACGCACTCCGGTGACATCGAGTGGTGCGCCCGTGGTGATACGCCCCAGGGGCCGTTGGAGAGGAGGTGGCACCGGACGGCAGCGCGGAGGCCGTGGGCCGCTGCCCGACGAGGACCCTTTGGCGACGCGACGGGCAAGCATGACGGCTGAAATCGCAGGAACAAGGTTCGGCCGGGGCCGCGGCGCCGCGTCTCCCCGGCATACTCGGAGGGCTCCACCAAAGTGTGCGCTCTCATCATGTCGCCCCGGCAAAAGGACCTTTTAGGCTTCCTCGTCCCCCGCCTCGCGTGCGCCCTCCGTTACCACGGAGTAGCCGTTGTCATCGACTATGGCCGCCTGGGAAATTTGTCCAGCGGTACCAGATCGAGCTCGTCTTTGTAGGGCCTGATCGTCTCGGCGGTTGCCTCGGCGAGGGAACTCTCCGTTGCGGAAGCACATACCAGTCGACCAGCCCCATGCCGGCGCAGTCGTCGAGGCCGGGGCAGCCGCGCCCTGTCATCCATGACCTGGTTATACTCGATGTCTGGACGGGCGATTATCGCGCCTGCGGACTCCCGATGTAGGGCATGCCCTCGCCGGACCCTCTGTGCGATGAGCCTCGACGAGCCCGCTCCTCCTCAGCTCCTGCAGGAGGAAGAAAGGTGTTGCCGCCGGACACGCACAGGCAGTCGCAGCCCTCGATGGCCCCGCACGGCCTCGTCGCTCGGGACCGCAGCCACGTCGAGACCCCTCAGACCGTAGCCCATCTCCCGAAGTGCCGCCATCCCCTCGTCGACATAACCGCGGTACTCCTCCGCGTTGGCGTGCGTGGGGACGAACGCGATCTCCTCGGCCTCGCCTTTGAGAGGGAACCTTTCGGCGGGGCCCTTTGTGCTCCAGCCAGGTAGGATGTCAGGAACAGTCTCATCGATATCTCCTTCGCTTGCATGTTTCTGCTCGGCTTTCGCGGCCCGGGACTTCGGGGAGACGACCTCTCAGGTTGGGTCTCCTGTCGGCACGAGTCATGATGCGGCGCACTTGCACCAAAGGTCGTCACATCCTCTTTGCCCGCACCTCCTTGAGGACGTCCCTCCTGAACCGCGACCAGCTGCCAAAGAACTCTCGTCGGTCGCAGTTGTGCGTTGTCTCGGTATCGGAGGGGCGGCAAGCTCCACCGATACAGATGTGAGTCTGCTGCCTGCCGAGCCGGTAGTCAGCCGGTGACGCCTTCTTGAGAATCACTGCGTTTTCGAAGGTGTATTCGACCGCTCCGCGTATCGCGCGAGCTATGGAGTGCTAGCCATCATCGTAGTAGACCTTGATGTCATCAGACCTTGCAGATGGCTCGAGATGGTCGAACACGAAGTCCACGAGGGCGCGGCGCATGCGTACACTGACGTCGTCCGGTGGTGAACCCCTTCAGTGTTGAGGGCCAGACAAAGCATGCCTGATGGGAAGATGCCTGAGAAGACCCTGAATGACGAGAGGAGGCGCTTTCTCGTCTCCCTCGTCCCATGCCCTCGTAACCTTTCTTACGGTGAGCAGTGGGGTCGTGTGCGGCGGAGCGTTTGGCGAAATCCCTTGTCGCGTAAAGGACTGCTCGTCTGCGCTATTGCCTTCCGAGAGTCGCCCTGCTCGTGCAGGATAGGGCGAGCAGGTGAGTACGATCCGTCGAGGCCGTCGCCCCGACTCATCGATGAAGATGCTGAGCTCTCTCAACACAACTCCCAGGTGAAAAAGCCGGGAAAACGTCCCCGGCGCCTCGTAAACCCCTCGCCTGTGCGGCGGTAGCCACCTCTTTTTATACCACAGGTGGGCGCAGCACTGTCGAGGGGCGCAACGCCTGCGTCGCAGGCACGGCGCTCGCCGTTTCGTTCAAGCGACGCGTTCTCGCCGGGTTCCTCCTGAGATCGAGCGGACTCATGGCCTGCGCCAACGCGGCGGCTCGTCACCACCGAGTCCGCGAGAAGGGTGGGCGAGGCACACGGGGTCTCTAGGATCCCGTGCCCGGACGCCATCAGGTTGCCGGTTGTGGGCTAAGGAAGTGCCGGGACATCAGGGTTAATTCTTCTGGCTGGGCTTCTTGCAGCAGGTTTCCAAACCATCGATATGCAGAATTCAAGCTGGAGGTAATGTGGCTCCAACATGGGGTCGAGTATGAAATCAATACGCTTGACGCCGCGCCATCTTGGCTGCGGAAACAAAATCGCTATCTCCAGCAATCGCGGATTTACCTGATTGACAATGCACCGTAAAGCCCAATGAGGCGATATCGAGGCCGAGCTTCATATCAACGCCTTTCTGGCGGATATTCAAATCTAAATCATCGTCAGTGAGGTCGTTCAGCGTCTTCTTTCCGACAAAGAGCTTTTTGAGAGAGTCTTTTTCAGCGTATAGCCGCGTGCGTGTCGAGTAACCCCATACGAAGTGCGAACTTGCGCCTGTGGGCAAGCTCTGCATGAAATCTTTGTCCAAAGAAAGGTAAAGGTTGGTCTTAAATGAGGAACATTCTTCTGCGTCTGGGATTCCAAATCACCGCACCCGATGGTGGGCAGTCGTAATAAGACGCTGATAGAGATGGCGGTCTGCCAAACTTGTTGATGTGTTCTTGCAACAGTTTTTCAAGTTCATCTGCCCTCTCTGGGCGTCATACTCGAAGAGACCGCGCCCTCTTCAAATAGAAGCCCCCATCAACAAGAATCGCAGTCTCCATAACCTTCAGAGGGTGCCCGTGCTCTCAGAACCTTGTTTCGCCATGTGACCTTCTTAAACAAAAAGTCCCTGTCTTCGGCGCTTCTCGTATAGTGAGAGGTCGACGGCGGGGACAGATTCACAGTGCAGACAGAGGGACAATGAGGCATTGTCTTATTTCTGCAATCCAGAGTATTGTCCAAACGCTGGCTTAAATGTCAAAACAAAGTCGACGATGGTCGGTAACACCACATCTGCCTGCGGAGCGATCACTACCATCCCTGAATCGAGGCAACTCTGCCTAACTCAGGTGTCTTTAGCCGATCTAACGGTCGAAGCCGGGCGATAGGTTTATCGTTAAGCTGAAAAATGCGCACATCGGTCATCAGCAGGTGACGAGCCACCTTTGCAATCTCAGGCCAGCGTTCGTTGGGCCCGTTGACTGGAAGGAATTACGCGCCAGTTCAAATATGATCGGACGTACTTCATGTCCATGCCGGTGAATCGCCACGGATGGTGCTTGATCCGGGGACGAGGTTGCTCACCATCGCGACTCGCTCAGACTTCAAGTCGCCGAGCTTGCTTGGGAGCCCCCAGGTCGAAGATAATGGGGCTCTCGCAGATGCCCTTGAGGTTCCTACGTGCGGTCATGCTCACCGCCAGGATTATCAGTGAGCTCCTTCACGGCCCTGCCTGGGGCACGACGAGGCCGCTCCACAGCGAGCAAGGCTGTGAGGTCTAACTGAAACACTGGGCCACCGGGCGAGGCCTGTCTCAGGCCTGCCTGGGCGGGCGCTGAGGCAAGGCACACGACAGGGACGGCCTTATCCCGCAGATCCGTCGACGGCGGTGAATGCTGGGTCTGCTCGATCTTGGAGATCATGTCGATGCGGCGCTGGTGGCGTCCGCCCTCGTACTCGGCGCCGAGCCAGGCGTCGACGATGGTGGCGTTCAAAACACGACGCGCGCCAGGCCACGACGTTGGTGTTGTTGTGCTGTGGGACAGGCGGGCGGGTAGAATCCGGAGCGCACGATGGCGCGGATGCCTCGGACCTTGTTAGCGGAAGGTGAATGCCCACCGTGCCGCAGATGAAGTGCGCCGTCCACCTCGCCATGGGCGACCATCTTGGCCACTCTGTGGCGGATGGGATGGTCGAAACGCTTGCTGTCGTCGGTTTCCCACGTTGACCTCAACAGCCCTTGTACTCGGATAGGTCTGAATCTCCCTTTCATCTCACGACGGCTATGTGGTCGTTACCAATTGCGAGTTTCCGGAATGCCATGACGCTCCTTTTCTCTGCCGGGCTGCCCAGGCACCGGTTTTTATGGTTGATCGCCGTGTGGCTCGTATGCTAGATGGTGCGGGCTTGGCTAATGCTCTTTGCGTGGTCGCCGTGGCCAGAGACCCGCCGTGCCGAGGACCCGAGCCGCGCGCGCCGGGCCCTTGCCGAGCGCGATCGTATCGGGCGAGCGATGCCGTAGGTGATGACGAGCCGAACTCCCGCGACCTTGGCGAGCCGGGAGATCTTGCTATCACGAAGTGTAATACCTCTGGCCATGGAAACACGGGTTGACCAGTCATCTGACACGTAGTCCACGAGGCTGGGCTCAACGGTCGCAAAGGCGGTGCCGGGGTTGAGGGGCGATGCCGGGTGGATGCCGCGTCGCGGATGGCCGCGAGCGTGCAGGCCGTGGACATGCCTCGGGGTGCACGTAGATGGCCTTGGACGCCCATGTTGGCGAACGTCTGGACGTAGCGGCCGGAACCTCGGACATCATGTGAACGTCGCGCAGGAGACGGTGGCGTTCTTGGCGATCCAGTCTGACCTGGAGCCCCATCCCGTAGTTAAGGACAGAATTTGCCGTCCATGAGGTCAGGTGGAGGCCGTCGGCCCCGCCGCCTCGAGGGGACGCGCCACCTCATCTTTGAGCATCCAGAAGTCAGCACGCATCATCGAGGGAGAAGCAGGGTCGCATCGTAGCTGTCGTTCATCTGAGACATCGTTCCTTCATTTACGAACAAATGAAAAAAATCGGTTTATCAAATAGAATACAATTGAAAATCTATTTTGATGTAGAGTAGAAATCGGTTAATCGTCATAGTTTTCTAGACCTTCACAGCGGGTTGGGCACGCCTGTACCCGTCACGACGTCATGGGTCCGGCCTCTAGTCGAGGCGTGACGAGTCACCGATAGCTACCTTCGGCAAAAACAACTGGCAGCTTTCGTTGCCTGATCCGTCTGTGCCCGCCCTCGATCTCAGCCTTTGAGGGCCGGTGTCTCGCGCTCGACGATGGAATGGGGCGATGACGTCCGGCGACAACGCCTCCTCGTCAACCAGCAGCCTGAGCAGGCCTCGACGCGCTCGGCTGGCTGATCGACGTCTCGATCCACCGACGAGATGGAGGGCTTGCCACCTGGGGTAGAGCCGTTGTCCAGCCTTGCGAGCAGGACGTCCGTGCCCGCCGATGCCGCGCGCGCCTTGAGGCGTTCTCCACGCCGAGCGGGACGGTCTCCCATGGCACGACGCCGTCGAAGTCGTATCCCTCGTCAGGCGGGTCTTTACGAGCCGCGCTGCCTTTCGGGTGGCTCTTCTGTCATGGTCGCCCTCGGGGCGGTGGCGTGTTGTTGCGGCTCACGCAGGCCATGCGCTCCAGCGCGTCCGCATAACCTTGGAAGCGCTGGGCATTGGCGTCGGCTGGTGGCGCGACGAGACTGGCGGACGCTACGCGCTCGCAGCCCGCGCCTGAGGAGCAGTTCCGTCATATCGAAGACGGCCCCGCGCACGTCGTTGACCTCGACGCCTTCGGTCTCGCCTGGGGGCGCAGGCGGTCTATGCACGGCAGGCGTCTGCACCGGGCGCGTCGCGCGGATATCGGTCGTGCCGCCCACGAACAGGCAATCACTGCTGCTTTCGCGTGAGGCCCTCCGTAAGTGCATGCGGGCGGGTCCGTTCAGTTGCAGATGAGGCGTCGTATCCGCCCCGATGCAGCGACTCCACCTGGGCACGATGACCGAAGTGAAGACGTTTGCTCACGTCGGGCGTGACGATGCCCACGGTGTGGGTCTGTTGTCGCTTGCAGGCTCGGCCTGAAGTTGCCACGTAGCCTGGCTGCCGGGCCACCTCTCCTACGCAGAGGCGGGTCCTCTTGGACCACGTCCTGTCGTTGAGCACGTTGGACACCGCGCGCTGACGCCAGCGATCTTTGCGATGTCGTGGATGGAGGGACCGCCTACCCGTAGTGGAGCACCCGCTTCGGTCATCGTGGCTCAGGCTCGTTGGTTAACGATTCATCAACATGGTATACCTGCAGTGACATGGTACAGTGGGTTCATCGTTTCATCACGGTGGTATCCGGAGTGGTTGCCGCCGCTCACCTCGGGGTTTAAGTCAGGACAGGGATGGCAAGGTCCTTGTGCGGCTCATGCGGGATCCGGATGCGACCGTAAAGGACGACCCGGCAGTGCTCAATCGTCGTCCGTGTGCCCTGGGTGGGCCGCTTCTTGCGCGCCCGTCTTCGTCAACGGCGACCTCTTTTGTGGCACCTTCACTTTACGCAGGCGAGCCATATCGGAAGCTCCCTTGTGCGGACCCCGCGGGGAGGCGGCCCCAGCTCGTCACGGAGACGCTCGGTGACGCTGGCGCGATACGAGGGCATGGCAACGCGAGACAGCGAACATCGCGAGACAGCCTCTGGGGCCCTCGTTTCTGGGCAATCCCTCCTTTACAGTCTGCCTTAGGTGAGGGGGCGCCCCAGAGCAGGACGCTGCCTACCTACCTGTTGACAACTCGCCATGCAGTGATGTGGAGCATTCCCTTGATGGAGATCGAGGCTGGTGAATGTTCTCAGGGCTTGAGCCTCGCGAACCGCCGTCGCCCATGGCGATAATATCGACGCCAGTCTCGCGATCTTCAGGGCGACCTTGCGGATGGTGGCCGTATCGGCTCCCCTCAAGGCTGTTCCAGAAAGCTCATATTGCAGGGTCTGACTTGTGGGGTGGACAGGGGTCTGAAAGCTCGCGCACGTCGTTGATGCCCACCCGAGCGGACGGTGCCGGGGCGGGTAGGTCGATGCAGTCGGCGCAGCGTCTGTAATTTTGGCGTACGATCTCCCCGTCATCCCTTCCCGTGCCTTGGCCAGGGTCCCCCAAGACAGGTCGGTCGCCGTCCTCACTTGCCGTATGCAAAACGTCGTCACCGTAGCACCCTTGACGTGCGGTGGTGGCGAGCACGTCAACGATGCGTGTGCCGCTGGGGTTGCCACCCAGCACGATGAAGTCGGCTCCCATCCCGGCCTCTCCACGTGCTCGGGCGTGGCCAACATGCCCGGTCGTAGAGATCATCCTCGACGTCAGCATCGGTCCAGGGGCGTATGTACGCCGATCGGGACGGCAGAGGCGCGTAGCTCCTGGTAGCTGAGGCCCTGCAGGCTGAGTTCTGCTGTCATCGTCAGAAGTTGAAGGTGTTGAGCATCGCCATATCGGCTAAAGGGAGACATCAAACTCAGAGTTGGTGACGCCCCGCACGAGGCCGGCGCTGGCTGGCGAAACAGGTGCTGCCTGAATGACCGTCCCTCGCTCTTGAGGATGGACTCGCCCAGGCTGCATGGGCGAAACCGGTCTATCGTTCCCGCGATGCTGATGAGACGTGCTTTGTCGCCGTTGGTCGCTTTTCGTGGTGGTTGCTGTTGGCGTCAACACACAGGAAATAACCCCGCTGGGCATGTCGCGTAGCCCCATAGCGCCCTGTGCCTGATGCCTCGCGGGCGAGCTCGTGAACGCCGATCTCGCCCGCGTCCCCGTCCATCTCGGGCGTGTGACCAAGAGGAAGGTGAGGATGTAGGCGCGGCGAAGGAGGCCGGCGGTGACGCATGCAGAAACGACGAAACCCTCTCCATGAATAGCGAGGACGAGAGGATGCTTACCGGGTCCGCCTGCGGTGGTTGCGGCGTTGGCGGCTCCTGCGATGGCACCGGACCTCGTTACGCGGATATCGCCGTGCGCTCAAGGACGCGGGCGAGGCGGCAAAGAACCTCGTGCTGATCGGCCGTACAGGCTGGGAGCTACCTTGGGTCAAGCGTCTGGTGGACGGTCTCCTGGAGGCTGGTTACAGTATGGACGGCGTGGTTGCCGGTCGAGATCGTGTGGCCATAGGATGCGCTGCGGCTCGCTGCGAAGGCGCAGCTATGCCATCGGCGGTGACGTGCGGGTCATAGGTATGGACGACTCCCTGCACCCCTCGGATCGCGGCCCCTCGCTCTCGACGGTGCAGCATATCCAAAGCTTCTAGCGTGGGACGCGAGCCTCTGTCTTCTTGCCATGGTCGAGGGAGGCGGGGAGGCAGTGCGCCGGGTCACCATTCCCACCAAGATCATCGAGCGCGAGCTCCCTCAGGTCGCGGTGGGACTGGCAGGCGGGAGAGCGCGAGGCGAGATGGCGCGAGGGGCGTTAACTCGCGGCCCCGGCCCCTGCCACCGCTCGGTGGAAGACTGCAGTCAATAAAGCTCAACTGCCTCATCCTTGCGACAGGGTGCTCGCTCTCGGCGACGGGACCGTCGTGGCCGTGGGGTAGCGGGGTGACTTACGGCTCGCGGGACCTCGTCGAGTGGCTGCGAGGCGTCCATCTCGTTGCGCGTGCCGATGGTGACTTTGGCGGTCAGTGACACGAGGGCCGCGTGGTGGCGGCAGAGGACACCGCGCTGCCGGAGACTCAGTTCCACGCGACGGCGTCGGGCCCGTCAGCGGCGAAGATGGTTGAGTCCTGCCAAGCACCTCGAAGCCGCGGGCGATGAGCTGTTCGCGCGTGGTATACGCTCGCGCCAGTCACAGTAGCTACGCACCGGTCAAAGTATGCCTCGTCCAGAGGAAGAGCGATGCCAATCGCCATGGTGGGTGCGCTCAGGTTGAATGGGTTGACAAACTTGATGTCATTGAGTCAAGACAGTCTCGGGTGAGGCGATGGCCCAACCGATATGGGCGCCCACACGAGTTGCGCGACTTGGACATGGTCTGGACCACAATGAGATTGGGGTTGTCGTCGACAGGCTGGCGCAGGACTTGCTGCCATAAGTCGACGTACGCCTCGATACGATCACGAGGCGCAGGTGACGACGGACGCCTCAGCTGGTGGGATCACAGGCCAGTGGGCGCGTTAGGGTTGGCGATATTTCGTTCTCTGGCCGCAGAATGCGTCAACATCGAATTGAAGTCATCGTGCAGGGCGATCTCGCGAAAGCCCGCCAAGGCGTCGCAGTGATTCGCGATGAGCCGTGAGTCGTCGGAAAGCACACGCGGGCATCGTCGCCAAAGAAGGCGAGGAAGAGGCGAGCACCTCGTCGGGCCGTTGCCGCAGAAAGACGGCGATCGGGCATTGGTGCCAACGGGCTCGCGATCGGCGCTCGCGGATGGGCATGCAGTGTGGGTCGGCGTAGCCAAGACCTTGGACTGAAACCTGGGATCTGCGAGGCCTCCCGGCCACAGAGCTGAGGGCGCGACCCCGCTCATCTCGTTTACGTTGAGTTTGACGTGAAGGCGCGGTCCTTGGGCTGCTCACCGGCTGGTAGGGATGGATGTCGGCGGTGAAGACATTACTGCTCATGCTTCTTCTCCCAGTCAGGGAGTCAGGGCTCTCGTGTCTTGTCCGATGGTGCGTCAAGGCTTGGCACTGTGCTGCGCGTGGTCCTAGGCCCTGCTTCTCCTGAGGGGTGCGGCAGAACCTCCGAGGATGATGAGCCCCACCCTGAGATCATCGGTGTTGTCGGGCGTGGCCGATCCTCCCATGCCTTGGCTCCTCGAAGGCGTCACCCGGGTGACGAGGGCACCAGTGGCCTGGACCATCTGGGTGCAAGTCGTAGGAGTCGATGTCGTAGTCGTAGTAGACAGGCGCGACGGTACCGGCCTCGGGCCTCACGAAGAGAGGTGCGCTCGGACTCGACCCAGTCGGAGAAAACCTGGAGGTTCTGTTGGACGATGCGGCGACTGCGGCTGAGAGGATCTCGTCTTTGTGAGCTGAGGGCGTAGGCGGCGACCTCCTCGTCGAACAGGCCGCAGGAGATGGGGTCGTAGTCATGGCGGTGGCTGAGCAGGTCGGCGCGGGCTTTCATCTTGTTGATGCACCAGCCGAGGCGGATGCCGGCGACGTACAGACCAGCGGACATGGAGCTCGACGACGGCCCCCGTCGTGAGGGTCGATCGGCGGGTGGTGAAGGCATCAGGTCTTGGACGAGCAGGCGATAGACCTCATCGAACATCAATATCGTGATCTTTGGCGATGTCGACGATGGCGCGGACCTCCCCTCGTCATTGAGCCACCGATGGGGTTATTGGGGTTGTTGATACAGATGACCTTGTCCTCGCCGCAGAGGCCGAGTTTCTGGGGTCACGACGTGGTAGTGCCGGTCCTTCTCAAGATGGAGGATCACAACGTCGGCACCACACTCTCAGGGATGGGTAGAGCTGCTGATAGGTGGGCATATTGGAGACTACGTGGTCGCCAGGGGCCGCAGAGGGTAGAAAGCACCAGGTGGTTGGCACCGGCGGCAGTGGTGGTGATGACGTGCCCGGGCCTGACGGTCTCGTGGAGATCGCAGATCCGTCGAGGAATGCCGGGGGAGGCCTGATGTCGCCGTGGGTCAGGCGACGTTCGGCGGAACGCGTCCAGGAATTCATCGCGGGCGCACTGACTGAGCCGCGATGCCGTACGCCATCGCAGATGTCAAAGAGGCTGGTTGAGGTCACTGGTAGGTGCGTCTCGGCGACGTTGTGCCTGCATGTGGTCTCCATGCGTTCATCCACTGCTCGACAGCGAAGTCGCCCGGTCTCCATGGGCGTTCCTCTCTCCGTCAGCCGTGGCGGGTGGTGCAGGGAAATGGTTTGGTTGGCAGAGCGCTCGGTGCCGGCGCCTGAGGCCGACGTGCCATCAGGGCCAGGACTTGTCGCGATAATATGGGATGACAGTTACCGAAGGTGCCTACTTTCACGCAGGCCCTACGCTCGCCGATAATGTTTGAAGAGAGGATCGAGGGTTTGAAGGAGAATCGGAGGAGCAATGAAGACGAGGACATGACTGCGCAAAGACTGCCCGGAGCTGCTGCGTGAGATACGCGATGTGACCTTCTCGACGGTCGACGCGCAGGGCACCCGCAGGCACGCGTCATCGACGTGATGGGCGTGGGTGAGGGGTGCGTAACGTTCTGCACGGCACGCGGCAAGGATTTCTATGCTCCAGCTCAGGCATAACCCGCACGTGGCGATGGTTAGCCTCTCAGCGACTGGCAGTCGGTGCGCCTTGTGGGCGTGGCACGACGCCTGCCGATGAGGGACAGCGCGCGGCCATCGATTTGATCTCGCCGACAACCCTTCCATGGAGTCGGTCTACCCGGGCGAGGCGCGCTACATCCTCGGGCCTTCATGATCGACAGCGGCACCCTCGAGGTCTTCGACCTCGCCAGCGAACCCATCTTTCGAAGGAGCTTCTCTTGGCGACGCCCGCTGAGCCTGCGAATTCCTCGCAGCGACGATTGCGTCGGCTGCGACACGTGCAAGGAGGGCTGCCCGCAGCAGTGCATCGACGAGGGCGAGCCGTACTGGATCAATCAGAGTCCTGCCCTGCACTGCGGGCCTGCTATGAGAACTGCCCCGTCAGGAGCCATCGATCGCCGTTAGCGGGCGCAGACCAAAGGAGACCATGCTCCAGAACATGTGGAAATCTGCTGGTGGAATCGCGCTCGGCTGCGTTGGCGCTCGCAGGGCGAGCATCTGACCTCTCGGCCATCGCCATCGCGGTAGCCATTGTGGTGGGCGGCCTGCCGCCTGCTCATCAGCCAGGCGACCAAGGCCGCGAAGCCCACGCTCGCGGTGGTGAACTTCCTCACACCATACCGTCCATCTCTATGCTGGGCCTGCTCATCCCCTTCTCAGGCGTGGGCAACGTCGACGGCAGTGATCGCGCTCATCATCTGTGCGCTTTTGCCCATGGTTACGCAGTACCCACGGGTCTCACCAACATCGAACCCGGCATCATCGAGGCGGCGCGCGGTATGGGTTCCACCGAGGGCCAGATCATGCGCAGATTCGCATCCCGCTCGCGATGCCTGTCATCATGAGTGGGATCCGCTCGATGGCCACGATGACCATAGCGCTCACCGGCATCGCCTCGTTCATTGGGGCCGGGGGCTGGTGCGGCTATCTACCGGTATCACGACCACAACATGGCCGCGACCATGGACGGCTCGCTGTTGGTGGCCATCCTTGCCCTGGTCGTGGACTTCGTGCTGGCGTCGTGGAGCGTCGCGCGCAGATGCGCAGTGCGAAGGCAGTTGCGCCAACCGGCGTGCGCTCATCGTTGTGGCCGCCATCGTCGCCGTACTTGTGGCAATCGGCTCGCACGCCCTGTGCTCCAGGCGCGCCACCACTGCATCGCCACCAAGCCCATGACCGAACAGTACATCATGGGCAACATGCTCAGGGAGCTTATCGAGCAGGACACCGACCTCAACGTGGACCTCACCACGGGCGTGGGTGGCGGCACGTCCAACATAGCGCCTGCCGTGAGGTCGGGCAGCTATGACATCTACCCGGGTACACCGGCACGGCGTGGGCGCAGGTGCTGCACCGCAGCGACCCCTATGACGAGAGGCGCTTTTGGCGAGCTTACGGACGCCACAAGAATGACCTGCACAGAGCTGGGTGGGCATGTACGGGTTCAACGACACCTTTGGCATCGTGGTGCGCAGGGAGGTGGCCGACGGGTACGATCTGCGCAGCTACAGCGACCTCGCGCGCGTCTCGAGCCAGCTGAGCTTTGGCGCCGAGTACGACTTCGTCGGGCGTGCCGATGGCTACCGGGCGTTTTGCGACGCGTACGGCATGAGCTTCGCGAACACGATGAACCTGGACATCGGCCTCAAGTATCAGGCGCTCTGCCGAGGGCAGATGGACGTGATGGTGGTCTTCACCACCGACGGGCAGCTGAGCGCGGCGGACGCCACAATCCTCACGGACGACCGGGCTGCCCTCGTACCTCTGTGGCAACGTGGTGCGCGACCCGGGTGCTGAGGAGCACCCGAGTGCGTGCCGTCCTCACCAAGCTCAATGGCACGATCGACTGGTGACGCAGATGAACTACGGTGGAGGCGAAGGCCGCTCGCGAGGACGTGGCCCGCGAGTATCTTCAGGAGAAGGGACTGCTCTCATGAGCGATGAAGCGGAGACGTCGCGGCAGGTGTGAACGTGGCGGAGGCAGACGACGTGGCGAAGGCAGACGATGCGGCACGCGGCGCCGCAGGCGTGCCGGCCATTGAGTACCGCCATGTGATAAGGCGCTCGAGGGCGAGTCAAATGACACGAGCAAAGCTCGCGCTCGACGACGCCTCGCTCTCCGCAGGGCGCGCGAGGTTCGTCTGCGTCATAGGGCTCGTCGGGCGGCGGCAAGAGCCACCACTGCCAAGATGGCCAACGGTCTGAGTGATGCCCACGTCTGGCGACGTGCTCGTTGACGGCAAAACGTGGGACACCGGCTTGGTCGAGCTTCGACGCAACATCGGCTACGCCATACAGGGTAGCGTGCTCTTTCCGCACATGACGGTTGAGCAGAACATTTCCTATGTGCCCAACCTCTGGAACGGACGCGACCAGAGCGTACCCATGGGGCTGTGCGCAGAGTGGATGGGCATCGTGGGCCTCGACGATGACCTGCTCGAAGCGCTTCCCGGCGGAGCTTTCTGGCAGCAGCAGCGCGTGGGCATTGCGCGGGCGCTTGCCGCATCGCCCGACATCCTGCTTATGGACGAGCCCTTTGGCGCCGTGGACGAGATCACGCGGCCAGCTTCAGTGCGAGATGCGCCGCATCTACGAGAAGACGAGCATCACGGTGATGTTCGTGACGCTATGACATACGCGAGCGCTGCGGCTGGGGCACGCGCGTGGCCGTGGTGGACGGAGGGCATGCTACAGTACCGAGCCGGCCGAGCTGCTCGCGCACCCCACTGATGGCTTTTGTGCAGAGGCTCGTTGCGGGCATCTCGCCAGAGGACCTGAGTGGAGGAGGATGTAGGCACCGTGTCGAGGTTGTGACGCAAAAAGACGGGGCTACATGGCTGAGCGGGCTGTTTTGGCTGCCAGCGTGTCGTCTCCAGCGAGCGGGCCAGTCGGTATCGGTGCGCTGCGCCACGCTGGGCAGGACGCAGGCGTTTGCCTATGGCGGCCTCCGTATGACGCCTACCGGGGTGACTTCCCGTGACACCCAGGTGGAGCTGAGTCCGGTTCTAGAGGGTTGCAGCGGCGCTCAATTGCAGTCTTGAGCTGTCAGTCACTCTCTGGTACCTGACGCTCCCGCGCTCGGACCCGGTGCTCCACGCAGCTCACGAGACCTCACACCTTCGAATCGAAGAGAACATGCGTTCTTGCTCCTGTGCTATGATAAAGGGCAGGACACGGCGGCGGACGGAGAGGGCGGTGGTCGGATGGCGCAGGCGAGGCGGGACATGGGCGAGCTGAGGCCCATAGACGACCTGATGTTTCGGGTGATGGCGAGGACAAGGCCTTCTGCGGGAGCTCCTGGGGTGCTGCTCGAGGACAAGGGGCTCACGGTCGTGGAGGCAGCCCGCAGTCCCACGTCACGAACATCGCAGGGCCGCTCGGCGGTCCTCGACGCCCTCTGCGAGCTCTCCGACGGCAGGCTCGTGAACGTGGAGGTGCAGCGCGCCGACGATGACGACCTCCAGAGGCGGGTGCGCTACTACGCCTCGCTCGTGACGACCGACAGGACGCCTCAGGGCAGCGCTTCGCCGACGTCCCGGACGTCTGCGTGGCGCTCGTCTGCGAGTTCGACCTCGGGAGGCTGCTCGCTGTATCATGTGGACAGGGTCGTCAGGGAGGGCGGGCGTGCGCTCGACAACGGCCTCGAGGAGCTCTACGTGAACGCCCCTGGCGAGGGACGGCACGGACGTCTCCGCCCTCATGAGGGTGTTCACGGAGGCGGAGGCGTACGACGAGGCGCGCTTCCCGGAGACGTCGAGGGTGAAGCGAAGGCTCAGGGAGACGGAGGAGGGGCGAGAGGACATGGGCAGCGTCATAGAGGAGATCCGCGCGAGTGCATCGCGGAGGGCATCGAGACGAGGGGCAAGGCCGAGGCAGCGCCGAGGGCGAGCGCCGAGGGACGCTCAAGACGCTCGGCCGGCTCGTGCGCGACGGGCTCGTGAGCGTGCAGGACGCCGCCGCATCGGCGGGGGTGGACGCCGACGAGATCGAGGCGCCGCTCGCTGCGGAGGGTGAGGCCGGCCGCGGGGTGACGCGCCCGCCGGCGGCCGGAGGCTGTCGGGGCCTCGCACGAGGCACGCCGTGCGGCCCCCGCCCTCGTGAGGGTGTTCATCGAGGCCGGAGGCGTACGACGAGGCGCGCTCGCGGAGACCTCGAGGGTGAAAGAAGGCTCAGGGAGACGGAGGAGGGCGAAAGGACATGGGCAGCGTCATAGAGGGGATGAGAGGAGATCCGCGCAGGTGCATCGCGGAGGAGCATCGAGACAGGCAGGGCCGAGGGCATCGCGAGGGTGAGGTCACGGGAACGCTCAGACGCTCGGCCGGCTCGTGCGCGACGGGCTCGTGAGCGTGCAGGACGCCGCCGCATCGGCGGGGTGGACGCCGACGGATCAGGCGCGTACTCGCGCGGGGGTCGGCGCGCATCGCGCCCGCCCTCGGGAGGGTCTGCGCCTGATCTTGTTACCGGGAGGTTTTGCGGTAATGGCGAGTCGGCACTGGCTGGCAGCGAGCTGGATCCGATGATTCAAGACGTGGGTTCGTCTTCCACGTTGTTGGGTGAGCCAAGAAGGAGTATGGTTGGCTCACCTGCTGCGGACAGTTTCGGCGCATGCCGCAGTGAGCGGCGAGTCGGTTCCGTGCGTGAGCCGACGCATCGGGACCTCAGGTGCCGGTCCCGCTGATCCACGCCAGGGACGATAACATGGCAAGTTCAAGCGTTCCGAAGGGCTAGCGTCGAGCGGTCGCTCCATCGCTATCCACACCTGTCCTCGCTGATCTCTTTGAGACGGGCGGCGCACCTCTATGGTCGGTCACGGCCAAAGAGATCAGCGAGGCGGTTTTGCGACTTCATCGACAAGGGTGGGTGAGCTGTGGTGGCTAGGGTCTTGAGGCTCAGGAGAGCCCGTGTCCTAAGGGTGTCACCAGAGGACTCTGCCCAACCGCGCTCGCTCGCTGCAGCCGAACATCGGATGGCACCAGCCGCTTTCGCTCACTCCGAATAGCGCCCGTCTCTGCCAGCCTGGCCGAGCGTCGATGTTCTGCGTGCGAACATGGTTGCACTGCCCGCATCGGATGCGAGTCGGACCAGTCCCCTCCGCGCCGTGGCCTTCCCGTACGCGATCCTGCCGCCTCTATGAGTCCGTCTCCCAGGCGCAGGTTCATGGCGGCGAACACGTCAGGTATGGGGATGTGCCCTAGGGCAGCCCCTTGACGCAGTACTGGCAGGCCGTGCACGGATGATGGGCGATGTGCCCACGATGGCCTGTACCCTGCGGATGAGTGCGTGCTCGCGCTCGTCGAGCGGTCTGAAGTCGCGCATGTAGGAGAGGTTGTCCTGCACCTGGGCAGGTTGGACATGCCTGGAGCACGGTGAGGATGCCCTCGAGCGAGGCCCGAAGCGCACGGCCCACGAGCGCAGGACATGTTGGGTGAGGCCTCCCTCATCAGGCGCGCCGCCTCGCGCAGTGGGTTTGCCATGCCGCCCTTGACGGGCTCGCGACCACGATGGGCTTGCCGTGCCTGCGCGCGACCTCGTAGTTCTGCCGGGACATCACGCTTGCGCTCTCCCAGTCGGCGTAGTTGAGCTGCAGCTGCACGAAGTCGACCTCTGGGTGCTCGAGGAGCAGCTGGTCGGCAGCTCTGGGTCCGGTGGAACGAGAACCCCACGTGCTTGATGAGCCCGGCCTCCCTCTGCCTTTGTGCGTAGTCCCACAGGTGCAGGCGCTCGTACTTTTCGGTCGTTGCTGCGCGAGAGGGCATGCAGGAGGTAGTAGTCGAGGTAGCCCCGCGCCCGTGCGCCTGAGGGGAGGCCTCGAGGCTGCTTGCGTGCGGACCTCTCCGACAGCGCTATGGGAGCGTAGAGCTTGCTCGCGAGCGTGTACGACTCGCGCGGGTGGCGCTGACGGCGCGCTGGCGACAGCGTCCTCCGGGCCCACGTACACATAGGCGGTGTCGAAGTACGTGAGCCGCCCTCCAGAAAGGCGTCGACCATCTGCGACACCTGCCTGATGTCGATGCGCCCCAGCCTGCGGGGAAGCCGCATGAGCCCGAACCCCCAGCGGTGTGGCGCAAGCCACGTCCTTATCGTACCCACCTCCTCCCCATGGGATGAAGGCGACTGCCTGTGAGTATAGCAGGGATGTGGGGCGAGGGCGAACGCGGCCGTCTGGAGGGATGACGCCCATCCCCTGGCGGTTACTTCTCACGGGTGGGCCAGTGACGCCTTCTCAGGACAGCGCGGCGGCAGCGGCCCCTCCGCGCGCCGCGATCCTCGACGCGATCCACCGTTGCGCGGGGCTGTGCCGGACAGGGCCGCCCGCGAGGCTGCGCTTGCCGACGACCAAGGGCATCCGGCCTACCGAGAAAGTAACCCTGAGTCCCCTGGCACCTCAGCCCACCACTGGCAGCCCGATGGTGTCCGGCCTCAACCCAGGGCGCGCCATCAGCGAAGGCCCTCTGCCCAGCTGTGTCTTTCCGTGCGGCGGGCTGGCCGGGCCTCGGGCCCGGCGCACCCCCGCAGGCTGGCGGGGGTTGCTCGACGCGTTGCCCAGTGAGGCCACTTCCCTAGTGCCCCGCAGGCTGGCGGGGTTTGCATGCCTCCCCGCGTGACGGACCAAAAAGCGCAGTCTCGCGCGACGTGAGGCCGCAACTGCGCCCTCTTCCGTGAGGCGTCGGGCCAGGATGCGCCTCCGCAAGGCTGCGCGCGCGAACTCTACGCCCGCACAAGCTTGTGGGCCTGGCTGCCGAGGTTCAGGGGCTCCGCGTGCTCAGGCAGGTGGTCCGCCGCGCGACGCTTTCACACGTTCGATCAGCCTCTGCACCCAGGACCGTCTAAGGTGATCTGGCCGCAGAACGCGCAGCCGAGCTACACGGGTCGGTGGCGCCAGTGCTCGGTCACGAGGCTCGTGGTCAAGGGAATCGCGACGAGAAGAACAGCATGAGAAATGTAGCGTGGTCCCTGCCGCTCGCGTGGCGGACGGCACCGCTCGCCCTAGCAGCCGCCCACCCCCATCTCTCAATCTGATGGTCAGCAAAAGGAGGTCCCTGCGGCTCCGTCGCGGGCGCCCTCATCCTGCGTGACGAAGAAGGGAGCCACGCATGAGAGACGAGGGACTGCGGGTACTCGCCGAGACGTGGGCGCCACTGGGGACGAGTCCGTAGGATGCCGCCGGTGCTGGCGACGGGTGCGTACTTCCGCCTCGTCCTTGCCGCCTCGTCCTCGTCCCGTCTCTCACGTGCGCGCCTGCCCTGAGGGCCCAGGCGGACCTCGACCAGCCGAGCCCCTCGCCGAGCGCGCCTCGAGTTCGAGCCTCGAGGCCGAGCGCGGACAGTCTGCGCACGTGACGCCCGAGTCGGGCGAGCCTGCCATCGAGCTCTGGATGAGATAAAGGCGACATAACGCTCTCGGGCGGGGTCGCCGAGGGCTTCGACGCGCAGGAGTGCCGCCGTCAGGCGCGAGGGCGCCGCCACCGTCGTGGTGCGCCAGGCGGACCCCAGGGCGCCGCGCGCGCACCGCGTGACCGTGCTCGTCGGGCGCGCCGCCTGGAGCTGCGCGACGTCCACACCGCCCCGGGCGGCCCGCTGGACGTGCGCGCGGGCGAGGCCACGGTGGTCCTGTCCGAGCTCCACCGCCGAGGGCACCGAGTCGCGCGCTGCCCCGACGTCGCGCCGGGCGCCCACCTCAGCTTCAGCTCCCGAGGGAACGGGTCGCGTCGAGGTGGCCTCGTCGGGAGCCGGGGCCGCCGTGGGCGGCGACGGCTCGAGAGGTCCGGCTCCGTCACGGTCGCGGGCGGCAGCGTCGTCGCGCATGCCAACGGAGGGGCGCCGCCGTCGGCGGCGGAGCAGGGGCGGCCAACGGCCCCGTGCTGGTGCGCGGCGGCTCCTGGAGGCGCGGCTCGGCGGCGGTGAGGATCACGAGCGCGGTCGGGGCCGGGGTCCTCCGCGACGGCGGTCCCATCACCGTCACAGGGAGGCGAAGCTCGTCGCAGCCGGGCGGTTGGGAGCGGCCTCGGCGTCAGGTATGGGGCTTCCGGCGCCTCGGCGGACGCCGTCGCTCGTGCGCCTCTCGGGCGGCAGGACGAGCGTCACGGGCGGCTTCAGGGCAACGCCCCTCGAGGTCGGGACCCTCCTCGTGCAGGGCGACGCCCAACTCGAGGTGTGACCTGCAGGAGCAGGGCCGAGGGCATACGCGCGAGGCGTGTGTGCCTCGGGCGGCACGACCCTCGCCAGGAACGACAGCCACTGGCGGTGGTGTGCGCGGCTGTCCATGCCGACGAGGCTCGTGGCCGTCCTGGGCGGGCGCGTGCGCGTCGAGGCCACAGGTCCCACGTCCGTCGGCGTGGTGGTCCCCGCGCTCTCGGGCGGCAGGCTCTGCGTGGACGCCAGCAGGGCGGGCGCTCGCCGTGTGCGGGGGTCCGGTGAGCGTCACGGGCGGCGCTCGACGTCCTGGGCGGCAGGTGGTCGGCCGCCCTGGGCGGCGGCGGTGAGCTCTGGGGTGCGCCCTACCCCGAGGCCTCGGGCCCGTCCCCGTGGTCGTGGAGGGCGGCTCGCTGAGGGCGGTCGCAGGTGAGGGCTGCCTCTGCCATCGGCAACGGACCTACACTATGGCGCCCCTCGTGGCCGACGAGACGGCTCGGCGCGCGTGTGCGAGCACGTCGTGGAGGGCGTCTGGACGCGGCGACGCTCGTGGTGGACGGCAGGCCCGCCTCGCTGGCGTGGACTCCCAAAACGACGACAGGAAGGTCCACCTCTGGCTACGGCCGGGACCCCAGCGTGCGGGTTGACGGCAGGGACGACCTTCGAGGTCAAGGACAGCTATGCGCTCGTGGTCGCAGGGACGAGCGCGCCCACGAGCGGCCCGCACGCGGCGGCGAGAGGGTTTCTGGAGGCGCGGCCCGACGACGGATACGCGTTCGGCCTCTGGCGCTGGGCGGTGGACGAGGACGCCCAGAGGCGGGCCTCGTGGGGGACCAGGCCTTTCCGACGTGCTCTCCGCCCGCACCGAGCTCACTATGCCCGCCTGCGACCTCGTCGTGTCCGCAGGCTACGTCAGAGCCGTGAGCGAGATCGTGGTCTCGTCGCCCCCGCGAAGATGGAGTACGTCGAGGGGCGACTGCTCCGTGGAGGGCATGGCGCTCACGCCCAGGTGTACACGGACGGCCGGGAGGAGGTCGTCTCGGCTGGTGACTTTCGCCGCGCGCGGCATCGGCACCCACCCGCCGGACGGAGCCATCCTGTCCAGGGGCAGGACGGCAGCAAGGTCGAGCTAGCGCTACGGCGACTGGCGGGCCAGCACCGACGCCGCGCGCTCTCGGTCAGTCCCCTGTGGTCGAGGGCGAGGAGCTCGCCGTCCGCGTCGTGGACGGCGGAGCCGGTCCCGCTGCCCGACGTCACGGTCCGCGCCATGGACGAGGGCGGCAACGTGGCCGGCGAGGCGACGACCGGGGAGGACGGCCTCGCGCGCCTCACGCTCGGCCGGCACCTGGCGCGTGTGCGCCGCGAGCCCTGTTACTACCTGAGGACCACCGAGCTGCGGCTGGAGGAGGGCGGTGGGGCCAAGGAGCTCACCATCCCGCTCCAACGCGTACGACTCCGTCAGCGGCAGCGTCACGGCGACTCCGATGAGCGCCGAGGAGGCGCGCAAGGCCGGCATCGACCTCGACGCCGCAGGCAACCAGCACGTGTTCCGCTTCGAGACGACGCTCGAGTTCGTCGCGGCCGAGACATAGAGCCGAGCGGCAGGCTCGTCGAGCGTGGAGGTCAGCTTCACTCGGTACCGAGACGGCACCGTTGTGGCTCGAGCACCACCCATGCGACCATCAACGGGCGCCGCGCGACCGTCCATGCGCTCTCCGAGCGCTTCTACCTCGTTATCTACGGTGACGTGCACTGGCTTAAGGAGCTATTCGACGTCGAGCTCGTCGTGCTCAACAACTCCGTGATGGAGACGATCTCGCCCTGCGAGGCGGACCTCGCGCTTCCAGGGGCTCTCGCTCGCCGACGTCACCGGGAGCCCCCAGGAGAAGACGGCACATCTCGGCGACATCGCGCCCAAGAAGACCGCCACGGCGCACTGGTTCGTGCGCGGTGACGAGGAGGGGGCCTACGACATAGGCGCCCTGGTGAGCGGGAGCTTCCGCTCCGAGGGCGTCGACCCGCAGCCCTTCTCGCAGGCGTTCGAGACGACCTCCCCCGTGAGCGTCATGGCCGGGGGACCCCTGCACCTCTACATAGTGGCCGAGAGCGGCGCCCGCCAGGGCGAGCACCCGTACCACGTCCCTGTTCAGGCTCAGGAACATGTCGGACAGGCCCATCTACAACCTGAGCCTCGCCCTGCCGCGCGAGCACCAGTACCGTGTGTCCACGCAGGACGGCCGGACCGGGATCAGCACCTTCGTGCAGCGCGGGCGCGACGACATGGCCGAGTGGGACGTCCTGCGCCCCGCGAGATCTGCGGCCTCAACTCGAGACGACGATCTGGTTCCAGTCCAGATATGGGACGACCCCGAGTACGTCTCGTCGGCATGTTCCTCGACATGCTCGACGGCGCACCACGAGGATCCCGCACAGCTTCTCGACGATGGGGGTCCCTCGGGCCCGACGCGACCGTGTCCGACAACGAGGACCATCGCTACGGCTTCGGGGAGGGGATCCGGTGGACCTCCTCACGGGGGAGTTCAGCTGGGAGGAGACCGAGCCTTCCCTGCGGGGCAGAGCGGCGTCTCGTGCGCGCGCTACTACGCTCGCCCAAGCTGGGCGTCGCGCACAGGGACGGCGACCAGGGTCCCTCCGACGCCGGCGGCGCGGCCGGCAGGCTCGGCGAGGGCTGGTCGACAGCTTCGACTACGGCCTCACGATAGGCGGCGGCCTGGCCGACGCCACGCTGCCGGGGGCATGCACGCCTGCTTCAGCGGGGACGACGAGGCGAGCTACACGCCCCTGTTCGGCGCGAGGTACAGGCTCAGGCGGAGGGGCGAGGGGCGTCCTGACCCTGCCCGGGGCACAGGAGCTCTCCTTCGACGCAAGCGGGGCGCCCTCGTCGCGCGGGGCAGCGGCCTCTCACCTCCTTCGCCTACGAGGGAGGCAGGCTCTCGTCCGTCACGAGCTCCGCAGGCAGCGTGAGCCTCTCGTACGGCGAGGGCGGCAGGCTCCAGGCGTGTCCGACAGCGCCGGCCGCTCCGTAGTCGTGCGGCTGGGAGGGCGGCAGGCTCTCCTCGGTCACGAACAGCGGACGGCAACACCATGACGCTCGTGGGACGGCTCAGGGCTCCTCTCCAGGATGAGCGACTACGACGCCTCCGCGCTCATCGAGAACCGCTACGACGACAGGGGCAGGGGTCATGAGCCAGTGGTCCAAGTCCACCGGCACCACGGGCATCTCGTACGACGCCGAGGGACGCACGAACAGCGCGACGGACGCCTCTGGCCACAAGAGCTCGGTGACCTACGACGCCGAGGGCCGCATAGTCAAGAGCGTGTCGGACGGCCACGAGAGGACCGTGTCTACGACGAGCGGGGCTTTCGCTCGAGCGAGACCGACTGGCTGGGCAACGTCACGCGCTACAGGTGCGACGCGCGCGGCAACGTCACGGCCAGGCACCCTGCCGGACGGCACGGTCGAGCGCCTTGGCTGGGACAAGGAGAACAGGCTCACGAGCTCGACCTCCGCCGGCGGGGCCACCACCACCTACGCCTGGGTGAGGCGGCGACCTCGCCTCGGTGACGGACCCCTGGGCAAGCGTGACCAGCTGCGGCTACGACGGCGACCACAACAGGACCTCCGTGACCGACGCCCTGGGCAACGTCACGCGCCTCGCTGGGACGAGGCGGGCAGGCTCGCCTCGGTGACGGACGCCTCAGGCGCCCGCGCCAGCATCGGCTACGACGGGCCGGGCGCGTCGCCACGCTCACGGACGGCCTCGAGGCAACGTGACCGGCTACGAGTACCTGCCGGGCGGCGCCCTCGCGAGGAGGGTTGACGCCGCGGGCGGCGCCTGGGCCTTCGAGTACGACGCGTCGGGCGGGCGCACGCAAGGCCACGGCGCCAGACGGCACGTCCACGCTCTGGGCCTACGACGGGCGGGCAGGCCGGCCGCAGACCGACGCCGCCGGCAACGAGACCCGCCTCGAGTGGGACGCCCTGGGCAGGCTTTGCCGGCGTGACCGAGACGCCGCCGGCAACCGGGTGGCCTCACGTGCGACTCCGACGGCAACGTCACCTCCGTGACCGACGCCCTGGGCAACGTGCGCAGCCTCGAGCGGGACGACGACGGGCGCCTCGTGCGCTCCACCGACGCGAGGGCAACGCCACGACCTACTCCCTGGGACCCCTGCAGGGCGCCTTCTGGAGGTCATGCGGACGCGGACGGCACGGCGCGCGCGAGGTACGACGCGGACGGCGGGCCCGTGCGCGTCACGGACAGGACGGGCGCCCAGACCTCCTACGCCTGGGGACGCCGCCAGGCAGGCTCGCCTCGGTGACGGACGCCCTCGGCAACGTGACCAGCTACGAGCGCGACGCGCTCGGCAGCCCACGGCGGTGGTCGACCCCTGGGCGCGGCCACGCGCTACTCCTGGGACCTGGGCGCCCCTGCGGGGTCGAGGGTCCCGACGGGGAGGCGATCTCGTACGTCTGGGACGCCGCCGGCAAACTCGAGCGCATGCGACGACGCGACCAGGCGAGCCACGCTACTCCATGACGCCCTGGGCGATCTCACGGGCTGACTGGCCCGACGGCACGTCCGAGCGCTGGGAGCGCGACGCCTGGGAAAGGCCGCTCGTCCGCGACCGACCGCGCGGGCGCTCGCTCGCGCCACTCCTGGGACGCCGTGGGCGACCTCGTGCGGTGACGGACCCCCTGGGCGGCCAGACGAGCTACGGCCACGACGCCCTAGGCAACGTCACCCGCTGACGGACGCGGGGGCGTCACGAGGCGCTGGTCCTACGACGGGCGCGGCCTCGTCTCGTCGGCGAGCGACGCCCTGGGCAACGTCTCCTCCTCCTGGGACGCCGAGGGCGACCTGGCATCGAGCGCGACCCAGACGGGCGCACCGCGACCTGGGAGCGCGGCGCGGCCGGCCGCCCCACCTCCGTCACGGGCAGCGGCGGCGTCCATGACGCGCTACACCTGGGACGCCGAGGGCGCCCTCACCTCCATGGAGGGGAGGCGGGACGACGTCGCTTCGAGCGCGACTGCCCTCGGCAGGATCACCTCGACGCGCTGCAAGGGCGGGGTCGCCTCCTGCGCCTACGACGCCTGCGGCAGGAGGTCGCTCACCTGCCGGACGGCACGGTGGCGAGGTGGTCGTGGGACGCCGCCGGGCGCCTGGTGGGCGTGGACGACGACGGCCGGGCCACCAGCTACGCCTACGACGCGGCGGGCCGGCTCGCCTCCACCCGGACGCCCGACGGCTGGCGTGAGGACTGGGCCTACGACGCGGCGGGCCTCGCGGCCTACGGGTGACCACACGGCCGACGGCGGGGCACGAGCCTCCTGGGCCTACGACGCCGCAGGAGGCTCACCTCCAGGCGCGAGCCGGGTGGCCGAGGCGACGGCGGCTCCTCGGGCGACTACGCCTACGACGCCTGCGGCCGCCTGCATCTTTGCCTCAGACGCCTCGGGGGCGCACCCTGCTTGGGACGCCGCGGGCGGGCTCGCGCGCGAGCGCTCAGGCGCCGGGAGGTCACTCTCCTGGGACGCCGCGGGCAGGCTCGTGGGCAGGGAGGGCCAGGCGGCGGGAGGACTACGCCTACGACGGCAGGGGCGACATGGTCCTGTCCCGCTTCCTCAGGATGGGGGCCAGGCTGCCTCCTGGTCCTACGACAGCCTGGGACGCCGCCCAGCCCCTGGGGACCGAGGGGCGGGCCGCTGGTCGCCTGACCCCGTGAGCGCCGTGGTCTCCAGCTCCGGGCGGCGGTGCTTCGCGACTACGCCTCGCCGGGCTCGAGGCCCCTCGTGCGGCGCAGGGCCGGACGGCGCCTCCAGGCGCTCGGCCTGGGGCCTCTCCCGCGTGGGCGTGACGACCTCAGGCGGACGGGCGCTCGTCCCCACGCCGACTGGCTGGGCTGGAGCGCTCCTGGGGCTCAACGCGGACGGCTCCGCGGCGGGCTGGGCGTCCCTCGACGAGTGGGGCGCCAGGCTGCCAGCGGGCGCGACGCCGGCGCGGGCGGGCTGTGGGCCGGCCTCGAGGGCTCCCGTGGCCCCAGGGGGCTGGTCGGCGGGTCCGGGCCCTCGCCCGCCTCGGGGCGTTCCTCTCGCCCGACAGGGCGCCCGACGCGTCCGAGCCCCGCCACCCGCGGCCTACGCCTGCGGAGGGCTCGCGCCTCGATAGTCGACCCCTCGGGCGGCAGGCCACCCGCGCAGGGCGGGTGGGACGAGGAAGAGCTGGAGGGCGACGCAGGCCGGAGGGCCGTGGCGGCCAGCGTCACTGACGTAGCGAGTTCGCGGGGATCCTGGACAGGGCACACCGAGTCCTACTCCGAGCTCGTCTGCGGCGTCATCGCCGGGGGGCGAGGACGACCTACACGTGAACCCGCACAGGGTCCTCAACGTGGCAGGCATGATCCCGGGCCCGTGGGCTGACGCCGCAGACGTCGCAGACACCGGCCTCTACGTCTGGGAGGGCGACTGGGCGGGCGCGGGCATCCGCCGCGCCCAGGGGTCTCGACATCTTCCAGGGCGGGCGGGGCGGCCTCCTCCTCGACCAGGTTCGCTCTCGCGGCGACGCACGGCGAGGGCGGCCACGCAGGGGCGAGGACGCCTCAGGAGCCTCTGAAAGGGACGGAGACCAGAGCTCAGGCGCTGGTTCCGGGAGAACGCAGGGCTGGGGCGAGACCCTCGGCAGAGAGAACTGGTGGCGCTGGTTCTGGGAGAACGGGGACAGCTGCGCCGGCGCGCCCATGGGCTACGCTCGACAAGGTGGACGACGCAGCCAGGCCACAGAGCAAGGGGGCGGCGAGGCACCGGGCTGTCTTCAAGAAGGACAGCGGGCATGGATCCTTAAAAATTTATGGATAGCAATGGGAAGCCAAGAAACCAAGTACATAAAGACGAACATGAGGTCGGACGGGTGTGCGGTGTTCGAGAGAAACGGACGGGTCTACGAAGTACTTAACAAGGGATAGGGACTGGCCACAACGGGGGAGCATGGAAGGGCGCCCGAGACCATTAGGGACATCCTCAGCAGGTCCGCGGGCGAGACTGCTACACGACGAGCGGCTGAGGAGGATCGGGCGGTGACGACGGAGCGACGTGACGGGCGCTGGGAGGGCTGGAGCCGCTGGGTCTCCTGGCGTGACGAGTGCGACCCCGCGCGCAGGGAGCTGGCCAGGGCGCCTGCCGGGCGGCGAGTGGACGGGCTGCCACGACATCGGGGACGCGCTTCCGCGACGGCGAGCTGACGCCCGGGCGCTACCTGGCCTGCGGGGACGCCTACGTGGCCGTACGTCGAGGCCGTGAGGAATCCCGGCGTCGCGGGCGCATCAGGGTCGCGGACATGGGCACCTCCTCCCGCCGCCCACAGTCCGCCTGCCGCTGGACCCCGCCGAGCGAGCGAGGGCGCCTGGGTGCCCGGCCGCATGGTCAGCCGCCGTGAGGCCGTCACTGCGCAGGGACGGCTGGAAGGCGCGCCACTGGAGGGCGAGGCTCGACGTCCACTACGTGCAGGAACCTCTGCCTCCTGCGCTCATCTCGCGCCGGGGACCTGCCGGGCGCGCGCTCTCGCGGGGCGCGGGGCTGTTCCCGAGATCCGTCTCCTCCGTCTTCTACTGGGAGCGCCTGCCAGCCCTCAGCTGGCCCGGCGGGCGCGCGCTCATTCGCGAGGCTCGTGCCGCACGCGCCCTACCTGCTCAGCTCCCTGGACGACGGGGCGTCGCTGTTCCGCCTGCGCGGCCAGGGCTCTGCAGCCTGCTGCCACGTGTGCGGTGCGCGACCGCCTCAGGCCGCGTCGGGCGCGTGGCGCCTCGGGCTGCAGGCGCCTCGATCGGCTGCACTCAGGCGCGCGCTTCTGGACCGCGTCGTCTGCGACGACGCCAGGCTGGCTCCACGCGCTGCGCGCGCCCGCCTGCGCCGCCCGCCTGCCCGCCGGGCTCGTGGGGAGCTCGTGGCTGCCTGGCGCCGCGCGGCCCGGGATCGAGTGGGCGGCGGCGGGCGGCGACGACGAGGCGAGGATGACGTCACGACGACGGACGAGGGACGACTGCGACGAGCCCGCCTGGTGGTCGTCCTGCTGCCGACGACGTGGGGCACGCCGCTCGACGGCGAGGCTGGCGGCGAGCCGCTGGCCTGGCACGAGGCCTGGCGCGCGCGGTGAGTGCGCCGCCGAGGGCCAGCGCAGGCGCCCGGCCGTCCGGAGGCGTCCGCCCGACCCGCCCGACCCGGTGCGGGCCCCGCCAGCCGCGCGGGCGCCATCTGCCCGGCGGGCGCCAGGCGCTCGAGGAGGAGAGTCGTCCGGAGCCTGGCCCGGCTCGTCGCGGCCGTGCGCGCCGCCAGTGCGCGCGACGAGGCGCTTCCGCCTGGGTGGCGAGCGCGGCTTCACTCACGCCTGCGTGGGATGGCCTGTGGGCCCCGTCGCCTGCCGCCCGCGCCCGCGCGGCGTCTCGCTGCCGAGGCGCAGCTCTTTCGCAGGACCCTCGCTCCCGTGGATGCGCCGCCCCGAGCTCGAGCCTGGGCTTCTGCCCGAGGCTGCGCCCGCTCATCCGAGGGTGCCTCGCCAGGCCGCGCGCCTGCTCGAGGTCACCGACGCGGCCTCGCTCTACCGCCTCAGACAGGCGCCGCATCGGCCTGGAGTGGAGCGATGCGGGCGGGCATGCAGGAGGCTGTCGACGGACCTGCCGCCCAACGCTACCACTGCCTGCGGGAGGCTCCATGCACTGCGTGTCGGCCTTCGGCCCCTGGTCCGATGGGTTAGCAGCGCCGGCGCCTCGCGCCTCCTCCCTCCGGCGGCGACTGTGGCAGGGGTGGCGAAGAGCTTGGAGAGGTTCGCCAGGCGAGGGTCGGTGCTTGATAAAGGGCGGGAAGGCGGAGGCGCGTCGACTTTGGAGCGGATTATCGGCTGTGCATCGACCCGAAGACGGGGAGGGTCGGGCGAGACGACGATGGGGACGAGTCACGCATCGGAGGAAGGGCGAGCACATGGTCGCGAGGCGCAGGAAATGGCCACGAGGAGCAGGGCGGTGGCCCCACCGCCGGGAGCGCCGCGGTGGGGGCGTGAGACCGCACGTCCTGCCCGCGCGCACGCGGGCCGCAGGGCGACGGGCCCTTCGAGCGCCTGGGGCGAGGCCGCGCGCTCGCCGAGCGCGACCCGGGGAGGGCTGCACGGCGGCCTGTCGGGCGAGGCTGGCGCGGCTGCTGTGTGTGCGCGGGCCGGGCGCGGGAGGCCGTCAGCGCCCTGCGCAGGCGCTCGCGGCAGCGCGCGCTCGCGAGGCGACCCGCTGCGGTCCCGCGGACCTCCTGGCGGCCTGCTGCGACCTGGGCCTCGTCGGCGAGACCGAGGCCTCTGCCGGGCGCTCCGCGCGCGAGCGGCTCAGCTCGCGGGCCCGCGCCGACGCGGGACCTCGCGTCGGCCCTCGACGACCTGTCGCCCGATGGAGCCCTCTGCCTCTGCAGGGAGGCCGAGGCTGACCGGGAGGCTGCGTCTCGGCCTGGCGCGCCTCTCGCCGCGCGCGACGGAGGGTGCCTGCCTCCCTCGCGCTCGCCTGCAGGTCGCTCGCGTGCAGCCTCAGCGACGACGACGGGCGGTTCGGGAGGAGCCGAGCTCTGCCGGGAGGCCGTCTCGGCGCTGGCGCCCTCGCGCGGACGGCGGAGGCGCCTGCGGCTCCTGTCGTCCTGCCGCCTGGCGCACGTCTCGGCAGGGTGGGGAGCCTCGCCGAGGCGGTGGCATCCCGCCCACCAGGGAGGCGGTCTCGGTCGCCCGCTCCTCGCCGCGCTCGACCCGGAGGACGCCTGCCCCTCCCTCGCGCGAACGGTGGCACCTGGCCTCGCGCGCTCGCCGGGGCAGGCCGCCCAGGGAGGCCAGGCCCGCCCCCATCTGCAGGAGGCCCTCTCGGCCCTGCAGCACGCCCTCGCCTGCGCCGCGACCAGGGGCGTGGCCCGACCTCGCGCGCCTGCGGCTCCTGGCCGACCTTACTCCTCACGGAGCTGGGACGCCCGGGAGGCCGGGCGCTGCGAGCCCTCTCGACCCGGCAGGCCCTCGCCGCCGCTCGGCACGCGCCAGCTCGACCTCGCGCGGTCACCTGGCTCCTGGCCGGCCTCCTCACGGGCTGGGACGCGCCGGGGCGCGCGCTGCGGGAGCAGGTCGACATCGAGTCCTCCGTCACGAGTGCAGAACCGGCCAAGGAGCGCTTCCGTCGCCCTCCTGCTGCGCGGTCGGCTGGGGACGCTCTCGGCGCCTGGGCCGCGGGGAGGCCGAGGCCCCTGCGCACGGGAGGCCCTGGAGCTGCCGGTCGTTCACGGACTTCGAGCGCGAGATGTGCGCCGGCGCCAGCCCGTCCCTGGTGGCCTGGGCCGCCTGCTGGCGGCGCCAAGAGCCACCGGAGGCCGGGCCCCTGCTGCGGGAGGCCCTCCTCCATGTACGCCTCGCTCGCGGCCCACGAGCGTGGACGAGAGTACACGCCGCGGAGCTGGCTGATGGCCTCGGCCATCACCGCGCGGGGGCAAGGAAGCGCGCGAGGCCCTCGCGCGGCTGGGAGGAGGCGGCATGGGCGTGCGGCGCGGTCGGGACGGGGTCGGGCGTGCAGCGCAGGCCCGAGGCGCATGATGGCGCGTGCGGGAGACGCCGGCACGCGCGGGGCAGCCTGCTGGCCCACCCGGGCGGCATGGAGCGCGCCGGGCGCGAGTCGAGCCGGGGCGCCGGGCGTTGCCGCCTAAGCGCGCAGCACGGCGCCGACCTGCCGATCGCCGCGCTCAGGCCGTCCAGCGCGCGCGCTACGTCGCGTCGCGCGATCTCGTTCGGACCGCGGCAGCCAGCACGCACCGAGGCGATGGCCGGCGGTCGCGCGGCGACACGTGCTGCCCGCCGGCGGGCAGGACCCCGCCACGACAGACGCCGTCGCCAGGCCGATTCCTCGGCGTCCGAGGGACGTCACCCTCGCAGCCTCGCCGCCCGCAGGCGCGACTCGCATCAGCCGGGTACGTCGAGGATGCCGACCGCCGTCGCCCGCACCCGCGATCGACTACCACATCCCTGAGAGGAGATGGACGCACTCTTCGAGCGCACGGGCGCGATGGTCGCGAAGGAGGAGGCGTTGCCACTGGCGCGCGATTAGCCGCTCGCTGTCGGGGGTTGAAACAGTTCACTGGGCGTCCCTCGACGAGTGGGGGCCGAGCTGCCCGGCAGGCGCGGTAACGCCGGCTTGCCGCGGGCAGGCTAATGGGCCGGCCTCGAGGCTCTGTGGCCGGCTGAGGGGCTGGTCAGCGGCGGGCCGGGCCTACTCGCCCGCATCGAGGCGTTCCTCATCGCCCGACCCGCGCGCGAGCGCGTCGGCGCCACCGCGGCCTCACCTCTCTACGCCAGAGGGCTCGCGCCGCTCTCGATGGTCGACCCCTCCGGGCGGCAGGGCCGTGTTTGCACGCAGGACCCGCACGGTGCCTGGGCGAAGCGCATGTCCGACGCGGGGGCTGTTGGCGCGGCCCGCGACGTGGCTGCTCGTGGGGATCGCAGGACGGGCGCACCCGAGTCCTGCACGTGGTGCCGCTCTGCAGTGTGGCCTCTTCCAGGGGCCAGAGGACCTCGTGCGGTGAACTGGCGCGGCGGTGCTCAGCGTGGCGGGCGCGGTCACAGGGTCGGCCGTGGGCCGACCTCGCGATTTCTCGCCAGCCTGCGCCTGGGAGGGCGACTGGCTCGGATGCGAGCCCGAGTCCTCTGGTCCGCCCTGCCCGGGATCGGGAGACGCCTTCCAGGGCACCGGGTCGCCACCGGGTGCAGCGTGCCTCGCACGGGGACGACGTCGGCGGGGGCTGTTGTGCGAATAACCGACGCGCTGCACTTTGCCTTCGACAAACCAAGCAGGGGTCTTAACGGCATCCGGTCAACTCGCGGCTTAGCCAGACAAGGTGCATAAGGTCATCAAGGATAGACGCGGGAGGTGTCCCCGGAGGAGGGGTATCAGTTCACATGCTGGCGTTATCATGGGTGAGAAACGGGTCTCCGAGTTCTACACGAGGATATCTTTGACCATCCGGACGGCCACGTGTTTCCCCGACGGTGGGTGAGTCCTGTTCAACACGCAGGTTGACGACAAATAAAGGTGACCTGGGGAAGAGCACTATTGGTACGGGAAGGGGACATGACGGGGGCGTCCTCGATGGACGGGCCCCTGGGCAGCTGGGGCTGCGGTGCGGCGCCCGGGCGAGGGGGACGAGCTCCTGGACTCGCTGGGGCCAGGGCACATGTGCCTGGGGCTGGGATAACAGCTGGCTGTAGCCCGCGAGGGCGAGGCGCCGGTGCGATCTCGCGGCCTGGGCGCTGGCGTGCCTGCCGCGCTGCGGGGAGCCGACGGCATGGGCGTCCTGTGCCACGCGCTGGTGTGCGGGGCAGGAGGGCCACCTGCTCCATGACCTCTGGGCCACCTGCGAGGCAGGGACTGGGACGGATGGGGAGGGGCGCCGAGGCCGTGGTCCATGTCGGCGGTCGGGGGTGGCGCTGCGCGATAGCCAGGGCGGGCTCAGCGCCCTCTCCGCTGCTCACAGGCCCCTCGGCGTTGTCACGTACCTGGGCCGCGCGGGACGGGTGGTCCGCGCCCCTCGCGGCCGACCTGCTCCGCGCGTGCCTCGGCAGGGGAACACCCGGGAGCTCCGGGGTGCGGCTCGTCCTCGACGCCGGGGCAGCCTACCTCTGGACATACGGCGACCCGGGCGCCGGCCCCACCATCAACTTCGTGTGGCGCGAGGCGCGCTCGCGGGCCTCCTCGCCCAGGCCGCCCCAGCCTCCGCGCCCGCCCCCCGCGCAGCTACGCGCCGGCACCTCCTGACTGGCGAGGCTCCCACGTCAGGGCGACGGCGTGCGCAGATCGCGGATAGCCGCCCTGGCTGTATCGTATTCTCGGACGAGCGTGAGCCAAACCCAATGGGTGGTAATGGGATAACTGACCTATGACAGTCGAGGAGGAGGTCCCAGAGGATGGCGAACGGAAGGCCGGCGAGGCACGCCAAAGGCACAAGGCGACGCGGTCGACCACTGCCTGCGGAGTGGCAGGACCCAGGCTGGGTGCGCCGCCGATCTGGAGCATGACCAAGAGGACGCTCGGCAGGTGGGCGCGGGCCAGGGAGGCCCCACTGGCCAGGCGCGCCAGGTCGAGGGGACGCAGGGGGCCCCACGAGGGGTGTGTTTGTCAATTAAGTGAGCAAAAATCGCACAGGATTCGGGCGAGTTCGCACCGGATTTGGGCGTCTGTCGCCCAAATCCGGTCCTATCCTGGTCGCCCGACCGAGACAGGAGGGCTCGCTAGTCCGATGGCGAGGGCTCGCCATCCGGTCGGAGGACGGCCTCGCACCAGACGAGCCACAGCGCATCGGGGCCAGTCGCGCACCTCCCCATCCACAGGTCGATCAGCCACGTCACGGGGAGTCCGTCGCACCTGCCGAGAGCATGGCGTCGTCGGACACGTGACGCAACGCGCGTCCGGGGTCACCGAGGGCAGCGATGTCGCCACAGCGCACCGGAGCACGCGCCATCCCCCAGGCCGTCGCCCGCCGCCGTCGCGCCGCCCCTTCCGACACGGGCGCATGCCCGGCGCGGTGCGACTCGCCCCGGACCGGGGCGGCCTCCGTGTGGCAGACGCGGTCGACGGCCGCCGCAGCCATCTGGTCGTCGCCGAAGACGGTCCCCACCTGCCGGACCCCGGGTTGGTGGCTGTCACGAGCGACTGCCTCTCGCAGGACTCCGAGACGACCTGGAAGAGCGGCCTCGCGCCGTCCACGTCGAGCGGCAGGAAGCCGAGCTCGTCGATCCCGAGCAGCTCCGCCCTCGCGAGCTGGGCGAGCTCGCGGTCGGGCGACCCGCCGCCGCGCGCCCTCCCGGGCCGCATGACCGGGAGGACGCCGCGAGGAACCTCGCCTGGCGCATCGACTGGCAGCAGAGCGCGCACAGCGCCCCCGGCATGTGCGTCCTGCCGCCTCCGACGTCGCCCACGGGCACGACGTCCTCGTGGCGGCTCGGGGAAGGAGAGGGACGGCAGCCGCCGCGTCCGAGGAGTCGGGCCAGGCGACCGACCCCCAGTCGTAGCCGTCGAGCACCTTGGCCCTGCGGCAGGGCGCACCTCCCGGGCATCTGCGCCCTCCTGGGCGCGTCCCGCTCGCACGCTCGGCCTCGGGGTGCTCGGCGGGTGCTCGACCTGCCTGGGCGTGCCACGCGTGCCCCACCCGGCCCGCGGCGAGCCCGTCAGGGGAGCACCTGCGGCCGGCGGCGGCGACGCGCGCGCGAGAGATCCCGGGGTCGGGCGGCACGGGCCTCGCCCCCTCCCCGACGAGGCGGTCGCAGGCCGCCGGGCCGGCCCCGCCCCCGATCGCGCTCGCCGGCCGCGACGCGCCTGGCGAGCACGTCGCAGGACGCGTCGTCGGGCACGCGCCCGCCACCGAAGGGCCCTCCTCGCCGCCTCGCAGGCGGCCCCGAACCCAGAGGTCGCGGCGGCACGCCCGGTGGCCCCTCAGGGGCCCGGCGCGCCTGCGGCCTGTCGCGGCGGTCGATGGCCGCCACGAGGTCGTCGGGCATGTCGCGGCGTATGGTCGACTCCCCGGTCGCCCCTCGGCCGCGCGACGATCGCCGGCACGAGCGAGAGGGGTTTCCTGACGAGCTCGCCCTCCCCCAGCACCTGGGCAGGGTCGCGACGCGGCGATTGCGGTCCGCGAGTATGTCGACGCTGTTGGCGCGGACTCCCACGACGAGGTCTCGGTCGTGCCAGGCGGCCCGGCGCAGTAGGGAGTTGCCGTCGACGCGGGACGTAGCCCCGCTTGTCCGACCTCGCCCCAGCCACCCTGACGGGTCGAAGCGCACGCCCGGGAGGGACATCATCGCCGCGAAGTCGGCGGGGAACGCCCTCGTCGTGGGCTCCCCGGACCTGTCACGCGAGGTGGGGTCGGTGCGCTCGCAGCCGACGCGCAGCCTCGCGTCGGGCTCGTCGCGGACGCGACGGACGGGACGGGAACGAGGAGGTTCCCGCGAGGGAAGCCGACGGCGTCCTCGACGGACCCCTCTCGTTTCCCGAGTGGGGGTCGCGGAACCCTCGACCCGAGGCGGCAGCGGCGCCCTCGTCTGCGAGAACAGCCGCGACTCGGTCACCTTCCGAAGAGCATCCGACCGGCCTCGGTCGCGTCGCCGGGCACCATCACGCGCGGCACCCCGCCGACGAGCTCGAGGACCTCGACGAGACCCCTCGCAGAGACCTCGCCCTTCTCGCACCTCGTCGCCACGCAGTACCGCGACCTCGATTGCGGGGCGCGGGCCGCGAGCATCTCGGGCTCGAGGCTCCTGCCCGCGACCAGCGGCAACGAAGCTGCCGCAGGCGACCTGCATGGTCCCCGGCGCCCAGTCGGGCCGGGGTAGCCATCGCCAGGGCGACTGCCGCCGCGCCAGCCCCCGCTCCGCACGACCCGCGGACCGTCGCGTAGGATCCCGGCGTGGCCCTCTTCCTCGACGAGGTCTGTCGCAGGTCCGCCTCGCCGTATGGCGCCGCTTTCGCCGGAGCCGAGAGGTCATCGGCGAGCACCTCGGGGACCCATCCTGCGAACGGGTCGATCGCGGGCTTCGCCCCTCGGGTGCCAGCGGCGGCGCGGGCGACAGGTCCTCCATGCTCGCGTACCTAGCGGCGGTGTTGCGGACGGTGCCGAGCGCGCGGGCGATCTCGGTCGGTCCCGGCCCGTCGGCGTCCATTCGTCTGACACGTTGTCTTACGTCAAGGGCATGGTCATCCTTCCTTTCCTCCTCCCTGGCGGGTGGTCGTGGATGTCTGTCCCGCCGGGAGGAGTGTGGGCCATGGCCGTGCCCCTTGTGCCGGGGCCTGGCCTAGGCAATGCGAATACCGCGCAGAAACCGATGAGCGCGTTGCCCGAAAGCTAATGCGATTTCTGCTCGGATTCTTATTGAACCAAAACAGAGAGCCGGATGCCCCAGGGACGGGAGCGAGCTCCCAAAGGGGCGTGCCCTCCTCCACGAAACCAAAACCTGAGGCGAGAGGGACGTGACCGGCAGGCGCGAAGGCACCGTCCGGACGGTGTGCTACGCCGGTCGTACCGCGACCGATCCCTGCGACTGGCCGGGCGCGCCTCCTGGGCCGGGCGCGGGCCCCCGCTGCTAGCCGAGTGGGACGGACGAGGCTGCAGGGACAGCATCTGGGGCGCCCGCACGATCTGGTCACGGCGCTTGGGCCCGACGCCGACGACGCTGCGCGCGGTGCGCAGGCGCGTGCAGCCGAGCCGTGCGCGCGCGCATCGCGCCCGGCCGTGCGGGCGTCGCCGACCGATGCGCCGCGACCTCAAGCCCAGTCCCACCACAGGCCGGTCGGCGCGTCGACGGGACCGGACAGGGACGGCACCCGCGTGGCGCGGCGGGCGACCTGCGCGCACGGCGCCGGTCCAGCCCTCCCAGGGCGCATGGCGGCCGACCTGCCGATCGCCGCGCTCCGGGCCGTCCCGGGGGCGCGGCTGCGTCGCGCTCGGCGCGATCTCTCGTTCGGACCGCGGCAGCCGGCACGCACCGAGGCGATGGCCGGCGGTCGCACGGCGCAGGGCTGCCCGCCGGCGGGACGGGACCGCCGACGACGCCGTCGCCGAGCCGTTCCTCGGCACGTCCGAGACGGGACGTGCCACCTTCGCGAGCCTCGCCGCCCGCAAGAGCGCGACTCGCATCAGCCGGGTACGTCGAGGATGCCACGACCGCCGTCGCCCGCACCCGCGATCGACTACCACATCCCTGAGGAGGAGATGGACGCACTCTTCGAGCGCACGGGCGCGATGGTCGCGAGAGGAGGCGTTGCCACTGGCGGCATGATTATGGGCCGCTCGCTGTCGGGGGTTGAAACAGTTCACTGGGCGTCCCTCGACGAGTGGAGAGCCGAGCTGCAGCGGGCGCGACGCCAGCGCGGGCGGGCTGTGGGCCCAGCCTCGAGGGGCTCTGTGGCTGAGGGGCTAGTCTGGCGGCGGGCCGGCCTGCTCGCCCGCATCGAGGCGTTCCTCGCCCGACCGGAGGCGCCCGACGCGTCCGACCCCCGCCACCGCGGCAGCCCTGCGCCTACGCGGGGGCTCGCCGCTCTCGATGGTCGACCCCTCGGGGAGGGGCCACACCGCGCAGGGCGGGTGGGACGAGCGAGGCTGGAGGGCGACGCGCAGGCGGAGAGCGTGGCGGCCGGCGTCCGCGACGTGGCCGGTTCGCGGGGATCCTGGACGGGCACCGGGTCTACTCCGAGCTCGTCTGCGGCGTCATCGCCGGGGCGAGGGACGACCTACCGTGAACCCTCAGGGTCCTCAGCCTGGGCAGGCGTGATCCGGGCCCCGTAGGCTCGCCGCGAACATCGCGAGACACCGGCCTCTGCGCCTGGGAGGGCGACTGGGCGGGCGCAGGCACCGCCCGCGCCAGGGTCTTCGACATCTTCAGGGCGGGCAGGGGCGGCCTCCTCCTCGACCAGGTTCGCCTCTCGCGGCGGCGACGACATGGCGAGGCTGCCACGCGAGGCGGGACGCCCTCAGGCTCCTGAAAGGGACGGAGACAAGAGCTCGGGCGCTGGCTCCGGGAGAACGCGAGCTGGGCGAGACCCTCGGCAGGAGAGGAACCAGTGGCGCTGGCTCTGGGAGAACGAGGGACAGCTGCTGTGGCGCGCCCGTGGGCTGCGTCGACAAAGCAGGCGGCGCGGCGAGCCACAGGCAAGGGGCGGCGAGGAGCACCGGGCCTGTCTCAGAAGGATGAGGCATGGGCATCCCTTGAGGAGTTCATGGATAATCATAAGGCGTCATCTACAACAGATAAATGAGAGGTCTCTCGGGTGCCGGTGTTCGAGAGAGACAGGTCCCTACCGGGTACATCACGAGGATGGCGAAGCCACAACAGGGGGACACGGAAGGCGCCGGACCGTCGAGGACATCCCCAGCAGGTCCACCCAGGACGGGCACCCATGACGAGCAGCTGAGGAGGATCGAGTGACGACGGGGCGGTGGACCCGAGGCGTTGGGAGGCTGGAGCCGCTGGGTCTCCTGGCGCGTGACGGTACGACCCCGCGCGCAGGGACTGGCAGGGCGCCTGCACGCGACAGTGGACGTGCAGCGACGACATGAGGGGCACCTTCCGCGACGGCGCGCTGACGCGGGCGCTACCTGGCTGCGAGGACGCCTACGTGGCCGTCGTCGAGGCCGTGAGGAGTCCGGCGTCGCGGGCCTCAGGTCGCTGACCTGACCCCCTCCCCCCTCCGCCGCGCGCCTGCCGCCCCTGGACCCCGCCGACGAGGCCCGGGGAGGCGCCTGGGTCCCAGCCGGGCGGGTCAGGAGCCGCCGTGAGCCGTCCTTCGCGGGGACGGGCTGGGCGCGCCTGGAGGGGAGGGGCTCGACGTCACACTGCGAGAACCTCTACCTGTGGCTCATCTCTCGTCCAGGGACCTGCCGAGCGCGCTCTCCCCTCGCCCGGGGCGCGGGCTGTTCCCCGGGAGGCGATCTCCCGTTCGCTCTCGCTGGGAGCGCCTGCCGGCCTCAGCTTCCAGCCCAGTCCGAGCTCGCGCTCATGCGCAGAGCTCGTCGCATGCGCGCCCCCTACCTGCTCCGGCTCCCTGGGCGACGGGGCGTCGCTGTTCCGCCTGCGCAGCCAGGCCCTCCGACCTGTCCCACTGCGTGTGCGGGGTGCGCGACCGCCTCGAGGGCCGCCCGTCGGGCGCGCGCGCTCAGGAACGCCGGGCGCCTCGTCAGCTACCCCCTCGAGCGCCTCTACTGGACCGTCGTCGTCTGCCCGACGCCGAGGCGGCCGCTGCGCGACCCCGCCTGCCCGCCGCCGCCCGCCTGCCCGCCGGGCTCGTGGGAGCTCGTGGCTGCTGGCGCCGCGCGACCCCAGGCAGCGGGCGGCGTGGCGACGCGAGGACGGCGAGGACGAGACGCTGCGACAGGCCCGCCCTGGTGGTCGTCCTGCGATGACGCAAAGAACACCTTCCTCGACGGCGAGCTGACGCCCGGGCGCTACCTAGCCTGCGAGGAGGCCTGGCCGCGCGGTGGCGGGTGCGCCGCCGAGGCCAGCGCAGACGCCCTGACCGTCCGGAGCGTCACGCCCGACCCGCCCGACCCCCAGCGTGGACCCCCGCCGGCCCGCCGCGGGCGTCCCCTGCCGCCGGCGGGCAGCCCGGGCGCTCGAGGGCAGGTCGTCGGGCCTGACCAGCTCGTCGCGGCCGTGCGCGCCATGGTGCGCGACGGGGCGCTTCCGCCTGGGGGCGAGCGCGGCTTCCTCGCCTGCGTGGGGAGTGGCCTGAGGGCCCGTCGCCTGCCCGCTCCGCCCGCGCGGCTGCTCTCGCGCGCCGGGGCGCGGGGGCTCTTCGCGGGACCCTCGCTCCCGTGGATGCGCCGCCCCGAGCTCGAGACCTGGGCTTCCCCGGCCCCGAGAGCTCGCGCTCATCGGGGGTGCCTCGCCAGGCGCGCCCCCGGCTGCTCAGGGAGGTCACCGACGCGGCCTCGCTCTACCCGCCTCGACGAGGCCAGCCGCATCGACCTGGAGTGGAGCGTGCAGGCGGGCATGCAGGCTGAGGTCGACCGGACCTGCCGCCCAACGCCTACCGCTGCCTGCCGGAGGCTCCATCACTGCATGTGGGCGCTTCGGACCGCTGGTCGATGGTGAGGGGGCCGCCCGGCGCGCGCTCCTTCCCCTCCGGCGGCGACTGGCGGGGTGGCGAGGTGCCCGGAGAGCTCGAGGCGGGGCCGAGGGGCTCGGGCGGGGAGCCGAGGGGCTGAGGCGTGAGAGGGGGCCAGGGAAGGCACATGGCGGGACATGGCGGCCACCAGGAGGCGAGAGGCATCCCGTGGGACGACGGGCGACGCGCGAGGACCTGTTGAGAGGTTCGCAGGCGGTCAGGTGCTTAATAGGAAGAACGCGGGCGCATCGACTTTGGGCAGATTATCAGCCCTGCCATCGACTGAGGCGGGAGGTCGGAGCGAGACGACGATGGGGACGGTCCACTCACATCGGAGAGGAAGAGCGAGCATAGTCCCCGCGAGGCCGAGGGCAGCCACGGGCGAGGGCAGTGGCCCACCCGCCGGGAGCGCCGGGGGTGGGGGCGTGAGCCGGCGTCGTTCCCGCGCACGGGCCTGGGCAGAGCGGGCCCAGCGCAGGCGCTGGGCGAGGCCCGCGCGCTCGCCGAGCGCGACCCGGGAGGGGCTGCCCCCGGCAGCCTGTCAGGCAGAGCTGGCGGGGCTGCTGTGGGGAGGCGCAGGGCAGGCAGGCGTCAGCGCCCTGCGCGAGGCGCTCGCGGCGTACGCGCTCGCACGCAGGCGACCCACTGCAATTCACCGGACCTCTTCGCGGCCTGCTGCGACCTGGGGCCTCGTCGGCCCCGGGGCCAGAGCCTCTGCCGGGCGCTCCGCGCCGAGCGCTCGCTCGCGGGCCCGCGCCGACGCGGGACTCGCGTCGGCCTCGACGACCTGCCGCCCCTGATGGGCCCTCGAACTCTGCAGGAGGCCGGGGAGGCTCTGCCGAGGCCGTCTCGGCCTGGCGCGCCCTCGCCGCGCGCGACGGAGGGGTGCTGCCACCCTCGCGCTCGCCTGCAGGTCGCTCGCGTGCAGCCTCAGCGACGACGGGCGGTTCAGAAGGCCAGGGAAGGCTCTGCCAGGGAGGCCTGTCTCGGCCTGGCGGCGCGCCCTCGCGGACGGCGGGAGGCAGGGGCCCTGCCTGGCTCCTGTCGTCCTGCCGGGGCCTGGCGACGTCTCGGCGGGTGGGAGCCTCGCCGAGGCGGTGTCCGCCCACCGGGAGGGCGGTCTCGTCGCCCGCTCCTCGCCGCGCTCGACCCGGAGGTGCCCTCCCTCGCGACCAGACGGTGGCACCTGGCCCTCGCGCTCGACGAGGCGGGCCGCCCGGGGGAGCCAGGCCCCCTGCTGCAGGAGGCCTCTCGGCCCCTGCGCCCTCGCTCGACCCCGGGATGTGACGCGACCTCGCGCGCCTGCGGCTCCCTGGCCGACCTCCTCACGGGCTGGGACGCCCGGGGGCCAGGCGCGCTGCAGGCCCTCTCGGCCAGCAGACCTCGCCGCGCTCGACCCGAACGCCCGGCTCGACCTCGCGGACACCTGCGGCTCCTGGCCGACCTCCTCACGGAGCTGGGGCGCGCGCGGGCCCGGGGCTGCAGGGCAGGTCGACATCAGTCCTCCGTCCTGGGGAGTGCCCGGAGCAGGCCCAAGGCGTGTCGCCCTCCCTGCAGTCAGCTGGGACGCTCCTCGAGCGCCTGGTGCCGCCCGGGGAGGCGAGCCTGCTGCAGGAGGCCCTGGGGGCTACCGGTCGTTCACAGGCGTCGGGCGCGAATGTCCGCAGCATGGCGGCCCCCGTCCTGGTCAGCCCTGGGCCGCCTGCTGGCGCAGCGAGCCGCCAGGGGAGGCAGGCCCCCTGCTGCAGGGCCCTCTCCATGCGCGCCTCGCTCACCCGGCGCTGCAGGGGGCGGGGACGAGTGCACGCGCGCGGGCAGCGAGGTGGCCTCGGCATCCGCTGCAGGGGCAGGGGCGCGCGAGGCCCTCGCGCGGCTGGGAGGAGCGTAGGCGTGCGGCGCGGTCAGGACTAGGGGTCCGGGCGTGCGCGCAGGCCCCAGGCGCATGAGTGGCGCCACGGGCGGGAGGGCCCGCCGGCATCGCGGGCAGGGGCCTGCTGGCCCACCCGGGCATGGGCGCGCCCGGGCGCAGCTGGGCCGGGCGCCGGGCGGTGCCATATAGCGCACGGCGGCCGACCTGCCGATCGCCGCGCTCAGAGCCGTCCCGGGGGCGCGGCTGCGTCGCGCTCGGCGCGATCTCGTTCGGACGCGGCAGCCAGCAGCACGAGGCGATGGCCGGCGGTCGCACGCGCAGGGCTGCCCGCCGGCGGGACGGGACCCACGACGACGCCGTCGCCGAGCCGTTCCTCGGACGTCCGAGACAGGACGTGCCACCTTCGCCTTTGGCCGCGCCCGCAAGGCGCTCGCATCAGCCAGGGTACGTCGAGGATGCCGACGACCGTCGCCCGCACGCCCCGCGATCGACCACATCCCTGAGGAGGAGATGGACGCACTCTTCGAGCGCACGGGCGCGATGGTCGCGAGAGGAGGCGTTGCCACTGGCGGCAGATTATGGGACCGCTCGCTGTCCGAGGGTTGAAACGGTTCGCTGGGCGATCCCTCGACGAGGTGGGGGCCGAGGCGCGGCGGGCGCGACGCCAGCGCGGGCGGGCTGTGGGCGGCCTCGGGGCTCTGTGGCCCCGAGGGGGCTGGTCGGCGGGCCCGGGGCCTCGCCCATCGAGGCGTTCCTCGCGGGCCGCAGGCTGACGCGTCCGACGCCCCGCCACGCGGCGGCCTGCGCCTACGCAGGGGCTCGCCGCTCTCGATGGTCGACCCTCGGGAGGCCACACCCGCGCAGGGCGGGGTGGGACGAAGCAGAGCTGGAGGCGACGCAGGCGGGGGCCCGTGGCGCCGGCGTCCGCGACATAGCCGGTTCGCGAGGGATCCTGGACAGGGCACCGGGTCCTACTCCGAGCTCGTCTGCGGCGTCATCGCCGGGGGCAGAGGACGACCTACCGTGAACCCCGGGGTCCTCAACTGGGCGGGCACGGTCCGGGCCCCGTGAGCTTCGCCGCAGACATCGCGAACACCGGCCTCTACGCCTGGGAGGGCGACTGGGCGAGCGCGGGCATGTCCCGCCGCCCAGGGTCTTCGACATCTTCAGGGCGGGCAGGGCGGCCTCCTCCTCGACCAGGTTCACCGCCTCGCGCGGCGACGACATGGCGAGGGCGGCCACGCAGGGGCGAGGTTCGCGTCCGCACGTGGTCGCGCGCGAAGTCCGCCTTCAGGTCGTTCAGGGAGGACGGTGGGCGACTTCGCGCGAGTGTGGCCGGGGCAGGCGGCGGCATCGGACCTAGGCAGAGCTGGGGATCTCGAGGGAGGCTCGCCGAGTGGAAGAAGCAGTTCTGAAGTGGCTCAACAGGGGACTAGAGACACAGGGTGTACTTCGGGAAGATGGGCGAGGAGGTGAGGTATGTTGGCATCACAGGCAGGACCTGGACAAAAAGCTTGCCTTGCTGGCTGACAGGCAGGTGCTGAGACGAACTTCACTCCGGTGTATGGTGGTAAACTGTTTCGCCGCCACCAGGCCAGAAACGCTCGGGCGATACAGCATCAATGCCTACGGCGGTGCCCGGGGCACACGGCGGGGAGACACTCATGAACATCGCGAACGGCATGAGCCAGAGGAACGAAAGTATCGCGAGCAGGCGCTGGCCTGGGCGGAGAGTACGTGAGGAACGGAGGGGCATGGCATGGGAGGAGCGGACGTGCGGCGAGGGCGGCAACGATCTCGTGAGGCGCAGGGAGGACGAGAGCTGGCCGCCAGCCCGGGCGGTGAGGCGCGCCTGGGGCGCTGGACGAGTACCCCTGCCTTCAGCTCAGGAGTCCTCCAGGCGCAGCCAGGCCTACCCAGGCCAGGGAGACCCTTCCGCCTGGAGCCGCCCTGCTGTCGCCGCTCGAGGGCGTGGTCGTGAACTCCACGTGGACTTCCAAGATAGAGAAGGGTTCATCGTCGTCCTGATCTTCGCCCCAGGGAGTCTCGCCGGAGGCACCCTCTCGATGGGCGTGCCCCCGGAGAGCCTCGTGATAAAGGCCCCAGACGTCACGGACCTCTACTGGAGGCGGGGCTACTTCGAGCGCACCGGGCGCGTCGAGGTGGATCGGCAGGCCATCGGCTGCGGGTTCTACTGGGGTCCCTGCCCGGCAGGGACCGCTTCCGAGGACAGTGGCGAAGGCCCCTGCCCGCCGAGCCAAGGCTCCTGGGCGACAGGGGCCCGCCACCGACATCGGCGTCGCCCGGATGATCGCCCGAGGAGGCGATCATCCGGGCTCTACCTGAGCCGCCCCGGGCTGGGGGCCCCCGCCCCCGCCGCCGCGGCGACCTCGGAGGGCCCTGCGCCCTGCTCGACGCCCAGCACCTGACGCGCTCGCGCTCGCCCGCGCAGGCCGGGGCCGACCCCGCCTGCCTGCTCAGCGGCTACGCCTGGGAGGCGATGCTGCGGAGCTGCTCTCGCGCGCAGGCAGGCGGACCTCCTCCGGGGCCTCTCGACGAGACCCGGAGGCCGGCGCCCTCGCGCTCTCCTGCGGGCCGGGGCGCGTCCTCCCCGCCGCGGCTCGCCTCCTCCTCAACGCCTGGTGGCCTCGAGGCGGGGAGGTGCTCGCCCTCGTGCGCTCGGGCAAGGTCCGACTGGGACGGAAGTGGGGCGGCAGGCGGCCCGGGATCGCGCCGGCGGCGGGTCGGCAGCGCGCGCTGGTCGCGTGGGGACGCCCGCTACGCCCGGCCCTCACGGTTCCGTGTACAATGTCGGCGTCGGGGCATGCCAGCCGGCGCGGGCAGCCCCGCCCATCGCGGCCTTGCCCGGGCGAGGGGCTGCCCCAGCGAGGCTCCCGACGACGGCCCTGCGTGGGGGTCTCACGGGTGCGCGGTGTTCGAGAGAGAGGAACAGGCCCCACCCGAGGCGCGTCTGAGGACGGGCGAAAGTCACCAGGGGGCATGGAAGGGCGCCCGGGCCGTCGAGGCCATCCTCGGCAAAGGCTGCAGGATGGGCACCACCGACGAGCAGCTGAGGAGGATCGGGGAGTGACTACGGGGCGGCGTGACGGGCGCTGGGAGGGCTGGAGCCGCTGGGTCTCCTGGCGCGTGACGGTACGACCCCGCGCAGGGACTGGCGGGGCGCCTGCGAGCGACGGTGGACGTGCGGCGAAACGCCAGGGGGCACCTTCCGCGACGGCACGCTGACGCCGGGCGCTACCGGCCTGCGGGACGCCTACGTGGCCGTCGTCGAGGAGGCCGTGAGGAGTCCGGCGTCGCGGGCCTCAGGGTCGCGGACATAGACCTCCACCTCCGCCCCGCCCGCCTGCCGCCCCTGGACGCCGACACGCCCGAGGAGGCGCCTGGGTCCCCGGCCGGGCGGGTCGAGGGCGTTTCGCCGTGAGGGCCGTCCTGCGCAGGTACGGCTGGGCGCGCCTGGAGGGAGGGGGCTCGACGTCCACTGCGGCGGGGACCTCTACCTCTGGCTCATCTCGCGCCGGGACCTGCCGGGCGCCCTCTCCTCGCCCGGGGCGCAGGGCTGTTCCCCGAGAGGTCCGTCTCCTCGTCGCTCTGCAGGAGCGCCTGCCGGCCTCAGCCCCACGGCCCGTCGAGCTCGCGCTCGTGCGCAGCTCGTCATAGCACGCCCTCCTGCTCGGCTCCCTGGGCGACGGGCCGTCGCTGTTCCGCCTGCGCGGCCAGGGGGCTCCACGACCTCTCCCACTGCGTGTGCGGTGCGCGACCGCCTCGGGCCGCCCGTCGGGCGCGCGGCGCCTCAGGGAACGCCGGGCGCCTCGTCGGCTGCCCCCTCGAGGCGCCTCACTGGACCGTCGTCGTCTGCGACGACGCCGAAACAACCGGGCTGCCCGAGCCCCCCTGCCCGCCGCCGCCCGCCTGCCCGCCGGGCTCACGTGGGGCTGTGGCCTGGCGCCTCGCGACGCGATCAGTGGGCGGCGTACGACGGAGGGCGAGGACGGCGAGGGGCGACGAAAAGAGGGACGACGAGGGCGACTGCGACGACTGACGGAGGAGGACCCCCTGGTGGTCGTCCTGCGACGACGTGGGCACCTTCCTCGACGGCGAGCTGACGCCAGGCGCTACCTGGCCTGCGAGGCCCTGGCCACGCGCGGTGGCGGAGTCGCCGCCGAGGCCGGCGCGAGGCGCCTGACCGTCGAGGCCGTCCCGCCCGGCCCGACGGCAGTGGGCCCCCGCCGGCCCGCCCGCCCGGGCGTCCCCTGCCGGCGGGCACCGGAGCGCCCGGGGAGGCGAGGTCGATCGGGCCGGACCGCGTCGTCGCGGCCGTGCGCGCCATGGTGCGCGACAGGGGCGCGCCCGCCTGGGGGCGGCGCGGCTTCCTCGCCTGCGTGGGGGATGGCCTGAGGGGCCCACGTCGCCTGCCGCTCCCCGCCGCGCGACACGCTCGCGCGCCGGGGCGCAGGGGCTCTCGCGGACCCTCGCTCCCGTGGATCGCCGCGCCCGAGCTCGGGCCTGACTTCGGCCCCGAGGGCTCGCGCTCAGTCCGGGGTGCCTCGCCAGGCGCGCCCGGCTTCTCGGGAGGTGCCGACGCGGCCTCGCTCTACCGCCTCGACGGGGCCGGCCGCATCGACCTGGGTGGAGCGTGCGGGCGGGCATGCAGGGCTGGGGTCGACCCGGACCTGCGCCACGCCGCTGCCTGCCGGAGGCTCCATCACTGCATGTGGGCCTTGGCCGCTGGTCCGATGGGTGAGGGCCCGGGCGGTGCCGCACGGACGTGAGATGTCTCATCATGGCGCGGTGCTCGAGGAGGAGGAACGGGCCCCTACCCGAGGGCGCGTCAGAGAGGATAGGAGGAAAAGAGATGGGCGAGGAGAACGGGCTCTTTCCGGGACTCTCCCTGAGCGACGGGGCGTGGGCGCGGGCCTGCACGGTCTGCCCCTCGACACGAGGAGGACGAGATCGACCAGCGCTGGGTCGACCTCGCGTCCTGTCGGGTCATCGTCGAGGACGGGGCCGACGCCGAGGCTGCTCGCGTTCCTGGGGCAGGTCGGGCGCCTGGGGACGTCGAGGTCGGATCACTACCGCCTAGCCGCAGCCCGAACCACGGCGACGCCGGCGAGGCCGGACCTCACCGTGTGCGCTCGCCCGGACGCGAAGTGGCACCGGCGGAGACTCGAGGGGAGCTGCCCGGGAGGGTACGGCTCGGCTCTCGGACGTCGCCCTGTCCCTGGGGCCTGGGGGCCCTGGAGGACCTCGCCCGCCTCGCCGAAGGGGAGGCCGGCGTGTGTGCCAGGGATTTCGAGCCTGGCGGTCCCTGGCCCCCGTCGTCGCGGTCAGGGAAGCTCATGGACTCTCGCTTGTCGTCGACCTCTCCGGAAAGGCGCCGCCGCGAGACCGGCGCGCGCACCGCCGCCTCTCCGGGCTCGCCTGGACGCCCTGGCTCCAGGGCGAGCGGTGGCGTCGAGGCGGCCCCCTGCGCCACCGCGGCCTTCGGACTCGGGGCCTCGGCGACTCCTGCGCGACGGGCTCACGCATGCGCGCCCTGGGGCTGGACGTCTGCGAGTGGCGGACTGGGTCCCGCCGAGGGGTATTGCTGCTACGTGGACCTCCGTGCGCGCGTGGGGTCGAGGCGCGCGCGCATTTCGCTGTACACGTGCTCGTCAGTGCCCTCTGCCCCTACTGCGCGTGCTTTCTGTCCAGGGTCGCTGTCCGTCCCGAGCGCCGAGACCCTGGGTGCGCCACCTCGTGGAACGCGGTCGCCGTGCGCTGCGCCTGCTGACGCGGTGAGGCCCTCGCGGGCCTGGGCTATCGCAGGCTCGCCGCACGACAGGCTGCACGCGGTCGGCCACGTCGAACAACCTCGGCCACGACGGCTCGTCCACCCTATCGACGTGCTCTTCGGCCCCTACGACCGGTACCGACACCCAGGGTCTGACAGGCAGGTTCGACTCCCGCCCCTCGAGTGCTGTGCAGGCCGCCCGGCACGCACGACAGGCCCGGGCGGGCCCGTCGGCATGCGGCGAGGGCCCTTGTCTCTCTCGGCGGCGTGAGGCGAAACGTGATCGGCTCGGCAGGGAGATGGCCTGGTGTTCCCTGCCCAGGCGCAGGTGCCGGGTGAGTCCGGCACGCTCGCGCGCAGGCGTACCACTCTCGCACGTTCCCGGAAGCGAGGCCTCCCGTCCGATCCACGGCGACCGAGGCTCGTCCGCCGCGGGCGACAGCCGATAGGCTGCGGCCTTCCCAGGAGAGGCGGGTCCGGCTGCTCCAGCGCTCGCCGGCGACGATGCGAAGCCCCATCTCGTCCTTCAAACGCTGCCGAAATCGCTCAGTCCCATTCCCTTTTCGCACAGCGTAATCCCACCGCGGTTTGAGGGCTACTTACCGCTATTGATTGTGCTGAGCAGCGCCGACGCTGCGCACAGCAATAACCTGCACTTCTTCGCCTCATCCGAGGAGGGTGTCCACGACGAGCCCTGTCCGTGAGGCCACCACATCTGGCAGTCCCGCGCCACGCGGGCGACCGCCTCCCGCGGTGGCGGCTACGCCCGCCGCAGCCTTCCCCGGACTCCAGGGGCCGCGGCGACTCCCTGCGCGATAGTTGTTTTGGTTCAATAGGGCCGCGCTCGGCGACGCCCTCGCGTCCCAGCACGCCGCAGCAAGGTCCGTCACGGCACGGCCGCAGGGGCGGCAAGCGAGACGCCCGCCGGAGCCCACCGCGAGGCAGCCGTCGCTGTGCGACCACCAAAACCCGAAGAGCCAGGAACTGTCACTCTGGGAGTAGATGACGCACTGATAACGAGCATTTATGGTTATTTTCACCTTATTACCGCCATCGTGCGTGATGGTGGAGATGGTTCAAGCGCGAGGGGGTATTGTGGACAGAAGTGCTCATGAGACAGCTCGTCGAGTGGAAGGGCTGAGCGCGAGAAGCCGCTCATCCTCAGCGGCGCTCGGCAGGTCGGTGCAGCAGCTCTGAATAAGGTTTCCGGCAGCAGCTGCTTCCGGAACGTACGCTCGTCAGCCCTGGATGGCAACCCGGCAATGAGGGAGCAGTTCGAGGCTCGGCTACGACATCTGAGCATGTCGTCTCGGCGATACAGTTCGAGACCAGCCAGGTCGTTCGCGAGACAAGACGCTCGTGGTCTAGACGAGATTCCGAGGCGCCTTCAAAAGCCTCACGTCCTCAGGAAATACTGCTGCGAGAACGCGCCGGGCATCGCCGTCCGCGCTGCACAGGATCCTCTCTGGCGCTCACCACCGCCCACGAGGCGCAGGGATGCACGTCGGCGAGGTGGACGCCGCGAGCCTCTACCCTGAGCTTTTCGCGAGTTCCTCCATGCGATCGGCAGCGTGGTGACCATGCCGCAGCTCCTGAACACTGGCGACGCCAATGCCGTCAGCTCCCTTTTTCGTCCCGAAGGTTCGTGCCGCTCTTGAGACAGTGCTACTACGTCGGCGGCATGCCCGGGCGGTGGCTGCCTTCACTCGAGCACGGCCTGCTCGAGGCGCGCGCGCGCAGCCTGGGAAGAAATCACCATGTGGGATACGGGCACGTCGAGCATCTCTGGCATCTCGAACGAGCAGGACGGGCCTATCCCTGGCAACGTGGAACTCATCCGTCCCATATCGGCAGGGAGGTGCAAAGTTCGTGTTTGGGCATATCACGCTGATCGAGGCTATCGTTTCAGGCATCGCCTGGCTCGTCTGCAAGCAGGCGATCGCACCTTCAGGCGCGGAAGTTTCGAAGCCGGACGTGCCCTGCGCTCCTGACTGAACGAGGGCGAACATTCAAGCTGTTCTGCCGAGACGATCGGTTTGCTTGGGTGGCATGGTTGCGGCTTGGCGAGGGCAGTTGTCGGGGCGGCGCGGTCTTCGAGGGGAGCCCAGGGCGCGCTCACCGAGACTGCCGTCTTGCCAGCAGCTCGTCTCGGACTGCCGGGCTCGTTGCCGTACTACTGGTCGGCGGAGGAACTCCTCAGCGAGGATAGACTTCCCTCGTCCGAAGACGGGGCAACGCGTTGTTCGCCATGGAAGTGAGAGCCGAAAGAGGCCCTGAGGGCGAGAGCCTGCGCGCGTTCAGACCGCACTTGCCGGATGTCAAGGCCGTGCGCTTCCAGCCTGCCTGTCGGGTTATCGTGTGGGCGGGAGTGGATGAGGAACGTATTTCGCTTTTCGCGATATCTCGCACTTGGACTTTTGAGGCTGAATCGGTATGAAGGCGCTCGTGCCGTACAGACGCGCTGCGACCCGAGCCGCCGTTAACGGTGATGCCAAAGTGCCGTCCTGTGGCGTCGTCTGTACTACAACCATACAAAGGTGCGATCGCGCCGTACGTGCGGCATGCTCCGTTACTGGCGGGGCAGGAGAGCACGGGTGCTGGCAGGGTCGAGAACCGGTGGCCGAGGCTGTGCGCTGCTTGAAAGGCGCACCCTCAGGCGCATCGCGCGTGCGCACATCGTCCGAGGCGAGGCCGCAGCCAGGGCGCGGGCCCTGCCGCTGCCGCGGTCCCGGCGAGACGCCGGGCGTCGCCCAGAGGGCGGGGGTGCGTGACCGACGGCTCGTGCCCTCGCTCGGCGAGATGCCTGCTGCGGGTCGGCGCGCCCTGCGCCTGGCGGCGCCTGCGCGTGAGGCCGGCGGCAGCGGAGACCACGCGCTCTCTCGTGGCAGTTCTCACCATGCCTGGGATCGCCTGTGACGCGGCCGAGTTCACTTATGCCGACGGTGGTCCATGAGGGGCCCTCTGAGAGGAGGAACGGGAGGAGATGCCATGGCTCCCTTGAGAAACTGCGGACCCTCCTCGCGAGGCGCTGGGACAGAGCGCGTCGCGCGCCAGCCGGCGCAGGTGAGGCGCGCCTGGGGGGCTGGACGAGGACCCCGGCTCTTCCAGCTCAGGACCCTCAGACGCAGCCGGGCCTACCGGGCCGGGGACACCTTCCGCCTGGAGGCCGCCCTGCTGCCTGCCGCTCGAGGGCGTGGTCGTGAACTCGCACGTGGTCCATATGGGGGAGGGGATCGTCGTCGCGCTGGTCTTCGCCCCGGGGTCTCGCGGGTGGCCCTCTCGATGGGCGTGCCCCCGGAGAGCCTCATGATGAGGGCCCCCAGACGCTCACCGACCTCTGCTGGAGGCGGGGCTACTTCGAGCGTATCGGGCGCGTCGAGGTGGATCGGCGGGCAATCGGCTACGGGTTCTACGACGTGAACCCGCTCCGTCGCGAGGACCGCTTCGAGGACAGTGGCGAAGGCCCTGCCCGCCGAGCCGGGCTCCCTGGGTGACAGGGCCCCGCCACCGACATCGGCGTCGCCTGGGAGGTCGCCCGGGAGGCGATCATCCGGGGGCTCTGCCCTGGCCGCCGCCGGGCTGGGCGCCGCCGCCCCCGCCGCCCGCAGCGACCTCGGAGGGTCCCTGCGCCCCTGCTCGACGCCCAGCACCCGACGCGCTCGCGCTCGCCGCGCGCCGACCGGGGCCGACCCGCCTGCCTGCTCAGCGGCTACGCCTGGGAGGCGTGCTGCCGGGCTGCTCGAGCGCGCGGGCAGGCCGGACCTCCTCGAGGGCCTCGAGCAGACCCGGAGGCCGGCGCCTCGCGCTCTCCTACCAGGGCCGGGGCGCGTCCTCCCGCGCCGCCGAGCTCGCCTCCCTCCTCAACGCCCTGGTCTCCTCAGGCGAGAGGTGCTCGCCCTCGTGCGCTCGGGCAAGGTCGACTGGGACGGGTAGGGCGGCCGGCGGCCAGGCGGTGGGGCCGCGTCGGTTCCGACCTGCTTCGGGGGCCGGGAAAGCCGCCGGAGGGGTGCGGGATGGGATCGAGGCACACGGTCACGTCTAGGGGGAGAGGATGGCTGGGATGGCGTATGAGTCGGTGAGGAGAGGCCCCACGCCCCTTCGTGGAGATGGGCAGGCGCGAGGCCGCGGAGCACGCGCGCTGGTTCGCCTCGACGGTGGGGGAGCGGGTGGGAGCCTCCCGCTCCTACGCGCTCGCGCACGGCTGCAGGGGCCGCTCGACCTCTCGCGCAGTCCCTGCTGCCCCTGTGGTCGTGGTTCCTCAGGGCGCTCGAGGTCGCGCGCCCCGGGGGCGGCCCCAGGGGCTCTCGGGGTCCGCCGCCCTGGCCCGCGACATCGACGTCTACCTCTGCGAGGCGGTGAGGTCGGCGGCCTGGGGCAGGCTCTCGTGGGGCTGCGTGCCCGGCCCCAGGAGCCACGCAGGGCGCCAACAGGCCCGCGCTGCTCGGGTTCGCCTGGGACCTCTCCATGGCCGGGGACGGGGCGCGCCCTCGGCGGGGACCGCGAGCCGGACCCCGGCATGCTCGTGGACGTCTTCGCCCTACAGGCTGTCCCAGGTCCCCGGCCCGCGGGCCCTGGCGGCCGTGGGGCCACTGGGGCGTGCCGCTCGGGCGCGACCTCGCCGACACCTGCGCGCTCGAGGGGCGCCTGGACGACCTCCTCCACCGCATGGGGGACCCGGAGGTGGGCGAGGGAGGCGCTCTGGACCTCAGGCGAGGACAGCCGCAGCTGGCGGGCCCACCGCGAGGCAGTCGCGCGGGCTCAGGCAGGAGGCGTGCCTGGCCGCCGCCGGGCGGCTCGCGTCAGCCCACCCGGCCGGCGGTGGCGCGACTACCGCCGGGCCGCCCTACGTGCTCATGGGCCACCTCCTGCCCCGCCGCGCGAGCAGGCCCACGTCTCCCTCTACCTGGGGCGCCTGGCCGGGGAGACGGACCCGAGAGGTGATCATGCGCCTGCTCGACGGGATGGAAGACGTCCCGCCCCCGCCGGGGAGGACCCCTCGGCGGTTGTGCGCATGGCGCGCGAGGGCAGGGGCAGCTCGCCATGTGCGCCACGGCGGCCCTCGGCTCGTTCGACTGCGACGAGGCGCGCGCGAGCTCAGGCGCCGCGCCTCCGAGCCCGTGGGAGGGCCGCAACGTCTACGTGGTCGAGAGGGCGGTCGAGGGCTCGGCAAGGTGGGCCTCGCGGGGGACCTCGCCCTCGTCGAGAGGTCGCAGGACCCGCCGCCGCGACCTGCGCATCGTCGCCCGGGGCGCCGCCGACTTCATCCGCAACCGCGCCCTCGGGGAGTAGGGGCGCGCTCCGGCGACGAGGCGACAACGTACGCGGATCGCGGATAGCCGCCCAGGCGCCCGGTCTTCCGCAGTTCGTGCACGCGCGTGTTCCCGCGCCGGCGTCGCAGGGGTGGCCCGGGCTGCGGAGCGGGGGCGATGCGCCGTGGGGTGAGGGCGGTGCCGGGGCCCCGAGGCCCGCTACGTGGGCTCCGTCGTGCGCCTGGGCGAGGGCCGGGTGCCCGTCGGCGTGTCCGAGGCCGAGGGGCGGGCTGCAGCCTCCCGACGAGCGTGCCGCGGGCCGCACGGCAGCCGGCCGCCATCGCAGCGTTCCCCGAGGAAGGACAAGTGAGGAGATGCGCAGCCCGGGGACCTGACGGACGTAGCGAGGACGCGGGCCTGCCGCGGGACGTGGAGCAGGTTGGGGAGTTCCTGTTCCACGACGAGGCCGGGCTGGCCCTCGAGGAGCTGTGCTGCGCGCTGCGCGACGACGGGCGCGGCGGTGGCCCCGGGCGACCTCTCGCTGATAGCGCTCGAGGGCATGAGGGCGCTGTGCGACCCGGACCTGTGGGAGAACCTGCCCGTGCGCCCCGGCCTCAGAGCGCCCCCGCCGCGCCGGGGGCTTCTCGAGGGGTGGCGGCCTGCCCGGTCTGGGGCCTCGCCGAGCTGAGGTCCTCCCTCCCGCATGTGGACGGGGGCCCTGCCGCTACGCGCCCTGCTCGCGGGCGAGGGCTCCGCCTGGACGTCGTCCTGCGCGAGGGGACGGCGCCGTCTGCCGGGTCGGCCTGCAGGTCGGCTCCGGTGGCCTGAGGCCCGCCCGCGCCGCCGCCCGCGCCCGAGGTCCCGCCGGCCCGCGCGCGGGTGACCCTGCTCTGCCTCCCTCGCGCGCAGGGCCCCGGCCCGAGGCCTCCCCTGCGCCTGTGGCTCTCAGGGGACCCGCGCCGTCGCGCTCGCCGGGGTCGGGCGCCGACGGGGCCGACGTCCCTCGGCAGGGCCTGCCGCCTGCTCCTTCGCGCAGGCGCCCTCGTCAACGCGGGTTCGGGCCTCTCGGCAGCCGGGCTCGCCGCCTTCGCCCGCGCGGGCGTGGCCCTCGTCGCTCGACCCCGGGGAGGCGGCCGGAGGCTTCTCCGCCTCGCTCTGGGCGCCGCGCCCTCGGCCGCCCGCGATCGTCGGGGCCGCCCGCGCAGCCCTGCTCGCCCCTGAGGGACGGCCTGCCCGCCCGCGCCGCCCCGCCCTCTGGGGAGTCCCCGGGTGGGGCGGGGACGTGCAGGCGGTGCGCTGGGACGAGGCCGGCTTCTGCTCCGCCCTCCTCGAGACGGCCCCGGGGAGCCCGCCCTGCGCAGGCAGGAGGCGACCCTGCGCTCCCTTGACGGCGTTCCTCTACCAGCTCGGCTCGGGGACAGGGTGTTCCTCGACGTGCTCGCCGCACTCCCCCGACCCGCGCGTCGACGAGGGGGTCGCCGACCTGCTGGCGAGCGTCCTCCGCTCGCCGGCCCGGCCCTCGGCGGGTGGTGCGGAGCTGGGGAGTCGTCCCCGGCGGCCCGGCCTCGACGGCGCGTCCCCGGCGCCCAGTGGGCCGCTGGCTCTCGCCGTTGCTGCTCGCGCGCGTGGGGAGGGCCGCGTGCGCGCCCGCGAGCCCGCGACGCTGCGCTGTCGACGGCCGGCTGCTGCGCCTGGGGCGGCTCGCCCTGGACGCCTACGCGACCCCGCCGACGGGCCCTGCGCCTGCGCGTCGGCCGGGAGCTGTTCGGGCGCTGAGGCGGGCGCGCCGGCACCCTGGCGCGAGGACCGGCGGGCGTGCCCAGTGTCGCCCGGCTCGCGGGCCCCTGCGAGGCGGCGCACCGCCATCATGGGCGGCATGGAACCGGGGAAGCGGGGTTCAGGCCACCGGGCATGCCGGCGAGGCGCGCCACGCCGACTGGCTGGAAGCGCGGAGCACCCTGGGGCTCGGTGGCTGACGGCCCCTGCGGTGGGCTGGGCGCACATCGACAAGTGGGGAGTCGAGCTGCGCAGTGCTTATCGAACCAAGGCACCGGGACGGCACCGCCGCCATGCGCACCGACCGGGCCGACCCTTCGCGCGGGCGGCCTGCGAGGCGCGGGCGGCGTCGTGCCTGTCCGGTATCGCCCGGCCGCCGCGAGCATCGGCCGCGTGCCGTGGACTGCCTCCTCGTCCTGTCGCGTGCGGCGAGGAAGAGGTCGTCCACCTCGACCCCGCCCGACAGCACGTCGAGACGCTCCGGCCTCGCCATGGCGCCGCGCAGGCGCCCGGTATGAGGGCTGCCGCGTTCTCCAGGCCCCTCACCGGGACGGCGAGCTCGAGGCCGAGCATGCTCCCTCCGACCTCGCCAGCAGCCACATGGCATGGAGGCGCGGCGCGGGCGCACCTCAGGTGCCGCGTGGCGTCCCGGTCGTCACAAAATGGTGATAGGGGCTGTTCCTGAGCGGCGGACGCCCGCGGGTGCGCCCAGCGGGACGATAGTGTACACAAAACCGTAGGAGAACCATCCAAATGTCTTGTTCTCTCCGATTTGTGTACACTCCTGCATCACGGCTGCTCGCAACAGCGCAGCAACCCAACAGTGTACTACAAACGCCCCAAAACGGCGCGAGAGGCCCGATCCTCCCATTTGTAGTACACTATTGCGATCCCAAGGCCACCCACAACCCAAGCCCACGGCGCAACAGTGTACACAGTGCCCCAAAACGGCGCCGAGAGGCCGTTTTCGGCCAATCTGTGTATACTCCTGCGTTGCCGCCTGGCGGTGAGGCCCACGACGCCCCTGGCGGGTGAGGCCCACGACGCCGGGGCGGTGACACTGCTCACCCACCACGAGCTCACGAAGCCGCCAAATAAACTTGACTTTAGCACTGAGCGCGGGAGCCGCAATTCCAGGCGCAAGGCGAAGGTCGCGGTGTTCCCGCCGCCGGGGCCAGCGCTATGCCTGGTCGGCGGCATCGCGAGGGAACAGAACGGTGGACTGGCTCCCGGGAGCCCACTCGCGTCGAAGAGTCCTTTGTCGGACGCGCCTGCGGCGTGATCGGCGCCGCGTATGACATCTTGGCGGACGCAGACCGAGCCCTCACAGACGGCCCGCTGTCGCGAGCAGCGCGACCCAACATCGAGCAAAAAGACGCGGCGTCGCCGCCGTCCCTCCCGCTCGGCGGGGGATGGCGACCGCCCTCCGGCCTGCGTCCGAGACCGGGCTCCCGGGGAAGCGCCGTCGGGCGCGACCACGGCGCAGGAGGCTCAGGACGCTCTCGCCCCTGCCTCGATCGACCTGCCGGCCGGCGAGCGACCCTCTGCGTGCGGGCAGGACGCACAGAGCCCCAACCAGCCGGGTTCCTCGGGATCACGGACGGCAAGTACCGAGGGCGACCTGACGCGGGTCATGCCCGGCGACGTCTCGGTGCACGCCTCCGCCGCAGAGACGGCGCTACCTGGCCACCATCCCGGGCCGCTTCGAGTTCGTGTCCACGCGCCCAGGCATGGCTCCTGGCTTGAACCTGGTCGAGGGCCTCCTCGCGATGGCCCGCCGGAGCGCCGCGCGGCGTCCGGGTCTTTAGCTAGGACGAGCTCATGAGAGGATCACGCGCCACCTCGAGTGCACCGAGTCGGCGATAGCCGCCTGCGGGCGGGGGTGTGACCTGTCGGATCACAGGCCCGACAGCCGAGGAGCTCGTCGTAGACACTCTTCTCCCGGATGAGGTGGGCGAGGCAGGTTGTTTCTGGACGCTACACGAGGCTAGGTCAGCGGCGTCCAGGGAACTCCCTCGGTGACATCACGCGGGGTTGTCTACGGCGGCCTCAGGCTGAATCCTCTGTCGCCATGTGGAGTAGGATGTCGGCGTCAGGTGCCTCAGCCGCTGAGGCACAGGGCGGTCAGCCGGAGCCGCGTGATCTCGGTCTCGTCCTTCTCAGTTTTCGCTCGTCCCAGGCGTGGACACGATCTCGACGCTGGCGAGGCGCAGCAAAGGAAGGAGTCGAGGCCGCCGCTGTCTTGGCGGGGAACTTTGCGGCGTGAGCACGCTCTTCAGCTCATCCACAACGTAGTCGCTCACAATAGCGTCGTTGGGGGCCGAGACCGCCACATTGTAGGCGCGTGAGGCTCCGCCGCTTGGAAAGGGGATGCCGAGAGCAGGGCGTTGGTGTCGATAAAGACGCGCGATCTCAGCCATCCTCGTCGCAGCGAGGCGAGCTGCCACGTCGATCACTTTGAGGTGAGCCCGGCCTGCTCGGCCTCCCGCGCATCTCCTCCTGCAGGAGGCGCATGGCATACTGGGCGGCGTTGATCTACGCGTGCCGTGGTACCGTTCACGATAAAGGATGCCTTTGTCGCCGGACTGGACGCCCAGGACCTCACGTACCTCTTTGGGGATGGTGACCTGGCCCTTGGACATGACCTTTGCGTTGTCGGTGAATGTGGTGGGCATGGATCCCTCTCTCGGTCAGAACTTCCCATAGTAGGAAAAAGTAGGTTTGGCATATGCAGTATACCTGGATGTGACAGGGGGTGTGCAACTGATCGCGAGGATTGGGGCTGCGTGATGCCGACGCGAGGCTCGAAGACTGGCTCTCGAGAGCCCGCACTCGCTTCGAAGGGCCCTGGTGAATGTCGAGACAAGCACCGACGAGCACCGCCGCCATGCGCACCGACCGGACCGACCTCTTCGCGGCGCGGGCGGCCTGCAAGGCAGCTGTGAGCGGCGATCCGTGCTCGTCCGTGGTGCGCCCGGCCGCCGCGAGCATCGCAGCCGCGTAGCCCGTGGACAGCGCCTGCCCGTGCCTCTCGTCCTGTCGCGCGCGACGAGGAAGAGGTCGTCCGCCCCGACCTTCCCGACCTGGCACGTCTGGAGACGCTCCGGCCTCGCCATGGCGTCGCGCAGGCGCGGTATAGAGGGTTGCCGCGTTCTCCGAGACGCACCGGGACGGCAGAGCTGGAGGGGCGAACACGCGTCTCCTCCGACCTCCGCCAGCAGCCACATGGCATGTGGAACCGGCGGCGCGGGCGCGCCTCGGAGTGCCGCGTGGCCGTCCCGGTCGTCACAAAGAGGTGGTGGGAGCACCTTATCGAGCGGGAGTAGCCCGTCGGCTCAATGCCATCCGCCCGCATACAGCTGCGGAATCGGCGAGGTGCTCAACGTGTGAGCCACTCGCGGATGCCGAACACTGACATCGCCCTCATCGACGAAATGCCCTTCGCCTCCGTACACTACGTTGAGTGTCGCGTTCTCGAGGCCAGGCATCCGACCGACGGTCCTCAGGTTCCGGGTAAACGAACTGCGATAAGTTTGCCCCGGCTTGATGTCGCAGAGTAGCGACCGCGAAGTGTCGGTGGCATCGACAAGGCCGGACACTCTATTTTGCTGTCGATGCTCGGTAAACATGAGGTTGGGCGGATGCGTGTGGTATGGTGCCGCTTCTCCGCTGCTCCGATACAGTACGCTAAAACTCGAAGATTGGTCCAAGAAACGGGCTCCTTTGACAAAGGCGAGCGTCGCTCGATGCCCAGCGGATGGCAGAGCAGCCCCGTATCGCAAAAAGTAGAGTTTCGATGATAACTTCGTCAGTCTCTTGGCGACAAGTTGGCGGAATAGGGCGCCAGTGTGTTCACGACGAAGCTCGACCCCGAGGATCGAGCGTCCATGATCGTACGGTCGGAACGCTCACACCAATGCCACGAGCGAGGTCGGCGTTCACCACCGTTGCCCGCGCAAAGTGCTGCGCAGGCAACGATGAAGCGGCGGAAATCGCGCTCGTTGCGCACGTCAAAGATAACCCTTGACGTCGCAAATGCGACATGGGTATCGAGGTAGTTCTCGTAGAAGAGTCTTGTAGGAACATCCGAGGCGTGAGGGGCGTGGGTAAGACCCTCGCTCATAAGCTCCGGTGGGCTAACTACGGGATTGGCTGAGCGAATCTCGTATGACAGGGCATGAGGCGGGCAATGCCGACCGCACCAGCAAGGGATTGGCTGAGTGGAGCGAAGGAGTAAAGGAAGTTCTGCGATTTGCCTGAGGAGAACAAAACTGGCCGGGAAGATTTCGCCTGTCGGCACTGTGCTGATGGCGAGGAAGAGCCCGGGAACATACTGCGCTTCGCTCGATGATGTGGACCGCTCCGGCAAGGTGGCGACAAAGCCGGTGTGGGTCGGCCAGTGTGCGGACCCGAACGGCGGGCTCTTTGGAGTTGACAGGTGGTCGTGTGCTACTCATGCTGCAGTACGCTTGGACGAGCGTGGACTCTTCCGCTTTGCCGCGTGCTACCGAGAAGTCTCATGAAAAGCTGCTCGGTTAAAATCAGGTAATTCAGGAGTCTATTCACGATATGCTTCCTGAGTTTTCCTGAATGCTTCTCGAATCGTGATATCGTCGTAGCAGTACGAGAGCTGCGTGAGAAATGGGACCTCTGCATGGGAATCTAGACTGCTAGAGACAATTGCCCAGTGAGTCCGCGTCGGTGGAATCTAAAAGGTGTGGAGCACAGCCGCGCCTGACACCTTCCAGACTATCTGTGCATTGCCAATCATAACAGTCAACCAGTGGTGCTGCTCGCGCTTCCTTGAGCTGCGAAAGGATGCATCAGCCGCGACCAGATGGCGGAGGACCCTCTCCACTTTCGGCCACCGCTCCTCCGCCTGCTTGACCCTGAAGAGGTACGCGTACCAGTTGAGGTATGACTGAGGTAGTTTGAGGTCCATTCCAACGCATCCCTCGGGTATCGCCTGATCCAGGAACACAGGTTGTTGACCATGGCCATGTGCTCCAGGTACTCCGGGTCCTTGGTGTCTGCCTTGCACGGCCTGTCCACGCCCTTGACCGCCCTGAGGAGGGACTTGTGCGACTTCTCCATGTCGTGGAATATCTCGGCACCCCCCGCGATGTGCGACCGCAGCGCGTCCCTGATGCGCCTCGCGGACGGCTTGCCGTGGCCGCACCGGACGGCGACTACGTTCTTGTGGGCGTCGATCGCGACGGCGATGCGTATCTCGTTCCTGCTGGGACGCGCCTCGGCCTCCATCCGGGCTCGCCCTTGAGGTCGGAGTCGGTCACGTGCATCTCGTCGATCCGGGCCTTGTCCCTCAGCACGATCCGGTCCTGGTAGCCGTCGATGGTGGCCATGACCCTGTGCCTCCACTCCCAGGCGGTCTGGTGCGATATGCCGCAGAGCCCGGCGCAGGCGTCGAGCTGCGCGTTGAGGCACATGAGGCGCTGAGGGCGCCCACCTCCAGAGCGCCTTCTGGCGTTCTCGAAGACGGTCCCGGGAGCGAGGCCGAACCTGAGGCCGCAGCCGCCGCACCCTCGGCGCGCGTGGCCGGCGGGCGTCCCTCCGTCCGTGAGCACGTCGCCCGACTTGCATCGCGGGCAGCTCGGGCGCGGCCTCCACCTCTCGGCCGCCTCGTCGTAGTCGCCGACGCCGACCAGCTCGCGGCACCTCCTGGTCTGGACGGCTTCCCGGGGCATGCGAAGCCGTCCCCCGAGAAGCATCGACCTCCGCCGCGAAGGGGTTCGGCCTCACGGGCATGGCGGCATTCCCATCCGCCCATGCACCCACCCGACAGGGATTGTCGCGCAAACAAAAGTGCCGGATGGGCACATGGGCAAATCTTTGTTTGGCACGCCTATTGTATCGTTGTGATGCCAGCCAGCCCAGGCCAATCTAGCACCCACACTGGTTTGACCGTTGACCAATCATATGGGCGGCAGCATTTACCTCGAGGTAGAAGACGATGGAATCGCTGGCGTTGCTGAAGGGGTAGTGGTCGACATACAGCGCAACATCGCCAACGTCGTGCGCAAAATCTAAAGCTGTTCGACCCGGCAGTGATGCTTTGAGATCGAAGCGATTGCCGCAATAGAGACAGGGATCATCCGCATCTGTCCCCATGGAGCCCGATGTTCATCGGTACAAAGGCGTTGTATACGACCGCATTGCGAGACGCCGATGCGAAGGTCAGCTCAAGCAGCCAGATTTTCAGCCTGTAGCATTCGCAAGAGTAGCCTGAGACCGAACGTCGCATCTTCCTTATTTGAAGTTAGATGACCTGCGTTTCAGACTTTCTCAGGCTGCGCTAGGCGAATGGCTGCAGCGCGGCACCAGGACATCCATGGAAGAGCTGGACGATGAGCAGCTGCGTAGCGCCCAGCTTTTGTAGTCAGAACTATTTGACGGGACAAGAGGGCCTTACCCTTGCTTCTGGCTTGCTGTTCGGCAAAGACGAGACGATTGCGCTGCCTGGCACCTATAAAAACCGACGCCGTGGTCAGGCTGCGCGATGAAGACCGGTATGACGATCGTCTGAGTTGTAAGGACGAACCTCATCGACGCGTACGATGTCCTTATGGGCTTTTTGCGAGCGTCACCTCCCCGATCCGTTCTTTCCTGAGGGCGATGCGAGGATTAGCGTCCGGGGAATCCGTGTGTCGCGAGTCTCATTTCGAACATGCTCATTCATCGAGAGTTTACGAGCCCTATTCAGCAAAGCGCTGGAGATTAACCGCGAGGGCTGCATACCGAGAACGCCAGCAGAACGTTTTTCGAGGGAACATCACTCTCAGCAACTTTAGCCCAATGCCAAAGAACCCCTCAATCGCCAATGTCTTTACTCAAATAGGGTTTGCGGAGGAGCTGGAAAGCGGCACGCGAAACCTTACTGAAAGTACGCGCGGAGGCTTCATGGGCAGCGTGACCCATCTCTTGTAGATGGAAGTGTCTTTGGGCACTATCCCCGATGCGCATGGAGACTCTGCTCACGGGCAGGTGCCGGCTCACAAGTCATGAAGCACTCGATGATGCTGATACTGGAGTCTGCAGGACCGGAACCAGCTTCTCGTTGACGGAGGCAGCCGGATGCCGCCGTGGAGTCTCAGCGGCAGCGCCAGCGCGCACCCGTCTGCGCTCATGGCGGGAAAATTGGTTGAGAAAGGCTTGACGAGGAATCGTCAATTCAGAAAGAGCGCGATCGCGTTTCTCCGCTGGCATCGCACGCGGCTCTCGAATCACTATCCGATATTCCCAAAGCAGTGCCGGAAAACGCGTCGCACCAAATTTGGAGAGATCGTCTGTCTGCGAGCTCGCTCAGACTGCCTCGTCTCGTCGCAGCTGCCTCGCGACCTGCCCTGAGTTGCCTTCCCAGCGTGCACAGAGACGTGTCTACAGGAGGGTGTGGCAAAGCCGCGAGGCGCGAACGCCACGCCAGGCCGCGGCCCGTGGTGTTTTCGCCAGTGCAGACGTGCGGCGTCGCGTGTAGCGTCTGATTGTCGGATGGACTGCTGCAGAGGAAAAGTGTACATGGTCGTTGTAGATAAGCGCGCGTCGTACCACAATCGGAAATTATAGAAGGCTTCTGTGAGTTCGCGTGGGTGGGTGGTTGCGTCACTGCCCCGGCGATGTGGGCTCACCGCTAGGGGCGACGCGCCTCACCGCCAGGGCGACGGATCGCGAGCGTACACAAATCGGCGGAAATCCGGTGCCATCTGCGGGCATTAGTGTACACTGCTCGCGCCGTGGGCTTGGATGGTGTCTTTGGGATCGCAATAGTAGTACACAAATGGGAGGATCGGCCTCCACCGGATTGAGCGTTTGTACACTGTTGCGACGCGAGCTGCGTCAGGTGGCACGAGCGCCTCAGCCGCCACGGTGGTGCCGGCGGCGCCTCGCTGGCCCTCCCGCTTGGTCGGGAAGACAGGTTTGAGCGAGTGGCGCCGCTGCCAGGTTGGCATCTCGCCAAGGCGTCAACCCACGTGAACCCCTGAAGAGCCAATTGCAGCACCATGATCGAGAGCCGGTGCTCTGACCTGCCGCCGATGGCCCATTGATAACCTGGCTATTGATTGGGACTTCATGCCAAACGTAGCGCTGTGAAGCTCTCGGCAGGGCCAACTGTCGAGAGGCCGACTGGCGGGTCGCCCGCCCTCGAGGGGCTACGCCACCTCCACGCGCAGGGCGGCCATGGCGGCAGGACGCTCACGCCACGGGTCGCAGGTCCAGACCACGCCAAGGTCGACTGCGTCCACACGAACCGCCCTCCACCGATGCCGATTGAGCGCAGGATATCGCCGCTGCGGCCGGCGGCGATGGGAGCCGATGAGTGTTGACGGCTGGCCCCGTGGGTGGGGAGATAACGCACGAGATTGCGGAGAGTCGCCAAGACGCTCAGTTCTTTGTGGTTTTGTGACACCGTCTGTGTCGGGGGCACCTGTGGCGGCCGAGCCGACGTCACGGGACGGGGCTGCTTGGCGGTGGGTGTGGTCGGCAGCTACTGGTCTGCCCCCCGGCGAGGCGGGCGGGCGTCCCTGACGAGGAGGAGCGCGGGTGGGAAGGCCGTCGCGCGCCCGGAGGCGGCGGCTCGGCATGGGTCTCGCGAGCGCGTGGCGTGCCGGGGCGTGGTGGCCGGACCGCAGGACGGGAGGCGATGCGACATGAGGGTGAGGGCGGTGCCGGGGCTCGGGGACCGCCGTGAGCTCTGGGTCGAGTGTTTAGGCGAGGGGCCCCGTGCCTGTCGGTGTGGAGGCCAAGGGTTGGGGCGCAGCGACCGCTCGATGGTGGTGCTACGGGCTGCATGATGGGCGACCGCCTGTGGAGGGTGAGGCGGGTCCTTCAGCAGCCTGCCTGAGCTTGGGGCGAGCGCCGGACGGGAGCGTGAGGCACGTGACGTGCTTCCCGAAGCCACTCCTCGCTCTTTAGGGCCCCTGCCCCCGCAAGCGTTCTCGTCGGGGCGTGGGCCAGGCTGCGCGGGCCTCGAGGGGCCCTGCGCCGCCTGGCGGATGGCCCCCGGCCCGGCCTCATCACGGCCAGGCGCGCTCTTCCGCCTGCGCCTCTCGGGGCGCGACCTTATGGTCGAGCGGGTGGCATGCGCGGCTTCCCGGAGGCCTACGCCTCGGGTCCTCGCTGCTGCCCTCCGCTCGGGGAGATCTGCGGCCTGGCCTCAGGGACATAGGCGAGGCCGGCCTCCGCGCTCGCCGACGCCAGGCTTTTGCCTCGACGAGAGCGACGGGATGGTGACGGTGGGGTGGGAGGTGACTTCTGGCGCCTGCGCGCCCGCGCGGTGCGGCGGCCACGTCGCCGGAGGCGCCTCGTCGCCTTCTCCTCGGCCGCTCGAGGGCCTCGCGGATAGGGAACAGGTGCGCGTTCTGCGCGGAGGGCGCGGCGCGTGCTACGCGGCCGAGTGGTCCGACCTGGACGCCATCGCAGGGTGGGCACATGGCGAGGGGGCACCTGGACGCGGCCGTCGTCAGGGAGGCGCTTTCACAGGGTCTCGGCCTCGTCCGCAACGAGCCTGGCGCCCGCCGCGGGCTCGCCCGCCGTGCCCGCGGCGCCAGCCTCGCCCGCCGCGTCTCCTGGTTCGTCGCGGACGCGGAGTTCCTCGCCGAGCAGAGCCTGACGTCTTCCCGACCGCAGGACCGACCGCTATATGTCCTGTGGGATGGGTGCGAGCTCGGTCAACGCGCTCTTCCTGGCGGGAGTGTGAGCGCGACCCGTCCGGCGGCCCTCACTCGTGGGGGCGAGGTGGGAGGCCGCAGGCCCGCGACGAGGCGTGGGCCCTCGTCTCTTTTCGTGGCGCGGCGCTCGGCGCCGCGCCCCTGTAGCCTTGTCGCCTCGGCGGGCTCTTGGGCGCGACGGGCCTGCCGGGGTCGGGGGTGGGTCTCGGGCGGAGCCGTGGGGTCCTCGCCTGAGCTTGAGGCGCGCCGAGCCATTGGATATGCGGGTCGGGTGGGCCTCGGGCGGGCTGTGGGTCCTCCTCCCCTCGGCCGCAGATGCTCTGGGGACGGACCGGGCGTCGGGCCGCACCGTGGTACGATGGGGGCGCGTATGGGTTGGGGCATCCCGGACAGGCTGTCTGTGGGAGGGTGGATGGAAGCGAGGATGGACGCGGCGACGCGGGCTTTCGAGGCGGGACCTTGCCCCGTCACCGACGGTTGCGTGACACAGCCCAGCGAGCATGACGCGAGGGGCGCCTGCGCGCGCACTCGCGCAGGACGGCGACGACGGGCACCTGGGCGGGCTGGCCACCTCCTGCGTTGACCTGGCGTTCCTCCTGGAGGGCGCGACCCCGCCGAGGCGGAGGCCTCTACCGCGAGGCGCTCTCCCTCTGGCAGTCCCTCGAAGCGCGCCATCCGGGCGAGTTTCTGGGGACGTAGTCCGCACCCGCGCCGACCTGGCGTTCCTCCTGATGGGGCTGACCCGCCGAGGCCAGGGTGCTCTTTCGGGAGGTGCTGTCCGACCTGCGCCCCCTCGCGGCAGGGCGACGGGCGAGTTCCTGCCTGACCCGCTCGCGCCTGCGATCAATCTGGCAGCTCCAGTGGGACGGTCTCGCGGGTGAGGCCGAGGGCCCTCTCCCGCGAGGCGTCTCCACCTGGCGTGATCTGGCGGCGGCGACCCGCGCGAGTTCCTGCCCCACTCGCCTGCCCTGCGACAGCCGGGCGTTCTTCCTCAAGGGACTTGATCGCGTCGGGAGGCCGAGGACCCGCTGCCAAGTCGATCTCACCTGGCGTGATCTGGCGCGGGCGACCCGGGCGAGTTCCCTGCGGGTTGGCGGACCTGCGGCCACCTGGCCTCCCTCCTGAGGACGCGGGCGACCTCGCGAGGCGGAGGCGCCCCACCGCGAGTCGATCTCGCCTGGGAGGCCCTGGCGTCGAGCGACCGGGCGCAGCCCTGCCCGGGCTCCTCGCCGACTCGCACGGACCTAGCGGAGCTCCTGTGGACGCTCGATCGCGTCGGCGAGGCGGAGGGCCTCCCGCGCGGGGCCGTCTCGGCCTGGCGGGCTAGCCAGAGCGATCCGGGCGGGTTCCCGCAGGCCCTCGCCGGCTCCCCGCAATAACCTGGCGGTCTTCCTGGAGGGGCGTCGGCCGCCGCGCCGACGCCGAGGCCCTCGATGCGATGGCGGCCCTCTGGCGTGATTCGGCGGCGGGCGACCCGGGCGAGTTTCTGCCCGAGCTCGCCCGCGCCTGCTCGAACATGGCCTTCCTCCTGGCGCGCGACCGCCCCTGGAGGCGGGGAGGCTCTCATCGCGAGGCGCTCCGACGTACGAGGCGCTCGTGCGGCGGGACCCGGTCGCGAGGACTACCGACGCAGGGGCGGGCCAGGCGCGGGCTAGGGCTCGAGCGCATGGCGGACCTGTCGGCATAGCGGGCGCGTCTTTGTCCTTTCTGGCGCGGGTGATCTGCGCGGCGTCGCCCGTCACAGGTGAGCGCCCAACGGGCCGGTCCGGCGATGAGGACGAGGAGGCTCGGGGAGGGGAGCGCTGGCACAGGAGGGGGATGACGCGCCTCGATGGGCGGGTCCCTGGGCGGCTGAGGCTGCGAGGTGCGATGCGCAGAACGAGACGCCTGCCTCGCAGGGAACTCCCTTGCCTGGGCCTGTCGCGACCCCATGGGCTGGGGCTTCCAACGGCGGGCGAAGCGTGCACAAACGGGCTCTTCGTTAGTGTGGGTTGACGCCTCGGCGAAATCGATGCCGCAGCGGCGTGCACAGTGCCCCACTCTGCAACCGGCGACCACGTAAAGACGCACCTGGGCGGGCGACGTCACGGAAAACCGCACTTGCGGCCTCACCAAAAGGCGCATTCTGCATGTGGGCGGTCGCGCAGAGTGCGCCTTTCCGTGAGGGTCCGCGCAGAATGCGCTTTCGCAGAATGCTCTTTACCTGCGCAAACGTGGAGCCACCTCACGGAAAAGCGCACTCTGGGGTCTCACTCACGGAAAGGCACAGTCTGTGCCGGCGACGCCACCGCGACGTGACCAAAGGGCGCACTCTGGGCGGGCGACGTCACGGAAAACCGCACTTTGCGTGTGGGCTCACCAAAAGGGCGCACTCTGCATGCGAGCGGTGGTTGCGCCGAGAGCCATTTCGCCGATCTGTGTACACCCTGCGTACCCACGGCCGCCCTCGCGACCGGGCGGGGCTACGGGTCCCACGATATCGACGACCCTATCGCCCCGTGATGCCAGGGCGCTCGACCCTGAGGCCCACGCCACCGGGGCGGTGACGTAAACCACCCACCCACACGAGCTCAGAGTAGCCTTACAAACCGCATGTGAATCAACCAAGTACTCGGTTCTTACGGTTTGTGTACACTGTCTGTGCCGAGGCGTGGCAGCCGGGGTGGGTGTCCCCTGCAACCGCGTACCCCTTTGCGCCGGAGTGGTCGGTAAGGAGCGCAGGTGGCGGAGGGTCCCGGCTCGGAGTCGGGACCCGTCGGGGAGGTGCGCGTCGATAGGAGCTGCCATGGGGTGCGCGAACGGGCACGGGGCCGTCCGAGGGGACTGAACGCGGCGAGGTCCTGAGCGAGTGCCGGCCGTACATGTTCTCCCCTCATGGCGTTCGAGGCGATGTTCCTCCTCACGCCGAGGGGCCCGGAGGCGTCGCCGTGGACGCGCCGCCTGCGCCTGAGGCTGAGGCTCGGCGCGAGTCGCGCCGGTGACAGGAGCCTGCCGTACCTGTGTGGGAGGGCGAGCTGCCCGGCGCGACCGCTGCCCTCGTCAGGAGGTGCTCTGGACCAGGCGGCCGACCAGGCGCGCCGCGTCGCGTACTCCCGCTCGCTGGGGGACCGGCTACGAGTGGCCGGACGCCGACCTGCTCGGACTGTGGCCGGACCTCTCCTCGACTCGCGCCTCGGCCCCGAGGCGGCGGCGAGGGCTGCCGCGCTCGCCCGCGCGGAGGGGGTGCTGGCTGCCCCGCGCTGCGGGGCGTCGGCGGCGAGGGGGACTGGGGCGGTTTTCGCGCTGGAGGGGCCAGCCGCCCCGATGTCCTGTACGCGCGTCCGCCCTGCTGCGTGGACTGGCCTGTGGGACCTGAGGCCGAGGGCGCCGTGCCCGCGCCATGCCATCGACCGCGAGCTGTCCCGCCCCGCCGCCCGCGCCCGCCTCCCGTGGCGCCCGGAGTACGCCTGCCCGCCGGACCTCAGCCTGCGCCCTCGCCCGTCGGGGCAGCCCGCGCACGCGCGGGCGAGCTCGGGGCGGGCGGCCGCCGTGGAGCGCGTCTGCGGCGCCTGCCGTCCCGGAGGGGCCGGCGCTGCGGGCCCCTCCCGCCTCCTCGGGCGCGCTTCGCCTCCGCCTGCGCGAGCCCGCTGACGTCCTGGTCGCCCGCGAGCGACGAGCCCGCCGCGTGCGGGCAGGCCGCGAGGTCGTGGTCGGCGAGCCGTCGGCGACGCTAGGGCCTGGTGCGTTGTACCAGGGCGAGCGGGAGGGCGCGCCTGACGCCCTCGTCATCAGGCGCCTCTGCTGAACAGGGCCGCCGACCTGCGCGGCCGGCCCCAGCCGGGTCGCTGAGCGTGCGGGCGCGCGGCGGTCGTGCCCGCCGAGGTCAGGCGCCATCTGCGGCTGCTCGGGCGGGCGGAGGGCCGCTCCTCTCCGGCCCCGGCGCCCCGACGCGCCTGATGGCCTTGAGGTCGAGGTCATGAGGCGCCCCTGGCTGGGGCGAGGCGTCGTTCAGGCCAGGGTCCCCAGGGCTCGGGCGTCGCCCTGCCTCGCGCTCGGATGGGAGCCGCCCTCGACCTCGAGATCGGCCGGGCGGGTCGCGAGGCGTGCTGGTCGTCCTCGACCACGCCTTCCCGTTCCGGGACCCTGCTCGCCTGGCACCGCGCCCGTGCGGGGACCCTCCCACCGGCGCGCGCGCATGCGGATGTACGGCCTCGTCGCCCGCACCGCTGAGGGGATGGGCGGGGCTCGACTCGGTCGAGCTGGGCCCTGCCGCATCGTCCTCGACGACGAGGGCGACGCCGAGGGGCTGCTCGAGCTCCTGGGGCGGGCGCGCCGACCGGGTGGGCCGGGCGTGGCCCGCCAGCGCCTGCGCTCGGGCCGGCCCGTTCGCCTGGGGCACGGCGACGGCGGCGAGCCGGACCTGATAGTGTAGCGATGCCGGGGAGGGGCGTGAGGCTGAGGGAACCCCTGGGCGGGACGGCCCCGTCCCGCCTCCGACGTGGGTGACTTGCGGGCCGGGCGACCTCGACTGCTCCGCCCTGGTCCGGGAGGCGCTCGCGGCCCGAGCCTCGGCCTCGGCGGCCCCTGGCCCCCGGTCGTCGAGGTCGGGGCGGTGCGCGGGTGTCGCTGGTCGACCTCTCCGGGGCGTCGCCGAGGTGGAGGCGATGGCCCGCCTCGCGGAGCTCGGGCCGACCCCTTGGCTGCCGGGCGATCCTGGTGGGGGCGCTGGTCACCGCACCCCGAAGGACCCCTTCCCCGAGCGCCCCGAGGGCCTCGCCGCGTCACTGCTCGACGCGCTTTCGCGAGGCGCCTCGGGCCTCTGAGGTGAGCGGAGTGGTGGGACTGGTCCCTCCCGGGCTGGCCTTCGAGGCGACGCTCGAGGCGCCCGTCGCCGGTGGGGCTCGGGGAGGCCTGGCGCTATGACGTGACGTGAGCGAGCTCGTCCTGTTCTGCTGCAACCCTCGCCAGAGGACCCTGCGCCCGCAGCGCCGACACGACGGTCTGCCACCCGTGGACTTCGGGTCGCCGCGCGTGGCGGCTGACGTGGCCTGCACGGCGCTGGGGCGCTCTGGCTACCGACGGTCTCCTGCGCCAGGCGATGCGCCCGGTGCCGCCGGCCCCGAAGCTTCCCCACGAGGCCGACCACGCTGTTCGACGTGCTCTTCGGCGCTGCCGGAGGCCCTACGGCAAGCCGAGCGTTACGAGCAGGTACGGCAGCGCGCCCTGAATGCGCGGCGCTGCGTTCATGCTGCTGGCTTCGTGGGCAAGCCCGCCGTCCCGTCCGCAGGGGGCCGCTAGCAGGAGGGCGACGGGAAGAGGAGGCTGTGACTGACGGGCTGGCGCCTCCCCCGTGCGGGAGGAGATCATGGGCGTCCTCAGGCGCTACATCCCCTCGGCGCTCGACGAGCCGGGGGTGGCGATCGCCAAGAGGAAGCTCTGCCGCAGGCGCTGCGACCCGGGGAGGCGCCGCGAGGCGGTGAGGGTGGTCGCGGCCTGCGCGCGGCGCTCCCCGGCCTGCACGTGTCGGGCTGGGACGAGCGCGGCGAGCGCGGGATCGGCTTCGAGGCCCCGCTCACCTACCGGGACGACCTGCTGGACGAGGACGTGGAGCTCGTCGACGCGCTCGGCGGCGAGATGGACTCGTCAAGGCTGCGCGAGCCTGCTCGGACCGTGGTGCTGTCTTCTGCGAGCGCGACGTCCACGTCCGCGCCCAGACACCTGGGCCGGCGAGGGCCGTGGGCGCAGGCCGCACGCCGCCGAGCTCGCCGCCGCGTGCGGGGCGCTCGCGTCCCCTCGGCTGGCGCGTCGTCCTTCGGCGAGGCCATGGCGACGGTCCCCGACGCTGACCTCGACGCCTCAAGGCGGTGGGGAGGCGAGCGCTACGGCTGCCTGTTCAGCGAGCTGTTCGACCCGGCTGCCGTGCCCAGATCTACAGCGCGAGCTCGGGAACCCCGACGGCTCCGCGATAGGCTTCGGCCGGCCGGAGCGCATGCTCCTCATGCCCGAGTGGCGGACGCCCCGCTCTGTCGGTGAGGGAGGCCTCTCCCGTGGCCCGCGCAGGCGCTCGCGACGAGGTGTCCCCCGGAGGGCTGACGGCCCGCCCGCCCGTCCAGCCAGGTCGGCGCAACCCGCTCACCCTGTCGGCCGGCGCATGGCGGCGCCTGGCCGCCGACCTCGCCGGGAGGGCTCGCCCGCCCGCTCGCCCCGACTACGACCGCCACCCGGGCCGCCGAGGCCCTCTCGCGGCGCTGCCCGGGGCGCGGGTCTCGCTCGGGGCTCAGGGGCCCGGCGCGGGCCTGCGCGCCAGGCTGGGGTCCTCGGACGCCGACTGGCGCTGCTCGGAGCGCACCGACCTGCTCGCCTGGGTGTCCCCGTCGGCCCCTGTGGTGCTTCCTGTTCTGCGAGCGGGAGGTCACCATGTCGTGCACGGGCACCCGCCTGACCGACTGCCGTCGGGTCGGGCCCCCACGCCGCCGCGTTCGCCGCGGCCTGCGAGGCGCTCGGGTCCCTCGGCTACGAGCGCGTCCCCTTCGGCAGCGCCGTGGCCTACGTCTCCGGCCGCGCCCCACGGTCGAGGGGGCGGCGGGGCAACCGTGTTCAACCTGCTCTTCGACGCGGGCCTCGACCCCGCCGCCGTGCCCTGGCTGGAGACGGCCCAGGGCACCCCGGATGGCGCCGACATCCCCCTGCGGCAGGTCGTCCCACGTGGCTCTCCTCGAGCAGTGCTGCAGGTCCCGCCGGGGCTGTTCTGAGCGGCGGACGCCCGCACAGTGCAGCCCAGCGGGACGATAGTGTGCGCAAACGCATGGAAGTCGCCCAAATGCCCTGTCTCTTCCGGTTTGTGTACACTGTTTCGTGTCGAGGGAAACGCCTGGGCGGGCCGCGTCGGCGTCGCGGGGCGGCCCGGACAGCAGGGGCGGGGGCGATGCGACATGAGGGTGAGGGCGGTGCCGGGGCTCGGGGACCGCTACGTGGGCTCCGTCGAGTACATGGGCGAGGGCTTCTGCCTCGTCGACGTGGAGGCCGAGGGGTGGGAAGCGACCGCTCGATGGTGTGCTACGAGCTGCACGGCGGGCGGCCGCTCCGAGGGGGAGAGCGCGCCCTTCCTCGGCATGCTCGAGCTCGGGGCGAGCGCCGTGGACGGAGCGTGCGGTACGTGACGTGCTTCCCCGACGCTCTGGCTGCGCTCCCGGGCCCTGCCCCGCAGGCGCTCTCGCCGGGGCGCGGGGTCAGGCTGCGCGGCCTCGGGCCTGCGCCGCCTGGCGGACGGCCCCCGGCCCGGCCTCACTCGAGGGCCACAACATCCCCTTCCGCCTGCGCCTCTCGGGCGCGACCTCATGGTCGAGGGGAGGGCATGCTGGCTCGCCGAGGCCCACGCCCTCGGGCCCCGCGCCTCGCTGCTCCTCGGCTCGGGGAGGGTCTGCGGCCTGGTCCTCAGGGACATAGGCGACGCCGACCTCTCCGCGCTCTGCGGACGCCGGGCCCTGCCCTCGCCGTGGAGGCCCCTGGCCTCGCGCAGCCCCGTGGCGCGGCCTCGCGTCGAGGCGCCCCCGGGAGGGGAGCCGCACGCGGCGCGCCCGGGCGCGCCGTGGCCGCCCTAGTCCGCGACCCTGCCGGCGGGCATGCGCCCGGCGTTCCGTCCGCCCGTCTGCGACCCGCCGGACGCGCGGCCCTTCTCCTACGCGCACTGGCGGCCCCTGGGAGGAGGGCCCTGGGGGCCCGCCCTGCACCTGGGCCGCCCTGAGGTGGCCGCCATGCACCCGCGCCCGGGTGGGGCGACAGGCGGGCGCGCCTGCTGAACCTGCGCTCCGGGACGCGCCCGGGCCGGAGAGCTCAAGTTCCAGGGGCGTTCGGCCCCGCGGCGACTCGCCTCGACGTCATCCTGCCGTGCCAGCTCGACCTGCGCGGGGAGCCGCCGCCGACGTGCTCGTCCGCGCGCCTCTCGGCGACGGCGGGGCGCCATGGGGGCGACGTGGGGCTGCGTGTGGTCCCAGGCCGGGCCCCTGCCCGACCCGCCCTCGCTCGAGGGGGCCTGCCCACCGCCGTCCACTGGGCCAACTGGCCTCGCCCGCCCTCGGCGCGCCTCGGCCCGGCGGGCGGCCCGGCGTCGCCTCCGGGAGGCCGGCGCCAGCTTCGACGGGCGCCCTGCTGCGCCGTCGGCCGCCGGCCCTCGACGCCTACGACCCGGCCGACGAGGCGCTGCGCCTGCGGGCGCAGGCGGCGCTGCTCGGGCGCTGAGGCGCGGCGGTGCTGGTCAATAAGCACTGCGCAGAAGGGACTGCGGTGGGAATCTCTGGACCAAAACTGGGGCTTCGTGAGCTCGTGTGGGTAGGCGGTTGCGTCACCGCCCCGGTGGGGTGGGTCTCAGGTCCGAGCGCTCTGGCATCACGGGGGCCATGGGGGTCGTCGATGTCGCGTGGGACCCTGTGAGTCTCGCCCGGCCGTTGCGGCGGCCGTGACGCAGGAGGTACACAGATTGGCAAAATGGCCCCTCGGCGCCGTTTTGGGCCATTTGTGATACTGTTGCGACGCGCGCTGCGATGCGAGTTGCGACGCGCGCAGCGGAAGGTGCCGTCGCACGGCATCGCTTGCCGGCCCTGAGACGTTCAGCATTCCAGATGAATGGGAAGCGTCTCATGGGCGGCAGTTCGATAGCTGTACTCCCAGACGAGTCTGCCTGATTCGCTTCAAAGCATTGACGCGTCAGTCGAGCTTGCACAGGCTTTCCGGCCTGTGCTTGCCGGCTTTGGCAGGTGGCGTGACCTGGAGCCTACACGACGACAGCCTGGGAGGACCAAACTGCTGTGGCAAGCGGCGAAGAATACCCCGAATTCGTCCTCGACCTGCTGCGGGACGTCTCGTAATCGCCCATCGTAAGATGATGGGCGAATACCTTCGCTACAGCGAAGCGTGCTTTTTGAGGAGGTCTACGACGACAGGCTCTGCTCAAGGACACGCCTACGGCCCGCGCTGCTTTCTCGTCAAATCCCCTATGAGGGCGCCAAGGCCATGCTCCTTGTCGACATTGAGAACCCAGGGGAAACCGCAGGCATGATTGCCAACATGATGTCCGAGATGCAGAACCCAAGGAAGAGGCGCTGAAACAGTTTTTAGTGACCCAAGTTCTTACTTTGAGCTCAGTCTCTTGCTGCCAGCAATGTTGTCGCAGGTTATAGATCGGCTGGCCAGAGGGCTCGTTAAGTTCGCGGTATTGGGTTTTTCGGCAATTGAGCGGGAATACGTCCATCTCATGCATCTTGAGGCTTAGTGGTAAGCAGTCTCATCCATTACGCCGCTTTGAGCATTCCCTGGGAGCAGTCGGAACAGCTTTGCCGCCATTGGCGGTATAATTATGGCGGTATTGAAAGGACGGACGACCATGGCATACGAGCCGCCGTTCCAGCGAAACGACGCGATTGACTCTCGCTCTGCGTGGAGATCGCAGAGCCAGGGCATGCTCTCCCCGCAGGCGCCGCTGGCGAAAAAGCCCCACCCTGCATCGGGAGCTCAGGATAAGACGATCCCTACCTCCCTCATGATCGAGGGGAACAAGCTCGACGAGAGAACCGTGATCGCCATCCTCGACGGGAAGCGCGTCCTCGGTGACAGTCGTGACATCCTTGAGGTCAAAAACGCCAAGCGTGCCTACGACCTCATCCCCGAACTGGATCCATACTCTATCGACGACCTGCTGAGGGCGCATCGAACGATGATGGGGGCTGGTCCCTCGAGGCGGGCCGCTTTCGCAGCGGTAACGTCGGCGTGTTCGACGGTAACGTCCTCATACACGCGGGCACCCTGGCGGCCTACGTGCCCCGAGGTGATGGCGGGCATCTTCTGCTGGCTGAGAGAGACGAGCATGCACCCTTTGCTCGCCTCCTGTGTCTTTCACTTGAGTTCGAGTTCTGCCACCCCTCTTCGACGGCAACGGAAGGACGGGGAGGCTGTGGCACACGCCTTCGTGTCGAGATGGAGGCCCGTGCTCGCTGGCTTCCAATCGAGAGCACAATCAGACAGCGCCAAGCGGGCTATTACGAGGCTTTTGGCGAAATCCGACTCAGCGGGTCGGGCGAACAGTTCGTCGAGTTCATGTTGGGGGTGATCAGGGACTCGATCCTGCTGTTCTCCAAGCCCGCAAGCGAGAAGGAGCTTGCTCGGTCCAGGGCGCTCGACTTCTTCAGGAGCACGGCAACGGTAACGTCTCCCAGCTCGCGGAAAGCCTCGGTTGCTCGAAGAGGAGCGCCGAGCGCATGGTCGCAAAAGCTGAAAGAGGAAGGTATTCTTTCAGGCGAGGCGGCGCTCGGGCCGGCATCTGGACTCGTTGGCGACCAGTCTGTGACACAATGAATGCAAGGGCGTCACTCGGATGCGAGTCTTCGCATTGTAGCTTGATAGTGACATCAAGGGCCTCGACGCGCACAGGCGCACGTCGAGGGGCTGGTGGCCAAGCTTCCGTCGCCAGACCTGGTCGTCCTTCTCGAGCTAGCCCTCTGCAGCTACATTGCGAGCCAGGAAGCTTGAGCCTGAGCGGATGGTTGCAGGTGTGACGCGAGCATGGGCCGTCGATCTTGCTGAGCGCTACAGCCCTCTTAAATGAGGCTTCGTGAGTTCGTGTGGGCGGATGGTTGCGTTACCGCCCGGTGGCATGGACCTCAGGGCCCGAGCGCCCTGGCGTCACGGGGCCATGGGCTCCTCGATGTCGTGGTCCGTGGCCCCGCCCGGTCGCGCGAGCGGCCGTGGGTACCTGAGAGTGTACACAGATCGGCGAGAATGGCCTCTCGGCGCAGCCACCGCTCGCATGCAGAATGCGCCGCTGGTGGGGCCCTCCACGCAAATGCGCTTTTTCCGTGAGGTGGCGGGTGCAGACTGCGCTTTTACGTGAGACCGTCTGCGCAGAATGCGCCTTTTGGTGAGGCCCACACGCAAAATGCGCCTTTCCGTGAGTGACACCCCAGAGTGCGTCTTTACGTGAGTCGCCGGTTGCGGAGTGGGGCACTTGTGTACGCCGCTGCGACGCGATTCGCCGAGGCGTCAACCCACACTAACCCCTCGAAGCCCTCTTAAATGGGCGATATTTCACTGTTCGACAATGCGATGATCGAGACACCGGGCATCTCTTTCGTCTGCGCGGTCCCCACCAACGAAATGATCGACCGCGCCCTACAAGCCACCCGATGTGGGAGGGCCCGCTCTACGTCGTACGGCACGGGTTCTCGCGTGGAATCCTCTCGAACGACACGCGCGCTTTCCCCATGGGATGGTCGACGGCGTGCCATTCTCGCCCACGATGATGTTTCCAGGGGCTGCGATAGGTTCGCGCTCAGCGGAATCAGAGTCTCGTCAAGCCTTCCCGCGCGGATGGGGCGGCTGGCGTATGCCGCGAGAGGTTGAGGGCCGCGGCCGCGTCCGGAAGGCCGTCCGCAAGTCGGACATGGAGAAAGGGCATTTTCCCGAGCCATCAATGCGCTGCAGGACGTCGTAGATCGGAGGCCCATGCATGACACTTGAGACGAAACGGCTGGTCCTGCGCCCCTGGAGGAGGGCGATGCGGGGACCTGTACAGATACGCGACCATCCCGACGTGGGGCCAATCGCCGGATGGGCCGTCCATACGAGCGTGGAGAACAGCCGAGATCATCAGGGGGTGCTTTCCGCGTCGGAGACCCATGCCGTGGTCCTCAAGGAGACGGGGCGGCCAGTCGGCAGCATCGGGCTGATGCGCGGCGGGCGAGCAACATCGGCATCCCCGACACGGAGGGTGAGATCGGGTACTGGATCGGCGTTCCGTATTGGGGCCGGGGCCTCATCCCCGAGGCGGTCCGCGAGATGGTGCGGCACGGCTTCGAAGATCCCGGCCTCGGAGGATATGGTGCGGCTACTTCGAGGGGAACGTGAAGTCGAGGCGGGCGCAGGAGAAGTGCGGGTTTCGCTACCACCACACGGCGGAGGACGTTCCCTGTGCCTTGGAGGGCGTGCTGCGGACGGAGACATAACCTGCCTCCGAGGGAGGCATGGCTCTCTCGGGGTGGAGCTAGGCCCCGGCGGAGGGGAGGGCTGAGGCAAGGGGAGAGGGCTGTCCGGAGATGTAGCTGGGCGAGCTGTGGGAGCTTTTTCTCCACATTCCCCATCGAGCATGGTGACAGATGGGACTCGCTCTGCGACGGATAGAGACCAAACTACGGAATGCTCTCATCCGAGTGCCCTGCGGAGGAATCAGCCATGTGGAAGTACGGCAATTCCCAGGGACCACATGGGGGCGCTCACGCAGTTGCTCGGGCATGCGAGACGCCGAAGTTGGGCCTGTGGAAGCGATTCGGTCATGACCGGATGTCCATACGGACGCAATTTGAAGTTCATCAGAAAGTTGATCGGTGTGGCAAAGGCGGATTGCGAAGGGCGCCAGCTGAATCCCAGTCTTGCAGGGGAAACAAAAGCGCTCCCGTCGGCCGCTCTCGGCGGCCGCCGACTGGCTTCCATCTATCTGTCGTCGAAAGGCCGATTCTTTCGCGTGCGGTGGTGTGGCCTCGGCTGGCATCATGGCGCACCGGGTTCCGTCGGAGATGGTGGCGGCGCACTGAGTCATCTGGCCTGCGGTCGTCTCATGCTCAGGCACGCCAGGGGCGAAGAAGAGGGCGGCGAAGCCCCACTGATGGAGAGGGACGCGGCTGTCGCCCGAGCCCCGCCCCTCGCAGCATGACGTCGCGCAGGGCCCTCGGCCCCGTAGCCGAGCGGCAGCGCCGAGGCGACGGCCCGCAGCCATGCTGGTGTCTGGGAGAGGTCGAAGATGCCCGAGAGCATCAGCTGCGGCATGACGAAGACGAGCGGCAGCTGGATGACCTGGAAGGGGCTTCTGGCCGAGCCCGAGACGGCCAGGCCCAAGGTGAGCGATACCGCCGCCATCGAGACCGCAAGGACTGCGACGAGCGGCGGCGATCCCTCGTTCGGGAAGCCCATCACGTACACGGCGAAGGCGATCGTGGCGGCCGTGTACAGCAGGGCTACCAGGCCGAGCCCGAGCAGGTAGCCGCCGGCGGCCTGCCAGCCCCTTGCGGGCGTGGCGAGCAGTCGCTCCCGCGTGCCAAAGGTCCGCTCAGCGAGCAGGCTCATGGAGCCGGTCGCGAAGACGAACATGAACACGAACAGCCCGATGAAGACCGGCCCGTAGTACTCGAAGACGGTCCAGTCGGCTCGACCGTGCAGGTAGCCGACCTCGATGGAGGTGAAGGGCAAGGTGCCTCTCCACGTCGGGAGACGTCGTCGGCGAGCGATTCTGCCTCTTCGATCGTCTTGAGGATTCCGGCGGGCAGGCGCGAGCGCGTCTCGTCGTCGATGTCGAAGGCTGATGGAGTCGACGCGCTCCTCGAACTCGCCCTGCCTGGGAGAGTAGCTTGTCGCGGGCGGCCCTCCTGCTGCTCGACCAGGGCGGAGCGGACGACGGAGAGCGCGGCGGCGGTGCGCGAGGCGTCCGTGCCCTCGACGCACCCGAGGACGTGTCCGTCGCTCGCCGAGACGATGGCATCCACCTTCGCTCGCCTCGAGGAGCCGCTGCGCCCTGTGCGTCTGGCGGCTGTAGGGAGCAGTCCTCGTCGCGGAGGTGGGAGACGAAGCTGTCGGGGACATCGACGAGCGCGAGCCGGGGCACGTGGGGTGCACCTCAGGATGAGGTGAACAGGAGGAAGGTGACGCAGGGGGCGAGGATGAGCACGCGATCATCCTCCGGTCATGGGCGAACTCGCGACGATGCGGCGGGCCACCGCGAGCAGGCTACGCCTGGTCGGTCTCCTTCCATACACGACACTGTGTCCGACGTGATTGTGTGGCCCGCGCGTTCAAAGCGACAAAACGACGGGATGTGTCCGTGTTGCGAGGCTGTGGAAAGGCGCGACTCTCCACGACCGACGCGGCGGCGACGAAGCGGCGCATCACCGACGGCGGTTCGAAGATCATGAGGACGACCCGAACCATACCGTGAGCGGTATCAGGAACACACCCCACCCACCACCCACCACACCCCCCCAAAACCCCCCCCCACCACCACCACAACCACAAAAACCCACCCCCCCAACGTTCAAATGTCGTGAAGTACTGCGCAAGAACGCTTGCGTTGGACTCTCCCAGGCCGAGACGTTCGCCTCAAAGAGACAGCCTCGTCGGTGTGTTCATGTTTACGCGTCCTTTCCGTTGGCCACGTATCCGCGCCGTGAGACGTCCTGGCGAGGCTGAACGCGATCCACGCCTTGGGCCAGCTCGCGTAGAAGGCCGCGTGTGTTGGTCGACGCCATCTCTCGCGCGATCGTGGTCCTTGGCGTCCTGATCTGGTTGGCGAGCAGGCCGTCGGTGATGCCTGGGCCATGAGCGCCACTGCGCGATGAGGGCTGCGGTATTCAGGTCGATCGCGTCGTCGTCCAGTCCTCGCTGAACAGCACGTCGCCGTTGTACCGCGCGAACGCCAGCGCGAAGTCGCCGAACGGGTCGCGTCCTTGCTGTCTGCATCGATTTCTTTGCCGGCGATGGTCTCCACGCAGATTCCTCGATCAGTTTTGCGGGCACGCCGCCGACCACCGTGCGCGGCGCGACGTCGCATGGGTCACGACCGCGCCTGCCGCCACGACCGCGCCTCCTCGCCGATGGTCACGCCGGGCGGTACGGTTACGCCTGGAGGCCGAGCCAAAGCGTCAGCACCGATGCGTACGGGTGCTGGCAGAAGGTTCGCGCGTCTGGCCGGGTCCATGTTGTGGTTCAGCGTGGCGATGACGCAGTTGTGCCCGATGAGTGCGCGGTTGCATATGTGTATGCCGCCCTGGTCCTGGAAACGGCAGCCGGCGTTGATGAGACATCCGCGCCCAGGTGATGTTCAGGCCGCAGTCGGTTGTGATGGCGGAAAGAGGCCGACTCCTCGGGCGGTGGACGTATGAATAGCCGCTCGAGCTGCGCGCGGGTGTCCGATAAGCTAACAAAGGTTGCGTTCATGTGCGATGTGATGCGCATGGCCCGCTCGGACGCCGCTGTCATGAGCCGGTGTACGTCGGAGTCCGCCTCGACCTCCTCCCGCCGGTCCATGCGCTCCAGGAAGTAGGCGATTTGGTTCGCAGTGCGTAAGATCGTCGCTTCATCTTCGCATCATGTTCCTTCTCGGCTTTCGCTGACGATACGCTATCTTTTCCTCAAGAGTCCTAATGCAGGCCTTCTGCGAAGAACGACTGCAGCTTGTCGGAAGGGGATTGCGCCGAAGTTGTCGTGAGGTCGACGTGGCTCGCGCCGGGGATGATCATGAGCTCTCCCTTGTTGTGACCGCTGAGCAGCTCAAACGCCCCTTCTGCTGGAAGTATCGTGAGCCTTCTGCCATGCACGAGAAGGACGGGGGACGTCGATCTCGCCTGCTGCGGATGAGCAGGGGCTGGTTCAAGAAACGATGTGTTGCCAGTGACGTTCTGGCCGTCGGTGGAGTTGCCCGAGCGCTCGTGGTAGCCGCGGAGCGTCTTGTAGTAGGCATGGTGAGTCCCTCACAGAGAGTCGCGTCGTCCGCAGCCCGGGTCGACCACGCCACCCGCGCGCGGATACCCCCGAGCGGTGATCGGTGCGCTGGGCCGCCCAGGCGCGCTCTCTGCTCGTCTCGGGCCTCGCTTGCTGGCTGCACCGAAGTAGCCCCTCGCGCGCCACGCGCGACGTGTCCGTGCATCGTCAGCGGACGCCGTGGCCCTGATGCGCGGGTTGTCGAGGGCGGCGGCGTCGATGGCCATTCCCGCCGAAGCCGCAAATGCCGATGACGCCGATGCGCCCCTCGATCCACGTCGTCGCGGCAGCTCGGGTAGTCGACGGCCGCGCAGAAGTCCTCTGTGTTGATGCCGTCGATGCCACGCGGCGGGACGTCCGCCGCTCTCGCCCGTGAGTGACGGGTCGAACGCACGACCGCCAGGAAGCCCGCGCCGCCATCTCCTGGGCGTACAGTCCGCCTCGACCTGCTCCTTCACGGCGCCGAAGGGGCCGCCACCGCGATGGCGGGCAGCTTGCCCGCGCGCTCTTCTCTTCGGCTTTGGTACGCAGGTCGGCCGCAAGCGTGATGCCGTAGCGGTTCTGCGTGATCGCTTGCACTCACCCGTGCGCTCAGTCGCGTGGGAAGAACCTATGTCCCATGCTGCGAGCTCGAGGCTCTCTCGGTTCTCATCATGGTTGCTTCCCTTTCTCGCCTTTGCGCTAATTGACCTGCTATCCGTTATGCTCACGTCGCTGCTGTTGCGCGAGCAGGGCGGCCATCTCGTCCGCCGTAAAACTTGTCGGTCGTGTTCGTGCGGGAAGGCGCCGGCTCGCATGTGGAACTCGATGCGCTGGCGCCGACCGGGCCGGGCACGGACCGAGTTTCGCCCACTGTGGCCGCCAGTCGTCGCGCATTTGACTCCCTGCCTGGAGAAGGGGCGAGAGAAGCTCTCCAACGCCGCCAGCATTGTTCCCGAAAGATTTTTCAAAGGCGGTCTCATGTGAGGGTGGCCAATCGAGGCTGTTCGGACGGGCCGTCAAGCGGGATGGTGGCCAGCTGGCCGCATCCCGTATATTTCAGAGGACGTTTTCGCAGGATAGAATGGTACGCGGAAATGCTCTAATGTGCCTCATGCGAATCCGCATGACGCCGACCCTGCCCTGCGCTCGACCCACCCTTGGCGTGGCGTACGGGGCCTGTGCGTGCGTGAGGGGCAATGTACTCCTGACGGCCCGAAAAGTGCGCCCTGGACGTGGCGGCGTGTCTGGCGACCTGCGAAAACCCAAGGAGGGCACCCCGTCAGCGCACTTTCGGTGCCACGAGTATGGCGGCCGGCCGGGGGACCGCGTGCCGCAGGCTGCGACTCTTTGGAAGTCTGCGTGACAGGATGCGGCCGCGCGGCCGATGCATCGTGCCAGGGGCCGGCGCTCCCTGCGCGCGACGGCCCCGCCGGCGGCGATGCGCCGAGAGGGCGTGTGGACGGTGCCGCGCGGGACCCGTCGCCACTGATGCACGGATGTGGAGCTTGGCGTGGGAAGATCCGACACCTGCGACCATGAGGGCATGTTGAGGAGCACATGCTGATTTCACCTTGCCGACTTCCTATATTCCGGAAAGCGGGCGGAGTGACCCTGGGGGTGGTAGCCACTTCGTGTCGTCGGGACGCTGCGCCCGCAAAAGCGCTTGAGGAAAGCGGGATTCCGTCGGACGTGGAAGCGCGGGCTGGCACGAGATGGACGAGGGCGTACCCACGTGAAATGGGAAACCATCGAGTGGGCATGAATATACATTCGCTCACTTTAGCTTTGCACGCAACTGAGCGATGCTACACTCATCTTGTCGTGAGAGGAGTGTGTTTATGGCCTACCATATGGTTAACGTGCGTATGGAGCGGCGACACAAAACGCGTACATGGAGCTGTCTGCAGCGAGCTTAATGAGTATGACCACAGCGTCACCCTGCAAAGAAAGTAGGCCGCGAGAAGCGCATCCTGTTTGAGGCTCTATTGATCCGTCACAGCGAGGAGAACCTTGCTCACCTGAGACGCCCGTTGCTGCGCTCAGCGAGGGACATGTAACCGCGCGCGCGACCGGCTGGAGGATGAATAAAGTCCTGGGCTCCCGAGGCGTGGGATGACTACGGTCGCAGTGCCAGGACAGGAAGACGCGAGCGCAGTAACCTGCTTGTCAAGGGATATCGAGCGCAAACAGCGCGTGGACGACGGCATCCCAGTAGCTCTGAGCCGCTGCAAGCGGATTTGTCCAGCTTCTGGTCGAGGCGAATCGATGAGCAGAACAGACTCGTCTATCGCGTTGGCCTCGAACCTCGAAAGTCGCATCATGCAAGAGCCATGCAGCGAAATAGGCAATCTGGAATCTCGCTAAAGAGATATAGCAACCGCATCTAGGAAAGCGATGATAAAGTCCCGCCGAGAAGCCTGGGACAGGAGCGATCATTGTCCGTTCATACCTCCCACCTGCGGATATGATATAATCCGAGGCCGTTGGCGTCTAGGCTGTATCCGCACGACAGCTCGCATTCTCTGACGCCGAGATGGGCATGGGACGGAAGCGGGACCAGGCGCCCCGGTTCCCTCGACCGCCTCCGAGTCCTGCCCCTGGGACGCCTGGCTCGCCCTCGCGGGGAGGCCCGCAAGCGCTGACGCCGGGGCGAGGGGGCTGACCCCGCGATGGGCAGGCCGAGGGTCGGCGACCTCGTGCCGTTGCGCATGACGTGGCGCAGGTACTGCCTCGGCCTCTCCGACCGCGAGTGCGAGGACCAGGTCTGGACCCGACGATGCGCCTTCGTCTGGCGTGGCGCCCTTCGAGGTCCCCGGACGCCACGACCCGCGCGGTTCGCCACCGCCCGGGCGCTGCGGGGTCGGAAGGCCATGGTCTCCTCGGCCTTCGGGTCCGCCGCGGAGGGAGGGCTCGCCGCGAGTCGTCATAAGGCGCTCGCAGGTCGGCGGGGACGACCTGTGCAGACCACAGCCGCCGCCCGCAACGTCGAGCACGTCTTCCACTGGTCAAAGGAATGCCTGGCTGCAGGGACGCGCTACACGGGCTCGCCAGGTGCCCGACAGGCCTTCGCCGCCGTCGCCGCAGCCGGCCGCGATCGCGAGGCGAGGACGGCGGCTCTGCAACCGCCCTCGCACGTCGGCAAGAGGGATGGCCCGCGACGCAGAGAGCTCGAGGAGGCGACGGAAAGACGCGAGGCGGGGCCCGTCGCGGCATGGCCTACCGCTGCCGTCCACCATATCTGGGAGGCTGCGGCACGGCCCCGGAGACCAGCGTAGCCAGCAGAGGCGTTGGGACCCTTAAGTCAAAATCACTATGCTGGTCCCAAAGGGACAGGATCGACGACTTATCATCGTCTAGACTACTACAGGAGCTTATCGTTTCGTATCGCGGGGTCGTGGGTGACCTCGACATGAGGGGAAGTCGAGGATCAGGCGGCGCTCTACAGGTGCGCGTGACAGCCTCTTCGGCATGATGCGGGGGAGGTGCTGTAGAGATGGACCTCCGTCGGATTCGAGACGCCGACAATCGACGACGGAAGCGACTTCCAGGAACGCCACGGCGCGCACCTGCCGCGACGTGGTGCTACGTCGATCTCGGCATCGCGCATGGGCCCGACGACGTGACGGTGAAGTGGCGTGCGATGCGGCAGATGCCGGGCGACGGGAGAGGCGGGCCACGCGCGACCTCGACCTCGACCATCAAAAGGCCACCCTGGCGACCGATGAGGACGTGGGGCTTTTCATCCGCACCCTCTGCCCGGCGGACATGGACGGCGCCTCGAGATCGCCGGCCCCATAGATGACCTCCAAGCACCAGGGCTGCACGGCGCGCGTCCACCTTTCGCGTCACGGACTCCATCGGCACGAGCATGGAGCGCAGCTCGACCTGAACGTTCACGCCGGACAAGCTACCGCTCGAGGCATGGGAACTCCTGGTTCGACACGGCGCTGCAGTGATCGGGCGTCGCGCTCATGGCAAACCCAAAGGAGCAGGTCTGCGCCGAGAAAGCTGCGTCGCCTCGACTCATGTGCATCGGCGCGGTGTCTGCGCGCTTCAAGGACGTCTCGACGCGGTACTGCCCGCTTTGCCGTGAGTGGATGCGGATGTCCTCGACCGGGTCATGCGCGTGCTGGCCTACCGACGCCGACGACATGCGAGCAGCCCGGCAGATGCGTATGCAAGACTCGCGTCTGAACGATCGGCGTTTCCGCCTCTCAGACGCCCGCAACAACTGGCTCCGGGCGACGTAGACAAGGTCGTGATAATTCTGCGGCATTTTGGATGAGGAGCGGGCACAGCGTCAAGCGAGAATACCTGGTATGCAATACTTGACCTGCTGGTACAATATCCACAAATAATTGGACTGAAGGTGTGGCATGCTCCGTTGACGGAGGGGCGAGGACAGGGCTTTGGTGCTTGGGTCGAGGACAGTGTCGTGCCGGGCGCGAGGGACAGGGGAGAGGCGGCGCTGGCCCACATGCGCACAGCCCAGGCCGCCGTTAGGACCCGGATCCGCTGCTGCGTGACTCGAGCCCCGTCGCCGGGAGGGTCGGGCCGCGGCCGACAGTGCGGTGATGCGGGCGGCAGAGCGCCTGCGGGAACGCGGGCGGGCGGCAGTGTCTTCCCGCGCCCCTGCGGCGCGCGCGTGCGGCAGGGACCCTCTGACCGACGGCATTTTCCCCCTCGCGCCTCCCTCGCACGGCAGGACAGGATCTGGCTCATGAGCTCGATCTTCCCGCTCGAAGATCTCGGCCGGGATCAGGACGAACCCCTCGTCGTCGTCGCTCCGAGGATGAGCCTCATGGCCCGCGCGAAGGCCGAAGTGGTCGCGCGCCGCCTTCAGGATGACGATCTGGCCACGCTCGTTCACGCACACGGAGCCCCTATGTTCTTGCCCGCGCTGGCGCGGGGGCAGCACGCGGCCGTCGTCCATCTCCTCGGTCCTCAGCAGAGGCGTCCACCGTGGTGCCATGCTCCGCGCCAGCCAGGCGCACTTCTCGACGTCGGGGATGGTGGCGCCGCTCTCCCACTTCGCGTATGCCTGGCGGGAGGATGCCGAGCCCTCTCCGCGATCTCCTCCTGCGGAAGCCGTGGATGCCTCGCAGCACGAGCAGGTTGATCGCCAGAGCATGCAAGCCTCCTACAGGTCTGTCCTCTCGAAAGCGCGCGGCGGGCGTCCCAGCGCGATCGGTGAGGACGACGTAGCACATCACGCCCGCCGCGAGCAAGCCGAGCTGCAGGGGCAGGCGGGAGAGGCCGAAGGCGTTCAGCGCCCTCAGCCGGGAGCGTGGTGCAGGGACCTCGGCGGCCCGCGATCGCCGCGAACGCAACGGCAGTGAAGGCCGCGAAGACTGAACTCATGCCGACGTCTTGAAGAAGCCCGCGATGAGATGAGGTTGAACAGCGAACATCAGGAACGCCACCGAGCGCGAAGGGTTCGCGCTTCACGAGCGCGTTCTTGAGGTATACCGGCGAGTCTGCGAGCACGGTCATGCAGTATTACCGTCGCAGTCGCCATAAAGGCAGCGTGCAGAGCTCGACGGCGCACGAAGTAGCAGCGCCCGTGCCACATCCTGCTTGGGAACGGGAAGCAGCGCCGAGAACGCAGGTCGTTTCGCCCTCTCGCGCGTTCTGAGCTCTGGAAGATGCCGAGGCACGAGAAGAACACGCCGCACGGGATCGGGTATCGGGGAGGAACATCAGGCCGAACACGATGAGGCGTACGCAGGAAACGCCGGGCGGAGAGCCTCATCTCGCCAACCAGCAGGCTACGCATCGCGCTCGCTCCAGACGTGGACTCCTCGAGCATCTCGCCCGGCCTGGCAGTGATCGCGGGCTCCTCCTGCCAGGACGCAGCGCCCACGATCCTCCGCGGAGACTGCACGATGTCGTCGGCGCACCGCTCGATGTCGGAGATGATGTGCGTGGAGAAGACTGGCCGCGCCCTGTCTGCATGATCTGGTCGAGCACGGGCTCGTCGCGGGAGAAGCAGGTCGAGGGCGCGGGTCAGCTCGTCAGGATGAGGGGACCTCCGCGCCGTGGGAGGAGGGCGAACAGAGGTTGCTTCACCTTCATGCCCTCGGAGAGCCTCGTGCGGGCCTTGTCCTCGTCGAGCGCGAACGTGCGTCAGGTAGCCCTCGTAGCTCGCGTCGTCCACGTGTCGTGAAGAGCTTCATGACGCTCTTGATGTCGCGAGATCCTCTTGCGCGGATGCAGCTGATGGTACCGTGGGTATCCTGCTACGCTGCTTGATCTGCGCCTCGTTGCCCGCGAGCGGCAGCCCGAGTAGTCGATCTCGCCGCGATCGGGATGGGTCGGGTTCACGCATCGAGCTTGATGGACGTCGTCTTGCCCGCGCCGTTGCGGCCGATGAAGCCGGCGATTCGCCCCTCGGCAAGCGAGAACGAGACCGCGTCGAGCGTGAAGCCGGGATACGCATGGTCGGGTCCCGGACGGTAACGATGTTCATGCCGCTCGCAGAAGTGTATTTTCTATGAATGCGGTATCGTTTGAGTTGCACCGGTTCCACCAACAACACGTGGCAGATATGCGGCTATTTCGTTAGCTTTGGTTGCATCGCCCACATATCAAAGGCAGCGCGCGACTCCTCGGCGTGTCCGGCACGTCGGAGGGTGGCTCTCGCCCGCAATGCAGACAGCGTCTCGCAGCTCAGCGACATGTTCGCGATATTGTCTCGTGCGTGCACGGCGATGTAGCAACGGCCTCAGCGATCACCACGGCAGGCGTGCCACTGACCGCTCGCTTCGCCAGCACGGCCCTGCGCTGTGCCGCAGCATCACCGTCGCGCGCATACAACAGGGCGCCCAAGGCCGTCGCGAGAAGAGGATCGGGGTCATATTGCGATCACGCGGACCGCGCTCCCCTACGAACTGGTGGCCTCCGAGACTGTCGGAAATACTCGTCCTGGCCTTGACGAAATATGGGGTAACACGTCCACGACATATCAGCAAAGGCCTACAATCGGGCAGGCGCAGCAATACGTAACTG
>BNJU01001328.1_pt1 | contig 141739 bp, 190 predicted proteins | sample 8539281 | NCBI WGS metagenome assembly BNJU01 (sample SAMD00202456, study PRJDB9452) | human saliva metagenome | isolation source: human saliva | place: Japan
TCTTCAAAAAGTTTGAAAATATGTTGCGGAGGTTTTGCGAAATACGCTCTTATGGATAAAGACCGTGTTTTTGTAAAACCTCAAAATCTAAGCTTTGAACAAGCGTCTGCTATTCCTATTTCTTTTTGAAACTGCATTAGGGGCACTTCGTAAAGGGAATGTAAAAAGCAGGTCAGCAAGTTATGATTTACGGTTCTTCGGGTGGCGTTGGTTTTATATGCAGTACAATTAGCTAAAATCATGGGAGCAACTGTTACAGGTGTATGTAGTACCCGTAATCTTGAGCTAGCAAAACAAATGGGGTGTGATTACGTAATTGACTATAAAAAAGAAGATTTTACGAAAGTGCGGACAAAGTTTGATGTAATCATAGGTGTGAATAGCTGTAATTCCATGAAAGACTATAAACAGATTTTGAAACCAAATGGAATTTTTTATAGGTGTAGGAAATGTAAAACAAGTAACTAAAAGCACTTTTTTTCGTTCGTTTACATCAAGAATTTTTTTCTTATTTTTGCTGGTCCTATGATGCCCCAAAAAGATTATTTATCTTATGCAAAAGAACTGGCAGAAACAGGTAAATTGATACCTTATATAGACAAAATCTATTCTGTCAAGGATACAAAAGAAGCCATTCGTTATATTATAACTTCTCACGCACAAGGGAAAGTCGTTGTTTCTATGGATTTTGAATAACGGGAAAACTCCTAAAAATCTGAACAAGAGAAACAGTAATAATTATCAAAATAACAATTATATCGTCAAAGAGGTTCGTACAAACATTTTTGTTTGATACGAGCCTTTTTATTTTTATCAACAGTATAAACATCATTTTTTTATGTTGTTTATATAAGTTAGCTTTCAACAGAAAGGAGGTGAAATCATGGAAGCATCTTCTTTTTGAGAAATCTGTCTGTTTACAGTTTAATGCTTTAATGATGATTGTGATTAAAGGTACATTGTCAAGTCATAGAAGACAAAGTGCAAGACGTTCTAAACATGAAGTCTTGTTTTGTGAATTGTCTGAAATGAAACGTATGGAAAATGGTACAAATGATGAATATTTTTCCGATTTTGTATCGTTTCAAGTTATGAATTTTACAATCCGTGTATCTGATGAAGAACTAGGTACAGCTTTACAAGAATTGACCGAAAAACAGCGTACTGCTATCTTGTTGCATTTCTTTCGAGGCATGAACGACAGAGAAATTTCAGAATTGTATCATGTATCACGTTCCACTATCAATAGCAGACGGGATAGAGGGCTAAAGAAATTACAAAAATTATTGAGCGAAAGGAAGTAGAACGAATGAAAAAAGATTATGCTTATCCCTCTTATGAACTCATTTGCAGAGCGACTAGCGGAGAGGAAAAGGCAGTCAAAGAAATATTAGATTTTTATAACGCCTATATCTTCAAAAGTATGCTTACGACCATGCTATCATGCAAATGGTACTGTGCATATGCAAGTTGATGAAGAACTAAAGGGAGAAATCCATGCGTAAATGATGAAAGCTTGAAGTTTGAAATCAGAGTAAAGTAGTCATTTAGCATGAACAAAGGGAGATACACAGCTTTTCATGTGCTATCTCCCTTATCGGTTTTATTGTCATATCAAGGCTCATTCAATCGTGGTAAATGCATGGTAAAATGAATGTCTTTGCAATTATGAAATTGCTTATAGATGTAGTGTTTATGCAGATAATTCAAAAACTCATATAAAAGGACATATAAAATTTCAGACTCTCTATTTTTGCTTAGTTCGGCGTTGTTTTTTGCGCTGTTTCTGAAGTGCCAGCGCTTCTTTAGCAATAATACCAAGGCTGAGGCTGACAATACCTAGTCCCAAAAGACCGTAGATCATGGTAAAAATCTTTCCCAAGGCGGTCTTGGGCGTAAAATCCCCATAGCCAATGGTGGTCAAGGTCGTAAAGGATAAATAAAGGGAGTCCAGCACGGCTAACTTTTCCACCATCGTATAGAAAACCGTACCCAAAACCAAGAGGGAGGCTAAACTGGCTAAAATCGCCTGCCCCTCTTCGCTTTGAAAAACCTGACGGATGATTCGAAATAAATGTTTAAAACCAAAGATGAGCGAAAACATGGAGACCCTTTCTACAAATGATGTTAGCTGATAATCCTCCCGAACCTTAGTAGGATGTTTTTCTTCATAAATCCAGTTATAAAGATTCTGTCTAGTAGGATATCCCAATATCCTTACTGTCTCTGATACAGATTCTGTCTGATGATGTAGTTTAAGTGCGATTTCTTTTTGTTGTTTTGAATACACAGATAGGCTCCTTTCGGAGCCCTATGGTAATCCAAGCTTGTATGTCTGCAATATTTCTGTTTAGGTACACATAAGCATACAAACTCTCCCAGCATAAATTAAATGCCAAGGCAACAATAGGCATCGCATAAGTTCTTCCTTATTCATTGCACAGAACACCTTATTTCGTTTTCATTATACCATTTTTTTATTTGCATTTGATAGCCTTTCCCATCTCTCCAGCGCCTTAAATCCCTGACGGGCTAAGAAAACAGCTATAATTTCATTAATGACTGCCGCAGCCGCAATTGTACCTCGAACAATGTTTCCATATTGTTCGAAATCTCCCGTTAATGCCGAAATAGCAATACCTGTCATGACAAGAGATACGCCGGAATGAGGCAAAATGACCAGCCCGAGATATTTTTTTACCGTAGCAGGGGCGTGCGAAAGCTGTGCACCGAGCCGCTCCGCCTATTTTTCCTGCTGCGCGGGCAATAATGTATACTGCTGTAAAAATTCCTGCCCCTAAAATGAGATGATAATCCAGCGGAGCACCCAGATTCAGAACAATCAATGCAAAGCAAGCGCTGATGCTCGGAGTGCAATATTTCATAATATCTTCCAGCTTTTTTTCATCCAGGGATATTTGCAAAGGTTGCGGAATAAACCATACCGCTCAGCATAAAATTAAGGACTGGAACAGGCATAAGGTAATGGTTGGCAAGTGCGGTCATAGCCGCTGTAACAAGCACACCGGCAAACACCGTGATTGCACAGACTTTTTCTGACCTGATTTTTTTCATAATAAAGGCTGTGATGCCTCCGGTTATAAGACCAATCAAAACCGGGAAAATAACGATCAGTATAATCAGATATTTTGGTACAGAGCCTCCCGAGGTAATCGGAAGGATGAAACTCATAACAAGCAAAAATACGCAGATTGCCAACACATCGTCAATTACCGCCAAAAGGTATCAGTGTCCTTGTAACAGGTCCGTCTGTTTTTATATTCTGACACAATGGATAACGCCGGTGCAGGTGCAGTAGCTAAGGCAATACCGCCAAAAAAATCAAGCCAAGGAAAACAGGGATATCCATAAAATAAAAAATAGCAGAAAACGCAAGACTGACAACAGCAAAAGTCATGAGTGACTGCGCCAAAGTAATCACAACAATCTGTTTACCGGAAGAACGCATCTTTCGCCAGATCATTTCACTGCCCAGCATCAGCCCCATACCGCATTCCATGAGCTCAATCAGTGTATGATACATCGAGGTTATCTAAAATATCTTGTGTCAGCAGATTTACTGCATAGGGTCCCTAAGAGCATTCCCGCAATTAAAAAAACCTAAAACAGCGGGCATTTTAAATTTTGCTGCCACCTTCCCGGCGATTACTGCCAATAGCACAACCGTCAATAAACGAATTAACATTTCAAACATTTAAATAGTCTCCTTCTTCACAACGCCAAACAAAAAAATATCCATAATCACAGCTTCACAGAAAATTTTTCTGATACAGCGGATTTTCATGAAAAGAATATCATTCTGGTCTTATAGTACTGTGAAAGACATTCCTTCAAAGAGCTTGATTCTGTTTCAATGAATATATGATTTTGGATGTATTCTTTTTAACTGTTCAAAGCATTCCTCCACACAAGCAAGGAACAACTCATCTTTTTGATTTGAAATAATGATAGATCAGTCCCTTTGAAATTCCCTGTTCAGAATCATAAATGTTGTTCACAGAGCTTGCACTATATCCTCGTGTAGCAAATTCAAGCAACGCATTGTCCATAATTTTTTTCTTCTTGCTTGTATTTTTTTCTTTCTTCCTGTCTCATCTCATACCTCAATAATTGACCATCAAGTCAATTATATAAATTGATGACCACAGAGTTAATAATTTGTTTGTGAATCCTATCTTCCAGACCATTTTTAGGACCTTTTAGAGGGATCCGGATAAGATCATTAATGCACTTGAACTTCCCTACTCAAACGCAAAACTTGAGTACTAAATAACCTCATCAAAGTCATTAAGCAAAAATGCTTTTTGGCTTCCGGAACTTTGAAAAATTTTTAAAACGAGAATTCTCATTGCTTTTGCACATCAAAAAGGAGAGAACCAATTTGGTGCTCTCCTTTTTGTATAGTTTTTATCAACCCATTACAGTTATTAAAGAGCCTTTTTCTTATTTAATCTTGAAGAATTGAACAATCGACACAATACCTTGATAAATAAAGACAAAAGGCAATGGTGTAACTAACGAAGAGACCGGTCATCAATGGGTGTCCCATCATGATTAAACCTGCTACGATTCCTAAAATCCCCATCCAAACTAGAGGATTACCTACTGATTTATCCGTCTTACGAACCTTGAAAACCAACGATAGTTTTTTGTAATACCATTTGTCAAAGCTCAGAAAGAAATGATAAATGGTACAAAAGTTACCATGTCAATAAAGCTACCTGAGAACAAGGTAAGAGCGAGGATGAGGGTAACAATTCCTCCAAATAAATTCCAGCTATGCTTTTTCTTCTGATTTGAAGTATTGTACAATCTCAGAAATCCCTTGAACTGCAAATACAAGTGCAAACAAGAAAGTCATAGAAGCCAAGGTAGTAGCAGGATGTGCAAGCATATTAAAACCTGCAAAAACTGCAAAAATACCCGCAATTAGTAACAACCATTTCCCAATTTTTCGACATTATTTTTTTCTCCTTTTTAGAGGAATCTTCCTCTAGTATTCCATAAATCATCATATCCAAAACCTGTGATAATTGACGTTCATATCCTGAAACCAAGTCAGGCAAACTGCTATCTGATGAAACAGTTAAATAATAGGAACGAAACATATTCTGAATCAATCGCAGATAGTACATAGCTCGCTTCTCATCAATATGCTCTTTCAGTTTGGATTCTGATATAAGTTTTTGACAAACTTGTTCATTCAAGTCCAAAAAATAGCTTTCTGTGGTGCGATGTCTGCTTCCAATTCTTTTGGCGTCGCAATCATTGCCTCAAAGAAAATGTGGCTATGTTCCGGGTATTGCTGATAAAATTGGTGACGTCTTTCCATATAATCAGCTAAGGAGGGTACTTGACCTTCCACCCCCAGAAGCACTGCCAAAGCTTTCTCAAAACTCTCCTGAACACAAGTTAGATAGAGGTCTGATTTCCCTGAAAAAAATTATGATACAAAACTCCTTTGGAAATACCATCCACTTTACAAAGTTCATTGATGACAAAACCTTTATAGCCTTTTGTAGCAAATTCGAACAAAGCAGCGGTAATGATTTTCTCTCTTCGCAGTCTTGTTTTTTCTTCTTTTCTCATGTATGCACCTCTAGATTTTTAAATTATAAACCGTTTAGTCTAAAATATCAATCAACTTTCTCGATAGAGTTTTCTCCATAAATGTAGGATTACAATACATTTGTTACATCACAACTAAATAATAAAAACGGAAGCACCTGTCTTGTGTTAAAGTTAGATCACCACAAAATAACAAACATAAGGAGGGCTTCCGCTGTAGCTACTATAACACAAGATATGCGCTTTAGACTATCACTCATTCATTATTAATAGAGCCAGCTATTGTGTTCACATCGACCCAAAAACTGCTACTCTTAAAAAGTTTAACTTTTCAGGGGTCACATCAAAAGAGCCGGCAGATTTTTTGAACGGGCAGGTTATTTTACCATTTTCAAAATGATCTCTTAATACCATTAATCTAAATATCAGGACAGTATTCAGAATAGCCGCTAATATAAGACCAGCTCCAACCCAAAAGCAAATCTATCGCAAACCCTATAATGAAACATAGGCTCCATTTCATAATTTGCTTACCACAAATGATGCATAGTTCTTTGCTTTTTATTGGATATATTTTCGTCAAGATTATGTCCGGTTAAATATCGAATTGCTCTGCCGTTCGATCTAATAAATAGAATACCTATAATCAAATAGAGCAAAACCATCATGAAATCGATACATAAAATTACAAACATATTTATTACCTCTTTAGTATCCATAAATACAGATGTTTTATGTCATGCATTTACATCATATCAATTCATTCTCCTGAACTTTATCTCTTGCTCTTCCATCCGCCATGAAATCATCCGAGAACATCTCTATTGCTTTCATAAACGAATCCCACTTGTTTTGTTTTGGAAGCAAAATATCAATATCACCTATCTTATTTACCATTACCTCATCTGATGAAATTCGGCATTCCTTAGGAAGTCTAATTACCTGACTTCCTCCATTTTTAAAAACCTTTGCAGTCAGCATTTGGATCACCTTCCCTTCACTAGCAATATATACCGTAATATATCACAGTATAGACCAAGGCAATAAAACATCTTCTTTTATTACTATACATTACATGTAAGTTTTATGTCGTAATATGCTTATCCACCATCCATACGTTCAATTCTTCCTCATCACCATCATGAGCCTATCGATTTATACCTTCTAACGCCCCATTTAAAGAATAAGCAACACGGAATTAAAAAAATAAGGGATAGCAATGGAAACCCAATATAATACGCTTCCGATTTTCTGCCAATTAGGTACAACAAAGGATAATATTGAAACAACGCCAGCGGTATGATGTAGGTAAGAATAGATAAGACAGTCTTCCCATAAATGGAAAACGGATATTTGCCGTATTCCTTTGCTCCATACGTAAATAAATTTAAAAAATCTAAATCCTGTACAGTGAAGAAAGTAAATGTCGCCTTAAACAAAAAAACATAGAAAAAAAACAAAATGCTTCCACAGACAACCATTAGAACAAGGGTGATTATCTTTTTATAGTCCCATTGGATATCAGATTTACCTATTGCATATGCAAGCGTTCCTACAGACTGAATCAATAGCCCTATACGTGTAAAATCTACACTCGGAGCCAGTACTTGGAGCACAACATTACCCGGTCTTACTAATGCTCTATCAAATTCACCATTTCCAAGTATGCTACCAAATCTAGCTAATCCGCCGCCTATAGCTTCACCAATTGAGAAAGATAAAACTACAATCGCGTAACACAAAATCACATCGGTATAGTTAAAACTATATATCTTATCCACATGTTCAAAAAAATAAAGTTGATACTGAATAATCCTGCAAAGGCTGTTATAAACTGACCTAAAACTGTCAAAAAGGATAGTTTATATTGCATTTGACTTTCTAAATTCAATATCATCATCCTTAGATAAACTCTCATTGTGTTTATCCTCCTGAACAACTACGTGCTTTATGGAATGATTCATCAAAACCTTTCCAATTACAATTAGAATAAGCATCCATGTAACCTGTATAGCAATTCCTTTTTAAAAATTTCTATACCGGTAATATTTCCACTATAGATTAGTAACGGAGTGCTCTGCATAGACGAAAAGGGAAGATATTTTACTATAACGAATACCTTTTTCAGGAAAAAAAGTTATCGGAATCAATCCTCCTGATAGAAATGAGCTTACTGCGGTAACTATAATCTTTATCCCTCGTTGAGCTATTGTATAAAAACAATGTAATAAACATTAACATAGCAAACGCTACTACAAGTCCCAGTGCAAGAATGGCAGAAATAAAAAATGCAAATACTTGTAGAACACTCCTAGGAAAATGAAGTCTATATGGTTCTGGGAGTATTATTGCTATCAATAACACCGGGATACAACTCACCAATGTAGATACAACTCTATTGGCTATTGCCTGAGAATACCATTTTCCATATAGATCCATAGGCCTTACCAGTTCATATGCTACAGCGCCATTATTAATAACACTGTATATCTCTCCATCATACGCAACTACAGCAAGCATATTCATTACAATTCTTTTTACCCAAATGTAGGAGACAATTTGAGAAAATGTCATGGGCAGTACATGCCCAGCAGAATTATATACTGCCATATACATCATCAGCTCCAACAATACCCATACTATATTGGAAGCTACAGCACCAAATGTAACAGTCCTATACTGAATATTATTTATAAGGCGAATTCTAAATACTGATAGATACTTCTTCATATCTGATACTCCTTATAGAGTCTTGCTACCATTTCTTCTGCCGATATATCAGATACTTCCAAATCAATTAATTCAGTCTCACGAGACAAATACGCAATTCCTTCAGAAACAGAAATCATCTTAGGGTCTAATGAGATTTTTAATTTATCGTCTTTTTGTTCTAAGTAATTCATCCCTTCACATAGTTCAGGAGTTTTTCCGTTTTCCGGAGTGTTTAATTCTTATCTCTTTCTTATCCGAGACCCTTTTTTTCAGCTCTTCAAGGCTTCCATCCAAGAGAATTTGACCTTTTCCAATTAACATTACACGATGTGTTAATGCTTCAATGTCCTGCATGTCATGTGTTGTTAATATAACAGTAGTTCCTTTTTCTGCATTTATTCTTTTTATAAAATCCCTTACAGCCAACTTAGATACCGCATCCAAACCAATGCTTGGTTCATCCAAAAAAAGAATTTTGGGATTATGTAACAATGATGCTACAATTTCACATCTCATTCGTTGACCAAGACTAAGATTTCTAGCAGGCGTTTTTACTATTTTTCTCTAAATCCAGTAGCTGGCACAATTCCGATACATTCTGTTTATATGTACGACTATCTATATCGTACATATCCTTAATCAATTCAAAACTATCAATTATTGGAATATCCCACCACAACTGGCTTCTCTGCCCAAATACAACCCCGATGTTTTTAACATATGATTTTCTGTCTTTCCATGGAACATAGCCATCCACAATACAATTGCCTTTATCAGGAGTCAGAATTCCGCACAATATCTTTATAGTGGTACTTTTTGCCGGCACCATTAGGGTCCTATATAGGCAAGAATTTCTCCATTATCAATTTTGAAACTGATGTCATTAAGAGCTCTTACAGTATCCTGTTTACGTGAAAATAAAGCTTTAACAGCGTTATGAAAGCCCGCCTCTCTTTTAGCCACTTTATAATCTTTCGTAATATGTTCCACTTCAATCATGACAATCTCCCACTATGTATTTTTTTATAAAATCATTGAGAAATTTTTGTGAACGCAACTATTTCATCATTATAACAAAATCAGACAGAAATGAAATTTTCATACTGCCTGATTTTTGGTTTTTTTATATTTGAATTTAGTTCTAAACCGAGTTTTATTTGTTTAACTTAGCCGGCAAAAAAATATCTAAAAAGGCAAAAATATCCTCCACATATTTTTTTAGCATCAAAGCGCTTTAGATCTTCGATCTTTTCTCCCTCTCCCACATACTTTACAGGGAAGTCCGAGTTCCGCCTGAATGGAAATGACTATACCGCCTTTTTGCTGTGGAGTCCATTTTACTTAAAACCACACCGGTGACCTGAGAGCATTCCTTAAACATCTTAGCCTGGCTCATCGCATTTTGCCCGGTAGTGGCATCAAGAACCACCAGTGTCTCTCTATAGCCTTCCGCAAATTCTCTGTCAATAATACGGTTAATCTTTCCGAGCTCTTCCATCAGGTTTTTCTTGTTGTGGAGTCTTCCTGCGGTATCAATAATTAAAACATCCGCATTCTTTGCCTTAAAGGATTGTAAAGCATCAAATACCACGGCAGCCGGGTCAGATCCCTCCTTTTGATGAATACAGTCCACCCCTACTCGATTTCCCCATTCTACAAGTTGTTCAATCGCACCGGCACGGAAGGTATCGGCAGCGGCAAGAATGACTTTTTTCCCTTTTTTCTTTAAGTGGTAGGCGAGCTTTCCGATAGAAGTGGTCTTTCCGACACCATTTACCCCGATTACGGAAATGATGCTCTTTTCTTTTTCAAAATTATAGTAATCCTCGTCTACCGACATGGTATCCAAAAGGTAATCCTTTAAAATCTTCTGGACATCCTTAGTAAGATTCACGCCCTTTCGATCCGCCTCGCGCTTTACCGCATCAATAATCCGCATACAGCTTGGATAAGAAACATCACTTTGAATCATAGCCTCTTCCAGCTCTTCGTAAAATTCCTCATCGGCGACCCGATCCGACTGAAAGAGATTATTTAAAATTTTTGAGAAAAAATTCGCCATAGCTACTCCTTATACCATAGTTTTATATCTAATAACTTATTGCAAATGCTCTTTCACTAAATCCATTTCGATATAGTTATTGCAAATGTTCTTCCACAAGATCAACGGAGACTAAAGTGGAAATGCCCTTTTCCTGCATGGTAACGCCGAAAAGACGATCTGCACTTTCCATGGTTCCTCTTCTATGGGTAATCACGATAAATTGCGTGTTTTTCGTTAAATGATGCAGGTACTTCGCAAAGCGCACCACATTGGAGTCATCCAGTGCCGCCTCAATCTCGTCCAAAAGACAGAAAGGCGAAGGCTTTAAGCTCTGCAGGGCAAAGAGCAGGGAAATGGCAGTTAAAGCCTTTTCTCCGCCGGAAAGCTGCATCATATTCTGCAACTTCTTTCCGGGAGGCTCCGCGATAATGGAAATACCGCTTTCCAGCAGGTTCTCGCTGTCATCAATTTCGATTTTTCCGCTTCCTCCTCCAAAGAGTACACGGAAAACCTCATTGAAGCGCTCCTGAATCTTATGGAAGTTTTCGTGGAACTGCTTTCGCATCCCGCTGTCCAAGTCCTTAATAATCTCTCGAAGCGATTCCTCCGAGCTGATTAGGTCGTCCACCTGTTTTCGTAGGAATTCATAGCGTTCTTTTACCTCGGTATATTGCTCAATACTATCCAGGTTAATGGAGCCGAGTCCCTTCATTTCCGCCTTTTTCTCTTGAATAATCGAGGGAAGTGCGGGATTATCGGAAAGATTTTCATCGAAATACTGCTTTGCCTGACTGACCCCGATTCCGTAGTCTTCAAAGAGCTGTGACGCGGATTGGGCAGACTGGTCTTCCAGTTTTTCCTTCTGATGCTCCAGTCGGAGCTGTTCTTTCTCAATTTGCAAAAGCTCTTCCTGAATGCCTTCCTTTTCTTTGTAGAAGCGCTTTTCTTCTTCTGCGATTTCCGCTCTTCTATTCTTTAAAGCGCTGAGGCTTTCTTTTCTTTTTTCTTCCTTTTCAAGAAGAGTGCGAATCTTATCTTCCAAAGCATGAATCTGATTTTGGTCCTTTTCTACCGAGCCGGCAGTATTTTTATTTTCCTCTTCCAAATCCATCTGGTCCGTGAAGTTCTTTTCGAGCCTTTCTCCGTAGTCATGAAGCTGCTCGGTTAAGAAGTCAACTCTTGTAGAGAGAGTTTGCCTCTCGGCATTGACTGTACCTTGGAAGGTTAGGAGTTTTTCCCGATATAGCTTATCCAGACTCAGGATTTCTTCTCTTTTTTCCGCTTCTATAGAGGATAGTTCCTGCAATGCGTCCTCTCTCTTTGTAGAGAAGCTCTTCTCTCCCCTTCTTCCTCTTCCATAGCTTTCAGCGTCTCCACGAGCTCGTCAATTTCCCTCTTTCTCCCAATAAGAGATGACGAATTTCGGTAAGCTCCACCGGAAAGAGCACCACCGGCCTGGAGAAGTTCTCCGTCAAGGGTGACAATACGAAGGCTGTGTTTATATTTTCGGGCAATGGATAAGGCATTATCCAGATTGTCAACGAGAAGAACCTTGGATAAAAGATAATTTTTCCAGTCCTGCACAGGTCTTCGGTACTTCTACAAAATCGGCAAATACGCCGATCAGCCCCTTTTCTCCCCTGACACTGTCATAACGTCCGTCTCTTTCCTTTCGAATCGAACTAAGAGGTAAAAAGGTTGCTCGACTGAGCTTTTTCTCTTTTTAATTTTTTTCCAAAAGTCTCTTTGCGGTACCTTCGTCCTCGGAAACAAGGTTTTGGAGACTTCCTGCCAAGGTAGTTTCGAGCGCAAGCTCGTATTCGGGCTTTGTTTTTTAAAACATCCGCAACAACACCGATGAGCCCTTTTTCCCGCTCTTTCTCCTGCATACACTTCCGAACTACCTGTCCGAAGCCTTCATAGCGCTCGGCAAGATTTTGAAGGTTTTCCAGCTGAATTCTGTGTCTTTCCTTTTGATGTATGAAATCCTGTAAGCTTGCTCTCTTATCTGTAAGCGTTTTTTCCGCGTCCGCCCTTTTCCTTTGTAAATGAGAAAAGGCTTCCTGCTTTTCCTCTCCCTCTTTTTTTAAGGCACGAATTTCCGTTTCTATCTCATGAAAATTTTTTTCGCGTCCTCAGAGGAAGCCTCCGAATCCTCTTTTTTTCCGGTATCCCTCATCAAAGACAAAGTCGGGATAAAAAGGTACTTTGGATGATTTGTTTGGCTTCGAAATAGTGGAATCAATCAGCGCAATATCCAGCTTCACCTTATCTTCTTCGGTTTGAAGAGAAGGAAGCTTTGAAACTTCTTTTTTAGGCTAAGTAACGCGGAAACCAAGTCTTCCATTTTGCCAATAGAAGAAGAGGCCTCTTCCTTTAAGGCGCTTACTCTTTCCTGAAAATGTCTCGAAGAGCTTTCTTTTCCGGAGATGGCCTCCTTTAAACGGACAATTTCTTCCTCGAGCAATTTTTTCTTGCTCTCATCCTCTTCGTTTCCGGAACTGATTTCCTCTTCCTTTTGATCAATGGATAAGAGCTCTTCTTCCAAGCTCTTAAAGGACTCTGAAAGCGCATTTTGCTTTTTGGCTTCTTCTTCAATCGAGGCCTTCAGGTCTTTTTCTGCCTCTTCCAGCTTTTGCAACAGCCTTTCCGTATCCTGCAGCTTTTGCAAAAAATGCGTTGACTCCAGTACTACAAGTTCATCACGGAAGCTCAGATATTTTCTGGCCTTTTCGGATTGCTTTTCCAGAGGTCCTACCTGCTTTTCGAGCTCGGAGACAATGTCCTGAATTCGTTCCAGATTCGCTTGCTCTTCTTCCAGCTTCTTTTCGGCGAGGTCTTTCCTTCTTTTTAAACTTGACAATCCCCACCGCCTCATCAAAAAGGGCTCTCCTTTCTTCTGCTTTACCGGAGAGAATTTTATCGATTTGTCCCTGTCCGATTAAGGAATAGCCTTCTTTTCCAATTCCGGTATCATAAAAAAGCTCATGAATGTCCTTTAAACGACATTCCGAACCATTTAAACGGTATTCCGACTCCCCTGAACGATAGAGCCTTCTACTGACGGTGATTTCCTCATAGGGGAGCGATAGTGCATGATCACTGTTATCAAAGGAAATGCTCACGGAGGCATAGTTTTGCGGCCTTCTTGTTGCGGTCCCGGCAAAAATCACATCCTGCATGGAAGCACCGCGAAGCTGTTTTACCTTTTGTTCCCCCAAAACCCAACGCACAGCATCGGAGATATTCGATTTTCCTGAACCGTTCGGGCCCACAATTCCCGTAATACCCGGGGAAAAATCCAGCACGGTTTTATTCGCAAAGGATTTAAAGCCCTGTACCTCAATAGATTTTAAATACATCCCCTGTTTCCGCCTTTATTTTTTCTAAAGCAAAGTATGCTGCATTCTGCTCTGCCTTTTTCTTGGAGCTTCCTTCTCCCATACCATACTCCGTGTCTCCCAGATACACCATTACGCGATAAAAGCGGTCATGAAATGGCCCAGATTCCTCCAAAAGACTGTAATGAAGAGGAAGATGCTTTCGCCGTAGAATACTCCTGCAGCATGGTTTTGGCATCCATTTGCAGTTGCTTCTTCTCGATATCATTTAATAGATTTTTCTTTACAAAAGAGGTTGCACTTTCAATACCGCTATCCAGGTAAATGGCACCGATAATCGCTTCCAGTGTATCGGAGAGCACGGAATCCCTGTATTGGATTCCTTCTCTTTCCTCGCCTTTTCCAAGCACGATGTGCTCCGAGAGCTTGAGAGCCTTGGCAACGGCGGCAAGCGCGGGTTCGCAAACCAGTGCGGCACGGAGCTTCGTCATAAGCCCTTCCTGCATGGTAGGCTTTCTATGGTAAAGCACGGTACTGGAAATAAGCTCCAACACGGCATCCCCCAGAAACTCCAAACGCTGGTTGGAGGCTTCCTTGGCTTCCCCCATTTCATTGGAGTAAGAGGGATGAATTAAGGCGTGCTGCAGCAAGTCTCTATTTTGAAAATGATATTCTAAACGCTCTTCTAAGGCGGAAAGCGCCTCATCCTTCTCTGTCATTTTACTGTCCTAATGCTTTTAAAATAGCCTTATGTGCTTCTCCGACAGTCTTAATCTGGTAGCTTGCTTCTTCCGGAATTTCAATGCCGAACTCGTCCTCAATCCCCATAACAATTTGTACCACATCTAAGGAATCGGCATTTAAGTCTTCCACAAAACGGGTATCTTCTGTGATATCCTCTTCCTTAATGTTCGTTAATTCTCTGCAGATAATCTTCTTTAACTTCTCTAATTCCATCTTTATTCCTCTACTTCCTTAAAATCGATAGCCTCCGCTATTTTCTTTGTCAGCTTCTTTTCCGCAAATTCCTTTGCTTGCTTGATAGCCGTTGTAACTTCCTTACCGTCCGTATTTCCGTGCACCTTGATCACCAGCCCCTTAAGTCCCAAAATAGGTGCTCCGCCGTACTGCTTTGCATCAAATTTTTTGAGTCTCTTCTTTAAGGGCTTCTTTAAAAGAAGAGCCGCAAGAAGTGCTAAAGGACCGCTGTGTTTCATGGTGTCCGTAATCTCCGAAAGAAGCATCTTTCCGACACCCTCATACATTTTCAGAACAACATTTCCTACAAAGGCATCACAGACAACAACAGAGCAGTTTCCTTCTACAATGTCTCTGGCTTCCACGGAACCGATGAAGTTATAGTCCGTGTCCTCCTTTAAAATCTGCATGGCAGCTTTCACAAGGCTGTTTCCCTTTTCTTCTTCTGCACCGATGTTCACTAAACCGATACTCGGATTTTTAATCTGCAGCATTTCCTCCATATAAATTGCGCCCATCTTGGCAAACTGGTGCAGCCATTCAGGCTTGGCATCCACATTTGCTCCGCAATCCGTAAGGAGGCAAACTCCGTTCTTAGTCGGAATAAGCGCTGCAAGAGGCGGTCTATAGACACCCTTTTCTCTTCCTACAACGAGTTGCCCTCCGGCAAGCACCGCACCGGTGGATCCGGCGGAGATGAAGGCATCGGCCTCTTCATTTTTCACAGCCAGCATTCCGCGAACAAGGCTCGAATCCTTCTTTCTTCGAATCGCCATAACCGGTGATTCATGAATACTAATATTTTCACTGCAGGGAACAATCTCAATCCTCTTAGGATCATAGCTGTAGGAAGACAATTCCGCTTTCAGAACATCCTCTTCACCAAAAAGAAGGAGTTTCATCCCCTCTTCCTTGAGACTTTCCACTGCGCCCTTTACCATGGCTTTTGCGCCTAAATCGCCACCCATAGCATCTATCGCAATACGAACCATATTTACCCCTTTTTACGCTATAAAAACAGGATGCTAAGGAACAAGCCTTGCTTCCTGTCAAAAACGAGATGCCGTGCGCTTAATACGGCAATCGTTATACATAAGAAAGTGCCTTTTCCGACTCTCTTATAGCAACAAGAGTTATGATAAATTATTCGCCCTAAACTGTCAACTTACGGTGAATAGAACGAAAGAGCATAAAAAGAGGACAAAAATCTAGGAATTCGGAATTTCCGTTCACTATCTTTACTTTTTACACTGATTTTTTGTAAAAAAGTAAAGATAACAAGATATTTGAGCTTAAAAAGTAAAGATAAACGGCATACCTTGTACTTGCAAAGCATGCCGTTTCGTGATTCTTACTGTTTTTCGCTCAGATAGTGAGCGGTATCTTGTCGCAATATTGTTTTTGCTTTTATTCTTCTGTCGCCGCTCTATCCTTCGCTTCTTGAATTACGATGTTCTGGATATCACCGGGCGCCTGCTCATAACGGTCAAATTCAAAGGAAAAGGATCCTGAACCGCCTGTCATGGAGCGAAGATCCGTGTTATAGAGGTAAAGATTACTCATCGGAAGCTCCGCTTCAATGAGTTGCTTTCCGCCGTGTACGGCATTCATACCAAGAATTCTTCCTCTTCTCTTCGTTAAGTCGCCCATGATGTCTCCCGTGTAGCTGTCGGGTACATTTACCGTGAGGCGGGCAATCGGCTCAAGAAGAACAGGATTTGCCTGCATAAAACCGTCCTTAAAGGCCATGGAAGCTGCAGTCTTAAAGGCTTGCTCGGAGGAGTCTACCGGGTGGTAGGAACCGTCCAAGAGGACTGCCTGTACACCAACAACCGGGTAACCGGCTAAAGGACCCTTCTTGCAGGATTCCTGAATTCCTTTTTCAACTGCAGGGAAGTAGTTCTTCGGAACGGCTCCGCCGAAAACCTGCTCCTTAAAGGTATAAGCCTGGTCATAGTCGAAGCTCGGAGAGAATTCCATCACTACATCACCGTACTGGCCGTGTCCGCCGGACTGCTTCTTATACTTACCCTGTACCTTGGCGGTCTTCTTAATCGTCTCTCTGTAAGCAAACTTCGGCTTAGTTAAGATAAGAGAAACATTGTAGCGGTCTTTTAAGCGGGCTGCCAGCACCTCGAGCTGCTGTTCTCCGATACCATAAATTAAGCTCTGTCTGTTTTCCGGATCCGCCTTTACCTTAAGCGTACGATCCTCTTCCATCATTCTCTGAAGAGCTGTGGAGAGCTTATCTTCATCCGCCTTATTCTCCGCGGTATAAGCCATATAAGTGTAGGGAACGGAAAGCTTCGGTGCGTGATAAATAATCGGCGCATTTCGAACTGCAATACTGTCTCCGGTCTCTGTAATACTCAGTTTTGCAACGGCACCCAAGTCTCCGCTCTTTAATTCCGGTACTTCAATCGGGGTATTTCCTCTTAAGATATAAAGTTTACCGATTTTCTCTGTGGCCTCTTTATTGACATTGTAAACCTCGGAGTTTGCCTTTAAAACACCGGTACAAATCTTAAATAAGGAGTATTTTCCAAGGAAGGGATCTGCAATGGTCTTCCATACTCTTCCGCTGATGGTTGCTTCGTCATTATAGTGCGCTGTAAAATGCTCACCTGTCGAGGCGTCCACTCCAATCGCTTCCAGTTCCTTCGGGGACGGGAAGTACTTATCGATAACCTGTAAAAGAACATTGAAGCCCTGTACATGGATACCGGAACCCATCAGAATCGGGGCAATATTACATTGCTTTACATTTTCCCGTAAAGCGCTCTGGATTTCTTCCGTGGTAAATTCTTCTCCCGCAAAGTACTTCTCCATGAGTTCCTCGGAGCTCTCTGCAACGGCTTCCAATAAGGAAGAACGAGCAATATTCAAGTGCTTCTCCACATAGTCGGGAATAGGACAAGCCTCATATTCATTTAAATTGGTAAAACGGCGACCTGCCATCTTAACGACATTGACGAAGCCGACAAATTTCTCATTTTCACGAATCGGTAACTGGAAAGGAGCCACGGACTTACCGAAACGCTTCTCCAGATCCAAAACGAGCTGACGGAAAGAAGCCTTATCGTCATCCATATTGGTTACGAAGAAAAGTCTCGGAAGATGATTCTCCTCGCAAAGCTCCCATGCCTTTACGGTGCCGGGCTCAATACCGGCTTTTCCGTTCACTACGATAATGGCGGCATCGGCAGCGCTAACTGCCTCTTCAACCTCTCCTACGAAATCAAAGTAACCCGGCGTATCCAGTATATTGATCTTTAAATCTCCGTCTTCTCCCTTATATTCTATCGGAAGTAAGCTTGTGGAAATGGAAAACTTTCTCTTCTTTTCTTCCTTATCAAAGTCGGAAACTGTATTGCCTTCGTCTACGCTACCCAGTCTGTTTGTCACCTTGGTCACATAGCAAAGACACTCTGCTACAGTCGTTTTTCCGGCACTGCCGTGCCCTAAAAGAACAACATTACGAATACTTCCGGTATCATACACCTTCATAGAAACCTTTCCTCCAATCTCAGCTTCTTGTGAGAACCTATTCTATTCAGCCCTCTTTTGCAACGAGAGTCTGAAGCGTTCCCACAGAAAACTCGTTGATAACAAAATGGATAGTCATATTGTATCGAAAAAGGGACAAAATTTCAATCTTCTTAGTCAAAAAGAGAGATTTGATTGAGAGAGGAATTTCTCCGAGTAGAGCCTAATTCATGGAATTTATCTGCAAATGCCTTCGGGCAATGTGTTCTTTGCACAAAATCATCCTTGGAAAGGTAGGGACCGTATTTTGCCCCCTCCTCAAGACCGAGGGCTACCGCCTCTCCGAGTCCCGCTATACAGCTGAAGGACGGCATGATTTCTCCTTCTTCCGTTATCTGAAAATCCTTGGTACCTTTGCCTTATAGATATCGAGTTTGGCAAAGCGAATGCCTCTGGCATACATTTCCTCACAGATTCGCATATCACGAAGACATAGATTTTCTGTCGCGGAAAGCTTATCCTTCTCCAGATACTCCTGCATATAGAAACGGAGCTTTTCCACCCCGAAGCACATTTTATCAAAATCAAAGCCGTCCGCACGCACGGAATAATATGCCGTGTAATATTCTCGCGGATAGAAAACTTTACAGTAAGCTACACGGTAAGCCATCATAACATAGGCTGCGGCATGGGCCTTCGGGAACATGTACTTGATTTTCTTACAGGCATCGATATACCACTCCGGTACACCGTGGTCGCGCATATCCTGGCACCACTCCTCTTTTAAGGGCTTATGCTTTCTGGTGGCTTCCATGATGGTAAAGCTTTCGGAGGGATCCAGTCCCATATGCATAAGATAAACCATGATGTCGTCTCGACAGCAGATGGCATCACGGAGAGTGGTTATCCCGTTTAAAATCAGGTCCTGTGCATTGTTTAGATACACATCGGTACCGTGGGAAAGTCCGGAAATACGAATCAGGTCAGAAAGATACTGCGGTTTCGTATCCACTACCATTTGCATCGCAAAGCCGGTTCCGAACTCCGGTATTCCGAGACAACCGAGTTTTACTCCGTGAATGTCCTCCGGCTTTATTCCGAGAATTTCCGTAGATTGGAACAGGGACATGACTTCTTTGGAATCCAAGGGGATATCTTTTACCGGATCCAGCCCCGTTAAGTCCTGCAGCTTTCTTATCATGGTCGGATCATCATGCCCGAGAATATCGAGCTTTAAGAGGTTATGGTCAATCTTATGATAGTCAAAGTGCGTGGTAATAATCGGGCTTTCCACATCATTTGCGGGGTGCTGTACCGGGGTAAAGGTATTGATGTCCTCTCCATGGGGAAGCACCACAATGCCTCCGGGATGCTGCCCTGTGGTTCTTCGGATTCCTGTCAGGCCCTGCACAAGGCGATCAATCTCCGCATTTCGCTTCTGCTCTCCTCGTTCTTCGTAGTAATTCTTAATCATGCCGTAGGCGGTCTTTTCGGCGAGCGTACCGATGGTCCCGGCCTTAAAGGTATTTTCCTCACCGAAAATCGTTCCGGTGTAGGCATGCGCTTTCGCCTGGTACTCTCCCGAGAAGTTTAAGTCGATATCCGGCTCCTTATCTCCGTCAAAGCCGAGGAAAGTTTCAAAGGGAATATCAAAGCCTAAGCGGTCAAGCTCCGCACCGCAGTGCGGACATTTTTTAGGCGGCATATCGTATCCTGCCATACCCGAATAAGACTTCACCTCTTCCGAGTCAAAGTCCGTGTAATAGCATTTAGGGCAAATATAGTGCGGAGGCAAGGGATTTACCTCGGTAATGCGGGACATGGTCGCCGCAAAGGAAGATCCTACCGAACCACGGGAACCTACCAGATAGCCGTCCGCATTGGACTGATCCACGAGCTTCTGTGCGATGATATACATTACGGAGTACCCGTTGGAAATAATGGAGTTCAGTTCTTTCTCCAAGCGATTTGCCACGATTTCCGGAAGCTTCGGACCGTAGATCATATGCGCCGTTTCATAGCAGATTTCCCGCAATGTTTCATCGGAGTTCGGAATCACGGGCGGGCATTTGTCCGACCGTACCGGCTTAATCCTTTCACATTGTTTTAAAATGCTTAGAGGATTATCAATCACAACTTTTTTCTTGGTATTTTTCATCAAGATAGGAAAACTCCGAAAGCATCTCTTCCGTACTTCTAAAATAAAGGAAGCTATCTCCTCCTCTTCCGTCATTCCCTTGGTGGCGAGGATGATTTTTCGGAAAATGTCTTCCTCCTTATCCGTGTAATGGGCATCGGAAGTTGCGCAAACCGGTTTTCCGAGCTGCTCTCCGAGGGAAATAATCTTCTTGTTATACTGGATCAAATCTTCTTCGGTCTCCGCACTGTACTTATCGGAAGAAAGCATATATCGGTTATTTCCCAGCGGCTGGACTTCCAGATAGTCATAGAAGGACGCAATCTCCAGAAGCTGCTGATCGTCCATACCGCGAATCAGAGCTTGAAAGAGCTCTCCGTTTGAGCAGGCGGATCCGATAATCAGTCCTTCTCTGTATTTTTTCAGAAGAGACTTCGGAATACGGGGGTGCTTTGCAAAATATTTTAAATGCGACTCGGAAATCAATCGATAGAGATTGATTCGCCCAAGGTCATTTTTAGCAAGCAAAATAATATGATAGGTAGGAAGCTTTCTGACCTTTCCCACTGTGTCCATATCGAGGCTGTCTATTTGCCCTAAGGACTGCACCCCTCTTTTTTCAAGCATTTCCAATTCTTTCAGGTAAATGCGGGCGGTTGCCTCCGCATCGTCTACGGCCCTGTGGTGGTGCAAAAGTTCAATCTTTAATTCCTTCGCAACGGTGTCCAGTTTAAAACGATGGAGCTTCGGAAGAAGGAGTCTTGATAAAGCCACCGTATCGAGCACCGGTCTTTTAAAAGGAATGCCGAGTGCCTTCGCCTTATTTTCCACGAAGTTATAGTCAAATTCCGCATTGTGTGCGACCAGAATACTGTCTCCGACAAATTCTAAAAACTTCGGAAGCACCACTTCAATGCCGTCCGCGTCCATAACCATGGAGTCGTCAATCGAGGTAAGCTGGGTTATTCGATACGGAATGGGAACTCGAGGGTTCACAAAAAAATCCATGCGATCCACGATTTTTCCGTCTTCCAGCTTCACTGCACCGATTTCAATGATATGATTTTTCTTCGGATCAAAGCCGGTAGTCTCCAGGTCGAAGACCACGGTACTACAGGATAATGGGAGGTCCTCGGAAAGATTTTTCACCACGGTATCGAGGTCATTTACGAGATATCCCTCCATACCGTAGATGATCTGCAGCTCGTCTTCCTTCCCGAGCTTTTTTAAGTGTGCCATGGCATCCGGGAAAGACTGCGCCACGCCATGGTCGGTAATCGCAAGAGCCGGCATACCGAATTCAGAGCTCTGTTAATATACTCTTCTATATCGAAACCCCGTCCATATCGGACATTTTTGGTATGAAGATGCAGCTCCACGCGCTTTTCTTTCGCATTGTCCACACGCTTAGCCCGAACAAAATCAGACTTTTTAATGCCGAATACACGAGAAAGCTCGAGTTCCTTGTCGTACTGGTCGTACTCGATATTCCCTTTTACAGCTATAGTCTTTCCGACCTGTAAAAAAGCTCTCGCATCGTCCAGATTTTCTTCTTCCACGAAGATTTTAGAGGCGATGGAGTCGGTATCGTCCGTAAAGGAAAAGGTAAAGATGACCATACCGGATTTTCTGGTCGGGCGTTCATCCACATGAAGAATAATTCCCTGCAACGTCACGGTTCCGGAGAATTCTCCAACCGAAGAAATCGGCACAATTTCGTCCTGGAAATCTCTGCCGTAGTAAACATCCTCCTTATCGCTTCTCTTAAAAGGACCTCTACTTCCGAAGCTTCTCTTAAAGGAAGAATTCTCTCCCTTACTATCTTCTTTACCTTCCTCTTTAGTCTTTCCAAGGCTTTTTTCCGGTCTTTCCTTATTTACCGCTGTCTTGCCGCCGGCTTCACTCTTATCATTGCTATGCCGGTTGGCGTTTTCCGCTTGCTTTTCTCCCCCGATAGACTCGAACTTTTCCTTTTCTTCCCTATATTCACGTCTCTCATCCTCTTCAAACTCTTTTTCTTCCGCCTTATTCAGCTCGGGACTATAGCCAATGGAGAAATGCAGGATAATCCCACAACGCTCATGCACTATTTTTCTCAATGACCCGGATACATTCTTCCTCTTCCTTTTTGAAAAAAAGGGCAATTTCCGGTAGCAAAAAGAGCTAGAGTGGAATCATCTTTCCACTCTAGCCTTTCCTCTTGAAAAACATTTGATGGAGCACAATGTTTTTTTCTTTTTAACTCATCCAAAAGGGAGTCTTCATAACGCTCAAAAAGAATCTTCGCATTGTACTGGGAAGAAAGATGAAAACTTTCGTGAATTTCTATCTGAATTTTTCTTTCCCGAAAAATACCTGCTTCTGAATCAGTTCTTCCATAGCATGGAGATCGCTTTTCTTAAGCAAATGGTCGCTATGCAGGTAGATTTTCATCTTCGTGCGATCCCTGCTTAACGTAATGCGACTGACTTCCGTTGTCATGAAGAGTGTTTCTAAGTCTTTATTTCCCTTCAGTTCTTGAAATACTTGAAAAAAGTTTTTCATGAATACTTTTCAATTTCCTCTCGTAGTGCGCTAAGTAAGTCTTCTTCCTTAACCTTTCGAATGATTTCTCCCTTTTTAAAGAGCAGACCGACACCCTTTCCTCCGGCAATGCCGAGGTCTGCCTCTCTCGCCTCTCCGGGACCGTTTACTACGCAGCCCATAACGGCAATCTTTAAGGACTTATCGGGATAGGAAAAGGCAATTTTCTCCACCTCTTTTGCCAGGGAAATAAGGTCAATATCCGTTCTTCCGCAGGTGGGACAGGATACCACGGAAACAGCTTTTTTACGCAGTCCGAGCGTTTCCAAAATAAGCTGTCCACTTCGAATTTCTTCTACGGGATCCGCAGAAAGACTGACCCGAACAGTGTCTCCAATCCCCTCATTTAAGATAAGAGCCAGTCCCATAGCGGACTTGATATTACCGGACCAGACGGTGCCCGCCTCGGTAATCCCGATATGCAAGGGAAGTTCACATTTCTCCGCTACAATCTTATGTGCATGATATGCCATTAAAACATCGGAGGACTTAATGGAAAGGACAAGATTATGATAGCCCATGTTTTCCACGAGCTCCACATTCTTAAGAGCGGACTCGGCAAGTCCTTCCGCTGTGACTCTTCCATTGTACTTCTCTAAGATATCCTTTTCCAAAGAACCGGAATTCACCCCGATACGAATGGGAATATTTTTTTCCTTTGCGCAATCTACAACCGCCTTTACCTTATCAGAGGAACCGATGTTCCCGGGATTGATACGGATTTTATCGGCTCCATTTTCCATGGCGAGTATGGCTAAGCGGTAGTCGAAGTGAATATCCGCAACCATAGGGAAGGGGGATTCCTCTCGATTTTTCCAAAGGCAATTGCCGCTTCTTTTGTGGGAACCGTTAAACGCACCAAATCCGCACCGGCAATCTTCAAAGCGCGAATCTGGGAAAGACTTCCCTCTATATCTTCTGTCTTAGTATTGCACATCGACTGCAATACAACCGGATTCCCTCCGCCGATTTTTTTAAGGGAAGGGATGGGTAAAGTCCTTTTTCTTTTTTTCCGAGTTCCACTACTCTGGTTTCCGTTCGTTTTATCATTGTTTTTTTCCTTTTTAACAGATTAGTTTAACAACTTGGAATACACTCCCGTAAACAAGTTGAATACATCGTTAAAGACAATTGCCACCATGAGAAGCAGTAAAATAGCCATTCCTACGGTGTTGATTCTCTCTTCCCACTTCGGATTTAAGCGTTTACGTAGAAGCATTTCAAAAAGAATAAATAATAATCTTCCGCCGTCGAGTGCCGGAATCGGCAGTAAATTCATAATCCCGAGGTTTACACTAAGCATAAGAGAAAGGTTCATTAAAACCAATATCGTTAGGCGAAGACCGCCGGAGCTGGATTGCTGTACCGCACCGCCAATCACAGCCACGGTTCCTACCGGCCCCATCACATCCTGTCTGGAAACCTTTCCTCTTAGAATCATCGCGAGGCTGTCAAAGACAATTCGCGCATTAAAGCGGAATTCGTAGTAGCTGTACTCTAAAACTTGAAATAGATTTTTTGCACTTACTCTTCCGTTCTTTAATTGTACGCCCAGACGATATCTTCCACTCTCCGGATCCCGGTAAGGGCTAAAGGAAAAACTCTCTTTTTTTCCGTCTCGAAGCACGGTAAGTTTGATATCCCCTTTCTTAAAGTCCTCCTGATGAAGCTCAAGAAAAATCGACAGCTCCTGCAAGGTGGAAAGGGAACGTTTACTTCCGTCGGCAAAGGCAATAGCTACAATTCTATCTCCATCTTGTAAACCGCTTTTCATAGCCGGCGTCTCTACGGTAGAGGAGGCTCCGATAATCGGAAATTCCGTACCGATATTTACCGTAAGAATAATGGCAAAGAGAAAGGCCAAAAGAAAGTTATGCCATACACCGCCAAAGCAGATAATAAATCTTTGCCATGCGGGTTTCTTCTCGAAGCTGTATTTTTCCAAGTCTTCCTTGGAAAAAACTACGCCGTCAAAGTCCAGGACATCTTCCTCTTCTTCCCCTTTCGCTGTCGAAAAATCACCGCTGCCTGCCGCATCCTCTCCGAGCATCGCACAGCTCCCGCCTAAAGGGGAGAAGTTTTAAGCTGTATCTTGTGTTATGGAAGACGCCGGAAAGAATCTGAGTACCCCATCCCGATAGAAAACTCCAAAACACCAACTTTTAAAAAAATTTCGCTGCCAAAAAAGTGGTCTAATTCATGAAAAACCAAAAAAACGATAAGGCAAGTAACGCCAAAACAATACTCAAAAATTACTCCTTTACTTGTTTAAATCATTAATCTCTATACTATCTTGTATTAAAAACTAAAAACAGTTTCAATATAAGCCTTCATTGGCTTTCTCCTAAGATCTATGCTTCTACCTGATTTGCATTTTCTTCTACGCAGTTTCTCGCCCACTGTTCAATAGAAAGTATCTCCTCCACGGAAGGGTAAGCCTTCCAGTCCTTCTCATGCAGCTGCATAGCCTTTTCGATCAAAGCCGGAATGGAAAGGAAAGAAATTTTATCCTGAAGGAAGAGGGCAACCGCTTCTTCATTTGCCGCATTAAAAACGGTCGTCATAGATCCGCCCTTCAGCCCTGCAGTACGTCCTAAGGCTAGAGCCGGGAAATCAGTATAGGAAGGGGAATAAAAAAATGCAGAGACTGAGCCTTGGTGAAATCCAGCTTCTCTCCTTTAAAATCTTCTCTCCCTTCTTCAAAAACGGCATAAGCTATGGGTACACGCATAGTAGGGACTCCCAGTTCCGCCTTGATTGCACCGTCTCGAAATTGTACCGCGGAATGAATAATACTCTCCCGCTGAATGACAACCTGGATTTTTTCAATCGGAATATGAAAAAGGATATGTGCTTCCAAAACTTCCAGCGCTTTATTCACCATGGTAGCGGAATCTATGGTAATCTTTCTTCCCATAGACCAGTTGGGATGCTTTAAGGCATCTTCCTTCTTCTTTCCCTTCATTTCGTCTTTTGTGAGGCCAAAGAAAGGACCTCCCGAAGCGGTTAAAATGAGTTTCTCGACTTCTTCCGCCTTTTCTCCTCTTAAGCATTGCCAGATTGCGGAGTGCTCGGAATCAATAGGGAAAAGCTTTGCCTTCGACTCTTTTAATAAGTCATTGATTAAATGCCCGGCACAGACCAATGTTTCTTTATTGGCAAGGGCTACTTTTTTCCCGGCCTGAATAGCCGAAATAGTGGGCTGTATTCCGACCATGCCCACTACACTGACTACAATCATATCGGCTTCCGTCAAGGCGGAAAGCTGAATAAGGCCTTCCATTCCGGAGTAAATCACCGGTGAATAGCTATCTTTTTCGCTCTCTTTTTTTCCGTAACGTATACTGTTCTCGGCAGATTCCGAATCGAGTGTATTGTCACGATTATAACTTGATTGAAAGCGCTCTTTCAGAAGTTTTGCTTTATCTTCATGAAAAACGCAAAGATACTTCGGCTTCCACTCCCGCGCCTGCTCTTCCAAAAGAGCAATATTTTCTCCGGCGGATAGGGCAAGCACTTTATATTCCGTATGGTCTTTTTAAAAAGTTCCAGTGGTCTGTGTGCCTATAGAGCCTGTAGACCCCAAAATCACAATATTCATATCTATCCTCGATTCACACAATCTTAGAAAAAAAGTAGCTCTTTACGAAAGCAGCTTCTTATGGACTTAGAGTCCTATAAAAACAGCTTTCTTACAGAAATATAGAATATATCATCTTATAAAAATCTGTCTTAAAAAAACAGACTGCAATACTCTTAATGTAAAACGACGAATATCTAAAAAAACATTATTTTACAAAAAGAACCAAAGCAAAGTAGATAATCGGAGCAGTAAAGAGTGCCGAATCAAAACGGTCCAGTATTCCGCCATGTCCGGGTATCAAATTACTGTAATCCTTGATTCCAAAATCCCGCTTGATTCCGGAAGCTGTCAAATCTCCCACAATGGAAAAAAGAGAGGCAAAGGCGACAGAAATCGCAAGCTTAACAGGGGAATGGAAAAATCCGTCATAGACTTGATTATTATACAGTCCGTAAAGGTAAGTTAAAAGAAAAGATCCGAGAACTCCCCCGATAGCCCCTTCCCAGGTCTTCTTCGGACTCAGAACCGGTGTCATTTTGTGCTTTCCGAAAAGAATCCCTACGGCATAGGCACAGGTATCCGCCGCCCAGCTCGATAGAAAAATCAGCCAAACCAGAATCTTTCCATGCATGACGCCTCTTGTCTGATAGAGATAGGAAAACATGATTCCCGCATAGGGTAGAATCAGAAAATACAGGCAAATCTCCCGAATTGTCTTTTCCGGATAAAACAGGACATAGTCTACACAGAGCAGAATGAAATAAACCAGCATAAGGACCATTTCAAAATGCTTCCCATAGAAAAGTGCAAGGTAATGCAGAGAAATAAAAAGGTAGGGTAAAATCGACATTTTCTCCTTATGAAAGGAAAAACAATGCAGAAGTTCATAGCAGGCAAAAATAGATAAAATGAAATTAAAGAATAACAGTAGATTTCCTCCTGCAGGAAGAATGATAAACAAAAGAAGCAGTAAGACAATTCCACTGGCTAATCGTACAAAAAAGGAAGACAGCTTCTTCTCGTTCTGTCCCTTGGGAGGCGTTTTAACGCTGCCTTCACGTTTTTTTATTTCTTCCGTTTCGTTGTGTTTCTCCATCTAACTATTACCCTTAATCATTTCTACCCTAACAATACTTCGGAAGCTCAAAAAGCCTCTATAACATAGTGGTTCTTATTCATAACGAGTATCGTGCGTAAAGCGTGCGATATCTCGTTGTAGAGCTCCCTTTTAAATTTAAAATAAACAATAGCTACTTTTTTCTTCCGCCAAATCTTCTTTCCCTTTTTCCGTAACTTTCTATCGCTTTTAAAAGCTCTTCCTTATTGAAGTCAGTCCAGAGCACATCCGTAATATAATACTCGGAATAGGCAGATTGCCATAAAAGGAAGTTCGAAGTCCGAAATTCCCCGGAGGTACGGATAACAAGGTCAGGGTCGGGAATATCTTTTGTATCCAAGTAGGAAGCAAGCTGCTCTTCCGTAAGATTAGCTAAAGCATCTTTCAGATTCTCTCCCCTGTACTCTGCAGAAAAGCGATGCATTGCACGAATGATTTCATCTCTTCCGCCATAGTTTACAGCAAAAATAAACTCCATCCCCGTATTGCCCTTCGTGCTATCTTCCAAAGCACGGATCCCTTCCTGAATATCCCCGGAAAAAGCGACTTCTCTCGCCAATCATCTTCGCTTTCACATTATTTGCATTGGCAACGGAAATAAGCTTTTTCATATAGAAACGAAAAAGCTGCATAAGCGCTCCAACCTCTTCTTCAGAGCGCTTCCAATTTTCTGTGGAGAAACCGTATACGGTTAAATAGGATATTCCAAGCCTTGCACAGTCTTCTACAATCTGTTCCAAGGTCTCACAGCCTTTTTATACTGAGTGCTCTCGGAAGCCCGCGAGAAGCCGCCCAACGACCGTTTCCATCCAAAATAATGGCAATGTGCTTTGGAAAGTGCTCCATGTGCTCCATGTTCTCCATCATACTGTAAGGAGTTCCTTATTCTTTGCTTCCACGGACTGATCAATCTTCTCAATCATATGGTCGGTGAGCTCTTGAATATCCTTCGTCTGTCTTGCTAAATCGTCCTCGGTGATTTCCGCATTTTTCTCCAGCTTCTTCGCCAAATCCATGGCATCTCTTCGGATGTTTCGAATAGCAACCTTTGCCGCTTCGCCCTTCTTCTTTACATCCTTAGTCAGTTCCTTTCTTCTCTCTTCAGTAAGTTCAGGGAACACAAGACGAATCACCTGTCCATCGTTTGTAGGATTAATTCCGAGGTCAGACATATTGATTGCCTTTTCGATTTCCTTCATCACAGACTTATCCCAAGGCTGAATCTGAATGATTCTTGCCTCCGGAACGGAGATATTCCCTACCTGCTGAATCGGGGTCTGCGTACCATAATAATCCACAGTGATTCGATCTAAAACATGGGGATTCGCACGACCGGCACGAATAGTAGCGAGCTCACTCATTAAGTTGTCGTGAGTCTTATGCATTTTCTCAATATAGATTGTAAATTGATCATCCATTTTTCTGTCCTCAACTTTCGTATTTTTAGCATTTATTTTATATTAAAATTTATTCTCATGCAGAATGTATTCTCATGCAGAATATATCCCAATACAGAATTACAATAGGAAAATCCAATAAAAAACCGGAAATTATGTCTATTCAAGAACAAAACAAGCACGAATATAATTAAAACCATATTTCCTGTAAAAAGTCAGTCCGCTGTCACTCTTGTTCCCTTTATGCTCTCCAAGTAATGCCTTAAAGATGCCGTCCTCTTCCTCTAAGGAAAATACGGACATCGGGAGGCGGTTCTCAAGACAAAGGATGGATGCGGAAAGGTCAATTACCTGCAGACGCTTTTCCACCACTTCTTCAATACTGAGTGTATCGTATTTCTTGGCATCAGGAAACTTCTTCGGATCCTTGTCATAGACCCCGTCAATGGCCTTGGCAAGGAGAATTTCCTTACATGTGAGCTCCAACGCACGAAGTACTACACCGGTGTCGGTGGAAAAATAGGGATGCCCCGTACCACAGGCACAGAATACCACTTCTCCATTTTGTAAAGCTTTATTTGCCTCGTCCTTGGAAAAGACCTCACTCATATCGGAAATGGAAAAAGATGACATAATTCTGGTCTTCATTCCGCTGATACGGAAGATTTCCGATACATAGATACAGTTCATGAGTGTCGCAAGAATGCCGACCTGATCCGCTTTATACCGGTCTACCTGCTCGGACTGTCTTCCTCTCCAGAAGTTTCCACCGCCGATTACAATGGCTACTTCTATGCCTCTATCTACCGCTCTTTTTACCTGATCCGCCACTCTAAAAATAACATCATCGGAAAATCCGAAATGCTTCTCTCCGGCCAAGGCCTCTCCGGAAAGCTTCAACATCACTCTTCTTTTTTTCCATAATATTCTCCTCTTTCTAATGCCCTAGTTTACCATACAAAAAAAGGCTCGGCAATTCTTCCGAGCCTTTTTCGTCGTAAAAGAAAACTGAATAATTCCTGTATCCTTATTTTTCACCGGGCATCAACCAGCCCTTTTGGTCAGTGTGTAGCAGCTCTTCTGCAAGCTCGGATAAAGGTTCTCCCAAGAAATCTTTATAAACTGCTTTTATGGAAGGATTTTCATGGCAGAAACGAAGACTGCCCTCTCTATCCTGCTTATATAGTACAGGTGCTCTGTGCGCCGCCATCTCTACTTGGTCGTGAATAGGTTGTCCTCCACCGCCAACACAGCCTCCGGGACAAGCCATGACTTCCACAAAGTCATAATGTACCTGTCCGGTTTTTAATGCAGAAAGCAACTTGTCTGCATTTGCGAGTCCGTTGACTACCGCAATCTTCAGCTTGTTTCCTGCAATAGTAAAAGTTGATTCCTTCCAACCGTCCATACCTCTTACATCCTGAAAGGCATCCGGATCGGGGTTCTCTCCTGTTGCAAAGTAGTAAGCGGAACGAAGTGCAGCCTCCATTACACCTCCGGTTGCACCGAAAATATTTCCTGCACCGGAACCGATACCGAGCGGCATATCGAGTTCTTTATCAGCCAGTTTTGCAGGACTGATATGGAAAGAACGAATCAGTCTATTGACCTCTCTTGTGGTCAAAGCTACATCCACATCAAAGTTGCCGTCCTTGTCTGTCATATTCGGATATGCACACTCCGCCTTTTTGGCAAGGCAAGGCATAATGCTGACAGAGAATATTTTCTTAGGACTTACTTTCAGAATATCCGCATAATAAGTCTTCGCAATGGCTCCGAACATCTGCTGAGGAGACTTGGAGGTCGAAACCTGCGGAATGAACTCCGGATAATGGCTCTTAATAAAGCGTACCCACCCCGGACAGCAGCTTGTAAACATCGGGAATTGTCCCTCATTTTGAGTCAGCTTGTGTAGAAACTCGGAAGCTTCCTCCATAATAGTAAGGTCAGCTGAGAAGTCGGTATCAAATACATAGTCAAAACCGATTTCTTTTAGGCAGCTTGCCAGTCTTTCTACCGTAGCCTCTTCCGGTCCAAGGCCGAACTCTTCTCCCCACGCAGTACGAATGGATGGTGCTATCTGTGCCAACACAATGGTCTCAGGATCATCTAATGCATCTAAAATTCTATCCGTATCATCTCTTTCTCTTAAAGCACCTACAGGGCAATGGGTAATACACTGTCCGCAAAGTGCACATGGAGAATCTTCCAACTTGTAGAAATCACGTACATCCACAGTACTTTTTCCACCGGAATTCACAACATCCCAGACATTGGTAGCTTGGATTTTATCACAAACCTGAATACAACGCATACACTTGATGCACTTATCATATTCTCTAATCAAAGGGAAGGTTTTCGAACTCTTCTGCTTCGGCAAATCTTTCGGATAATAATCCTTTCCGACAATGTTTAAATCATTGGCTACAGACTGTAAAGCACAGTTTCCGGAACGACTGCAGGTTGTGCAGGTCACGTTATGCTGAGACAAAATCAATTCGACATTGTATTTTCTTGCTTCTCTTGCTTTTTTAGAATTGGTGCGAACAACCATTCCTTCTAAAACCGGGCTGTTGCAGGCAGCATGAAGTCTATCATCTCCTTCTACTTCTACCACGCAAACTCGGCACGCTCCAATTTCATTTAAATCTTTAAAATAGCAAAGAGTGGGAATATGGATCCCAACTTCTTTAGCCGCATCTAAAATCGTTGTATGCTCAGGCACACAAACCTTTTTTCCATCTATTGTACAGTTTACCATTTATTTTCTCTGCCTCCCTTAAATATACCATAACCAAAGTGATCACAGTGCAGGCATCTTCCGGACTCCTGGCAAGCCTCTTCATCCGTCATACCATATTCCATGAGCTTAAAGTCAAGTACTCTTTCATCAGCCGGTCTTTCTTTCATATTGACACGACCGGTGGGCGCATTATCATCAAATCTTACCGGTGGAAGTACAATATCGGACTCGATTTCATGGAAGAAACCGAGGTATTCATCTATATTTGCCGCAGCGGTCTTCCTGCAGCTATTGCACGGATAACCGTAGCAGGACCTGTTACACAATCTCCTCCCGCAAAGATTCCTTCTGCATTTTGTAATGCGGAAGTATCTAAGGCATTGATTCGTCCTGATTCAATGGTAACACCCTGATACTCCTCAAACTTACGGAAGTCAATTCCTTGTCCGATGGCAACCAGTACAAGGTCTGCCTTCATCTCAATTTCAGGTGCCTGTGAATCCTTGGGAGACGGTCTGCCATAGCGAACGCCTCCGATAATCTGCGGCTTCAGAACGATGCCCTTACAATGTCCCTTCTCATCCTTTTCAATGCGTACCGGAGAATGCAACTCCACTATATCACAACCGTCTGCAATGGCACCTTCCACCTCTTCCGGGAGAGCAGTCATATCTACCTTTCTTCGTCTGTAAGCAACCTTTACCGTTTTAGCTCCAAGACGAATGGCAGACCTTGCCACGTCCATTGCTACGTTTCCTCCGCCGACTACGACTACATTTAAGCCTGTGAAGTCCGGATAAATATCATCTCCGATATTTCTAAGCATTTCTACTGCTGAAATAACACCTTCCGCATCCTCACCCGGAATACCAAGCTTCTTATCCGTATGAGCTCCAATCGAAACATATACAGCATCAAATTCTCTTTTAAGCTGCGCAAGGCTGATATCTTTTCCAATGGAAACATCCGTCTTGACTTGGAATCCGGTTTTCATTAAACCGTCAATTTCGTGATTCAAAATCTCTCTGGGCAACCTGTATGCAGGAATTCCATAACGAAGCATTCCGCCAAGCTGTTTCCTTTGCTCGTAAACTGTTACATCGTGTCCCATGATGCTTAAGTAATACGCAGCACTTAAACCGGATGGTCCACCGCCTACAACGGCAACCTTTTTTCCGGTTTTATCCATAATTTTGGGTACTTTAATCTCTCCCTCATGCTCTACTGCATATCGCTTCAAACCACGAATGTTAATTGCTTTATCCACCATAGTTCTTCTGCAACGCAATTCACACGGATGCTCACAAATCAAACCGCATGCTGCAGGGAAGGGATTATCTTTACGAATGAGTTGCACCGCCTCTGCGTAGCGCCCCTCATGAATCAGGGATACGTAACCGGGTACATCAACATGAGCAGGGCAAAGCGATACACAAGGCACAGGCTGACTCTGCTTCGCATTGCAGCGTCCATGCTTTACATGCTCTGCATAATCGTCATAGAAACCGCGTATTCCACGAAGAACCATCTTCGCTGCCTCAAAACCTATTGCACAGTCTGCAGAATGATAAATGGCGTCTGCAGTTTTTTCAATAGTCGTTAAAGTTTCCATATCTGCGGAACCGTCCAAAACAGATTCCATTAATTTTTCAAGTTGTCCCAATCCCACTCTACAGGGAGTACACTTTCCACAGGACTGTGCATGACAAATATGTAAAAATGCCTCTGCCAAATCCACGGGACAAAGACCGGGCTGGGAAGCCTGAATTCTCCGCTCTAAGTCGCGGTAAAGCCCCTCCACGGTTTTCTGCGCTTCATTTTTCTGTAACAATGATTAACCTGCTCATTTTTTTCTCCTTGTCCGAAAAACAGTATATCTGTTTCCGTTATAAGACTCACCTTTGCCTTTTTTCAAAGACAATACCCTCTCTTTTCCAAGAGATGATTCGTGCTCAGTATAGCACACGAATTTTCTTTTTTCTTTTCAAAAAAAGAAGGAATTTTTTGTGCACATTGTACAGAGAACGCTGTTTATGCCATTTTATAGTTAGTTATATATGACTAACGTTTCTGCAAAAAGAAGATAATTTAGTCTGATTTATTTGAAAAATTTATCAATAATCCTTCTTTTTTTAAGTTCTATCACCTGAGGCTATGACAAACATTCCACTTATGTATTCCGTCGTAAAAAGAGAACCTTCTTTCACAGAAAGTTCTCTAAAAAAATATCTTATACTTTTTTTATATATTGCATTTGTAATTTCACTTAAAAGCATGTATATCTTGTTGTTCTCTGATTCGCCTATCCCTCAGGAAAAAAATATTAAGAATGGAATAATTTTTTTATTTTTGATAACGAGGTTCACAGGTAATTCGAATTCCAAGTTTTTCCCAAAGTTTTTCTCATCCACTTGAGATAGAATCACAGTAGAATGCATTTCGCAGCCATTGAGCTTTGCAAGCTGTTCCATACATTTTTCCGCATTTTCTTCGGTATTTGCGGAAATTGTAAGGGCAATCAAGATTTCATCCGTATGGAGTCGAGGATTGTGATTTCCGAGATGCTCCACCTTTAAATGCTGTATCGGTTCAATGATTTCCGGAGAAATGACCTTAACATCGTCAGGAAGACCGGCAAGAACCTTTAAGGCATTTAAAAGCATGGCGGAACAGGCACCAAGCAGGGGGGATGTTTTTCCCGTGACAATTTGCCCGCTTGGAAGAGAAATAGCAGCAGCCGGGGCACCTGTAATTTCTTCTTTTTGCAAAGCGGCGCCGATTACAGTTCTATCTTGTGCAGAAATATGTGCCTTCTCCATAAGAAGCTGCAATTTCTCAATGATAGCATCGCTTCCGCTACCCTTTCTTTTTTCCACCAAGGCATTAAAGTAACGACGAATAATTTCCTGCTGAGAGGCTTCTCGTACCGCATCATCGTCCACGATACAATTCCCAACCATATTCACGCCCATATCCGTTGGAGATTGATAAGGAGAACTGCCATAGATAGTATTGAACATGGCCTTTAGTACCGGAAACACTTCCACGTCACGATTGTAGTTTACAGTGCTTACCCCATATGCCTCCAAATGATAGGGGTCAATCATATTGACATCATTCAGGTCTGCTGTTGCAGCTTCATAAGCAAGATTAACCGGATGCTGTAAAGGAATATTCCAAATTGGAAAAGTTTCAAACTTGGCATATCCTGCATTAACCCCATGGACATGCTCCTGATAGAGCTGAGACAAGCAAACTGCCATTTTACCGGAACCGGGTCCCGGGGCGGTAACAACAATTAAGGAATGGGAAGTTTCAATGTAATCATTCTTACCAAAGCCTTCTTCACTAATAATTAAAGGAACATTGGAAGGATAAGATGGAATAGGATAATGTCGATAAACTTTAATACCGAGAGACTCCAACTTCTTTTTGGTAAGCAATGGCACTCTCCTGTCCTGTAAAACGAGTCAACACTACAGATCCAACATAAAGACCATACCCCCTAAAGGCATCAATGAGACGAAGAACATCCATATCATAAGTGATTCCCAAATCTCCACGTACCTTGTTTTTTTCAATATCTCCGGCATGTATTGCAATCACAATCTCTACGTCGGCTTTTAATTCACCCAGCATACGAATCTTACTGTCGGGCTGAAAGCCGGGTAGAACTCTGCTCGCATGATAGTCATCAAACAGTTTTCCTCCAAACTCCAGATACAGCTTGCCTCCGAACTTGGCTATTCTTTCCTTAATGTGCTCTGATTGCATCTTTAAATACTGTTCATTATCAAAACCGATTCGATCCATGACGTCTACCTATCCCTTCTATACACAAGGAGAACCAAAATCCAAACGTAGCCCATTATACTCCTTTTTTACAAATATTGGAAAGAGGATTATATGATAAAAGTTGGCGGATATTTTCTTCGTCATGTTCTATTTCTTTAGAAAAAAATACCGCAATTCGTAAAATGCTCGGTTCTTCGGAAAAGAAGCAAGAGAAGTGCTTATCTTCTTTCTTTATTTCTTTGCCTTCGATTAAACCTGTATAACAGTTTCCATCTTTCACCGAATATTGATTCAGAATAAGAAGATACGCAGTATAGATCCACTCTATACTTTGATACACGAGCGAAAATAGAGGAAGTAAGGAGGCTTCCTCAAGAGGAAGAAGCGTATAACGAAACAGGAAGTAACGGCAAAGCGCCGGCATGGCTTTCTCCCAGTCTATCTGCTTTTTCTTTTGGAAGTTTCAGAAAATATTCCTCTAAACAGGGATTTTTTCTTCTATTGTCTCCGGCAGCTTCCGACTCGACTGTCTCTTCTATCTTATCAGATTCTTTTTTGAATACATCCTTGGATACCTTCGCAACTTCTTCTAAAAAAACAATTCTCTCCACTTGGAAAAAGTCACGGCTTTTTCTCCTTGATTTTTCTTCTGCCAGTTTATGGCTTCAAGAAAACGCTCTTCATTTAGAAATGAAAAAAACTCAAAATGAACATTTTTCGGAATTTAGTCTTTCTATCTTTCCTGCTTTTACATTTACCAGCTGAAGCATTCGGATATATCAGTAATTCCGCTTCTAAAAAGAATTTGTAAAGTTCTAAAAAAAGAAACCGTTAAAGTCTTTTGGGAAAAATACGGAATCTCATCCCATAGAGCGGAACGAAAAGCAATTAAATTGATTAGTTCCTGCTCTTTCTCGGAACTAAGAATTTCTTCCGCCTCTGTATCCTCTCTTCCGTGAAGTATTTCTCCATCCCAGCTCAAAATTAAACGAAAAGCTTCTTCGCAGGATGCATTTAAATCATATTGTGCATAATTTCCGTAACTTCGCTTCATCCTTGGGTATGACTGGCAAACTTCGCAAAGTGCATCCTCTCCCAGTTCACATATCATTTCACAAAGACCGTTTTTCTTAAGAAAAGGGCAGTCCCCATTTTCTTCAAAGGGGAAAAAATAATTCCCTTTCTCTTCCTTAAGCGTTGCTCTCAGCTTTTCGCCAAAGCTTCCCGGAACCCTATCGTAGCGTTCCCGGCTATCTTTATCCACATCAATGCACCAGCCCCTACAGCAGCTGTCCTTGCAGGAAGAAGCAATACAATGAAATTGATCATAATATGACGGATATTCTATATCCATTCTTTTTCTCCTTTAAACGGAATAAACTCTCCTTCACTATAGATGCGAAACTTTGCAGCTCTATATTCTTCCATCGTCTTCGCCTTTCTAAGCTCTTTGATTCCCTTTATACTTACAGGATAATTTTTAGCAAAATAGCTCCAGCATTCCTTCAATTTACAAAGTAGATTCTTATCTCCCTGTATCTCTTCGGAAAATGCTTTTTCCACTGCAAGAATATAGTCTTTCAATTCTTTTTCTTTTAGTTCGTTTCCACCCCGAATTTCCCTTGCAAGAGCAGGATTGGCAAGAAGACCTCTTCCGAGCATAATGCCGGAAATGCCGGGAAAACGTTCCATAATTTTATGAGCCGTTTCCGCATTTTCAATATCCCCATTATAGACAAGAGGATTCTTTGTAATCTCGTATACCTTTTGAAAGCCCTCCAAATCTACGTTTCCTTTGTAGAATTGTTTTTGTACCCTGGGATGCACAATAACTTCCGAGAATGGAAATTGATTAAATAAAGAAAACAATTCCGGAATCGCTACGGCATCACTGATTCCGATTCTGCATTTCACGGAAATAGCAAAATCTTTTTCTTTCTTAAGGAACAGATTTTCAAAAAAATCCTCTAAAAAATACAGGTCCCGAAGCATCCCTGCTCCCTTTCCTTTAGCCACAACAGTTCCGCTGGGGCAACCTAAGTTAAGATTTGCCTCACTATATCCAAGATCTTGCAGATAAGAAAAGGATTTCAACATATGATCTACTTCTCTCCCCATAATTTGAGGAATAAGTGTAAGTGTTTGATTGTTTTTGGGAGATAAATCCCGTTCTATTTTTCCTGTATAATGCCCCTCCTCATTCGCCGAGACAAATGGACTGAAGTATTTGTCTATAGACGAAAAAAATCGTGCATGTGCGTTTCTTAGGGGATAAGAACTGATTGATTCCAAGGGTGCAAAATAAAATTTCATAAAAACTCCTAAAGATTTCCTGTAAAGAAAGCAAGAAATACCAAAAGTAAAAGCATTTGAATATGTAAAAAAATATAATGCAAGATAAACACCTTTCCATGCGGACGATTCTTCATCATGGAATAGGCAATTACTCCGCTGTAGTTCCAGGCAAGAGGATGAATGGAAGATAGAATGGATGCCATGATCAATTGTCGCCCCTTTGTAGTCAAATCAGCCAGAAAAACCGCAGCCGGAAGTCTGGTAAAAATCTGTGCCAAAACCAAGGAGTGACTGCATTCTTTTCCGCTGATAAATGTAGAGAGAAAGCGGGGTATCAAATGCATGGTTAAAATATTTCCACGAAGGAGAAAAATGAGCAGAACAAAACCAAGAAGGAAATAATCCAATCGCAAAAATACTTCTCTTCTAAAAAAACAGACTGTAAAGTAAAAGCAATACTGTCACAAGATAAATTGGAATAAGTCTAATGCAGGATAAAAAAAACAGAGTTGAAAACACAGCTAATGGAATCGAAAAGCGATGGACTTTTCCTTCCGGACTCCTTTCCTTCAGTCCCTCATAAGAAGATTGTAACCTGTCTAAAGTTTGTAAAGAAAGAGTCGGTTCTTCTCTTTATGAAAAGCAATAGACATAGGGTAGCAAAAAAATAATATAGAAGAAAAGAAAAAAAGGGAAGCTGATGCGGAGATAATCTGTAAAGGAATAGTTAAATTGCAAAAAAACAGATAAAAATCCGAAAAGAGAGGTAAAGGGAAATAAAAATACTTCCAAGCTCCGCAGCCAGAATCTGGAGACAGACGGTATGCATAAATAGATAGGGACTATCCTCTTCTTTTCCCAGAGTAATTGCGGAAAGAGGAAGTGTAAAAACATACTGATGCTGGTACCGAATAGCAAGGCAATCCCAAAGCTTAAGAAAAATCAAAATATGGGAAAGCGCTTTTTCTTGTTTTGGCAAAGCGTAAAATCGGATACGCAATATAGGATAGCACACGACTTTCCAAAAAGATAGCTCGACAAAATTAATATTGTCGCCATGTAAAAAAATATTTCTCAAGAGGAAAAATAATACAGAAAAGAAAAAAATTCAAAAGAAAAAAAGGGTAATCCGATTCTACACTAAACTTTTTCCGGAGAAACGAAAAAAAGCAGGAAAGTATAAACAATCCTGCTAAGAGAAGTAAAATCCATTTTTCGGAGATTTTTCCTCATTAAATCATTTCGTCCCTTCTGATAAAAGCCTTCTCCGTGTACTTCCCGTACGTCGGAAATAATAAAGAATGCCTTATCGTCAATATTATATACCTCGTCCTTAAGAATCGAAACCTCACGATTACTTAGTACGCAATAAAGCATAGTTATTCCGTTTTTAGTATACATTCCCTTGGCTTCGATGCCGGTTACACCTCTGGACATTTTAGAAATGACATACTGGGCAATCTCTTCTCCTTTATGGGAAATAATAGTAACCGATTTTGCAAAGTGCATCCCTTCCATTATGGCTTCACAAACTTTGGTAAATACATAGATAGACACTAATGCGTAGAGCGCTTTGGTTACACCGAAAATTTGTAATCCCCAAAGAATAACCAGAGAATCTACAAACTGAACCAGCTTTGCCATGGAAATGTGCTTAAACTTAGTCTGCAGAATGGCAGCCAATAGATCCGTTCCTCCTGTTGTACAGTTGGAAATAAAGACCATGCCACAACCTACACCCATAAAAACACCGCCTACTACAGACGCAAGGAAAAAGTCATCCTTGGGGAGAATTTCCCATACAGGCAAGATATAAAGAAAAAAAGAGCACAGCAAAGTCGAAATTACTGTACGGAAAAGGAATTTTCCACCTTTTGCAAAAAATCCCCAAATAAAAAGCGGTACATTAATCATACTGTAGCTAAGCCATAAGGGAATATTAAAGAGGTGACGTACGATAATAGACACACCGGTAACACCTCCTATTACCAATTCCGCTCTATCATAAATTGATAAGGAAGCAACAGAAATCAAAAAAACTTCCAATAACAATAAATAAATAATCTCTAAATACTCTTTTCTTCTTATCCATTCTGCCTCCTAGTATGCCTTGATTTCCTCTTCATTCTGAAGAATCATTATACTTACTTTCTCGTTGACCAAAAGTTAATAACTCTTCCATGGAAGACTTTTCCACAGTAACGCAGCCGGAACTTTCCCATGTATCCGGTGCTTTAATATCAGGGAAGATAGTCGAACCTCTGCCATAGACAACCGGATTCTGATTAAACCCAATCGCCAAAGGCCTTTTTCATAACATATCTTATAATTCCAAAGCTGCTCACCTGAAACATATCTGTTGGACTCTACCCACTGATTATAACTGCCTTTTTCATCAGACCAAACCGAGTTCTTTTTTTAATTTGTCTATAGGGAAGCTTCGTATTTTCCTTTTCCGCAAAACCGAAGGCAAAAGAAATGGGAAAAGCTCCTTTAGGAGTAGTCCCGTCTCCTTCTTTTCTAATTTCTGCAGCTTTCAAACCATTTCTTCCATAGCCGCACTCCCATTCTTTAAGTTTTACATACTGCCCCTCTTTTTTATCCCAAAGGCTCAGCTTATGGTCCAAAAGCAAAAGAATCTGTTCTTCTTTTTTTCCGACTTGTGATGCGGAAAGCGCAGCAGAAATCCTCTCATCTCGTTGTTTTTCTGCTGATACAGAAGAGTCGGAAGGCAGATCCGATTTTACTTTAGAAAAAGAACTTACGTTTTCCGTAGTTTCCTGGGTAGAATTTTTGCGTGTCCAACTTTTTTTGTAATCTTCTCCGGGTCCGGCAAAAGATAAAAAGCTAATTGACAAAAACAATATGACAGAAATTGCTATATCTTTACTAAAACTCCATTTACTCATTTTAAACTCCATTTATCTTAGAAAAACAGGTCTCTTCGAGACACCATGTTATAATAATCAATTTTTATCTTTCTGTAAACATAAACAAAGTGGACTCTTTCATAAAAAGAAAGTGGACACTCGCATAAAAAAACGAGAGTGACCTGAGCCGCTCTCGTTTAAAAGCTTCACTGCAACAGCCATTAAGAAAAAAAGGCTGTTATTACTTCATTACGCAAAAATCCGGAAAAAAACAGACTGTTTTTTTCATAAAAATCTATCTCTTATATCTTCCGAAACCAAAGGGCTTTGCATAATGATAGTCATGTTCTCTTACATAGTCTCCGCTCTTCGTTGCATGAATAATCGTTCCGTTTCCGGAATAAATTCCTACATGATAAATTGTACTCGGGCTGGAACCGTAAAACACCAAATCACCGGCCTGCAGTTCTTCTTCGGATATCTTCTGAGAAGCAGCATACTGAGAACGCGAATCTCTCGGAATAGATATACCGAATTTTTTATAGATTTCTTGTGTAAATCCCGAACAATCTGCACCGGTACTAAGAGAGCTTCCTGCAGTCTTATAAGGGAGAACAGCAATAAAGGAACGGGCATATCCTATTAAGTCGGACATATCTCCATTTGCAGCTACAACTGCAGGATTAGAAGAAAAGTCGGAAGTTCCCTCTCCCGGACCTCCGAAACGACCGGACACTTCAAGAACAGATCCTGTCTTATCCTGTACGGCAACACTTGCTTTATCTTCCGCAGAAACCGCAGCTTTATCAGCGGTCCCTAATTCTAAGTCACTCTCCATATCTATTGTGCCATTACTGACTTCATTTTTCCCGTTCGTAAATACACCGGACTCGCTAACTGACTTTACTTGTACAGCTCCATTCTCAAGCCAAGCACCGGTAGAATCCACTTTATATCCTTCCACCGTCTTATTTACAACCAACCATCCCTGTTGATCGAAATAATAGCACTCCGCAAGACCGTCCCCATTTCCGTCAATCCACGCCCATGAAGACTTAGGATATGTACCATCCAAATGATTGTACCACCACTTAGCGCTATTCTTTCCGCTTCCCTTCTGCCACTGTCCGGCGTACACCGGAAGGGCAAGAAGAGCTGACATAACAACAATAGAACAAAAACCTATCCGCTTTTTATTTTTCATACAAAACCTCTTCTCCTTACCTTTCTTTATATTACGACACGAAAAAATTTAATACAACGGTACTTGCTTAAATTGTAAGGTTTGCAACGCAAAGTTTAGTAATTTGTAAGTTATTAAAAAAACGAAACGACCAATAGTGCAAATACATTTTACTATCGGTCGTTATAGTATAAAAAATAATAAAATTTCTACATTTTGCTCACGTATTATTTTGCAGGTTCCGATTATTTGTAAAATTAAAGGTAGGAATCCCGTTTTGCATTGAAAGACTCATTAATCTTCTTCAGCTCACGATACGTTGACGCATTATTCTTTAAATATCGCTCCAGAGCAGGATACTCCTGTTCGTCTATCCGAAGGCAAACACCGCAACATAAACTTGCCTCTCGAGGAGTTGGTGCAATAACGGAGCCGATTCCCGCATTTTGCAAATCTCGTCGCAATTTAATAGCCTGTTCATGATTATCAAAAAGAATATAGTACTTTATCATGTCTTCCGATTATTTCTCTCTTAGGCGAAAAATCATCTTCGTCTATTGTTTATAGTATTCAAAAGGAATACCGCTACTTACTTATTTGCTTCAATCATTTCGAGGAAAGCACTAACACGGGTTCTCAACTGCTCCGCATCACTGTCTTCGTAGTCTGTTTCCAGACTTAATACCTTATAGCCTTCTTCCTTTAAGCGTCTCTCAACAAAATAGTTTTCCGTAGCATAGAGATTACAGAACTTTAAATTTACATTGAGAATACCGTCTACCTGATATTCCTTGGCAAGTCTTAGGATATCGTCGATTCTTTCCGGGTTCGGAGTAAAGCAAGCACAATGGATATTGTTAAAAATACCGCTCTGTAAGGGAAGATGCCGCTTCTTCCATAGTTTGATTGTTTTCTTTTACAGTATTGGTAAAATAGCGAGTTCCCGTACAATTTTCTTCGCATACCACGATTCCGCCACTGGTTTCTACAATATTATGCATCTTCCAGTTCGGGACAGCCATAGGAGTACCTGTAATCAAGATTCTTGGTGCATTCTTCGGCGCAATGGAAACATCCTCTTTTATTCTTCTTTCCAGTTCTTCGCAAAGGCTGTTCACTTGTGCCGTTAAACGCTCCGGGTCATCAAAGAAAGCAATCTGCATAATGAGAAGAACATCTCTTCCGCTAATCGGGACACAGCTGTTCTTTCTACAATTATAAAGTCTCTGAAGAGCCTTTCTCTTTTCATTCACAATGTGAATTGCCTGATTTAACTTATCAATATCGATTTTATTTCCACTAAAGTCTTCCATTACCTTTACAAAATCAAGGATTTCCTTGTCCCATGCGGCAATGTCCTGCGGTCTTTTTCCATGAGGAAGGTGCATAATGTGCATTTTTACATCTTCGGAAAGAATCTCATAGGCTTTCTTCTTCCCGTCACAAGTGGTCTCTCCGACAAACATATCGGCAATACGGAAATAGGGACAGGTTCTCCCCAGTCTTGCGCCGACGGAGGCCTTAATCAAAGGACAGGTATTGGCGGGAAGCACCTTCTCTCCTTCCGGTACCCAGAACTGAGAACCGCCGCAAAGACCGGTAACGATTCCGTTTGCCGCAATAATGACCTCATCCGGAACAAATACACAGAAGGTACCGATGACTTTTCTACCTTCTTTTTGCGCTTGAATCAGTTCGGCAGGACGAATCCCGTGAATATCCGCAGCGACCATATTGAAATAGTCCATTCCCTGCGGACGGTTCTCCTGTGTTAAAAATACATCGCCATATGCTCCCGGAAGGGCAGCACAAAGTAAGTCGTGTTTGTCCAGATCCATGCCAAGATCGGACCACATCTGATGGTTCTTGTCCATAATTTAACCTCCTGAATGATTTATTGCAATGTAAGCTGCAATAATCTCCGATAAACAGATATAGGTCTCTCTCCTGAAGAAAACTACTATCTGTAATGAAAAGACACCGGAAATATTCCGGTGTCTACGAGGAACTCACACTCATTAAGCTCCTTCGTACACACGTTGACAGTGATGTAACCATTATACGAAAGGAAGAAAAAAACTTGAGAAATTGTGAGTTAATATAGGCAAAGCTCTTTTATTTGTAAAACTTATAAATTAATAAGTTTATTGATTCCATCAGATTATTTTTATATGGATTTATATCTCCGTATTTTCCTCTCCATATGTAATGACATGAGTAGAGAATTCCATATCCGGCATGCATTCCGCCATGTCCTTACGAATCCGCTCCAAGGCCTCCAGACGCATCTCTACAGAAGTATTGGCATTTCCCTGGATGATAAAAATAGCATTCTTCGTATTCTCGTCAAACTTGTAGTTTTCTCCGTCACGAACATCAATCCAAGCCATGATGCCCTTCTTATCCTTGTAAACATAATCCGTTTCCGCCACATACTTCTCCGGAGCAAGAATCGGATAAAAAACATCTTCCTTTTTGCTGACTGTAAAGCAGATTTCTTCCTCAATCTTATCGAAATCATGTCCGCCGATAGCAAGGAAAGAATGTAGGGACTCTACATTGTAGATATCTACAATACTGTTAATGTTTGGCATTGAACCACGACGCTTGATATTTTGAATGAGTGCTACAGCAGTAGGGGGATTCTTCTTCGTGCTTCTTCCTACTGCGGAAATTGAGTCAATATAGCCCTGGTTTACCGGATGCTTCGCTGCTTCCTCTACATCACAGTTCAGTGCCCACTCTTCCATCTTTTTCTGCTTCTCAAGGAAAGCGTCCGAGAGCTTTGCGGCGGGATTTACATTTTTGGCAATGGCAATCACAATACTTTTTTTCCCTAAATCGGCAATACTTTTGTCCACAATAATCTTCATAGAAAAAAATCTCCTTTTCTAATAATTTACTTTTTCTTCCTCCAATAATTCCTTTAGAGCATCAATAGCCAGCTTTACTTCTTTATCCGTATTTGCAAAAGCCAAAGGAAAAAAACGAATCGTTCCCGTCGGATAAGTCCCCATGGTTTTATGGGCGGACGGGGCGCAGTGCAGGCCGACTCTTGTCATAATACCATAGCGTGTATCGAGCTGAAAAGCCGTATCGGATAGTTCTCTTGTAAGAGTCTGGATAGAAACCACCCCGGTCCGCATCTCTGTATCCTTCTTTCCGATAATCTTTAACTCTCCTTTTTTTCTAAGGGCTTAAGCAGTTTCAGAAATTCTTCCGTAAGACGAAGTTCATGTTCTCTTATTATTTTTAGAGATGCTTCAAAGCATTGTTCTACAGAAAATGAAGGAAGACTCTCCAGTTCTTTCTTATAAGCGTTTTCTTTACACAATATTTCTTCTTCCGATAGACTGAGCAGACTTAAATTATCTTCAATGAAAAAACTTGCCTTTTCTTTTTCAGTTTCTTTATTCAATAAACTTGCTTCTCCAAGCTTTCGTAGCCAGTTTAATGCAGCATGTAAACCGAAAATTCCAGGTAAGTTCGGCGTGCCCGCTTCAAAACGATCCGGCATAAACTCCGGAACCGTCTCCAGATTGCTAAGGCTCCCGGTTCCTCCCGAAATCAAAGGTTCAATTTTCAGAACAAGTTCATCTCGAAGAATAAAACCGCCTATCCCCTGTGGCCCTAAAAGTCCTTTGTGACCGGTAAAACAGAGAATATCAATATGCATTTTCTCCATATCAATCGGGAAAACGCCGGCTGTTTGTGCCGAGTCCAGAATGAAAACCAAACCGTTTTCTTTGCAAAATGCGCCCACTTCTTGAATAGGAAGCATGGTGCCGAAGACATTACTGGAATGGGTCATTACTACCGCCTTTGTGTTCGGACGAAGACAGCTCAAAAGCTTTTCCGGCTTTAAGCTGCCGTCAGACTCGCACTGCGCTCTTGTAAAGCTGACTCCCTTTTTTTCCAACTGTCTGATAGGCCGCATTACCGCATTGTGCTCCATGGAAGAAACAATGACATGGTCTCCGCTATGCAAAAGACCTTTTAGTACTACATTCAGGCTTTCCGTAATATTCCTTGTAAATACTACATTTTTATAATCCGGCGCATGAAATAAGGCTCCAATCAGCTCTCTGCATTCAAAGACAACGGTTTCCGTATCATAAGCTGTTGCATAGCCTCCCCGGTTTACGTTCGTACCGAGTTTTGTCATGTAGTCATAGACTGCCATTGGAACATCTTCCGGCTTCGGAAAAGAGGTTGCGGCATTGTCCAGATATATTTTTTCCTTTTCCATCCAGCTCTCCTATAAAATATTTTCCAAATCGAAACATCGTCTGGGCAGGACAGTCCTTGTAGGAAAAAAATCCGTGGCATAGATTGATTCCTTCTGGTCAAATTCTTCTATCCAATTGTCCAGCTGTTTCAGCATTTTTTCTCTATCTTTCGCTAATGTACCCCAAACTCGCTTTCGAATACAGTCGTGAAAGGAATCGTAAAATAGTTCCGTTCCGTCCGTAGCCAAAAGTTCCACCAGTCTTCTATCTTCTTTTAGGTTTTCCAGTTCCGTTGCCGGCTGAAAACTTCCCTTTACAATATCCTGATACAATGGCGTATCGGAGGAGATAAACATGGAAAAGTTTACGACAAATTCCGGTTTTGTCCGATTTAGAAAAGCGGCCAGGGCTTCCGCATTTTCTATCCCTCTCTCTTTTCCTGCGACACCGCTCATGATATGCGCATCATAAATCATACCGGCATTTTTAATTCTCGCAATTTCCCGCTCCGCTTCCGCTACATCATGCTCCTTATGCATAAAGGATAGGACATCCGAAAGTCCACTCTCTATTCCGATATAGAGATGCTTGTAACCGTTCTCCGAAAGAGCCCTAAGCTCCTCGTCCGTTTTCATCCGAATGCTTGTGACGGTTGCGTCAGAATTAATTATGTCGCATTCCGGAAAGTACTGATGAATTAAATTCAGTATTTTTAAAAGCTGAACGGTTTTTAAACCGAAGGCACAGCCGTCTCCTAAAAAGATCTTCTTGGGCATTTCCCCCGGCGTTTTGAACACGCCTTAGCTCTTCTTCTATCTGTGAAAATGGAAGCTCTCTGTAGTGCAGGTCACGAAAGAGATTGCAAAAATGACAGCCGTTATACGGGCAGCCGACAGTCACGGGCAACATATAAGAACTCTTCTCCATAGGGAGAACGACAAATCCTTCCCTCGTAATCCATATAAGCCTCCTTACAGTTCACTCTACGTCAACAAAAAAACAATATCCTTTGTTTTTCTTAGAACTGGTTCCTTTGTTCTGTTAGAACTTTCTGTCACAAGAATAGAATTCAATTTACAATCTGTAAAATCAATCCGTGGGGAAGACAAACTATTGGTAAGTCCGCATTCTCTGCACTTATTGCCGGCGTATGCACACAGATTTGATTATTGCAATTGGATTCCGTGCAAAGCACCTTCCCGTCTTTTACTTCAATAAAATTCACTTCATGCATTGCCGGATTTCGCTCATCATCAGACAAACTGCTTAAACTTTCTTCAAAAAGGAACTTCTTTGGCTTCCTGATCCAGAATTATAAACTTGGCATCTTTTTTTATGTCATGTTCTAGAAGGATTTCTCCATTTTTTAGAACACGGAGTTTTTGAGAGGACTTGGACAGAAGTTTCGGAATAAGATAAGATAGGCCTGCTATAAAAAGCACGACTAAAACGATTCCGATAATGACTTTTAACTCTTTTTTATTCTTCATGGATTACTTCCCTATTCCCTTACTTTTCTTCACTTTCTTAGTTCTTTACCTTCTTCGTTCTCTATTTTTTTATTTCTTTACTTCCCCGGTTCTCTATTTTTTTATTTCTTTACTTCCCCAGTTCTTTCTACTCCTATTTTTTTCTGTACCCTAGCTTTAGCCCCGTTTACGCAGGCAAGCTTATTTCATCACTATTTTTCCCATTATAGCAGAGAAAAACAGAAAAAAACAGGGAAGCCAAGCTTCCCCGTTTCCCTCTTCGGCCACAAACCGGACTTGAACCGGTGACCTTCTGATTACGAATCAGATGCACTACCAACTGTGCTATTGTGGCAACCACTGCAGTATAGCACAGGTTTTCAGCATTGTGCAAGCAAGAAATTTTGCTGCAATTCACTTTGCTTTTACAAATTGGCATCAAAAAATCCGTTTCTCTGCAAGAAACTATTCTTATTCCAGCTCAAAAGCTCCGGTATAAAGCTGGTAGTATTTTCCTTTCTCGGAAATCAACTTCTCATGACTTCCTCTCTCAATGATTTCTCCCTGCTCAAGCACCATGATGACATCGGAGTTCTGTACGGTGGAAAGTCTGTGGGCAATAACAAACACGGTTCTACCGGCCATCAGAGCATCCATGCCCTTCTGTACAATCGCCTCCGTTCTTGTATCAATGGAAGAGGTTGCCTCATCCATGATAAGAACAGGCGGGTCGGCTACCGCAGCACGCGCAATGGAAAGAAGCTGTCTCTGTCCCTGCGAAAGATTTCCTCCATTACCACTAAGCTCGGTATCGTATCCGTTCGGAAGTCTTGTGATGAAATCGTCTGCGCCTGCAAGGCGAGCCGCCGCAATACACTCTTCGTCGCTGGCATCGAGCTTCCCGTAACGAATATTTTCCATTACGGTACCGGTAAACAGTACGGTATCCTGCAGGATAATCCCGAGAGAGCGTCGAAGATCTCCCAAGCAAATATCATAGACATCGAAACCGTCATAAATAATCTCTCCCTTTTGAATGCTGTAAAAGCGATTCAAAAGATTGGTGATTGTGGTTTTTCCCGCTCCTGTAGCCCCCACAAAGCCACCTTCTCACCGGGATGCGCAAAAACATTGATTCCCTTTAAAATCATGCGCTTTCCATCATAGGAGAAATCGACGTCCCGAAGCTCCACATCTCCCAAAAGACGCTTCAGAACGATTGTTCCGTCCTCCTTTACATCCTTCCATGCCCACATTTCCGTGCGATCTGCTGTTTCCACAAGTTCTCCGTCCTGATCCTTAACGCTTACCAGACGAATATGACCGCTATCCTCTTCCTTCATCTCATCCATTAAGGCAAAGACTCTCTTTGCTCCGGCAATGCCCATCACTACTGCATTCACTTCCGACGAAATCTGCCCCACCATACCGGCAAACTGTCTCGTCATATTGAGGAAGGGAATGACAATGGAAATACTGAGAGCCAAACCGGATATAGAAAGATTCGGTACCTTATAAGTTAAAAGAATACCACCGAGAATTGCCACCAAAACATAAAGAATATTTCCGATATTTCCCAAAATCGGCATAATTACACTGGAATAGCGGTTTGCCGAATTGGAAACGGCGAAAAGCTCGTCATTGTATCGATCAAAATCCGCTATGGCTTCTGTCTCGTGATTAAAGACCTTAACAACCTTTTGTCCATTCATCATTTCCTGGATGAAGCCCTCGGACTTCGCAAGTTCTTCCTGCTGACGCACAAAGAAATGTCCTGACTTTCCGCCGATATCCTTTACAACTCGAATCATCAGAACAGAGCCAAAATAACGAGGAGGCTTAGCCAAAGAGAGTAATATAACATCAGAAAAACAACCGTCACCATAGTAATAAAGGAAGACAGTGCTTGCGGAATACAAATCGAAATAAACTGCCGCATGGAGTCAATATCGTTTGTGTAATGACTCATGATATCTCCGGTCTTATTTCTGTCAAAAAACGAAATCGGAAGGTCCTGCATGCTGTCAAACATCTTTTGTCTGTATTTTTTTAAGGAGCCTTGTGTGATTGTCGCCAGATTCCAGTTATAGATAAAAGCAGCCAGTAAAGAAATACCGTATAAAATTGCGAGGATAGTAATTTGATTAAAAATCGGCTCGGAAACGGACTTCCATTCCCCGCTTTTATAAGCCCTTTCTACGAGGCTGATAATTTTCTGCTGAAACAGGGAGGGAATCGCCGAAACTACGGCATTGACCACAATCAAAACAAGTGTAAGAGGCAAAAAGACCGGATAAAAGCTAAAAAGTGTTTTTAGAATTCGTTTCAAAGTCGGAAAAAAATCTTTATCGATTCCCTTCTTTTTATTCTCCATCTTTTTCCTCCTTTCTGTTTTGTGACTCATAGGTCTCCCTATACTCTTTCGAGCTTTCCATTAACTCTGCGTGATTTCCCTGTGCAATAACGCGCCCCTTGTCCATTACCAAAATGAGGTCGGAATCCTGCACGGAAGCAATTCGCTGCGCAATAATAATTTTTGTAGTATCGGGAATGAATTCCTTAAAGCCTTTTCGAATCAAGGCGTCGGTCTTTGTATCCACCGCAGAAGTCGAATCGTCTAAAATCAGGACCTTCGGTTTTTTTAAGAGTGCTCTTGCAATACAAAGTCTCTGCTTCTGTCCGCCGGAGAAATTGCTTCCTCCCTGCTCCACATGACTTTCATAGCGCTCCTTCATATTGTCAATAAACTCAGCAGCCTGAGAAAGTCTGCAGGCTTGCTCTATTTCTTCCTGCGTGGCATTTTTATTTCCCCAGCGCAGATTCTCCGCTATCGTTCCGGAAAAGAGGATATTCTTCTGTAAAACCACGGCTACCTGATCACGAAGTACGGTCAAATCATAGTTCCGTACATCCACTCCTCCAACAAGAACCTCTCCTTCCGTTACATCATAAAGACGGGAAATAAGCTGGGTTAGAGATGACTTCGCAGAACCGGTTCCGCCAATGATTCCTACCGTCGCACCTGACGGAATGTGTACCTCCACATCGGAAAGCACATTTTTCTTGGCATCTTTCGAATATTTAAAGGAAACATGATGAAAATCAATGGAGCCGTTCGGGACTTCCATAACCGGATTTTTCCGGATTTTTGTAAGTCGCTTTCTTCCGTAAGAACCTCCACGATTCTTCGAGTGGACTCAATGGAAATGGAAACCATAACAAAAAAACCATGGCTACCAGCATCAGGCTCGATAAAAATCAGGAAGCTATAGGGTCAGTAAGGCGGAAAGCTGTCCGACATCCAGACTTAAGCCCTGTGTAATTACCACGAGGTAAGAACCGAAGCTCAAGATGAAAAACAACCCCAATATAAAAGGCAGAACTGCATTAAAAGGATTCGTAATCGAAAACAAGCTTCTCCGCCCGAATAAACTCATTTCGCAAGCTTTTTCCGCCCTATCGTTAAACTTCTTTTCTCGTACTCTTCTCTCACAAAAGGCCTTTGACAACGCGCATGCCCTGCACGTTTTTCTTCGATGGAATCGTTTAAGGCGTCATAGTTTTTTAAAGACCTTGTCGAACATCGGCATAGCCTTTCGCAATCAGAATCGCAGAGAGGCTCCCAAAAACGGAATCATTAGGCAGAAAAATGATGGCCATTCTTCCGCCAAGAAGAAAGGCGGCGGTAAAGGCGAAAATCATCATTAAAAAGGCGCACGAAAGGCCAGACGCACAAGCATCATATAGGTCATCTGGACGTTACTGACATCCGTAGTCAGTCTGGTAACCAAAGAAGAGGTTTCAAATCGGTCAATATTACTGAAGGAAAAAGCCCTTGAATCTTTTTGAAACATATCTCTTCTTAAATTTCTGGCAAAACCGGTCGATGCGGAAGAGGCATAATTTCAGCCTTTAATTCCACAAACTAGAAAGCATAGCCATAATCACAAGGACTATGCCGTAGCGAAAGATCATAGAAAGGGAAGCATCCACCTTCATCTGGTTAATCAGTCTTGCCGTAAAGAACGGAATCATGCACTCTAAAACCACTTCCGCACTGACAAAGGCAGGGGAAAGCATCGAGTCTTTCTTAAATTCTCTCACGGATTTAGACAAGGTTTTTATGATTGTCATTTTCTCCTCCTAAAACTGACGAAATACAAAGCAAACGGACTTCCTATTTCTAACTTGCTTGGAACTGGCTTTCATAGAGTTCCTTATAGAAGCCGTTTTCCCGGAGAAGCGCATTGTGACTGCCCTTCTCGATGATATTTCCGTCCTTCATCACAAGAATGCAATCCGCATTTTGTATGGTGGAAAGTCTATGCGCTACAATAAAAGCGGTTCTGCCTTTCAGCATTTCCTGAAAAGCGCTCTGTACTTTCTGTTCCGTTCGAGTATCGATGGAGCTTGTTGCCTCATCCAGAATCAAGATAGCCGGATCCATCAGCATGACTCTTGCAATGCAAAGCAGCTGCTTTTGTCCTTGAGAAAGATTTCCGCCGTCTTCGGAAAGAACCGTATCATAGCCCTTCGGAAGCTGCATGATAAAATGGTGGCAGTGCGCCCTCTTGCAGGCCTCTCTTACCTCTTCCAAGCTGGCGTCTTCTTTTCCATAACGAATGTTTTCGAAAACGGTATCGGATTTTAACCAGGTTTCCTGCAGTACCATGCCGTAGGCTCTTCGAAGAGAAGCTTCTTCAATTTTCTCATAGGAAAGCCGTCCAGATAAATCTCTCCCTGATTGGGAGGATAAAAACGCATTAAAAGATTAATTAAAGTCGTCTTTCCGCAGCCGGTAGGACCGACAATCGCGATTGTCTGCCCGGGCTCTACCTCCAAATTAAAGTCCGTTATCAGCTTCTGTTCCTTTTGATAGGAGAAATCCACATGGGAGAGCGCCACTTTTTCCGCTGACTTCCGTTCTGAGTTCCTGCGTTTCTTTCGTTCTGTCCATGGGTTTTTCATCCAAAAAAGAAAATACACGAGAGGCGGAAGCCAGAGAATTTTGCAACTCCGTAACCACGGAAGTAATGTCATTAAAGGGCTTTGCATATTGCGTGGCATAAGCCAGTGAGGGAGCTTAAACTCCCTACGGAAAGCATTCCGAGAATGGCGAGATATCCGCCTATTCCGGCAACAAGCGCATAACCCAGTGCATTTAAAAAAACGAGTTAGAGGATTGACCAGAGAACTGTAGAAATTTGCCTGCATACTGGATCTGGACATCTTCTCATTCTTTTCCCGGTATTGCTTCTCCATATCCTCTTCTTTTTGAAAGGCCTGAATCAGCTTGATATTCCCTACCACTTCCGTTGCAAAGCTCGAGGTCTCTCCTCTTTCCTTGGACTGCCTTTGGAAATAAATATAGGCACGCTTTGCGATAAACTTGGCAATAAAGTAGGAAAGCGGGGTAATAAGAAGCAGAATAACAGCTATTTTCCACTCCAAAATAAAGAGAAATACCGCCGTTTCTATGACCGTCAGTACAGCCTGCAGAAATTGATTTAATCCCATAAGAATTCCTTGGGAAAATTGCTCTATATCCGTTGTTAATCTGCTAAGGAGGTCCCCGGGCTTCTCCCTGTCGTAGTAAGATATCGGGAGCTTCTGCATATGATGAATACAGTTTCTGCGGAGGTCTTCCACAAGCTTATAGCTTAAATAGGTATTCACCTGATTCATGCACCATTGGAAAAAAACTGTAAGTACTAAAATCAGAAGCATAATGAGGAGAATACGGAACAGGCCTGAAAAATCCGCCTTTCCTTTTCCCGGCAAATGATCGATTCCCTTTCCCATCAGAATAGGAAGAGTCAGGGATAAAACCACGGTCAAAAACGAGAGAAAAAAAGATAAAAATATCCAAAGCTTATAGACCTTGGCATATTGCAAAATTCTTCGAAAGACCTTCCCCTCTGTATATTTTTTCTCCTCCATTTACAACTCCTCTTTTTTAAGCTGGGAAAGACAGATTTCCTTATATATCGGAGAACTCTCCAAAAGCTCCTTATGCCTTCCCATACCGACTATTTCTCCCTGATCCATGACGATGATCTTATCCAGGTCTCGGATACTGGCCACTCTTTGAGAAATAATGATTTTATTCTCTACCCTTTTATAGGTGGAAAGTGCGTGTCTTAACTTTCTTTCCGTTGCAAAGTCCAGTGCAGAAGAAGAATCGTCCAAGATAAGGAATTTTGCCTCTCCTACTAAAGCTCTTGCAATACAAAGCCTCTGCCTCTGCCCTCCGGAAAAATTCGTTCCCTCCTCTGTAACAGGAAGTTCCAGTCCCTTTCCCTTTTCCTCTATAAATTCCTTCGCACAGGCCATGTTAAGCGCATCCCAGAGCTCTCTATCCGTGGCATTTTTATTCCTCCAGAGCAAATTTTCCCGAAGCGTTCCGGAAAACAGCACTGCTTTTTGCGGAACCAGCGCTATAGAGCTGTAGAGCTCCTCCTTTGCATAGTTCCGCCGGTTTTTCCCGAAGAGTCGGATTTCTCCGCTGTAGCCGGGGTAAAAAGCCGGCAAGAAGGAAATCAAAGTCGTCTTTCCGGAACCCGTTCCTCCGATGATTCCTAAACTTTCTCCTTTTTTTACGGAGAAATTCAAGTCGGAAACGGCATATTCTCCGTTATTTCCATAAGAAAAAGAGACATTTTGAAAAAAACGATGGCTTCTTCCTCATCCTTACGGGTATTCTCTTCCCGTATTCCGCTTGGAATTATTTCGAGGACGAAAATTCTGTTTTTAGCCGGAATTTTATTTCAGAATCATTCTCTGTTTTCAGCGTTCTCCATGCTTCCGGATCGTTTTGATAAATTCCGAAGAAGCCTCCTCCGCCTGTTCCTTTTCTATCGAAAAAACCTCTTCCACTCTGTCTAAACTGGCGAGTCCTTTTAAAATCAGAAATAATCAAGTTGGCAAGCTTCAGGAGCTCTCGAGAATCTGACTCATATAGTTCGTAAGAGCAACTACATTTCCCTGAAAAAGCCTGCCGTCGTTCACCAGTTTAGAACTAAAATACAAAATTCCCATAAGACCGAGCTGAATAATCAGCATGCTTAGTGGATTCAGTAAGGAGGAAATCTTTCCCACTTTTACCTGCATGGCCGTATAGGCTTCATTACTTTTTTGAAAGCCTTCCTCTTCCTTTTTTTCTCTGTAAAATGCGCGAATTACCCGGACACCGAGAATATTCTCCCGAACCTGCTTTCGTAATTTCTCTCCAGCGCTACTTGAATCTTCTTGTAAAGAGGCATCGTAATCAGCATGATTCCGAAAATAAGAACGGAAAGAAGAACGAGTACTAGAATAAAAAGCAGTGAAATGGAGGGAGATATCCGAAAGGCCATAATCACTGCACCGAACACAATAAAGGGGGAACGGAGAAACAGGCGTAAAACCATGTTTACCGTGGATTCAATCTGGAAAATATCGGGACCGAGCCTTGTGAGTAAGGAGGAGCTTCCAACCTCGTCTACATTTCTGTAGGAAAGATTCAGGACCTTATGAAATAAGGCATTGCGATAGGACTGTCCCACATGCATCGCAACTTCCGCCGCAAAATACTGTGCTACTATTGCGCAAGATAGACCTATTAGGGCAAGGAGTAATAAGAGAAAGAGACTTCTCCAGATTATTACCGTATTTCCCTTTTGAATTCCACTATCAATCATATAGGAAATAACCATAGGGACAAAAAGCTCAAAGAGGCTTTCCAAACATTTGAAAAGCGGTGCAATGATACTCTTCCCTTTTAACTCCGAAATATACGATAATAGCCTTTTCATACATCTTCCTTTGTTCTCTAACATTTATTCCGTACACTTTTAGGAATAGCCGTTCAATGATAGATAGATCATAAAAATTCTCACTCTACTTACTTTAAATACAAATCAAAAAGCTCTCTTGCCAAGGGAGCTGCCGTTCTTCCGCCCGTCTCTCCGTCTTCCACAAGGACAGAGACGGCAAGCTTCGGATCATCCATCGGAGCAAAGCCGACAAACCAGGCATTGGTCTTCAGTTTTCCGTCCTCCTTCACTTGCGCCGATCCCGTCTTTCCGCAAACCTGATATGCCTTGGTTTTTAAAGCGGAAGCCGTTCCCTCCGTAACAACTGAACGCATAAATTGTTTCAAAGCATCGCTCTCGGAAGAAGACATCAGTGTGATTTCTTCTCCCTTCGGAAAATGATGCACCGCCGTTCCTTCTTTTGATTTTACTTCGGAAAGAATGGTCGGATAAACGAAGTGTTCCGTGGTTTGCTATGGCTGAAACCATGCAAAGGTTTTGCAGAGGAGTGCAGAGTGTTTCGCCCTGTCCGATTCCGCTTTTGCATCTTAAGCCAGGTCGGAGAATCCGCTGTCAAGCTAAACTGCCCTGCCTTGGAAGGAAGCCCAATGGACAAGTCCTTGTTGTAATAAAAAATCTTCCGCTAAGCTTTTGAAGGCGATTTACATCAATCTCCGAACCGATAAAAGCAAAAGGTACCGAGTTACAGGACTGCGCAATAGCCGACTCGAGATTCACCGTCCCGTGCACCTCGTTATTATAGCAGTGAACCACATTCGCGGGATTGGAAGGATCCACGTATTCTCCCTTACATTTAAAGCTGAAATCCTGCCAGTCAGTCGGATGCTCCCGAATATATTCCAGTGCCATAAGGAGCTTAAAAGTCGATCCCGGCGGATAGAGTCCCTGTGTTGCGCGATTTACAAGATTCCCGTCCGTATTACCTTCGGATATTAAACTGTCCCAATTTTCCTGTAATTGATTCGGGTCAAAGGAAGGCGCGGATGCCATGGCAAGGATTCTTCCGCTGGAGGGTTCCATACAAACTATGCTTCCCTTTCTTCCGTCCAGTAAAGAATAGGCAAGCTTTTGTAAATCCGCATCTAAAGACGTGACCAAGGTATCTCCCGGATTTTTTCTGTTTTCGATTTCATTCATAAACTTCTGTAAGGGATTGATGCCGGAATTCGTGAGGTAATAATTTCCAAGAGATTCTATGCCGGTCTTTCCCTTTATGCTGTAGCCCACAGGATGGGCGAAAGCAGCACCTCCCGGATATTCTCTACTTTCCGTTCCGTCTTCTTTCGTCACGGTTTTTGCAATGACCATGCCGTCAGCCGTTTGAATTTCCCCCCTTACCGTCTTTTGCGCAAGATAATCAATTCTTGCATTATAAGGGCTTGCCATCTTATCTTCTGCTTGAAACAGGATGAAATGACAAAAATAGACAATCATAGCAAAGAATATGAGGGCAAAAGAGATAGACGATCCCGAGCATTTCTCGATTTTGCTTTCTTCTTATCATGGCAAGTTTCGTTTCGGAAAGAACTTCCTCCCGTCTACTCTCCGCCTGTCTCTCTCTTTGCTTATTTATCTTCTTCTCTGTATTCTTTTCGTTTCCCTTTTTCGCTTCTTTTTTCTCTTCGCTATCAACTCTACGCATCTTCTCCCTCCGACTCCATTTCCTGTTGTTCTGCGCTTTTCCGCATCTTCCTCCATTTCTACCTCATCTTCCTGTCCTTGGATGATAAAGAGGGACTGGAAAAGGGCGAATACGATAAAACTGGAGATCAAACTGGATCCGCCGTAGCTCATAAAGGGAAGGGTTACGCCGGTGGAAGGTACAAACTTAATTGCGCCTCCAATCGTGAGAATCACCTGAATGACATAGATTACGCTTAAGCCCAGAACCACAAGTTTATAGAAGGAACTTTCCATATCTCTTCCCATCATCATCATTTGCATAAAAGCAGGAAAGGCAGATAAGGATTAGGCAAATGGCCACTACCCCTCCCATTTCTTCGGAAAGAGCGGAAAAAATAAAGTCATTTTCCACAATAGGAATCTTATTGGGAAGTCCCTGAAAAAGGCCGAGCCCCAAAAATCCGCCGGTACCGATTGCAAAGAGAGATTGGGTAATCTGATAGCTCTTCCCCGCCATATCTCTCAAGGATCGATAAAGGCATAAACTCGGGTTCGAACATGGGAAAATAAGCCGTATGACAGCACGCCTGCCAAGGCGGAAACAAGTCCTCCCGCTAAGAGATAGAGAATCTGGTTCCTTGCGACATAGAGCATAAAAACATAGGAAATAAAAAGAAGCAGGGCAGAACCCAGGTCTTTACAAAGCACCAAAATGATGCCGTGCAATGCCGCAACACAAGCAGAATGGATGACGCCTTCTCGCTATGCTCTTCCGAGAGGATTCCCGCTATGGAAAAAACAAAGGAAAGCTTCACAAACTCCGATGCCTGAAAACGAAAACCGAAAAGGCTCACGCTCATTTTCGCACCGAAGCTAACCGAGCCCAGTACAAGTACGAGAAGCAAGGAAAGAATCCCTATCCCCGCAAAAATATAGCGAAACTTCTGAAAATCCCATACCTTATCCACAATATAGGGAATGACTAAAACAAGGAGGCTTGCCGCCATGGCAACCGCAAACTGTTTAATCGCCTTAGCCTCCTGCAGTCTAGCAAGTAGAATCCAGCCTAGAGCGAGAAAAAGACACTGGTTATTCAGTAATACCTCGTTATAGAAGGGATAGAGCTTCTTCCAAATAAGAGGATAAAGCAAAAAATAAAGAAACTGCGGCAGATAAAAATAGATATAAAAGAGATTTCCCGTCTGAAAATACAGCACCGCATAGGAAATAAAGTGAAGAAGAAGCAATATCTTATATAAAAGACCGGATAGCTTCTTTTTTCCCTCTCTGTAATCTATCGATAAATTTCGAAACAGCCCGTAGCTGTATAAAAGCATTAAAAGAATGCTGATAATCTTGACAAAACTGCTGAAGAGATTTCCCATACTTATCCCCCCTACTAAAACGCTTACTCATGAAAGCTGCAATTCGGAAGCTATATTTCCAAACTGTTTCTTTCCTGAATTTCTCTACCTCTACTCAATTCCTTTATGAAAATGCCCTCTGGTAAAACTCTTATTCATCTTTCCTGAAGAACCTCTTCCACTTCACTTTTACTCTCCACCGTAAACTCCAGGCGAAGATAGTCGGGCTTAGAGCCGCGACTTCTTTTTCCAAACCGAATAAAGAAAAAAACATCGGCATTGAAGATTTGATTATAGCAGAATTTACAATACAAACGAACAGACAATTCTTTATTTTGTCTGTCTTTTAATCCTAAAATATGGTTCTTTTTCGTGCATCCGTTTCTTGTTTTTTCTACACAGTTGGCACTCACCATCATGGGAAGATGCCCGTAAATAAGAAGCTCTGTCGAAAGCTCGGATTTATTTGCCCAAGAAGAAAAATCCTTATCCTCCCGGAAATTCAGCTCTATCGGGAAAGTCACGGTCTCTGCACTAAAATCCTTCCAAACCTCTAAAGCAGAGGCATTGTAGCTGTAAAGCGTATAATCAAAAACGGAGTGAAAGTTTTTTCTTTCCACTCTCTGTAAGACCGAAACCTGATCTAAGCTTCGAAATAAAAAGGCGGAAAAAAGAGAAGTTTCTTCATTTTCCGTAAGCCAAGAAAGGCAGGACTTTCCCGGGTCTTCCCGTCTTTCAATTCTTCGAAATCGAAGCGCAGCTTCTATCCCCCTTTCTTTTATTTTCTTGGCAAAGAGCCGGATTTCCTCCTCCGAAAAAGAAGCTTCATCCAAATAAATACGCTGAATATTCTTCACCTTGAGACATGCTTCCAGCTGCTCTTCTCTTTCAACGGATACCGTTAAACTCCCGATTTCTCGGATTTCGTCTAAATTTGGCAAGAATAGCCTCCCTTACTCTTTCACATCCCTCTCCTTAAAGGCATTTAAGGCGGAAAGGGGAATAAATACCTCTTCTTCTCCTGTAATACGCAAAGCTTTCGGATAAAAGCAGCTGTTTCCAAGCTTTAAGAGCTGCTTTTCCATTTCTTCCCGAGCTGTAGCTCTCAGCTTCGCTTTCTCCACGGGCTGCTCTCCAAAAACGCTGATTCGGATATCTTCCTGTTCCAAGGACAGCTCTAAAACCGCACCGCTTTCCACCTTAAGCTCCATAGATAGGGGAAGCTTTCTTTCCCGCTCTTCCATGGATTTTCTTATAAAGGCAGTAAGCTCTTCCTCTTCTTTACGAAAAGGACGGTCGGCGAGAGCAATCATGTCCTTTGCATTGTGCTGATGTAAATAGGAAGTCTCTCCCCCCCTGTCATACACCGCCTTTAAAAGCTGTTTGTCCTGTTCGGATACCGTATAGCTTTCCCCCCTTAATGCCAAATCAAGGTATTTTCGATAAACGGAAACCACGGTCGCCGTATACAGTTCCGACTTCATCCTTCCCTCAATTTTCAAAGAATAGGCACCGGCTTTTAAAATATCCTCTAAAGAATCCAGTGTATTCATATCCTTCATACTCAGGAAATTCCCCTTTTTCCCGCCTGTAGTATATGGCAGACGGCAGGTTCCCGCACATCTTCCTCTGTTTCCGGAACGGCCTCCCAGAAGAGAGGACATAAAGCAGGCACCGGAATAGCTGTAGCACATCGCGCCATGCACAAAAACTTCCAGCTCCGCTCCGGTAGACTCATAAATATCGAAAATATCCTTAAGAGACAGTTCTCTCGACAGTACAATTCTCTCCATACCAAAAGAAGAGAGGAGCGAAACCGCCTCTCTAGTGTTGGCTGTCATCTGGGTACTGGCATGCAGAGGCAAATCGGGATAAGCTTCCTTCAGAACTTTGGCTACACCGAGGTCCTGCACAATGACGGCATCCACTCCCGCTTCCACATAGGGATCCATGTATTCTAAAAGCTTTTCAAGCTCTCTCTCCTTAAACAGCGTATTCACCGTCATAAAAAGCTTCACCCCATAGAGATGGCAAAACTCGATTGCTAAGAGGAGTTCATCTTCTTCCGATACGGAGGACTTCGCAAAGGCTCTTGCCGAATATTTCTGTCCACCCATATAAACAGCATCGGCTCCGGCAAAAACCGCAGCCTTACAAACTGAAAGGGAACCGGCAGGTGCTAAAAGTTCCGCCCTGTACATCTCCCCCATTATTGCTCTCCTTTATTTCCTTCTGTCTCAAACAGTTTTTTCTGTGCTTTTTCTAGCTCCTGTAGAGCTCCGTCCAGCTTCATCTGTGACTTCACGAGATCATGCTTTAAGGAATAGATCTCCTTCTCCAGCTCTTCCTTTTCCTGCTCCGCTTTCTCCGTCTTAGCCTGCTCCTGAAAAAGGTCATCACAAATGTTGAGTTGCAAGAGAATGGAGCGAAGGTCCTCATCCAATAATCTGTAGTTTTTAAATTCCTTTTTAAAAGAAGTAATCTTTGCATTTAAATAATTGGAAACACTGACAAGATAAGCCTCCGACTCTGTTCCGCTTACCCTGACTATCTTTCCGTCAATGATTACATCTACTGTATTTTTTTATCTCCCATTGCTTCTCACCTTTTTCTCGATTATTGGACCAGACCTAAATGTCTGTATGCACTTTCTGTTGCGACTCTGCCTCTTTTTGTACGATCAATGAGGCCTTGCAGTAAAAGATAAGGCTCAATCATGTCTTCTACCGTTCCGCTGTCTTCTCCGAGACTGACTGCCAAAGTTTCAAGGCCTACGGGGCCACCGGAATATTTATCCACAATTGCCGTAAGATAGGCTCTGTCATTCTGATCGAGCCCCAGCTTATCGACATTCAGTAAATCCAGACTTTCCTCCGCCACTTCTTTGGTAATCACACCTTCGTACTTTACATCCGCAAAATCCCGGATTCTGCGAAGCAGACGATTGGCAAGTCGCGGTGTTCCTCTGGAACGCATGGCAATACTTTTTACCCGTCCTCTTCAATCGGAACGGAAAGTACCTTGGCACTGCGAAGCACAATTTTCGTGAGTTCTTCCTTCTTGTAAAATTCCAGCTTACTGATGATTCCGAAACGATCTCTTAAGGGTGCCGATAAAAGGGTCCGGCTCTTGTTGTTGCTCCGATTAAGGTAAAATGTGGCAGCTCCAAACGAAGGGAACGGGTACTGCTTTCCTTTCCAAGAAGGACATCGATTGCAAAATCCTCCATGGCAGGGTAAAGTACTTCCTCTACCTGACGATTCAATCTGTGAATCTCATCAACAAAGAGTACATCTCCTTCAGAAAGACTGTTTAAAATAGCCGCCATTTCTCCCGGTTTTTCAATCGCCGGTCCTGAAGTAATCTTACAATTTACGCCGAGCTCATTCGCAATAATATTGGAAATCGTCGTCTTTCCAAGTCCGGGAGGACCGTAAAAAAGGCAATGGTCCAGGCTTTGTTTTCTCTTTTTCGCCGCTTCGATATAAATCGAGAGCATTTCCTTCAGCTTTTTCCTGCCCTATATAGTCGGAAAGCATTTTGGGACGAATCTTCGGCTCATACACCAAATCTTCCCGGCTTTCCTCCGTCTGAATTAGTCTTCTTTCCATCCCCAATCCTTAAAAAGCGAGTTTCCGTAAAGCGGAGCGTAATATTTCCTCCGCATTCATCTCCTCTACATTCGGTAACTTAACGATGGCCGTCCTTGCCTCTCCCTGCTTATAGCCAAGAGAAAGTAAGGCCTCCATGGCTTCCTGCATGGCCTCACTAAAGCCTCCGGAAATGAGCGGCTCTTCGTTTTCCACTGCCCCCGGCAGCGCATCTTCTACCTGTAATTTATCCTTTAATTCGAGTATCAAACGTTCTGCAGACTTCTTTCCGAGACCCGGTGCCTTTTGAATACGCTTAGTATCCGCTGAAAGAATCAATGCAATCAACTCTTCTCTTCTAAAACAGGAGAGAATCCGAGAGCGGTCTTCGCACCGATTCCCGAAACGGAAATAAGTTGCATGAAAAAAATCTCTATCCTTCTCCGTAAAGAAACCGAACAAGTCCTGTCCGTCTTCCCTGAACTGAAAAAAATAGGTATGTAGAGAAGCTCTTCTCCAATGGGAGGGGCCTCGGAAAGCACGGAAATCGGCACTCTTACACCGTACCCCAAGCCCCCTGCCTCTATAATCAAACTATCCTCTTTTTTCTCTCTCAAAATCCCATGTACAAAACGAATCATGTATTCTCTTAGGCCCACTCAAAGTTTTCTTTTCCGGCAGCCGCTTCAAAGTGATACTTCACAAGTCCGGTATCAATGCCCTGGAACTCTCCCGCCTTGTACTCAAAGTGCACGGTATTTCCTTTTCCCTTGATATAGAAGGACTGTCTATTGAAGGCGGTCGGTGCCATAAGAGCGTACTCTACGCCGTCTTTAAACCACTGCGGTGCCTCTCCTTCGTAAGAGCAAACCTCGAAGTCATCCTTACTGTGATGCACGTTTCCCTGCTCTTCTCCATAGCCGATAGAAATCACACCGTATACCGTATGATTCGGGCACTCCTTCTTTACGGCATCTTTATTAAAGCTTGCGCCGACCCACCAGGTATTTAAACCGAGCTCCTGTGCATAGAGCATGATGTCTGCACTGCTGTAGCCGATTTTCTCTTCTACGCCTTCAGCGGGATCTGCAGCAAGAATAATGAAGTTCTTGGCATTCTTGGTGATCAGCTTATCGATTAACTCTTGAAAGGCAGTACCGTCTTCCACGCGAAGTACCAGATTTAAATGATGCTCTTTATTTAAAGCCTCAATTCTTTCATTCAGCTTTTTTACAATATCCTCCGGTAAAACAGTATCCTTATACTTTCTTACCATGTGTCTTTTCTCCATAGCCTCTCTGATTGTCATTGCTCTCCTCCTTAACATGTATGACTATATGTATTTTTTGAAAATAGATATCAACTTCATCAGTATAGCTTCTTTTTATCTTATTCGCTACCTCTTATTCATAGCTAAATGCATTATTCCTATCGAAGTTTCATTATGCACATTGAAATGGAATTCTTCTTAGCGAAGTACCATTATACACATAGTGAAGGAGAATTATTCATATCGAAGTGCCACAATCGGATCTTCTTTTGCCGCCTTATTGGCAGGATAAATTCCGAAGAATACTCCGACAATGGCGGAAAAGACAACTGCTATAATTACAATTCCGGGCTTTACCACTACGGTCAAATTAAAGGCCATAGCCCCAAGATGAACAAGCGTACTCGCAAGAATCACGCCGATAAGCCCTCCCAATGCGGAAAGCAATGCCGATTCCGTAAGGAACTGCACGAGAATATCCTCCCGGCTTGCACCGAGCGCCTTTCGGATACCGATTTCTCTCGTTCTTTCCGTAACCGTAACCAGCATGATATTCATAATACCGATACCGCCAACCAGAAGGGAAATCGCTGCAATGCCACCAATTGCCGCGGAGAGGCCGCCCATGACACCATCCACCTGTTTCATTTCATCCTGAACGGAAGAAATATACCAGTCCTCGGGTTTACGATTTTTCACACGGGAAAAATAATTCTTGATATCCGTATTCAAGCTATTCATTTCCTCTACTGTAAAAATTCTTTTTTTCCCATAATAGCGAATCATAGAGAAAGTATCTGCGGGTCCCGTAAGAATCGTCCATGGCACAAAGGCCTCTCCGTTTTTGTCCTGCGAGCCCATAAGCAGTTTTTCTATAGGACTCAAATCCTTTCGATAGACTGCGATAACGGAAAAAAATCCTGTACCTCTCCATGAAAGTCCGCTCGAAAATGCTTTCCTGTGGCATTTTTCGGTACCGAAAAAGCTTCAGTGCCGTGTTCTCGGAAATCATGACGACAGGCTTCCTCTCACTCACGTCCTTCTCCGAAAATGCCCTTCCGTTTAAAATTTTTAAAGGCTGAAAATCGGTAAAATTGTACTCCACACCGGAAAGTCCCACCTTCAATCGATTTCTTCCCACTTTGACATCAATGCTTTCATAGGGGCTATTATCCGCATAGTCGAGGCGACTGCCGAAAATCCTTTTAAAATTATTAAAATCATCCATAGTGAATTCATCACTCTCTCGCAAATCATTCCAATCCATAGAGGGATTAATCATGATAGCTACTGTGTCACACCGTAATTTTTATAAAGGTCTGAGAACATCTTCCGAATACTGTCTCCGATAGAAACGATGGAAATCACCGAACCGATTCCGATAATAATACCCAGCATCGTCAGGAATGAGCGCAGTTTATTGGCACGAAGAGACCCCAGTGCCATCTTTACATTCTCAAGAAACATGACTTTCTCCTTTATACATACCCTCGAAAAATACTCAAATCCCTAACCGGTGTCGGATTCTCATTTTTCTTATCGAAATGAGCTTTCCGTCCGAAAAAGCGAAGCATTCTGTCCGTATAAGTACGCAATATTTTTCCTCATGCGTAACCACGACAACGGTTGCTCCCGCCTTATGAAGGGCGGAGAACATTTCCATGATTTCCACGGAGCTTGCCGTATCCAGATTTCCGGTTGGCTCATCGGCAAGAATCAGGGGCGGCTCATTGGTAAGAGCTCTTGCAATGGCTACACGCTGCCTCTGTCCTCCGGACATTTCATTCGGCTGATGATGGATTCTTCCGCTAAGTCCCCTACCTTCTCCAGAAGCATTGCCGCTCTTTCACGCCGCGCCGCCGGAGACTTCTTATGCGCATAAATCATGGGGATTTCCACATTCTAAGAGCGCTCATGCGACTGATTAAGTTAAAACTTTGGAAGACAAATCCGATTTTCTCATTTCTAACCTTATTTAAGGTGTTCGGATCCATGGCTGCAACATCTTCTCCGTCCAGAAAATAGTTTCCGAGAGTCGGCTTGTCGAGACAGCCCAGTATATTCATGAGCGTTGATTTTCCGGATCCGGACTGTCCCATGATGCTACTAAACTCTCCTCTTTTTGATTTGCAGGTTTATTTTATTGAGTCCCAAGACCTTTACGGCTCCGGTATCATATATTTTCACTAAATCTCTTAATTCAATGAGTACATCATTCATTTTTTCATCCTAGTTTGATTTTACTACAACACCGCTTTCACTTGCACTGACACTTTCTCTGACACTGTCCTTCGGCATCTCGCTAACCGCTAATCCTTCAGTAAGACTTGCATCCGGAGCACTTACGAAATGGTCTCCCTCTTTAAAGGCAGCATCCTCCTTTAAAGGACTGACTTCAACGGAAACATCACTTTCCACACCTGGTTTTTACAGGGACAATATGAATCTTCCCGTCTTCCACAAAGTAAATCTGACTGTTTCCGTCTTCTCCCGTTGTCACAGCGGAAAGCGGAACCACAAAGACATTCTTGGCCTCGGAAAGCACGATATCCGCCTTAGCGGTAATCCCGGACAGGAGTCCCTTCTTATCCCCGTCTATTTTAATCTTAATCGGAATGACTCTTTCAGCTGTATTCCCCCCCTTGGCCTCTCCTGTCGGAGAAATGGAAGAAACCTCTCCCTCGAGCTTATCCTCTCCTAAGATATCCGCACTGATGATAGCCTTCTGTCCAAGACTTAATTTCCCGATGGAATACTCGGAAACGCTGATGGAAAGTTCCAGCTGATCCAGATTTTCCACCGTAAACATCGGCTTTCCGTCCAGTAAGTTATCTGCAAACTGTCCTACCTGCACATTTACTCTGGTAATTGTTCCGGAAATGGGTGCTTTAATCTCAGCGGAATCTACAGCACTCTGTGCCTTCTTTAAACCTTCTTCCGCGCTCTTAATCTGCAAATCATAACTCTCGGAAACCTGCACATTGCCTCCGCTTACCTTGAAGCTTCCGAGGCTTGCCTTCGCATCCTTTAAGGCACTTTCCGCCTGCTCATATTCGCTTTGGGAAATATCACCGCTCTCCAAAAGGCTGCTCTTTCTCTGGAAATCGAGAAGCGCATTGTTATAGGCAGTCTGCACTTTGGCATACTCTGCCTTGGCGTTTTTCTGTGCATCTTCCTTATTAGCCTTTGCAAGATCAACCTGCGTCTTAGCCGCCTCCAAAGCTTCCTCCACATCTTTGGTATCGAGCTTTGCAATGAGCTGGCCTTCCGTGACCTTGTCTCCTTCCTTTACGAGAATTCCCTTTACCTTGGCATGGAGTGCCGAAGTAACATGTTGAGACTGGGTACCGGAAACGGGACCGGATACGCTGAGCTTTTCCTGAATATCCGCTTTGGAAAGGCTCTCCGTATTGACAAGCATCCCTGTAGCCTTACCCGGGAACAATAAATTTTTCAAAATAAAAAGAACAAAAAGAAGGAGAAGCCCGAGGAATATCCACTTCTTCTTTCCTTTTTTCTTCTTCGGCTTTTTCGTTCAGAAGCTTCTCTACCTTTTCTGAGATATCTCCTCCTGCTTTTTCTTCTTCCTTCATTTTTCTTCTCCTTAAACTTAAAAATTCAAATATTCTTGTGATAAACTATGCTTGCCTATTATAAAACAAAAAAACAGAAAATAAATGTGAAAATATAAAAAAATATTTTTTTAATATCTTGCATTTTGGGGAGGACAGATGGAAATCATTCGAAAAGATTTAGCTTATACGGAAGATAGGGCTACGTTGGAAGCCGTCCTCACTTCCGTTTTTCAAGAATATCTCCTTGGAAGACACCCTGCTCTATGATATTGAAACGACAGGGCTTAATCCGAAGTCTTCTCAGCTATATCTCCTTGGTATACTACTTTTTACATAAAGAAAATAGTGAATTCATACAGTATTTTTGCCGAAAGCGTCCGTGACGAAGAGGAAATTTCTGGAACAGTTTTTTTCAGCTTTGTCAAACAAAGAAAGTTCTTATCAGTTTTAATGGAGAGGGCTTTGATAACCGTTTTATTGAGTGCTAGCTAAGTCCTATGGAAAGCTTCCTCTTCACCTCTATTTAAAACAGCTTGATTTATTTAAACTGATTCGTAAAAGAAAAAAATTTTTACGGATTGGAAAGTTGTTCTCTTAAATCCTGTGAACGGTTTTTTAGGCATTTATCGTGAAGACCGGTGTAGCGGAGGCGAGCTGATTTCCGTATACCGGGAATATTTACAGGATAAAGACAGCAAAAAAAAGAATTCGTTGCTCCTTCATAATCGGGAGGATATTCAAAACCTTCCGGATCTCTTCTCCTTTTAGCTTATGAAAATATCTTTCAGGGGAATATCAAATTCCAAACGGCAGAGTTCTTGGAAAGCGAGGAAATAAAAAAACTTTGCCTGCAGTATTATCTTCCCTCTCCTGTTCCCGTCCCTCTTACTCTTGCTCCGAAAAACTATCTTTTAGAAATAAAAGACAAGTCGCTTATTCTTACTGTTCCTCTCTATCAGGGAGAACTTTGCTATTTTTTTAAAGACTATAAAGACTACGAATTTATTCCCCTCGGAAGACCGTGTAGTACACAAGTCCTTAGCCTCCATGTACCCGAAGGAAATGCGGGAGAAGTCCAAGACTTCAACCGCCTATCAAAAAATGAAGCCTCTTTTCTTCCGGTATTTCAGGAAGGAGAGAAAGTCTTCAAAAAAACGTATCAGGATAAAAACTGCTTTATTCCTTTTAAGGAAAATACTTTTTGAGAGTATAAATCCGGTGGAATACCTGCTTAGCTTTCTAAAAATACATTTTTTAATTTATAAGAATATGGCTATGTTTTCGCTACTTTATATCCCTTTTCTATTTTCGCTACTTTTTCTCCAGCCTTTCATTCACAAAAGCAATGAGACCTCCCTTATCGATCATATCCTGTAAAAAGGGCGGAAAGACTGCCATATCGTAGCTTTTACCGCTACTGATATCCCGAATTCTCCCGGCGGAAAAATCCACTTCTACTTCGTCTCCCTCTTTGATTTCCTTTGCCGCATCCGGGGATTCCACAATGGCAAGACCGATGTTTATGGCATTTCGGAAAAAAATTCTCGCAAAGCTCTCTGCAATAATACAGGAAACGCCGGAGTCCTTTAATACCTGCGGAGCATGCTCCCTGGAGGAACCGCAACCGAAGTTCTTTCCGGCAATCAGTATATCGCCCTTTTTTTCATCTTTTTATGGAAGTCCCTATCGATATCCTCCATCGCATGTGTCGCCAGAAGACTTCGGTCCTGAATCGCCAGGTAACGTGCCGGAATAATCACATCCGTATCGACATTGTCCCCATATTTTATACAATTGCCCTTGCATTTTCCATACCGTTTCCTCTCCTATTTCCCTTGCTAATTTTTCTTCGCTATCCATTTTCATTCTTAAAACAAGATGTCTCAGGCTTCGCCTTTAGCCACTTGTTAAGAATAAAAACAGTTTTTTTCTCCACTAATGATTTCCATTTCTCAAAATTCGTTTTTTTCTTCGCTATAGATTTCTATTTTTTTGAAATAGTCCATATCCTTTTCGCTAAATTCTTTATTGATTCCTGTTAAAGACGGTCTTTCCTTACAGCCCCAGCTCTTTTTGGTCCTGCGATATAGCCTAAAACTGCCGATGCCGCTGCAACCTCCGGAGAAGCCAGATAGATTTCCGAGCTTGCGTCACCCATTCTTCCTACGAAATTACGATTGGTGGTGGAAACGCATCTTTCATGCGGTGCCAAAATCCCCATATAGCCGCCAAGGCAAGGTCCCGCAAGTCGGGGTACTGACTACTGCCCCCAGCCTCGATTAAGTCCTTGATATAGCCCTTTTCCATCGCTTCCAGATAAATCTTTTGCGTTGCAGGAATGACAATACAGCGGACATTTTTCCGCAACGTGACGTACTCTCAAAAGCTCCGCGGAGACGGCTATATCCGATAAACGACCGTTTGTGCAAGAGCCGATAACAACCTGATCAATTGGAATCTTATCAAAAGTCCCTGATTTCATGCGTATTTTTCCGGCAAATGCGGAAAAAGCCACTGTAGACTGCAGTGTAGAGGTTTATCTCTATCACTCTCTCATACTAGCATCCGAATCCGCTTCGTAAACGGTATAGGGCTTATTTCCATGTGCTTTCATGTACTCTATTGTTTTTCTCGTCAACCGGGAAAAATGCCGTTCTTTCCGCCCGCTTCAATCGCCATATTGCAAATGGCAAAGCGGTCGTCCATGGAAAGGGAAGAAACGCCTTCCCCGCTAAATTCGATAGACTCGTAAAGTGCGCCGTCCACTCCGATTTTTTCCAATCAGGTGCAAAAATCACATCCTTACCGCTGACATACTTTTGCAGCTTTCCTTTTAAGATGACCTGAATTGCGTTCGGCACCTTAAACCAAAAGCTCCCCTGTAGCCATAGCGGCAGCCATATCCGTAGATCCCACGCCGGTAGAAAAAGGCCCCCAGTGCCCCGTAAGTACAGGTGTGAGAATCCGCGCCGACAGAAAGCTCTCCGTACCGTAATCAGTCCCTTCTCCGGGATAAGAGCATGCTCAATTCCCATATTTCCCCACATCATAATAATGCTTTTCAAACCGTTTTTCTTTTGCGTAATTTCGACAAATCTGAGTGCACTTTGCGGAAGTAATATCCTTGTTCGGCACAAAATGGTCCATGACGAAAACGACCTTTTTCTTCATCGAAGACACCCTTCCCTGAATCTTCTCCCTGCTCCCCGAATCGCAACCGGAGTCGTGATGTCATTTCCATGAACCAAATCCACCTTTGCAAGAATCAGTTGACCGCTTTCCACCTTCTCCAGTCCTGCGTGCTTTGCCAAAAATCTTTTGGCTCATCGTCATTCCCATCGTACTCTCCTTTATCTTCCGCATTTTTCAGAAAATACAGCTCACAACTACTCCGAAAAATGTTTTCTCTTCTTCCTTTTTCTTCTTTGAACAAGATATACTGCGTAACGTCCATAATATATTCATTTCAAACGAGATATCGCACGCTTTTGCACGATACTCGTTATGAATTTTAGAAAGCATTTAGATTGCTTTCTTTACATACTAGCAAAAAGTCTTGCTATAATTAAAATACATTTTTAGATGTTTATTATTCCTCAAAGTTATTTCTATAAATAAGATATCTGAAATTTTCACGTATTGCGAGAAAATACATGAGAAAAACCCGTAGAAGATTCTATTTATAACTTTACAAAAAGAGGAATGCAAATATTTATCTGAAATCCATTTTCAAAAGGATCATTTCTAAACAAAGGAGTTATATGGAGCAAAAATTTATCAACCTATCGTATTTTTTGAAGTCGTAAGCAAGGGAACATCTCAAAGGCTGCAGAATCCTCTATATATCTCAACCTGCAATCTCCAAAACCATCGTGCGTCTGGAAGATAATCTGAATGTAAAACTCTTCAAGAGAAATTCCAGAGGTGTAAGTCTCACCGAAGAAGGAGAGGTTTTATTTCGTCACGTTCAGGAAGCCATTCATCATATTGAAGAAGCGGAAAATGCTCTGCAAAAAATGAAGGACTATCATATCGGACATCTTGACATCGGTGCTAGTACAACACTATGTCGTTATATCCTGCTTCCTTACTTGAAGAAGTTCATGGAAGAATTTCCGAATATTCAAATCAATTTAAAAAATCAAGATAGTGCAAAAAATATCCAGGTTTTGGAGGCGCAAGACATTGACATTGCACTGGTTGCCATTCCGAAGCACCTAAGTCCCAATCAAAAAGTTATTTTAGAGCAGGAGGTGGAGGATATTTTTGTTGCATCCCCTAAGTATATCGAGAATCTAAAAGCCCTTCACGGAAATAACTTTTCTCTTTTTCAAAATGCCACGGTGATGCTTATGGACGATAAAAATGTTTCCAGACACTACATCGATATGTATATCCGTGAAAATCAATTGGATTTTAAGCAGGTAATTGCCTTAAACACCATGGATTTACTGATAGATTTCGCAAAGATTGATATGGGAATTTCCTGTGTTATCCGTTCCTTTGTGGAAAAAGATTTGGAAAATGGAAGTCTCGTGCAGATAGATATTGCTCCACCTATCCCTAGGAGAAAAATCGGCTTTATGTACCATGCCAATAACTGCTCAAAGTCTTTAGAGAGCTTTCTTTCCTTCTTGGAAAAAGAAAAGGATTAAGGATAATAAAGGGTAGTTTCATATAGAATCAAAATTACTATCGAGAAATATTCAAGTTAATGCTGCATTTTTACAATTCAAAAACAATATAATTTTAATTTCAAAACAGCAAAAACTTGGATTGAACTCTCTCTCTAAACTCGCTAGAATAGTAAGGTCTTTTTCTTAGCAATTCGTATCAAATATGTAAATAGCTTAAGAATTAGATATAATACTCGAAAAAGGCACTTATCTTTTTAAAAAAATTTATGGATAGAAAGAAAGGATAAATATATGGCAGAACAAAATAACAGCTCCTGTTCCTCTCACTGCGGCTCCTGCTCCGCAAATTGCTCTAGTAGAACTGCGGGAATCGAAAAGCTTCCCTTAGCGGAAGGCTCTTCCGTAAAGAAGGTCATCGGCATCGTATCCGGCAAGGGCGGCGTAGGTAAGTCTACCGTCTGCTCTCTTCTTGCTTCCGCAATGAACAAGGAGGGTTTCCATGTCGGTATTTTGGATGCGGATATTACCGGTCCTTCCATTCCGAAAGCATTCGGTCTCCTGCATGACGGTGTAGCCTTAAGTGAGGACGGAAAGTCCATGGTACCGGAAACCAGTAATGGCGGTGTGGAAATCATTTCCACCAATCTTCTTTTGGAAAATGAAACCGATCCCGTAATATGGCGAGGTTCCATGATTGCCAATGCAGTAAAGCAATTCTGGCAGGAGGTCGAATGGAGGGAAATTGACTATCTCTTTGTAGATATGCCTCCCGGAACAGGCGATGTACCTCTTACCGTATTTCAGTCTCTTCCGATTGACGGCGTAATCATTGTAACTTCTCCTCAGGACTTGGTATCCATGATTGTGGAAAAGGCAGTTCGTATGGCAGAGAAAATGCATGTTCCCATTCTCGGTATTGTAGAAAATATGTCTTATCTCCTCTGTCCGCACTGTAATGAGAAAATCAATGTCTTTGGAGAAAGCCATATTGATGAGCTTTGTCAGAAGGAAGGCTTGGAGCTTCTTGCAAAGCTTCCCATCGATCCGCAAAACGCTTCTTTTATGGATGCCGGTGCTGTGGAAGCCATTGATACGAAGGAAAGCCTGAAGGATGCCGTAGCTTGCTTAAAAAGGCTTATTAAGGACTAATCTTTCACTATGTCAGAGCAAACGAGATGTCTCACACTTAACATACCTTACTGACGATGATGAATCAGAGCTAACATTTTTCAAATGTCAGCTCCGATACTGACTAAAGTCCATTAATATAAAAAGCTGTAGTGATTTCGCCTACAGCTTTTTTTATAACCTTTTAGAACAAAGATTCCGGAACGCTTGTTCCTCTCCCAGACCTGTAGAAATTGCTTCTAACACAGCCTTTAAAGCATCTTCTTCATCAACACCGTTGCATTCCACTCTCACCGTACTCCCCTTCTTTACTCCGGCAGCCATGACATTTAAAACAGACTTTCCAATAATCTTTCTTTCTCCATAATAGAGTATGATTTCACTCTTAAAGCGAATACAGGTCTGTGTTAAAACACCTGCGGGACGAAGATGCAGCCCGGACTCATTGATAATTTTCACTTCTGCACTTACCATATTTCCCCCTTTTTTTCGTACTCTGAACTATTCTATACTCATTCCTATTCTCTTGATCCTACGTTTTTATACTTTCGTATTTCAAGAATTTACTGAATACTCTCTTTTTCCCTGTTTCTGCGAAGACTCTCCGCCTTGGAAAATTCGCAACCGCAGTAGTCCTGTCTGTAAAGCTCATATTGCTTCGAAAGTTCAACCGAACGCAGGTAGCGTCCTTTCTTTTTAAAGTCGGATGGCAGGAAGGAAATACCGTAATTTTTCCCAATTTCCATTCCCAGCTTATTGAGCCTTTCTGCATCCTTTAAAGGAGAAATACTTAAGCTGGTACAGTAATAATCAAAGGGATTTTCCGGATTTTCCTTATTCCATCGCGAAGCGAAAGCTGCAGTTTCCTCCAAACGAAGCTGAAAACAGGCTGTACATCTCTCGCCTCTCTCCGGTTCCTTTTCCAGTCCTTTGGCAATGTCTAAAAACTCCCTATGTATATAGCTGGTCACGATACAGTGAATGGGAAGTCCCATTTCCTTTACCAATCTTTTACACTCATCTGCTCGACGTTGAAATTCCGTCTCACTTTCAATGTTTGGATTGTAAAAAAACAAAGTAATATCAAAAAAATCTACAAGGGACTCCAGCACAGCCGTAGAACAGGGAGCACAACAGGCATGAAGTAAGAGCTTCGGCTTAGAGCTTCCACTATTCTCCCTTATGACCGCTTCCATCAGGAGCTCATAATTCTTTTTACCACTCATAAATATCTTACTGCAGGAAATCTCGTATACGCTTGGAACGAACCGGATTTCTAAGCTTTCTAGACTTTGCTTCAATCTGACGAATACGCTCACGCGTTACATTAAATTCTCTTCCCACTTCTTCGAGAGTTCTCGGATGTCCGTCCTCTAATCCGAAACGAAGAACAATAACCTGTCTTTCTCTTTCCTTTAAATCGTCCAAAAGGCTGTCAATATGCTCTCTTAACATAACGGATTCCACATTTCCCTCCGGAGATAAAACATTGGCATCCGCCACAAAAATCTCCTAAGTTGGAATCATCTTCCTCTCCGATTGGGGTTTCCAAAGATGCCGGTTCTCTTGCAATCTGCATGATTTCCTGCACCTTTTCCTCTGTCATATCAAGATGCTCTGCAAGCTCCTTTACTGAAGGCTCGTAGCCAAGCTCCAGCGTTAACTTTCTCTGCATCTTGGACATCTTGTTGATGGTTTCTACCATATGTACCGGCACACGGATAGTTCTTGCCTGATCGGCTAAAAGCACGTGTTACGGATTGACGAATCCACCAAGTTGCATAGGTGGAAAGCTTGAATCCCTTCTCCGGATCAAACTTTTCTACGCCTTTAATGAGACCCAAGTTTCCTTCCCGGACTAAATCCAAGAAGCTCATGCCTCGCCCTGTATAGCGTTTAGCAATGGAAACAACAAGACGGAGATTGGCTTCAATCAGTCTCTGCTTGGCATACTCGTCTCCTTCCTGCTTCTTCATAGCAAGAGAATATTCTTCTTCCGCTGTAAGAAGGGGACAGTACCAATTTCCTTAAGATACATGCGAACAGGATCTTCCGTTCCGATTCCTTCCAGAAGATCAACCGCATCTAAATCAATATCCTCGCCATCCTCTTCCTTAGAAAAGTCTTCGTCTTCAAGGGCAAGAAGCTCATCCTCCGTATCTTCCTTCTCCACGCCTTTTTCCAATTTCTTTAGGGCGTCCTCATCAACAGTAGGAATTACTTCGAGACCTTTATTTTCCAAAAGAAGTAGAAAACTCTCCATCTGTTCTTCCGTGAGAGACAGGTCTTTTACCATGTCCTGAACCTCACCCATATCGATGGAGTTCTTGTTCCCCTTCGCTTTACTCATTAATGTTTCGATGATTTTTTCTAATTCTTCTCTATCCAAGTTAAATTCCTTTCTTTAGGACTAAGTCCAAAGGCTGATGCCGGAAACAACACTGAGCACCAATAAAGCAAAACACAATGCCAGTTGAAAATATTTTTCTTTTCCTTCTTCCGCTCTTCTTTGCATAAAATTAACACTTCGTAAAACAAAGGCAAAGAAAAAGATAAAAGGAAAAAGCACCTTGTTTTCATCCGGATTACTAAGCGCCATCACAGCCATAATAAAAATCAGCAAAGCGATAACACCGTACAAAATATCTAAATTATGGCTGGGAATCTTCCCGCGAGACTTGCCATTCATCAACAATTCCTCCCGGAAAATAGCTTCTCTATCCCCTTTGCTCTTTGTCTATACACTTCGTACATTACAATACTCCCTGCTGTAGCAACGTTTAAAGACTCAATACTTCCCATCATCGGAATCCGAATTTTTCATCCGCTAAACGGCTCAGTTCATCACTTAGACCGTTTCCCTCATTTCCTAACATAAAGGCGGAGGAAGAAGAAAAATCACTCTCGTAAAAGTATTCCCTTCCCGCAAGATGCATAGCATAAAATGTAACGCCTTTTTTCTTCAGCTCTTCTACCGTGGATAAAAGATTCCCAATGCTAAATGGAACACGGAAAAGAGAACCCATGGTGGAGCGCAAAAAACCTTCGGACTGAAAAAGATCTGTACAGTTCCTGCTCAGGAAAAATATGAGAAACGCCCGCAGCCTCTGCTGTTCTAAATATGGTCCCAAGATTTCCGGGATCCCTGTATATCCTCAAGTAAAAGAAAAATCTCCCTCCGCCTTCTTTTTCCGTCAGGATCTTCAGCTTTGCCACAATCCCCTGCTGACTTTCCGTATTGGAAATACTCTCCATAGCTCGCTTACTCAGTAAAATGATCCGCTCATCCTCTTTGGAAAAGTCCATGCGGAAGTTCTCCGCGATAATCTTCCCCCTAAAAATATCTGTACAAAGAGAAGAAAGAGGCAAATCCCTTAATAAGCGTTCTCCCTCTCCAACAAAATATCCTTCCTCTCTTCTTTTTGGCCTTCTTGCCAAGCTCTCGAATCTCTTTAAGCAATGCATTTGCAGGTGAATCAATTCTTCGCATCCCCTACCTGTCTTTCTGATAAGCCATAGGTGTATCGCAGACCCTACCCACAATACTACTTTGAATTAAGAGTATAACAAAGTTTCTTTTTCTTCGTCTATAAGCTGGATTCAATTTCTTCCAACTCTTTCAGCCATATTTGAGAGGATGCATCACTGTACTACGTAAGTCTCCGCGGGAGAAAGACCGATTCTTCCCACCTTTGGGCCATCCGGTGTACAGGAACGTTTAAACTGTTGTGCAAAAAATCTTTTATAGAATATTTTCAAGCAATTCAAAATCTGCACCGGAGTATATGCTATTTCCTCAGCATCCCTACTATAATACTTCAGGTTTTCCTTTGAAAATGCATGACAGGCAAGGAAAAAGACTTTTTTTGCCGAAAAGCCGTAGCGAAGATGCATATAGAGGAAGAAATCATGTAATGCATAGGGTCCCAATATTTCCTCCGTCTTTTGCTGAATTTCCCCTTTTTCATTAGGAGGCATAAGCTCCGGACTAACCGGTACATGAATAATCTTCTCCACTGTTTTCTTAAGCTCTTCTACCTGCTCCTTTTCCTTTTTATCCTTGGAGGCATCCTCCAAGTCCTTTACAAAGCTATGCAATATAAGCGGTATAGCAGTTTTTGGTACATCACAGTTCACACTATACATAGACATGTGGTCTCCATTATAAGTGGAAAAACCTAAAGCAGACTCCGATAAATCTCCTGTCCCGATTAAAAGTGCCCCCTCCTTATTTGCAAGATCCATCAGAATCTGTGTACGCTCCCTGGCTTGCGCATTCTCATAAACTACATCTCTTTTATTTTTCATCATAAGAGATGTCCTTAAAATGCTGTAAAACCGCATCATGAATAGGAATCTCCCGCATATCGGTACCGAGAATCCTTGCCGATTCCAAAGCATTACTATGCGTAATTTCACTTGTTCCGAAAGACGGCATAGTTACAGCAATAATGTTCTTTAAATCATATCCCAAAAGCTGAAAACATTTTACAGCAACAAAAAGCGCCAAAAGTGGAATCCAAACCTCCGCTAAGTCCCAAAAATTACCTTTTTAGCTCCAATATGTTGAAGTCTTTTCTTTAGACCATGCGCCTGAATACTGAGAATTTCCTCTCCACGTTCAAAGTCCTTGGAACTATCCACCGGAAGAAAAGGCATCGGATTGATAAATCGCTTTAAGATCAGTCTCTTTTCTTTCTTGCACGATTCCACTTCCTCAGCACCAGCCTTCTCGCCAGTTAAACCTCTCCTTGTTCCCGCTTTTCGTTCAACCTCGTCAAGTTGCTTTACGGAAATACCCTGTGCAAGATAATCTGCTTTTAAACAAGGTAAAGGAACCTGACAGCATTTTCCTCCACGGTTTCAAAGGTGTTTTTGCTTGATTCTCTCTCTCCATAAAACGGATAAATCAATCTCCCCAAAAGTCATCCCCTCATAAAAGCGTGGAGATTCCGCAAGAATTTTTTCCATTCTCTGCAACCATGCTGTGAGCAGAAAAAAACCATATCCTGCGTAGATTCGGACGGTCCCGCGCTGGTATAGACATAGGCATTATGCAAACAACCGCTGGAATGCTGCACAAGAGCTCTTCTGCTGTCATAATAAGTGCATCGGAAGCCGTAGTATTGGCAATAACTGTTGCCCCCATCAGGCAATGCGTAACAGAGGAGGATTCGGTACCCAAAGATCTTCGCAGATTTCCACCGCAAGGCGGAAGCGTTCGTCATGATCTGCAATAAAGTGTAGGTGCATTCCGAACGGAATATCTCCATCCTTTCTAAAAAAATCCTGAATCCACTCCACTTCCTCTCTTCCTTCTTGGAAATAACGCTCCTCATAAAACTCACTATGATTCGGAAGATGTCTTTTTCGGCACAATTCCCCAGAATCATACCTCCCTACATAACTACTGCCGTATTAAACAGCTTTCCTTTATGAACCAGCGGATATCCGATGACAAAGAGCACAGGACTTTTTCTTCGTTTTCACGGAAAATATTTTTTAAAGCCTTTTTACAGTACTCTTGCAGACTTTTTCCTGCAGAAGCAAATCATTTGCAGTATAGCCGGAGACGGAAAGCTCCGGATATACCAAAAGAGAGACAGCTTCCTTTTTCCGCCTCCTTAGCCCATTTCAGCATCTCCTCCACATTATAAAACGGATCTGCTACCTTTACATTCGGACTCACTGCCGCTACTCTTACGAAATCCTTCATTCTTTGCTCCTACTCTTCTTATATTTGCATATTCTAATACTTATCTTTTTATGCTTTTTCTTTTTGTATATTCATTACCGGATCCACTTTTCACGAGAATAAAGGCGCATTTCTTTTTACAAGTTTCTCCGGGCAATCTAAAATATATACGTACTTCTTCCCTTCTTTTTGTATCAGGTAAAAGTAATGCGGATTCTCTCCAAGACCTGCAAAATCAGAAACAAGTGAACCGCTTCTTTGGTACTGCTCTTTCAAGTCTTCCCTAAAGGGGCGAATCTCCAAAACTTCTTCTTTACTGCATTGAATCAAGTTTTTTCTGCTCGTCTTGTGGTAGACCACATCAATACTCAAGTCTCCCGCCATATAAAGGTACTCATATTCTTTATCGCTTCTTATCCGTATATAATACGATATAGGAAGTAAAAACAAAGAATATAATGGGAAGAGACAATAAAGAAAGAATAAACATGAAAAGAAAGGGGAGAGCTATTGCCACTCCCCTTTCCATGTATTCTTTCGTTCCTCTTTTTCCCTTGACCAGATGCTCGATATAGTTCTCCATGGGAAAATCTCCTTCTATTGTGCGAACGAAAAGCTTTATTTACATCATTCCGCCCATTCCGCCCGGAACTTGAGGCATAGGCGGCTGCGGCTCCTTGATGTCCGCTACTACCGACTCGGTAGTAAGGAGAGATGCGGCAACCGAAGCGGCATTCTGTAAAGCCGTTCTGGCAACCTTGGCCGGGTCAATGATACCGGCATCCATCATGTTAACATACTCTTCCTTATAGGCATCAAAACCGAAGTTCTGCTTGCTTTCCTTGACTTTGTTTACAATTACGGCACCTTCCAATCCGGCATTGTAAGCAATGGTATACATCGGTGCTTCCAGAGCCTTTAAGACAATCTTTGCACCAGTCTTCTCATCTCCGTCAAGCTTCTCTACTACCTTCTCTACAGCAGCCTGCGCATGAATATAAGCAGATCCGCCACCTGCGATAACGCCCTCTTCCACAGCAGCACGAGTAGCATTCAAAGCATCTTCCATACGAAGCTTTGCTTCCTTCATCTCCGTCTCTGTTGCTGCTCCTACACGGATTACGGCAACACCGCCGGAAAGCTTAGCGAGTCTTTCCTGTAACTTTTCTTTATCGAAGTCGGAAGTAGTTGTCTCAATCTGTCCTCTAATCTGGGCAATTCGATCGTTAATCTCCTTCTTCTTTCCTAAGCCCTCTACAAGAGTGGTCTTTTCCTTACTTACCTTAACAGACTTAGCTCTACCGCATTGCTCAATCGTAGCATCCTTTAAGTCTAAGCCAAGTTCCTCGGAGATCACCTCACCGCCGGTTAAGATGGCAATGTCTTTCAGCATTTCCTTTCTTCTGTCGCCATATCCCGGAGCCTTCACAGCAACTACGTTGAAGGTACCTCTTAACTTATTGACAATCAAGGTGGTTAATGCCTCGCCCTCAATATCTTCCGCAATAATCAGAAGTTTTGCACCGGTCTTAACGACCTGCTCAAGAAGCGGAAGAATATCCTGAATGTTGGAAATCTTCTTATCGGTAATCAGAATATACGGATCGTCCAGATTGGCTTCCATCTTTTCCATATCGGTGCTCATGTATGCACTGATATAGCCGCGGTCAAATTCCATACCTTCTACAAGGTCCAGCTCGGTCTGCATGGTCTTGGACTCTTCAATGGTAATTACGCCGTCCTTCGATACCTTCTCCATAGCATCGGCAACCATCTCTCCACAGCACTATCTCCTGCAGAAATGCCGGCAACCTTCGCAATCTGGTCCTTCCCCTTTACCTTGGAGCTCTGCTTCTGAATGCTTTCAACAGCAGCAAGAACCGCCTTCTTAATTCCCTTTCTTAAAACGATGGGATTAGCTCCTGCTTCAAGATTCTTCAACCTTCACTAACAATAGCTTGTGCAAGAACTGTTGCAGTAGTCGTTCCGTCACCGGCTACATCATTGGTCTTGGATGCCACTTCACGAACCAGTTGTGCTCCCATATTCTCATACGGATCCTTTTAATTCAATTTCCTTTGCAATGGAAACACCGTCGTTTGTGATAAGCGGTGAACCGAAGGACTTGTCAAGAACCACATTTCTTCCCTTTGGGTCCCAAAGTTACTTTCACGGTATTGGCAACGGCATCCACACCGGCAGCCAAAGCCTTTCTAGCCTCTACTCCATATTTAATTTCCTTAGCCATATAAACCTCCTTGTGCGGAATAATCCTCCGCTAATCTTCTTGCTTTCGTTTTTATACAAATTTCTCATTTATACAATTTCAAACATCAAAGTCCGTAAATCCATTCTTAAAATCAACCGTCATAGTTACTCTACAATAGCCAAAATATCACTTTTGCTTTTACTACGGTATACTTCTTACCTTCAAGCTCTACCTCTGTACCTGCATAACGGGAGAACAAAACATGCTGCCCCTTCTTTACCTGCATTGTAATATCCTTACCGTCTACTACGCCACCGGGTCCTACAGCAACCACAACAGCCTGTCCCGGCTTTTCCTTGTCATCCTGTCCGGGAAGGACAATACCGCTCTTCGTGGTTTCTTCCATCTTTTCCTTCTCTAAAACAACTTTATCAAATAATGGAACTAATTTCATTGCTTACCTCCTTGCTAATCTGCATCCTCTGCAATCACGTATAAATCTTAACAACAATTGAAATTATAATGTCAGCTATTAGCAGTGTCAAGTATTGAGTGCTAAAATATCCTGTGAAGTTTTCGTGAACAATGAATGGAATAAGTCACGTTGTTTTTATTAAAAATAATAAAATTTTGATAAAAAGCAAAATTATTTTTCTTGTAAATTTATTGTTTTTGTATAATCATAAATGGAACTAGCAAGTTTCCTCGTAACATTTAGAAAAAGTTGCAAAAATCATTTGGAGGTTCGTTTTATGAAGAAGAAAATTCTTGTTGCCGGATTAATCGCTATGCTTTCTACAGCATCCGTAATGCCAGTTTTTGCTAGAGAGGTGCTATAGCTGGGAGGTTCCAGTACAAATGCAGCTGAAACTGATGGACATTGGGTAGCAAACAGAGACGGCTCTTGGTCTTTTGTAAGCAACCAAAACGAGTGCTCCCATTAAGGGTTGGATTGTTAACCAGCACCAGTGGTACTTTATCGGTGATAACGGTCGTATGGTAACCGGTTGGCAGTTCCTGAACAAGTGTTGGTACTATTTCTCTGCACAGAAAATGGAAAACCAGCCTGTAGGATCTCTTTATGTTAATAAGGTTACTCTGACGGATATCGTGTTGATTCCAACGGAATCTGGATTAGCTAATCAATCTATAGTAAAGATAGAAACCGAGCTGCATGTCAGCTCGGTTTTTTGCATCTTTCAATATTTTAGATTGTAAGTCCAAAAACTAAATATTTCTCTAATTTAGAAACTATTTAGCAAGCAAAATCTTTAATCTCTCCATCGCTTCTTTTGTTTTTTCCTGCGTAGAAAAAGCAGTCAAACGGAAATATCCTCTCCCGCTTCCCCTGAATCCAACTCCCGGAGTTCCTACTACATAGATTTCCTCCAGAAGCTTATCAAAGAAATCCCAAGAACGAAGACCATTCGGACACTTCATCCAAACATAGGGAGAATTCTTTCCTCCGGTATAGTAGATTCCCAACTCGTCGAGCGTTTTCATAATCATCTTGGCATTTTCTTTGTAATAGTTGATATTCTCGTCTATCTCTTTTGCACCGTGCTCCGTAAAGACCGCAGCAGCAGCCTTTTGCACAATATAAGAAACACCATTGAACTTTGTAGTCTGCCTCCTCAACCACATCTTTCTAAGAGACTGTCCTTCAAAAACAAGACTATCCGGTACAACGGTATATCCGCATCTTGTCCCGGTAAAGCCTGCCTTCTTGGAGAAGGAACAGAACTCAATAGCACAATTCTTAGCCTCGGGAATCTCATAGATAGAATGGGGTAAATCCCCTTCCACAAAGCATTCATAAGCTGCATCAAAAAGAATTACCGCATTTTTCTCCTTAGCATAGTTCACCCAAGCCGTAAGTCCTGTACGGTCATATACGGCACCTGTCGGATTATTCGGAGAACAAAGGTAAATCAAATCCGCCTTTACGGAAGGATCCGGCATGGGTAAAAATCCATTTTCTTCTCCTGCACGTGCATAAAGAAGCTGATTTCCCTGCATGATATTTGTATCAACATATACAGGATAAACCGGATCAGTAACCAAAGCAGTAATTCCTCTGTCAAAAAGGTCCAGTATATTCCCAAGGTCAGACTTTGCACCGTCGGAAATAAAAATCTCTTCTTTTTCCAAATCTACAGAAAAAAACTCTTGTAATATTCCTGAATCTTTTCTCTCAGAAAATCATAGCCCTGCTCGGACCGTAGCCGTGGAAGCTTTTCTGCAACGCCCATCTCATCCGAAGCTTCTTTCAGTGCCTTCACAACTTCCTTGGGTAGAGTACTTTGTAACATCTCCGATTCCCATACGAATCAGCTTATCCGCCTTTTTCAGGATGACTCTCCTGCCAGATACGAATACGCTTTGCTATTTCCGCAAAAAAGATAACTCTCTTTGACTTCTTGATAGTGTGTATTTATCTTGATTCCCATTCCCTTATACTCCTTATATATAAGTTTTAATTTACGCGGGATAATGCGTATTATTAAAGCTTAATTTCTCTAAAACTTCTTCGAGATACTTAATGCTCCACCACTTGGCAACAGGAAGATTCATATCACGGAAATTTTCGCAGTCATGCGCAGTGGCACCGGGAATATCTCCTTCAAATCCGCCGATGAAGGAAAACAGGAAATCAATAATTTCTGAATATCCTTGCTTTCCAAATCTCCTTTAAGAAGAAGATAGAATCCGGTACGACAGCCCATTGGTCCAAAGTACAGCACTCTTTCCTTCCACTCCTCGTCATTTCTGAGATAAGTGGCCGCAAGATGCTCTATGGCATGCATTGCCGCATTTTCCATTGCAGGCTCCGTATTCGGCTTCGTAAAGCGTAAGTCAAAAGTTGTTACAATCTCCGTTCCAACCTTGTCTTTTCTCGATACATAAACTCCCGGAAAAAGACGGGTATGATCAATGGTAAAACTCGTTATCTTTTCCATCTTACACCTCTTCCGTAACAACAAGACCGGATCCTTCTTCTTTCACGGAATCTTCCAACTTCTTTGTGTCAGCGTTTCCGGTATTCTCGTCCTGAACTTCTTTGTTCTCTTTACTGTCCACTACATCATCATCGTAATAAAACTCCACATCCACATCTTCGCTGTCGACGGATTCTTCATCATCCATGAACTCACTTTTCTTCTTATCAAAGGCTTCACGAACTGCCTTATATGCATCCTTTCCTGCATCAACGGCAAGGTTCTTGGTATCCATAGTAAGATTCTTTTGCCGCAAAACCGAGGTCCTTCGCTACCGCTTTAAAATCTTCCTTTGTTCTGGAATCCTTTAAAATCGTATAAGAACGTTTTTGCAGAATCCTTCACCTCCATTGCAGAATCCACGACATCCGTAAAATCCTGATCCACTTCCTCTGAGAATTTCTGATACTTATAAAGATAGGAAACCACGCCTGCAGCAGCGCTCTGCACAGCAGCCAAAAAAATACCAGAGAACCAAATTTTTGCCATGTTCTTCCTCCTTACATCCTTTATGAAAAGATGATTTAATTAACATTGATAAATATACTTTCGGTTAATATATTTCAATGAACGCCTCTATGTTAATTTACTTTGAAACTCGATTTCAAAGATACAATTCTGTTAAATATAGGATGTCCTTCTGTGGAATCCTTACAATCCACACAGAAATAACCGTTTCGAACAAATTGAAGCTTTCCAAAGGCTCCGCAGATTCCAAAATCTTCTCCAGATAACAGTTCTTTACTGTAAGAGAATTCGGGTTAAAAATTCAGGCTTCCGTCAGCATTCAGCTTTCCTTTTTTTCCTCATCAATCAGCTGCTCATAAAGACGAACCTCGGCAGTAAAAAGCAGTTTTTGCATCTACCCAATGAATCGTTCCTTGGCTTTTCTCTCTAAATCCGGAACCGGACTTTGTCGCGGGATCATAAGTGCAATGCACAACCGTAACATTTCCTTCTTCATCACATTCATAGGAAACAGCCTTCACAAAATATACTTTTCATAAGACGAACTTCATTTTTCCATGGTAAGTCTCTTGTACTTCTTCGGCGGATCTCACCATAAAGTCGTCTCTTTCGATATAAAGCTCTTTAGAAAAATGGACTTCTCTCTCGCCTAAATCTTCATTCTCCAAGTTATTCGGAATATTGAGGATTTCTCCCTCGCCCTCATAGTTATCAATAATGAGCTTAATCGGATCAAGAATCGCCATATAACGAGGTTTCTTTAATTTCAAATCCTCACGAATGCAGTACTCTAAAAGGGAATAGTCACTGGAAGACTGGGCCTTGGAAATACCGGAAAGCTTCACAAACTGTGCCAAGCTTTCCTTTGTATAGCCCCTTCTTCTTAAAGCGGCAATGGTTACCAGTCGGGGATCGTCCCAACCGTCTACTATCTTATCTTCTACGAGCTTTTTAATATAGCGCTTTCCCGTTACTACGTTCGTCAGGTAAAGCTTTGCAAACTCTATCTGTCTCGGCGGGAAGGGAAACTCACACTCCTGCACCACCCAGTCATACAGCGGTCTGTGATCCTCAAATTCCAAAGTACAAAGGGAATGGCTGATTCCCTCTACCGCATCTTCAATAGGGTGCGCAAAATCATACATGGGATAAATACACCACTCATCCCCTGTATTGTGATGGCTCATGTGAGATACGCGGTAGAGAATCGGGTCACGCATATTGATATTGGGGCTGGCTATATCAATCTTTGCACGAAGAGTCTTCTCTCCGTCCTGATATTTTCCTTCCTTCATTTCGGTAAATAAACGAAGGTTTTCTTCTATTGAACGATTGCGATAAGGACTTTCCTTACCGGGAGTATTATAATCTCCGCGATATTCCTTAATCTCCTCAGCAGTTAAATCATCTACAGTGCACTTTTCCTTTTTGAATCAAAAACCGCCTTTTTCATACATAATGGGAAATAATCCGATGCAAAAACATCCTGTTTTTCAAAATCTGCTCCGAGCCATTCCACATCCTTACGAATACTATCGACAAACTCGGTCTTTTTCTTTTTACAGGATTCGTATCATCAAAACGCAAATTAAAGGTACCATTGTATTCCTGCGCGATACCGTAGTTTAGTAAAATAGACTTTGCGTGTCCAATATGTAAATAGCCGTTCGGTTCCGGGGAAACGAGTTTTGATTTCCTTTACTTTTCCCTCTTTTAAGTCCTCATCAATAAAAATTTTTCAATAAAATTCTTGGACTCCGGCTCTAAATTCGTACTCTCATCAATACAAGAACGATTCTCCTCTGCCATCTTCTCCTCCTGCTTTCTAATACAAGACTTCCTTCGAGTCTCCCCGACAAAAGCACTTATATACCTAATATCGCTTTTTAATCAAGGTATTATACCACAAAGAGAATTAAATTATCTATGTATTTCTTTTTATGGAAAATGCCGACACGAATCTTTTTCATTCGTGCCGGCATAGATTTATTTATCATAATTATTACTTCTAAAGCACGGAACTAAACTATTTCCTCTTTTCTCACGGAAAAGCCGAAGCTTCCGATACATTTTCCCAAAGAAAAGTATTGTCCGTGAGAATAGCTGAGGAGTTTTGCTTTTTCCAGCTGCAGACGTCCTTTTGTATCCAGCAAACTACTCTCCACATGAACCGCCATAACTTTTTCCTAAAAACATATCGTGGCTTCCCAGCTCTAAAACCTGCTCTACCTTACATTCGATATTCACGGGACATTCGGAAATTAAAGGCACGGATACAGTGCTTGCCTTTTCGGGATGCAAATGAGAAGCTCCCACTTATGACATTTTTCCCGGAAAGAACTCCCTGCCTTATCCAGCTCCTTCACCATTCCTTCGGTAGGAGATTTACAACAAATTCCCTGTTTCCATAAGCATTGAATGAGATGCTCTATTTTTCGTACAGATATGGAAAGCATGGGAGGGTCTGAGCATACTGTACCCGTCCATGCAATGGTTATCATATTGTCTCTCCGCTTTATTTTGGCAGCTCACCAAGACCGCCGGAACAGGGTAGAGCATATTCCCCTGCTCTCCATAATTCTTTTTGCCATACTATTTCCTTTTCTTGAAGCAAGAAAACTTATTTTTGAATAGTCAAACAAAAGATCCGGTAAAATGCCCTTTTTGTTCCTTCCAAATCTTATCAATCTGCTGTTCCGGAACAGGACTTGTTCCTTTTCCGCACTCTATTGTTACCGAAGGAACATTCAGTTTTCTTTCCGTAAAATCCTTAAATCCGCCCGCGTGATTCTCGTTATAATAATCTATTATGGCATAGTTGGAGTTCTTATGTACAATTTCCGCTAATCTTCTGGCGTCATTGACACGGATCCCTCCCCAAAATACCAGTAAATTACTTCACCTTGGGTATGATAGCTTAAGGTACATTTTAAAAATTCTCCTTGCGTTGCAGATCAGCCAGTGCCTTGGATTCCATTTCAGACTCTGCGGCACTTCCTTATACTCATCCTTAGACGGGTAGCCTTTGCGATCTACTGTTTGTTCCCAATTGGCATCGAAATTCTTATTGAGGTTAACACCTCTTGCATTATTTTTCCAGAGACGAAAATAACTTGCATAATCCGTTACATTTTCCCTCTTAGCCATATCCATAATGGAAGCACGCAATGCTTCCGATCCCTATACCGCCTATCCCTGTACTGCACAAGAGAAATCCCGTCCGGATTTACCATGGGAACGAAATGAATACAGGTATTTTCAAGCATCTGCGCTATAGACTTACCTCCATATGTTTTCCCTGTCTTTTGCATCTCCAAAAGACTTGCTATTTGTCGCATAGCCACTTTACAAACTATGTATTCTCGTGCATGAATCCCTGCATGAACCAAGATTTTCTTAGGAGCATTCGGATTCCCAACAATTACCAGTACAGTTCTCTGCCATCCACCGTTTTTTTCGAGAGAATCCAACTGCATAGTCGGATAAGTCTCTTTTAATTTCATCAAGTCGGAGGACAGCTCATTATAGCCGTAAAATTCATAAGAAGAAAAAGCATAGTCGGAAGGCAAAGAATCTCTTCCCTGATAAGACGCCGGAGTAAACTTGGAAAGCCGACTCCGGTACATTTACGGAAGACTGTTCTTGTTCTCCCTTCCCAAGGTTCATTCCCGGTCCGAAAGCACCGCCTGCTTTGTCGTCCAAATCGGGACCGTCTGCAAAGCCCCTTAAAAACAAAAAAATAGCTGAAAACAAAAAAGTAAAATAAAGGCAATTCGTATATTCTTTTTCATTCTTCTCCCCCATAAGTTTGTAGAAATTCAGTTCTTTTTATTTTTAACAAAGTATGAAAAAGAACCTCTTTTTTTCTTACAAAAATGGATATCTTCTTTAAATATCCGTTTTTTTAGAAAAATACTGCCGTTATGATGGGTACAAAGATAACAGTAAATATTCCGCTAAGACAATTGCAAGAGAAGACATAGCGCCTTCCACCTCTCCATATTCCAAAGCCTTTTGCCGTGCCGATAGCATGGGATCCGGTTCCCAGCGCAAGACCTTTTGCAATAGGATGACGAATCGGAAGAATTCTGAAAAATCAAATCGGAAAGTATGCTTCCCAAAATACCGGTAATCACGATGGCAGCAACGGTGAGATTTACATAGCCACCGCTTGCCTCGGAAACCCCTATTCCGATTGCTGTCGTAATAGACTTCGAAGTAAAGTAAAAATATGTTCCGATTTAAGTCGAAACAGAAGTCCCAAAAACAGAATGCTTCCCAAAGAAGTAAGTGTTCCAAGTAAAACGCTAAAAACAGCTTTAAAATTGTTTTTTCAAAAGAGATATCTGCTTATAAAGCGGAATGGCGAGCAGACTGTTGCCGGTGTCAAAAATAACTTAACAGATCTGCTCCGTTCTGATACTCCTTATAAGGAATTCGAAATAAAACCAATATTGCCACGATAATGATTGTGGAAAGAAGTAGAGGATTTAAAAGCTCCGATTTAAACTTCACTTTAATCTGTATCGAAAGAAGAAAAATAAAGATACTCAGTACAGGCCGAAATGCTCCGAGCTAAAAATCAATTCTTTCATTTCTTACCCCTCCAAATCCTTTAAACCGCTTTTTGCATCTTCAAGAAGCAAAGATACCAGCTCCTCTTTCTGCTTTTCTTTCTTGTCCATAGCTACTTCCGCTGAAAGCATTTCCTTCAACTTATCTTCCTTTGATTCCGTTCTGCGAAGAATAAACTCTGCAGAGAGACCCGTGACGGAAATTACAAGAAACGTGGAAAAGAAAATAATTACCGTATAAGGTAAGAGAACCGGGAGCAAAAGCTTGGTTACAGTCATAATTCCCACTGCAGCGGGTAAAAACATGATGCTCATTGTTTCCAGAAGAAAATCCCCCGCAATCTCCACTTCGTCCAGACGAATAAGACCTCTCATTAAAAATAAGCATTAAAATCAAACCGTAAACCCCTGCAGGAACAGGGAGAGGTAAAAGTTTATTCAAAATCTCACCTATGAAAGTGAAAAATATAATCCATAGAGTTTTGCCGAATTAATTTCATACACATTCCTCCTAATTAAAACTTGTTTAGTTTATTCCTGATATAACAGTTTTACAAGTACTGAAAAAGCGGGAATAGTATTTTTTACAGTGCAAAAAAACACTTACTTATAATCTGTAGAGATTTATCCTTTACAAACGCGGTTGTCTAAGATACTATGCAGTCGTATCTTCAATTTTTATTGAAAAAAGGGGACGAATTATGGATTTACAAAACTCAACAACAAAAAATGATTACACTTTCCATGCTTATCGCTTTACAAGTAGTTCTTACCAGAATATTTTCCATTAATGCATGGAATATCCGAATCGGTTTCGGTTTCATCCCGATGCTTTTTGCCGCATTGTATTTCGGTACATGGGAGTCAGTGACAGTGGCTGCTCTTGCCGATATTATCGGTAGTCTTGCTTTATCCAGCTACCCCTATTTCCCGGGATATACCTTCTCCATTGCCCTCTCCGCCTTTATTTTTGCTACAATTTTAAAACGCAACAAGAGCAGTCTTTCTATCTTTCTTGCCGTTCTTCTAACCCAGCTTGTTTGCAGTCTTCTCTTAAACAGCTTATGGATTTCCATCAACTCCGGCTCACCTCTTCTTCCCATCATGCTGACCAGATTGATTCAGGTGGGAATTAACGGCGCTATGCAATTCTTTACCATTCAGTTTATGGTTTACTTCTTAGAGAAAAGGTTTCGTGTGACGGAGTTGAATTCATGACTTGGGAAGAGTGTATGGAAGCTCTCGGGACATCCGAAATAGAGGAAAGTACCAAACATAAACCGGATTCTCCCTCTTATATGGAACGTGATTTTTCCCCTTAAAAGAGCTCTTAAGAAGATTAGGGAATCCGGAACGCTCTCTTCGATGTATTCATGTGGCTGGAAGTAATGGAAAGGGTTCCATTTGCATAAGCTTGCAAAATATACTCAGTCTCGCATCTTATAAGACAGGTCTATATATTTCTCCTCATCTTGAAAGAGTGAATGAGCGCTTTACAATAGACGGAAAAGAAATCGAAGATGAGAAGCTGCTTACGTATGCAAAACGCATCCACGAAGAGCTTCATTTCATGGAGAATAAGCCCAATGATTTTGACCTTTTAACCGCTCTTGCATTCTTATATTTCAACGAGGAGAAGGTTGATTTCCTGATTTTAGAAGTAGGACTTGGTGGACGTCTGGATTCTACCAATGTGATCGAGGATAAGCTTCTTGCTATTATTGCCCATATCGGACTGGAACATACTGCCCTCCTTGGCAAAAGCTTGGAAAAGATTGCCGGAGAAAAAGCGGGCATTATTGCTAAAAACCGTCCCGTTGTCGTTTTACGACAGGAGAAATCTGTCCTCGAGGTAATCAGGAAGGTCGCAAAAGAAAAAAAGAAGCAAAACTAATTCTACTGACAGTCGTCATCTGCATTCTTCTCCTTTTTTCTGGAAAACGGATATCAATATTTCAGCTATCGCGAGCGTAATGACTATGCACTTTCCCTTCTCGGTGATTTTTCAGCTGGACAATGCCATGGTCATTTGTGATGCCGTAGATTGTTTAAAAAGCACAGGGCTACAAGATTTCGGAAGAAGCTGTAAAACTTGGCTTATATTCGGTGGAATGGAAGGGACGATTTGAAATCTTAAGTAAGAATCCTCTTATTGTTTTGGACGGTGCTCATAATCCCCAGGCCGTAACCGCTTTGGTTCGCTCAATTGAAATGCTTTTTTTCCGGGATACAAGAAAAGGGTTTTTTTCTCCGTTATGGCAGATAAAAATTATATGGAAATGCTCAGGATATTAAAGAACAACAGTCTAAGCTTTACCTTCTTTCAGGTAGATGACAAGCGAGGTTTAAATGTAAGCACTCTAAAATCGCAATGGGAGAAAGAATATGATGGAGAAATCTTTATCCCGGAAAGTGCCGAAGCAGGCTTGGATTGGAATTTTGAAAGGTTAAAAAATGGAGATGGCAATACACTTCTCCTTTGTCTTGGATCCCTCTATCAGGTTTCCGGAATAAGAAATTATTTTAAGAAAGTTTTAGCTTAAAAAGTATAAGCTTAAAAATGGGGGATTAATGATTAATCCTCCCATTCCTCTTCTTCCTCAAGATAAATCGATTCAAAGTATCCGGTACTCGTATACTTCTCTTCTACCTCTGAAAGCTTCTCTGATATGAGGAAATCCATCCGGACTTGTATCCGTTTCCTGCAGATTATGCACATAAAAAGATAGAGTTCTCCATTCTTCACTTCCATGGAAGGTATTTTTTCTCTGAAACATACTAAGAATCTCCCAGCAACTTAGAGGATTGTCATACTCTATTTCGAGCGCAGAAATGCATTTTCCTCTTATAATATCCATAAACTTTCGCACCGACCGTATTTTTCTCCGAAGCTTTCCATATAAGCTCAAAAAGAATCTCCGACTCCTCAATCTCTGTTCCTTCCTCTAAATAGGAATCGGGTTCTCAACCGTGACTTTTTACTGAATGAAAAGAATAATCTTTTAATTGAATAAAATCCATCAGGTTATAAAATGCAGTCTCAAAAAGCCACATTATTCTTCTTCGCAAATTCTTCCAAAACAGTATCATATCCTGCCGGTAGATGTAATTTTTCCATAAAAAAATTCTTTGCTCCCTTTCTTCTATCTTGATTTAAATACTCAAAAACATACGATAAGTCTATTTTATAATAATTTATAATAGATTCTTTTTACTCTTTCTTTTTCCTTGTTTTTGCATTAGGATATAGGCAAACTTGCTTAAGTTTTACTATACTTGCAGATTGTACACAAGTGCTTTTTGAAAGGATGGAGAGTCAAATGAGGTTGTTGGAAGAGCGAATTAAAGAAGATGGTCAAGTTAGACCGGGAAACATTTTTAAAGGTGGACAGCTTTTTGAATCACCAATTGGATGTAAGCCTGCTGGAACAATTGGGTAAGGAATTCTTTGAAAGATTTAAGGATAAAAAGGCATTACAAGGATTCTTACGATAGAGGCTTCGGGCATTGCACTTGCCTGTCTGGCTGCACAGTATTTTAAAGTCCCGGTTGTATTTGCAAAAAGGCAAAAAGTAAAAAATCTTGACGGGGAGCTCTACACCTCTACAGTTCATTCTTTTCACCTACGGTAAAGACTTTACCGTAACTCTTTTCCAAGAAATTTTTTGACTAAAGACGATACTGTTCTTCTTATTGATGATTTCTTAGCCGTAGGTAAAAGCAATGCGCGGGCTCATTGATATCTGCGGACAGGCAGAGGCAAATATTGCCGGCATCGGTATTGCAATTGAGAAGGGATTCCAGTCCGGAGGAAAAGAACTTCGCGAGATGGGCTTTTGATGTCTATAGCTCTGCAATCATCGATGAAATGGACGATGAAGGTAATATTTTCTTTTCAAGAGCAATAAAATTTTTAGTTTTACTTAGATATTACTTTAACAATATAGAATAGAATCGATTCCAGCCGGCTGTATAGTTGAAAAATCCCGGACGAGAGTGTCCGGATTTTCTTTATTATATCTTCCTTTTCCTTGCTCTCTTGAATTTTCTCCTGCTCCTTGTTCTTTTTAATAATTGCGTTCAAGCGTATCCACATAATGCGATAAAGAATCACAGTCAGAATAACAATAAAGAGAAAGGAAAGGAGCAGAAAGGAATAATCCATTGCTTTTAAATCCATTATCCACGCCTCTCTCCAAGAACAAATCCAAATCTTGTGATGACTCCATCCTTGTCCTGCACAATTTCTTGTAAGTATAAATTCGGAAGGAAGGAAACAGCGTCCTTTGCTGTAATGTTCTCCAGATTTTCATCCAGATAGTGCATCATAGCATTCTCTGCCATCACAATCTCCGTTTCGTAGGCAGGATCACCGCTCGGACGTCCATTCTTTTTATGATAATATACCTTAGCCTTTAAAGATATACTTATTTCCATCCTTCTTTCTGTCTTTGCCCTACAATGTACCAAAATGCTGTCCGGTGTTCTTCATATAAAGCCTTTTGCATCAAAAGAGCGATTTCCGTTTTGATCAAAATAGATTCCGTCACTATTGCTTTTGATTCTAGCATTTTCTCCATTTTCATCAACATAGTACCGATTCTCAATCCATGCATCTCGTACCATATGTCCCTGCTCATCAAAATAATAGCTCTTTTCCATCCAAATCCAAACTACTGGTATGCATTTTTTCCATCACTGTCCAGATAGTATTTTTCTCCGTCCAACTCCAGGAAACCGGTCTGCATAATTCCATTTTCATTGAAATAGTAATATGCATTATCTATGAGAGTCCAACCGATAGCCTGATCACCATTTTCATCTATATACCCTTTTCCGCCATCCAAGTCCACAAAGGAGGAAAGATGATATTTCTCTTTATCCAGGTCTACGGTAAAGCTTTTAGTGTAGAGCTCTCCTTTTTCACCGTCAGAGGCAAGTCCATAAGCCATCAAAGTATAGTTTCCGTTTCTCTTAATCGAAATCGGTCCTGTATACTCTCTTTGGGATATTTCTTCTTTTCCGCCCGATAGGCTATAGATAATTTTTCCGCCGGAACTGCTTTCCAGCTTGATTTCAAAGGAATCATGATACAGTTCTTCACGAATATCACTGCTAAGCTTTGGATCTAAGAGATTTAAAGCATCCTTTAGCTCCTGATTATCGGAAAAATGCTTTTGTCCCTCCAAAATACTGGCAATGGCATCCTCGTGCTTTCCGGCATTTTTCTGCGCTTCCGAAAGCAACAGATAGTACCTTGCATCGAGCTGAAAACTGCTTTTATCCTTTTCCAAGCTCTCTACAGCCTCGCTATATTTTTCTCCTTTTATGAACTGCTCTCCCTTTTTCAAGAAAGAATCATAACGAACCTTCGGTGAATTCAGATAGTTAATACCGGCAAAGCCAAGAATTGCAACAGCTGCGGTGCAGGCAATAATCTTTTTACTGGGAAGACCTGATTTCAGCTCTTTCATAGATGTCAGCGGAACAGATGATTTATCTCTGAAAATCATCCGGATCATCGGGAATCTCTCCGAAAAAATCTTCCTCTTCCTTTTTCTCCTGAATAGAGAAAATCTTAGCATCGGGAGCCAAGGATTCCTCTGCTAAAGCTTCTTCTGCACTTCCGGTTTCATCCTCTTCTTCCTCTTCTTTCGCAGAATTCTTTTCAGTAAATTCTTCAATAGAGCAATCTCTTTTATTTTTCCGCATCCACCGTGTCGTGAAATACTTCTTCCTTCTTCGAATGAACAGTAAAGTCTTTAACAAAGTCCTTTTCCGAATCCTCTTCTACTTCATCGTCAAAGATTTCATCAAAGCCATCAGAAAAGACCTCATCAAAGTATCGTCAGAAAGCTCCGACTCCTCATCTAAAAGTGCCGAATATGCAGCAGCATCATAACTGTTTACAAACTCCGGTTCCGAAGCTTCTATATCTTCTACCTGCTTTGCCTCTTCTGCTTCATCCGCCTCTATGTCCTCATCCGCCAGCTTAGATTCTTCTGTCTCTTCCGAATCATTTCCCGGTTCCGAATTCTCATCAACATTCGTCTCTTCTGTCAGTTCCACTTCCTCTTTTATTTCAGACTCTTCTGTCCGCTTTGTTTTCTCTTCTACTTCAGACTTTTCTGCCAGCTCTACTTCCTCTTCTACTTCTGATTCTTTTGTCCGCTTTGATTCCTCTTCTAATTCTGCTTCTTCTGTTACTTTTTGCTTCTTCTGACACTGCCTGCTCGTCAAGCTTTCCTGCTCTCTCAGTCGCTTCTGCTTCTTCTATTGCTTCTGCTTCTTCTGACACTGCCTGCTCGTCAAGCTTTCCTGCTCTCTCAGTCGCTTCTGCTTCTTCCCATTACTTCCGCTTCTTCTGACACTGCCTGCTCGTCAAGCTTTCCTGTTTCTTCAACCTCTTCTTCCCTTACTCCGCTTCTTCTACGACTTGTGAATCTACTGTTGATTCCGCTTCTTCTATATCCAGACTTTCCTGATATTCCCGCTTCTGACGAAGGAATTCCGGTTCTTCTCTTTTCCTGAGGCTTCTCAATATCCTTTACAGAATAAGGTGTAAAGCTTAAGTCCAGAAGTAGACCGCAATTAGGGCAAAATCTTTGTTTGTCGTCCACTTCTGTCCCAGCAAAAACTACATTTCATACTGTCCCTCCTGACTAGTATTTCACCAAATTCAAATTGCCGTTTTCATATTCAGCAAGGAAAACATCCGAAATATTTTCCACATCCTGTTCCTTCAGTTTTTCCATAAGCCATTCTTCCGTTTTATCGATACTGTCCAATGCCTGTAATTGGATGGTTCCGTCTGTAATTAAAGGAAAACAGGGTTCTCTTCTCCTACTCTGCACAATAATCAACTGTCCATTTTGTTCCAATACCGCTTGTTTTTACCGTTTTTTATACTGTAAATTCCGTTACTTCTTAACTTAAACATCACTTCATGTGCAGTAAGACCTGCAGTTCTGCAGTACTCGTATCCAACTTTCCTCTTGAAATCAGCACAACTGGTTTACCGTCAATCGCCTCCTTAAAAAGGAGCTGTTGGTCTTTAACCACTTCATGCTTAATACCAGACAAATCCAGATCATCAAAATCAAAAAGATATTGAAGTATACTGATGTTGTTGTTATAAATTACGCCACCGATAATACCACCCCAAAACATAATTTTTGCACTGCATCAATAGCGGAGGAAGGTGCAAGATTTCCTTTTCCCGGTAATATTAATCACGATGATTAAACTGATTAAGCCCAATGCAAGCTTTATAGCAATATTGGTATAGGATAAAATCATGAATTTGACTCCGCATCTATAATTTCAATTTTGGGGATGATAAAGTTCCATCTTCTCCAAAAGCATTTTTCCGTCCGCATAAATCACTCTGTAATATTTCTCTTCCGCAACTCGAATAATTGCTCCGTCCCGAGCAGCCTGTGTATTGATCACGATATCTTCCTTCAGGGATATTCATGGTTTCCGACAATTCCTCTATCAGTTTCAAAGCCGTCCCGTAGCCGTCATCAATTGCCTTATGAATCTGGATATCGTTAATACGAATTCCTATCATTATTACTCAAAAACAAAGCAATCAGGAAAAGCTCCCTGTACTTGCTTTGTTTTTTCTCTGTAGTATTTAAAAACACCGAAAAGCAAGATAGAAGTACTAAAACAATGAAAAATCTGCAGCCAATTGGTCACCTCTATTCTGCTTAAAAAGGTAATTATAAGTATAAAACTTCATTTACAGCTCTGCTATAGCCTCAATCTCAAAGTACATTCTTAGAAGAGTCTTTCACTACACAGGAACGAGCCGGCTTAGAGGTAAAATACTTTTCATACACACTGTTAAAAGTAGCAAAATCTGCCATATCCGCTAAGAAACAAGTGGTCTTTACAACCTTGGAAATATCACTTCCGCCTGCTTCAATAACTGCCTTTACATTCTTACAACTCTGTTCAGCCTGTGCGAAATATCAGCCGAATTTCTCCATTTTCAGGGTTAACGGAATCTGTCCGGAAGAAATCACTAAATTTCCAACTACAAAGCCCTGTGAATAGGGTCCGATAGCTGCAGGTGCATTGCTTTGTTGATATAACTTTCATATTTCTCTCCTTTACTAAAGAAAACAATTCTCGCTATATTATGCCAAAATCAGAATTGTAAAACAAGTATTTCGACTTTTTTTACTTATTTTCACTCTCGGAAATCTTGAGCATAGCGAGCGTTCCGGTACGCGCACATTCCAAAATACTGACCGACTTTAAAGTATCTAAAAACATATTAATTCTTTCCGGGTATCACACATTTCAATAATCATCTGTAGAATGACCAAGCTCTGCAATTTTCGCCCCTAAAATCTGGCAATTTTTCCATAATATCCTTCCGGTTATCTCTTTTATAGCGAAGCTTAACCATAGAAGTTCCCTGCAAAGTCCCTGATTTTCATTAAAGGTCTGCACTTTAATGATGTCGAGCTTTTTGTTCAATTGTTTTTCCACCTGCTCTAAGGTTCGCTCTTTCCCCGCTGGAAACAATGACCATATTGGAGACCGCACTGTCTTCCGTCTCTCCTACGGTCAAGAATCAATATTAAAGCAACGCCTCCAAAACAGTACTCTGCAACCTTTGCCAAAACACCGGAGCGGTTTTCACCAATACGGAATAAATTCTCTTCATCAGTACTGTCTCCTCCATATCTACAAAGACTTCCAAGATTCCATTTTCCTCTTTATCTAAAAAGGCTCGAAGACCATCCTTTACTTCTTTATTCTCTTTTATGGAGAAATAGGAAAGACCATATGCCTTGGAAAGAAGAGATAAATCCGGATTCCCGCTTAAGTCAATCATGGAATAATGCTCTTATATGCCGTCTTTTTGATACTGTCTTACCAAACCGAGAACACCATTATGAAAAACAATAATTTTCACGTGTGCACTGTATTGGCGAAGAGTCGCAAGCTCCATAAGGCTCATCTGAAATGCACCGTCTCCCATGACGGCAATAATTTCCTTTTTATTCTTTCTATCCTCTAAGTAAGCATTCTCCTTTTCCGCAAAATAAGCTCCGATTGCCGCAGGAAGAGAATAGCCCATGGTTCCCATACCGCCCGAGGTCAAGAAACGTCCTTCCTTCATTTTATAATGTTTACAGGACCATAACTGATTCTGTCCAACATCCGCTACATAGATGGCATCATCTTTCAATGCCAGATTCAGCTCTCTAAGGAAATAATGCGGGTTTACAAAAGTAGAGTTCATTTCCTCCTTTTTTTTCTTTTCTATAAGAAGCTCCGTCTCCTCTTTAATTCTGTTTAATTCTTCCATCCAATCCGGATAGGAAAGCTCCGCATCAACGTTAAGAAGACTGTCTAATACGCTGGAAATATCTCCGACTAGGGGAATCTCCGGACCTGCATTTTTCCCGATTTCTGCAGGATCTACATCAATATGCACTAGGGTTTTATTTTCCGTAATCAAATCGGGCTGGCTGATGGAACGATCCGCCACTCTCGCGCCCATCATGATGATAAGCTCTGCCCTGTTCATGGCCTTATTTCCGTAAGACCTTCCGTTATTTCCCACCATGCCAAAGTACAATGGGTCCTGATCCTGCATCGTGCCGAGCCCCATCATGGTGCTTACCACAGGGATATTAAATTTGTGAGAAAAGTCCCTTACCTTTTCTGAAGCACCCGCTAAATGTACACCGCCTCCCACACAAAGAATCGGTTTTTTTACACTGAGAAGACGTTGAAACAGACGCTTAATCTGTACCGGATTGCCTTGCACTGTGGGTTTATAGGTACGCATCTTTAAATCATCCGGGTACTGAAATTTCCTAAGGCTTGCCTTCTGTACATCAATGGGAATATCGATTAAAACCGGACCCTTTCTCCCTGTCATAGCAATATGAAAAGCCTCTTTAAAAACCTTTGGAATTTCTTCCGCGTTCCGAAGAGTGTAGCTGTATTTTACAAATGATTCCGATGCACCGCAAATATCCGCCTCCTGAAAGACATCAGAGCCTAGTAGACGACTTTCCACCTGACCCGTTATCACAATAAGGGGAATGCTATCCGCAAAGGCAGTCGCAATCCCGGTAATCACATTCGTCGCTCCGGGCCCGGAAGTTACCGCACAAACGCCGGGATTTCCGCTGATTCTGGCATAACCGTTTGCTTCATGTGCCGCATTTTGCTCCGTACGAACCAGGATACTTTTTATATCTGTATTTTTCCAAACTGTCAAAAAAAGGACAAATTGCTACACCGGGATAACCGAAAACGTAGCTTACTTTTTCCAGCTCCAAACACCTGACAATCGCATCTGCTCCAGTCATCTTACCTCCATTTACAATACATCGTCTTACACCAACGAAAACCCTTCCTCACGAAAGCGCTTCTTAATTTCTTCTATATGCTTAAAGTCTCGTGTTTCAATTCGTAAGGTCAGATAGCATCCGTTGATATCCGAATCCTCCACATTCATGTTGTGGTCGACCTTCGTTACATTGGCTCCGAGCTCCGCAATAATACGGGAAACTTCTTCCAATTGCCCCGGTTTATCCAAAAGAGAAAGTGTCAGAGATGCTTTCCTGCCGGTCTTTAAAAGACCACGGCTAATGACACGGGAAAGAATATTGACATCAATATTTCCGCCGGAAATGATACAAACCACCTTTTTCCCTTTAAGCGGAAGTTTATTAAAGAGAACAGCCGCAACAGAAACCGCACCGGCTCCCTCCGAGACAATCTTCTGCTTCTCCATAAGCGTTAAGATTGCCGCGGCAATCTCATCATCACTGACGGTAACCAGTTCATCCACATACTCTCTTACCATTTCGTAGCTTAAGTTTCCGGGAGATTTTACGGCAATACCATCTGCAAAGGTATGCACCTCTTCCAAGCTTTCCAGCTTCTTATCCGCTACCGCCTGTACCATGGAAGCCGCGCCCTGTGCTTGCACACCGTAGACTTTACATTTCGGGTTTAATTTTTTGATTACGAAAGATACACCGGAAATGAGCCCTCCTCCACCGACCGGAACTACAACGGCATCCGCATCCTCCAGTTGTTCCATGATTTCCATCCCGATAGTGCCTTGTCCTGCCATGACATCGATATCATTAAAGGGATGAATAAAGACAGCACCACTCTCCTTCTGGTATTCTACTGCAGCGTTATAGGCATCATCATAGACACCGTCAATCATGCGCACTTCCGCTCCATAATTTCTGGTCGCTTCCACCTTGGAAATAGGCGCAATAGCAGGAAGGAAAATGGTCGACTTTGTTCCGGCTTTTGTTGCAGCAAGAGCCACTCCCTGAGCATGATTTCCCGCAGAACAGGCTACCACACCTTTTTCTTATCCTCCTCCGAGAGTGTGGATATTTTAAAATACGCACCTCGAATTTTAAAAGAGCCGGTATTTTGCAGATTCTCCGTCTTTAAATACAGATCACAATCCGCCTCAATTCTTGTCGCATGCACAAGATCCGTTCTGTTGATTACCGGCTTTAGTACATGAGCCGCCTGATAAACTCTGTCCAGCGTAAGTTCCATTTTCCCCTTCTTCCTGCTAATCTTTTATTTCAGATTCACAAACCCTTAGTTTTTGCTTGTCTACGATAAGCCTCTTTTTCGAAGCTAATCGTAGACATTATCAAAATATCTTCTACTCCTTAAAGTAAAAATATTTTTATCTCGCCTGATCCAAATCCTGAACCTGCTTCCATCCCATCTTATTTCTTAAATCTCTTCCGGTTTCAGAAACAAGGTTGTTCAGCTTTGCCTCTCTCATCGCAAGGAAATGCGGTCTGCCTACCGGTTCTCCAGAATCCAATCCTTTGCAAAACTACCGTCCTGAATATCTGCTAAAATCTCTTCATAGCTAGCTTTTGCTTCCTCTCCGATAACCCTTCGGACCTGCTGTATAGTCTCCATACTCTGCAGTATCGGAAATGGAATAGCGCATGCCTTCAAAGCCGGCATTGAAAATCAAATCCACAATCAGCTTCATCTCATGTACGCATTCGAAATAGGCATTTTCCGGCTTGTAACCCTGCTTTCTACAAGAGTATTGAAGCCTGCTCCATAAGAGCGCATACACCGCCGCAAAGCACTGCCTGCTCACCGAAAAAGGTCCGTCTCTGTTTCCTCTTTAAAGGTTGTCTCCAGTATACCGCCTCTTGCTCCGCCGATTGCCGCAGCATAGGCCTTTGCAATATCCATAGAGTTTCCCGAAGGATCCTGCTCACAAGCTACAAGGCAAGGTACTCCCTTTCCGTCTACATACTGAGAACGAACGGTGTGTCCGGGTCCCTTAGGTGCCACCATGATGACATTTACATCAGTTGGAGGAACAATCGCATGATAGTGAATGTTAAAGCCATGAGCAAAAGCAAGGGTCTTCCCGGCACTAAGGTTTCCGGAAATCTGCTCCTTGTACAGCTTTGCCTGCTTCTCATCATTAACCAAAATCATGATGATATCCGCCTGCTTTGTAGCTTCATCGGTATTAAGAACGGTAAATCCGTCTTCCTTTGCCTTTGCTGCAGATTTTGAACCTTCATAGAGACCGATAATTACATCCACGCCACTATCCCGTAAGTTCAAAGCATGAGCATGTCCCTGAGAACCATATCCAATAATCGCTACCTTTTTCCCCTTTAACAGTGTCTGATCACAATCCTTCTCATAGTACATTACAGCCATTTTTCTTTCTCCTTTTTGATTATGATGGAAGCCAAAAAAAGTCTTTTCGAAAGATAAATTTCATCCGAGAAATATGCTTTTCTTCCCTCGCTTCCATGATGCCTAAGGAGCATCCGCTCCCACTCTATCGCGAAGCCTTCCGGCACGAAGATTCTGTGTCTCCCTACCTTCTTGCATTACACGTTATTTTACCTATAGATAAAATCTTGGTTTTACTCTAAATCCGTTACGGACATCAATTCTACCTTCCTTACATCATAGAGCTTTTCCAACTGAGAAATGACCTGCATCCGCATATACTGTCTCCCGTGGAAACGATTTCAATCTTAGTGCAACCTGAATTTCAGTTGGTCCTGCCTGAATGGATTCAATATTATAGCCTCTCTTGCAATATAGACCGGTAATACGGTTCAAAACACCAAAACGGTTATTAACAAAGAGGTCAATCGTAAACTTCTTCATGCTTTCTCCTTATAAGATAATTTCTTCCACTGATTTTCCGGGTGGAATCATCGGTAAAACCTTCTCATCCTTATCAATATGACAGTCAAGAAGTAAGGGACCTGCAATATTCTTTCTTCTCCTAGTACCTTTTTCCAGATCCGAGAATCTTATGGATGGAAAATCCTTTTTCCGCCGTAAGCTTCGATAAGTTTTACAAAATCCGTTCCTCTGTCTAAGACCGTTGCAGAATAACGTTCTCCGAAAAAAGCGGTCTGCCATTGCCGAACCATGCCGAGCACCTGGTTATTTAAAAGCACAATCGTAATAGGAAGTCCCTCGTTTCACTGCCGTACAAAGCTCATGACAATTCATGGAGAAGGATCCGTCCGAAGTAATCAAAGGGTTTCCGCTTTATCTTTTGCAAGACATGCCCCAATTGCGCCCCCAAACCGTATCCCATGGTTCCGAGCTCCCCTGGAGGTAAGGAAAGTTCTTGGCTTCTCAAAGCGATAATACTGCGCTGTCCACATCTGGTGCTGTCCAACATCGGTAGCAACAACCGTCTCATCCTTCACAAACTTTCGTACCGTATCCAAGATATTCTTGGGATGAAAAGCATCCTTCTTGGGGTTCTTCACGACTTGATAAGACTCTATTTCTTTCCACCACTCCGGATTCTTTTCTTCCTTAATCTTTGGAAGAATAGACTTCATCCATTTTTGACATTCGTACCTGCACGGAGCAATCGGGAGTCAGATTCTTTCCCAGTTCAGCTTTTATCAATATCCACATGGATAACCTTGCAATTCTTCGTGTATCGGGAAAGATTGCCCGTTGCTCTATCGGAGAAACGTACGCCGACTGCAATCATCAGGTCACATTCCGACTGCACCTGGCTGCCTGATAGCTGCCATGCATTCCCACAAGACCAAGACTCAAAGGATGAGAATCCCGGGAAATGCCGTCCGCCCCATCATACTTACGGCAACAGGAGCATTTAACTTTTCACCAGGTTCCCGAAGATAGTCCTCTCCTCAGCAGAAACAATACCGCCGCCGGCATAGATAAAGGCGCTTTTGCTTCATTAAGAAGCTTTACTGCAGCCTCCTCATCATAGGGAAGCTCCGCCTTCTCCGGCATCCCGGGAAGTACTGCCACTCCGTACTCGCATTCATTTACCTGCACGTCCTTTGGAATATCGATAAGCACCGGTCCCTTTCTTCGGAATTCGCAATTAAAAAGGCTTCCTTTATGGTCTGTTCAAGCTCCGATACATCCTTTACCATGAAGTTGTAGCTTTACAACCGGCTGGGTAATGGAAACGATGTCCACCTCCTGAAAGCTGTCTCGTCCTAAAGCTTCGGTCGCCACATTTCCCGTAATTGCGACAAGGGGCACGGAATCGAGGTAAGCATTCTGCAATACCGGTAACGAGGTTGGTCGCCCCCGGACCGGAGGTAGCAATCACGACTCGACCTTTCCGCTTGTCTTTGCAAAAACTGTCCGCGGCATGAGCCGCTCCCGCTCGTGTGCCGTTAGAACGTGGTGAATTCGGTCTCTGCATTGATACAGCTCGTCATAAATGTTTAAAACCGCACCGCCGGGATAGCTCGAATACGGTATCCACACCCTGTCGAATGAGTTCTTCAATTAAGATCCTTGCTCCTCTTAGTTTCATCCCAAAAATCTCCTCTTCATTGAAAAAGCCTTTACAGCGTAACGCTGTAAGGCTAAAGGCTCAATCCATGTCTTTATCTTCTTAATGAGGCGTTACACAAACAATCACTACTGTCCAAGACAATAATGTTCACGAGAATAATAATGACTGTTAGTGCAACTAAAGCATATCTATTCGCTTGCTCCTCTAAAAATATGCTTGGATTATCCCATAGCCCTTTTTTCTGTCAAGAATTTTCTGATTATGGGAGATATAACTTCAAAGTAAAATAGCGGAAAACCCTGTTTATTTAATACGCATTTTTATACCTGTGAAATATTATAACTGTATTCTGCCGTAGTTTTTCCAAAGCAGAGGATCTTCATGGCTGGCAAAAACCATGGCTCTTTTTCCTAGGTGCTCTATAAGAAACCGCTCCAGTTTTAGCTGATTTTCTTCATCTATACCGGTAAAGGGTTCATCTAAAAAAAGAAGATCAAAATCCGGAAGCATTGCCCGTAAAAAGCTAAGGCGTCTTTTCATTCCTCCTGAGTATTCTGAAACCTTTTTTTCAAAATCTTCTCCGGAAAGCAATTGTTCAAAAAATTGTATTTTTTCGGAAGCGGTATAGGAGGAGGAAATCAGAGACAGATTTTCCATAGCGGAGATCTTCTCTAAAAGTCTGTTTTCCTGAAACATCCAGGAAGAACGTAAGGTGCTCCCACCTCTTGCCGCTTCTCCCATAACAATAGAGAGTTCACCGCCATCTAAGTTCTCAAGGGAAGATAGAATGCGCATCAAACTCGTTTTTCCCTTTCCGGATTCTCCCTCTATGCGATATATCGGATGCTTCATAAAATCAAGCCGGCAGGAAAAATCTTGAAAAACACTCTGCTCTCCATATTTCTTTTCTCCCTTTGTTATCTCCAATACCATCAGATACTCCTTTCGAAAAACTTTTTTAAGACATAAAGAACAAGCAATTCAAAAAACTTAGATAAAGCAATCATAATGATGCTCCAGGCAAATACTTCTCCCATATCTAGGCTCACCTTGGCATCCATAAGCTGATAGCCTATGCTGTTTCGTACTTGTCCGATCAGTTCCGCTGCAATACCGCTTTTCCAGGAAAGCCCCATAGCAAGCTTCGCACTGCTTAGCATCTGCGGATAAATCCCGGGAATCAAAAATATAGCGAAAGCGATTCCAAGGAGAAAAACGAAACACCCTCGCCATTTTCCAAAAACATCTTGATCCAACTTTTTAAGCCTTCCAAAAATTAAAATAAAAAAATCGGAAAGGACATCCAAAAGCTGATAAAAAAGGATAAATTTGCTCTGCCTATAAAGAAAAGCAATATAATGACAAAGCTTGCAACAGGAAGACTTCTAAGAAGAAATAGCGGCGGCTGAATCAAATTCTCAAAAAAACGATGTTGATAAGAAAACAAAGCAAAAGCCAGAGCCAGAAAAAAAGGACAGAAAATAAGCGGACAGTATACAGAAAGGAACTGAAGGACAATATCCTGAAAAATGCAGCCTTTTCCATAAGCAAAAGGATATGTCTAAAGGCTTCCATCGGCCCTACTAAAAGAAAGGAATTGTCTACCAATTTCGTAAACAATTCCCAAACCATAAGCCAAAAGCCTAAGATAATGATTTTCTTTCCTTTATTCCTCATATTTCCTTTACTGTTAAAAATAAGATATTGTATGCTTTTGCGAGCAATACTCACCAAGAATAAAAATTCAAAAATTAATGTCAGCTTTTACCAATCTTCGCCAAGAAAAGAATTATCCAAGAGAAAAATAGAATTCCGCATCCGGTAAAGCTCCGCCTACAGACTTCGGATCCGCTGCAAAAAGGACTTCATAATACTTCTCCAAATCCTTCTTCATTTCTTCTCCGTCAATAAAATGCACATTGCAGTTTGGAATAGCCTTCTTCGCAAGCTCTTCCTTCTCTAAAATGCCATATTTTTACCATAAGGCTTGCCGTAGTATCTATGTCTTGCTCTACCGCTTCAATACTCTCCTTCTCCTTTTTAAGAAATCCTCCAGAATATCCTTATGCTCCTCATAGAAGGACTTCCTTACAATGGTAACTGCAGTCGGAAGATTTGCACCGGCGTAAAGCTTGTTCCACTCCTCTGTCAAAGAGAACTTTCTCTCCAGGGCGGGATTCTGTAAAAGAGTAGCTGTCGCAAAGGGTTCAGGAAGAATGGCAACAGCATCCGGATTCTCCTTTAGTCTGGCAGCAATTTCGCGGGTTCCGTGAAAAAAACTCCAAGTCGGCAACGAGATTGTTTTCTTTTAATAAAGCATTCATCAGATACTCCGGGCTCGCTCCTGTCCGGTACTGTAAATGCTTTTTCCCGTTCACATCAGAAAAAGACTTGACTTCCGCGTTTCCGCTACTCCGTAAAGCACGCCCAAGGTATTGATATTCAATACATAAAGGTCCTTCTCTAATTTCTGATACAGAACCGCTGCCATATTGGCAGGAACTGTCGCAATATCCGCCTTTCCGGAAACAAATTCAGGAAGAAGCGCATCCGGGCTTGCCTCCATCTGGAAGCTATATGCTAAGCCCTCTTTTTCCGTCTTATCCATAAGGTTTACAAAGTAATGCTGGTCAGTACGCTTTAGACTGATTACCCGTAAGCTGTCTCCGTCTTGCTCGTCCTGCTTCTCCGCAGCTTCTTCCGCTTTTTTTCCGTCTTCTTTTCTTGCACTGTTGTCTCAAGCTGTTTTTGTTGGAGCTTCTGTTGTTCCCTTCTCTTCCTTCTTCCCGCCGCAGGCTGACAAGCTACAAAGTACAGCTAAAGACAGAAATACCAATGCCAATTTTTTCTTCATTTTATTACCCCTTTCTGCATGAACAGGCTCTACTAGGAAAGTCCTATTACTTCTTCCTAAAAGGAACTCCCCTTATTATCTATTCCTTATTTCCTATTCCTTATTACCTATTCCTTTTACCTATAATCTATTACTCTATAATCTATGACTCTATAATCTATTACACTATAGTCAGTAAATCTGATGGCTTATCTATACTATAATTTGCAATACTGATTTCTTCCGGATCACCATAGCCGTACATTGCCGCTACAGAATCGATTCCTACTTCCTTCGCAGCAAAAATATCGTACTTCGTATCCCCCACCATCAAACAATCTTCCCTTTTTAAATTCTCCTTTTTAAGAGCCTTTTCAATCAATAAGGTCTTGTCCGAGCTCTGCTCACTCATATCCGGTCCGACTTCCAAGAAAAATAGGGAGAAAGCTGAAAATGCTGTAAAATCTTACTTGCAAAAAGAAAATCGGCTTGAAGTAAGAAGAACCAGCTTCTTCCCATCCCCTGCCATCTTCTCAATGCATTCCTTCATACCGGGATAAACAAATGCATCAAATATCCCTTTTTCAGGATAATACTCCCGATAATATCCCACTGCTTCTTCGTCCTTTTCTCTTGTAAATCCATAAAAATTCATGAACGAATCGACCAAGGCAGGTCCAATGAACTTCCTAGCTTTTTCTTCCGGCTGCTTATAAAGAGAAAAAGCGGTCCAAAAGCATACTGCACGGACTTCATAATGCCGGAACCGGAATCCATGATTGTCCCGTCCAGATCCAAAAAGAATATTTTTTTATATTGTCCCATAATCCCTCTTTCCAGTCTTTCCAGTCTTTCTAGTCTTTCCAGTCTTTCCAGTCTCTCCAGTCTTTCCAGTCTTTCTAGTCTTTCAACTTTTTCTAGTCTTTCAACTTTTTCTATTCTTTCAACTCTCTTGTTCTCTACTCTATCTACTTTGGTTATTTACTTTTAAATTTTACTGTACCCCCACAGTATAGTTCATATGAAAGTGTAATTGTTTATATACTCTTTCAAAGTCTATCGTTTTATACATTTATTCAAAGCCTATCGTCTTATATATTCTTTTCAAAGCCTAGTCCTTCGGCTTCATATAGAATCGTCCCATAATGTCCTTGGAATGAATGGTGTTAATAAAGGCCTTCGGGTCTATTTCTTTGATTTTCATCTTTACCTTTCTGGCATCCATAGAAGAAATAACGGAATACACCATACTCTTCTCCTTGTGTGCATAGGCTCCCTCGGCCTTTAAAATAGATGCACCATGATGACAAACCTCATGAATCCCTTTGGCAATTTCCTCCGGATAGTCCGTAATAATAAAGAAGGTTAACTTCTGATAATTCCTATATAACACAGAAAGCGTCTGCGTTGATACAAACTGGAAAATGATGGAGTACAGCGCCTTATCCCAACCAAAAAGATAACCGGCAACGGAAAGAAGCGTTGCGTTGAAATAAAATATGATGTTCCAGGTATCTACACCCTTTTTTTCCGAAAGGAAAATTGCAATGAAATCGGTTCCTCCCGATGTGGCATCCACTCTAAGACAGAGCGTAATCGCAATCGCGTTTACAATACCGCCAAAAATGGAAATCAAAAGCGGATCGTAGGTAATGGGATCAAAGTGCAGAGAGTCGGTTATAAAACCGGTCACAAGAATCATAATCAAGGAAAATGCCGTGAATTTCTTTCCCACATAACGAAAACCGATATAAATCGGAATCAGATTGATACATATATTCACAACAGAAAACGGGATAGAAACATTGAAATAAGTCAATGCGATTCTTTGCAACAAAACAGTAAGTCCATTTGCGCCCCCCGGCAAGAGGCCACCGGCAGACACAAAGGACTTAAGATTCAATGCCATAAGAAAGCCCCCGGCAAGAACTCCCAAAAGGCGTTTCCCATCTTCTTTCCAATCCAGTTTCATTTTAATTCCAGTCCTCCCCCAAAATTTTCTCCATTTTAACATTGAGTCCGTTTTTGGAAAGAGTAAAGCCTCTTTTATCCGGCGACGAAACTCATTCCTTCTTTTTTCCTACCGGAATTGTCCAATTCCTCGGTATTTGCTGTACAACCGCGATAGAAACCGCTATCGTAAAGGCCGTTAAAAAACAAAGTTTTCCAAAATGCATGGAGATCTGCGCATTGCCCATCAAGAGATAATATATGGTTCTATACAGACTGATTCCCGGAAGAAGGGGAATTAAACTCGTCATCAAAAATACGGTAGCCGGGCATCTTCTGAGCACCGCGAGCACTCTGGAAGCAAGGACTGCCGCAAACCCACTCACAAACACGGCAATCGCTTCATTGTTCCAGATTTTTTTATACAAATCATATACGCAAGCCGGTAATGGTTCCCAGTACTCACAGTCCACAAAATGCCGTTTTCTGACACGAAACATCAAGGCAAAGGCAATAGTCCCTAAGCCTGCCGCAATACTACGAATCCCCATAACCAAATAAGAAATTTCCGGAATGTCATAAATCACACTGGGCGTCATAATCGTTCCCGAAACCAGCAGTTCCACCAAGGCAACACCGGAAGCCATGGATACACAGGTCAATAAGGCACTGGTGAGTAAAGTCTGTCCCGTAGCAAAATTGTTCTGACTGAACTCTCGCACAGAGTTAACGAAGGCAACTCCCGGTACCAAGTCCATCATGGCCCCAATAATAATAAAAGAAAGTTGAGACCCCAGTCCGATTGCGACAAAGAGATTGCTGAGAAGCGCAGTTAGTACACTGGCGATAATCGTAATAAGTACACGGGATTTAATTCTGTATTTTGACCAAATCATATAAAATCCGACAAGACTTCCGATGATGGCAGCACAAAGAGAGTCTCGGAAGGAGGTTCCGATTGCATAGCTAAAGCACCCCGCTCCAAGAAAGTAGGATAAAATCTTTTTCCGCTACATTTTGCTCTCCAATATTCGCAATGTTTTGCAAAAGAAGTTTTAAGATAGCTTAAATCCATTCTATTACTGCAAAACTCACGTGAAAGTTCATTGACCGCTTCAATCTTATCAATATTCAGTTCCTTGTCCGGAACACTCATAATCCGGCTTTCAATTCCTTTACCCGGTACATTTCCGCTCGCAAAGATACCTCGATTCGTTACATAGGCATCCATATCTTTGATCTGCATCGCATCGGCAATGCGGTGCATCGTTTCCTCCGCCCTGTAAATCTCCGCGCCGCTGCTTAGCAAAAGATTTCCTGCATAAAGCACCGTCTCGAGTTCATCTATATTTTGCATTTTCTTTTTATCGCTGTTTTTGCATTTAATTTCTCCATCTGTAATTCATATCTTTAATGTATATCGATTTGATTTCATTCTTTTTAATTCCATTGTCTGTTTTTAACGAGTTTCAAGAGTAGACTTTCAAAGATCAAAAGTATCCTATCCGATTTCGAGAACATCCTATCCAACTTCATGTGTATCTTATCCGCTTTCCATAGTATCTTATCATCAACAAAGAGGAATTGCTTGTTTTTATTATTGTAAATACCAATCTGATATTCCATACACCCCCTTACAACATGTCAGGAAACAAGATTGGTATATCCTATCAAAAATACGGATGAATGATAAGAAAGTGTCTCGTCATTCATCCGCAATAAGCGTAAATAATTAATTTCCGTTTTTACTTCTCTGTCTCCTGTGCAGCTAAAAAATAAGGAACAGCTACAAAAAGAGCACCCCCGACAATGTTTCCAAGCGTAACCACCAGTAGATTATAAGCAAAGCCGGCGAGAGAAATTGTCTCATTTCCCGCATTGTTTATAAGAGCAAGTGCGAGGATAGTCATATTGGCAACACTGTGCTCAAAGCCGGCTGTAAAGAAAATCACGATACACCAGAATACCATAATCAGCTTTCCCGAGTCGGATTTTGACCGGAAGCAGCACCAAACCGCAAGACAAACCAGATAATTACAGAGCAGTCCTCTCATAAAAAGTGCCAAAGGAGGTAAACTCATCTTCATTGCGGCACTCCCGACGATTGCCGCCAGTGTCGCATCCTTATATAAACCCGTGAAGTTATAAAGATAGGACAGGAGCACAGATCCAAGAAGATTTCCGCCCCAACATACAATCCAAAGCTTTTAGGGCATCTTTGCACCGTCACCACCCGCTTAAGTACTCCTGTCGCCATGACCACATTGTTTCCGGTAAATAGTTCCCCCCCTGCAATGATGATGAGGCTAAGAGCCGCACTGAAAAATATCCCCATCATAAGCTTCACATAGGGACTTCCCTCTAGCTGCCCTCCAATCGTAAAGGAAAGTAATACACCAAGCCCGATAAATATTCCACCAAACATAGACATTAGAAAATATCCGGCAGGATTCGTTTTTGAGCAGATTTAACTTCGTTGCCGCGCAATTGGCAACTGCAGCAATTTCTTCCCTGAACATAAATTCCTCCATCTAAAAGTGAAGTATTTGTATTTATAACCATGATACACTACTGGACAAATTAATGGAAGTTTAAAGAATCAAAGATTTATTATTAGTCATTCTGCCCATAGGCAAGCTTTTTTTATCCGTTTCGTTTATTGCAATTGCTGTAATAGCCGCTTCCAATCCTCTTACTATTTCCGAAAGCTCCAGTGCCGGCATCTCTTTTTTTGTTTTTTTGTCTGCTCCGGAATATAGGGAACATGAATAAAACCGGCTTTTATACTAGGTCTTTTATCAAGATAATACAAAACGCCATACATCAGGTGATTGCATACATAGGTACCGGCAGAGTTCGATAAAGAAGATGGCAGTCCCTCTTTTCTGATTGCCTCCACCATAGCTTTCACCGGGAGTGTGGAAAAGTAAGCATTTTCCCCATCAGGGAAAATAGGCTCGTCAATCGGCTGATTCCCTTCGTTATCCGGAATCCTTGCATCATTCAGATTAATAGCGACTCTTTCCGGCGTAATCTCGGCTCTTCCGCCGGCCTGTCCGATAGAAAGCACAAAGTCCGGCTTCTCCCGCTCTATCGCTTCTCTCACAGTATCAATAGACTTTCCAAAGACTGTGGGTACTTCGAGCTTAACAATCTCCAGATTCCCTATCTTATCCTTTACAAGCTTCACCGCCTCTAAGGCAGGATTGATTTTCTCCCCGTCAAAGGGTGTAAATGCCGTTAAAAGTAGTTTTTTCATAGAATTTTTCTCCAACTCCTAGCCGTATAGACAATTCAGTTGCATCCGGAAAATTTGCCTCTCCAAATTGAACGACTTCCAGCATTTCCTTATGAGATATCCCTCCTAAAGCCAATATGAAAATCCATTATTCACTTGATAAATGAAGGATTCTCCTGTAATCACTCGCAGCAAACAGAACTCTATCTACAAGAAGCTTATTCCCTTCTATTCTATAGAAAGCAAGGTAAGCTTTTAAATCTAATATAATAGTATCCGTGAACAAATCTTCATAATATAAGGGAGTAGCGGATTTTGGATACTTCGCTTTATTTTTCTATTTTGTCCAATAAATCATTTATATATTTCTCGCAAATATCGTAGTTTTTTGGATGCCTCAAAAACTTCATGCCAGATCCTGTCAAGGTCTCGCATTGCTAATGGTGAATATTCAGGATTGTATTTCATTTGCGTTTACCGCTAAAATATGCACGCACATCCTTAGAAGATAAATAACCCTCTTCTTCTCCGGAGTGCCTTCCCTCATTTAATTCGCACATAAGGCGAAGCATTGCCTTCGTCTTCTCAAATTCTTCATCTTCAGCAATATCCCGGATAGCATATTTTCCCCTTCCATTCACAGTTAAATAAACAGGAGAACCCGGAGAGACTTTCTCTAAGACAGAATTGTAGTTTCTAAGATCTGAAACCGGACTAATATTTACCATGAGTGCACTTCCTTTCTTATCTTTTTTTATCTTTCCCTATATTTTCTTACCCACCATCATAGCATTCGCGAAACTGTGCGGCAATATTTTACGACGAATGTTACGTAAAATAAATCCTTCTTTCTGTCACAAGATTCCATTTTTGAAGAGGAAGTATCAATGAGACAGTTCATTATCACAAGATACAATTACAACTGATTACGACAGTTTCCAAATAAAGAAACTAAAATGCGGAAGCGTAAAAGAATCATTAAGGATGAGTTTTCCTCCACTTAGTAAGTCCGTAACTTCCCTATTTCCCATTCCTTGAAAATGTGCCTGATACGCCTGTTCATCCGCGTTAAGGCTCACCCAAATCTTATCTCCTCAAACTCTTTTTGGAAAATAAGCTGGCGATTGTTAAGGACTATACTTTTGTAGTCTCCATAAAGCAAAGCCTTTTGCTCCTTATGCACTTTGGAAAGGGCAGATATCAAGTCGGTGAGTTCGTTCCATTCCGGCTCTGAAAGCGCAGGGCGAAGGGCATCATCACTACCATTTTCCTTGACTCCCGAAATCCCCCACTCACTGCCATAGTAGATGCAGGGAATTCCCGGCATGGTAAAGAGCATGGTGTATAGGAGGGCAAATGTCGTTTGTCCTTTAAGATACTTGCCACTCTCGTCACATCATGGTTATCCGCAAAGGTAAGCAAGTGCATCCCCCTGTAGATAGGATTATCCTTTCCAAATTGGCGATTTAATGCATAGTTAATCTCAAAAAGGTTTAAGTCGTTAAAGCTGGAATAAAGCCCCTTGTAGCACTCATAATTCGTGCAGCTATGAAGCATAGCGTCGTTGACAATCCTTTTATAATCTCCAAAAAGAATTTCTCCGAGGAGCAGGAAATCCGGCCTTACAGAGTCACAAAATGCACGAAGCTCTCGCATGAAATTTTCATTTAAACAATACGCTACATCGAGCCGCAAGCCGTCGATCTGAAACTCTTCCATCCAAGCCTTTATGCAGGAAAAAAGATACTCTTTCACCTTTGAATTATCGAGATTCAGCTTTACAAGCTCAAAATGCCCTTCCCAGCCCTCATAGGAGAAGCCGTCATTATAGCAGGAGTTTCCATCAAAATGAATGTAGAACCAATCCTTGTATTCCGAGTCCCAACGCTTTTCGAGCACATCCTGAAAAGCAAAGAAGCCTCGTCCCACATGGTTGAAAACACCATCCAGAACAATGCGGATTCCACTGTCCTTCAGTTCCCGACAAACTTCGGAAAAATCCGCATTACTCCCCAAACGGCAACCAATCTTTTGATAATCTCTTGTATCATAGCCATGCCGGTCCGACTCAAAGACGGGCGAAAAATAAACGGCATCCACATGGAGACGTTTAAGATGGGGAATCCACTCTGTAACTTTCCTGATTCTCGGGACAAGTACCCCGTCATTTTCCTTTGGGGCTCCACAAAAGCCCAAGGGATAAATCTGATAAAACACACTCTCCGTTGACCACATATTGATTCTCCTTAACACCATAATGCCTTTCTCCCGCTTACCGCTCCGCAAAACTGTAGGAATCGTTTTCGATGCGGCGAAAAGCAATCAAGTTCGCAGAATTCCATTCTACACCGCTTTGCCAAACTCCGATAGGGGGAAGCTATCAACAAAGCCCTCGGTCGCCAATTCTCCGGCCGCTTCATTGACGGACTTGATAAGACCTTCCGCCAAGCGCTCGTATTCCTCGGCAATCATCGCCTTCGAGAGACTCACTTCCGCATGCGAGCAAATTAAACTCGCCTTTGAAATCTTATCCCAGCGAAGCTCCCCGACGATTGCAACGGACATTTGATCAGAATGCTCGCGATAGACCAAGGTAGAGAGAAGATTGTAGTACGGGTGACAGTCGGCATTCGGATAAATCAGCTGTGTACAAGAGCCCCAGATTTTTGATGTGATTGTCCATATTGCCGACCAGCTTATCAATAATCAATAAATCAAGAAGCGTCCACACGGAGGGCACACGGGCACTTCAACTCCAAAGCAGCCATTATACTTAGGTAGTCTTCCGCCTCCGTGTGCAGCCCTGTCGCCACGCACATTTTGCTAAATCCCTCCGGCAGTATGCTCTCAAAAAAGCAGTGCATCAGCTCCGGAGAAAACGGCTCCTCCTGTAGCGGCAGTTATCACGAGATAAGCTTCCCTTGCTACAAATTGACTTCACAATAACGGAAACAGGGGGTGGAACCAGCGGTTCCGCTGAGTGTGCCGCAGATATGGTCTTTGCCATAAAGGGGTAGGGAGATGTTTAGGGGCATTCATTATGAAAAATCCATAAGCCAGAAGTCCCTCATACAGCTCATCCGGAGTGATTTCGTCCATGAACTCTGCATAACTTTTACTCATCTCTCCTTCTATTGCTCCAGCCTGTTTTCAACATATTCTTTATACAACTTCATCAGCTCCGCAACACAGTCTTCTTCAGACATCTTCGTACTAAATCCATAGACTACCATGACCGCCTTATCATTGGCAATATGCCTTCCTTAGCTCCGTTGGCATTGCAATCGGATCATACAAATCTGCCAAGCTACTCTCCGAATATAGTAATCTTGCATCTAAAATAAGTCCCCTTTGGCATGTTCTCAACATGGAAACGAGGTCGGACGCTCTGCCAACTTCCTTGTACCTGCACTCGGACTTTGCATACGATACTCGCGCACAGCTTGTACACGTTTCATGCATTCTGGCATTTTTACGCAATTCGCCGGGGGTACAATCACCAAGCCACAAACAGTATCTGGGAGATTAATTGATAAATTCTCTGGAGCCATACCAAGGTCGAAAAATAGTCCTTGGCAGCAGGTTCTATTTTTTTAGAAATGCTTCCATTTCCTCCTTCTCAAAAAGGTAATAACCACCGTCAATCGGCTTATTTCCGATTCCGATTTCAGGTACCTCACAAATGGGTCGATTTCGACTTTCCACCAATCAGTATCGGAGCCACAACGATATCGACAAAGTCAAACAGCTTTTCACGTAGGAACAATCCATTTACAGTTCCCCCGACTGTACCGTCAATCTATCACAGCCATAATTCTTATTTAATTTTTTTCGAGAGCCTCTTTCAGCGAGATTATCTCTTGAAAAATAATATGCAGATTATCCTCTTTTTACAGAAAAAGCCGGATGATTCGGATTGGATGTTATTATAACCGCCTGGTTCGAACGTGCGCATAAATACCTTACACCATTTTTCCGTCAGATGGTGATTTTTCCAACAACACAAATGATACCGGCGGTTTTTGATGGGAGCGGCTTCTCATTAACACCCATCTTAGCCTGCACTCGTCCTGTGTTAAAAGACCACAAGTCTGTTGACTGTTCAATTTCATAGTATTGATGCAAGCCTTCCGACACGCCAGTTATAGTAGGATAATCCTTATCTACATCCAATTCGTCCGAGGAGCCTGTGCTGATTTTGCTGTCTACCGACATCAGCATAAATTAAGTTGTTATAGGTCTGCTCATTTTTCAACCTCGTGTACTCATACTATTTTATAGAGACTGTCCATGTATCCCCATCGACCAGGTACTGAAATTCCGTCAGAGCCGGATCGTTTATTACTCGCATCAAATCCTCAAAATCATCGACCGTGTTTATCTCTGATAGGCGATTGCTTTCCACCCATTCCATCTGACCCTCGTCAGAAGACAGGACCGTCCCGCTATATTCGTTAGTCCTGAACAAAAGAACAACATAGCGTCCGCCCTTGATTGGAAATTGCTTCACACCCACAAGCCGTGGATTCTTTATATCCAGCCCCGTTTCCTCTTTCATTTCACGGATAACCGCATTAACGAAAGATTCTCCCGGTTCCACATGACCGCCTGGAAGCGTATATCCCTGCCAGTCATTTTTACTCTGTTCTGAAGGAGCATTCTGTCCCCCTCCGTGATGAGACACAATACCGTCAATTCAACATTTTCCGTTCTGCTCATATCTCCTCCAATACTATATTTATCTCCATTCAGTATCTAAAATACATTGAATTCCTAACCCCTCTCCCGCTTTTTGAAGAGTTTCAATGGGAATACTCCCCTTTTCAAAGTATAGTTGATTTCCTGTTTCCGACAACTGGGTGATAAAGATAAAAAGTTTAGGAAGTTTAGAAAACCCAGGGCGCGTCGAGCGCTTTGTGGCAACTATATGCTCTGTATTTTCTGTAGTTTCTACAGCATCCGTCGTTTCTATGGTCTCCCGAGTATTCTTTTCGTCTTTATCTGTTCTTTTACGATCTAAATCATTTAAGGAATCTCCATCCCTTAGTACAGGCTCGAAGAAGTCTTTTAAGCTCTTATGACGTGCGTATCTCAGAATTCCCTGCCATTCATTAGGCTGGTTGGTCAGGTCCTTTCCCACTCCGGGAAGTTCAGAAGGGGCCACTTCGCATGGTAAAGGGCCATTTCCGTGACAGGTAACATAAGGGCGAGTCACATAGATGGCTTCCTCTAAGATAATCCTCGTTTTTCTAAAAAGATGGTCGGATTATGGATTCCGGTTTTGGAAGAAGTCAAATGGGGAGCATAGGCTTCATAGTCCTGATCCAAAAAGCAAGCCCTGACCTGTCTCGAAAATCAAATTTTGAAACTCCTCCAGCCATTTTCTATCCACATCTACTAAGGTCAGTAGCTTCACATTCTCTTTCACTTCTACCACAAAGTTTTCCAGTACCGTCTCGTTATGCAGCATCTCATAGTAGGGATTCGAGGAATATATTCCCAAGATTTTTGCTCTTCTTCCCGTATATTCTTTTCGAATTTGCTTTAAACGGTCTACTAAATCTTGCTTAGTCCATGTAGCAAGCTCTTCCACGGTAATTCCGTATCCGGCGGCATTTCGCTGCACACATTCCTCTATACCCATACCGCAGGAACCATGGCGATTCTTGCCTCTGGCAACTTCTGCCCCCATATTTAAAAGTACATCATCTATGGTCGTTACTCGTGCATTTTTTTCAGAATAAAGAATGGGCTGAAAGCCGAAGAGCTCCGTAAACGCTTTCACTTCCTTGCCCAACTGAAACAAATCCGGCATAAAGCTATCAGCAAATAAAGTAGGCACATGATACTCTGCTCCGGCGCCAATCTGATGATGGATAAAACGCCATTTTCCTTCCGGATCTTCCACCGTGTGCCCTGCCTGTCCTCCGCCATTATGTTTAATAATCAACGCATTCTTAAGAGATGAGGAAAGACGACTGCAAGCAAAACCCTTTCCCTCATCCCCGAAATTCTTGCCGATAACCGCAATTGTTCTCATAGGAAAATGTCTTCATCCCTTTGTAAAGATAGCTGTGCTAATGCCGCGCTAATCACAGGACGATTGATTTCATCCCAACGCCCAAGAACTTCCTCTAAAGCAGCACCCTTTTGTAACTGAATGGCACTGATAATGATTTCCGGAAGACAGGAAATATCCTGTCGTGCCAGTACGATACAATGCCCCGGAAGCAGCTTCTCATTTTCCTGGCTGTCTCCGCCAATCATGATATGAAAAACATGGAAGGATTGCTTAACTTCATTCAGCAAATCCTCTTTGGTGACAGTCGTTCCGATATCATCTCCGATAACCCGGGCAATCGTTTCTCCCACCAAATCGCTGCGAATCTCTGCCATATCTCCGATGGTAAAGAGAAAGCCCTTTTGCTGTCTCTTCTTTACCGCATCAATATTGGTATGGCGAGATAAGAATTCCCAAAGGCAGGTAGGTACCACCTGACCACTGCCATGATTTTCAAAATAAATGTCTAAGAGCTGCTCGGCGATACGAATATCCGACTCAAACTGGGTGACCTGTAGAGGGAATGCATCCTGAAAATCTCCGTAAGCCGCACACATTAGGGCCGGATCTGCCACTGCGCCGGTGGAATAAAGCTTGGTAATCAGTTCATTTAATGCGCCCGTTGCCAGTTCCACCGCAAGATAGCCCATGGAGCCGGTCACATCCAAGCCCACAACGATAGGGGTAGTATTGGGATGCTCCTCAGAGTCGAAAACATTCTCTGCATCCGATGAATTTCGGATTCATCTTGGGATTACATTCTCTTCTTGTAAATACTTCCTCTACTCTCTGCCCATTGGACAGCTTTCTACTGCTTTTCAATTTCTGCCAATCTGATGCTGAATAACTGCCGTATCCCATATTTTCCTCCTATTTCATCTTCACAAAATGATGACCGCCAAAGCCCTCTTCAATCACCTTATCCCATGTGGCAAAGTCCTGAAAAGCATCCCCTTCCGGCTCTGCCAATAAGAAATCCTCCAAAAGATCCGGACTATGAATATTTTCCGCCACGGATTTTGCAGTCTTTCGTAAATCCAATAAATCCTGATTGCTATGCTTCTTTTCCACATTTCTCCAATCCCCGAAGAGCATCCCCTCATGGGTTAGAGAATTCACAAAAAGTGTGGACGCCGTGATATCCCCGTGCTGAAGCTCCGAATACTCTAGGGCGCAACATATATTTTCCATCCGAGAAATCACCCAGGCCAAATGCTCCGAAGCAAAGGGTGCAAAGACCTCCGCAGGATAAAAATAGGGCTTTCTTGTGAAAATAAGACAAAGCTTCCCGGCATCTAAAGCAATCTTCGACTTTAGCATCGGAAAGCACCTTGATAACTTTACATCCGCTTCCGGAAAGCTAAGACGATTTAAGCCCAGCATAAAAGCATTTGCCCCATCCTCTCGGTCAAAGACATAGACCACCGACTCCCGGCACAAGTAGCAGACCATCTCCGGATAATGATAACGATCCATATAGGAAAGGGTTAGATTCTTACCATTTGCCATTAGATATGTGGCTGTGCCCAGCTCTTCCCATAAAGTATCTCCGCTATAGTCATTTTCCTTCTCGCCGGCCTTCGCCTTGTAATAGGCTAAAAGCTTCTTTCGAAACTCATGATTCCTTTGAATTCCGCATCGGACAAAAAGGCTCTTGCCCCGCAGTAAGGACACTGAAATCCGCCGGCACTGCCAAGCTCCAGCTGTGCGCCGCATTGCTTACAACGATAGCTAATCATAGACCTCCTTTAGCGAGCCATAACTGTTAAGAAATTTCAAAAAATAGCAAAGTTTAATTACAGAGAAAGTATAGCATAGATTATTTTCAAGTGCATAGAAATGTATTACATTATAGCCTCTTGCCGGAGTCATATTAAACTCACGCCAAGAGGCTATATGTTTCTCGATATAAAGAATGAAAAGAAAGAACATTATTATACCACCAGCAATCTATACGGATTTTCCGTAAATTCCTCATTCGATACACTGCTTCAACCTTTACAAAAAGCCTCCCGACAGAATTGTGGGAGGCTTTCATATAATTCATTCTTTTTACGTCATTTATCACGTCATCTATTGTGACATTTTACAAGTCCTGCTTTATGACGTAATGGCCAAAACCGATTCGAACCAACGTGCTCAATCTTTCCATCTTTCACGATCATCTCAATTCTTATGGAGAGAAAAAGATGACAGGTTATTTACCATTTACTAAAAAAAGCGACTTCCGAAAACAGGAAGCCGCTTTTTATTAACGTAAATCTAGTTAGTTCTTTCATGATTTATTAATGCAGAACCATTCCCACAAAAATTCCAAAATAATTTCCAATCACATATCCCAGAGTTCCGATTAAAAGTCCCGGGATAATCAGCTCTGTCCAGCCTTTGGATACGGCTATAGCTGCCGCTGTGGTAGGTCCACCGATATTGGCGTTGGAGGCAATGATAATTTCCTCAATGGAGAACTTGAAAATCTTTCCGAAAAATCAGGAAACAATCATGTTAATCGCCACCATAATCAAAGGGCTAGCAGTACCAAAAGCAGGGGAGATTCTTTGATGATCAGCATAATGGATGCGGGGGCACCGATTACCGCAAAGAAGAGGTAAATCAGGAAAGTACCGATTTCCTGTGCACCTCTCACGGAAGACATTTGCTTTGGGAAGAAGGAGGCAATCATCATAGTAATGGTGGTAATCAGTAAATACTTGTTACCGAAGAAACCGCCCATAAACTGGCTGAAGGCATCCTTTCCGGAGAAGAGACCGCTGATAACTCCGGAGAGCTTGGTGGAAACGGTAACAATGGTAAAGGCAATTCCTACGGCAAAGGCAATATCCTTTAGGGAAATATTTTTTTGCGCCCCAAAACTTCGCAGTATAGTTTTTATTCTTATCCTTGTCCTCTGCACTTTGTGCCAACAATGCCTCTTCATAGGGCTGCTTATACAGCTTTTTGATAATGGCTATGGAAGGTAGGGAAATGAGAACGAAAACATAAAGGGCCATCAGGAGGTTATCCGCTACAATGGCAGCAGATACGGTTTTTCCCGGTACGGCATATTGCTCGGACATGGCCACAAAGTTTACCGATCCTCCGGTATAGGTTCCTACGAACATGGGAATAATGTCGTTTAGCTTGGGGATAGCATTTTTTAAGCTAAAGTAGGCCACAAAGCCTCCCAAGAGGGTTCCTGTACTACTCAGAAGATAGATGACCAGCATTCTACCGGATTGTTTTATAATCTTCGTTACATTGGCATTGAAGAGAAGCAGGGGAACTGCCAGAGGAACCACATAGCTCCAAACCGTATCATATACAGGGGATTCTGTAGGGATTATGTTCAAGTTTGCCAGCACCAAAGTAAAGATTGTGGCTAAAATACATCCGGTAATCTTGTTAGCCCAGACATATTTTTGTTCTAGGTAGATAGAGATGGCTACGCTAAGGGAGAGAATGGTCCATAGTGCCCAAGTATCTTCCGCGGAAATCAATGTTGTCATAAATATACCTCCTTCTAAAATGGGGATTTCTTCTTATCATGGGACAATGTTCTTTTCCATGGAGTAATGTGCTTTGATAAAGCACATTGCCTATTGTCTCGGGACAGCGCCTATTGATTAGGGGCAATGCTTTTAGGCATCAGAACGGGAATAGCAGTTTTTCATCATGCTGCTGGCTTCATATAGTACTTTGTCCAAAAGCTCTGCAGTTTCCTGCTTTGTGCAGCGGGCAATTTGTTCATTGCACTCCTCCAGCATGGTCCGAACCTCTTCCTGGCTTCTCTTTTTCTTTGCGATTTCCTTCTTGCATTCCAAAATCAGCTGGTAGCACTTGGCCTGCACAGAGCCTTGGTAGCGTTCCACATGGAAACGGCTTTTCGCATAGGAGGCATCTGCCATGGCGCCGATTAAGCGATTGTTCCAATAGAAGCTGTCTGTGCTGACTTCTTTCTTTGTATTGCTAAAGTAGGCAGGAATCTTGCCTACAGAGGAGAAGAGAGGAATCAGGGCATTGAAGACATTGCTTCCGAAGGAAAGCCAAGTAATACATTCCAAATCCTTAATGGCCTCTTCTCTGTTTTGGTGCAGGGAAAGAAAGCTGGTCCGCTCGATACCGATGGGACGGAATTGCCCTACATGGCTTGTGTCTCCATATTTTCCATAGTAATCATACTTTGTACCTTGGAAATGTGAGGAGAGCAGATATTTTACATCCATGGGACTAATCTTTTTTTCCGGCACCATGCTCCAGGGAATATCATCGGAATCCGGTGTGAAGTCAGCATTTTCCCCCTCATAAAAGAAACAGTGGGGATTCAGGGTCTTCAGGATATACCAGGTTCTGGGGGTATTATATACATGGTCTGCGTCGGAGTGGCTACCGAAGGCATCTCTGGGATTAAACTCTTCCTTATAGGAAAGGTTTAAATGATTGTCTTCGATAAATTCCCGTAAATCCTTGGAACAGATATGGGCTTCCTGCTTTCCGAAGGCATCCTCCATGTCAAAGGAATCCATACCTTGCTGGTTGGTACCATCATTACATAGGAATCATCCGGAACTCTTTTGGCAATAAAATGATGTCCGCCAATGGTTTCCAGCCACCAGATTTCCTTCGTGTCGGAGAAGGCAATACCATTCATTTCATAGGTGCCGTACTTTTCCAAAAGCTCTCCAAGGCGTAGCACTCCTTCTCTTGCGGAATGGATATAGGGAAGCAGTAGGCTTTACCATATCCTCTTCTCCGATACCTCCCGGAATTTCTTTTCTTCCTTCCTTATGAAGGACGACCAGAGGATCCGCCGCCAGCACCAGCTCATTACTGGTAATGGTTTCCGTAGCGGAAACGGAGACATTGGCACTGTTGGTGCCGGCTCCTGCCCAGATGCCTTTTTCTCCTAAAGCATCCGGAAAGCAAATGTAATCAAGAGCCTTATCCGGTAGAGGATTTCCACATGGGAAAGCACGGAACGGTATTTTTAGGAGGGTTCTTTCCGGATACGGCAATCATTTTCTTCGGGGTATATTCTCCGGATCCTGAATCCATATTACGGGCAATCATAGTGGAGCCGTCATAGCTGGCATCTTTGCCAACCAAGATTGTTGTGCAAGACATAATATTCTCCTTTCAAGAATTTCTTTCTATTATATAATGCACAAATTAATAAAGCAAATCATTCATTTTATGGAAGTATTTCTCAAAAATTTTGTTATTTTTGACGGTTAAATAGTTCAAAAATCTCCTCATGCCTTGAAAAATGCTGTATTTTTTGTCAAATTTTATCAAATAAATACTAGCTATACTCAGCTATATATAGAATAATGGGCGCATGGAGGGACTGCATCATGAAAGTATCTGTATCAAAATCGAAGAATCAGACCATCTATTACCTTAGTAAATCAGTTTGGGTAGATGGTAAATCCACTACTAAGACTATAGAGAAGATTGGTTCGGAAGATGAACTTCTGAAGGTTTGCGGAGAGCTTACTCCGCTGGAGTGGGCAAAAAGCAGTACGCAGCCATTCGCTCAGCAGAAGAAAAAGCTTCAAAAAAAGACATTATGCTTAAGTTTTCCTCTTCGACCTTGATTAAGAAAGAAAGCTGCCGTAGCGTAAACGTAGGCTACCTCTTTCTGAAGGACATCTCAAGGATTACTGTCTTGATGAAGACGGATGGTACCTTATCGAAGATAAAATAGAGTATAAGCTCAGTGAATTAGATGAGATTAAGAACTACGAGAAGACTTTCTATAAAGACCGATGGATTAATGAAGACGGTCTGGAGCAACATCTCGTTGTCACCTTCTCCTTTCAATATCGGGACTATATGAGAAAGATACGGAATCGCCAGCTTGAACGCGCTGAAAAGCTCGTCGAAAACCCTTCTTCTCTGAATAAAAAATGTCCGAACGATCCCAAGCGTTTTATACGTCAGAATCACTGTACTTCTGACGGCGAGATTGCAGATAAAATGATCCCTTCGATAGATGAAGATGTTGCCACAGAAGAGGAACGTTATGACGGTTTCTATGCCGTATGCACAAACCTGGAAGATGATGTGGCAACGATTATAAGTATTAATCAAAAGCGATGGCCGATTGAAGAATGTTTCCGGATTATGAAAAGTGAATTTCAAGCCAGACCGATATATCTCAGTAGAAAAGATCGAATCACGGCACATTTCATTACCTGCTTCACCGCTCTGATTCTTTATCGTATTCTGGAGAAGAAGTTAGGTGAGAGTTATACCACTGAAAACATTATAAGAACACTGAAAGAAATGAACATGCTGATAGCCCCCGGTGAAGGATATATCCCTGAGTATACACGAACTGACCCTACAGACAAACTCCACGACACATTTGGTTTTTAGAACGGATTACGAGATTGTATCTCAAAGAGAAATAAAAAAAGATTTTTAACCGCAACGAGAAAGAAGAAATATTGCTAGAATTCAAAAAGAAAACAATAAATAAAGTCATATAGACTCTTTCAAGATAAACTATTTGTGATTGAAAACAGCCGCAAATTCAATCGTAAAATTTTACGGTTGAATTTGCGGCTGATCAACATAATTGCTTTTCGATTGAGCCAATTCTAAGATTGACTTTGTTTTTGTAATGTTTTGTAAAAGCTCTTTTCCTTTTTCGATTTATAATACAGAGGAAATAGAAAAAGAAAGAAAAGAAACAAAGTACAAGAGGAGAGGAGAAAAATGAATAAGAATCTTTTAAAGCATACACTACTTTATCACAGCATTATCTGCTCTATCCATTACCGCCTGCACCGGCAAAACGGCAAAGGAAAGTAACACAGTAAGTCCCACGGAAGCCGTAAAAGAAAGCAGTTCCACAAATCCCGGTGACGCGGAGAAAGAAAGCAGTAATACTGATTCCAAAGACAGCTGAAGAAGAAAAGCAGTGCTTTGAAACCATCAGAATCCGGAGCAACAACAGAAAGAAAAGAGAAGGCTCAAAACAATACCGATGCTCCACTCGTGGGGGCTTATAACACGAATCTCGTAAGCTTCTCTCTGAAGGATAACCCGGATGCCATGAATGCATTTGAAGCGGCATTTCCAAATGGCTATAACTATACCCATTATGAGCCCATCGCCTTGCTGGGCACCCAGGTGGTTTCCGGCACAAACTACCTTTACCTATGTAAGAGTACTTGGACGGATTATCAGGAAAATGTCTCCTTTCGTACTTTTTACAGATTTATCAGGACCTTTCCAGAAAGTCCGAGGTAATGGGAAGTGCCATTCTCTTTCCCACAGAAGAATCCAGAGAGGAGGGAGAAGATTACATTGACAATACCGGCTCCTATCTCCCGGAAAATATTCCGGCAATCCAAAATGCCTTTAAAGAGGCTGTACCGGATAACGAAAATGTATCCTATATTCCCCTAGCCTATATCGGGAAGCACACACAGAAGGCAAGCCCGAAGAAGACGTGATTTTCACCGCCAAGAAGTCAAAAGGAAAAGATGCCAAAACAAACTATGTAGCTCCTTTTACATCGGAAGCGGGAAAGGCGGAAAGGCAAAAGCTTGTAAAGACGGAGGATGTAGTATTTCCGGATTTTCTAGAAGTGGAACCGCTTTTTTACAGTTCCTCCGGATGGCTCTTAAAATACTGACGGAAATGTTCTTTAACCTCTGTCATATCCGTTACCGCTTCCAGCGTTCCCACATAGTTCTGCTCCTTGTCCCCGAACAGCCATATAGCGCACCAAGAAGGGCTTTCCGCCTTTCTCCATCCAGATAGGAACTTCATCTTCCTTTCCATCCCGGAAGTTTCCGATAATCATACGCACCATAGGTTCCACTTTGGGAGGATGGCAGGAAAATACTTCCCGGTCAATGGCCATTTGCGGGCGTTTAAAGACCTTTGGTCCTTCATTAAAGAAACGATTGATATTGTCCTTATCCACGAAGGTAATCTCCACCGGAATGGTATTTAACATGGCGATAAGCTCATTTTTCTTTAAATGTCCACCGGGCATGATGATTTCCCCATTGCTTGCAGCAGGGGACTCTCCTCTATTCCCTGATTTTCCTTCCAATGATTCTACCCTGCAGAAGCAGATCCTCCAGCATTTTTCCTGCTCCCTGAGGAAGTTCAGCAGTGTGAAACATCTCCGGAATGCTCCTCAGATACTTTCTTTCTCGGATTTCTCTCGTTTCTGATTCTCCTGCAGCTTCGACCGCTCTCCACTTTTTCCGGAGTATTGCCGTTTTCTTCCGCTTCCTTCCAACGTTACATTTTCAACGGAAAAACAAGCTTTCATAGTCTTTGGAATCGAAGTAAATCTGTATCCACTCTCTTTTTGAAATTGCAGGGCGCACATGGGGAAGAGAATATTTTTCCTCCTTATAAATCATCTCCTCCATACGGTTCCGTACAGCAAGATAATTCTTTAAGAAAAAGCTGTTTAGAATACTTTTCCGCAATCTCCGCTTTTGCTTCTACTATACTCTTCTTCCTCATCATCCAGATCTTCTCCGGTGTTCTTGAGCGCTCTCACTCCCTTGCTCTTCTCAGTAAGCTCTCTTTCAGTTCTCCCAGAGTATCCCGAATCTCATCATCCACCGTCCACATGACCTGAGAAGGACCGGAAATGTCGTATTTCACTTTTTAGAAAGGGGATAGAGAAGGTCTCCCTTCTTCGCATAGTGCACGGTAAAGGAACGGAGTTTTAGCAAGCTCCTCTGAAAATGCAGCCAGCAAAGCTTCCCAATCCGGTGCACTCTTTGCTGCACCTCTGCTCCCTTCTGCTCCTTTCTGCTATCCTTCTGCTTTTTTCTGCTTTATCTTTTCCGCCGGCTTTTCCGGAAAGACTTTCTACTAAGCTTTCCCATCTTGCCTTCGTGCTCTCTAAATACTGCCCAAGAGCCTCATTTTCCTTCGTGAATGTTGAAAGAGGATGTCCGGGAATCTGAATTAAGGCATCCGCCTCTAGGCTTTTATTGATGTAGTTTTTCTCCACTTTCCCTGCCTGATTCTTTAAAGAAGCCTGTACAGCTCTTTTCCGCATTGGCAATCTTTCTCTTCCCGGGTATCTCCATGGAAAGAGCCGAATGCACATCACAAAGCTTCTGAACTTTTGAAAGAGGCATGCCGGACTCCATGAGCCCCTGCTCTGCCCTCATGATTTCCGCAGGATCCACGTCCTTAAAATCCCGAACAAAATCTGCACGAACAGACTCCAGATCCTCGCCCTCAGACAGACGATCCAAAAGCGAACGCAGGGCTTCTGCACGATCTATCGAGGGCTTTAGTCGCCTCAAATGCATCAGCTATCTTAGTTTCCTCAGATGCCTTAGCTATCTTGGCTTCCTCAGCTGAATCAGCTGATTCAGCAGGAAAGGGCTTCCCCCATCCGTAATCTCAAATCCCTTTTCCCGGAATGCACGAACAATCTCCTCCATAGGAATCTTCTTCATCTGAGAACCCTTCTTCAGATTCATAATCCGACCTACAGAAGCCAGCATGGCAGGATTTTTTTAATTTCCGTGAAGCCTAAATCAGCCATGATGTCAGCAACTTCCGGATACTCCTTTACAAGGGATGCCACACTTTTTATCCAAATCCAAAATCTTATTCATTTTCTTCTCCTTCTCATTCCACTGATTTCTTCTGACAATCTATGAGGCAGGTCTTCTTTTTAACTTGCCGGAGAGAGTCAGATCATTTTTACGATATTAGTCTGCTGGGTATACTATGTTTCTTGTTAGTATATTCTAATTATCATTTAAAAAGAAAATGATTTTTGTTGCTTATGCAACAAACGCATTAGTGTTATCTTTTTCAGTGGAAAATAAAAGTTTTAATGGAAAAAATTTTTTCTCTGTGATGCTTCCATCCTCATGGACGTCCATAAAGCATTTCGTAAACTCATCCTTTTCTATATATCTACAATTTTCCCCTTATCCTCATACTAAAACACAAGTTTTTCTGGTATCCCCTGATAAACTCTTCATTCAGACGATCAATAATCTGTTTTAGATTCAATTCTGCCATTTACTTAATCACCTTCCAATTTCCAGAACGACGATTTCCTTCTCTTATAAGAACGCCTTTTTCCTGTAGCCCTAGGGCAGAATACGCTTGATAGTTCCTATCGTGATTCCAGTCTGATTATGCAAAAGCATGCTGCGTAATACTCAGATTTTTGTTTTACCGCAACGATTATCAGCTTCTCGTCTTCTGTTAGTTTAGTCGCATTGGTTGCAATTTCAGTCGCATTAGTCTCATTAGTTGCACTATTAGTCGCATCAGTCGCAGTTATATCTTCACTCGGGCCAATTCCCTTGCGATAAATGTTTACAACGAGGTCTACCTCTCCACCGTCAAATACAGGAACAGCAAGTCCTTCATCACATACTTCTCGAACAACTCTCGGAATTCCGCTTCCCCACTTTTCCATCAGTTTCATATAGGAAAATGCCTTTGCCAATGCTTCATTTCTAATTTTGGATCTACCTTTTTTCATCCCTGCAAAAGTCTGCGTTTTCGGCAACTTACCAGGGGATAAGATCTCCAATCGATCATCATAGACTGCAATCTGAATATTCCCACGATCCACATAACTACGATGAACAACTGCATTTACGATCAATTCACGGATTGCAAATGGCGGTATTTCGTAAACATCTTGACGGTAAACGCCTTTGAAGGTTGCCCCCATACGGATATTTCGCAGGACATACTGGAATGCTTCTTCTACAAGTTCCCATGCCGGGTAGGGTGTATTCTTTGCGATCCACAAAATTGCCTTTGTAGAACCTTTGAATACGCCACACTGAATGGTATTCGGCATACGATAGTCTCCGGTCAAGATGGCATAAGCATTATTTGGATAATACTTTCCGTTTCTTTCACCAATGACTCTCCATGAAAGTAGCTGCTCCACTGTAACATCTCTGATTGCTTTCTTTTCCTCTTCGTTCAAGGTATTATAAACAGCCTCTTCCTTCATGCGCTTGCAAAGGTCAGCAATATCATCCTCTGTGATTTCCACCCCAATGCAAGGCATTTCATCATACTGAGCGTCTGCTGCCTTCCAGTCGAAGTTCCTGAATCATATACTCGTCTGCCGGTCTTGTGGTTCCTGCAATACGAATATAGGTACCAGCATCAATACCTTCACTCTTAATGTAGTATGGTTTCTGCGCCCCTTCTACGATATCCACCACAATAACCGTCTTATCTTCTATCGTTTGCATATAGATATCCGGTACAATCATTGGTTCACACTGATCAGAAATTACATTGGCAATAGCGTCCATTTCTGAGAACAAGATATTATCAGGCACACCAAGGACTTTCAGCGTTTTATCCTCGATGCCAAATACGATTTTTCCACCAACACCATTACTAAAAGCCACCACTGACTTCATATATGACTTGCTCTTGGCAGGGCGTCCACCCTTGTATTCTAGGTTTTTTGATTCTCCACCGAGAATTTCTTCAATCGTCATGGTTCTGCCTCCTCTCCGTCTTATTTTTCTTTCACCATGATTTTTTTAGAATCTGCAAGCACCTCATAGAATTTTGCCATCACTTGCTGTCTGGACTTTTTGGTAATTTTTTCGAGATTTTTTACGACATATCTCCAGTATTTCACCGACTTCTCCGACACTTGCGTTTTTAAATATCTATATAAATCAATTCGAACTTTCGATTATATAAATACCTTTTTCATAATACCTTGCTCCATATCATCAATATTATAAATATGCTCCATAACATCAAATGTTTCTCTCAAATCTCTCTGGCACTTCTCCAGCCAATTCCATCAGTAAACCAAACAAAGGTAAAGCCCTCTACAGTATCTGATTCTTGGGAAAGCATTTTATAACTTCGAGCAGTTTCATTTAACTTGGAACCGCCACCACCATAGAAATTCGTTTCAATTGCATATATCATATCTTCAGTTTTCACAACAAAGTCAAAGCGTTTTGCTGCTTTCCCCTGATTAGATATTGCCGATAAATCTATTCCCCACATTCTTTCTATGTCAATTAAGTACTTTTCCTTATAATAATTAACATCCTTAACAAAAGCCTGCGGAGGTAATATATTTTTCCACCAAATCTTCCATCTGGTAGTACCACGATTCTTTCTGCCATTAGAATCCAATCCTGTTTCGATACCAAAGGCATAGTCTACTAAATTATTCACCAAGTGATTGGCAATCATATCAAATAAACCAGTTTTTTTCGCATAAACACTTTGTACTGCTCAATTGGATAATTCATCTTCTTAAAGTTATATTCAAAAGCTCCTTCATCATCCCGGGCATATATTTGATTACTTCTTACTGCAAGCAGTAAAAGGAATGCATTCTAATGTTTCCGGATATCTTGCAATAATATTTTTCAAATGCTTCTTCAATATTTTTTTGATCCAATTAAAGAATTCAAGATATTCAGTTCAATCTTTATATTATCCACATTTTTTTATAACTTTGGAAAAAAATCAATGTAATAGTCATAAGTAGAAATACTGAGATCGAAATTTAGTAAGCCATTCATCAAAGTTCCTTTTTCTTCATTACGTTCTGTCTCCATTCTTTTTTTGCAAATATTTAAATATTCTTCTTCCGTATCAATACCAATAAATTTTCTTCCCAATCTTTTTGCCACCACACCAGTGGTTCCTGAACCACAAAAAGGATCCAAAATAACATCATTCTCTTTTGTAGAAGCCTGCACGATCCTTTCTAAAAGATATTCCGGCTTTTGTGTCGGATGTTTTCCAGCCCACTTTTCTGACGGTTTTGTTAAACTCCCCAGCCAAACATCCTTCATTTGCTTTCCACCATTCTGTTCTTTCATTAGCTCATAGTTAAAATAATGATGCGCTTTCTTATCTGTTTTTGTGCCCACAATATAGTCTCAGTAGAATGGGTAAAACATCTACAGGCAAGATTAGGTGGTGGATTCGTTTTTTGCCAAGTTATGTTGTTAATAATCTTGAATCCCTCCTGTTCCAAAGCCATTCCGATAGAATATATATTATGTAAAGTCCCGGAAATCCATATACTACCATTTAGTTTTAAAACCCTTTTTACATAGCTTAATCCATTTTTTTGATTAAAACGATGTTTTAGCTTCTATACTGGTAGAATTATTCCCTAACTTGTCCCATTCTCCTTTATTCACGGAAACCATTCTTCCACTTTTTACAAGTTATCCCATCGTTACTTAAAAAAATATGGCGGATCCGCAAAGACCATATCAATGCATTCCGGATTCATTTTAGAAAAGTAACTTTATAGAGTCTCCATGAATAAGATAAGATGAGATATCTTCATAGAAAAATTTGCTTTTTCTCAAAAAAATCCCCCAAATAAAAATACCTCCCTACTAATAATTGCAAATAATAATTTCTTCTCGGTTCTTTTTCGAAGCATCAGAATTAATCATCCGTTTAACACTAACCACGTTCATCTTATACCCTTTATTTCCATATAAGTCATTAATAAACTCTGTATTGTGATTGGTCAGCATACAGAAGCAGCCTCTTTTTGTTAAATCATCAAAAAGCTTAGAAAGCCTGATATGGCTTTCCATATCAAATCCTTCTTTTGTGTAAGATTCAAAAGAAGAGGGATTTAGTGAGCATAGGGGCTATCTAGAAAAAAATAAAATCCCTTCCTTGGCATCCTTACATGCATCTTCAAAAATCCCCAAGCATATAGTCAAGTCCTTAAGATACTCAGAAACTTCAAGAATAACATCTTCATCAATAGATGATTTTTTTACTGTTATTATATGGGACATTAAAAAGACCTTTAGCATTTACACGATATAAACCGTTGAAACAATGTTTATTGAGGGAAAACGAAAAAAACCGCCAATTCTAGATCAAACTCTTCTCTCATTAATTTGCTGTTATAAAGATCTCTAATAAAATAGTAATATTCTTTGCTCCCTCAGTTATTCTACTATCCAGCTCTTTAATCTTGACAATAAACTGTTGAGGTTCGCATGCAATAATCTTATATGTATGAATCAGGGAAGCATTGATATCATTTATCAATGCTCGTTTTTTAGCTGTAATGCAAATAATACTGCACCTCCTCCAAGAAAAAGGCTCAATATAATTTTTCAAAAAGTATGAGAATTCTTTCTAAAATTTCACCTAAAAGCTGCCTTTTTCCTCCTGCCCACTTCAAAAAAATGGTTTTAATGATTGCTCTGACATCCCTATCTCCTCTTTTTATAAAAAAACAGTATTGATTATAAGAGAATGTTGAATTTTATTCAACGAACTATCAGAGAGTGTAAATTTTTTTATACTTAGTTTTAATTTGTATTTATCAATATGAAGGAGAACATTAAAGAAATAAAGACTTAGAAATTCGGCTTATAAAATACAAAGATGTACTCATGTGTCAGCATTAAGAAATTCTTGTTCTTATCTTGCCACTTTGGAGTAGCTCTACAATTGTATTGAACTTTAATAATGATTTCTTTTAAAACAAATCCTGTTTCTAAAAAGCAAGTTAGAAGTTGAAAGCCCAAAGGAATTACATATCCATGAATCCTTTTATCCCCAATCATTACTGCACTATATTTCCCTTTTTTTGAGAACGCGAAAAGGATTCCGCCGCTACTTTTTTCATAGCGATGATAAACTCCATTTCATTGCATAAAGAAATATCTCCTGCAAGATCTGAACTATAGGGAATAATATTAGAATAAGGTGGATGAGTACAAATAAAGTCGATTCGATTATCTTTGATAAAAAGCTAGACTAGCAGCATTGCCTTCCTAAGAAAAAAATTTGAGATTTTTGAATTAGAGTGAAAAAGAAAAGATTTGTTTTTAGATAAAGATAAAAGCTTTTGGATTGATATCGATACCAATTCCATTCCGATTGAGCAACTTGGCTTCTACTAAGGTTGTTCCACTTCCCAGAAATTGATCCAAAACCCAGTCTCCCGGTTTTGAATACCGAAGTATAAGATTCCTCGGAATATAAGGTGACCAATTTCCTCGATACTTTCCTGAGTGTGTAGCCCACTTCCCTCGTTCCGAAAAGACCAAATGCTGGTCTGCTCGAGGTTAAAACTATTTGGTTGTAAAAAGAATAAAAATCACCTCCTATTTTGTAAATATTTAATTTTATGATACCGCTGAAGTTAAATAAAGTCTATACATTTCTCTATACTACATTCACTATATGTGAATTTTATTTTTTTAATCTCACTTCTATACTTATCTAAAAACCATTTAAGAGGTATCAATGCAATTAATTGATGACAAGGAGCTTTATCAGATTATAGGGAATAATATTAAATTTTTTCGAGCAGGTCTTACTCAAATCCAATTATCTGAACAGGTACAAATAAGCCTTAGCTACCTTTCTAAAATTGAAGCTTCAGCTTGCGCTAAAAGTATATCAATTTCTGTTTTTAAATCATATTGCAAATACTCTAAATATTGAACTAATAGAATTTTTTTAAGAGAGATAATTTTATGGCAAGAAAAAGCAAATATTCATGGTGGTGGAGCAAAAACAAATATTAATGGACTATACTTTGAACAAACTACTTCTTTAGATGAGTCTTTCGCTTCGGCTGGATATAAAGTTGAAAACCACAAGGTATATTATAATGATAAAGAAATCGGACTATCTGTTCCTAAACATTCATTTTATAAAAATTTTTTAGCTGACAATGAAATAAATCAACAAGACTATACTTCAAAGAAATGGTTACCTGATGAATGCTTTGTCAATAAGAAGAGTAATTGTGTTTATATAATTGAAAAATTTCAAAATTGCAGTGGTTCAGTCGATGAAAAATCCCTAATTGTGATTTCAAGAAAAGTATATACGAAAAAAACTATGCACCCCTATTGAATTTAAAGTACAGTTTATTTATCTTTTTAATGATTGGTTTAAAGCTCCAAAAATATAAGGATACGCTTGAATATGTTAACAGTGTAGGGTGTAGCTATTATTTCAATGAAATACCTTTAGCTGCTTTAGGATTATAACTTACTTATTATGCCCTATTACTCATGACATGGCAGAAATCGTATGGTATCCAGCACTAAGCTGATGAAACATAACCAAGCAATTCAGCAACAGGCGAAGAAATTAGTTGCGTGACAGCCCATGGTCCTGTCCGCATCATACTTGTAGCAAGTTTTGTGTTCATCTTGAATTCCTCCCTGAGATAAGGTACAAAGTGGAAAAAGTTTGTAAAGTGGAAAAAGTGCGTTCAACTTTTCACACTTCTCGCGATTATCTCAATTTTGTGGGAAGGGAAAAGAAGACAAGTTATTTCCATTTATGTTCCGTCCAATAAATCCCTTAATGCATCCTGAATATTGTATGCTTGCAAAAAGTTGCTGGAAGATTGCACGTTAACCATCAGTCATTTGAACGTGATTTACCATCTCAGTCTACCATGCATTTATCACCGGGTTTATGTTGGAGAAATGCCGGAATAATCAGCTAAACGCAATCTTCTGCTGGCTCAGTTTCAGCTCAGCTTGCACTATCCGGATAATCTCACGGTACTTAGTCATTATAGTGACCTCCTTGTAATGAATTTACGCTGTAAAAGCGCATGGATTCATTATAGGGGAGGGGGGCACAAGACGAAATGCCGGTTTCCAGCTCTGGAATCACTAGTTCTTGTTCTCTGGAATGACGGTTTCCATGGTAGGACAGGCGGTGTAAAACCGCCCAGAATACTCAGTTTTTATTTCTAGTTATTTGACTTTTTACAAGCATTAAAATTTAAATACTATTTAGGCTTCAATATAATAGTGTAACTATTTATTTAACAAGTAATTTTTAAGCGAATTATCAATATAATTTATGTCTACAAGTTAATTAGCTTTTTTAAGGCTTTTTTCTATTATCTCTGAATTCGCTCAAATTATATTTTTTTATAATTTCACTGATTTTTATTTTTAATAAACTCCCTATTAAAGGTACATGAAATTTCCAAATATGAAATATGTTTATCAAAAAGCTTTCACTATTTGTTCTTGCATATACATTATTACATTAGGATAGAAAGCAAATTGAGCTGCCAACAGTGTCTTTAGGAATAAAAATACAAATTCTCTTTATGCTCCTTAAAAATAACCTATTGATTCTTTTTATTTTTATATTCACTTTTATTGTAAATAATATATATAGGAATATTATTCGAAAATTATTTTTATTTGATAACAGAGTTCGTTTGAAAGAAGTCTTCTCAAATTATCAGTGCAAATATAAATTTCGTCATATTGAAATGCATTTGGATAATAAAAATAGCTAAGATACTCAGAATCGTTTAATGAATATCTATCTTGAGTGAAAAGAACTAAACATTTTTTTCTTCATCAACATTATTCGAAAAATAATAAATCTATTAATTTTTTTGTTTGTAATAACCTATCAAGTTCTTTTTTTCAGTGTTTTTGTTTTATTTTTATTTATTAAATTTCTATTTTTTTCTCAAAAAAAGTATTCTTGACATGGGCGATAACTATCCTTAAGTTGATTATAAAATTCATTCTTATACTTATCATTACTGTCATTAGATACATCGAACAACAGTTCATTGGAAGATTCACTCTTGTAAATGTAAATACTATTTTCAAAAATAGCAAAGTTCTGAATATGATATTCCTATGATTTTTATATATTTCGTTTATAATTGCGTCATTTTCAAATACACTATTATTTTTGTTGCAATTGATATGCATTATTTATTTTTAAAATTCACATCCAAATATTCATTATCTAGATTAATAACTTCTTCTAACACAACACTTCTAGACTGTGGTTTGGAGAGCATAATTGAATCCAAGTCATATATACTTCCTGTAATCATATCAACAATCAAATCTTTTTAAATAATATTTTTTTATATCTACTTTTTGTTTATTTTTTTAATGCGAGTTTACCTTTTTTTCTGTAATAGTAAGAATACCTTCAGATACAAAAACATAGTCAATGTTTACCATATCCACCACTGCCTCTTTTTATTATATTATCTGACACTCCTAGAATTTCAGATATATCAATTATTTTTACTGAAAGTTCAATTAATTTCAATATACTTTCAAAAAAATAAATTTAATTCAGATATTTTTTTCTTATTTGGCATTCAATTGTTATTTTTTTAAAGGAATATAAACTTTTGAGTTTTAATGTAATCATATCCGGTATAATTTTTGAAGTATGTCGTTTCACATCATCTATTAAGTTATTCATAAATTTTCTCCTACCTCTGTAATTTTTACATCCATTTGTTTTTAATATATTCTATTATTTCCGGAAATTTATTTCCTATTATTTTTGGAATTATTTAAAAAAATTTAAATCTCCTACAATTATTAATAATGATTGTGCTCTTGACAAAGATACATTTAACCTAGCCTCAGATTTTTAAAAAACCAATCCTATTAGAATTACTACTTCTTACAGTTGAATAAATAATTATTTCTTTTTGCCCTCCTTGAAAAAGCATCTACAGTATCTACCTCTATTTGGATAAATTTAAATTTTTGTTGTTTAATCATCTCTTTTATAGCAGATTTTTGTCCCCTATATGCTGTTATTACACCAACTTTAATAATTCTGGTGGATAAAGAGTCCAATTCACGAAGTTTAGATTTAATAATACTAATTTCAGAACTATTTTTTTGTATGTTGCTTTTTCTCTATCTCCTATCATCTCTTCTTTTCGTTTAAATTCCGAGATTTTTTTGAAGTAGTAATCCATTCAATTGATATGTTATCATAGCGGTATTCCTGTAATACACTCTGTTTCTGGGGTTCCATTTTGAATTTCATTTTTCATAAAATACTCTGCTTATCAAACTGCCAATAACCGGATGCATTCTATACTGTATTGATAATCTATGCCTATTTTTCTTCAGGAAAATTATTATATAATTTCTCAAATAATCCTTCTATAAAAATCGTTTTTGTTAAGTTTATCCTCATTCTCTTCAATTATATCTAAGTCAAGTACAGGCGGTAGTTGTTTGTGATCTCCAACTAAAATGATTTTTTTCAGCTTTTTAAAAAGATACAGCCAGTTCTGGATATGTTGCTTTTGCAGCTTCATCAACGATAACATAATCAAATGTGGTGTCTCTTAATACTCTATTAGAAATAAATCCAGTACAAGTACCAGATATAATTGTAGTATTTTTTTGATTATATAAAGGTCTGCTTCTTCACATTGTTGAAGCCTATCGACCCATTGTTTTTTGGTTTCTAATATTTTGCGTATCTTCTCTTTTTTTCAGAGTATTAGTTTTACCTACAAATTCAGCTATTACCTTTTTCATTTATACTTTCAGGTTCTATATTAGTTATAAACTTTTTTTCATACTCCCTATAATATGATTCAAATTCACTATAATTAACTCTCAATTCTTCGCAATAATTTTTGGGCTAGATTACTACACTTACTTCTCACGTTTTTTTATCCAATTATCTTTTAACATAACTCAATCCAAATTCTTCTCTTATTTCATCATTAAGTTTCTCATCTCTACCAACGCGAATTAAATTGGGTCTACACTGACTCTGCTGGATTAGATCATCCAACATTTTATCTACTGCTGGATGTGATTGAGATACCAAAAGAATTTTTCTTTTCTGGTAAATCCGGATAATTAGAATTGAATTTTTAATATTTGTCTAATAATTTCGATAACAACATTTGTTTTTACCCGTACCAGGGCAGTACCTGAATAAGCGCTACAGAATCTGAACGTAGAGCCATTTCTACTGCTGCTTTTTGAGATGAATCAAGTCTCTTATTAAAATATTCAATTTTTTTCCATACAATGGATTTATTGTAGGGCGTGAAATTCCTGAAATTATTTCCTTCAAATTGTATTGGCAACTATAATTTTTCTCTTTCCATATTATCCAAAGCATCTAGCTGACGATCAATATTTATAATTTCTTCTCTATAATCTAAACATATAGCTCCATTAGATGGCAATGATAATGACTTATGCAAGAGTCGTATTTTTAAAATAACATGTTCATCCACCAAACTATCATCATCATAGTTACCAACATATATTAAATTAGTTTTATTATTCTTTTTCGATTTTTTTCTTTCATAAATCAGACGAGTTTCCTTATTAAAAACAGTATCCCCGAAAAATACTCCTTTATGCAGCTTAAAAGCTACAAATATTTCCCTTAATATCATATGAATCATATAAAAATCTCTGAACATTACCCTCAATACTTTTTTGTTAGAGTCAACAAATCTCGCCACGCACCATAGTTCTTCTTGTATTCTGTATTAATATTATCTTTTTGAGCGATAATTTTCACAAAATTCATCTACTATGTTTTTAATTTCCAAATTATCATTTCTAGACAATCTGTGAATAGTTTTTGGATCTGGCAAATTAAGTCTTGCAGATATTTCACAAAACTTTCTTTTTCATAAATGCTCTTGCTACAGGCACAACTTTATTAATTATAACTACTTGAAAAAAACGTTAGTCTCTTCATTATATAAACAATCAAGACAATAATTCGTTCCTAAAAATTTATATACATTATCAAGCTGACCTATGTAAAGCTCTATATAATTTCTGGAAACAATTAAATCTAATTCTTTTATTGTAGAATTTCCGAGAATCAGATTCAAAGTTTTTAATTTAGTAAATTTTTCATGGTCCATTGTTAGCACAGCGGTATACTGAACATCTAAAAATCTTTTTAAATACGGATGTCAAATCACCTCTTAACTCGGATATATCTTTATATCTTTCAGCCGAGTTAGTTGATACTAATTTCTTGATTATAGTGCTAGCTCAATATCAAATCCAGAAATGTTATCTAGAGTTTCTTGAAATGATGTTGCTATTGGAGGCTGTTCACCTGTAAATAAATAATACATAACTGCTCCAATAGAATATAAATCACTTTTGTTCAGTAGCATTTTTGGCTATGTAAATTAACTTCTGGAGCAGAATATAAACTTGTTCCCATTTGAAAAAAACAGTAGCACTATTTATCATTTGCTTTATTTTACAAATCCCAAAAATCTATAATTTTGACATTTTTCATTATCGTCTATCATTATATTATTTGGGTTAATATCTCTATGAATTATTCCTTCATTATGTGCCATTTCAATTGAAGACAATAATTGTTTGATTATTTTAAACTTTTTTCTTGGAAGTGAATTTTTACTACATCTATATTTGATAGTGTATCACCACTTACATACTCCAAAAATACATCCAACTTTGGCTTTACTTCGGGTATCGGCTTCAGTTACAATCATATTCCTGTACCCAATTATTTTAACGATATTTTCGCAATAATTAAGACGTTGTAATGCTTGTAATTCCCTTGTAAAAATCCCTTGATATACAGGTTGATCAACCCCATATATTGTTTTTCTAACATATAAAATTCCTGTTTCATTATCTTTCACCAAATCAACTACTGAATTCGTTTCACTGCGGTTACTTAGTCTACGCACTCTTTTTTTAATTCATTATATTTAGGCATATCAATACCTGTGCGATGTTTTCAGAATCAAAAACATCACTTTCCTTTCTTCTTAATATCGTGTTTCAATACATTCAGATACTGTGTACTTTTAATTTAATGTTTGTAGCTTTGACTACTCGAAGGAGTGTATTGTCGCTAGCTGTATTTGAATTGTTTATTAGTTGGATGTGCCATAGGGTTTTACCCTCGAGTACTTATTTCACGCAAGTCTACAATGATACAGATTAGCGGATATTACGGCATCAGACTTTAAGAAGGGCCAGTATAATCTAATGATTAATGTTGGCATTGATATTGCCAAACTCAACCATTTCGCTTTAGCAATCTCGTCTGACGGTGAAGTACTCATTAAGCCGTTTAAATTTACAAATGATGCTGATGGATTCCAAATGCTGGTCTAGAAGCTCATTTCGCTTAACGAAGAGCTCGAAAGCATCATCATCAGTCTTAATTATGGCGACAAACTTGTTCGATGTCTTATCACTGAAAATTCAGCTTAGAGTCTATGTTAATGAGGTCTTTACGGAGCTCCAATACTTTTTTTAATCCGGTTTACATCAGAAGTCTGTCTATGCCCTCCTGAAGGAGGCTCCTACACCGGAGACCATTGCTTCCATGCATATGACTCATCTCGCAAGTCTACTGATGAAAAACTCGCATGGCCACTTCACAAGAGAACAGGCCAAAGAATTAAGAGTTCTTGCACGGAAGTCTGTCGGTACATCTGACAGTGCTCTATCTATTCAGATAACTCACTCCATTGCACAGATTGAGTTACTGGATAGCCAGTTAAATAAGATTGAAGAAGAGATGACTGATATCATGAAATTCAATGACTCAGTTATTATGACCACTCCGAGTGTCGGTTACATCAACGGCGGAATGATACTCGGTGAAATAGGGAGTATTCATCGTTTCTCCAGTCCCGGTAATCTGCTTGCCTTTGCAGGCCTTGACCCTTCTGTATATCAGTCGGGTAACTTTCAGCCCATAGGGCTAAGATGTCAAAGCGTGGCTCCAAAGTACTGCGCTATGCCTAATAAATGCAGATCACAATGTTGTAAAGAATAACGCCATCTTCAAGGCATACTACGATGTAAAGATGGGGGAATGCCTGACTCATTACAATGCACGGGGACATTGTGTCGGCAAGCTAGTCAGAGTCATCTGGAAAATGATGACAAACGACTTGGAATTTAACCTTCACTAAGAGGTCTGGATATCGCATCGATAGATTTGTTTAACTGCGCCCACCCGGGAGCCTTATTAAAGTTACCCTTTTTCACCATCGATAGAAAAAAGAATTTTTTGCTAATTCCAGATTAATTTTTCATAGTCTGTCTTCTATCTTAACAATTATATTTTTATTATCATATCAAAAATCTTAATTTCAGTAAATAAAAAAAGTATGATAACGTTATTTTTTTGTAGCCATAGTAGTTCGTAAGTTGTTTATGACTACGAGTTTATTTTTATTTAAAGATATTCAGCAGTCTCCGTTCAATTTAAAATATAAACTATCATGCGATTATTACTATTTTTTTAAATTAAAAATCACATCATGACCAAATCTTATTTTTCAAGTCCCAAAAAGAATGTATTATTTTTTTGAAATGTTTTAACTTTTATATGTTCTTTGACTTTTGTTCTTTATTTCATTTGTTGCTTGACTATTTCGTACACACCTTTCTATAAATAAATTTTTAATATCTTCCATAGATTCCAGTACCATATTTATATATTATTAATTCAGCCCCTCTAGCCTGTATATTTTCAAATATTTTTATCCATCCACCAAGAATCTGAACGTCCAAAAGACATTCCATATATAATATATAAATCAGCCTCATCTAAATATGATTTATATTTTACGTTATATTGAGCCCAATACTCCTTCACCAACCGTTTTTCTTTCGAAATTCCCTTATCATATTCTTCTAAATCTATACCAAAAAGAATTGAACGAGGAATATCTTGTATTCCGTGGGGATGTATAATATCCAAGACTACATATGATGAATAATATTTAATTTGATCTTCTATATAAATATTAAAATTTCTATCTACTGTCTTATAATAATGAGGATCAAATTGATTTTTTTATCTAAGAAAAGATAATTATCAAGTAAAGAAGTATAATTAAAATTGGCAAATACATAGTTAAACAAATGATACTTATCAATATTTTTCAAAATTTCAAATGATTCACCAGGAAAATCTCTAAATAAATGACCTAATGACTGTTTAGCTAAATGATTATTCTGTACCTCTGTATTTAATTCCAATAGTATATCTGTATCAACTAACATATTTAAATATCTCGTAAAATGGGACTGGAATTCATCAATGATTTTTTTCTAACTTATCAACACTATGCTTTTTAGAATTAAATAATTCAAATATAGAATTTTTCAAAAATCACTCCAATTTACTTTACCAGACTGCTTATCCTTTTTCCATTTTTCTAAAATTAAATTCTGAGATTCTACTAAATTGAAATATTTCAAAAAAATCAAAAAAATCATTATAACTAGTTGTCCTGCCCTTCAATAAATTTTTTTTGTTATATTTATTTAATACAGCAATATCAAAACCATTTCCAACTAATACAAAGATATTATGCTGTTTTTCTATTTTTTTCAAAAATCCCTTTATAATCCTTAAACACAATTTACTCTCCAATTTTTAAAAATTATAAAAACAAAAGGGTAGATAATATAGTTACCTACCCTTATACATCCATTATTCCATTTCAATCGTTCTGGTGGCTGGAAGTCAGATCATAGAATACCCTGTTCACCCTTT
>BNJU01004983.1_pt1 | contig 141718 bp, 165 predicted proteins | sample 8539281 | NCBI WGS metagenome assembly BNJU01 (sample SAMD00202456, study PRJDB9452) | human saliva metagenome | isolation source: human saliva | place: Japan
AATTCACCCACATCATTGGTTACACCGCCAGACAAGAATGTCGAATCTGTTGACAGAATTCTGACCGAACATCCAATTACTTCCTTGTCGTTTTTCATCAACAATGTTTCCTCTTACACTCACTTGAGAGTATACTCCTTTAGAAAACATCAGAAAAAGGAGCACCATAAAAATATGCTTCATTATTTTTATTATATTTAGTGAATTCTCTTTTTAATCATGACTATTAATGCAATCACCTATATTTATCACTAAGAACGTGTCAGCCAGAAGATTCTATAAGACAACTTTCAAATGCCTGAAAATATCAGTGATTCCGTTCTTCATTTAGTTAATAAGCCAGAAACATTATCTGAATTTCTAATTCAGCTGCAATGGTGTCTTAATGCACCACACAGAAGTTTTTAATACTATATTATAATTACATTCTTTCATACTTTTTTTACTTCTTTTACACTATACCTATCGTAAAATAGTACTCTCTGAATCTTTTATATTATACTTTGGAGAACGGCGTGTTGCCTTTCCATACTCTAGTGTATAAAGAACTTTAATAGAAGCGTAAGCATTATTAACATCTCGCCTAATAGCCTGAGAGGCATCATAACTGTCAGAAAAGAGTGCTTGGGTTATTCTGTTCTTCTGCAAAAAAAGATTATTTGTCGTTAGGACTACGGAAAGATTATTATGACTCCATTCTGTAGTCAACCCATACTGCCACGGAGTCTTAACATGCCTTTGGTAATTTTCAAGAGACTTGGTCGGTGATTGACAGAATGCCGAAAATAAAAAATCACCTAAATAATAATTAGCTTGCATACCTACCTGCCAACCAGCTTGTCGTTCATGGATTTCCCGGTTAACAGCATAATAAGAATAAGCCCCGTCTAATTTTACATTAAAGCTACTGCTAGGTTTCCATGTAAGAGAAAGTGAGGTAGAACTCTGGTGGCTACGTGCGTTACTGCTAAATGAATTTACAATATGTTGCCCCTCTACACTATAAGTATTTACAATAGCATTACTCATATACATATAGTAAGTAGAAAAGAGTGCAGTCCATTGATTGTAATTTACAGAATAGGTGAGCCCTGGTCCTAACAGTGTTGAATTATCCATATCTGGATTTCCACGACGAATCATAATAGGGTCTATCTGCTGTTCAGCCCGATTTGTTGAGCTTAAAGACGGGAAAGTATTACCAAGCGAGAAGAATACTTTAAGACGTTGTATCCTATCTGGCATCCATGATGCCGATATTTGCAATCGAGGTGCAAGTTGTTTAGTCGCCCTGTTACCATGTAACTTATACGTAAGATAAGAAATTCCAGGATTAACATCTATCATTGCCTTCTTCCAACGCTTGTTATAGTCTGCAAAGAATATTGTTTCAGACGAACGTAGATGTTGAAACAAAGGTGAAGAACCGGCATAGTTATCTTGAGAGCTACGTAAATATTCATGAAAGCTAAATGTCAGACTGCTGGTCTTTGGTAATAAGAAATTATAATTAACATTCAGCTTTGAATAGAAATAATCCTCGGTAACATCATTCCTAAGTATACTTTGCTCAGATAATGTTCGATTATAATTATTACGGGCATAATAACCATCTACAACTGCATCAATACTCTGATTCTTGCTAATAGAACGATTATAATATATATAAACGGTTGGTTTCAACGATTTTTCGTGACTAAATAGCGAACTGTTAATCATATTGACACCACTAGCCGACCCATATTGAACACTACCTACATGCGCATTATCCCTATCATCTTTTGCTTCTATACCCACACGTATCATCCAGGTTTGCTTATTTGTCATCCGACTTAAACTAGCAATAAAATACTTCACTGTCTGCTTTTCATCTTGATGGGGATAAGTAGTTTGTTTTGTAATTTCATCAGATAAACGATAGTGCTCTAAAGAATAAAAATCTGATTTAGGATTTTCTATCTTATAACCTGCCCAGATATTGGCATTATAATTATTGAAACTATATTTCGAGATTATATTATAATCCCCTCGTAAGAATCCTACAGTCTGCAGAGCTTCTAACTGTGTATAGCCTCCAGCTGTGTAATTCTTTACCACATAGTTTAAAACGGCTCTATCCTTAGCATACTTTCCAATAGGAATATCATAATATTCCACTCGTATAACATCCTTTGGACGCAGACCTTGAACCTCTCTGAATGAAGCTTCCCTTCCATTGATATATAACGTTGCAGGACCTGCCGGAGTCAGGATCTTACCATCTTCGATGCTTACATCTATACCTGTAATCATCATATTTCTTACTAATTCAAGTCCTGTATGCGAATGTCTGCGTTGCTTATTTGTAGGGATACAGTTATAATGATCAGTTTCCTGCTGAATCAATTTCCCAGTTACCATCACTTCCTTCAAAGACTTTGAAGAATAGATAGTATCATTCTGTGCTATCGCAGATGTTGGGAATAAAATGTTTCCCAATATTATAGCGGTATATAATTTCATTTATTCCTTTTATTTCAATATTTCGAGTCACATCATAAGCGAACCTATAATATGACCCTTTTTAGCTCATGCTATGCCAAATTTTTGTAACAATGATACACTCCCATTTCTGATGGGTAACAGACAGCATCACAAATAGGCATTTGTGACATAATCCATTAGAATCTTGGCATTGTCACTGTCAAGTTTCAAAACAGAATTAGACATCGTATTAAAAAAAAGATAGATATCTTCTGTTTGCACTTTTAAATAGAATATTATATTTACTCCACTTCATAGCATATTTTTTTAAGACCTAATAATTTTTTTATATGTAGTCGATAATTATATTAATCGCAAATATACAAACATTATTGTTTAATACAAAAATTTTTTTCTACTTTTTTTATTTTTCTAAATTTGTGTTTTATTATTATTTTTCAATATATTTGCAATGATATTAACTATATATACATTGTTTATATGAATAGAACTATTATTACTTTAAAAGACTTTGAACTATCTTCTAAAGAGAATATTATTGATAGAAGTCAAAAAATCCAAGCGTATATTGACCAGATGAAGACCTTCGGTTGTAAGGGATATTGGGTTATGTCAAAGACAGGTGTCGGAGCCAAAATGGAGATTGAAGGTTATGATGGCGTTGTTTCTGCGTATATCTCTAATGATTATCTTGGAATGTCACAAAGGGAGGAAACGAAGAAGGCTGGTATTGAAGCAATCTTAAAGTATAGCTCAGGTGCAAGTGCTACTCAAGCGATAGGCGGATATCTTGATATTCATAAAAAGTTAGAAAGGGAAATAGCAAATATGAGATTTCCCGTGAACTGCAAAAATTGAGTATATTTGTAAGCGGAATCACTTATCCTGCTGTAAGAACGAAGGAGGCTCGTTTGAGAGTTAGTGTATTAGCTACCCATGAACTTACTCAGTTGGATGATTTAGTAAATGTATTGGTAAAGATACGGAAGTCAATTCCTTTTTAATAATTATGGAAGAAAAGAAGCCAAAGAGATATAGAAGGACGAAGGTAGATTTAGAGGCTGATATTATAAAATCTGCAGAGAGCCTAATTAAAAAGAAAGGGTTCTCTGCTATGCTTGTTACTGATCTGATAAAAAAAGCGAGAATAGAGCCTCCTGTCTTTTATAATAGATACAATAATCTTGATGAGTTTCTTGACGAATTTGTCAGGAAGTACGATTATTGGTTTAAGGATATTATTTCAGGTAGCCAATTTCCAACTGACGATGTAAATGGATATATCAGTATTTTTAAGGAAGTACAAAAAGCCTTATCAGAGCGTTCTGTAATGTTGGAACTTTTACGCTGGGAAATCGCAGAGGGTAATGAAACCACAGTACGAACGGCAATGTTGCGCGAGATGCATACGTTGCCTTTGGTAAAAACTTATGAGGAAAAGTTTAAGGGTACTGGTATCGACATTGCTGCAATTTCCTCTTTAATTATAGGTGGTATCTATTATCTTAACTTACATAGGGATCGCTCTCTTTTTTCAGAAATAGATATTAAAAAAGAGAGTGGTCAGAAAAGGATAGAAGATGCTATAGAGTTGTTGGGGCATATGATTTACCAGTATAATGAAAAGTAAAAATCTGAAATCAATAATTGCTGAAAGGCTCAAAAAAAGAAGGCATCTGTCAAGATATAATTGATAAATGTATTTTAAGGTTCTTCCGTTAAATGTGTAGATTGTTAATAGAATAAGATTAATCCACATACATAGTATGATTACCCTCAATTAGATTGTTTTACAAAGGGGAATAAACTATATAATAAAAATAATTAGATGCGATGGCTATCTGTATTTTTACAAACAACTTATTCCTTATTAGTTGAAATTTGTAAACTATTTTTATCCAGTTCAAAACCAATACATGCTCTTTTTAGCTCCTAAAAGACGCCCAATTGGCTTGCAAAAAGATGCCCTTTCAAGACCCTTACTAACGCCCTTTTGAAGTTCAATAAAGCATCTTTTACTTTACTACTTTATAACTAATTGATTTCCATGTAGGTTACAAACCAGTTGCTTGTATGTGTTTTTGCCGTTATTTATAGAGTTTTTATTTGGAAATATGTAATTATTTTTCAAAACCTTGTTTGCTGATTTTTGAAAACCTTAAAGTGAAAAGTTTTTGAAATCAGATGATTATTGCAATAACTCCCGATTTGGAGCATTAACGAAGCATTATCTTTCAAGTATTCTTCTTTTTTGCATTTTCAAGTACCTCGAGAAATTCATCCAACATAAATGAAAATTTTTCCATCAAGACAAAATTCTATCACAAATTTTTCTGTTTCTTTTGTTGATTTCGGCAACTATTTTTCATACTGTATTTTGCTACAAGATTTTTCTCTATCAGGAACACTTGATAGTTCTATATTAAATTTACTCATATTCTTATTCTAAAAATCCTATAAATGTTTTGCTACCACCACTAAATCTTGCACATTGCCCTCCTGGGATTCTATATTCCAATACATCTCCAAATCTAAAAATGATGCCTTACAGTATTGATAGCATTAGAATTAGTTACTAAAGTTTCCCACCCTAATAAATAAGATAGAAAAAGTTCGTCGAATTTTTCTTTGTAATTAGTAATTGCTAAAGAACTGATTTTAAAGACAAGACAACACAACTATTATGGAAGCAAAATAAAGAAAAATAAGCGAGTTATCCAAACTTTTTGAGTGTTAAAACTCGGATGAGTGATGATTTATTTCATCTTTTTGGCAAGTTTGGCATCGGTCACTTGTTATCTTGCCTTTTATTATAGATGACACCATGCTTGGGAAGAATGGCGTGAGAATGCAGGGTATTAGTCGTGTTTTCAATCACGTAAAAAGGCAGATGTGTATTGGGCTACAAACTGCTACTTGTGCATCCTTTGACAGCAAGACAACCATACCCTTTTGATTTTTCATCTCTCCAGTCCAATTTGACAACTTATAACTAAGTGAGAAGTGCTCCATAACATTGGTGTTAGTACTCTGAACCAATGAGTGTATTAACAGCACTAATATGTACTAACAACACTATAAGTAATTTAAAAGTTTCTATATGCAAACTTATATCAAGATGTAAAAAAATGAATACTCATCTCAAACTTTTCGAATAATTTAGGTTCTTCCGAAATTTGGAGTGACAAACTAAAAAGACTTATATATTAGGACACGGAGTCACGGGTGGACGGAGGTATGCAATGTCACGGAGGTGCCGACGGTGCATGAGAGCGACGGAGGTATAGCATACAGATTCTTGATAACTATTTTGGGATAAGTTCTTTGTATATAAATTGCTAATAGAATTGGCAAAACAAGCTCCGTCGCTCTATGCACCGACGGTGCCTCCGTGACTCCCATTGTTTTTGTTTTAATAATCCTCCGTCCTCTCCGTGCCTCCCGTGTGACATTGCTTCAAACTCTAAACACAAGCGGCAAAACTTATCACTCCAAAAATCCTGAAGACCCATAGTTTGAATCATCATTCTTAAACACAATTGTTTGCTCCGAAACCTTATTGGTATATCCATAATAACCGAATGGACTTTAATGCACCCATCCTCAGTATTCAGAGAACAAAAGTATTTCTCTAAAATAATTTTGCTATCACTATGTCATCCAAAATTATCATATAACTTATTAGTTTACAGTGGTATTACATGAAATGTTAAAAGTGACAGCAACTTAAAATATACTCTTGTAAGATGGGTAAAATAATCCTTCTATTCGAGTATAAAACTTCAAAAACACATTTACATAATCCTACCTTTATGCTTTTAACCAGCAAAATAAGTCAATTCAAACGTTAGTAGTGTTCTTTCATCACATTTTATTATAATTCTCCACTCTTTATGTTGTTTTGATTAATATTATTATCTTTGCAGTGATTATTTGAAATAAATTTCTCTGTATCCGAGAAAGATGAGTAGACAATAAATTCTAATCGTATAAATGAAACAATTCAGACTGGTGGACAACATTGTCGGATGGCTTATTCTTTATTGCAGCTTTCGTCTACTGTTCCACAATTGAGACCGACAGCCAGTTTTTGGGACTGTCCGAATTCATTACAACAGGCTATAAACTGGAGATTGGACACCCTCTGGGGCACCATTCTTTATGCTACAGCCAATCTTTTCTCACATTTTGCAAGTGACCCAACAGAGGTAGCACGTATGGTTAACACCATGAGCGCATTGCTTTCGGCAACGTGTATCATGTTCCTTTTCTGGACCATTACCCACCTCTCACGTCGACTGATTGTGCGTGATGGTGAAGCTCCTTCACTTGCAAAAACTATCGCCATCGAAGGCGCAGGCCTTGTTGGTGCACTGATTTATACTTTCAGTGACACATTCGGGTTCTCAGCAGTTGAGGGCGAGTATATGCTCTATTCATCAGCCCTTTACAGCTGTTGTTTTCAGCTTATATTGAAATGGGAAGATAATGCAGACAAACCTCATTCTGACCGTTGGTTGGTACTGATTACCCATGATGACTGGTCTGTCAATTGGTGCATCACTCAACCTTCTTTGTATTCCAGCCATTACACTGGTTTACTATTATAAGAAGGTGCGGATGTCAAACTTGAAGGGTTCACTCTTTGCCTTGCTCCTCTCTGTAGTCCTCGTTGCAGCCGTTCTGTATGGTGTTGTTCCAGGTATTATCACAGTAGGTGGATGGTTTGAGTTGTTCTTCACGAATACACTTGGAATGCCATTTAACACGGGTACCATTATTTTATTACCTCTACTCATAGCTTCCTTCATTTGGGGCATTTATGAGGACATATCGGGACAAGAGTCCACGCCGTCAGAACATTGCATTCTTGGCTGCATTGGACTGAGTGGTATTCCATTCTATGGCTATGGATGGACAGCATTCTTTACAGGACTTGTCATGTACTTGCACTCGTTTACATACTGCTTTCAATGGCAGCGTCCATTAAACAAGGAAGGTAGCAACGTGTTGCACTTGTTTCTTCACGCATAAAGAATCAGCTTTGCTTTGTATGCTGATGTTGTTTATCGGCTACTCTTCATATGCTGTAATCGTTAGCTACGCTCAACAGCCAATCCACCAATGGATCAGAACTCACGCGAGGATATCTCTACTTTGGGTAGATTATCTGGGTCGTGCCCAGTATGCGTGACTATCCATTGCTTTTACGGACAGGCATACTCAAGTCAACCTGCTGTAGCAGAAGTGGTATCGCACCATAAGTTTGATGAGTGCTCCGGTCATGAGCGTAAGGAGAAAGCGTCTGAAAGACGAGAAAGACTCTTACTTCATTGTCCGTCATAAAGCAATACAGGTTTTGAACAGAATATGTTATTTCCCACGTATGTACAACCCTGGTTTCTATGGTCTATACGAACAGTGGATGGGTGGTATTACGGACATGATGTTGATGGCGTAAAAGATGCCTCACAATGGGAAAACTTAAAAGTTCTTCCTTTCTTATCAGTGTAATTTTCGTACTGCGTTAGCTTCATGTGGAACTTTGCAGGACGACAGAACGATATTCAAGGTAATGGTGAACCGTAACAGGTAACTGGATTACAGGTATATCATTCATTGACAATCCGCCATGGTGACGAAAACATTGACAGATGAGTTGAAAGCAAACAAGGACACAGCATCTTCTATTAGTCTCACCTTTATTGCTCGGTTTAATCGGTCTTTCTACGGCAGGCATGGCGTGGAAACGTGGTATACAACAGTTGCAGGTTGTATTCTTCTTATTCTTCGTGACTGGTCTTGCCATCGTAATCTAGTTTGAACCGAACGCAAGTCAGCCTCGTGAACGTTATGCCTATGCTGGGTCGTTCTACACGCATACGCAATATGGTGTGGACTGGGTGTGGCACTCTATGACTGGGCACGTAAGTTGAAGGCTGTGCCAGTACTTTCTGCATCTGTCATTTCATGTTTGTCTGCTTGTCCCTAGTCAGATGGCATCTCAGACGCTGGGACGACCGCGAGCCGTTCGGCCGATATGCTGTCGTGACTTTTGGCCGAAAACTACGTCAACTCATTACAACAGAAAGCAATCCAATTATCTTTTACCAATGGTGATAACGACACCTTCCTCTTGGTACAACTAAGAGGTTGAGGGATACGTACAGACACCACGTTTGTAACTTTCTTATCTCCAGACAGACTGGTACATCGATCAGATGCGACGTCCCGCATACCAACCTCACCAAGTTACCTATCTCATGGCCACGCCTATGATTATGTAGCGGTACAAATGAGTATGTACAAGATTCAGCCGAATTTGAGAGCAAATACGGAGTTCTGCAGCAGGATCCAGCTTCTGCAAAGGCATGAGTTGGCGATGACCCATTTGAGTTAAAAATATTCTAAGTACTGGGTACGTTCAAAGAATGCACAGAACCATGTTATTCCTACCGATACCATCTATATGACTATTGATAGGAAGCTGTTCTGTCGAAGTGGTATGATGCGTCCAGGTGATTCTGTTATTCTGCACCGTATGGTTATCTCATTGGCAGGAAAGCGGCGTTATACAAGAACGACTTAATGATGCTTTGAGATGATTGTTAACTGTAATTGGACACGTCCTCTATGTAGCACAACTGTTGGTGCAGAGAACTTTATGAACTTAGGTGAAAACTTCATTCAGAAGGTCTCGTAAATCGTATCACTCCATTCTCTACAATGGACAAGCAAATTCTACTGGTATCAATATGCGTAATTTTGATACTGAGAAGACATACGATGTCATGATGAATCGCTATCAAATGGGTGGCCTTTAGCAAGCCAGGACTTTACATTGATGAAACTGGCTCGTATGTGCTACTACACATCGTCGTGAGATGGTTGATCTTGCCTTCACCTTATAGCAAAAGGGGAAAAAGGCGAAGGCGTTGAAAGTGTTACAAAAAGACTGAGAAGGAAACTACTCAACCTATAACGTACCTATAAAGCTACATGAGTGGTTCCTCAGATATGGACGTGCATATGCATTGCTTGGCGTGACGCAAAGGCACGCCGTATATACGATGAGTTGTGGAAAGATTACTTCAGCCAGTGAATTACTACTGAGTCTTAATCCTCATCTCTTCAATATGTCACAGAGTTCATGCAAGATGAATTTGCATTATGATGAATCTTGTAAACGAGAATGAGCAAGCTGATCGTGAATGGCAAAACAAACATGCAGCCAACTTGAAAATCTTTTGTATGAATTCAAGAACCGGGTGGTGCATTGATGGTGATTATAATCCTATATAAATATTCAAAACTAAAAGCTTGATTTGGTTGTCGAAAAAGACAGACCATACTGCGCTTTTTACTTTTACATTACCCTCTCTCATAAGCTCATCAAAATACATTCTTAGACCAATTAATAAATCAACATAAAGAATTCTTCCTCAATCACAGAGAAGAGAATTTGGCTATATACCGAATAATATGTTAATAGAACAACCTGCACGCTGATTCATGTATTCTTTATCCACACGCTCTTTGGCGTATGGACAAGAACGACCATTCCGTCTATCTCACATTTGATGACTTTGGACCAATACGAGCTAAACACCTTTTATTCTCGATATGCTTGACCAATTCAATGCAAAAGCTATGTTCTTTATGGTCGCTGACAATGTAAGAAAACATCGTAGAAATATATCAGAGGTGATCTGTCGTGGACATAAGGTGGAAATCATACCTATCATCATCTTGAGTTCTTTTAGACATTGACATTAACTTATGCTAGACGTTGTGAGCTAGTGTTTGCTTAACACTTCTTACTCGTCCTCCACATGGATGCGCTACGACAGGTATTTGTGGTAGTGACTAAAAATTATCGTGTTGTTATGTGGATCTTGTAACAAGAGATTATTCTAAATGGTTAACAGCCACAGATATTGTGAATAATGTAAAACGATACGCCTGAATGGGTCTATTATCACCTTTTCATGACTCTCTTAAAAAGTATTGATAAGCTCTGTACAGCACTCTGGATCATTGCAATGGCTTAGAGACTCGGTGCAGAGTTCAGAGTATTCCGGATGACCTGCCGAGACCCTTTTACCACGATATCCCTATAGATGTTGAAATAAAAGTAATATCTTGTAGTATTAGTTTATACCTCGACGTTGATAACATCTAATTAACCATTTCCTTCTCTACGAAAAATAGACTCATCTTTGCTATCGATAGATGCCTCTACCCCCAAAACATAAATAAGAAAAGGACTGTTCGATCATCAACAATTAAATCTTCTTTAGTACAATCAATAGATTCTTTGGCTTGGATAGCAAAAGCTGACCCGTTGACGAAGCAATAGCACAGAAATATCGAAGATGGTTAGAAAACGGAGAAGAGGCTTCAATGGCACATATGACAAACTACTTAGAGAAACGGCTTGATCCACGACTTCTCGTTCCTGGCAGTGCGACAGTATCGTTTCACCTCGCTCTAAACTATGCCCCTGCTCAACAGATGCCTCAGAAGGCGAGTGCCAAATAGCAGCCTATGCACTCGGTCAGGACTATCGCTGACCTGATGAAGCTAAGATGAGGGAATTAGCAATAAATATAACAGAACAATGGCAACTCCCCCAACAAAAAGAGGGGGAAGAATTATCAATACGTTGCTTTTGCGACGACAGCCCTGTTGCCTGAACGCTACTGGGCACAAAAAGCTGGTCTTGGTTGGGTGGGACGTAATCACCAGTCCTACATTCTGCAGCTCAATGTTTTTCTTGGGAGATTTTCTTACCTTTGATGTTGATGTGTATGATGAACTATGCCTGACTACTGTGGAAACTGCCATCGTTGTATGTGATGCTGCCCTCACTGAGGCCATCATCCCCTATGAGGATTTCCACGCCAAACGCTGTCTATCATATCAGTTGATAGAAAACCGAGGAGCATCTGACGAGGCATGCCACTGGGTGATACTATTCTATGGTTGTGACCGATGTCAGACAGCTTGTCTTGAGGATTGCTTTGCGACACGCTAATACTGAACCAGCTCTCTCCAACCCTAAGCCGGAGCTCCTCAGTATGAACAAGAGAAAGTAGCTAACCCTAACCTCGAAGAAATATCAGCACTTTTGTTTAAAGGCTCAGCAGTTAAGATGAGGGTAGTGAAGTGTTAAAAACATTACCGTACTAGGACTAAAAATTACGCAAAAAAGTAAAACAAATAAAATAGAGTTACCAATACGTTAACCTCTATAAACAAACAAAAAGTAACATTTGTTCCCACTTTCGCTTGGCATCAAATTTGTATCTATTTAGTTTTAACAAAGAAAGATAAAACAAAAGTATTATAAATCAAACAAAGAAATACAAACATGGCTAACGATGAAAAAGGAATTGTTTTCACTTTCAAACAATGTGATTGATTACAGAAGGTGGCGTAGTGAGTAAAAGAATTGGTACAGTAATGCTGGAGCGACCTTATTCAGCTTTGATGCTAACCAAGGACTTTCAGAGCATACAGCACCATTCGACGCCTTCATTCAGGTTGTTGATGGAAAAATGGAATTGACCGTTGAAAATGTAAAAGCATGATTAGTGCTGGCGAGAAGTTTCATCATCCAGTGGCGCACCTACTCTGTAAACGCACCGCAGAGATTTAATAGTGATTATTACAATGATTAGAGGTAAGATGATGGTGATGAGTTAACAGTTAACGAGTTGATAAGTAAACAAGTTACTGACATAATACTATTAAAAATGATAGTTGACAAGTTACTTAATAAATAAAAATTATACGAACTTATTAGTTGGTTAATAAAATCGACAGTTGGCAGTTTCAACGATTAAAAAGGATTTAATCCTTCTTATCAAACAACTTGTCAACTCGTTTATTTATTGAATCGTCAACTATTCTCTACTTTACAGCTTGATAATCCTTCTCAAAACTGAACGAGGATGACGACCAATCAAAACTGTATTCACTAAACAGTTAGCAACCAATTCTTCATTTGTAAGGTCAACCTCGGTTCTTTCTTGACTTCCTTGCCAAGAAGAACTTCCCACAGACCATTAAAGTCATGATCATCTGCTCCATAGAACATCTCATTCGCATCGGATCTTCCATCAACTGATAACGAATCTGCTTCTTCGATGCTACAAGTTAAGCGTTAGCCAGCAATTATATGCATTGCCAAACTGCGCACGCAAATGAGCACTAGGAAACATAAGTCCCTATCTGTGGATAAATCATCAAACTCAGTAAGCTTTGGAATAACTCTTTAGCTTCATAGATAATGTATAATATATTATCAATTAATTCTTTCGGCACATCATAGCAATGATGTAGACGAACCATTATAAATGCAAAGTTACATTATGACACACTTGCAAGTTAGAACATTAATTCGTATATTTGCAACATATTACTAACCTGGATCTGTTGCAGAAAATGATTCCCAATAAACATTCAATCACATGAGAAGAGACCAAGAAATTCTTGGACCTTATTGAGATGGAACACAAGCGCCAGCTCAAAGGTATGGGAGCTGATTGCATCAGAGAATTTCAGTCAGTGACGAAGTAAAATGCACTGCGGATCTTACCTACTCTAACATGAGTATGCTGAAGGTTATCCTGGCAAACGCACTACGGTGGTTGCCAAGTGGTTGACCAAGCTTGAAACGCTTGCTATTGAGCGTGTAAAAAGCAGCCTTTTGGTGCGAATATGCCAACGTGCAGCCTCTCACTGGCGCACAGGCTAACCAAGCTGTGTTGCTTGGCGTAGAGCCAGGCGACACCTTTATGGGACTCGATCTTGACCAGGGTGGTCACTCTCTCGACTGGTAGTGGGGTAGATACATCCCGGTATCCTTTATAACCATGTAGGCTATACGCTGGATCCGAGACGGGTCGTGTTGACTATGACGAAATGGAACGTCTTGCACGTGAGCATAAACCAAAGCTATCATTGGTGGTGGTTCTGCTTACAGCCGTGAGTGGGATTATAAGCGTATGCGCCAGATTGCTGATGAAGTAGGTGCCTTGTTAATGGTTGGCATGGCTCACCCTGTTGGTCTTATTGCAGGTCTGCTCGATAACCCAGTAAAGTATGCACATGATTGTTACTACAACAACTCCACAAGACACTTCCGTGGCCCTCGTGGTGGCGATTATCCTTATAGGCGCAAGGACTTGATAACCCTGCGGGCAACAACACTAAGAAGGGTGAATTGAAACCAATGTCATGCTCTTTAATTCTGACTGTATTCCCGGAAACCAGGGTGGACCCATTGAGCATGTGATTGTAGCTAAGCGCTGCAGGCTTCGGTGAGAACCTCTTGCCAAGTTGGAAGGAATATGCTATGCAGGTGAAGAATGCTTCTGCTCTCGCTCAGGCACTTGTCTGAGAAAGCTGCCAGCATTGTTAGCGGTGGCACAGACAACCATTCTATGCTCCTGACCTAGCGTCAGAAGTCATCCGAACCTTACTGGTAAGGTTGCTAGAGAATGCTCTGTTGCTGTAGTACATCACAGCCAACAAGAACAAGGTGCCATACGATGAGCGATCTGCGTTCGAGACCAGCGGTCTGCGCCTTGAACAGCTATACGACAACACGTGGTTGTAAGGAAGATATGATGCTACTCTGCGAGACCTCATTGACGAGGTATTGTCAGATCCGGAAAATGAGCAGGTTATCAAGCGCGTACGTGAGAAAGTGAATGAGACAATGCAGGATTGTCTCTCTTCAGCTTGCTACACCGAACGATACAAAGCTACTATACAAAAGAGGTGTGCCATGCGATAACTCTTTTCGTCACTTTTTAGTAATCCACATTATCAATTAGTACTTTAGATAATCAAGAGAATAAAAACAAAAAATTATATTCCCCTACTCTCCCGTATAAAATTTAATAAGCTGTAAGTCCTAAATTGCAAAGCAGGACAGAATTCAGGATGCATATTCGTACGCATACGGCAGTCCGGGTATGCACGATAAACACCATGTTGTGAATAACCAGCAGGCTCAGTAGCACCTACTTTCCACTTATCATGACGCGCATTAGCTTTATCAAGATCAGCTGGCTGAGGAGTTGGAACTGGTGTCTTTCTTATTAATAAGATTCTCCCATTTCCCGATGGAAATCAACTAAGGTCGTAAGTTAGGTTCCCAAGGCTCTACGTCAGTTGGATACATATTAATCTGCTCCTTTTCGTATGCATATTCATCACCGGACCTGCAAAGGAATGTCCAAACTCATGTACAACAACTGGCTTAAAATAAGGATTACGAACCATTGAAAGGTTATAAGAGTTCAGAATACCACCGCCACCATACTTTCTCTGTATTTACAAGTACGATGATATGTTCATAAGGTGTACCAGCCAACCAATCGTGCAACTCCTTTAGATGCAGCGTTGTCAAATAGCGATCACTATCGAATGTGTCAAAATGTGAATGAAGAGCCGTATTCTTCAAATACCCTTGAAGGCTCTGACGTACCACTTTTCCATAGATGGCGACTTAACAGCTACAACATTAAAAGCGTTGACGCAATGACTTAAATGGCTCATGCGCAAAAAGAGCTTCATTAGCAGTACGACAATCTTCTATAAGTTTGCCATCTCCGCTTCTGCATATCCCTCCGCAACATAAGCAATGTGAATACAACGTGTTGTATCTGCCGCTTTCAATGTTTCATAAGGAGTAACAGAACGCCTCACCAATGTGTCGGATAAGAATATCCTTTGGATTAACCGTATGACTTATAGACACTGTTGCCTCACGACGGTTATTTCGTAGTTCAACAGTAATATCTATAGAGTCCTTTTGGAAAAGGAACAAGAAAAACATTCTCAAAAGACTTCTGTGAAAGGTTTCAGTGCTTCATCATATGTCAAACCATTCTTGAAAAAGCGTTGAGAAGGAGTTACGGTAGATGACCTTTTGTGTACGATGGTCACGCAGCAATAACTTGACCATTCCTTCGACAGGTACTCAGCCAATCTTTCGTGCTACCATACCAACGTGGAATACGTATAACTCATCTATAGCAAGTGGTTCTGTTGCTTTTGCATACCTGCAAAGATGTAATCGAGTCGCGAGGTTGCATCCTCGAAACAATGATTAAAATCCTGTGCAGCAGCAGTCAGTGCGACAGCTAACAACAAGAAAGTGATAATTTTTCTCATAAGGCTATAATAAATTAGATTTTTATACTACGATATAGTAAACAAGTAAAGAGGAAGGCATTTATGTAAATTTATGCTGATACTCCATAATGTGATTATAGTGCATTAAATATTGAATACAAAGTTATCAATAATAATGAAAAGACAAAACTTAAATAACATAATTCACCACTTTTAAAACATAAAACAATAGATTATAAAGAACCAATTCTATCAAAGTAAAGTCTTTATTAATCAAAACTAACAATATAATTTACTTTTCTTATAACCAAAGTTATATATTGCATTACAACAAAACTAAATAAACAAAAACATAAATCAAAAATTTGGTCTGTTTGTTTTTTGATGTAATCTTTGCAACGCAATGCCGCTGATATGGCTCAGTTGGTAGAGCAAACGCATTCGTAGGTCGCGTAGGTCCCCCGGTTCGAGTCCGGTATCGGCTCCATTTGCGAATTAGCACTATCGGTAGTGCACGGCTCCTGAGCCTGGGAGGCGGTTCGATTCCTTGATTCCGCTCATCCGATTATTAGATATAAAAATAAGGACAGCTTAAAAGTTGTCCTTATTTGATATTACAAGATTTAGAAGCACTCAAAAAGATCTGTCAAGACATGCTTCTTCCATTAGATACTAATACTAATCCCAACCTTTAATTCTCTACTAATATTATAATCAACGTACTTTTTATCAACGACAATAATAGGTTAGTGTAAAGTAGGGTTTGTGACTTTCTTGTTCTAACTTATATTGCAAAATTCAAGATGCTTCTCTTTAAAGTCAGAGAAAGAGGAGTCAAACTGCTTTTACGATTTGTTTGTGGAGAATATAAGCAATTGCAAAAGTTCTTTTAAAAATCAATCTTAGTTGGTTCACCATCCTTACCCATATAAAAAGCAGCTTCGCCGAATTCCTTTTGCAAGAGTCTCCCAGAAGTAATTTTTCTATTATCGGTTTGGTTTCATTACCAACATGAAAAATAATTACGAGCTTCTGTATAACTTACAATATTAAAGTTTTTCTCACCCATTTTAGAAGTACCACATGAAGACAACAACAACATTAGTAGCTGTAAAAGCAAACAAAAGTTTCTTCACCATAATATAATTACTATCAAATATTTTTATAAACACCATACTTCTCTCTAGTGAATATGGAAAGAGTCACTTAAGTAGTTATTACATCAATTGTGACGGACATTTTACCATTCATGTCGTAAACACAAAAGTAATAAATTATGTCATATTATCACTTTTGAAAAATTAAAAATTAGTTAATTTAACACATGGCACAACTTTTGGTAGCAAAAAGAGTATGCAAAGACAGATTTAATGCACTAAATTATTAACAAAAAGAAGATAAAAATGGCATATGGACATGATGTTCTTACATGATGGAGGGTACAGTTATGAAACAAAGAAGATTTGGTAAAACAGCCATTATCGAACGGTTCGAAGAAGAGCTATTCCACACTTGTTCGTAGATGGAATGAACGCTGAAGAATTGGTAGATTTTTGACAGAACGTGGTAAGTTTATGCCTGCAAAGGGAGGATCTCACTGTTGATACAACTAAGATTTGTAATCACTAAGCACCGAGACTTCTTTGTAAGGCAATATTATAATAAACTTTTAGAGTTTAAATTTAAAAACATTTGATTATGATTAAAATTTATGGAATGAATACTTGTCCGACTGTATTGCAGTTGATAAGCACGTAGAAGGTGATAATCGCTATGAAGTAATCGATATTGGTTCACATATTAAGTATTTGAAGGAATTCTTCATCTTCGTGATACTAACACCGCATTTGACGACGCAAAGAAGCACGGCTATGTTGGAGTTCCTTTGTTTTGTTCTTTTTGAGGATGGTACAGTAACACTGTCACCTGAAAAGCTGGTATCAACCTAACGATGCCCTTGCAGCAGCTTCTTGCCGCCTTGATGGTTCTGCTGTTAACAAAATAGATAGAATAACATGTAAAGCTTCTGACACTCAGAAAGAATCATGAATTGGTCGAGGCTTTTTCTATTCATGTATATTACTGACATATATCAGAATTTAGCTATGAATTTCCTAGAATAAAAAGCACCCCATATAGGAGTGCTTTCTATAATAATTCAAATAAATTCAAACTTTACTTTGCATAGCAACAGAGCGAATCTCACGAATTACCGTAATCTTAACCTGACCAGGGTAAGTCATCTCATTCTGAATCTTCTGCAATTTCAGAACTGAGCTTCTCACTTTCGGTGTCATCCATCTTGTCAGCACCAACGATTACATGAAGTTCGCGACCAGCCTGAATAGCATAAGTCTTTTGTTACACCAGGATAGCTCATTGCAATTGTTTCAAGATCATCCAGACGCTTTATATATAAGCTTTCACACTCACGACGAGCACCAGGACGAGCACCGAGATAGCATCACACACCTGTACAATTGGCGCAGAAGTGTAGTCATCTCAACCTCATCGTGGTGAGCTGCAATAGCATTACAAATATCAGGTTTCTCCTTATACTTTTCAGCAATCTACCGCCATAAAGAGCGTGGTAAGTCTGTCTCTTCATCCTGGCACCTTACCGATATCATGCAACAAACCAGCACGCTTTGCCTTCTTTTGGGTTCAGGCCTAACTCACTTGCCATAACAGCACAAAGATTTGCTGTTTCACGAGCATGCTGCAAAAGGTTCTGACCGTATGAAGAACGATATTTCATCTTACCTACAATACGAATCAACTCGGATGGAGACCATGAATACCGAGGTCAATAGCTGTACGCTTACCAGTCCTCAATAATCTCATTATCAAGTTGTTTCTATCTTAGCAACAACTTCTCTTCGATACGTGCTGGGAAATTCGATCCGTCAGCAACAAGCTGATGAAGTGCCAAACGACAAATCTCACGACGAACTGGACTCAAAAGCTGATATAACAATTGCTCCCGGAGTATCATCATCAACAATCTCAACACCTGTTGCAGCCTCAGACGAAGTACCGATATTACGACCTTCACGACCAATAATCCGCCCCTTCACTCTCATCACTATCAATATGGAAAACACTTACTCGAATTCTCGATAGCTGTTTCTAGTTGGCAACACGCTGAATTGTCTGAATAACAATTCTTTGCCTGCTGATTAGCATTGCTTTTGGCTCATCAACAATCTCATTAATATATGATGCAGCGTCAAGTTTTGCTTGATCCTTCAAAACCTCAATTAAACGCTTTTGCTTCTTCTGAACTAAGTCCTGAGAGTTCTTCAAGCTCTTCATTCGCCTCATCCGCATCTTCCTCAAGATCCTGCTGTTAATCTAGTAGCAGTTTTCTTCTCATTATCAACACGCTGTTGTGTTGTCGACATCTTGTTTACGTCATTAATGTCCTCTGACGTTGATCCAACGCAACCTCACGCTGCGTCAAGCGATTTTCGCCTGCTGTATTTTCAGCAGTACACTGTTGGACTGCTTACTCAAGTTCGCTTTTTCTTGTTGAGGAACTTTCTTTAACTTCGACAGTTTCTTTCTTTAATTACCTCTGCAGCTTTCTCTCGCTTTTATCCATCGTATCTTTGTATTTTTCCAGTTAAAATATAACGGAAAAATAGCAAATCCGCCAGCACATCCTAGCAGAAAGACATACCACAGCTATTATAACTGTTACTATTAGGGCTCATTGATTCTGATTTAAATTAAATATTCTCACTATTACTTTCGTACATCTTCTATTTCTAAGTGAGTTTGCTAAGAATATCATTGAATGGAGCTGCTACTACGTACACCTTCTTTCTTATATCGCAAATGCAACATCCAACATTGCTACATATATATATGTCCTTATCCCCTTCTACTCTTTTTAAAAAGAGTTGAATAAGTATTAATTGTGTCAGTAAGCTTTCTGGCCGCCGAACGATAAAACTCTCATCCTCTCGTGGTACATTTTACAGAGAGTTCTGCATCATAAAACATGCAATCTTATATGTAAATCTATCGTCTGCCATTTTATATTCTGTTTATTTCTCACTCTAGAAGTGTGATACATTTATTTACATCTCGATAAGTTTAGTTTACACGCTATGCAGTTTCCCATATCACCATCCGTAACTTCAACATTTTAGCCAGCTTCAACGAATTATAATCAGTCTTCGCCTGAGATAACTCTTCCGCAGTTGCTTTTATCTCCTGCTCACGCTGTTCAACGAGTGCATACAACTCGTCATTCTCCCTTCTTCAGATGCTTCATACTGAAGAATCATCTGACGTACACGCGTCGCAAACGTATTCAGATCTTTCTCATCTTGAATTCATAGCTAATCTATTCGTTTTGGCTACAAAATTACATTAAAGTTTCTATTTAGCAAATATATACCTAATTATTTTTGACTCTACCCTCTTCAGCAGGTTTTGGCCCTTCTTTGCAAGTGACACTACTTGATAAACAAAGTCTGTTGTCCATCTGCGTACTGAAAACGAGGACGCTGATTGTACCGGCGAACAGATCATAACAGCCTTAATAACGCCAGGGTCTGGAAAAACTATTTTATCGAAAATATCATTCACAGTTTTCTCTGTCATTGTATAGATAGCTTTCAGCCTGGAACACGCAACTGAAACTTTCATTAAATTACCCACAAGCATCATTAAGTCTTGTGTAAAACCTTGAAACTGATAAAGATAGGGTTGAACATCTTGCATCTTCTTACAATTCCTTTTGATGCTCGCATCTATCTCATCAAAGAAGTTGTCATCAACATTATAAATATTTTTCATGGTCTCACGAACACTTGCTTTTCTCCAGGTCCCAACTTATTATTCAATGTTGGAACACGAAAAGTCTGCTTGTAGGTACGTAAATCAGGAAGCATTGCTAAATTATTGATACCCAAACGAGTTGCAAGTACTGCCTGAACATAAACTCGAACAAGTGTCATAAAGTCCTCCATACCACCAGTCTTTGACTGTGTAGCATCTTTCTTTCCAAAGAGTTTTGATAAAAATCCCATATTTTTGTTTAAAGTGAAAGTTATTAAGATGAAGTTTTTATTTTTCAGATTGCAAAGTTAATACATGAAATTCACTATTAAGTAAATGATTTCTCATTTTCACAGCTTTTAATTAAATTAAATTTATTACCTTGGCAATCAAGATAGCAATATTGCAAATGAAAAGTGTGCAAACGACAAATACTTAACGAAAAGGATTGGGTATTCTCAATACTTTGTAATCTTGAGTAAACCCCTTTTCCATCTATGCTTTGCATTTATAGCACATAGGTTGGAAAACATCTGTAAGAATTTGACGCTTACATATAAAATACGCACAACTACTACTTTGAAAACATATATTCAAAACCACACTATTATGAAAGGAATAGTTCTGCTGGCGGTTCAGGCACACGCCTCTCACTCCTATCACAAAGGCATACAAGCAAGCTTATACCACTTACGATAGTCCATGATTTACTATCCAGTAGTCGTATAGTCTGACTGGAATCAAAGAAATTTTTAATTATCTCTACCTTTTGACCTCACCAGGATTTAAACGCCTATTAGGAGACGGAGAAGTTTGAGCATGTTTTGAATATGCATGAAATAACCTTCGCATGGTCTTGCACAGGCATTCATTATAGTGAGAAGTTTTATCGCAATGACTGGTCTGTTTAGTTTTAGAGATATATTTCTATGGAGCAGGCTCTAGTTCATTATTACTAATAGCGTACAATGGCAGAAAAGAGAATAAGGCAAACCGTGTTTGGTTATTATGTAAATGATCCTGAAAGATATGGTGTTGCTGAATTTGATGAGACGAGCAAATGTCTAGCATAGAAGAAAAGCCTGACCATCCAAAGAGTAACTATGCTGTTGTAGACTTACTCTATCCTAATAGTGCTGTTGAGATTGCGAAAGAATATCAAAGCCTTCTCTCGAGAGAGAATTAGATTACAACGGTTAATCAATGCTATCTTAAAGAAGACAATTATATGGGTACAAACACTCCAACGTGGTTTTGCTTGGCTGATACTGGCAATATGATAGTTTGGTGAAAGCAAGTACATTTATAGAATGCATAGCACGACAAGGACTTAAAGGTTGCATGCTTAGGAAGAAATAGTATATATAGGCTGGATAACTATAAGAAACTTCGAGAAGAAGCACAAACCAATGATTAAGAATAACTATGGTAGGCATCTTCAGCTTTGCTGAAGAACAAAACTAATCTGAAATAAACTTTACTGAATAAAGAAAAGTAGTAGTTAAGAAACAACTAAATTAGAACAAGGGAAAGAACTGAAGTTAATGAAGGTAGCCCTTTTGATTTTGCCACCCTTTATCGAACTATTGTACTTAACTGGTACTGTCCCGTACTGTCATTGATTATTTTCGGTAGTTTAGGAGCTATCTATCTTAGATATGCAACACCAATGTATCAATCAAACTACTCATTCATGATGAAAATAGTAACAATAGACGTGGCAACCTTACAGAACATGTCTAAACCTGCATCATATCAAACCAACTGGTATTGACAATGATGGAGATTGACTCACATTCTATTGCAGAAGATGCATTGAGACTCTGAAGTTATATAAACCACTCACAAAAGGGAAGAGTAAAAGATGTTATTTCTTTATCGCATACCAACCTCTAACGTTGATGTTGATCAGGCTCACCTGAAAAGATTGAATGCTCCTAATAACTTGAGCATAATCAGCGATAGCTTGACTTATAGTTAGTGGAACCTATTATGTACCAACTAATGATAACCAAACAGTACATCATACCTCATCAACAGAAGTTCATGTTCTCTCGTATACAATAGCTACCGTGCTGATATTATACAACAGTTCTAACAACGGATATGCTGATGAGAAGTGCACAAGCTTCTAATGTAAAGCATTCTTTCACCAAGAATGGCAAAGGAACGCGTATGCAAACGAACTCAGGTTGCCACAAACCGCGAAGTCAAACTTCTATTGCACAGCTACAGCTTACAGACGAAGTTCCACAGCGTTCGCTTTGACTATCTCAAGCAGTTAGCAATTGTATAAGCAAGCGTACTACATGAGGATAAGAATACTATCCCACCTTCGTACAGACGTTCGTTACACGACGTTTGGGTACAGAATACTGAACTTGGCAAGACAGAAGGGAGAGCCAGAGCCAGTACAGAATGGTATTGTTGATTGAAGATGAATTGGTAACTGCTGGTAAAACGGTAACAGCTCTGAGCTAAAAACTGCAGAGGTAGAAACACTATAGAGTATAATGCTATTGCAAGAGAGGTTGAGTTCTCTCGTAATCTTTCAGGTATCCCTTCAATTAGGTTTGATGACCAGTCGTCTACATCTTTGATTAAATATAACGACCACTTGAACGTACCAGCTTACTGTAGCGCATCAGAGTCTTCACCCGTAGTAGAACCACTTTGCAGCCTCAGATTCGCGAATTAATGGTAACATCCGCCGTGCACTCAGCGTGACGTCAAAAACTACAGATTCAGCGTGATGCTGCTCAGCACAGGTTAATAAGTTTAATGAGCAGGTAGTGAGACTCACAACAGGAGCGCATGTGACACAGATTGACCGCTCAACAGGAGAGTTTAAGTCTCGGCTCACCTCGTTGCTGCAAGCAGCGGTGCGAAAAGCAGTATCTCTTTTGGCAGCTACCGCTGATCAGGTAACTCACTGACGACCCACAGTTGATTGGTAAGATTGAGGCCCAAGTCAGCCACAATACTATGCCATGGTTTCTGTTGACTGGCTTAGCTCTTCCCTGCATTGGTAATCATTATCCCGGCAATTCTCTTCCACCATAAGACTGGAAGGTCATGCTGATGTTGCACGCCTTACAAAATTGCCTCATTATTGCTGATGCTGCTGCTGCGCACAAGGCGAAGGTGGTAAGCTAGATATCGCAGTACATGAGAACCAAACAAACCGTAGATGCGAAAGAAAATATTCGTCTGGGTGCGTACCAACATCCAATTTATGTAGGGAAGGACAGCAGTTGTACTCTTTACCTCATCTACTCGTGAAGGTAAGATCTTTTACGCTGCAAACCTTCTGTTAGTTTCGGCCCTCAGGCAAGAAAGTTATCTTAGTTGGTCTTGGATATTCGTCGTCCACGTTTGGCTGAACTATTTGGTATCAACGATCACAAGAAGGGTATTACAAACTCTTCTTGTAGCGATAATCCAACAAACAGAAGACGTATAAGAACAAAATATTACCTTCAGGAGTTAATAAGTACTGGATCTCCTTATGGCTGGTCCAACTTCTCCAAACCCTGGTAGAGCGGCTGCATCGTGACCTATTAGATATAACTCATTAATCTCTTGAAGGAGAGATAAGGATTACACTCATGATTGTACGAGGCTCCTGCTGGTCTGCATGACGGATGCGCTCAGCTGCAATGTGTTGTAGACGGCCTCATCTATATGTCGTGCAGACTCACACCCCAAAGTCAAGTTTCAACCCTGGATTAATGCACTTTGCAAATGAGAAGAAGTTCTCAACATGGCTGTCGCTCTCATTGGTATTGACATGTCAAAGAGAGCATGCTGGTTAATACGTGTGGTGTACATGGTAACATGCAAGATATGGTAGAGCAAAGCCACGTACATGGACATTATGGAACCATATGGTAATATGGTAACTATGCTGTCAGCCACTATGGTAAGCACGATGACCTCTAAAGATAAACTCAAAATCAAGAGAAAATTCAAACAGGCAATGATTACGTCGCTGACTTCGATGGAACCATCGCAGAACATATAGATCTCGAAAAATCGAGTAGGCGAAATTCCTTCGCCACCGATACGCTCAAAAATGTTGATTGCTGGACGGTCACCAACTCATCTTGGCGGATGTCAGAGAAGATCACCCAAGAGGCTGTTGATTGCGCCATGAACGGTGTAAACTTTTGGGCAGTAAACAAAGATTATCCTGAAGAAGAAAAAGAGAAGAACAACGTCCGTCCAGCTAGGTGCAGAAATGTTTATCGATGACTGCATTCAAGTGGTCTACCGTCATCGAACCATCTATCAAAATGATAACCACAACGCAAACATGGGAAAGTCAGTAATCTGTACATCTTTGTCTGCTGAATAGAACATAAAACCACCTAAGAAGAGAAGTCACTGGTGGAATTTCTATTATCAAAATAGGATACCTATAGTATCCTATTTTGTTTGTATTATAAATTACCAACAACGCAATGTGTGCGGTGTTATCTCAAATATTAGCCGCCTTTGCGCGCGGTCTTCCAGCTTGACATTTTGCCCGAAAAACTTATGTTTGCACTTCAACGAAATCAAAATGCTTTTTCGGGTTTGTTAGCACTCCTGTGACATGCGTCAGGGCCCTTCGCCGTCCTGCGGTCCGCAGCATGCTTTCAACCCTTCTGATGGAGGAGTTCAGCGTCTTCTACAACCGCTCCCTGTAACCGAATCATGTTGCCGCACTGGGAACGCTGTGGTTTTGTCGTCTCATCATAAACAGATGGCACATGGTTGCCTCGAGTTCTGAATCATGGCGCAAGAGTACCGTCTTTGACATGCCCAAGCGACGAACTGGTACTTCTATATTGAAGGTATATCACCCACATTGTTACCGAAGAAAAAGATATAATAAATTCTAGTATGGTAATGTCAGATATTTTCTTGTATCTTTACATCAGCATAGAACTGATAATATGATGGATAATGCGCTGCACAATGATATCTGACTACCATTCTCTAACTCGGGAAGCTGTTATTGTCCTCTTGAGCAGGATGCACGAGCTTATGATAGTGACGCTGAACTTATGGATAAGTGATGCTGAACTGGAAACGAAAGTCCTGTCGCATTCTTTGAGCTGAGCGCATGGTGTGCGGTAGGCAGCGAGAAACGCTTCACCTGAGAGTGCATGCGACTCGGACAGGTGGGCTTTTTGAGGAACAGGGCCAAGGAAGGCCCCTGGTCTCCGCGTGGAAGCCTCCCATCATCAAGGAGATAAAAGCAGCAGGCCGACAACGCAGAGCATCACGCCGCACACGAGCCAGTCCTTTCCGGAAAGGGATTGCCTACGCCTCCGGCGTTCCTGAGAACATAGAGTTAGCGACAGGTGACGGAGATATATCGAGGGTTGCGACGCTGAGCGCTGGTTATCATCGGACATGACAGAAGGAGCATCTGTGCCTGCGTCCTCATCCCTATGTCAGGGTAGAAGATCGCAGTCATCTCGCCGCCGAAGGAAGCCTGACCAACGGATGCGAAGGTCGACATCCCAGGAAGCTCTGAAAAGCAGGCGGTGGATTGTTTTGCCGACGCTTCGTGCTCGCCGAAATCATCACCGCCAAGTTTGCCTATCGACCAGCCCGAGCACAGACAATGTGCCCGGTGGAAGCTGAACTGGGCGTGAACATCCCCACCTTCAAACTCGTCATCAGCTAGTCTCACTGACGCCGCCGATGCACTTTATCCGCTTTACAAGATCCGCACGCAGCTATAAGATCCTGGCAAAGTCCTTACCTTCAGGTTGACGAGACCAGCGTGCCAGGGTTGCCGACCGCAAGGGAAAGACGCGCAAGGGATACCCGTAAGCGCGTGGGTGTGACGCCACGCACTCCGGGCGTGTTCTTCCATTGAAGGACGGTTTCGCGCTCGGGCGTTGTGGCAGATGAGCTGTTCCACAGGGCTTCAGGGTGCCATGCAGTCCGACGGGCAAGGAGGCCCATAGCAGGTTTGAGAACGTTCAGGGCATAGTGCTACCGGGATGCATGGCACATGCGAGGACGCAAGTTCGAACATCCGCGGATGACGACACAGAAATGCAGCTCACATCATCGAAACGATAGCCACGCTGCGGGCGAGTTGGTGAAAAACCTCAGACACAGGAAAGCCGCCACCCGAAGTTAGTGGAGGCTGGAGCGGAAGGCTGCATGCTCACCCCATACTGAAGTATCTTTGAGCTTATATGCTGGATGTACACAAACAGTGTACACAGGCGAGGCTATAGGAGAAGGCACTGCAGCCCGCCGTATGGACAGGCATTGGCAGGTAGGTGCAGGACGACGCTTCAACATAGACAACAATCTCATGGAGCAGGCCATCAGACCCATCACGCTTGGAAGAAAGAACTACTCTGTTCTATGCGCAAACTAATGAGGAGCGAGCAACAATGCTATCTTCTATACCTTCATGGCGTGTTGCAGGGAGCAGACATAGGACCCATATGAATGGATGGCGAAATGCTCAAAACCGTTGCTCGACATGACAGAGGAGGAACTCTACGAAAAATACTACCTTCAACTGTAATAACAAAACAACCCTATTTGCCGCCGGTCATTACAAGGGCTGTTTGTTGAAGTGGGAAAGACGGCTAATATTGATGCTTATCTGTGTGCGAAGTGATGACACAACATAGGGTGAGCATCGAACAGAGCGTACTTCATGATAACATCATTTAAAGACTCACTAGAGAGCGAGAGTTATAGTATGATAGTATATTGCGAATATGACATAATAAGCGCAGTAGAAAGAACTTACAAAAGCACTAATAATTTTCTAATATTACAGTATCAAATATCTCTAGAATAGAATTATAAGATATTTGATGCTTCATTTATCAAAAATATGTTCAAGGATCCAATAAAACTAAATCGGATCGAGGTAGCAAACCAACCTCACCTGCAGATAACTATCCCCAAATCCGCGAAAAGTAGTGCATCATCTAAAACCGATTGTAGTAATATTTTGTTCAGCATTAGCTTGTACTACGTGGTTTAGCATGAAAAGCTATTCCATGCCTGCTCCAGTTAGCATAGGGAGACTATTAGCACCATCACTCAACAGCTGCTGTCTGAGCAAGATTGACTTTTCAACTTGCGCTAACAACTTCTTTGACAACTCAGCCTTACGCTTACCATCAACATCACCAAGATATAGCATCCCGTAAGTTTATTATTTCCATCTACCCTCAAGTTCATTAGGCATATACATAATCACCTCCCAGTACTTTCGCTGTAAATACTGCCAGTCATGTAAAACCACCCACTTAATATAGCAAAATTCTACATCCACTTGCTTTAAAACGGTCATCGTATTAATAAGCGATCAACGCCCTTCGGTTATAGGCATTTGCTTTCAGCAATATCCTTTCATACCTGAGTATCGGTGACCTTTTAACAAAGCAACCCGTTCCGCAAAACTCGTGTAAAGTCGATCTCACTACGAGCAGCACGTCTCAGCAACAGCAGCAAACCTGCCTCCTACTGCACGCTTTTGGCCACCTGGTCAATCACATTCTGTTTGAACAAGTGTAGTATCCAGACAAAACATATTAGACGCCGCATATGTCTGGTACATATTATCTTTTTGCATAGAGAGATCAATTCCTTGTTCGGGGACTCATATCCGCATAAGATCAGCCAGGCATTCGGTTCTGTAGGTTTTTAGGGCACCATTGCAACGAGAACTCTATACATGCCTCTGACATTCTGATTAGATGCCGCGAATACTTTGATCGACCCGTCAAACGTAGAATAGAATTTCATCACGCCTTGCTCTGGTAATCATTAATGAGGAATTTCATATTACGAGCTGATAAAGACTCACCAATTCATTGTAAGAATATATCGATTTTTTCCTTGCCTATTTACCCAATCTTCGTATTCATCATCTGTTATAAGTGAGCAAAAACCTATATTCACACCAAGCTCCGTTGCCTTAAATAAAGTTCTTTCATTACTTGTCCAGCCCCCTTCGTCAATACGAATAAGAATACCAGCGATAAAGTAGAATGGATATCAGCTTGACTGATATCCAAGACATGGGCATTATAATAAGCAAGGATAGACATCACTGCAGTTGTCAACCCTGGTCTATCTTTGTCCTGTTATAATGAATAAGTATTAGCCCTCCTTTTTACCTTTGCTTCTTCCATAATATGTTTTTTACAAACAAAGTAATTATTTCACGAAGTATGGCCAAATAGCAATAATAATTTATATAATACTCTATCGTTTACTATAAGTCAAAACCTCAAAAAAATATAAACTAGTATAAATGTTCATAAGCATAATGCAAAAAAGTCTAAAACGCACTTAAACTCATAAAGCAAGTGCGTTCTAAAATCAATATAAAATATATAATCTAAAATCATACGACATTAATTGTACCAAATATCACAACCAAGCATTTCATTCGTATCGATATGTTCTCGATTATTCTGATTATTCGATTCCTTCAAATCAAGATTTTCAAAGAATTCTTGCATTTTTACCTTCTTTCATATTTATACCTCCTATTAATTAGACTAATTAATGTCGATATTATGTTATCCGTTAAATGACGGACAAATATGTAAGTAGAATTAAAACAGTGCAAGTCAAACACCAAATAAATTAATTATTTAAATATTTTGCTACATCACAACACATCTTTTACCATAATATACATTTACTAACAAGACAACATCTATAATTAAAATGGTCTCTGCGGGATTTAGTGAATTAATATGCTGCCCGCATTGCTTAAGTAATGAAATTCGCATCTTTGTAGTCAAAGAAGTTAACAAGACCATCGGCAGAGGATATGGTATCGCCGAACGCTATCGGATAGCGATTCATTCTTCTATGGTGGTCTGTACATGTTAACCTAACACTAATTACAGTAGAACCATTAAAATATGCAAGTGAAGACAAATAAAATTATACTTACTACCAAGTGTAAGTCAAAATGTATTTTGAAGAACACTACATTGAAACTTGCTGCAATATTACGCTCATGTTAGTTACTAACCCTTGAATATGATTTACTTTAATATCTTTTTGAAGCCGTATGTTCAGAAGAAGAAAAAGCTATATAGTTTTAGCACACCAAGGTCATATATTCGTTGTATTAGCACAGACTCTATCTCCTCTTAGGAAACGTGATGATATACGACTTCACTCCTATCAGACACACATATTCTATCAACAATTTACCCATAATAAAGGGAAAGAATAACAGAACATAACCAAGAGTATGAGATATACTTATATGATATCCCTCTATCATTGGTTTACCATCCTCATTATGTTCTACTAAGAAATCATAACCTAACATTTCCGTTAAGATACGATGTACCCCATCTTTCTCAGCCTGTCTACCTTTCTATCTCCAACAGACCTATGATTACCTTCCCGTCAGCATCATTCGTTATCCTTACCACAAATCGTTATTTCATTTCATTAATACGACGTTCTTCAATTGCTAAGACTTCAAACTTATAGTTCTTATAGTTTAACATCTCATGCACTTGCAGGAAAATCCCTTAATTTCTAAAAGTAAACCTGCCACAGACAGCACTGCCTTCAATCTCATCAACAAACTCATCATCAGGAAGATTAAGTATCTTGAAAAATTCAAGAGTCTTACCTCAACACATAAATATTCGATGCTACACTTTGTATAGTTATGCCCTCTCATCAAATTCATCATTAATCTCTCCAACAATCTCTTCAAGAATATCCCAGTTACAATACCACCTGTACCACCACCATCTACAACAATTGCTATATGCACTTTTATTCTCCTGGAAAATCACGTAAGAGGTCGTCTATCTTCTGCTCTCTCGGTACAAAATAAGGTGGTCGTATCAAGCTTCCTGCCATCTAAAATTTAGGCTTTGACAGGTGAGTGTGATCCTTAATATAAAGTACAATTACGTATGTTATCTTGATTATCTTGATAACAGGATCTGCGAATAGTTATTATCAACAATAATTTTTAATACATCTTCATATGAATAGCGAATATCCAAATCTATAATATCTTGATTTAGGTCACATTTCTTTTGCGCAGTCTCAATACCAAAACGAATAATACCTTGCAGCATCCCTTTGCTCATCCTTAATATCGTTCTATCTGTCAATTTAAAGCTTGGCCTGATCATCAACAGACAGCTGACGATCTCTTCCTTTGAACTACCTTTTCTGCAAAAAGCACCACTTTTCAAAAGTACAGTTCGAGAGGCCAAAATAATCTACGAAAAAGACAATACCTTTACGCCACTTCTACAAAATGCTAATGGATTTCTTCTACTAAACCTTGCATTATCTCACCCAAAAAGTAAAAGTTAAAGAATTGTCACATGAGAAACTGTAACTACTCCTCCTTAAATGTAAACAGACTGAAAGAACATACGCATAATAATCGCAACATTAACAAGATTATTCGTAATAAGAATTGTTGCCAATGTACGTTCACTATCGTTTCTTAACTGTTGAATAAGCTACTGTGAAGCATTCTTATCCGGGTCAAGCGACCTATATCCGTAGGAGATAAACAAAAAAGCAACTTGATGCACTTGGGTAAAAAGCCGAAAGACTTAGTAAAAAAACTGCCAATAGAAATGCAAGAATTATACTAAAATCTATTGGATTAAAACTTATATAAGAAGAGTTAAATCAACTAAAAACTATCCATTAAAAGGTAATTAGATTTGTTCAGTGTATCAGAAGCCCCATCATCTACTTGCTCCGCATATTTTCAGTTTTACGAGATGCTGAAAGCCATTCAAGATTATCACCGTAAATCTCTAACATATCGTCGCATACCTTTTTTGTCATCATAAGTACGATAACGCACATGACCTCAATGTATAGTTTATCGCCTTTATGAATATATTTCTCAGCATACTTAGCTAATGCCTTAAAGAGAATTGATGCTATGCTAATTCAGTATGGTCAGGAACAACAGTCCCATTTGGAAGTGTGATGTCCACGCTCCGTTGTTGCTAAAGTAAAAGAGGCACACATTGGTCAGCATCATAATACTTTATTTCAGGCTCACGACCAACATTACCAATTAACATTACTTTGTCTCATAAGAAATCGACACGATAAAAGGCATGGGGAAATTACTCCACTATACCCAAATATCTAAATTTAAAATTTTACTCTTTAGCCGAAGGAACTGACTTCTACTATCAATCATCTTTTAGATACTCAACGATACGATTATAGCAATCCCATCCAGAAACAGCCTACAGTGTGCAAACAAAATGAGATCATCACGATATTCATGCTTACCAGGATGCAGGAATAAGAATAACGCGTTTAAAGTCCAGCTCTCCTTCATACCATCCTTCACGTTCCTCATTGAGATGCATAATGCAGTACTATCCTTTACGAACAATTCCATCAACTCACTGGACGAAGAGCCTGTTTAAAGTCCATCATAGTAGCTGCGCCCCAGTTCATAACTATAAAAATAAACCTCGAGGACGAACCTATAACGTTTTGGATAAAACACATCGTTAGAAGCATAATCTAATATCATCTCTAAGTCGGAGTAAGTTGGACATGCCAGGAATAGAACTTAAGAAATCTGAAAGCTTCCTCAACATTGTGTGTACTAATACTTCAATATCGAAATAATCGCAAATATAAACTCACAAAGAAATTGCTATGTATGTTTCTTCGAGAGCGGCAAACGAGGTTTCCGAATCCGCGTACAGACCTTGGCAAGGTCAAAGTGCCCTACCAACTGAGCTATTGCTGCATTTACTCAAGTAAGTAATCACTTACTTTGCACTCCTGCGTGAAGAGGAGGAGACCTGAACCCACGGTGAAACAATTTCTCACTACGTCAAAGCAGCGCGTCTCACCACTCCGCCACCTCTCCAGCATATACTGTTTCTGACTTAAAAGTGCGCCTGCACAGGACTCGAACCGCATTGTCGTGAAACACACGCACCTGAAACGTGCGCGTCTACCAATTCCGCCACTCTGGGCAAAACTTAGAAAAATCTAAGTCTATTAGGAATATCAAAGAGCGGCAAACGAGACTCGAACTCAAGTGACCCCGACCTTGGCAAGGTCGTGCTCTACCAACTGAGCTATTGCCGCATTTAACGTCTCTCTTCTAAAGAGTTAGACAAAAGTCGGGGTGACAGGATCTGAACCTGCGACCGCCTGTCCCAAAACCGACGTGCTACCGAGCTGCGCTACACCGTTGCAAACATTCATTAGTGATTGACCCATTTCGAATTGGGAGTAAAGGTACTACATATTTCCGACACCTCCAAACTTTTCTATGTCAATAAAAATTGATACTTTTCACTAATCTCGTTTACATACGACATTAAATAGACGCAAAAGTTATTGATAAACAATCATAAGAGGAAAGAGCGTCCCTACGATGACTAAATATACAGGCCTATAAGGACAAAATGCGCTGAAAACTCTTTGGTAACTATCTAATAATCATTATCTTTTGTTCTATTTATATTTTTTATGGCAAAAATCTGCTTTTTATTGTAGGTCAAAATCAACTATAAAACGTGGTCATCTTAATGTAGTCAACGCTGGTATTGTAAATGCTGTAAGAGGAGCTTTGTTGGACATAAGCGTCTTTACCAATACCATTGTCAATAATCGTTATTCCAAGGGTAATCTAACAGTCAAAGATCTATCAGAGGAGTACGGAGTTTCAACCAGGACAATTTATAGAAAACTCACAAAATCTTATAAAGAAGAACTTCCCAACCTTCTTGTTCGCCCCTGTAGTGGTTTTAATGGATGCCCAATCTATTGGGGACGTAATTTTGTGTCGTTATCATGAAGGATTCATTGTCTGGTGATGTACTTTGGCTTTAAGTTTATCAATAGGCATGAACGTCTTGAAGACTATAGGAGGGCATAAGCTACTTTGGAGTCACTTGGGTATACCATTCAAGGGCTTGTATGCGATGGTTTTAAGGACTTAGCAAGCTTTTCCCAATTATAAATCTCCACTATGCCAGTTCCATCAGGTATGACTATAAAGACAAAACTAACTCAAGACCCAAGCTTTGAGGCTTCAAAAAGAACTAGTTTTGAAATATCCAAGATGTTAGTGTCATACGGACAAAAGAGTCCTTTTATTGGGGTTTTTGTATGAATGGTACACCAAGTGGGAGGATTTTCTTGAGAACGGACAACAACAGAAGATGGAAAATCGATTATACCCATAAAGCCCATGCAGTGCTTTTTGAGCCTTAAAAGGAATATGTCGTCATTGTGGACATACTATGAGTCACTCTGAGTTGAAGATGCCAAGCACAAAACAATGCCATTGAATCACTCAATGCAGATTTAAAGACAAAATTGAACCTACAGAGGGGATGCATGTGGAAGAAGAAAGATCTTCATCCAAGACTTTATAAAGTCCCATTCTCCTAAGAAATAAAAGGGAATGAGAGTTTTTAACACATTTTTGTCACATAAGAGAACGACGCTAAAATAAGCACACTTTTGTCATATAAGCCAAAAACATCCTTATATCAAATAGATTTTCTCATGAGCTAAATAATCTTTTCAGCAAAATAAAACAAACATAAAACAAATTTACATATGTAAAGCAAAACTAAAAACTTTATTCACATAAACCTTTTTATATATATGCCCCATTAGATTAATTAGCCAAATCACAAAGAAATAAGCCTTCACTATCCTGCATATTCCCTTACACTTAACTATTGACAAAACCTCACCATCTAACATTCATTACTCCTATTATAATAAAGAGTAAGAAAAACGATGGGCTACTTCATAAGAATAAACCCATCGTTTTAATATTATAAACTCTCTTATATAAGAAAATAGATTATACTTACTTTAATAATGCCTTGCGCCTTGAAAATCTTAGTCAAAGCTGAACGCCACGCTCAACCTGTTCCTCTGTATGAGTAGCCATCAAAAAGCAAAAACGCACCACAGGTGCTTGTGGAGCACGATGCTGGAGGGATTACTGATTGATAAACACACCAGCCCCATACGCCAACTTTGTAACAACAAAGGTCTTTTTCAATATCACGAACATAAAGAGGAAATGATAGGACCTCTAGTTCACCTATCTCAAAAGCCTCTTTCTTAAAACGTTTCAAAGCATAGTTAGTTACCTTCCACAACTGCTCCAAAACTGCTCTGGCTCCTGCTCTATAATATGTAAAGCTTCCAAGGCTGCAGCTGTTGCAGCTGGTGCATTACTGTAGCAGAAAATATATGTACGACAAGCAAGGACGGAGATAATTAATGAGTATCTTATCACCAGCAATAAAGCCACCAATTGAAGCTAAACTCTGAGAAAGTACCCATAATTGGATTCACTCATCCGTCAAGCTCTAAATGATCACAAAACACCTCTACCCCTGGCGACCAAAGACACCTAAACCATGATGCCTTCATCAACCATGATTGAGCAGTTATACTTGTGCTTCAATTCAACAATTGCTGGCAGATTAGCTAAATCACCTCCATCGAGAATACTCCATCAACAACAATCAGCTTAACAGCCTCATGGAGGAAGTCTCTGAAAGAACACGCTCTAAATCTTCCATATCATTGTGCTTGTAACGAAGTTGAGTAGCAAAACTCAAAACGACGTCCATCAACACACTTTGTGGTGATCGCGGTCATCACAGATAACATAATCACCACGTCCTACTACAACAGAGAGGACACCAGCATTTACAGAAACCTGTTGAAAAACAAGAGCTTCATCCTTACCTTCAAAGCAGCAAGCTCTTTCTCCAACTGAACATGAAGATCGAGTGTACCATTTAAGAAAAACGACTACCGGCACAACCTGGAACCATACTTATCAAGGGCACGCTGAGCAGCATTAATCACACGTGGATCGTTTGGAAGACCTGTATAGGCGTTAGAACCAAACATAGTAAATCTTCGTTGCCATCAATATCTCGTAACTTCGTTCCTTGCTTACTTGTAATCCTCGCGGAAGTATGGATAAACACCTGCATCCATAAACTTCTGCGGCTCGCGGTAGCTTTTGTACTTGTCTTGTAACTGTCCCATTATTTTTAATGTGGGTAGTCATTGACTACTTAAATATTATTTTCAGGCTGCAAAGATACTAATTTAGAATGACAGTCTTTTTGATTAGAAAAGTGATTTTAAACATTTTTACCTCATAATATACACGATATAATTAATAAATATGTATCTTTGTACAACAAACCCTGCGCTGATTATTTTGGCACAATGAATAAGAAAAAGTAGTTTTATCCCAAACCCCTATATCGGGTACAGTTAGTAAGGCAGGCATTCCGCACCTGCTGCAGAACGACTGATAAAGACAAGTTTGACTATCGCATTGCAGAAACGCAACATGCGGGTCACGCGACGACCCTGCACGGAAGCTGTGGAGGAAGGAGACGTTGTCGCTGCCGTAGGTGGAGATGGTACGGTCAACGAAGTTGGAAGGTCACTTATCAATACTAAGTCAGCTCGAGGGCATACTCCCTTGTGGTTCAGGAAACGGACTTGTAAGGCATCTAAAACTCACTAATGAACTTAAAGAAATGTGTTGACATTTTTAAACTGTTATGATGTTAAAGCACTTGACTATGGTATCATCAACAACCATCCATTCTTCTGCACTTGTGGAATGGGCTTTGATGCTCTATTTCGATGAAATTTGCGAGGCTGGCAAACGTGGACCCTATCACTTATATGCAGAAAGTTCTTGAAGAAGGATTGCTATGAGCCGTAGACCCTATGTAATAGAAGATGAGGACGGTACACATCGTTACAAGGCTTTCTCGTATCAGCAGCCAATGCTTCACAATATGGTAATAATGCCTATATCGCTCCACAAGCATCTATGAGCGATGGTCTGTTAGATATTATTATCATGGAACCATTTAATCTAATTGATGCCCCACAGGTTGCCATTGAACTTTTCAATAAGACTTTGGATAAAAACCTAAAAATAAAGACTTTAGAGCCAAACATATTCATATACACCGCAAGAAGGAGGGAGTTATCCATTACGATGGTGACCCTATTACATCTGGTGCTGACGTAGACATCTCTGTGGTACCAAAGGGAATTAACATCGTAGTCAATCCTAAGGGAGGAAAAGATTGTAGACAACCCAACATACTGCAAACTGCCTTTTTCTGAAATATTCTACAACATTGATTTGATGAGACAAGACCTCACGAAACAAAGTAGAAAGGTACAGGCACTTAACAAAAATCTGCTTCGTAAACTGAATATATAAATCCTGAAACGAGACGAATGGGATTTACTTTCAAGCAATTTCATATCATTGATGATCACACTGGCCATGAAGGTCGGGACTGATGGCGTATTGCTCGGAGCTTGGGCAAAAGGTGGCAAGAATCCTTGATATAGGAACAGGAACTGGACCCTCATTGCCCTTATGATGGTTATTAACGTTTCTCAACAGCACAGATTGATGCTATTGAGATTGACAAGGAGCACTTGAAGATGCGCATCTTAATGTTTCAGCATCTCCATTTAATGATAGAATAAATATTCTCAATAGTTCCCTACAAGATTACATCCCATACAGTGAAACCCTAAGAAGAAGGAATTTTACGATGCAATTGTATGTAATCCACCTTATTTTATTAATCTCATTAAAAATCCTTTACAACAAAGAACAACTGCAAGACATACAGACTCCCTCTCACCAAGAGCTTATCTATCATTCTAAAAGACTTCAAAACCTAATGGAACCCTATCCATTATTATCCTTCTAACAACAAAGATATACTTGAGCAGTAGTTATATTTAACGGATTATCAATATTAAAAATAACAAACATTAAACAAAAATCTTCAAACCAGCTAAACGTTGCTTTAATAGAGTTCGGGAAGGATACTACCACAGAATGTAAGATAGAAGAACAAGTACTAAACGACGATACGGGAGCACGTACATTGTGGTACTCAAAATATTACACAAGCATTCTACATTAAGTAAAATAAGATGGCGACAAAGTACAAGGCAAAAACTAACTCCCAGTAAAGAAACGTATTTGAAGGCATTACTATCCGAAACACATTAACAGAGAAGTAAGACATTTAGGGTTTACTGTGGCTTATTATATTTACAATAGTAGACTTACTCATCAGCTTTTATCGGATCAAAGAGGCTTAGCACACATGGTGCGAAGGCTAACACTAATAGTGCGAAGCATCAACACCAAATGTGCGGAGTATAAACACCCCTACTATTTGTCACCTTCTTTCTTACGCATATAACCCCCAGCTTTTTACAAGATAACTAATTAAAGCACAATTATTCTTTTAGTTTTCGGTTTTATTTTTGTACCTTTGCAAGCTAAAAATAGGTATAAAAGAACTTTATGAAACAAAAACAGCTCTTATACAAATGATTACTGATTACGAAGGCGACATGCCAAACTTGATGTACAAGTTGATGGTGAGATCCCTATTTTCGTAACCCGTAACCTCGTTATGTTCCCTGAATCTCTCTCCCATCCTCGTTGGAAGAAAGCCAACGTTGGCTCTGTAAAGCACTCTGAGGAGAATCCAAAACACTATAATAGGGATTGTAAGTCAGAAAGATAGCAACATTAATGACCCATGATAGATGACGTCTATACGACAGGAATTCATGCACGCTTTCTGTTCGTGCCTTTGATATGCCTGGTAAATTACGAGGGTAAACAACCGCACAGTCATCTTGCAGGACTTGGCAAGTGTAAGATAAAGGAAATCACAACCCGTAGAACCTTATATGAAGGGATACACCGTTGCATTACCGTGAAGAAGTTGAGCCAAAGAGAGCAAGGAATTTTCTACGCTGTTGAGGATATGAAGATAGTTGCAAAGGAGTATATATCCATGGTAGCGATGATATCCCATGATGACACACAGTTTGCACTCGACAATATCAACAATCCTCGCATGTGGAATTATGTGTGCTCAACTATGCCATTCCCTGTAACAGACAAGATCCAGATGTTAGAAGAAAAGTTTCTATCAAGGATCGTCTGTTTACCTTGATAGAAAAGTGCTGAATCGTGAAATCTCAGTTCCAACATCTTCGTCAGGTGACATACGTTCAAAGACACGGAGGATCTTGATGACGAGCAGTAGCGCGAATATCTTCTACCAGCAGATTAAAACATTAAGGAAGAATTGGGCGATGGCATGATTCTGCACCTGACAAGAAAGAACTACTTGAAAAGGCTAAGAACAAGAAGTGGTCAGAAGATATTGCTAAGATATTCCAAAAGGAATTGGATAAGCCTGATACTTAAACCCACAAAGTCCTGATTATAGCGTGCAGGTGAATTATCTGCAAACGATGGTCAGCCTACCATGGAATGAATATACCAAAAGACGACCTTGACTTGAAGCGTGCAAAACGTATTCTTGATAAGGACCACTATGGTATGGAGAAGGTGAAGGAACGTATCCTTGAATATATTGCAGTCCTTCAGTTGCGTGGCAACTTTGAAGTCGCCTATCCTCTGCCTTTTATGGTCCTCCAGGTGTTGGTAAGACCAGTTTGGGTAAGAGTATTGCGGAAGCAATGAAGTAAGTATGCATGTGTGTCAAGGTGGTCTCCACGACGAATCAGAAATCAGAGGCCATCGTAAGACTTACATTGGTGCTATGCCTGGACGCATCATCAAGAATATTCAGAAGGCAGGCTCATCAAATCCTGTATTCATTCTTTGGACGAGATTGATAAGGTTACTCAGAACACTGTTAATGGCGACCCTTCATCAGCCTTTTATTGGAGGTTCTGATCCTGAGCAGAACAATGCTTTCCATGATAATTATCCTCGATATGGACTATGATTTGTCAAAGGTCATTGTTCATTGTTATAGTCAAACGACCTCAATACTATCTCCACGTCCACTACTCGACCGCATGGAAATTGATTGAGGTTTCAGGTTACATCACGGAAGAAAAGGTTGAGATAGTAAAGCGCCACCTCGCACCAAAAAGAACTCTGGAAAACACTGGTTTAGACCAGTTAGAAGAGAAACCAAAGTTTGCCAAGGCAACGTTGGAAAAGATTATTGAAAGCTATACACGTGAAAGTGGTGTGCGTCAACTTGAGAAGCAAATCAACAAGGCTATGCGCAAGTTGGCTTTCAAGCAGGCTATGGATAAGCAACTTCCTTATACGAAGATTACTCCAGATAAGTTAGAGGACTTATTAGGTAAGCCACCTTTCACACGTGACATCTATCAGGGCAACAAATATGCTGGTGTGGTAACAGGTCTTGCATGGACCAGTGTTGGTGGTGAGATTCTCTTTATTGAGACCTCTCTTTCTGAAGGTAAAGCGGGTAAGTTAACACTGACCGGTAACCTTGGTGACGTCATGAAAGAGTCTGCTGTCATTGCATTGGAGTATGTTAAGGCTCATATCAGTGCATTAAACGTTGATTATCGCATCTTTGAACAGTGGAATATCCATATCCACGTACCAGAAGGAGCGACTCCAAAGGATGGTCCTTCAGCTGGTATAACGATTGCAACAAGTATTGCTTCAGCACTCACACAACGCAAAGTGCGTAAGAACACAGCTATGACGGGTGAGATAACCCTTCGTGGTAAGGTTCTCCCTGTGGGTGGTATCAAGGAGAAGATACTTGCTGCAAAACGTGCAGGAATTACTGATATCGTTATGTGTTCTGAGAATAAAAAGGACATAGAAGAAATCCCAGAGATCTACCGTAAGGGACTTCACTTCCACTTCGTTGAGAACATTCAACAGGTATGGGACTTTGCTTTGACCGATGAAAAGATAGAAGACCCTGTAGACTTTACAATTGTTGAAGAAAAGAAGGAGGAAACAAAATAATGACATTTGAGCTTCAGCATACAGATAACGCCAGTGATGCTCGCACAGGTATCATCACAACCGACCACGGACAGATAAAGACTCCGATCTTTATGCCTGTTGGTACTGTCGGTTCTGTTAAGGGTGTACACTTTGAGGAGTTGCGTAAACAGGTCAAGGCACAGATAATCTTGGGTAATACTTATCACCTTTATCTGCGTCCTGGACTTGAAATCATCAAGGCTGCAGGTGGTCTGCATGGTTTCAATGGTTGGATCGTCCAATCTTGACAGACTCTGGTGGTTTCAAGTTTTTCTCATTGACAGGTATTCGTAAACTTCAGAAGAGGGCTGTGAGTTCAGAAGTCACATCGATGGTTCTAAGCATATCTCACACCAGAGAATGTGATGGATACAGAACGAATCATTGGTGCCGATATCATGATGGCTTTCGACGAGTGTCCTCCAGGACAGAGCGACTATCAATATGCCAAAAAGAGTTTGGAAATGACACAGCGTTGGCTGGACCGTTGTATCAAACGATTCAACGAGACTGGAGCCACTCTACGGTTATAACCAAAGTCTCTTCCTATCGTTCAGGGCTGTACTTATAAAGGACTCTACGCCGTGAAGCGGCAAAGTTTGTGGCTGATAAGGTGCAGATGGTAATGCTATCGGTGGTTTGGCAGTTGGTGAACCAACAGAGGTGATGTATGAAATGATTGAGGTAGTCAATGAGATTCTTCCAAAAGACAAGCCTCGTTACCTGATGGGAGTTGGTACACCACAGAACATTCTTGAAGCTATTGAGCGCGGTGTGGATATGTTCGACTGCGTTATGCCTACCCGCAACGGTCGTAATGCAATGCTTTTCACCTACAATGGTACGATGAACATGAAGAATAAGAAGTGGGAAAACGATTTTTCACCGATTGATCCGGATGGCTGTGATATTGATGTTATCACAAGTAAAGCCTATCTCCATCATCTCTTCAAAGGCAGGAGAATTGCTCGCAATGCAGATTGCCAGCATCCATAACCTTGCGTTCTATCTCCGCCTCGTAACGGATGCACGTACACATATCGAGCAAGGTGACTTCGTACAGTGGAAAGCTTCTGTCATTGAACAGTTAGGAAAAAGAATTTAAGAAGAAACCAAATGAGTAAGGTTAAAGAGATTGTTGATAAAGCTAAGAAACTGATTAGTCATTTCGAGCAACGCATTATTGCACGCTTTTCCTATCTTGATGAAGGTATGACGTCTACTCAGTATGCTCTCTCTTCGTTATATCGGTATTTCTAGATTGGTATATCATTAAGTAGTTCATTGGTACATACATCTATGCTATCTTATTGATTATCTCCATTGCTATTGTGTTTGACTTTCAATGAGAACCTTTCTAAGTTCACTAATATCATGCTCCCTTGGCGAGCAATCATCTGATTACTATGCCAACTTTATCCCTTACTATTCCAACTCTTCTCACCACTATTCGTATTCATTGCAGTTATCTTCTTTACTTCCAAACTGGCAGGTAACTCAGAGATTATTTCAATGATGGCAGCAGGCGTGTCTATTAGACGACTGATGCGCCCTTACATGATATCATGTATTCTCATCGCAGGCTTAACATTCTATCTTAACAGCTTTTGTGATACCTCATGGCACTGTCATTCGCCAAAAATTTCGAGTCACTCTATCGTACTCCTAAAAAGAATACATCGGCAGAGAACGTTCAACTGTAGTAGCTAAGAATACAGCTTGCCTATTCAGCATTACGATGACCAGTATAAACGGGGCTATGGATTCTCACTTGTAAAGACTAAAAACAAGAAGATTGTCAGCCACATGACTGCAATGGAGATTCAGTATGATACCGTTGCTGACACAAAGTATCATTGGAAGGTAAGTAATTGGAAGATACGTACACTCAAAGGACTAAAAGGAACACATCCAGAGTGGAGCTTCAAAGGATACTGTCCTACTCATGGAACCGACCGACCTTGTCTATTCTAAAGGTCAACAGGAGACCTTTACCTCCCAGAGCTATTGAGCTATATCTCCAAACAGACCAGCCGTGGTTCGGTAATGTGGTACAAGTATGAGGTTGAGTTCCACAAGCGAATAGCGATGTCGTTCTCGTCTTTCATTCTTACCATCATCGGTCTCTCCCTCTCTTCACGTAAGAGGAAAGGTGGAATGGGACTTTATCTTGGAATCGGTTTGGCATTGAGTTTCGGCTATATCATGCTCCAGACCGTTTCAGCAACCTTTGCTATTAAGGATAACACACCGCCTATATTGGCAGCATGGATACCAAACATTATCTTTGCTATCATCGCCTACTTCTGCTATAGAAATGCACCAAGTTAATAAGGCGAAAAGAACAAAATTAAGAACAACCCTCATGATGAAGGGAAAAACAGTAAAATATGTATTTTGAAGATTTAGATTTTAAACGATAACGTACTTGACGCGCTATATGACATGCGTTTTGATGAATGTACTCCAGTTCAGGGAGAAGTGCATTCTCGAAATATTGAAAGGCCACGATGTATATAGGTGTTGCCCAGACTGGAACAGGTAAAACGGCGGCTTACTTACTCCAGTTCTTTCTAAGCTGGCTGATGGTGGCTACCTGAGTCAGCAACTAATCGTGTCATCATGTCGCCCTACACGTGAGTTAGCACGCAGATTGACCAAGGTATGCAGGGGTTTTTGCCTACTATCTTACTGGTGTATCTTGTGTTGCTGCTCTGGCGGTAATGATGGTAATAGATATGATCAGGAGTTGAAGAGCCCTGCACTCGAGCCGATGTTGTGATTAGCATCCCAGGTCGTTTCATCTCATATCTCTTCGAAACGTAGACTTATCGAAGGTCAGTTTCTTCATCCTGACGAAGCTGATCGCATGCTCTGACATGGATTTGCTGATGACATCATGACAATAGCAAAGCAATTGCCTGCACACTCGCCGCACAATCGCGTTCTCTGCTACCATGCCTAAAAAGAAGAAGATCCTAGCAAGACGCTGCGAAGAATCCAGTTGAGATTAAACTTGCAGTAAGTAAACCTGTTGAGAAGATTCAGCAGACAGCATGCGATGCTATGAGACTCAGAAGATGGGTATCGTTAAGGATATCTTCAAGGCTGGTGGACCTCAGCGTGTCATTATTTTCTCGGTTCAAAAACAGAAAGTAAAACAAATTACAGCATCGCTTAACCGTATGCACATCAACTGGTGGTGAGATGCACCTGACCTTAACCAGGAGCAGCGTAATGACGTTATGTTCAAGTTCAAGAGCGGACAAATTGATGTATTGGTGGCTACTGACATCGTTTCACGCGGTATTGATATCGACGATATTGCAATGGTCATCAACTATGATGTACCTCATGACGCAGAGGATTATGTACCACTGTATCGGTCGTACCGCACGTGCTGACCGTGACGGAAAGGCGATTACCTTCGTGAATGAAGATGATATTCTATTTCTTCCAACAGATAGAATCGTTCTAGAGAAGGAGGTTGAAAAGGCGCAACTACTCTGCAGAACTTGCGGGAAGGTCCTGAATACAAGAGCAACGGAAAGCCTAAGAAGAGTGGGCAATAGTGCGAAGAGCCGTCGCCGCAAGGACCGTGACCATCAGAGTCATAAGGACAAGAACAGGAAACAACAAAGCAGCGCAACAGACGTCGTTCACCTCAGACACAGAACAACGCTGACGAGAACAATACTAACCAACAAGAGTGCAGCTGGAAAACAAACAGAACAATAAGACTCAAAAGCAGCAAGAAAATAATCTTACAGCAACTGAGAGTAAACCAGGTAAATAAGAAGAATAATCGGCAGGGTAAGGGCAGACAGCAGGAACGTCAGTCAAAAAGCAGACAACGAGAAAGCACAATGACAGAAAACCTGCCAATAATAAAGGTAATGCAGAGAATTTGCTAACCAGCAGAACAAGAAGCCTAATAATAAGCGTAAGAAGCGTAACAACCGCCAACGTACACGAAGACAAGTCTGTAAGAAGAGTACAAAATATGATATTCGCGAGGAGTTACCATCAACATCCGAACAACGAGATCAGGCTTGAAGGCACTCATCAAAAAGCCTCTGAAGTGGCTAGTGGACTTGGTAAGAAGTAAAACGAGCGTTTTCATACACTATAACTTCTTTTCAGTCTTTTATACTACCTCTTTTCTTCGCTCACTTTAGATTATCATTGAAATATTTTGCCTTTTTCCATGTTTTCTTCCATTAACTTTGCATTCAGATAAGGCAGTGTTCGGCTCTGTCGCTGGCATCTGTAATGGATGCGAGAGAAAGTCCGGCAGCATAGGGCATCCTGCTTCCGAAAATAGAAGCTATGGTGACGAGTAGATGGTAGAAGAAAATAACCGCCATGCAGTAATGTGTGGAGGGTGAGAAGGTGGTGTAAGAGACTCACCAGCAGGGCGGGTGATCGTCTGCTGTGCCGTTCAGGAGCGCAAGTTCATAAACTGTTGTTTGAGGTAGCCATCCCAAGCGCAAAGCACAACGGAGAGGTAGAATGCTTTAATTGCAAGGTGACTTGTAACATAGATAAACGACAGGCATCTTCCTATTATCGAAAGATGAGGAGAAACAGAACCCGGCTTATAGAGCACTGTTTTATTTTTCTTTCATATACGCCCCTCTTCTCACATTCAGTTTAGAATGATGGAGGAGAGTTGGGAGTTTTCGTTAATATAAAGGACTTTTGGAAGATCATGAAAGATTTAGAAGAACAGTATGTAACTGTGTTGGATGATTTTTCAACACACTGTAGAAAAATAAAATCAGAAATCATAAAGACGAAGTGGGCTCCTCAGTTACCAGCTAATGTAAGTGAGGAGGAACTTTCTAATTATCTTTTTGATTACCAAGCGGCTTTGGATAGTGAGGGTACAGAGCGTTCGCGTTATACAATAGCGGGCTCCTTTTTGTGCTACCGATATTGATAATGTCGGCATTTCCAGATGATTCGCTGCCTTTTAAAGGAATACTGAATGTCGTTGGCAGCTATCGGTGTGGGCTTGGTTCTCTTCCTTCTTTAGCGAGTAATGATGAAGGTTTTAGTGCGTAACAAGATTTGTCGTGCTAATCAAGACTATCCAGAGGCGAAGCTTATGTAGACCGAGTTATGGATTTCAAGTAAGTTTTGTTACTAATTTAATTGTTGTATGGAACTACCTGATTTTCAAAAAGTATAAAGACAAGTTTGGCCCAACAGGGTTTCTTTGATAAGATTCAAACGTGTAGCAAAGCGTGCTGATGCTAAATTGGTATATGTGGCATTGATTTTGTATTATTTGATACAAAGTGATAAGGTGTCACTTTAAGGATAAGGCTATTATCATTGGTGCATTGGGGTATTCATCTCACCGCTTGATGCTGTGCCTGATGCTATTCCCTATTGCAGGACTATCAGACGACCTTGGTGTTTTGCTTTACGTATTAAATAAGGTGTGGTCTTCTGTTGATGATGATATGAAAAAGCAGGCACGCGAAAAGCTGTCAAAAGTGGTTTGATGATGATGAGATGGAGGTAGTAGAAGATATTCTTTACGGAAGATACTACTAATACTCCAGTGTGAAAAGTAGAATAAGTAGGAAAAGATGTGGCAGTATATTGTCTTAGCCATAGTAATTTTTATCAGCTATGGCTATGTGGTTTATCGTACGTGGCAAATCGTTTTGAGCAGCAAGTGATCCATGTCATGGATGCTCAAGTTGTACCCTATTCATGATCAGTTAAAGAAAAAAGCAGAAATTGGAAGGTCGTAAGAAGCTCGCTTGTTTTTAAATAGTTTCATTTAAGAAACCTATCAATAGGATTACTTGAACTTATCTTTTTGCTCGATGTCTGTGAAAGATTCTTGGTATCTTCATGCAGAAGAAGATTTTTACGTAATCTTTATTGAAAAAGTTTCTGAATTGTTTGGTTAAACTGAAATAATTGATTATCTTTGCACTGCAAAATCGCAATTATGATTTGTACTAGAATGGTGCTTGGGCCGGGAGGTTAGGCAATGGTCTGCAAAAACCATGTAGAGCGGTTCGATTCTCATAGGCACCCTCAAAGGACTCTCAGTATTGGGAGTCTTTTTATTTCTATAACTTTCTTTGTCCTTTATTACTCATGGTGTTTTCTTTATATAACAGCATAATGTATTAATAGCTCTTTTTCTCTTTAAATGTAGTTGGTTTTTAAAAAGGTTACAAACTATTCAGATGGCTGGTAGTTCACCGTCCGCACCATAGGTGTTTATCATCAGCACGATATGTGTTTCCCCTCCGCTCGTTAAAAAGAAGGTTTATTGTGTCTTTTTACGATAAAGAGTGTTAGTAGGTGTGTAGACAGCCAAATCGTCAACGTGAGATAACTCCTTAGAAATTGTCTTCAAGAATGGCTCCGTAGTATAACACTCATTTCTCACTTAAAAACCATAGTCCTGCTTTTTGTATGATAACTGCTATTCTTAAAATAGAATTTCCTGTCACTTCTATCATTTGATATATACTCCTAACTTGTTGATTTGTGGATGTTTACGAAATGTTAAAAGTGATAGCAAAGTAAAATCAACATTATTATAGTAATATAGCTGTATTTCTGTATGAGATAAAAACTTCTATATAGCACAAAAAGTCATCTGTGGGATATTTTTGTCTGCGGTTTGATAGTAATGAGTTTAGAAAACAAAAGAGTTGTAATCAAATGATTACAACTCTTTTGTGGGTAGTGATGGATTCGAACCACCGAAGCTAGAAGCAACAGATTTACAGTCTGCCCCATTTGGCCACTCGAAACTACCCAGGTAGTGGGCGTTGACGGATTCGAACCGCCGACCCTCTGTTTGAAGGCAGATGCTCTAAACCAGCTGAGCTAAACGCCTGACTTTTTGTAAGCGGTTGCAAAAGTAGTCATTTTATTTTAACTGTGCAAACTTTATCAAGTTTTTCTCCTTTTTCCTTTTATATGACAAAGAAATGTTCTTTTTAGGTAGGTGTCGTATGGTAGCTAAATAAAAACTCCCTATGAGTAGTTTTATGACTCATAGGGAGTTTCTTATTTTAAAGTCGTTTTAGCTTCTAACAAAGTTCAAGATAAAGAGAACTGCTAATACAACGAGTGTCCAGTTCAAAATCCTTCCACTGACGTGTGAAAGTCTTCATGAATACATAAGCGAGGATTCCCAAACAAATACCATCAGCGATAGAGTAACAAAGTACCATTGTAATCATTGTGATGAAGGCAGGGAAAGATTCTGTAATATCCTGAAGATCGATTTTCTTTACAGAGTCAATCATCAGTACACCTACCATAACCAAAGCTCCACTTGTTGCTGCACTTGGGATAAGTAGGAAGATAGGAGAGAGGAAGAGGGATATGATGAAGAAAATGCCTACTGTAAATGCTGTTACTCCAGATCGACCACCTTCTGCAATACCGCTTGCGCTCTCAACGTATGTTGTTAGTGTTGAGCTACCCAACATAGCACCGCAGGTTGTACCAATGGCGTCACTCATCATAGCTTCCTTAACATGAGGAATGTTGCCATTTGCTTCAACTATACCTGTTTTATCAGCTAAGCCCATCAGAGTGCCGATAGTGTCAAAGATGTTAATTAACAATAGAGAGAAAATTACCAATACAGTCTTAAGATTCAGAAGACCTGAGAAATCAAACTTACAGAAGATAGGAGTTATATCCTGTGGTGCAGAAACTGGCAACCATCCATTTGGGAAAACAGTTACGCCCATTGGTATACCTATAATTGTCGTGATGATGATACCCCAGAATAAAGAGCCTTTGACGTTTCTTGCCATGAGTGCACCACTGAGTAAGATTGCAATGATACCAAGAATACAGGTAGGTGTGAAGGCTCCCAAGCCAACGAGGGTTGCATCGTTATTAACGATAATATTTGCATTTTTCAGACCGATAAAGGCAATGAACATACCAATACCTGCTGATATGGCATAGCGTAAATTAGTTGGGATGGCATTGAGAATCATCTCTCGCACATTGAAAAATGTAATTGCGATAAAGAGAACACCCTCAATGAGCATGATAGCAAGCGACTGTGCCATGTGAATCCCAATGATACACAGAGCGTATAAGCAAAGAAAGCGTTAAGACCCATTGATGGAGCCTGAGCGAAAGGAAGCTTTGCCATAAATGCTAATAGCAATGTAGCTACAGCTGCTGCCAGTGCTGTACCAGTGAAGAGTGCTCCCTTGTCCATACCAGTACTTGCAAGAATACTTGGGTTGACAGCTAAGATATAGCTCATAGTTAAGAATGTTGTTGCTCCTGCAATAATTTCAGTACGGAGCTTCATAGATTTGGAATCAAATCCGAGGGCTTTTTCTAAGAAAGTCATCATTGTTTTAAGGTTTAAATACTTTCTAGTTTATATTGATGTTTTATTTATCCAATCATCAAGAATCATACGTGCTATTGACAAAGGCTCAGGAATGGTTGGTAAATTATCTTTGGTAAACCACGCTCCTTTGGATAGTCTACTTTGTTGTAGATGAATATTCCCACTGTCATAATCTGCATTAAAACCTACCATCAATCCGCAAGGATAGGCCAAGGCTGTGAGCCAAAAGTAGCGAATGTTCTTTATCTTAATTCCAGTTTCTTCTTCTACCTCACGATGTACTGCTTCTTCTAATGTTTCACCTGTTTCTACAAAGCCTGCAACAAGTCCATAGAAATCAGTTTTGAAGTTACGAGCATGTACCAAAAGGACTTCAGTTGCCTCGGTGTATAAGAACAATGACTGCTGTTGCTAACTGTGGCCATACTTCTTTTCCACAGTTCGTACAACGCTTTGAAATGTCGGTGTGCATCTTCATTGGGGCTCCCATACACCACAGAACTTGGTGTTATTATCCCAGTAAAGTAGTTCATTACACTTACCAGCCTTGAGATAAAGTTCCTTGGAAAGATGATAGAAGGATGGACGTAAACCGCACATTTCATACAGAGGATTGTCAGTGAGTGGTTGGTCTATCATGACCGCCTTCACTTCAGTACCATCTTTCATTGGCGTGACGTTTTAGTACGTGTGTCCAAGGATGTAGTGTTACAGGAGCTTCTTCAGAGAGTGGGATGGTATAGCCTTTCCCCACTTTCTCAAGCATTATATCTGTCTTACAGAAAACAAACCAGTATTTCTTCATTGGTCTCTGTATTAATCTTTTGCCTAATTCTATTGACCTTGAATGCTAAATCATCAATAGGTCTATGGCTCTTGAGTTACTTTCCCTTCTTTTTGTTTATTCACCAAACAGAGTTTACGGTCACGTGCTGCGGCAGGAACTGTCCATGCCTCGGAACAAATTTCCAGTTGTGGTTTGGTTGTGGATTCATGACACCAGCTTTCTTTATCTCTTCCATCAGATAATGGCGTTGATCCTTTGGACTTTCCCAAATGATACGACTCTTTAAAGAGTCATGTGGGATTCCAGCACCCTTGGTTAATAACTCGCCACCACCATTAGCACGATAGCTATTAACTGCTACTGTGTACCACTTATTCTCATCAAATGGTTTTCCATTACTCATGCGCAGGATACGTACCTTCTGTCCATCAGGCTTTGTAACATCTACTTCATAATCGATACCAGCTGCTGAATCAAAGTTGAATGAGAAGTTCTTGAAACCGAGACGTTGTGCATCATTCTGTGTGTTAGAGAGCAAAAGCAGATGGTCTTCAGGACTTTTCATCGTGTTACACCACAGATCATAACTCATTTCAAGATGCTTACGAATCTCCTTACCTGTCATACGCATTGTACAGAGGTTATTCTCATACTTATAAAGATTGAACATATCAGCAACTGTGATAGGACCAGCTTTGATAGATGCGTTGAATAATAAAGGTGCATTGAAAGCAATATCTGCCTTAGTAATCTCCAACTCTAAGTTGAGGATAAGGTCGTTTGAAAGCAGAGTTACCGAAATAACTATCTTTGTATAGATTGTATTTTCAAATCTTCCACTACTTGCTCGCTCCATGCTTTTACGGCATCAATCTGCGTTGAAATGCTGAATGAAAGCTTCGTTGGCTTGAAGTTCTTTCACATCAACGAGTTCTCCAGTTGCTTTCGTTACAGTATATTGACGTTTCCCTTGACAGTCTTAGGTCTATGTCAATGTTGCTATCGCATATCGTTAGTGATTATTGCAGGGTCCGGACAGATGACGTCTTTACCTACAATGTTTTGTTCAATAGAACTATGTGGAGTGTGGTCATGACCGAAGAAACAACATCAAACCCTAGTACTTCTTGGGCTACTTTCAGATGCATCTGTCATAGTCCAGTCAGTCTTTATGCCGCCATCCCAACAGTAATGGAACAAAACCAATAACGTCAGCTTCTCTTTGTCTTTACCTCTGCCATTGTTCTTTTGGCACAAGATACCATTTCTTCAAAGCGTAGACCACTCCAGATGCTCTTTTCAACCAGTTTGGTATAGCAGGGTGAGCAGTCGATAACATCAAACCTTAATACCATTCTTTTTCTTGATAGTGTAATAAGGTGAGATATAAGGCTCGTTAGTCTTTGTGTCAATAATATTTGCACCGAGAATAGGGAACTTCAACTCCTTAAACCATTTGTCATAAACCTTATGTCCTGTCTCAATATCATGGTTCCCAAACGTTGCCACGTCATATCCTCATATAGTTAAGCACGCTTGCAGCGATATTAGTTTTTCCTGAAAGCTACGTAATTATAATAGTAAGAAATAGGCTGTCCTTGTAGGATATCGCCATTATCCATCAGATAGATATTGTCTTTTCCATTCTTCTTCCGAAGTTCTTCTACGAGTGTGTAGACTCTTGCCATAGAACCACTCTTAGGCTTTTCGAGTAATAAAAATCGTAAGGAAAAGAACCATGCACGTCAGTTGTTTTCGATAAGTTTGATGGTAACATCCTTCTGTTGTGCCATAGTTGGAAGAACTGAGTCCTAACATGATGGAAAGTAATATTGTTGAAAGTTTCATAACTGTATTTTTAATTCTACTGCAAAAAGTACTAAATTATACTGGAAATAAACGAACTTGTTTTATATAATGTTTTCGTGTGTTTTAAGGTTGCTTTTGTAGGTAAGTTTGCGATGTGGATGAGCATGCTTTTGGGTAAATATTAAATCGTTTAATTATAGGCTTTGTTTTTGAGATACAAGTTTTTCTATGTAGATTATAGATAATATATCAGGACTCCCTACAGCAAAGCCCTTTATAAAGCTTAAACTGTGTAGCTTCTCTTTTGTTTTCTTATAATAACAGCAGAGTAGAGCTAAATAACGCCTTGCGCTATCATTGCTTTTAGCAACCTTGATGAAGCTATGCATTAGCACCTTTTCACATAATTGATATATCCATCTGCCTCAGTACCATACTTTACGCAGTTTTCATGGATATCATCCATAATTTGATGGAGTTTCTCATCAACCTCTTCACGGCTCCACTTCAAGCGTCCAGAGTTTTGACTCATCTCAAGTTCTGATACAGCTACACCACCGGCATTGCTTGCTTTACCTGGACAATAGAGTACTTTTGCATTTTGGAAAATCTTACAGCGTAATGAGGCTTAATAGCGTTTTGAAGATAATATCCAAAAAATAAACTTATTGAAAACAAAGAAGTTACATTGACAATACAACTGAATAGGTAACGATTTGGAAACGAGCGAGCTACTTGGCTTTGCTGTTTTCTGCCTAACAAAGAACGCTTGTTATTCTGTCTGCAAAGATAATAATTATAACAACATAATAGCTATCAAGCTATCAAACAAGACTCTTAAAGCTACTCTTTACACCTATTATACCTATACTTTTATATATTGAAAACAATACCATACATATTAGAGTACACTTTCACACAAGTATTTTTCATGACAATAAATATTTCTTTTCATGAAGAAAAATCCCAACATACAGTGGTTTTAATGTCTTGCAGCAGCTTTAGGAGTGACTGAGAGATATTAAATAACGCACTCACTAAAAGCCCTTCAAAAAGTGAGATTACACCAACTACATGACACGACGACTTACATTTACTTTTCACTTTTGTCAACTTACCAAAACAAAAAGATAATAAATAGAAATCAAAACAACAATCTAAAATAAATAAATGCAAAATTTACATCATCAGACTAATATGCCGTTAAGGATTAATTTATAATTGTTAAAATCGGATAAAGATAACTGACAAATTGTCGGTTTTTACAAAATTTGCTCTATATTTGCATTCCAGTATATGTCAACAAGACATTTTAAAATAATGACGGCTTGACACATATAATCTGTAATTAACGAACAAATAATTAAGAATATGAAGAATTTGATCAGTATTTGGCAGCGGCATGTGTTACAGCCCTCGCCTTTTCTACTGGCGCCTTCATCAAAGTGTATGCTGCGGAAGCACTCAGTTGTAGCTCCTGGTCAACCAGTTGACCTTACATACGCAGCTGAGAAAGCTCTTCCTGCTGCTCGTTCACATTAAGTGTGTACAGAATTCTAAGACACAGACCGTTGAGGTTCAAGATGACCCATTGGTGCGTTTCTTCGACCCATTTGGTTTCTTTGAAATCCTAATCAAGGTAATGGTTCACGTCGCCAACAGGTTCAGACGCCTCAAGAAGGAGGCTACAGGTAGCGGTGTTATCATCTCACCTGATGGTTATATCGTAACGAATAATCACGTTGTTGAGGGTGCTGACGAATTGACAGTCACACTGAATGACAACCGTGAGTTCTCTGCTCGCATCGTTGGAACAGACAAGCAGACTGACCTTGCACTGCTAGAAGGTAAACGCAAAGAACCTCCTACCTTCCTATCGGCGACTCCAGACAAGTTGAAGGTTGGAGAATGGGTAATCGCAGTAGGTAACCCTATAACCTCAATAATACGGTAACTGCTGGTATCGTTAGCTAAGTCACGTGGCTTGGGCGCAACACGCAATGGTATCGAAAGTTTTATTCAGACCGACGCAGCTATCAACCAGGGTAACTCTGGTGGTGCATTGGTTAACACTCAGGGCGAGTTGGTTGGTATCAATGCTATGCTCTACTCACAGACTGGTGCATATAGTGGTTACGGATTTGCTATCCCTACATCTATCATGAACAAGGTTGTTGATGATATTAAGAAGTATGGTAGCGTACAGCGTGTAATGCTCGGCATCCAAGGTGGTGACGTACTGAACTTCATCAACGCACAGAAGGAAGAGGGCAAGAACGTTGACCTCCGGAACAAACGAAGGTGTTTACGTTAGTGAGGTATCTGAGGAAGGCAATGGTGCAGCCTTTAGGTTTGGCAAAGGGTGATGTTATCACTAAGTTTGATGGACAGAAAGTAACACGTGTGTCTGAGTCTAACAGGCTCTCAACAGCAAGCGTCCTGGAGATAAAAGCCTAGTAACCTTCTATCCGTAACAAGAAGGAGGGTTTCAAAGACTATCACACTGAAGAATGCCTCAGGAACAACAAAAGTAATCCGAGCAGGCTGACATTGACGTTCTTGGTAGGTCAGTTCCGTCCAGTACAAGATGCCTTAAGACAGTTGAACGATAACGTATGGTCTTGAAGTACTAGAAGGTTAAACAATGGAGCTTTTGAAGGCTGCAGGATCAATCGTGGTTTCATCATCCGAATGATAAACCATGGTGAGAGAGTATTGACGACCTGCAGAATATCGTTAAGAAGGCATCTACAGCAAGGATCAGTTCTCTACGTTCAGGTATCTACCAACTGGTAAGAAGGCTTACTTCGCTATTCCTCTTTCTGACTATAGTAGATAACTTTCAGCTGAAGCTGACTAAATAAGTATCCCCATTCTTAGTTATTAGACACAGAATGGGGGATAACTCTAATAAGCAAGAACCTGAAAAATCGTTACATAATTTCAAAGTAAGACATCTATAAATAACGGCAAATACACGTATATAGAGCAAGTCTATAACCAACACAACATCAATGAGTTATAAAACAATAAACAAAAAGGTGCTTAATTGGACTTCAAAAGGGCGTTAGTAAGGGGCTTAAAGGGTATCTTTTTACAAGCCAATTAGGCATCTTTAAGAAGCGCAAAAAGAGCATATATTGGCCTCGAGTCACATAAAATAATTTTACAAATTTCAATTAAGAAGGGAAAATAAATTGTTTGTAGAAGACAGACAGACATCATACCTAATTCACATTTATCATGTAGCCTATATTCCTTAATAGAAATCTAATTGAGGCATTCATACCATGTGAAGTGGATTGGTATTATTCTTTCAACAATCTATGCCATTTAACTTGTGGGGACCTCTTTTTTGTCTAATAAACACAACATAAAGTGCGCATTATGAGTTCAAATTAGTCCTCCTCTTATCAAACTAAAAAGACAGTACATGAACATTAAGAGAATACACAGTCATTACAAATCATGATACTCCTATCGGTCAACAAAGAAACAGTTAAAAAGACTAAAAACCTAATGCTATACAAAATCATTATAGATTCTTATGTGAGTTTTTACTTTTTATTTGTTTGACTCATTGAATTTGTGTAAATTTTGCCATCACTTAAAAATAATGCTACACATGAGACAATTGAAAATCACAAAATCGATTACGAGATCGAGAGGTGCTTCTCGCACAAGTATCTGCAGGAGATCGGTCAGCGAAGAAATGATCAGTATTGAAGAAGAAGTTGAGCTGCTCAAAAATCCGAAATGGTGATCGAAAAAGCTAGAACGTCTGACAAAAAGCTAACCTGCGTTTCGTTGTCTCTGTCGCAAAGCAGTATCAAAAACCAGGACTATCTCTGCCTGATCTTATCAACGAAGGTAACGTTGGATTAATCAAAGCAGCAGAGAAGTTTGATGAGACCCGTGGCTTCAAGTTTATCTCATACGCTGTATGGTGGATAAGACAAAGCATCTTGCAAGCAATAGCAGAACAAAGTCGTATCATTAGGCTACCACTAAATCAAGTAAGTTCTGTCAACAAAATCAATAAGATATTGACACAGTTTGAACAAGAGAATGAACGCCGCCCAAGTATTGATGAGATAGCACAGAGCACTGATATACGAAGACAAGATTATTGATGCAATGAAGGTTAATTCACGTCATGTCTCGGTAGATGCTCCGTTCTATGACGACGAACAAAAGTAGCTACGACGTCATTCCCAACGATAACACACCGTCAACAGATAAAGAGTTGGTTGAAGAGAGTCTGCAGGAAGAGATTGGAAGAGCCTTACAGATTCTTGAGGATAGAGAGAAGGTGGTTATAGAGGCTTACTTCGGAATTAACCAACGTGAAATGACATTGGAAGAGATAGGAAGTAAATATAATCTCACACGTGAACGGGTAAGACAGATTAAAGAAAAAGCAATAAGACGCTTACGCCAACAAACCTATAATAGAGGTATTTGAAAGGCTTATTTAGGGCAATAACATTAACTACTGTAAGATATTAATTTAAGATGAAATTACGTCAGGTATTAATCATAGTAGTACTCCTGCTGGGATGGGTAAATAGTAGTAACGTCAAAAAGGATACAAGCCTGCAAAAGGTTTATATGTTTGGTTTGCAGCCTCTTTAATGATTCAACGGTTTATATGACCAATATTCAGAAAGTGGATGCCTACCTTGCAAAACGACCGTACAAAGTTCCTTGCTAATCGTGAGGACTACTCATACCAGCTTCGCTATTATCTTCCAGAATAATGGTTTGATAAGCTACCCAACCTGCGTTACGATGTATGCTGAGAATGAGAATAAAGCTATGAAGGAGTTCGTAGCTTTTGAAAAAAATAAATACGAAAAGGGGTAGAGAAGTATGTTGTTAGTCTATCTCTGATGCAGGTTCAGCTATAAGACAATAACACTGAGACAGTTATACTTTCAAGCGAAGAGACACAAGAGAATACTAAAACTGCAGTAAAAAGTCAAAGTAAGCAGAGACTCTAGAAGATGGAAAATAAATAACTTCAGAATAGCTGACTTTGATATACAGATTATCTTCCGTGAGACAAATGTCAACGGAATGCACTTGCTGAGTTCTTTCAGAACCTTTTTAGGATCAGAGGTTTCGGAGAATGTCTTTTTCGCTTAACAGTTGACGATACGCTTCGACCTGTTCCAAAGGAAAAGGAGACAGCGTATCCGTGCTTTTGATACAGGCAATGGTGATACAATCGTTGATCGTGTTGATGACGGAAGCTATCAGTATATTATCAAAGAAATCAATGGTTCTGACTGCTGTTTACTACAAAGCAATAAAGGATTTCTCAGATTGCCGTTGTGCACTCAATGGTAATAAAATATGCGTACCTTTGGACTGAATAATGCATTGATGCTTATCTTTGCCTTTGCTGGTGCATAAACAAACCTTGCTGATTCACGCATCCCTCGTACGCAACAACGGCTATGGCTATGCCTTCATTGCCAAGAGTGGGACGAGTAAAGTCAACACAGGTTAGTATGTGGCTACGCTATATTCCTGGTAGTGACCTCGCGAGACGATGATAATCCTATCGTCAGAGATCGTTGATGGTGAAACATGGATATATGGTAGTCCATGGAGTGGTAAGACGCCATACTATCGTAATGTCAAGGGCATCGACTTAGGTGCAATCACACGCATTGACCGTGCCACAACTAACTCTGTTGAGCCTAATCCTATTGCAGCGTTCGCTGCTCTCCGCTTCTTGCTCCAACATGATGGGATCCTGATATTTACAATGGCGTTTGTAATACGATTACAAAAGATTGTGAAACTGGAAGAATATTTACGTTACATTGTCTACCTAATAACAGGAAGCGGCAGAAGTCTGCTATCAAACTGTAACGAAAAGATAAAACTCATGTCCAAGCAGTACTTACTACTTCTGAAATCCAGTTTGCTAATGCTGATTTCTACGCGGAAGTTGTCAAGATGTTAAATGAAGGGCATACTGTAACATTACGCCTTCGTGAGCTATTCTGTGCGTCCTTTCACTGAAAACGACCGAGACAAGGACTTTGTTAGTAAAACCTACAACAATAAGGTAGGTGACCCTGTTTTATAGAGATAACTCCCCGACACTTTGTCTTACATCGCATTGATAGAATAGAAGGTGATAATGTAACCTTACGAGGCGATGGTAACCTTGGTGTTGAGCATGTGCAAGAAGGAGAATATTGTTGGAGCGGTCATTGGTTTCTACCGTAAGGACGGAAGAAATGGATACTAGATGCTTGGAAATGGAAGACCCTATAGTTTTATTTGGACCCGACTTCTCCCCTCTCCGAAGATATTTATTGAGGCATTTACAGACGTATTTGGATTCCAATCTTCGAAGTACCATCTAATGGAACATTAAAGAAAGATAACAATATAAACTATCAATAAGAATGAAAGTAAAGAATGGTTTCAACCTCCGTGAAGTATGCGGAGAACGTATCATCGTTGCAGAAGAGATGAAAAATATCGACTTCAGCAATATAATTTCTATGAACGAAAGTTCTGCATACTTATGGGAAGAGGTGCGAAAGATGGATTACTTTTACAGTAGATAACCTCGTAGAGTGTAATCTGCAATCAATATGAAATTGATGAGGATACAGCTCGCAAGGATGCAGCAATGCTTGCTGCTCAATGGGGTACTGCTGGTATTGAGGGTGAAGACATCCCTACAGATAATGCTACTGCAGAAAGGAACTATCGTAGAAGAAACAAAGTTTGCACAAACAGAAACATCTTCGACAGAGGAGAAGCCTAAAAAGAAAGGTTTCTTTGAGCGTCTCTTTGGTTGAGGACAAGATAAAATGATTATACATAAACTCGGACACTGAGTTATATCAATTCAGTGTCCGAGGTTTTCGTTATGGCTCTATCTGATAGAACTTGTATAATATACTCCCCATACGATATCACCTTTGATTTACAAAATATTTGATAGAACAACTCGTTTCTACCAATAATTTGTTGCCTCACTAATAACATATTTCACTGCATTAAGCATTCAACACCGTGAGTGTTTACCATCCGCACATGATGTGTTAAGCATCCGCACATGACGTGTTGAGTATTAACACATCACTAAAAGATGAGTTACCTTGTCATTATCATATTATGTAGTAAGACACGCTTAGGTTCACTTATACATGAGAGTGCTTCGTAAACAGCGCTAGTTCTTTTATCAACTCCTCTACAGATTCTCAATAAACCATTCTGCAACCTGTCTAAGCAAGTGATTACGTGTATTACCACCATAAATACCATGGTTACGATTGGTATAAAGGTTCTCTTTGAAATCCTTATCAGCCTGCACTAAAAGCCTCAGAGTATTCAAAGGCATTCTGCGGATGTACATTATCGTCCGTCAAACATGACGCTATAAAAGCTACCATGGAGTTTCTCTGCTCGATTGATTGGATTAATAGCACAACTACAACATTCTCTGTGGTGTACGCATATAACGCTCGAGTATAAACAGAGTCATAATAGCGCCAGTTCGTTGGCGGAGCAATTGCGACACCAGCCTTAAAGGCATTTGCGACCCTCACTCATGCTCATCAATGTATTGAAGCCACCGAAACTCAACCCCACTCTACTCAGTACGTGAAGCGTCAACATACTTTGCTTACCCAACCACAATGCTGCTTCTGTCTGATCCTTTGACTCCAAAGTCGCCAAGCTTCAAATAAGTACACTTCTCAAACTCTGCACCACGCGCACCAGTACCACGACCGTCAACAGTAACGACAATATAACCTTTTGTGTCAAGTAGTAGTCTCATCGCACCACTACCCATAGAGCCAACACTCCAGTATCAACAACCTGCTGACTACCCGGACCACTATACTGGTGCATAATTACAGGATACTTCTTTGTTGTATCGAAGTTAGCAGGTTTCACCATCCAACCATTGAGTTTCACACCTTCAGAGGTTGTAAATGTAAAGAACTCAACACCAGTGTTGCCATACTTTGCCAACTTTGCCTGCAGTTCATTATTATTAAGCACCTCACGCACCTCCCTACGCTTTATTATCATAGATGGCAAATACGTATGGGTGGTTGCTATCACTCCATGTATTGAGGAAATACTTATAATCACCGAGAGAACGAAGCAACATTCCATCCCGCACGAGCAGAAAGACAAGTCAAACTTACCTGACTTATCTGCAACTATATCTCACGCTGCATTGGCTTACGTGCTGCTGCTTGGAAGTAGGTATTTCCAGTCTTCTCATCATATCCATAGATTTCTGTTAGCATCATAGTTCCCCTTATCAATCTGACGTAAAAGCTTACCATCCTTATTATACAAGTAAAGGTGCATATAGCCATCACGATCAGAAGGGACAAGAATATAATCCTTCATGATGCTGATACCTTCCATAGCCTCTTCCTTCACGTACTTAGGTACACTCTCCTTAATCAGCAACTTACAAGCACCTGTGAGTGGATTAGCAGCATAAAGATTCAACTCGTCCTGATGACGATTCATTGTATAAAGGATAATACGATTTGCATCAAAGGTAGACTTAATATGGAATATATCCATCTACCGCTAATGGTAAATCATACTTACGTACAGCACCATCACTCAAATTGTAAGACCATGCACTCACCTTTGAGTTTGCTTCACCAGCCTTTGGATATTTGTAGCTGTAATCACCAGGATAGACATCAAACATATCATATGCAGGGTGAGAACCTTTGTAAAACCATAGAGTATAACTCTTTTACCTCACTCTCGTCATATCTAATCCAACTTAGCGTCTTACTATCTGCACTCCAAGCAAGTGCATTATTAAAGCCGAACTCCTCTTCGTTTACCCAATCCGGCAAACCATTGATAATCTTATTAAATTCGCCGTCCGTAGTAACCTGTTTTACGTTCTCTCCATCTGTAATATAGATATTATTCTGATGAACATAAGCAATCTGGACGACTCATCCGGAGAGAATGTCATTCATCTGCTCAGAGCCATCTTTTGACAGTTTCTTCAACTGTTTAGTCTTTACATCATAGAGATAAAAGTTTGCTGTAAACGAACGACGGTAAATACGATTGGTATTTGTCTGTAACAGTAGTCGGCTACCATCAGACGAAATCTGATAATCATCAAAGGAACTTAATTGCTCACCTTTTGCATCAGCAAGGTCAAAGATAACCCCTGTCGAGTTACCTGTCTTAAAAGAAATACTTTCACCTGACGACTCATCAGACGAGATCTGCGCATACTCAGAAGTTCCTTTTAAAGGTTAACACCGAGATACGCTTGGTTGCAAAAGTGCCATTGGTAATGTCTTTCAAAGAGATAGGTTCTCCAGCGAGCAGCCGGAGGACAACGACACACCGTTTATTGGTAATGTCTTTCAAAGAGATAGGTTCTCCAGCCATCAACTGAAGTGCGGTTAGCACTGTTGCCACAGAAGTAATATACGTTTCATAAATTCAAGTTTTAACAGACACAAAAATATAAAAATATTCCGTATATTTGCAAAAGAATGGAACAATATTATTGCGATTTCGGGAACTGGTTGCACTCTCAGTTCCCTTGATAAAGTACAGAAGATATTGTTAATGCAGGATTTACTTGCCCTAACCGAGACGGAAGGATTGGACGTGGCGGTTGTTTCTACTGTAACAACCGACGTTCAACCCAGCCTATTGCGATAATGGAAAGAGTGTGACCCAACAGTTTGAGGATGGCAAACGATCTTTTTCAGGTAAGTATCCTGAGATGAAATATCTTGCTTATTTCCAGGCTTATACCATACTTTACGGCACTAATGACCATATTAAAAAGCTCTATGAGGAAGCACTTGCTGTGGAGGATGTGGTTGGACTCGTTATCGGTACACGTCCCGACTGTATTAATGACGACCTCTTAGATTACTTTGAAGAGTTGAATCGCCGCACATTCCTCATCGTTGAATATGGTGTAGAAACCTGCAATGATGAGACATTACGACTGGTTAATCGTGGGCATGACTTTTTGCGCACGTAAAGCTATTGAGAGATACTGCCCGACGTGGTATTCGGGTCGGTGCACATATCATACTCGGACTACCTGGCGAAGATGCAGAAGAGAGCTTAAGACAAGCACCTATCATTTCATCTCTCCCTTTAACGACACTAAAGATTCATCAGTTACAGATTATTCGTGGAACTCGTCTCGCAAAGATGTATGCTGAAAAGCCATTTCACCTTATACGGTTGAAGAGTATATCAAACTCATTGCAGATTACATTAGCCTTCTCCGCCCCGACCTTGTACTCGAACGCTTTGTCAGCCAGAGTCCTCCAGACCTCCTCATAGCCCCCAAATGGGGACTGAAAAACTATGAGTTTACACATCTTCTTCATAAATATACGAAGGAGAAGTTGAATAATAAAACTCAATCAGACAAATGAAAAAGAAAGCATCAACGCTCAACAGCCTATCTTGTTATTGCACTATTAGAAATCTCTTTTATGGCACTTTAGGAAGAGTAGCAAGATTGCTGAGAACCCAGCTTACACTAAAGGTGTAGTCAATAGGCTTTTATAAAATCGTGCAACCTTACTACTCCCTATTCATATAATCGTAGATCAGAAGACCTATGAAGGTGAGGTAAACAATATGGAGAATATGAAAGTCTGCATATTGGTGATACTATCACCGTTTATTATCAAAAAGTAACTCCAGTAACAGTGAAGCTACGTAAGAAAGATAATAAACAACAGTCACTAATCTTCTATGTTGCTTTCCAAATAATTGGGAAATATTTGTAATTTATTAACTGTTCATTATCAATCACTTAGCGTGAAGTTTGTTAGTACGATGACTTTAGAAAGGCCAACAGCACCAGCCCGGTATAGGGAACACCGGGTACTGGAAAGGCATGAACAACGAGACCTATCAGACAAACTTCTATGAGTTGACACGGACGTATCCGCCCAACAATTTACTTCTTCAGAATATAGGTAAAACGCAACAATCTTATCGGAGATGACACCCGAAGGTCCATCAATTATAGAAAAGGAGTCGTTTTATGAAGTTAACCAAAAGTCTGTATAGTTATTCTTTATCCCATCTGTATGGCTCATATTTCCTACTATTCTTTGAGCTACCGAGAAAATGATGTTGGACATCTTTCTCGGCTATTTTTGACTATGACTTCCTGCGGTTTCATGGACTGTTTGTATCCGGCATAGGCCATTCCCAGTCCGTAATTCTGTAGATGGCTATCCATGCAGCCTCTATGATCATCGGTCCGAGATGCTTGTTGCCACGGAAGGTCTTCTCCGCTTGCGGTTTTCTCCACTCATTATGACAGGTCGGTATTAGCCGAGATAACTGAGCGAACTGGTTCTCGTTGCGAGATCTCTTCACATCGTAGATTTCTGTCAGTCATGCACATGGCTACACTTACACCTATGCCAGGTATCGACATCAGAAGCTCGTAATTGTTCACATGCCTGTTGGTTCGCAAGCTCTCGTATGGGCATTTTTGTCGCATCCAAGAGTGTCTCGGCGTATCGTCTCCACCTGCTTGACGAGCAAGTCCAACGACAATCTTGAGAGGAGCAGCAATGACATCCTCCTTGAGCCATTTGACGAAAGCCCTTGACCAGTGCGTCCCCGGTCTTACGAACTGTTCGGCATCTCCACGCCATTGCAGTGCAGCAGGGTGCTTCCACCCTTGCCTGTAGCCGGTGTGTTTTCTGTATGGTCTCTCCTTATGCGGATGACTGACCTGTCATCGATATTCTCTCACGGATGTATATGGGACGGATGTCACCGCGCGCAAGGAGCGCGCAAGTTTGCTGCATCTACCTTATTGTCTTCATCACCTCCTCGTACTGGGTGGTCAGACATCTGCGGCATGGGTCACGACACAGTTGATGCCGTACTCCTTTGAGAGCGTAGTAGTGAAAAACCACTGAAAGCCTGACTCATACACGGCATGGCATCGCCATCAGGGAAATGCTTCTTCAAAAAGTCAAAGACGTCTTGCGAGGCTTGCTGCAGGTGCCTCTTTTGGTAACCTGACTCGGTCAGCACATGACCTCCCCAAGTTTTTGTGCACATCAATCTGATGTAAATCTTGTCCTTTAGAAATTTTGTTTTTTGTATATCGGTACGTTTGTTCAATTGTCTTGTCATTTGTCGTTTTGCACTACAAATATACAATCCAATTATTATCGTACCAACATTTTCTGCAGACTATGAAAAACACCGCGGTGGTTTTGCTGAGCGGCCGGAGGCGCGAAGCTCCGAAGAGCGGCATCCGACTTGATCTCTGATGTTAGCCTTTGCAAACATAGTAACTTATGCCTATTCTTATATTTGACTCTATCAAAATATGGAGTGATAAAAACGAACCTATTACATAATAAGGCACACAGATAAGCAGAGAAAAGACGGAGTTAAAAACAATACATGGAGGTTCCGACGAAACAAAAAGCGATAGAAATGTTCTACACAGATTAATAACATCTTGTTTATTCTTGCCAAGAACATTGCAATATGCTCCTTTGCCTCCTAAACCTTCGGTGATACTATATAAATTTTAACATAGAAAGACTAAGAAATATATTGACAAAACAGTTAAAAGTAAAGGTAGAAAATAGACTAAAAAGTGATTTGTTTTTAGCACCCCTGTAAGTTTCTTACTATCAACAAGTTGCAAAGAATAGATTTTAAAAAGAAGCTTAGTAAGGCTTTGGGAGAAAGGCGTTAGTTAGACCCTCAAAAAGGCATCTTTTACAAGCCAATTGGGCGTTATTTGCAAAAGCCTTTTATGGTTTTTACAAAATCGATATACTGAAAAATACGGACAAAATGCGTCTTCAAAACTTTGGAAATGATAAAGTTTACCTTTTGTATTTAGGAATTATTAGAAATATCAAACAGAGCAACTTTAACTTTTCTTACTGCAAACTTAGAGTTGCTATGAGTGCCTTAGTATATACTGTTTTTAGATCGTCCCTCTATATATTGATGTTTCCTATATCTTTTCTTATCTTTTGATGGAACAAACGGATATGCCTTACGAAAGGTTTTTCAATATTCTTTGGGGCTTACTTATTTATATCTGTGCATTTATATACTGTAAACGCCAAGAGGACTGAACATTGAAAAGCACGTTCCCAACCTCCTTCCTCCCTTTTCGAGAATCGGACAACTGACAATTTGTCTAAAACAAGCGACAATTTGACACAAAACACCGATAGGCACAAGGTTTGAAATATAGGCAATAGAAACAAAAAATAAGAACAAGTTCCGAAACCTATTATAAAGGTGTAGGAGCTACAGGAAGGAGATTTGAATATGACATTTGAGAAATTTACAATTAAAGCACAAGAAGCTGTTCAGAGTGCGATAAACATTGCACAGCGAAATGGACAGCAGACCATTGAGCCAGTACATATATTAGCTGGTGTAATGGATAAAGGAAAGGATGTAATAAATTACGTCTTCCAAAAATTGGCGTCAACGCACAAGCTGTGGAGACTGCCATTCAGAATGAGATGAGCCACTTACCAAAAGTATCTCGTGGTGAGTCTTACCTCTTCTGGACACCAATCAGGTCATGCAGCGGGACATTGGATATCCTGCAGAAGATGGGGATGAATTGTTAGTATCGAACCGATGTTGCTTTTGCCCTACTTGCTGTAGAACTCAACAGCAAGCCGTATAATGAAAGATGCAGGGTTGTGACAGAGAAAGAAATGACAGCTACTATCAATGACCTTAGACAAGGTCAGAAGGTGCAGTCGCAAAAGCGGTGATGAGAACTATCAGTCAGTTACAGAAATATGCACGCAACCTTATAGAAGATGCCCAGTAGGAAAAACTCGACCCAGTGATTGGTCGTGATGAGGAGATCTCGAAGAGTATTGCAGATTCTATCTCGTCGTACAAAGAACAACCTATTCTCATTGGTGAGCCAGGAACTGGTAAGACAGCTATTGTTGAGGGTTTAGCAGAGAATCGTTCGTGGTGATGTGACCGAGAAAACTTAAAGGACAAGCAACTCTACTCATTGGATATGGGTGCAATGTTGGCTGGTGCCAAAATATAAAGGTGAGTTCGAGGAGTGTCTTAAGAGTGTTGTTAAGGAAGTGATGCAGGCTGACGGGAACATCATCCCTCTTCATTGACGAGATTCACACACTTGTTGGTGCAGGTGGTGGTGAAGGTGCCATGGATGCTGCAAAAACATCCTAAACCAGCCTTAGCACGTGGCGAATTGAGACTATCGATGCAACGACACTGAATGAACACGTAAGTATTTTGAGAAAGATATAGGCTTCTTGGAGCGTCGTTTCCAGACAGTATATGGTAGATGAGCCGACTGAGTTAGACGCTATCTCTCATCCTTCGTGGATTGAAGGAACGTTAGGAGAACCATCACAAGCGTATGTATTCAGGACGATGCTTGTATCGCAGCTGTAAAGCTTTCTGAGCGGTACATTTCAGACCGTTTCTTGCCTGATAAGGCTAATGACCTGATGGATGAGGCTACGCAAAACTGCGTATGGAACGTGATTCTGTACCGAGGAATTGGATGAAATCAGTCGTAGATTGAAGCAGTTTGAGATTGAGCGCGAGGCTATCAAGCGCGAGAATGACACAGAAAGATTGCACAACTCGATCAAGGAAATTGCTGAACTCAAAGAGCAGGAACATGGTTTTCGTGCTGAAGTGGGAAGGAGAACGTGGACTGGTGAATAAGATCCAGCAGGACAAACAAGAGACTGAACAGCCTAAATATGAGGCTGACCATAGCGAGCGTGAGGGTAATTACGAGCGTGTTGCCGAGATTAGATATTCACGACCAAAGCAATTAGGAAGACGATATCAAGAACATCCAACAGCAGCTGCAAACTACACAAGATGGTCAAGCAATGGTGCGCGAGGAGGTTACAGCAGATGACATCGCTGAGGTTGTGAGCCGTTGGACAGGTATTCCTGTCACACGAATGTTACAGAGTGAGAAGGATAAACTGGCTCCACTTAGGAGGATGAACTACAGCGTGTCATCGGACAAGATGAGGCTATCACAGCCGTGGCAGATGCTGTTCGTCGCTCACGTGCGGGTTTGCAAGACCCAAAGAAACCTATTGCGTCCTTCATTTTCTTAGGTACAACAGGTACAGGTAAGACTGAGTTGGCAAAGGCATTGGCTGATTATCCTTCAATGAAGAGTCTATGATGACCCGAACTGATATGAGTGAATATCAGAGAAGTTCAGCGTAACTCGACTCATCGGTGCGCCTCCTGGATATGTAGGCTATGATGAGGGTGGTCAGTTGACCGAGGCTGTACGTCGCAAGCCTTACTCTGTCGTACTCTTTGATGAGATTGAGAAAGCACATCCAGACGTATTCAACATTCTTTTACAAGTGTTGGATGATGGACGATTGACAGATAATAAAGGGTCGAACCGTAGAACTTCAAGAATACGATTATCATCATGACGTCTAATCTTGGTTCACAATACATCCAGCAACAGTTTGAACATCTTAACGATACTAACCGTGAGGAAGTAATCGACAAGGCAAAGGTTGCGGTACGGATATGCTTAAAGAAGACAATTCGTCCTGAGTTTCCTCAACCGTATCGACGACTATCATGTTCTTGCCATTGACAAAAAGAGCAGATTGGTGGTGTTGTTCGCCTGCAACTTGAAAGAGTAAAGGAGATGTTGGAACCACAAGGTATCAACCTCGAATGGACTGACCCACCATCAACTATCTTTTCAGATGTTGGCTACGACCCCGTAGTTCGGCGCGCGTCCTGTCAAGCGAGCCATCCAGCGTTACGTATTGAACGACCTCAGTAAGTCATTGCTTGCAGGTACAGTCAATCGTGCATGCCTCGTTATCATCGATAGCTTCGGTGAAGGCTTAGTCAGAAACTAATATAAAAGAGGGTGTGTTAAAATGCGAAATACCATTTTGATCATCTTACAGTTTGAAACAATTATTAAAAATGACCATTTCTGTACTCGATTTTTGAGTAAAGAAATGGTCTTTTCTTTCTTTTAGAAGAAGTATCCTACTTATAGATTGAAAAATTGTCAAGTTATTATTTTGCATTTTGACACCCCCTCTTTTGTTTCATCCGACATATCGAGAGACATGACAATAGTTCTTTATGACGTAAACTTCTACTCACCTTTAGGCTGTTTCATGACCAACAAGTATTCTACTTAAGTAACTCTATGCACCATCACCGTCCGCACCATTCTCGTGTTCACCATCCGCACCATTGGTGCTGAAGTACCCGCTCGATGATATGACATGAGAAGAAGGGGGATTGTGGATCATCCACTATGGAAAAAGATAAGATGCCGTCACTCATAAAAACAGTTCTAAAACTCCTTACGATCAAGAACGGAGTCCGCCTCGGAATACGCTATCTCTATCATTCATTCCAATATCCCTGTTTTTCTACAAAAATATCCAAAATGAAAGTTGCTGTCACTCTATCACAAAAAGAACAGCTTATAACCTACTGACTTATAGCACGTTTAGCACAAAAGTGTTACAAAGTGACAGCAAAAATGAAATTACTATAACTATATCGTTACTTTTCTATAGAAGAAGAAAAACATTTTATTTCTCAAAGAACAACATATAGACAGAGATCATTAGACGTTCCCAGTTCTTATATTTAGTAACTTTTTCCCATAGCAAGAACAATATTTCTTCCTGAGTAAAAATAATTCTATTCATACATTAAAACCGTGTGAGAGCTGTAAAAATCTCCTACTCATAGTAAAAATCTCTACTCATAGTAAAAAGAAACTGTGAAATAGTAGAGAACGAATATAAAAAGCGTTGCTTTATACTTAACTATAAAGGTTCAAGACTACATATTACATACTTCTTGCTATGTATTAAAACATAGCTTATAAAACAAATTATCTATAACAAACTCATGAAGGAGTAAAGCCTTTTGATTGTGCAACACTAACAGAAAGGCTTTTTATATTTCCGGAAACATCTATTAAGTCCACGACAATTGGGAGCTTGAATGAAACTTTCTCGCCTTAGGACCCGTACAGATGTAAACCGTGCGGCTGAGAATGCAAGTATTTTTCTTTGTTGAAGCAGTTGTTCCGCCTCATCGTAGAAAAACAACACAAGTGCTATAAATGTTGATTTAATAAATTGTATTTTAGTAAACATAAGATTATTATAAAGAACTTAGCAAATTAGAGGTGAGAGAAAAATAAAGACTGCAACTTTTTAGAAATACATTTATAAATAATAGGCGGTATACCCACGTAAAACATGGTATACCGCCTCAAAAATATTATTTCTAAGAAATTACTACTTATCTTCCACTGCTGCTTGTGCCGCAGCGAGTCTTGCGATAGGCACACGGAATGGAGAACAGCTAACGTAGTTAAGACCCTACACGATGGCAGAACTTAACAGAACTTGGCTCACCGCCATGCTCACCACAGATACCACACTTAAGGTTCTTATGAGTCTCACGGCCCTTCTCAACACCCATCTTGATAAGCTGACCTACACCCTTCTGATCGAGAACCTGGAATGGATCAACATCAAGAATCTTCTTCTCTAAGTAGCTTGGCAAGAAGCTTGCAATGTCGTCACGGCTATAACCGAAGGTCATCTGAGTCAAGTCGTTTGTACCGAAGCTAAAAGTATTCAGCCTTCTGTGCAATAACATCAGCTGTCAAAGCAGCACGAGGAATTTCAATCATCGTACCCACCTTGAATTCAACCTCAACGCCTTCCTTCTTGAAGAGTTTGTTTGCAGTCTTGCGAATAATACTCTCCTGAATGTCAAGTTCATTAACAATACCTACCAATGGTACCATAATCTCCCGGCTTAGGATTGAATCCTTCTTTCTTCAACTGTACAGCAGCACCGAGAATAGCCTTAGTCTGCATTGCGGTAATCTCTGGAATGTGTTACCCAAACGACAACCACGAAGACCCAACATTGGGTTGCTCTCAGAGAGTGCACTTACACGGCTCTGAATAAACTGAACGCTAACGCCCATCTCTTCAGCCATTACTTCCTGCCCCTTAAGGTCATGTGGTACAAACTCATGCAAAGGAGGATCGAGCAGACGGATGTTAACAGGTAAACCGTCCATACACTTCAAGATACCATAGAAGTCTTGCTTCTGATAAGGCAAGAGCTTATCAAGTGCTCTTTCACGCTCCTCTGTAGTGTTAGCGAGAATCATCTCACGCATAGCCTTGATCTTCTCGTTCTCGAAGAACATGTGCTCTGTGCGGCAAAGACCAATACCAACAGCACCGAAGTTGCTTGCTACTTCTGCATCGTGTGGAGTATCTGCGTTGGTACGAACAACCAACTTGCTATACTTCTTACAAAGATCCATCAGCTCAGCGAAGTCACCCTGTTACCTCAGCTGGGACGAGTCTTCACCTCACCAAGATAAACTTCACCTGTTGAACCGTTCAAATGAGATATAGTCACCCTCACGGATAATTGTTCCATCAATCTCTAAAGTACGTGCCTTATAGTCGATCATGATAGCACCAGCACCACTGACACAGCACTTACCCATACCACGTGCAACAACAGCAGCGTGTGAAGTCATACCACCACGAGCAGTCAAGATACCCTCAGCTGCAGACATACCTGCAAGGTCTTCTGGAGATGTTTCGATACGAACCATGATAACTTGACGGCCATCATCGTGCCACTTTGTAGCATCATCAGCAAAGAAAACAACCTGACCACTTGCAGCACCTGGAGAAGCTGGCAAACCACGTGTCAACACGCGTGCCTGTGCCAAAGCCTCCTTATCAAATACTGGGTGAAGAGTTCGTCAAGTTTGTTTGGCTCTACAACGCATAAGTGCAGTCTTCTCATCAATCTCACCCTCATGAAGGAGATCCATAGCAATCTTAACCATTGCAGTACCAGTACGCTTACCATTACGAGTTTGGAGGAACCAAAGTTTACCTTCTTGTACGGTAAACTCCATATCCTGCATATCATGGTAGTGCTTCTCCAACTTATCTTGGAGTGCATAGAGCTGCTTGTACAACTCAGGCATAGCCTCTTCCATTGAAGGGTATTTAGTTGCACGAGTCTCTTCATCAATATTTTTGCTGTGCAGCCCAGCGAAGAGAGCCTTCTTTTGTAATCTGCTGTGGAGTACGGATACCAGCAACAACATCCTCACCTTGTGCATTGATAAGATACTCACCGTTGAAGAGGTTCTCACCAGTACCAGCATCACGAGAGAAGCAAACACCCGTTGCAGATGAATCACCCATGTTACCGAATACCATCGCCTGAACAGTTACTGCTGTACCCCACTCTTGTGGAATACCTTCCATCTTACGGTAGAGAATAGCACGCTCGTTCATCCATGAGTCAAAAACAGCACAAATAGCACCCCACAACTGCTCCATTGGATCATCAGGGAAGTCCTTACCTGTCTGTTCCTTGATAGCCTTCTTGAAGAGAGCAACAAGCTGCTTCAAGTCTTCAACAGTCATCTCGCTGTCGAGCTTTATTCCACGCTCAGCCTTAACCTGCTGAATAATTGCTTCAAATGGATCAATATCTTCCTTGTTTGCAGGCTTCATACCCAAAACAACATCACCGTACATCTGTACGAAGCGACGGTAACTATCGTAAGCAAAACGTTCGTTACCCGTCTTCTCAATCAATCCTGCAACCACAGTATCATTAAGACCAAGATTGAGAATTGTATCCATCATACCTGGCATAGAAGCACGTGCACCAGAACGTACACTCATCAGGAGAGGGATTAGCTGGGTCACCGAAGGTGGAATTCATCAAGCTTTCTACATGCTTAACACTACTCTCTACTTCTGCCTTCAGCAAGCCTACTACTGTCTCTTTACCTTTCTCATAATACTCAGTACATACATCAGTGGTAATTGTAAATCCTGGAGGAACAGGTACACCGATGAGATTCATCTCAGCCAGATTGGCACTCCTTGCCACCAAGAAGATTTCTCATATCAGCCTTGCCTTTCTAGCCTTACCATTACCAAAGGTATAAACTCTTTTCGCTCATAAGTTAAAAATGATAATGAAATTTTAGTTATTTTCTATAGTGCAAAATATACTAATAAATAGGTAAAGTAACAAACTTTTCTATAAAAATTGCAATCTTCACCTTACATTTTTAATTTGTTGAGGACACAGACTTGATAAAAACCATCAAGCAGACTACAAACGAGAAAAATTTTAGTAACTTTGCAGCGAAATACAAAACAGATTATGAGTAGAAAAAGAAAGCCATTACCCATTCTGGAGAATGTCACAATAGAAGCTGTGGCGGCCGAAGGTAAATGTGTTGCACATGTTGATGATAAAGTTATTTTTGTTCCTTTTGTTGTACCAGGAGACGTAGTTGACCTTCAGGTACGTAAGAAGAAACGTAGTTATTGTGAAGCTACAGTCATCCGCTTCATCAGCAAAAGTACTGTACGTCAGGAGCCTATGTGTGAACACTTTGGCATCTGTGGCGGATGTAAGTGGCAAAACCTTCCTTACGAAGAACAGTTGAAAGCAAAGCAGCAACAAGTATATGATCAACTGAGGCGTATCGGCAAGATTGAACTTCCTGAGTTTCGACCAATCATGGGTTCAGTACACACCAAGGAATATCGTAACAAGCTTGAATTTGGTTGTGCTAATAAGCGTTGGTATACAGAGGAAGAGTTAAAAGCTCTACCAGAAGGCGTTGGCTTAGCTGAAGGAGCTATCGGCTTCCATATTACAGGTGCCTTCGATAAGGTATATCCTATTGAGAAATGCTGGCTGATGGACGACCTCTGTAACGAGATTCGCAAGGATATTCGCGACTATGCACTTAGCACTGGCATGAGTTTCTACGATATCCGTGCTCAGCATGGTTTGCTGCGCCATATCATGGTGCGTAACTCTAACACGGGCGAATGGATGGTACTGATACAGTTCCACTATGACGAGGAGGGAGACGATGAGCGCGCAAAAGCATTGATGCAACATATTGCAGACCGATTCCCACAGATTACTTCGCTCTTCTACGTTGATAATCAGAAAGGTAACGATACTTTACGACCTTGAGCTGACTCTCTTCAAAGGTAATGATCATATCTTTGAAACGATGGAAGACTTAAGATTCAAGGTGGGCCCAAAGAGTTTTTATCAGACTAATACTGAGCAAGCATATCATCTCTATTCTGTTGCACGAGAATTTGCAAACCTTACAGGTAACGAACTCGTATATGACCTCTACACTGGTACAGGAACTATTGCAAATTTCGTAGCTAAGAAGGCACAGAAAGTCATTGGTATTGAATACGTTCCAGAGGCGATAGAAGATGCAAAAGTAAACTCTGAGGTTAACAAGATTGATAATACACTCTTCTATGCAGGTGACATGAAAGACATTCTAACAGAAGACTTTATCACGAGCATGGACGCCCAGACGTTATCATTACCGATCCTCCACGTGCAGGTATGCACCCAGATGTTGTAAACGTTATCCTGGAGCAAGTCCAAAGCGAATCGTTTATGTCAGTTGTAATCCTGCAACACAAGCACGCGACCTTGCTTTACTTGACGTTGATTATAAGGTTTCAGCTGTTCAGCCAGTAGATATGTTCCCACATACTCCACACGTCGAGAACGTTGTCTTATTGGAGAAAACGATAAAAGATAAATAACTACATTATTTTTAATGATTGCCCACTATTTCAGCTAACAGAATAAACTTCTTTCAACAGCTGAAATAGTATGCAATTTCACCTTATATATAGCTAATCCTTCATTCTCTGATATAACCACAAAAAGACATGACAAAAAGCAGCATAATATTTTGTTATTGTTTGATAAAAATACTATCTTTGCATCGTTAACAGCCGAGTTATCAACCTAAAAATATTATCATTACCTAAATTCATAAAGTTATGAGAAAAACAATTATCCTATCAGCAATGATGCTATGCTCACTTCTCGGTAAAGCACAGGAAGCATCCGAAATGGATTAATAACGTTAAGCTGTCAGGCTTTGGAATCGTTCAGTACCAATACAATGGTATGCATAACAACAAGTCGAACACCTTTAACCTCCGTCTTGGTCGTATTTCTCTTGATGGCCGTATTCTTAATGACTGGGCTTGGAAAGCACAGTTACAATTCAATGGCAACACATCGACACTGGGCGCATCACCACGTTTAGTCGATCTTTTTGTAGAATGGCAGAAATATGACTTCTTCCGCATTAAAGCAGGACAATTTAAGAATCCATTCACTTTTGACAACCCTATTCACCCTATTGATCAGGGATTTATGAGTGTAGCACAAAGTGTCCAGAAGTTAGCAAGCTTCTCAGACCGAGCTGGTGCACACCCATCTAACGGACGTGACATCGGTGTACAGATACAAGGTGATTTCCTAAAAACCAATTCAGGTAGAAATCTTGCTCACTATCAAGTAGGTATATTCGATGGTCAAGGTATTAACGTAAGAGACGTTGACCAACAGAAAAATATTATTGGTGGTGTGTGGATTATGCCAGTAGAAGGTATGCGCTTAGGCTGGTTCGGATGGACTGGTTCTTATGCACGTAAGGGTTCATGGACTGATGACGCTGGTGCAACTATAAATGGTGTCCGCAGCTTACAACAGCGTCGCTATGCCGTATCAGCAGAGTACAAAGTAAAAGACTGGACAATTCGGTCTGAGTATGTTCATTCAACAGGTTACGCCTTTGCAAAGTCACTTAGCAACACAGACGCAGCTGCTGCAACCGACTGTAGTCTCAGTACAGATGGTGACAAGGCTCAAGGTGTTTATGCACTCGTGATTGCGCCCATTATTCCTAACAAGTTGCACGCAAAAGCACGTTACGACATGTATCAGCCTTCCGATGGTGCTGATAAACAGCGTACACAATACGATTTAGGACTTGATTACGAGTTCACTAAAAACCTTGCAGTAAGTGGTATTTATTCTTATGTTCATGACCGTTCTATGAATGGTCCTAACGGAAAACCAAACTACTCAATGTTTGACTTAGAATTAAGTTTTCCGATTCTAAAATAAATTAAATTTTAAAAATCACGGATACATTAGGTTGTATCCGTGATTTTTGTATCTTTGCCACAACTAATGTAAATATATATCAACAAACGAAGGTTTTACACCATTCACGGAAAGACCTCCTCGTACAAACTCTAAAAACATGACAAGACATCAGCACATCGACTATCGGACTGGAGGAATCAAAATCTCCTTCTTCATCGGCAGCACGTCGCCGTCAGGTATTAAACAAGGTAATGAAGGTTGTAATGACATTCTTTGCCTTAGCAGTTGTCGGACTGGTTTATTGGTTGTATACCAACTAAGCTATTAACTCTTTACGAACTGAAAGTACAAACATCTGACATCTTTTTCAGCCATATATAGCTGAATAAGTTTTGAATTTTGCAAGTAAAATGACAAACTCACAACACTACGGAAAAATTTTCATTGTTAATTACTCAGCTCTTAGTAGACATTTCCACATAAGATTGTCATTATACATCTTACTTTAAGTGTGTATTAATGACAACTCAAAGAAAGCTTTCTATCCCTCTTTATTAATGATATTCTACAGCCCAGCACATGTGGTGCTAAGGGCTAACACCATTCGTGTGAGGGCTAACACGATTGTGCTAAGGGACTAATACGTCACAAAAACAAGAGCTAATTTCACTTTCATATACCCTTGTATAAGTGATTGATTCAAGTACAAGCTACTATCTATCTTATGAACAATATGAAGGTGATAATGCGAACCATCATAATCTATTCGCATCATTCTGTCATGAAGTTCTTCCCAAACAGACAAAGACAAGGCTACATGTCCCATCGTACGTCTTAAATTAATTTCCACAACAGGATGAAGCATAAAACCTTCTTCAGCCGCAACAACCATCATATCCACTCCCAACGGACCACTATAAACACCTCTCAATCTACTGGCAAGTAACTGTTCCAAAGTCGTTATCACCTCACTCAACAGGTCATTAGACACATAAGCAGACAAGATAGACTGCTTCTCTGCTTCACCTGCAAGACTATTACCAACATACGCTCCACTAACAGTATGAAAGACTGATAAGCCAGTATAATGAACACCTTCCGTATCAGAATAAAACTCCACACCGAAGTCCTTCACCTTATTGTAATAAGGTTCTATCATAATTCCGCCTTGCGTCTTTATTACATTCTTAGACCAATTAGCCAAAGCTGCATCTAAAACTGTATCAACATAGCGTACTCCTCGCCCACTACTACTCCAAAGGAGCCTTTTATAACAGCCTTACCTGTTTTTGAAGAATACTTTCTAATCCAACAAAACTATCAACATAGGAAGCCTTACCAAATAAAATAGGATGAATAAAAATTTCTTGTAATTCCTTTAATACAGTTGAAGAAAACCGACGATTACTAAGTCTACGTACATTCGCAAGTACCTCATCATCGGGAAGTGCGGATAACTTTAACGCCCATTTGTTCCAACTGGAACTTAATAGAAGAATCCCACCCCATGGCAACACCTTATCAATCTGCTCTGATAAACGTTCTACGCCATTCTTATCAACAAAGTTCACCTGCTTACCATAACGCTGAAGGCGGCGCATATGTTGCTGAGCAGAACTCACGTTCTCAACAAGCACGTAGTCACCTTCCTCTGCCCAGAGAGCAGGCAGATAATCTAAATCATATCGCAACTGCCGTCCTGCATGTGGAGCTGTAAAGTACTTATTATCATAAGCTAATGCTATATCATGTTCGGGGTTAAATACGTGTAATGTCATTGAATTCCTTTGTTAATGCTGTGCAAAAGGTACATCAAACCAAATGTAACACAAAATAAAAACAAAAAAATCATTTTTTGCTATCTATAGTTTGCAAATTAGAGAAATAAATAGTAACTTTGCATTTGGATAATATATATAACGGGAACAAGATGGACGCATTCTTTCGCACGCATACTTACTTGGTGGAGCATGTCAATGCCCCAGTGCGTCGTCGTCTCATGGATGAAATTAATTGGGACGATCGGCTCATCGGCATCAAGGGTACGCGAGGCGTAGGTAAAACGACTCTTTCTCCTACAATATGCTAAAGAGCGTTATGGCTCTACTGATCGCCAATGCCTTTATGTAAACATGAACAACTTTTACTTTCAAGGCAGAGGTATAGAGACTTCGCTGGCGAGTTTTATCGTCACGGAGGAAAAGTCTTGTTGATTGATCAAGTATTCAAACAGCCCGATTGGAGCCATGAACTCCGTCAATGCTATGACAATTATCCTGACTTAAAGATAGTATTCACAGGCTCAAGTGTCATGAGACTGAAAGAAGAGAAAATCCTGAACTTAATGGTATTGTTAAGAGCTATAACCTTAGGGTTCTCTTTTCCGTGAATACTTGAACTTACAGAACAAACCAACAGTTTGAGCCCTACACATTAAAAGGATATTATAAACAACCACGAGGAGATTACAAAACATATTCTCTCAAAGGTTAGCCCGATGAAATACTTTGCAGACTATATTCATCACGGCTTTTATCCTTTCTTCTTAGAACATCGTAACTTCTCAGAGAATCTACTGAAGACGATGAATATGATGACAGAGGTAGATATCCTTCTCATCAAACAAATAGACTTGAAATATCTAACCAAGATTAAAAATTATTTTACCTTCTTGCCTTGAAGGTCCTAGGCTCCAAACATCAGCAACCTTGCTAAAGATATCAACACAAGCCGTGCTACGGTGATGAATTATATCAAGAATCTTGCTGACGCACGACTTATCAACCTTGTTTATCCCGTTGGGCAAGAGTTTCCAAAGAAACCTGCAAAGGTAATGTTGCAGAACTCAAACTTGATATATGCGATCTACCCCATCCAGCTTGATGAACAGCAACTCATGGAAACATTCTTTGTAAATGCATTACAAGAAGTATGCTCGGTAAATGAAGGTAATAAACAAGGCACATATATTATCAATCAAAAAGAAAAAGTTTAAGGTATGTGATACTGGAAAGACTAAAAAGCGATTTAGCACAGACACAACCTATATTATATACAATACCGAGGTGGGAAAAGACAATCAAGTACCACTTTGGCTAATAGGTTTCCTATATTAGGCAAGACCAAAAACATTATAACAATATTCATTTAATAAATTTCAAAATGGCTAAAGAAAAGAAGTTTATCACTTGTGATGGTAACGAGGCCGCTGCTCACGTGAGCTACATGTTCTGAGGTAGCAGCCATCTCATCCTATCACCCATCATCTCCAATGGCTGAGCACGTAGACGAGTGGTCAGCACGTGGTCGTAAGAACCTTTGGGGTCAGACAGTAAGCGTTCAGGAGATGCAGTCAGAGGGTGGCGCAGCAGGTGCCGTACACGGTTCACTGCAGTCTGGTGCTCTCACGACAACCTTCACCGCATCACAGGGTCTTCTCTTGATGATTCCTAACATGTATAAGATTGCTGGTGAACTTTTGCCATGTGTATTCAACGTTTCAGCACGTACACTCGCAAGTCACGCTCTTTGTATCTTCGGTGACCACCAGGACGTAATGGCTTGCCGTCAGACAGGCTTCGCTATGTTCTGTTCTGGTTCTGTACAGAGGTTATGGACCTCTCTGCAGTTCCTCACCTTGTTTCATTGAAGATCATCAGTACCATTTATCAACTTCTTCGATGGTTTCCACATCACACGAGTATCATAAGATTGAGTGCATCGATACAGAGGATATTCGTCCATTAGTTGATGAGGAGGATATCAAGCGTTTCCGTGACCGTGCAATGACTCCAGAGCGCCCAGTAGTTCGTGGTACCGCTGAGAACCCTGAGACATTCTTCACACATCGTGAGGCATCTAACAGTGCTTACGAGAATGTAGCAGAGGTTGTTGAGCACTATCTCGGCGAATTGTCAAAGATTACTGGTCATGAGTATCACCTCTTCGATTACTATGGTGCAGAGGATGCTGAGAACATCATCATCTTGATGGGTTCAGCAACGGAGGCTGCTCGTGAGGCTATCGATTACTTGATATCTCAGGGTAAGAAGGTTGGTATGATTGCCGTACACCTTTATCGTCCATTCTCTGTTAAGCACTTGCTCGCAGCAGTTCCAAAGTCTGTTAAGCGTATCGCAGTTCTTGATCGTACTAAGGAGCCAGGTGCAGAGGGTGAGCCATTGTACCTCGATGTTAAGAGTGCATTCTATGATGTTGAGAACAAGCCATTGATCGTTGGAGGTCGTTATGGTTTGGGTTCTTCTGATACGACACCTGCTAAGATTATCGCTGTTTATGATAATCTCGAGTTGCCAGAGCCAAAGAATCACTTCACTGTAGGTATCGCTGATGACGTAACCTTCACTTCTCTCCCAGAGGTTGAGGAGATTCCATTGGGTGGTGAAAGCACATACGAGGCTAAGTTCTATGGTCTTGGTGCTGATGGTACTGTTGAGAGCTAACAAGAACTCAGTAAAGATTATCGGTGACAACACTATCAGTACTGTCAGGCTTACTTCTCTTATGACTCTAAGAAGTCTGGTGGTTTCCACTTGTTCTCACCTCCGCTTCGGTGATAATCCAATCCGTCTCTACTTATCAGGTAAATACACCTAACTTCGTAGCTTGTCACGTTCAGGCTTACTTGAACATGTACGACGTTACACGTGGTTTGCGTAAGAATGGTACATTCTTGTTGAACACTATCTTTGATGGTGAGGAACTTGTACACTCATTCCTCATAAGGGTTAAACGTTACTCGCAAAGAACAATATCAGCGCACTATATCAACGCTACTAAGATGCACAGACGGGTCTTGGCAACCGTACCAATACTATCCTCCAGTCTGCATTCTTCCGTATTACTGAGGTAATTCCTCTCGACCTTGCTGTTGATCAGATGAAGAAGTTCATCGTTAAGAGTTACAGTAAGAAGGGTCAGGACGTTGTAGATAAGAACTTCGCAGCTGTTGACCGTGGTAACGAATATAAACAGTTGACTGTTGACCCAACTTGGGCTAACCTCGCTGATGATGAAGCTAGGCAGACGATGCACCAGCATTCGTTAAGGAACTTGTTCGTCCAATGAACGCACAGGCAGGTGACCCTTGAAGGCTCTGACTTCGTTAACTGCATGGGCACTGTTGACGGTACATGGTCAGTAGGCTAGCAGCTGACAAGCGCGGTGTTGCTACCTTCGTTCCAAAGTGGGATGCAGAGAACTGTATCCAGTGTAACAAGTGTTCATACGTTTGTCCTCACGCTTGTATCCGTCCATTCGTATTGATGAGGCAGAGAAGGCTCACTTCAACGAAGAGACACTCGACGTCATCGCTCCAAAGCAGCCTCATGAATGCAGTTCCGTATTGAGGTATCAGTTCGACTCGTACAGGTTGTAGCAATCTGCGATGTTTGTCCAGGTAAGAAGGGTAACAAGGTCTCTCATGACATCAGTTTGTTGCTGGCGAGGAAGAGGCCAACCACCGCAGCTAACTGGGACTACCTTCGTTAAGAACGTTAAGACTAAGCAGCATCTCGTTGACATCAAGTCTAACGCCAAGAACTCTCAGTTCGCTCAGCCTTTGTCTGAGTCTCTGGTGCTTGTGCTGGTTGTGGTGAGACCTCCCATACGCTCAAGCTTCGTTTCACAGCTCTCGGTGACTCGTGAGATGATTGCTAACGCTACTGGTTGTTCTTCAATCTACTCAGCTTCAGTACCTTCTACTCCATACACAACTAATGAGGAGGGTCATGGTCCTGCATTCAACAACTCACTGTTCGAGTGACTTCGTGAGTTTGGTACGGGTATGGCTATGGGTAACAAGAAGATGCGCAGCGTCGCTGTGCTTCTTAACGATTCTATGGCTAACGACCATACACCTAGAATTCAAGGAGGCTGCTCAGAGTGGTTTTGACAACAGTGAACGATGCTGATGCATCAAAGCTGTTGCCAAGCTGTTGAAGCCATTGATCGCTGCTGCGTGCAGAGAAGGGTTGCCCTGTATGTGCAGAGTTGAAGACACTGACCATTATCTCGTTAAGCGCAGCCAGTGATTACTGTGGTGACGGTGCTTCTTATGACATCGGTTACGGTGGTCTCGACCACGTTATCGCTTTCCGTGAGGACGTTAACATCTTGTCTCGATACTGAGGTATACTTCAACACTGGTGGTCAGAGTTCTAAGTCCACCCACCGAAAAGTGCTGTTTCAGTTCGTTGCATAAGGTAAGCGTATCCGCAAGAAGGATTCTCGGTCTGATGGCAACTACATACGGTTATGTTTACGTAGCTCAGATTGCTATGGGTGCTGACAATGCACAGACATTAGAAGGCTATCCGTGAGGCTGAGGCTTATCCTGACCATCACTCATCATCGCTTATTCTCCATGTATCAACCATGGTTTGAAGGTGAGGGCGGTATGGGTCGTGCCAGGCGCAGGAAGCAAAACGCTGTTGCTTGTGGTTACTGGCACCTCTGAGTGTTACTAACCACTGTTGGCAGAAGAAGGTAAAAACCCATTCTCACTCGATTCTAAGGAACCAGAATGGGATAAGTTCCAAGACTTCTTCACAGTGAGGTTTCGTTCTCTGTCTCAAGGCTTATCCAAATGAGGGTGAAGAACCTCTCAAGGCTTCAGGAGGATATGGCTAAGCTTGTTACAAGAGCTATGTTCGCAAGACTCAGGAGGACTGAGCGAGAGGAGGCATAATCGCTTAACGCACAGGATTAGAGATGTTAAAACACTATATATGCACACAGTAGGCTTCCATCAGCGGAGCCTCTTTTGATACATTTCGCTCGCAACTTGTCAAACTTCTTATTATATATGCTCAGAAGCAAATACAATATTGTGGCTTATATAATAAAAGGTATATTCGTTTTTGTATTTTACAAAATAAATTGTATTTTTGTCCATGAGAACTGATTCTTCTAACGTAAAACAAACAATCATAATATGAAAAGTAAAATCCTATCATTAGCCATTATCATTGCAATTACAGTACACTTGCATTATATTGTGTTTCTGAGGGACCTGAGACTATTATCCTGCATTGGAACATTGGTGAGAAGCAGAAAGCTATGGTTCTGGGCATCTTATACTGGCACTATCCTGTTATTTCATTAATCGTCTTCTCACTGATTGTCAACCAAGAAAAGCATCCATATCGACACAAGTCTCATGAGCGAAAAATCTACGAAGAAACAGGAATCCTAGTGCTCCGTGACATCATGCCAATCCTATTGTTGGCTATATTGTATCTTACAGCATGTTCTGTCCAAATAATTTCCATGTCATCAATAGTACCATTCTCTCTTATTATTGCTATAATTCTTATCTATAAATCACGCAAGTCAATAAAGCAATAAAACGACCTTATTTATTTTGTATTTTTCGCTCGATTTAATGTATCTTTGTAGCAATGCACAAGAAGCACAGAACATTAAATGGAGTGAGAACATCATCATCGTGGATGGTGATTACATAGACCATGTCGCTTTCGGACCTATTGTCAACTTTCGAGCGAATGTTGAACCGTCGTATTCCCCGCTGCTGATTTCTAGCCAGTGGCTGTTAAAACATCGCCCTGATGGACGTTTGAAGCCAGGAAATCACGAAACACAAGTGGTGCTTTTACGATAAGTAGGAATCCAAAACTTGAGAATTTTGCACCAGCGGATTATGGAAAGAACTCAAATGGGCAAGCATTCAAGGACCCCACAGCTCGAGGAATTCATCATCAATGCTATTGCAACAGACGATGAAGTAGCCAAGAAAAGACGACGTTCTTCCGACCTTCTGAAGACAGTTCTCAGTCATGAAGAGGTTAAGCGTATTATGCGTAGTATCAAAACGCTGAGGACAGCTATTGATGAAAGTACACTTGCTCTCTACGTCATGATGCAGATGATGAGCTAAAAGCATATCACACTTGTTTGTACTGCAAACCACTGAAGGAGGTAACTTCAAACAGCAGATTTTAGGGTTACTCTGCTTCCTTAACGCAATGGGGATATCCTCATCAGAGATTGGAACAAAAGATTAGCAAAAATAAAAAGTAATAATAATAAACAAGGATTCTCAACATAGCATTCTTTGCTTCTTCGGAGAGGGAAATAGGAATAAGTGATAGGAATTGAAATTGAACTATGGGAAAGTTTTAATGATTGGCGCAGGTGGCGTAGCTACTGTAGCCGCTTTTAAGATTGTCCAGAATCAGGACGTGTTTACAGAGTTCATGATTGCCAGCCGTCGTAAGGAGAAATGTGACGAACTGGTTAAGGCAATTCATGATAAGGGCTACAAAGTTGACATCAAGACTGCACAAGTTGATGCAGACGACGTTGAGCAGTTGAAGGCGCTCTCAATTCATTTAAGCCTGAACTGGTTATCAATCTTGCACCCCCTTATCAGGACCTCACCATCATGGATGCTCGCTTAGCTTGCGGTTGCAACTCATCTTGACACTGCCAACTAGTGAGCCAAAAAGACGAGGCACACTTTGAGTATAGCTGGCAGTGGGCTTACAAAGATAAGTTCAGTAGGCTGGCTGACAGCTATCCTCGGTTGTGGTTTCGACCCTGGAGTATCACAGGCTTATACAGCATACGCAGCAAAGCATCACTTTGATGAGATTCATTATCTTGATATTGTTGACTGTAATGCAGGTAACCACCATAAGGCGTTTGCAACTAACTTCAACCCAGAAATCAATATCCGTGAGATTACCCAGAAAGGTGTCTTTATTACGAGAATGGCGAATGGATTGAGACTGAGCCTTTGGTAGTACATCAGGATATAACCTATCCTAACATCGGTCCTCGCTGACTCTTTACTTGATGCACCACGAAGAGTTGGAGTCATTAGTTAAGAACTATCCAACAATCAAAGCGTGCATCGTTTCTGGATGACCTTTTGGTCAGCAGTACCTCACTTTCACTTTCGATTGTATCCAGAATCTTGGTATGAGCTCGTATTGACGAGATTGAGTATGAAGCACCATTGGCTGATGGTTCTGGTAAGACAGAAGGTTATATCGTACCTTTACATGTTCTTGAAAAGCATGTGTTGCCTAACCCACAGGACTCTCGGTGAGAACTATGATGGTGAGACTTCATCGGCTGCCGTATCCGTGGTATCAAGGATGGTAAGGAGCAGACTTACTACATCTATATCAACCGCAAGCATCAGGATGCCTACAACGAGACAGGTGTGCAGGGCGTTAGCTATACTGACTGGCTGTACCAGCAATGGCTGCGTGATGACTATCAAGTGTCTGTGGCGCAAGCCAGGTGTATGGAATGGTGAAGACTTCGACCCATGATCCATTCTTGGAGGTACTCAACAAGCAGGGCTTACTTGGCATGAAGAGTCATGGTGATTTAGAGCTATAAGAAGATGGCTTGCTCTTTTAGACTTTATTGAATTTGTCAGTAATCAGATAGCTAAAGCTGCAGGGACTGTGGAGATGTAGAAGATGTTTGTGACTACATGGTTTATGTTGACGAAAAAGCCTGTTATCATAGTTTCGTGACAACATACCTGTATGTCAAAGAACACGAGGCACTGAAATCAATGATGTCATCAGCCGAACGTGGATTCCTTTATGAAGGAGCCTAAAGAGCACTACGTTTTTAGATGTTTCAAGGTCTGACTTTGCAGTCAGGGATGTTAAGACCTTTAGCTGAGGTTTTACCCTCATCCAAAGAGCAGAGATAAATAACATTTATAAATCGAAAATAAGATAATAGTATAGGGCAAAAGAAGATACAGGTACGACATCGGCAGCTGAAGGAAAACTGAAAGTCTTGCAAGCTGCAATGTCTAAGATAGAAAAAGACTTGGTAAAGGGTCCATCATGCGTATGGGCGACGAACAACAGAGAACGTAGAAGTAATCCCAACTGTAGTGTGGCACTTTGGACACAGCACTCGGCGTGGGCGGTTATCCACGTGGTAGAATCATTGAGATTTATGGTCCGGAGAGTTCTGGTAAGACTACATTGGCTATTCACGCTATTGCAGAGCCACAGAAGCAGGGTGGTATTGCTGTTTACTGATGCTGAGCACGCCTCGACCGCTTTATGCAGAGAAATTAGGTGATGTTGATAATCTTTTGGATTTCACAGCCGACAATGGAGAGCAGGCTTTTAGAGATTGCTGACCAGCTGATTCGTTCTTCGCTATTGACATCTCTCGTTGTCGACTCAGTTGCAGCCTTGACTCAAAGAAGGAGACGGAGGCGATATGCGACTTGCAGTTAGGTTTACAGGCAAGATTGATGAGTCAGGCATTACGTAAGCTCACCTCAACCATCGCAAAAACCATTATACTTTGCTGTATCTTCATCAACCAGCTGGGTGAGAAGATTGCGTGATGTTTGCAACCCAGAGACAACAACGGTGGTAACGCACTGAAGTTCTAGCAGCCTGTACGCCTGGACATCCGTCGTGTTACATCTATCAAGGATGGCGACCAGTTATCGGTAATCAGGTTCGTGAAGATGTAAAGAACAAGGTGCGCTCCATTCCGTAAAGGCAGAGTTTGAGATTACCTTCGGTGAGTGGTATTTCAAAGATTGGTGAAATTGTTGACTCTGATGTTCAGTATGGCATTATCCAGAAGAGTGGCAGCTGGTTTAGCTACAATGGAACCAAACTCGCACAGGCCGTGATGCAACAAAGACTATGATCAAGGATAATCCAGAACTTGCAGAAGAACTGAGGGCTTGATTAAGAATGCTATCATCGAACAGACGAAGTAGTACTAAACCTCATGGTAACTTGAATGTAACCTTTCATATAAGTACATTCCTGATACCATAGTAGTTTTGTGTATACCCTCATTAATATCCAGCCCTATAAGGCTTTAACAAGACTACATCTCATCTAAGCATTTTCTATGCCTTTCATTCTCTTTCTCTAATTCCAACGAGGCGCAATCATTCCTTATGCTGATGGCTTATTTTTACCAAATATGGCCAAACTCAGACTCATCAAACTTGTTGGAGAAAACGATAGTTGCACATCTCTCTCCGATTTGCTGAAAAGGTTAATGACCGATGGATTAGCTGGTAGAAGAGGATCTTCACTATTACGGAGGTGGGAAAAGTCTCTGTATATAAGGATATGTTGACTCCTTCTCTTTGAACTTTTTCAAAGAAGCTAAAACAGCCTATTATTATTGCAGAACATTTCGGCAGCCTTTTACAAGAAGACTCTATAACAATGACGACTCCATCTCCTTTGGTGCGTTTGATAATATATTATATTGCGACCAACCGCGAAGTTGAGGCTAAACTATCGACTTCCATGCGCAAGTCTTAGAATCTTTCAATGACTGTTAAGCCTTTAACTTGATTGATGAAAGAGAATATGAGACCTTTCTTTCTATCAATGCCCACAGAATTATTGTTCTTTGTGCCGAATGCAACTCTTCGTATGGCAATGGCCTGTGATAAAGTAGTGGACTGGGAATATTAAAAGGACTCCTGTTTTCAGCCGCATAGGCACTAGGTGTAGCTAAAAAGCTGATCGAATCGTCTGCTTATTATTACTATTTAGGTACGGGTAAAATTCGCATTAACCTCAAAACGATCTGCAGCACTATTTTACACTTCCAGATAGTAGCAGCGATTGGTACTGTATAAAAGGGGATTACGCTTTGGCCTATAAGCTATACACACCAAGGTGCGAGGACCGCTAATAATAAAGGTATCCCTAATTAAGGGACTTTTCGTAAACCCCATTGCCAATTATTATTTCTGCAATTGCAGCAATCTCTACCAACACAGAGACCCCTGGAAGCTAGTTAGAAACGATGATGAAGCGTAATGGATAGAGAGATACACGCCTTCACATTACTCGTACAACCGTTGAAGGCTTATTTTTATGATAAGTCTGATGCGAATATACGAAAAAGAGTTTTATCTTGAATTGTGCAAGGAGCCAGTATATGGCGATGGTCTCTTTTGGCATTACTTGGACGATGTATCCGTGTTTTGGCATACTCCGACAAAGGCAACCAAGCTATTAATCCACCTAACTGCTTTCTGGCAGCTTGGAAACGGTGTTGCGAGCAACTCTTTCTGCCAGACGGGTAAAGGACTTGGTGGCACATCGCTATTGAGCCGCGATTAGAAGTAAAACTCTCTTTGGCAGCTTGACTTGGAAACGCTAATTGCGAGAGAACTCAAACAGCAGAGAATCAAACGGCAGAGACTGTTCAGAGACACAATGCTCGTACATCTGTTGCGTTATGGAGTTGTTGTTCCCATTCTTAAACGTAGGCTGAAAATGGTAGTTGGTCTGTGGCAGGAGCTTTCGTTCGTGAACTGTCAAATCCTGGATGTTCCGAGGCTGGACTAGGGTTGATCAGCGTATTGTGCTAAAGAGTATCTTTTCGTGGGAATATAGTGCCTATATTGAAAAGCTCGGTACTCTTTGTTGATTGTGACCATATTTTACACTGGATCCACCTCTGCGACTCTGCAGCCTGTGAAGATTCATACGACAAACTCCACACCTTACTCACAGATAAACGCCCGGATGGTTCTCTTTCTGAGTGTCCTACGAATGTAGAAGAGTTACAAAGAGGTGAGAAGTCGTCTTTCTTTTATAAGAAGAATTCAGAAACAGACTATTCTGTCTTCTTTACCCTTCTGAGCTTCTGAATATAAGACTTATAAGGAAACTCTCGCAATAAGAGATTTATCCGTGCTGAAGTCGAGACCTGCTGGTTCAGCTGATTACAGTCGTAGGTGGAAAGACGGAAATCCACTCCAATATGGTGGCTGAGCTTGACGTGATTTGCAGCGTGTCGATGTGCAACCTTGTATAACGCTCGTGTTGTTTCCACTGCAAACAACTGTTTCCAACTTACCGCGCCCTTGCGCGTATCTCTGATAGCTCCTTTGCTTTGTTCCAGGAAAGGGAAATGTCACCAATTATTGCAGAGCAGTAGGATAAGAAAGGTGCAATTGCCCGTCAAACTCAGAAAGAGCGGGATTGTCTTAAAGCGACTAAACATGAGGTCCGTGGAAGGCAGGAGTTCTCATTGATGAAAGGAAGCATGGTGCAGCAGCATGGATCTCGATAACACTTCCTACCCACACGATGCTACCTTTTCATTCAGTGGTGTGTAGACCAGATGAGTCAGCATGATGGAAATGGGTGAAGCAGGTAAGATGCGCATTATCCGGCATCAGTAGCAGCGCTGCTCAGATTTCTTTAAGCTCGAAGAACAATTGGTTTGAGGTCGAAGGTGATATTGGAAATTAGTGAGGGCAGGTCATTTCTCTCAAAAGTTGCTCGGACTGATGCGTCAGGAGTGCTCATCAGAAGTATATTCTGTCGGTGATACTGAATTTATTACGATAAGCGCCAGCCTCACGCATACTTAAACGGCTGACACAGTGACGACCGAAAATCGTTCACATCTGCGTATGGCACATCGTTGCCGCAGTCTCTTTGTTAGGCGACTTGCTGCCGATGATTCGTCCCGAACATAAAGCGTAATGAGGCTATGGATGCCTTACGCCAGCGCATTGCAGGCGCGCAAGAAGGTCTCGCGTAGCCTAAAGACCGCAGTCAGACACAGCTACGTGACCATCAGGAAGAGGGTTTTGAATGATGCTCAAGGCTGACGGCATGGGAGCAGGTGTCTGTTTTGGCTGACGATATGGGATTGAAAGACCGTTCAGACCATCGCCCTACTTTCTTGAACAGAGGAAAAACGAGCCACTGATTGTAGGCACCATCCTCTGTCGTACCTAACTGGCAATGAATTCATGATTTGCACTGACACTGAACCTCACTATTCTCAATCAGAGTGAGGATCGTTCAAAAGATATTATGAGGCAGAGGCAGATGTATATCACCACGGGCGTTTGGTTGAATATTCAGCAGGAGGACCCTGTTGAGGAATGGAACGTAGTATGTCTTGATGAGGCACACCCATCAAGAATGCCAATACGAAGATGTCAAAGTCGGCTATGCTGCCGAATGCACAACGCAAAGTTATCCTTACGGGTACCTTGTATTCAAAACCATCTTGCAGAGTTGTGGAATCTCTTCCAGTTTATTAACCCTGGTCTGGAAGTGCTTGAACAGTTCAGGAAGAAGTATCCTGCTATTGAAGGAGATAACGACAAAGCACGCCAAAGCCATGTTACGTCGTCTGATTTTCTCCCTTCCTTTTGCGTAGAACGAAAAGCAGAGGTCTATTGACGAATTACCGGCAAAGAACGTAAATAAAACTCAGTTGAACGTCATCGGAGGAGATGGCTATGTATGAGGTTAAAAGGCGAGAAACAGAGGCGAAGATCTGAAAATAAAGCTGACAAGGGTAAGCAATGTTGGCAGAGATTACTCGCTTTACGTCAGATGGCGGTAGCTGTTCGTTGGTCTGATAAGAAGTGGAAGTTACCATGCCAGGGCAGTGGGCATTTATTGATTCTGTGAGAGTCTTAAACGACAGCGGTAATCGCGCTTGTTTTCAGTCAGTTACCAGCCTTTTTGAAGAAGTGGAGAAAGGCGATGGATAAGGCAAACTTTGATTTTTTATCTTGATGGGAGCACAAATGTCCATGCGCGGTGTTGGTAAAAGAATTTGCATAGGAAGTGTCCTTTTTTCTCATTAGTCTAGGCTGAGTGATTAGGATTGAATCTACGGTGCTAACTACGTGGGTTCATCTTGATCTCTGGTAACCTCGCCATCGAACAGCAGGCTACCGATCGTGCCTCATCGGCAGGGACAACAACAGGATGTAACGGCTTTATCATCCATTAGCCAGCACACTGAGAGAGGATTCACGCTATAAGACAAACGCACTTTTCCGACCACTTTGAGGTGCTGAGACTCACGCAACGACACAGGAGGAATTGTCGTGTTGTAAAGATAACAGATGAGATAGGAAAACGCTGAGAACCTGCATCTTGATTTATTAGTGTTTAAGAATGGTTTACCGTCATTTTAACATTTGCTTATAACAGACTTATAATCACTCTAACGTTTAGTTCCGCATGACAGGAATGACAGCAAACACAAAATCTTAAACCTATATATCCAGTAAGATTGATAAAGTGAGGGATGCACCGCCTGTATCCTCACTTTTATTATCAGATCCTGACAGAGAGAGAACCCTTTTACTTAGTTTATTCATTTAGAAAGAGGTTGTCATTGTGGTTTTCTCCCCACTTTCTATATCTTCTATTGTTATTCCTATTAGTTTCATCTCACGAAAGACTGAGGGAGTAGACTGGAAGGAAAAGTTGCAGCCGAGCAATCATAGATTGCTTCACGGCGCCAGCTGAGACGAAAGTAACCGAGACCGCGCTGGTTATAGATAATCTCCTCACGAGAGAGCAGTTCGTAGGCTCATCGCTGCGTTAGTATTCACCTGCAGCATAACGGCATACTCTTTGACAGACGGTATTCGGTCGTCAGCTTTATATGTTCCAGCTATAATCTCATCGCAGGCGGTCAGCCATTTGCTCATAGATAGCCTTCGATTATTTCTCAAAAATTCACTAAGCTATTTAATCAGCCTTTATTAAAAGTCTCCCATCGGTTACTGATAACCTGCAGATGTGAAAATCTTGTAGGAAGACCAGATACATCAAGACTATCAAGCCCAAACAGATAAGATGCTATGATAGAAGATGAGGGTATCATCTGTCAGCGAACAAGCTCGTAGTCAGTAGTATTCAGGTAAAGAAGATAGCAAAAGTCGTGAGGGCTTATTGCACAGTGACGATATAGATGACAAATAAGCTGATTAGCGTTCAACCATCACAGTTTTGATGGAAGAAACATACCACCTAAGAGTCGAATGTATTGTAAGAAGAACTACTTCACGCTAACCGCGATGGAGAACCTGTGCTTGAACTTTGACAGTATTCATACCACGTTGCGACCAAGAAGCTCTTCCACCATGGAAAATAAGCATTGTTGTCAGCTGTTGTATCCATCGGACAGCGATAAAGGCGATGGCAATAAGCAATGGATAAACCACAGAAACAAGTATGACACGTGCAAAGAACTTTTCAAGATTTGGTGGCAGGCAGCATCATTTCATTTATACATTGCTGCGTGTACTGAGGTCGCTGGATAATGAATGTAGCCATAGAAGAGTGACATTGCAAATACTGCATTGATGAAATGTGAAACTACCCATAACCCTAATTCTTATATCAGCATCTGACATGGTAGACTGGTCAAAGAACGGAAGAAACATTATCGCAATGACAAAAGAAAACCTATGAGGAAACCAGCGAAGAGTTTGATGATAGAGGGCAGCGAATCAAAGGATGAGCCTGTCTCTATTACTACCGAAGCTGTTTTATATCAAGTTTTTCATATTTACTATCCTCCTTATGTTTTATTTAATTCTTGTTGTTTCGTCTTTGATAACGGCTTTTTACCCTCTGTTATCGTTTGTATAGGCTGACGTGTTGTTCCCGTGACTTGCCATCAGCATTACCCATTATGTAGAAGGATGCGTGTCTGTGCTGGTTGAAGTTTACGTCTAAGTCTGCATTCCCTGGAACAGCAAAGCGGGCTTTCTTAGCTGTTAGATTTCTTATTTTCAGTCTAGCATTACCTGCTTGCGAGAAAGAGGTATTGTCTACATGTCCGGAGTTCATTTTAATGTCACTGTTCCTGGAGGATGTCAAAATTGGCTTTGTTTTGAGCGGTCAGACTCTTTGATATTTACATCACTAACACCATCAATGGAAATGCTCAGCTGATTTATCATCATTTTATTTATGTTGATGTACTCGTACCGCTTGAAGTAATATTCAGCTTGTCAAGTGTAATAGAGTCTCGAAAATGATGGGTGAGATGCCTCCCAATGACATGTGTGTAAAGGTAGGAACAGTGACATAAACTTCAACTTCTGGTTGAGTTTATCTGATTTTGAAGGAATAGAAAAGTATACCAAATGTAGAATCTAGCTCCTTCATTTGGATTACCAGTTCTCCTCTTCAACATGGAAGTTCATATATGAAAGCTAGTTTTCTTCCGGTCCTTTTACTTTATACAGCATTCCTTGCCTTGTATGATATGAAACTGGAACTGATGTTGCAACTCTAATTTCATTGAACTTTTCAACAGGAATATTCTTGGTTACCACCTTCCCATAGTCTGATTCTTCACGGATGCAGGAACTCGAAAACGAAACATGCAGGCAGCGAGAATAAGACTGATTCTGATTGTTTTTGATAATGTAGTATTCATAAAAGTTGTCCTCCTTATTTTTATTTAAGTTTACCTGTTGTTGCAGCATTGAACAACAATTCAAGATTGATAGTAGTCTCGTTGTCACCCTTCTGACGTCGTGCAATCACATTGTTGCCTTGAATGGATGGCTCTGCATAGAGTACGCTCTCATCCATCTCATTAGGTTGGCGAATACCGAAGGTGTAATCATTTGTTATATCCTCAGTTGATGCGTTCACAATTACTTGTGAACTGTCAAGGATGATGATATGGTCAAGCAACTGCTCAACGTCGTGCACCTGATGGGTAGAGATAATCAGCGATGAATCTTCTGCCATATTGCCTGCTACAACCTTACGGAAAAGAGCCTTTGAAGGAATATCGAGTCCGTTAGTAGGCTCATCCATCAGAAGAAGATGACAACCAGTAGCAAGTGCAAAACTCATATACACCTTCTTTTTCTGTCCCATAGAGAGTTGCTTAAAGTCAAGATCAACGGACATCTCAAAGTCTGACAAGCACTTTTCAAGAACCTCCTCACTGAAACGAGGATAGAAGTCTTCATGGATCTTTGCATACTTACGGAATGGCATATTGGGCAAATCGTACTCCTCTGGAACAATATATAGCTCCTGCAACATTTCTGGATAACGACATGAAGCAGTGTAACCATCAACGATAACACTACCCTTCTTCGGTTTCAGAGTCCAGCTATAAGGTATAGCAGTGTGCTCTTTTCCCATTCCATTCTTGCCTAAGAGACCGTAAATTCGGTTCTCATTGAGTTGTAGATTCAGTCCCTCAAACACGTTGTGCTTGCTTTTTAGGATAGCTGAAAGTCAGTTCATTTACTTGAATCATAAAGGCTTTTAACTTTTTTAATAGATTGTGTTTTTGATACATGTTTTTATTCTCATTTATTTTAACCTACAGTGTACCACTATAATAGTACACTGCAAAATGTAAGATTAAAAATCAATACTTGCAAGGATTTTTAGTAAAAAGTGATGAAAAGATAATCATTTTTTCTTAGAACCAACCCTCAACTAAACAATCATGCTCTATAGGTTTTCTAAGACAGCCATATATAAATAAGGTATAAATGGAGTAGAGTAACAACTATAAAACACGTCTTTGTAATAAATTTTTCAACGCTTCTACTTTTCAATTCATGCTTAGTAGCATTTTGAATTAAGCCTTAATTGGCTTCCAAAAGATGCCCTTTGAGGTCTAATCTAACGCCCTTTAAGAAGCCAAATAAGCACTCTTTTCTCACAAGACTTGATAACAACTCAGAACATCTGAGAGTTACAAAGACAAACAAAAGTGCACTTTTCACCTTTCTACTACCAAAAAAGCAACAAATATATGTAAAAGGTATTTTCAAACAAACAAAAGAATAAATATCATCCAGAAAACAGGTTCTTAAATCCCCAACAAAGATCAAAAAGAAAACAAAAGAAATAGTAGTTTTTACTGAACTCTTTTATAAAAGCATCTATTTAATAACAAGAAAATAGTAACTTTGTAAACATAATCAATTTACTTTTAAGTTTGAAACCTCAAGAGCAATATATGCTTCTTCCCATTTATTCCTATTCAGATTATTTGAGATGGAAAATGATTATCATCTTTCATTAAGAGTAATATAAAATAGGAGAGACAGCACCTGTTTCAAGAGGGATTATAGTCAAGAAAATCAATAGATGAACTCGTATATTCTTTAAGATTATCATACTTCTCTATCCTTTATGGCTATTGCTGCTAAGGAGAGAGAAGAAGAGATTTTCAACATTAGACAAACCCTTTGTCAGAATCCTATAACAGCGATAAGTCTGATTCTTCCAAAAAGACGAATGGGAAAAGAAGACGACTCAAAAAGAGTAGTTTTGAGGGTAAAACAAGGCTTAGAAATTCCTACAAGTAAAGCTAATGTTCCATCTTTTACTACTCTACCGTCAGAAGGTTATACCACTTCAGTATAATGTCGACACACGTACGCCTAACTGGGTGGCATGGCACCTTACAGCAAACCATACCAACGGACCAGTCAAGCGTAATGGCATTATCTTCCAAGCAGACGAAGAGGTTCCTGAACCACGCGTTGATACCTACGATTATATGCGCTCTGGATATGATCGTGGACACATGTGTCCTGCTGGTGATAACCATTGGAGCCAAAAAGCAATGGAACAGAGTTTCCTAATGACAAATGTTTGTCCGCAAATACCAGCTCTAAACAGTGGCTTGTGGAATACAATAGAGAAACAATGCCGTACATGGGCACAAGAGTATGGCGATGTCTATATCGTCTGTGGGCCAATCTATTTCAATCAAAAGCATAAGACTATTGGCAAAAACAAGGTACAAGTGCCTGAGGCTTTCTTAAAGTAGTCCTCCGTTTGAAAGACGAACCGAAGGCTATTGGCTTTTATTTGTAGGAATGCATCAGCCAAAGGAAGAAAGAAAAACCGACTACGTCAATACTGTTGACGAGGTAGAACGATATCACAGGTATGGACTTTCTTCTCACTGCTTTCCTGATAATATCGAGCAGCAAATAGAAGGTCATGCAGACATTAAAGAGTGGAATTAACTAAGATATATAAGACATTAAGCGATGATAAATGAGGAGCTAAAATACAGAATATTACAGAACTTCGGCTTTGAAACCAACTGCCGATCAGATGTATGCCGTAGAGCTCTTTGCACGCTTTAGCGACCGACCGTGATGAGCGTGCCGTAATGATTCTCCGTGGTAGTGCTGGTACGGGTAAAGACCTCCTTAGCAGGTGCGATTGTACGCACAATGCTGGAATTACGACAAAGGTTTCGCTATAGGCTCCGACGGGTCGTGCAGCAAAAAGGTATTCTCATTAAATGCCAATCAGCCTGCAGCAACTATTCATCGCTCAATCTATCGGGAAAAAGCATTTACAGGACTTGACGGAAAAGTTTAATCTAAATGTCAACCTCTTCCATGATCGTTTGTTCTATGGTTGATGAAGCATCGATGATTAGTTTATCGTCAAGTAACACCACATTCGGCAGTGGCTGCCTCTGACGACCTTATCCAATATGTTTATAACGACCGTAACTGCCGTATGTTGCTTGTTGGCGACAAGGCACAGCTCCCCTCCTGTTGGCGAAGAAGAGAGTCCTGCGTGCGCAGATGTCCTTCGTGCCTATGGACCAACAGTCTATGAATGTGATCTGAAACGAAGTTCTCACGACAGAGTCAAGACTCGGTATCCTCTATAATGCCACTGTTATTCGTCAAATGATAACCCATGATGAGGTTACAGCAACTACCTAAGATTCGCTTCAAATGGTTTTGCTGACATTTCTCATTGTACCAGGTGATGAACTTATCGAGCGCCTTGCTTCCAGCTATTCAGAGGTAGGAATAGACGAGACAATGGTCATCACACGCTCTAACAAACGTGCTAATGTCTTCAATCAAGGCATTCGAAACATGGTTCTTGGACGTGAGGAAGAACTGACAACAGGAGATATGTTGATGGTAGTGAAGAATAAGTACAAGAACGCTCCATCCTCCCTCCCCTCGGAGCATGGGAAGGAGAAGCAACCAGCACTTACTTTTATTGCCAACGGTGACCGTGCTGTTGTGCGCCGTGTCCGTAATCTTCGAGAATTCTATGGATTCCGCTTTGCCGATGTATCTTTGGAGTTTCCTGATTATGATAATGCAGAAGAAGATATGACCGTAATCCTTGATGCACTGATGACGGAAGCCCCAGCCTTGACACAAGAGCAGAACGAACAACTCTTCCAACTTGTGTTAGAGGATTACGAAGATATCCCATTAAAGGCTGATCGTATGAAGAAGGTGCGCGAAGATGAGTATTACAATGCTCTACAAGTGAAATTTGGCTATGCTATCACTTGTCACAAAGCACAAGGCGGACAGTGGGCACACATCTATCTTGACCAAGGATATATGACAGATGAAATGCTCACACCCGACTATATCCATTGGCTTTACACCGCTTTCACTCGTGCAACCGAACATCTCTACCTTGTCAACTGGCCCAAAACGCAAGTAGAATAAGCATTTGTAGCCGAAGATAATAGCCTCCCACAGCCTTCTTTTTAGAATTGTATTGATACGCAACACATGTGGTGTCATGCTCCGCACTCGAGTTAGTGCTGAGAGCTTAACACAGACCACAATGTTGTCAACAAGAAAATAAAATATCGTTAGAACATAGAAATATAGCCATTAGCAAACAATAATTACTTGCCTAAATTCAAATAGGTAAACCATCTTCCTAAATCATCCAACTTCAGCTACTATGGTTAAAACTTATTAAAAACAAATCAACTAAACGAAAATTATACCTATCTTGACAATTATAGTAGTTAAAAATTTTAATTCACTTAAGCTAAAAGATTATGAAGAAGGTTTTTATTATGGCTATTGCTGTAATCGCAATGACATTCGCAAGTTGTAACAACTAGTAAAACGAATGCTCCAAAAAGCTAATGCAGACTCAGACACAACAGAGTCAGTTGCTCATGATTCAGCAACAACTAGCAGTTCCTACCTCACCTGATCAGCTCATCGAGCAACTCAATGAGAAAGTAAAGGCTAAGGACGACAAGGGTGTAGCATTGCTTACAGCAGCAGACATAAGATGGCTGAATTGGCACAGAAAGATCCAAAAGAGGCACAGGCTTATGTTGCAAAACTTCAGCAGTGGATGCAGAGTAACTCTGAGAATATTAAGGCTGCATTTGAAGTCTTCGGCAATGAGGCTGCAGCTACGCAGTTGGCGCAGCTATTGATGCTGCATCGAAAGCTGACCCAAAGGCTATTACTGAAGGCATGTCAAAGGCTAAGGAAGCTATGCAATCAGCATCACCTGAGCAGGTAGAAGCTGCTAAGAAGGCTGCCAAAGGAAGCTGCAGAAAAGATGCAGGGCAAAGTCTGGTGAGGCTGCACAGAAGGCAATGAAGACTTAGGTCTATCTAATCTACCCCACTTCCTTCACAGCTTGAAGGAAGTGGGAGATTATTCAAACCGATACGATAAAGAAATCATCCAAGAGAAACACACTATCTCAAATAGTTTTCGTATCTTCGCACTATGATTAAGATTGAAGATGCACAAAAGAAGCAGGCTACAGTAATAGCCCGTTTGATTATGGAGGCTATGAACCACGAGTGTTGTCAGTGGTTTGCAGGTCCTAACCACACCTTAGAAGACTTTCATCTGCTAATGACAAGATTAGTGGAGCGTGAAGACTCGCAATACTCCTATCTTAATACACTTGTAGCAATAACAGAAACAAACAAGATTGTTGGTATCTGCGTCAGCTACGATGGAGCTAAACTTAGAGAGTTAAGAAAGGCTTTCATTAAAGGAGCTTTGGAGGCTTTCGGACGTGACTTTTCTGATATGGAGGACGAGACAACAGCTGGTGAACTATATATTGACTCACTTTGTGTTGACAATTCTTTCCGTGGACGAGGGCTTGCTAAGCAGCTACTTGAAGCTACAATAGAGAAAGGAAGAAAGATGAAACCTCCCTACTGGATTACTTGTTGACACGGAAACTCACAAGCAGAACGACTATATCACCGAGTAGGTTTCGTTTACACAGATGACAAACCAATGGGTGGTCATAAGATGAAACATCTACAAAACCCCTCTAAAATCACCTTTCAACAGGTAGTAAGCATTATGCTGTAAGTAGAAAAGTACACCTTTATTTGCCTATCTCTCCCCTTTATCGTATCTTTGCATATGCAATAGGTTCATTACTATCATGATTAAAAAGGGAAAGCGGTGTAATTCCGCTACTGTCCCGCAGCTGTAAGTTGTCTCTCATTGGTAAGCTGATACCACTGGTGAATATAAAACTGGGAAGGTGCTTACCTACATTGGATAACAAGTCAGAAGACCTGCCATTGCAAGTCATTGCATCCCTCGAGGAAGGGCACTGCATAGAACCATTTGATTACAGAATGAGATATGAGGCAATTGGCTTCTTTCTTACTTTTATTGTGCCCGCTCGGTGCGATAGCACAGACTATTGAATCTGACACAACACAAACCATAGAAGAGGTTGTGGTCAATGGCTTTCGCATTTCTGGAAATGTATTGGCAAGTTCGCCAGTACAGACACTTTCACATGCTGATATGGAACGACTTGGCATCCACGATATGGGCGATGCCTTGAAACGCTTTGCAGGTGTACAAGTGAAAGACTATGGTGGTGTAGGCGGTATGAAGACGGTCAACATCCGTGGACTTGGAGCTGGTCATACGGGAGTCGTTTATGATGGTGTTCAGGTAGGTGACTGTCAAAGCGGACAAGTAGACCTATCTCGCTTTACCCTCGATAATATCTCACTCATCAGTCTTCAAATTGGTCAAGACGACAATATTTATCAGAGTGCAAAGTCATATGCTTCTGCGGGAATGATTAATATTAGTACACTGCAAGGCTATACAGACCGTAATGTCGAATCAACAAGAAAGAAGACTCAGCTCGCCACAACCATCCGAACAGGTAGTTATGGTCTGTTCTCACCTTCCCTACTCTTCCACCAGCAGTTTTCACGCCTTGGTATTGGGGCATACGGAAGCTATGAAAGGGCTGATGGCGTTTACGCTTTCAAGTTGAAAAATGGTATCAAGACTATCAATGAACGCCGTAACAATAGTGACATTGAAACTTGGAGAGGAGAAATAAACCTTGATTATCAGTTCAATGATAAGCAAATACTGAAGTGGAAGACATACGGTTTCACCTCTCATCGAGGCTTACCGGGTGCTGTCATCTACGATAACACCTACTCTGCTGAACGATTAGTAGACAAAAATGTCTTTACACAACTATTCTATGAGAACCAATTTAGCCAGCGTATCAAGTTGAAAGCAGCTGCTAAATGGAATTATTCATGGTCACGCTACTCAGATGTGCCTGCCAGTGGCTATAAAGAAGATATCTACAGACAGCAGGAAGCATATCTAACAGCAACCTTATGGAGCGAGCCTTTACAAGGGCTTCACCTCTCTTTGGCACAAGACTATGCACATAATCACCTTCAATGTCGCTTTCACAGGCTGCAAAACCCCAGCACGTAACTCTCTATGGACAGCATTGGCAGCAAACTATCGCATAGGTCAATTCACATTCAACACATCACTTCTTGCAACGAATATAACGGAACAAGTAAAGACTCGGTAATGCCTCTGACGGCTTCCATCGTCTCTCGCCAGCCTTCAGTTTACAATGGAGAGCCTTACAAGACCTTCGTTTCCGCTTTGGATATAAGGATATCTTCCGCACGCCAACACTCAATGAACTTTACTATACAGGCATTGGCAATCGTCGATTAAACCCAGAGAAGTCACGCTAGTGGAATCTTGGTGCAACCTATTCTCATACCTTCAACCGTACATTTCAGCTCTCATTGACGGCAGATGGATACTTCGGGAATGTCACCGATAAGATTATTGCAGTACCGAGGATGTTCTATTGGCAGATGATGAATGCAGGTAAAGTGCGACAAATTGGACTTGATATCTCCGCTAATGCAGAGAAACGATGGAGCAATGACTGGTCACTCAGTGTGACAGGAAGTTATAGTATGCTCAACGCAACCGATAGAACAAATCCAACCTATATTTACTATGGACACCAGATAGCTTATACTCCACGCCACTCGGGCTCAGTTAGTTCGCTGCTGCACACCCCGTGGCTGGATTTAAGCTACAACCTATTGTTGATGGGCGAACGCTATTCACTGGGATATAATATTCCTGACAACCGTATGGCAGCCTTTACTGACCATAGTATTACGGTTTCAAAGGATATCAACATCTTCAAACAAAAACTGCGTATACAATTCGACTTACGCAACCTTGGTAATAAAAACTATGAGGTGGTACGCTTCTACCCTATGCCGGGAACAAACTGGCGTCTCACAGTAAGTTGGAAACTTTGAGGAGAAGGAGAATATTAGCAAAAAGCAAAGAGAAAAATAAAAAGAGATAACAACAAATTATAAACAAAACAACAAGAAAATGAAAAAGAATCTTCTTGCACTTGGTGTCATTCTGATGTCAGCGCTTACATTCACGGCTTGTAGTGATGACAATGACTTTACTTACACACAGCCAGCAGTATCAAGTACAGATGTATATGTTGCTTGTGCTGGTAACTGGAATGCAAATGATGGTACAGTGGGTATTCTCGACTATAACAGCGAGTCACGTCCAACTGCACCATACATCTACAGCAATGCTTACATGACTCAGAATGGTATCGGAATCGGTGATGCACAGGACCTGATTGTCTTCGGAACTAAGCTTGTCGTTACTTGTACAACCTCTTCAAAGGTTGAAGTTTTGGATAGAATGGGTAAGAAAGAACAAACCATTAAGTTGCACAATGCCAGCCCACGCTATTTGACATCAGATGGTAATTATGTTTACTTCTCAGCTTACAATGGTAAGGTATATAAGATGAATCCCTAACAACTCAGTGCAGCCGTTGGTTGACTCTGTAGAAGTTGGCGATCACCCAGAGGCACTTTCCGTTGCTAATGGTAAACTCTATGTAAACATCTCAGGTTACGGTAATGGTAATACAGTAGCTATCGTTGACTGTAACTCATTCAAAAAGACAAAGACACTTACCGTAGGACAGAATCCTTACAACCAGAAATATTGCTGTTGGTAACGATATTTACTTTGTTTCTATGTTCAGACACAACAGATGCACTTTGTACAGAAGATTAACGCTAAAAGAACGATGAGGTTAAAAAGCTCTTCAAGGCAAGTTCAATTGCATAAAGTGCTAAGAAGAATGCACTCTGTATGTTTATATGCTGTCTACTGCATGCATGCAACAAGCGTTTCTTTATCCACGACCTCGCAACTGGAAAAGGAAACCGACCTTGATATGACAGGGCCTCCACAATCCATCACAGGTTAATGTTGACCGCTATGGTAACATCTATGTTATAGATAACCCCAAGCTATACAGCACCAAGTGAAGTATTCTATTACTCTCAGAGGGTAAACTTATTCAGGGGCAACATTCAGGTAGGCTATAGCGCACAGAACGTTCGTTTTGCCAACTAAGATAAACTATACAGCTTGACTTTACGACTTTACAAAGAGTCAAAATAATCATAAAGTTTTTATATAACACACAGACACTATAAAGGTCAAGGCTGTATAAAACTCGCTCATAAACGATAAATAGGAGATGCATGACTTGTGCATCTCCTATAATTTTTATCGTAGTAAAACACGATAACTGCTCTTCCCACCTTGAAAATAACAGATTGATTTCAAAGCTATAAACCATCCAAATAATTGGTGTTAAGCCTCCGCACAATTGGTGTTAAGCCTCCGCACAATGTGTGCTGACCTCCACACAATGATAAAGAAAGGGAAAGAAAGCTTTAATGATAGATTTTTCTTTCATATAGAGAAAGAAGCATATTGATAAGGCATGCTTTCAATGTAAAAACTAACTCTTTAACACTATTCATCAAAGACAATTCTGTATATGTAATACGACTATCCTCTTTCATTCTGCTTCTCTGCCTTTTCTATAACAAAGCAATTTCTTCAAAATAAGTTTTTCCTGTCACTCCTGTCAACTAATTTAATCAAATGCAACATTCTGAATTTACAGAGCATTCTAAATAAAAGTGTTAAAAAGTGACAGCAAAACATAAAAATCAAAACTATTGTAATAATATTGTTGTATTTCTCGTAAGATGGAAAAGAGTCTACTTTCTTACTTTACATCTTCATTTCTGAAGAATAGAATAAAACCCTCATCTATCCACATGATCATATACATATTGGATAGATGAGGGCTTATGTCTCTACAAAAATTATAGTATTTTGAAGAATTAACTGATTAAAGCGGAGTGGTAAAAATATATGTACGGATAATCCCAGTATGAAAGGATACCAGCAATATAACCTAAGAAAGCAATCCACGTAATGCGCTTCATATACCAGCCAAAGGTAATCTTCTCAAGTCCCATAACAACAACACCTGCTGCAGAACCAACGATAAGCATAGAACCACCTACACCAGCACAATAAGCAAGCAGTTGCCAGAAAATACCATCAACAGCCATATCTGGCTCTATTCCGATAGGATACATACCCATACTACCCGCAACAAGTGGTACATTGTCGACAATAGCTGAAAGTACACCAATAATACCAGTCACAGCATAATGATTACCATTAAAGGTTGTGTTCAGACCACGACCTAACTCCTTCAACACACCTACTTCCTCCAAACAAGCCACAGCCATCAAGATACCAAGGAAGAAAAGGATAGTAGACATATCGATACGACTCAGCAAACTACTTACACGCTTTGAGAACTGAACCTCATCACCTCTTTCCTTGTGAAGATTACGATAGAATACTTCTGTTACAGTCCATAGGATAGCCAATACTAACAGGATGCCTGCAAAAGGAGGTAAATCAGTAAAGAAATGGAATAAAGGAACAGAACAGAGACCACCTACACCGATAGCAAAGACTATCTTACGCTGGAGTCCATTAAACTCCAAGACTTCGTGATCACCTGACATATCACTTGATATATCATCATACTGGATATTACCTTTCAAAAGCATCTGAAGCAAGAATGCTGGTATCAACATTGAAACTAATGAAGGAATAAATATCTCACTAAGTACGCCACCTGCAGTTATCATACCCTGCGTTCCACAACATAATCGTGGTTACGTCACCAATTGGAGAGAAAGCTCCACCCTGAATTAGCAGCAATGATAACTAACGAAGCATAAATCATTCGGTCGTGCTTATCCTGCACAAGCTTACGCAAAATCATAACCATCACAATACTTGTTGTTAGGTTATCAAGGATAGCAGAAAGGAAGAAAGTCATGAAAGCAATCTTCCACAACAGACTACGCTTTGTCTTAGACTGCATAACATTCTTTACCCAGTTGAAACCACTGTTCTGATCAACGATTTCCACAATCGTCAGTAGCTCCCATAAGGAAGAAAGAGTGGTAGCTGTATCGCCCTAAATGCTCCGTTATCAAAGTATTTACAAACGACACAACCTTATCACCTGTTCCCTGTAAAGTCCGGGTGCATCAACTGTACAAACGGTGCTGGATCAAACATGTAAAGTGTCCAGCAGAAAACAAAACATCAACAAGGCAACTGCTGCCTTGTTAACCTTAGTAAGGCTCTCCATTGCAATGAGCGCATAGCCCAGCACGAAGACTACAATAATGGCAATTGTTAGTGTAGACATAAATGATTATAATTTCTAATATTTTTTAGTGTACAAAGATACGCAAAAGATATGAGTTGCTACATAAAGAATCAAATTAAATTCTAAGAAAGATAGAATTATTCACTAAATTGTAGTATATTTGCATATAAAGCAAGAAATAAAAAGGGAAGAAATAACTGAACAATAGATAAGTTACTATGTTTGCAAAGGCCACACACAGAGACAAGTCGGATGCCGCTCTTCGGAGGCTTCGCGCCTCCGGCCGCATGGCAAACCACCGCGGTGTTTTTCATAGTCTGCAAGGAGTCGTTGGTACGATAATAATTGATTGTATATTTGTAGTCAAACGACAAATGACAAAACAATTAGAACCGTACCGATATGCAAAGAAACAAAATTTCCTTTAAAGGACAAAAGATTTACATCGGAATTGATGTGCACGCAAAAACTTGGGAGGTCTGTGTGCTGACCGAGTCGGGTTACAAAGAGAGGCACCCGCAGCAAGCCTCCGCAAAGACGCTCTTTGACTTTTTTGAAGAAGCATTTCTGATGGCGAGTACCATGCCGTGTATGAGTCAGGCTCAGTGGTTTTTCCACATACTACGCTCCTGAGCGAGTACGGCATCAACTGTGTCGTGACCCATGCCGCAGATGTTCCGACCACCCAGTACGAGGAGGTGATGAAGACCGATAAGGTAGATGTAGCAACTGTGCGCTCCTTGCGCGCCGGTGACATCCGTCCCATATACATCCGTGAGAAAGAGAATATCGATGACAGGTCAGTCATCCGCATAAGGAAGACCATACAGAAACAACTCTCGCTACAAGGCAAGGGTGAAGCACCTGCTGCACTGCAATGGCGTGGAGATACCTGAGCAGTTCGCAAGACCGGGGACGCACTGGTCAAGGGCTTTCATCAAATGGCCTGCAAGGAGGATGTCGTGATGCTTTTCCTCCTCAAGATTGTCGTTGGACTTGCTCGTCAAGCAGGTGGAGACGATACGCCGTACACTCTTGGATGCGAAAAATCCATACGAAGGCTTGCGCAGACCAACAGGTATAGGAACAATCATGAGCTTCTGATGTCGATACCTGGCATAGGTGGGTGCAGCCATGTGTATACTGACAGAAATCTACGATGTGAAGAGATTCCTGAAACGAGAACCAGTTCGCCAGTTATCTCGGCCTAATCACCGACCTGTCATAATAGTGAGAGAAACCGCAAGCGGAGAGAAGACCTTCCGTGGCAACAAGCATCTCGGACCGATGATCATAGAGGCTGCATGGATAGCCATCTATAGAGATTACGGACTGGAATGGTTTATGCCGACATACAAGCAGTCCATGAAACCGCAGGAAGCCATAGTCAAAATAGCCGTAGAAGATGTCCAACATCATTTTCTCGGTACTCAAGAATAGTAGGAAATATGAGCCATACAGATGGGATAAAGAATAACATACAGACTTTGGACTAAACTTCATGAAAACGACTCCTTTTTCAGCACTGATGGACCTTCGCGTGTCATCTCCGATAAGATTGTTGCGTTTTACCTATATTCTGAAGAAGTAAATTGTTGGGCGGATACGTCCGTGTCAACTCATAGAAGTTTGTCTGATAGGTCTGTTGTTCGTAGCCTTTCCATACCCGGTGTTCCCATGCCGGCTGGTGGCTGCTGCTTCTTCTGAAGTCATCGTACTAACAAACTTCACGCTATGATTGATAATGAACAGTTAATAAATTACAAATATTTCCAATTATTTGAAAGCAACATAGAAGATTATGGAAAAGAAACATCTCAATGTTGTTTGCGCTGTTGTTCATGACGGCACTAAAATTCTATGTACACAGCGATTGCGTAAAGGTCCTAATTACATTGCTGAACATTGGGAGTTTCCTGGTGGTAAAGTCAATGAGGGAGAAAGCGATCATGAGGCTTTGTGTCGCGAAATACTTGAAGAAATGGACTGGAATATCTATATCGGAGCAAAACTTGGGAGCGTTGAATATGACTATCCGGACTTTTTCAATCAGCCTTACTGCCTATGACTGTATGGCACTGACAATGATTTCAGCTACTTGGTACATATTGATTCTTGCTGGCTAAAAGCCTGAAGAGTTCTCAAAAACTCGATTGGACTGAGCTGACGCTGCACTTTATCAAACTGCTTTTGGAAATAATAATAAGAAGTTTTTCTCTTTGCCTATTTCTACTTTTAATCATTTAATACGATTTGATCATCGTCAATCATCAAACAAAAACAATGAACACAGAAATACAATCACTTATCAATCAACTTAATGCTGCATCCGATGCTTATTACAATGGTCGTGATGAACTTTGATGACAGACTATGAATGGATGCTGCCTTTGATAAACTGAAAAAGTTAGAAGAAGAAACAGGTATTATACTCCCAAATTCTCCAACACAAAACGTATCTGCCGATAATGTTGCTGGTAAAAAGGAAGAACATGAGTTCCCTGCACTATCCTTGGCAAAAACTAAGAAGGTAGAAGACCTTGCTAAATGGGCAGAGAATAAACCCTATATGGCTCTCATGGAAGTTGGATGGTTTTAACCCTTGTTGCTACATACGACAATGGTAAACTGACAAAGGTTGTCACACGTGGAAATGGTCATGTGGCACCAATATTACTCATCTTTCTATAGCTATTGATGGTATCTTGCAAAACATTCCCTACAAGGGACATCTTGTTATCCGTGGTGAAGCTGTCATCAGTTATCCTGACTTTGAACAGTTTAACATGGAAGCAGAGGAAGAATATGCTAATCCTCGCAACCTCGCATCAGGTTCACTCACACTGAAAGACATCAATGAAGTAAAAGCCCGCCACTTGCGTTGGATTCCCTTTACACTCGTTTATACAGAGGAAGAAATAACTTCTTGGGGAAAAAGAATGGAGTGGCTTGAACAACAAGGGTTCAAAGTTATAGACAGAGAGGTTATCGAACAACCAACCGTTGACAATATAGAAACTGTCATACATCATTGGACAGAAAGGCAACAGGCGCAAGTAAATCACCTTTCCCCTACCCTGTTGATGGCTTAGTCATCACTTACGACGATACCGTCTACGCTGCAACAGGTTCTGTCACAGGCCATCATGCCACACGTGCAGGCTATGCCTTCAAATGGCAAGACGAGAGTGCTGAAACAGAGTTAGACTATATTGAATGGTCATGTGCTGCTTCAACCATTTCACCTGTTGCCGTTTTCCGTCCTGTTGAGTTGGAAGGAACAACCGTAAAGCGTGCTTCACTCTGTAATATCTCCGAGTGTGAACGATTAGGGATTGGCGATAAGGGTACGAAGATAGCTGTTATCAAAGCGAATAAAATTATTCCGAAGGTTATAAACATCATTGAAAGCGTTGGTACTTTTCATATTCCAGAGACTTGTCCAGTATGCCATTCTGCCACAGAAGTTAGCGAAAGCGAGGTTAGTGGAACACGTACACTACACTGTACCAATACACATTGTCCTGCGAAACAACTGAAGAAGTTTTGGTAGATTTGTATCCAAAGAAGGTATAAACATTGACGGACTCTCTGAACAAACCGTACAGAAATTTATTAACCTGGGTGGGTTCGAGAATGTGCTGACCTCTTTCATCTTAGTGACATGCCAATGAGTTACGTACAATGGAAGGTTTCGGGAATAAGAGTGTTACCAAGCTATTGACAGCCATTGAAAAAGCACGTAACGTAGAAGCACGTCGTCTACTCTTTGCTCTAAACATTCCACTTGTAGGTCAAGACGTATGCAATCGTCTGCTGTCTGCTTATCCCTTGGAGGAGCTTATAAAAACAGCAACCAAATGTGCAGCAGAAGATGTCTTTTCAACCATTGCTGGTATTGGGCCAGAGAAGAGTGCAAGCTTTGTACGTTGGATGAAAGACGAAGATAATCAATCAATGTTACAGCATTTATTGGTTGAATTAAATGTCAGTCAACCTTCATCTGCTCCAACAGGTACTGGTTGCCAAGGACTGACCTTTGTTGTCACAGGTGATGTTCACCATTACAAGAACCGTAACGAATTGAAGGCGTACATAGAAAGTCAAGGTGGTAAGGTAACTGGTTCTGTTTCTAAATCAACGAATTATCTTATAAACAATGATGTGAAAGTACTCGGAAAGAATCAGAAAGCGAAAGGAACTTTCATTCCAATTATCTCAGAAGATGAGTTCATTGCTCGCTTTGTACAAGCTGCAGCGCCCGCATCTCCTTCACAACCAACAGAAGGAAGTATATTCTGACAACATAAGAAAATCAGATATATAGTAAAAGGAGATGATATGCATATCATCTCCTTTGCTATATTATAAAATAAAAGTCTTATCGCTTATTTAGAACGTCCATAGCAGCTACCGTAGGGATAGCATAAAAGTGGTTATTCTGACCTTTGTCATTCCAAACAAAATTATTGCTAATCTCAACCTCAGTACCCAAAGAGAGGTTTACATCCTTCATCCCCTTACAGGTATTGAGATTAAACCAGAACTGAGGTTCTGAGAGAAGAATCATTTTACCGTTAACATTTGGATCATACCAAAGATCACAGAATCCAGAGAATGTACAAAGACCTTTAGCGAAGGTTGTACCCCATACTTCAGTCAGCTGAAAACCACTGAGAGGGCGCACCCGTATGAGCATTCTTGAACTGATACTTATACATCAACTGAAGACTAAACGTTTTTGAAAAAGTCTTTTGAAGCCCAGTTCCATGCACCACCCAAAAGAACAGCATGCTGATAACGATTACCTCTATAACCATTTTCATACTTGCTCTGTAGCTAGAAGTATCTACACGATTGCTCGTAGCCAATCCACCATTATACTCAACGTGAGCAGCCCACTGCTTTATTCTTCGTAAGATTAAACTCACGTGAAATCTCCCAATAAGCACCCATTACTCCATCGCTCTTGTAATCAATATCAGTAAACATATAGGTAGCACCCCATCTGTCAGGTTTGAAACATTTCTACTGTTGTTGTTACTGACGTACGAGAACTTAGGTTCTTATAAAGACTATGACCTAAGTCATAATGCAACTGCACATCTTGTGCGTTTGCACAACCAAAAGCTGCTATCAAGCCGATAGCGAGGGAAAAGATTCTTTTCATTTCTGTTTTTAGTTTATATGTTTAGAAACGTCAGCAAAGTTACAAAAAATTCTTAAACTATCAACGTAATAGCAAAAGAATCCCTTAACTTTGCAGCAATATGAGAATAGATATCATCACCGTATTACCGTAGATGCTGGAAGGATTCGTACACGAAAGTATCCTTGCCAGAGCTGAAAAGAAAGGATTGGCAGAGATTCGTTTGCATAATCTTCGTGACTACACAAAGGATAAATGGCGCCGTGTTGACGACTATCCTTTTGGTGGACAGGCTGGTATGGTCATGCAGATAGAACCTATTGATCGTTGTATTGCTGCTTTGAAGGAAGAACGTGATTATGATGAAGTTATCTTTACGTCACCTGATGGCGAACAGTTTAATCAGAAAATTGCCAATGATCTCTCATTGGGAGGAAACTTCATTATTCTTGCAGGACATTATAAAGGTGTTGACCAACGTGTACGCGATCATCTCATTACGCGTGAGATCTCTGTTGGTGACTTCGTTCTGACAGGTGGAGAGCTACCAGCCGCCATCATTGCTGATGCTGTTGTACGATTGGTTCCAGGTGTTATTAGTGACGAGCAGAGTGCACTCTCAGACTGTTTTATGGATGATATGCTCTCAGCACCTATCTACACTCGACCTCGCAGTTATAATGGATGGGATGTACCTGAGATTTTACTCAGTGGCAAACGAGGCAAAGATTAGACAATGGGAGTTTGATCAAGCAATGGAACGTACCAAACGCCTACGTCCTGACCTCTTGAAAGAATAAGGCAAACGCATACTTTTTAAAAATAATAAAAACTATGTCACAGTTTAAGGAACTTCACAAGCTGACTTTTGAAGTAGCTGCACAGAAGGCATTCAAAAATCATCCTTATCCTTGACCACAAGCAGAGTTGCAATAATAGATGAATGCACAATCCACGTGTCTATCTTTTATTGCAACTTCTTTTTCTTTTTAACATCATTTCATTACCTTTAAAGAAAAGTGATTTACCCACTGTTAGGTATTGTAGTATTCACTTTTTATCTATACTTTTGCACCATATATATAACATTCTTTATGTCTTATACATTTATTAATATGGTAAAAGATTACATTCCTATTTATTATTGATAGGGCACCTTATTATACTCAGCAGTTCTGCCTATAAAATGCACAAGGAAATACTATCGGGGAAAAACCCCTGACTGACAGCTCCACACAAGACACATTATTCTCAACTCCTTATCTGCACGCTCAAACGTTGCAGACGGTTGAAGTAATTGGGCGTAACGAACGTTCCTATAAGAATACCAACTCTTTCATCGGTACAAAAACAGAGACACCTTTGAAAGACATTCCACAGTCTATCGGCTACGTAACAAAGGAGTTAGTGCGCGACCAAGGAGCAACTACTGTTAATGAAGTTGTAAAGAATATCAGCGGTGTGAATCAATACACCTTCTACAATGACTTTTTCTATTCGTGGTTTCCGCACCACTGGTAACCGCACTGGAAACCTTGTCAATGGTATGCGTGCACAAACAAGTCTTTGGAAACAGCAGTCACTGAGCAAAATATCGAGCGTGTTGAAGTTATCAAAGGTCCTGCTTCTGCTCTCTTCGGCAATGCTGCACCGGGTGGTGTTATTAATCGTGTAACTAAGAAGCCACTACCTTTTCAGCGCAATACAGTATCAACAACCGTTGGCAGCTTCAACACACTAAACACCTACGGAGACTTTACAGGTCCATTAGATAAAAACACACTCTGGTTTCATCGTCTTAATATCGGTTATGAACATACAGATCTCTATCGTGACCTACAAGAAAATACAAACTATATGAGTTGCGCCATCTTTCTCGTTCCTCCCAACACAAAGGACACGCTTTAACGTTGACATAGTTTATCAGCGCACCGATGGTAAAGTTGACCGTGGTCAGCCCTATCTTTTGAGATGGTGACCTCAACTCAGTACCAATTAGTCGTTCGCTCTCTGCAACAAATGATTATCTAAAGGAGAACCTCGTGAATATTACGCTTGGTGTAACCCATAAGTTCACGGATAACCTCTCTTTCAATGCTACCTATCTGAACTCTTCCTATGATGAGGACCTTCGTGAGCACAATCAAGCTAACGCCTATGTGAAGTTAGCCGATGGTACGCAAAGTCCATCACGCATCCTTATGCAGTGCCTTGTACGCCAGCGTCACTTCCGTAACAACAGTTTCAATACCTATTTTAACTATAACATAAACACAGGTCCCGTTAATCATCGTATCCTTTTAGGTTATGACTATTTTCAGATGGCACAGCAAGCCGGCTCGTCAGCAATGACTGCAGGAGGTTATCTGCTAAAAGACGGTACGACAACAACAGCTTTCAAGCCTGCCAACATTGCTAAGTACGTACTTGATAAAGATGGTAATCCAAAGACAAATGTGCCTTATTATGACTTGACAAGTAATAATAACAATATTGAGCGTGACTACTCTAAGTACGTCTTTGTTGCAACAGCACTCTCCTTACTTTCATAATATTCTCATGGCATCTACCGTCAAAGACAGATGAAAGTAGGACCAGTAAAACTTTCTTGGGAATTCGTCAGGAGATATTCACCGATGTACTAAATTATAAGACCAATAAGGAGAGCCGTACTACTCAACATGCGTTCATTCCACGCCTTGGTGCTGTCGTTGCTATCAACGAGAATCTGAATGTGTATGGTACATGGGTAAAAGGCTTTTGAACCACAGAGTGCATCCGTACAGGGTAACCCCTAACACTGGTGGACGCATTTCGATCCGAATACAGCCAACTGTTGGAGGCGGGTTTGAAAGGTGAATAGTTTGACAAACGACTCAGTACTACTCTTTCTCTTCCATCTCTCAGAAACGCAATACACTCTATAATGCCAACGATGCAAATAATCCAGAGCTGCTGGAACAAGTGAGAAGAAACTTCAAAGGGTATTGAATTAGATGTAGCAGGTTTCATTCTTCCTAATTGGAGTATCGTTGCTAACTATGCCTACACACCATGCTGCTATCACAAAGACTGCGTGACCAACTCAGAGAAAGACTATAGTATGCAAACGTCCTAACACACCACGTAACTCTTTTCAACATTTGGTCGAAGTATATCATTCAGACAGGTGCGCTACGCAACTTTTGGTTTTCAGCCTGGGTTTCAATACAGTAACAAAGCGTTACGGACAGTTGGAAGACGTGAGAATACCATTGTCTATCCTGGCTATGGACTCCTCAATGCAGCACTGTACTATCGACTTCGTAACGCAGGTACAGCTAACTCGACAACGCAATGAACAAAGTTTATTGGGTGGAGAGTTCGACAAACCCGTTCCTTCCCAGGTGCTCCACGCATAAAAAGCTACTAGATGACTTACAAGTTCTAAGGAGTTAAAAAGCATCTCTAATAAAAAGCCTTCATCCATCTATAGAGCTGTAACCTTTGTAAAAGGATGAAGGCTTTCTCTATGGAACACACATGTTCATTAATAAATAGGCTAAATCCCTACTTAACTTGAGAAACTATTTAGTTACACATCAGTATCATAGTTTTTATTTTCAAGTTGTTGTCATTTTAACATTTAAAGATAACTCACTGTGTAACAGCTCATTATCTTTACAAAAGAATGACGCAGTGACAGCTAAATTTGATTTCAGGAAGAAATAGGAAAACAAAGCAATATCACAACACAGTAGCTGAAGGACATTGAAACAATGAAAGCCAAGAAAAACTTTTATTCATTAATCATGATGTCGAATAGCTTGAACCACCGAGCTAATATAAATAAAAAGCAATGGGTAATGATATAAACCAAGCAGCAACTAAAAACCAAAATTAGCCAACTAAAAGCTCTTCCCTCTTTCCTTTGAATCACAAGAAGCAGATATCCTTAAAACAAAAAGACCGTAACCAAAGCAAAGGATAACACACGAAGGGCTATCCCCAAAAAGAATACTCAGTCCTTATTATAAAGTGTATCAACTCGATTCTCTTCCCCACTCTTCTTACTCTTTATTCCAATAACTCACAAACAACTAAACACCAAGATAAGACAAACAAAATGCTTTTAACTTACTAACCTACTACTTTTTCCTTTGACTTTGTACTGTTTCTCCAAATAATCATATTTGCCAGGAAAGGGCTATCATAATCATAATTCTACACAACTAAATACCACAAACCGATTGTAGACTATAAGTTACCATGTTTGCAAAAGGCCAACACACAGAGACAAGTCGGATGCCGTCTTCGAGGCTTCGCGCCTCCGGCCACATGGCAAACCACCGCGGTGTTTTTCATAGTCTGCAAGGAAAATGTTGGTTTCGATAATAATTGGATTGGTATATTTGTAGTGCAAACGACAAATGACAAACAATTAGAACCGTACCGATATGCAAAGAAACAAAATTTCCTTTTTAAAGGACAAAAGATTTACATCGGAATTGATCGCACGCAAAAACTTGGGAGGTCTGCTATGCTGACCGAGTCGGGTTACAAGAGAGGCACCTGCAGCAAGCCTCCGCAAAGACGCTCTTGACTTTTTGAAGAAGCATTTCCCTGATGGCAGTACCATGCCGTGTATGAGGTCAGGCTTCAGTGGTTTTTCCACATACTACGCTCCTCAAGGAGTACGGCATCAACTGTGTCGTACCCATGCCGCAGATGTTCCGACCACCCAGTACGAGGAGGTGATGAAGACCGATAAGGTAGATGCAGTTAAACTGGCGCTCCTTGCGCGCCGGTACATCCGTCCCAGTATACATCCGTGAGAAAGAGAATATCGATGACAGGTCAGTCATCCGCATAAGGAAGACCATACAGAAACAACTCTCGTCGGCTACAAGGCAAAGGTGAAGCACCGTGCACTGCAATGGCGTGGAGATACCTGAGCAGTTCGCAAGACGGGGACGCACTGGTCAAGGGCTTTCATCAAATGGCTCAAGGAGGATGTCGTGCTGCTTTCCTCCTCAAGATTGTCGTCTGGACTTGCTCGTCAAAGCAGGGTGGAGACGATACGCCGGACACTCTTGGATGCGACAAAAATCCATACGAAGGCTTGCGCAGACCAACAGGTATAGGAACAGATGTACGGCTTCTGATGTCGATACCTGGCATAGGTGTAGTGTAGCCATGTGTATACTGACAGAAATCTACGATGTGAAGAGATTCCTGCACGAGAACCAGTTCGCCAGTTATCTCGCCTAATACCGACCTGTCGCTAATAGTGAGAGAAAACCGCAAGCGGAGAGAAGACCTTCCGTGGCAACAAGCATCTCGGACCGATGATCATAGAGGCTGCATGGATAGCCATCTACAGAGATTACGGACTGGGAATGGCCTATGCGAGATACAAGCAGTCCATGAAACCGCAGGAAGCCATAGTCAAAATAGCCGTAAAGATGTCCAACATCATTTTCTCGGTACTCAAAGAATAGTAGGAAATATGAGCCATACAGATGGGATAAAGAATAACATACAGACTTTTTGGACAACTTCATAAAACGACTCTTTTCATAATTGATGGACCTTCGGGTGTCATCTCCGATAAGATTGTATGTTTTACCCATATTCTGAAGAAGTAAATTGTTGGGACGGATACGTCCGTGTCAACTCATAGAAGTTTGTCTGATAGGTCTGTTGTTCAGCTTTCCATACCCGGTGTTCCCCATGCCGAGGCTGGTGCTGTTGCTTCTTCTAAAAGTCATCGTACTAACAAACTTCACGCTAAGTGATTGATAATGAACAGTTAATAAATTACAAATATTTCCCAATTATTTGGAAAGCAACATAGAAGATTATAACATCGATTAAGCTCATACATAAGTGAGTCTGTAAGTGCCTTGTCATATATCCGATAATTAAACTCTTTATTACCAGACTTCCCATAGATAATTTCTGTATAGTCACTTAATACACCATCCCTACTAACAGACAAACCACGATAACCCATCTTTTGCAAGGCTAAACGAACTGAATCAAGCCGTTCTAAACTTAACCCTATCTTTCGTAACTCCTTCTCATGTTCCTTTTGGGACCATATCTCAACGCCTTGAAAATTGACTTGTTGCTTTGAAGTTACACCCCAATCCGTCATTCTTCCATGTCTTGAATATTCTACAGAGAAGCCTGTACTATCTGGCAGCCAACTTCTTGTAACTCGAATAAGCTTTTTTATATTCTGTTGATTTGTCTGAAAGTCTGCCTCCATTCTCTCAGGTGTACACTCCTTTTGTGGAATAATCGCAAATACAGCAATACACAACGTCTGTAAGATATTAAAGCTATGAAGCCCAAGAAAAATATTATTCGTATAACTACGATACACACCGACTGAACTATAGAACAAATATAAACAATAACAATAGGGTATTGAAACAAACCACCCTATCCTCACAAAAATATCAGCCATGAAAAAGGAACCAGCAATATCATCCCTCTTCATAAAAGATAAAACATAATTATTAATATCAAAATTGTTATAAAAACAAGAATCAAACAACGAAATAACAACCAGCAAGAGAAGTGATAATTACTTACGCAAGTCACCTCCATACTACTTACATCTTGTTTTTGTTTATTCCTCTTCCTTGATTCATCAATAGCCAAACGCCAAGAACTATTAAGAAGAGGAAAATGTTAACAGTAAAAATAATCATATTATATGTTGATTGAAACTTTCAAGACATTATTGGACAAAGATATTTATTTATCTCCTAAATTACAAAGAGAACAAGCTAAAATATGTTCATTAATAAATAGGCTAAATCCACTTAACTTAGAAACCATTTATTACACATCGGTATCATAGTTTTTGTTTTCGTTGCTGTCATTTTTAACATTTAAAGGAAACTCACTATGTAACAAACTCATTATCTCTTTACAAAGAATGACAGTAGTGACAGCAAATTTGATTTCAGATAGAAATAGGTAAACAAACCCAATATCACAAAAACAAAAGTAACTGAGGACATTGAAACAATAAAAAGCCAAGAAAAACTTTATTCGTATAATCACTATGTCGAATAGCTTGAACCAACGAGCAAAATATAAATAATAATAAGAGGTATTGAAATAAACCAACTTCCAACAGCAAATATCATAATCCAAAAGCAACATTCGCCCTGCATCATCACATGCAAACGATGCAAATAACACTAAGAACAAAAAGGCAGTAACCAAAGCAAACGACAACACACGTAGGGGATATCCAAAAAAGGAGAGCCAGTTCTTTTATAAAGTGTTTCTATTTTTACCGCTTCCCCACTCTTTCACACCTATTACTCCAATGACTCACTAATAGTGATATACCAAGATAAGAATACAAATTAGTATAATGATAGTAAAATGCAAACATAATTAATTTATTGTACATGAAAACCTGACCGTATAGATAACAAGAAAGACCTCTTGTAAAGATAAGATTTTACTCCCACATATACAAGTGAAGTATCTATAAACAAATGACTTTAATAACTATACATTCTTTTGCAATTTACTACATTAAAACAACACCTGACAGCGACTCTCTTTAGGCACATGGATAACATGCTATTCAACAAAGGAAGCTCAATCGAGAAAAAGAAAGCTGATTCTACTACTATCAAGATTATACATTAATTAATAAACAAAGATGCTTTTTCCAAAACCATATGGAGCTATTTTAATAAATATAACTTGAATAGAGCTATCAGAGTTTCTTCCGTCAGTTCATCCTCGTTTACATTTATATAGTAATGCCCATAACTATATGAAAATCTTTTTGTTCTTATCAGGTTTATCACGGCACACATTGATATATACACTCCTCGTGAAGTCTAATATATTTGAATTTAGGAACAGCCACTTTGCAACTCTTTGCGTCAACTGTCCATACTTATTACTGAGTTCTTCGGGCGTCATCGCTGGTCGAAGAAAACACACATGAAATTCGTTATAGTGTGTAGATAATTGTGTACAAGGGAAACTATACGCATAACCCTCAGACGTAGAGACATTCCAACTCTCCGCCAACTCAAATGTCTTAAAGTGTCGTGTCAAAGAATCAATTTGAGGGATGAGCTGTTGAATAACTTCTGGCTTATTATTCTTCACTGCATTACATGATATTTCCAAAATATCAATCAAACTTCCTCGCCCAACATCCACCTTACGTGAAGAGTGTTCAGCCCCATCTTGCAAGTCAAAGAAGAAACAAGTCTTTAGTTGAATACCAAGCTTCTTACGTACAAAGGTTGTAGAAGAAAACACAGCATAACGCAGCAATGATGCTATTTTCATTTGACAAAGACTATCAGTGATTTCTTTCTTATTGCCTTTTAAGTCCTTATAAGCAAGTATATATGTTCGTTCTGAGAAGTACGAGCCTTTGATTACTTGCAAGGCGTACTTCTCAGACTCCCCGTCTACAACAATATACTGTTGTGAGGCGAGAGGATTATACAACTCCTTAAGTACAGGCGCATAGAGTTCATAATCCTGCTTATTACAAGGGGAAAGACGATTCTGTGCCACCGATGCTATCACCATAAAGAGTAGCATTAAAAGCAACAAAACCTTAATGACAAAAGTATTATAAAATTCTTTCATATCTTCATCTTTATGCTCTTGTTCGTAATTTAGGATGCACCTTTACTCTTCCAGTTTCCGAATTACTTTCATAAGGGTTACCAGCTGCCACGACACCACTTGGGAATATCATGTGTAACGACAGAACCAGCCCCTATCGTAGTATTATCGCCTATCGTCACACCCGGTACAACGACAACATTGCCTCCTATCCACACATTATTCCCTACATGAATAGGCAGAGCATACTCAATCTTCTTATTCCGAAGCTCTACATCAAGTGGATGACCAGCAGTGTAGAAAGAGCAATTAGGGGCAATAAATACGTTATCGCCGAATGTCACCTTAGCCTCATCGAGAATGACACAATTAGTATTAGCAAAGAAATTCTCACCCACTTCAGATGTTATAACCATAGTCACAGAAGAACGGAGCAACGATAAACATACCATCGCCAGCCTTTCCAAACAACTTTCTCAGACGTTCCATACGTTCCTCCCTACGTGAGGGTGGAATCTGATTGATTTCATAACACTCGTTTTCGCAGTAGTATAAGTCTTTCAAAACCTCAGGATCATTTGCCTGATAAAGCATCCCTTTCTGCTGTTTTCTCCTTCTCGGTCATATTCTTGCCTTTAACGTTTATATGCGCAAAGATACAAATCAATTGCTAAGAAACAGAAATAATCATACATGAAAAAGATAATTTTAAGTAAGAAAAGCTTGAGATGCGTGAAGTTTTTTGTATTTTTGCGATGATGATATATACATTACTTAATAAAGAAAAAACATGTACATGATAACTTATGAATTTGTATTAAGACTATTCGTTGCAGCTATGTTAGGTGGTGCGATTGGTTTAGAACGTGAATATCGTGCAAAGGAAGCAGGCTTCCGAACACACTTCCTTGTGGCATTAGGAAGCGGTTTGTTTATGATACTATCCCAGTTCGGTTTTGATGATGTACTTACTCATTACAAGAATGTGTCACTTGACCCCAGCCGAATTGCCTCGCAGGTGGTGACAGGTATCGGTTTTATTGGTGCAGGAACTATTATCTTCCAAAAGCATGTAGTACGCGGACTTACGACAGCTGCTGGTCTATGGGTCACATCAGCTATAGGCATGACTGCAGGTTCTGGTTTATATATACTATCAATTGCGACAACTATCCTTGTGCTACTTTGTTTGGAAGCACTTTATTTTATATTCCAACATTTCGGCACACGCAATATAACAGTTACGTTCAGCACACCAAAAGAAGAAAATATCCAACTTGTTCTGCAGCGATTACGTGATAAGGAAATTATTATTGATTCCTATGAGATGAAACGCAAAGACACATCGTCAGGCTATTATTTCGTTGTAAGTATGGAAATGAAATTTAAGAGGAAGCACTATAAAAACCATCTCCTCAACTTTATGGCTGAATTTGAAAACGTAACTGTTGAGACAATGGAGTAAAAATACAAGCATCATAATAAGGGGCACACCTTTCACACATCTGTAAACAAACTCTTAACACAGAAGTATGAAACGTGTGCCCTTATTGCTTCCTTACATTTTGATAAAAGCAAAGGATAAATTTAGTGTTTTATCAAGCATAACGTATTACACTCTAAGGCATGCTTTTTAAGCTATAGGAGAATAGCTATATAAGACTCGTATAACCAATTATATATGACCATTCCGCCTACTAACTACAAATTATTTTTCATGAAAAATATTTTTCATGAAGAAAAATATTTTTCACGTAAATAAATTCTTCTTTTTCACGAAAAATAATTCGGACATAGAACTTAGGCCCATATAAAAGAGCCCACAATGAAGGATAAAAAAAGTTATACGATCAAAGACAAAATAAGCACTTTTATTATAAAATAAAAACAAGGTTATACGATAAAAAACAACTAAAAAGACACGTTGATATGCCTGTCGACTATCTCCATTCTCAACATAGATAATTCCACAATAAACAAAACCTAAACGAGCCAAAGAAGCCTGCATTAGACGATTATCTGCATGAGTATCTATACGAATAGATGAGGTTAGTGTCGAACAATACTTGATAATATCTGCCATCACACCATGTACACCTTCCACAGAAGCTACACGATGAATGACATAATAAGGTTGCTCATCAAGCCAACTACCATTATCAATACGGTGGTAATTTGGCTCTGGACCCTCCTTAGCTACAAATGTTGCTATAGGTTTTCCACATAAATAAAGTAGATAACAATCACCTTGTATGATATCACGCCTTATAGTACTCTCAGCAGGATAACTTGCTGACCATTGATTAGGATTACCAGCCTTAATCATCTTTGCTTTCCCCTGCTCAATAAGTTCCATCACAACAGAAAAATCATCTATTGTTGCTTTGTAGATAGTACGACCAGATGGTAGATTTATTGTTTTACCCTTTGTCATAAGAATGCTGCTTTTGTTTTTCCCACGATGCAAAAATACAAAGAAAACCTAACATCAAGTTCTTGATATAAAAAGAAAGTTGTGCAAAAACGGAAAACTATAGGTATCTCATTGATAACGAGTGGAGAAAAAGTACAAAAATAATTGCGAATAAAGAAATTAATATGTATTTTTGTCATCATCAAATACTAATCTTAAAACAATAACAATGAGAGATAACTTTTTCAGCATTCAGCCAATAGACTGGAAGCACACTTGGGCAAAGACTCGCATGAATTTACAAAAAGATGATATCAAGCAAGTTGTTAGTGACTTGAACATCAGAATGATCAACTTCATGTATCCTGCTGGTGACGGACGATTGAAAACACTCAACTTCATGCTTCACACACCAGACTATTTGGAAACAATACTTACAAGTGGTGAGCGCGTTGATGGTTCTTCGCTTTTCAGCTTTATCGCTGCATCAAGCAGTGATCTTTACGTCATGCCACGCTTCTCTACGGCCTTTATCGACCCTTTCTCAGAGATTCCAACACTTTGCATGCTCTGCTCGTTCTTCGATCGAGATGGTAATCCGTTAGCTTCATCTCCTGAATACACTCTCCACAAGGCTATGGATGCCTTTAAGAAGGTGACTGGCATGGAATTTCATGCTATGGGTGAGTTAGAATACTACGTTATCAGAGAGGACGAAGGTGTCTTCCCTGCTGACGACCAGCATGGTTATCACGAGAGTTCTCCTTTCTCTAAAGGCAATGACTTCCGTATGCGCTCTATGCAGTTGATTGCTGAATGTGGCGGTAAGATTAAGTATGGACATTCTGAGGTAGGTAATTTCATTGAGAATGGACGTTGCTACGAACAGAATGAAATAGAGTTCTTACCTGTTCCAGCAAATGAATGTGCAGAACAATTACTCATTGCTAAATGGGTGATCTGTAGCTAGGTTACGAAGAAGGACTTGATATTACTTTTCGCCCCAAAGATTACTGTGGGTAAAAGCTGGTTCTGTATGCATATTCATATGCGTATAATGAAGGATGGAAAGAATATGATGCTCGATGGTGGAAAGCTATCTAAGGATGCCCGCCGTGCCATTGCTGGTATGATGGACTTAGCTGAGAGTATCACTGCCTTTGGCAATAAGAACCCAACTTCTTACTTCCGTCTCGTCCCACATCAGGAAGCGCCAACAAATGTATGCTGGGGTATGAGCAACCGTTCTGTACTTGTTCGTGTACCATTAGGTTGGACCTCTGGCGAGGATATGTGCCACAAAGCTAATAATATAGAACCACTCACAGCACGTGACTATTCTATCAAGCAGACTGTTGAGATGCGTTCGCCAGATGCTTCGGCTGATATCTATCAGCTTTTGGCAGGCCTTTGTGTGGCTTGTCGACATGGTTTCGAGATGGCAAATGCAGAAGAAGAAGCCGAAAGAACCTTTGCAGATGGTGATATACATGATCCCAAAGAATGCCGAGCGTTATGCTACCTTAGCACAATTACCTGATAGTTGTGCGGCATCAGCTGATTGCTTGGAGCGTCAACGTAAGATTTATGAAGAGTATGATGTATTCTCTCCTGCTATGGTTGATGGTATTATCAAACAGCTTCGCTCATACAATGACCGTACACTACGTCAAGAAATAGAAGGCAAGGAGATGATGATGGAGAAGCTTGTTCGTCAATACTTCCACTGCGGATAAAGCAAAACATCATTCTAAAACGTGACAAATATTAGTCCAAATATAAAATCCCAGGCAACAGAGAGGTTGTCTGGGATTTTTCAAACAGAGATGTTTTACTTAGTACAATCTTTCTATCCCCTGTTTAACATATTGTTACAAGAGAATAAGGTTTGCCCAATTAGGGTAGAAATAATGGCATACACTTTGCTCCCTTTTAGAACTATTAAAGATTAGAAAATTATGAGTTTACAAGAAATATTAGACCGTAGAAGGGCTGTTAGACATTTCGATTCTAAGAAGCCACTTGATAGCACTGTGGTAAAGAAATGTATTAAACAAGCGACTTTGGCTCCAACAAGCTCAAACTTGCAACTTTGGGAAGCGTATCATGTAACGAGACAAGAAGGTATTAGGAGAAGTTGGCACCAGCATGCTTTAGACCAGTTGACAGCGCGTTCTGCCCAACAGATAGTTGTGTTTGTGACTCGACAGGACCTTTATAAGAAACATGCACAGGCGACACTTGCATTTGAAAAGGAGAATATCAACAAGTATAGTCCAACAGAGAAGAAGGAAAAGCGCATAAAGAAGTTAGAACTATATTATGCGAAAATGATGCCGTTTCTCTATTCGCGTTGCTTTGGCTTATGGGGACTTGTTCGTAAAGTCTTAGCACAAACAATTGGTCTTTTCCGTCCAATCATGCGCCAAGTGAGTGAGGGGGATATGCGAGTTAGTGTACACAAGAGTTGTGCTTTGGCTGTTCAGACATTTATGTTGGCAATGAGCGAGGCTGGCTATGATACTTGTCCACTTGAAGGTTTCGACAGTCTACTGGTAAAGAAGGCTCTAAATCTACCTCACAATACAGAAATAAAACATGGTTATAACCTGTGGCGTTCGTATGCCCGAGATGGCGTTTTGGGAGATCGTTATCGCCGTCCATTTGAGGAAACCTATCATTTGGTTTAGTCCTCATCTTCGAATTTTCATTGCTATATAATACTCTTTATTGCTATAAGAAAACATACAGAAAGGTAGACTCGATAGACAAAAAGCAATAAGAAAAGGCTATTAGTAAGGATTTTGTCCTATCAATTGTCTTATTCAAATAGAAATACGTATCTTTGCAAAAAGAATCTGAACAAGACAATGAATAAGGATATTAAAGACTTAAAAATAGCAGTAGCCGGCACAGGCTATGTAGGACTCAGCATTGCAACACTACTGAGTCAGCACCATCATGTAACGGCTGTTGACGTAGTAAAGAAAAGGTTGACCTGATAAATAACAGACGTTCACCTATTCAAGATGATTATATAGAACAATATTTAGCAGAGAAGGAACTAAACCTTACTGCAACAATGGATGCAGAGGCGGCTTTATAGAGATGCTGACTTTGTAGTCATCGCTACGCCAACAAATTACGATCCAGTGAAGAACTACTTTGACACACGGCATGTTGAGGAAGTTATCGAAATCGTAATGAAAGTGAATCGGATGCTATCATGGTCATTAAGTCTACGATTCCCGGTTGGTTACACCGAGAATATTAGAACAAAAGTACAAGTGTAATAATATTCTCTTTGCTCCTGAATTCCTACGCGAAAGTAAGGCGCTTTACGACAATCTGTATCCAAGCCGCATTATCATTGGTCGTCCCGAAGGTGACGAACGCTTGGAACAAGCAGCCCAGTTATTTGCTCAGTTATTGCAAGAAGGAGCTATTGAAGAGAATATCCCTACTCTATTTATGGGACTAACAGAAGCAGAAGCGGTGAAACTCTTTGCTAACACTTACCTTGCACTACGTGTAAGTTACTTCAATGAATTAGACACCTATGCAGAGGTAAAAGGTCTTGATACATCTAACATCATTCAAGGTGTATGTCTTGATCCACGTATTGGTTCCTTCTACAACAATCCTTCTTTCGGTTATGGCGGCTATTGTTTGCCTAAGGACACGAAGCAGTTACTGGCGAACTATGCCGATGTACCCGAGAATCTTATTCAAGCTATCGTTGAAAGCAACCGTACACGCAAGGACTTCATAGCTGACCAAGTATTGCATAAAGCTGGATATTATGACTATTACGACCGTGGCGACTATAGCCCTGAAGACGAAAAAGAATGCGTCATTGGTGTCTACCGTCTCACAATGAAGTCAAATAGTGACAACTTCCGACAAAGTTCAATTCAAGGAGTAATGAAACGAATTAGCAGCAAAGGGTGCGCAAGTCATCATTTATGAACCAACACTTGAAGATGGAGCCACTTTCTTCGGTAGCCTTGTTGTCAATAATCTTAAAGACTTCAAACAGCGTTGTCATGCCATTATTGCCAACCGATACGATAAATGCCTTGATGATGTAAAAGGAGAAAGTGTACACAAGAGATATATTCAGAAGGATTAGACCATTTGTATTTCTTTTTCAAAGGAAAAAGAAGAACCATCTCTATTTTTCAAGAACATAAGAAGACATTACAAAGTTTATAGATATAAAAACATATAATAGTGAAAACATCTGTATATCAAGCACCATTTGAGCAATCATTTGGTGCTTTTTATTTTATGTTTCTTTTGAGTAGCAGGAACATAAAAGATAAAAAGGCTTGTCTCCGACAAGCCTATTTATAATACAAAAACATTATGAAAATAATTTATTTCATGAACAAGATTATCATTTAATAATTAAAGCTTTATGTCGCACATTTACAAGTGTGGCACTTGCGCTCACAGTACCGCTCGCACTGTACGCGAATGTCATAACCAACATTGCACCGAGGATAAAATCCTCTTCTGGCGTTAGTTGGTTAAGAGGTTTAGTTATCATCAGCCGGATGGCATCAAGACACTCCTGACGACCAAAGAACAGGTTCATACGGTCACGACCCACTGGCTGGATGATATAAGGGATATTCTGACGTTCAAGACGAAGCGTAGCGAAAGACTCATACTTCTTATTACAAGTATACAAGACCATCTGTCGAACACCCTTCTTGTACTCATAGATGTGATTCATCAACACCTTCATATCGGCGGTCATCATATCTGTCATCATAGTTATCCCTTCGTGTGAATAGTTATAATGTAAGTACTAAGTTTCAGTTTATCTTACAATGATGGCTTGATAGCCTCCAACCATGCATCAATACGACCTTCTGTCTGATCGTCTTCGTTTACATCGTCCAAAAGCAAGACCAACAAACTTACCATCAACAACAGCCTCGCTGTCATCAAAAAGTATAGCCATCCGTTGATATCACCTGGGGAGATATTTGCACCTCTGCTGCATCATAAATCTCTTTCATTGCACTATAGAAAGTATCTGAATAGCTCGCTATCACCGCAACCGAAGATAGCAACAGTCTTACCAGAGAGATCTGCACCTTTCAATACATTAATACCATCATACCAATCATCCTGCAACTCACCTGCTCCCCCATGTTGAAGAACCAAGGATAAGTTATCATTTTTCTGCTACAACATCCTGCAGAGAAATCAGATACGTTAATAGCTTCAACGCCGAGCTTCTCAGCGATGGTATTTTGCAATGCTTTCGCATGTACCGGTTGATGAACCGTAAACAACAATAGTCTTCTTCATATTTTGTTACTGATTTAATTTCTAATTTTATTAATCTTTACGGTTGCAAAAGATACGATGAAAAATATTACCTGCAATACCTAAAAAAATGATGGTTTATGCAAAATACCTACTTTTAGGGAGTACTTTGTTTTTACTTTTATAAACTTCTTTCCCATTTCTTATGCATATACCTTTAGGTAGATTTGCTCAGAAATTCTACATAATCGGCCATCTAAGAGGTAAAATACGATTATCATTTTGCGTTGGTACCTTCTTTTGACCAATCGTATTAATACCTAAAGTCTTTCTACGTAAGACTTCTCTCAGACCTGCAGCAACATCAATCTGTCCATATCCATAAAGATTATTAGGATAACTAAGTGAAGTATCATAGCGGGTACAAGTCTTAGAGAATATCTCCAGACAATCAGCTGGTGTCAACGTTGGATCTGCTTGCAACCAAAGTGCTATCGCACCTGCTACAACTGGTGCAGACATGGATGTCCCTGCATTAGAGTTCCATGCATAGGTACGACCATTATAATCAAAATGATGAACATCACTCTGTACAGAACCATTTACATTCGCTGGATTATTGATAAAGAAAGTACTATGAGGATGAAATGATATTCTGTCCTGGTGCCATTACATCTGGCTTTATACGCCCATCCAACGTTGGTCCTATAGCAGAGAATGGAGAACGTATACCATTCCGCCCGCTATCATATACTTTCTTTTCACCTAAATAATTGACAAACTGTGTACGATAGCTTGTTGAGCCAACACATATCACATCAGGAGAAACTGGATGGGGAAAAAGATTGTATATCTGCAATCACCCGCATCCAATACTGGGTCAAGCGCATGTGGAAACATATAGCCCGACATACGATAAAGTTCTATATCAGCATCCCTGCCTATAACTTGTAGTGAAACCTGCGGACTATCCCCTACTTTTGATGGGCTACTCAGTTGAAAGTCATAAGCCGTCTCACTCGCATCATAACTATTAGGATAAGCCAATACACGCCATATATACTTCTTTCCTCCTATAGATAAGGTATCAGTGAGAAGTGAGTCTTGAGCACTACAAATATTAACCGTTGAGATATCAACAATATTTGGAGAAGCCGCATTATCATATACACTAACACGGAAAGTAAAAGGCTGCTTAGACTTAGCCGTACAACTGAATCGCTTCTCATTACTCATGATAAATGCTCCAGCTCGTTCTTTCCCAAAACTTTTTATGTATATATGAATTCCTTGCTCCATTGTTACCTGCAGAAGACACAATAATTCGCCCTGGTCCTACCAGTTTGGCAAGCAAATCATAATACAACTGGTCATCACCATGAAAGTCTTGTGAACTGCCCTCACTAAAATTGATAACACAAGGTTGATGCATACGTTCTGCGTAATCGAAAATATATTTGAAACCAAGTGCATCAGTAGCATAGGTGTACTTATAATAATCCCTTGGGGCAATCAAAGAAATATTATCAGCAGCATTATCTACCAAAAACCAAATCAGCTTCATGCCACACCTCGATATGGAGAAATCACTCGTTCCTTCCGCCCCACTACCAGCAGCAATGCCGGCCGTATGCGTTCCATGTGTTTGTGTTTCACCATCAAGAGGATGACCCAATTGTAATAAAGCGTCTTTTTCCCACGTAATCACGTCCCTACATATAATGTAGAACCTATCGTATCACGCGACAACTGGTCCCACATCGCTTTGATACGATAACGACTCATATCTCCGAATAAAAAGTTAGGATGTGTCAAATCAAATCCTATGTCTTGTACACCAACAACTACACCACGTCCGGTATGGGTTTGTGATAGTCCCTCACCCATATAAAACAGCCTCAGCATTAACAACCAAACGAGTAGTATCCATCTGTACACTGCATCGCCTACCCGTTTCTATCCGCTTCACTTGTTTTACCACAAGACAATGCCCCAAGTTTGTTAAGAGGATAGCCGCAATGCTAACGTCTCCCACACGTGCCAGTTCTTTACAGCCATATTGTTTTAAGTACTTCTGCCGAATTACCATCAATACGCACAAAAGCAGTCAGCAATCTATTGTCACTCTGACTACGAGTAAGCTGTTTATTGACGGAGAAGCGCTATTGCTTCACGAACAAAAGGCGACATCTTCTCATATCGAGGACGCTGAGCATTCATGCTGAGAGAGATAAATATAAATAGTAGAAAAGACTATTAAACGGTTCATTTCTTTATCGGCTATTTGTAATTAATGTATTATAAGTCGTATATTCTGCTACAAAGGAACACTGACTCTTGCAAGACATCTTAGTGTCTCAGCACCATTGTGCTTTATCGCCACATGACATGTGCGGAGCACTAACACAACATGTGCTAAGCAATAGAATGTAGATTAAAAATTGATTAGTCTATTCTGCTAGCTGTCATTCATAAGATATAGAAAAACACTGACTTATACAAGAAACTTTCACCTGACAGCAATAAAAACACATAAAAAGGCTACAAGTCAGAATCTGACTTATAGCCTTCCATTACATATATAAAACCTTCTCTAACTGAGAGTATCTTAAACTATTACTTGTTCAAACCGCGGTTGTTCAATGTTACGTTGAGAAGCTTTTACATACTCACGATACTGACGGTCGTTCAAATACATAACGCATATAAGAAAGATCCTTCTTAATAGCACTCTGAACCTTAGACGTCACGCTCAGAGCTATCAGCAACAGAAGCATTCATCATCTCTGTAGCAAAGTGCGATTAATATCCTCAACAACATCAACCTGATCATAATTAAGATTCAAACGCACGACTAAAGCGTATGTACTAAATTGAACTTTATATGCATTTAGTGTTTGTGAGTTGTGTTGTTATCGTTCTCACCAGCTGCAAAGCCATTGTCATACTCATCACTGCTACTACTGTCAATACAATCTTCTTCATATTCATTATCCTTTCTTAATTATTTAAAGTCTCATTAAAAGACTTATATACTATTTTATTTCTGTAAATTAATTTCCTTATTACAGAGTGCAAAGTTACAAGATTTTTCTGAATAAAATATAACTATTCGTTACTTATTCATTAATTTTATCTTTGTATTTTTGATACACACAATACATTTGATTTATATCAGTAACAAAAACATAGATACTACCTCTATCCTTCCTAATAAACCATATATAATAGTAGTACGAAAAAAAAGAAAAACAGTAACTAAAGCAGATTTTATTCCGTTTTAAATCATTACCTTTGCAAATACTATATTAAATATAGATTAATAAAAATAACAATGGAGAATAATAAACATCGACTCGTTGTAGTGAGTTACGAACTATATAGTATCGAGAATGGTGAGGAGCAATTCCTCGAAAAGACAGAAGATATGCAACCTATGCAACTCTATACAGGTTGCGACATGGCGTTACCAGCCTTTGAGCAGGAAATTATTAAGTTTGAGAAAGACGCAGACTTCAAGTTCTCTCTCACTAAGGAGCAGGCTTATGGTGAGCATGATGACAATAGTGTTTTAGCTCTCGACAAGGCAACTTTTTCACCTAACGGAGTTTTTGATGCAGAGAATATCTACAAAGATGCAGTCGTTCCTTTGCAGAATGAAAATGGCCAGCGTTTCTTGGGTAAGGTCTTGGAAGTATCAGATGATAAAGTAACCATCGACCTCAACCACCCTCTTGCTGGCAAGGACCTTGTGTTCTATGGTCATGTTTTCGAGAATCGTGAGGCGAGTGAAGAAGAAGTAAAAGACTTCTTTGAGCAAATGAATCAGCATCACTGCGGTGGTGGATGTAGCGGAGGCTGCGGTAGCGACAACGGAGGTGGCTGTGGTTGCGGAGGTCATGAAGATGGAGAAGGAGGCTGCTGCGGCTGTCATTAGAGTCACCCTCTGCACTCTTCCATCTGTTAATGACAAGAGAGTTAGTACAGAAAAAGGAGTGATTGGGGAAGATAAGCATACTGGTTTTTTCAACTAATCATCACACTTCACGATAATCATTCATAGAAACTTTGATATGAATACATTCGGAAAGCTCTTCACACTTACCACCTTCGGCGAAAGCCATGGAGCTGCCGTGGGTGGTATAGTTGATGGTATGCCTGCTGGCGTACCCATTGACATAGACTTCATTCAGCGTGAGCTGGCACGTCGCCGACCAGGGACAAAGCCATATCACAACGGATAGAAAGGAAGCAGATCAGTTGAACTGCTGAGCGGTGTGTTTGAGGGAAAGTCAACAGGTGCGCCTATTGGCTTTCTTGTCTGCAATACCAATCAACATTCAAAGGACTATGATAATATCCGTGACTTATTCCGTCCCTTCGCATGCTGATTACACTTATTATAGTAAGTATGGTATTCGTGACCATCGTGGAGGCGGTCGATCATCGGCTCGCATTACCCTTTCACGTGTCGTAGCAGGTGCCTTAGCCAAAGCTTGTATTACGCCAGCAAGGGTATCAGCATTTCAGCCTATACCTCACAAGTGGGTGACATTCAACTTTGAAAAGAGATTATCATAAATATGATTTAAACTCTCATTGAGTCCAATCCCTGTTCGCTGTCCCTGACCCTCTCAAAAAGGCAAAAGGAGATGGAGAACCTGATAGCACAGGTAAAGCACGAAGGAGACACCATCGGCGGCGTTATTTCTTGTGTTATCAAAAGGCTGTCCAGTGGGCTTAGGCGAACCAGAATTTGGAAAACTTCATGCACAATTAGGTGCTGCTATGCTTAGTATCAATGCTGTGAAGGGTTTTGAATATGGCGAAGGCTTTGCTGGTTCTTCATGGAGAGGTAGCCAACAAAACGACACCTTTCCTACCAACTGACGATGGTATGCAATACCCAATATGCAATGTAGAAACCAACCATAGCGGTGGCATACAGGGTGGAATTAGTAACGGAGAGGATATTTACTTCGTGTTGCATTCAAACCTGTCGCAACCCTGCTTATGGAACAGCAGACAGTGAACATGGAGGGTGAAGCAACAACAATGGATGTACGTGGTCGACATGACCCTTGTGTCTTACCTCGCGCAGTCCCTATTGTTGAGGCTATGGCTGCAATGACATACTTTGATGCATTGCTGATAAGTAAGACTAACAGACTTTCAGACAATTATCTTTCGTCAAGACTTACTTCCACAGCAGTGATAAAAACAACATATTAGAAGGAGTTAAATCTATCTTCTCACGCTAACATTTCTATAGATAGTAGTGGAGACAGACATGGACTTAACTCCTTCTAATTTGTTTATAGCTCCATTTTCCGTTTTAAGAAAACAGAGCTAACCAATCTTCTTCTCGTTTGTTATAGGGCTTTGCAATAAAAGCACTTAAAGCCGTCTCCACCATCCAAAGAAGGCGAATAATCTTCAAGTACATTAAGCTTTACACTACCAATAACATCCTTTAAATCCTTTGCAGTATTTAGAACACATATATCTCCAGCCAAGCCACAAACATCTATCTGTTCTATCTTCAAAGCCTTAATCAACTGACTGAGAACACCCGCAGAAGCTTCATTTGCATGATAGAATACTCATCCTTTTTCTATGCTATCACCCTTATATAATAAGGTGAAGCCACCCTTTGATTCATTAAGAGCAACCAATAATGATTCCCAAATAGCTGCACCAACAGAATGTTGTACACAGTGGCGTGGCCACACCCCACCCTCATCAGCGAACGAACTATGATGATAAGGATGCCAATCTGTGAAACTATCTTCACAGTATATTCATTACCTTGTTCCTTTACATACGTTGCCAGCGCATCCATTGCCTTAGCTGCGCCTGCTACAGGAAGTGTTCCTGTAATAAAGTCGATTTGTGGATCGACTATTAACAATCAGTTTTTCATATTTTATTGTCCCTTTAAACAATAAGACCCTAATAGTTTTCATTATCTATATTACAAAGCTAACAGAATATAAATCGAGCTTTATAATATCAACGTTATTACGCTTATGATATTTTTCTGAACACCCTAAAAGTAATATAAAAAAATAGTGATACACAACCCATGTATCACTATTTTTTCTCTTTAAGTTTTTCTATACTTGTGCGTTGTCTCGGCTCAATCTCATGAGCATCTACTTCTACCACTCCACGCTTAACGTGACCATCGTAAGTAACGAGTAAATACCCTTACCCGGTGTCCACTCCATACAGAAGAGTTCTCCAGGACTATCATAACCATTCTTCTTGATAACACGCAACGCCCATTCTTGTGAACGACCACTTTGTATAAGACCACTCGCAACAAACTCACCATTGTTAACAAGCAAGAATGAGTCTGATGTCTTGCCTGTTGGTAGAACTGTCACCGCACCATTGGCTTCAAACAAAAACATCCTCAACTTCAAACATAGAGAAGATTCCCTTTTGTCTTAAAAAGCAAACGGAATTGCTCCATTTCAAAGGCTATTACGCTTAAAAGTTCTTAAAGTTAATAACGCCATTCTTCACCAGAAAAACGCTCTCTCCCTTAATAATATGACGTAGACGGGCAGAACGCATAGCAAAGCGAACGAGCATATTAAAGCCTGTCCACACTGCCAAAGCAAAGAGAATATGCCACATAGACATATCTGGATTGTACAAGACACCACCGACTAAAGCACTCAATTACAAAGGCACTTACAGTATCAAGTGGCGTAAGTTGAGCCATCTGAGCTTTTCCTGTAATACGCAGAAAAGCCAAAGATACCTATCATACCCTGTAACAAGTTTCAAGGTAATGCCTATGTAAGGCTGAATAAAACTCAATCATTTCTTCGTTGTCTTTTAAGACGTTATTATAAATTCTATTTTTTTATTCGTTTTGATGCTGCAAAAATACGTCTTTAATACTTAACTCGCAAATAACATGACTAAAAAAATACCACGAAACAATTAATACTATTTACGGAAAGCTTAAAAACAAGTCTTTCATAGCTATAAAAGCCTTCTGTTGAATTAAAAAGAAAGCAACTCCTTTGTCAGTTCAGAAATAATATATAACTTCGCACCGAAACAAACTGGTAGAGTGATTAATAGATGCCAAATAAGAGGATTCTTCACCCCTTACCATAAAAAGAAAGATAAAGAAATGGAATACTATATCAAGATTAATGAAGAAAAGAGGTCCTTACAGCCTCAACGAATTAGCTGAACGAAAATTGGATGCAAAACGTCATTGGTTATGCCAACAGACGGTGTAGAGTGGGTCCCTGCCAACCAGATAGAGGAACTTCGCACACTCTTTGAGAGCAAAGATTCAACTGATAATCCTGTCAAAACAGAAGAAGTACCTTTTGTTGAGGCAAGACCTATCATACAAACAGCACAACAAGAAGCAGTTCAGCAGCCACATCCAGCACCTAAGAAGAAAGAGTCACACTGGCTGTCTTATCGGTATTTTGCTCACACTTTAGTTGTCTTGGTTGCAGTCATGATTGTTACTTGTCCTAAAGACAGAACAACACAAGGAAGTTCTCTCTACAGTGATCACCACGACTGTGAACGATGCTGTAAATGACAACGATAATCTTACAGGCAACACCTTCATCGATAATGCTTTCAAAACAGTCAGCAATGCCTTTGCTGGTAAGGTGATTGAGACTGCTGTTGATAATCTCGTCACTGTCGATAACTATGTTGTATGTCTCATTAGGTAAGGTACACTATGATGGCAAAAGATCATATCGTATCATTAGGTGTGTTCGGGCATATCTTTACCGTAGATGAAGATGACCTCGAGGCTGCAGAGCTGTATTACAAGAAGGAAGAAATCAACATGAAGGAACAACTTAAGAAGAAAAGCACAGAAGATGTTACAGGAAAATATCATTGCACCTGCAACCTCAGCCATCGAAGGACTATTAGGGAAGTGCTATGGACGGTCTTCTTGATGAAATCGGTTTAGATCAATCAACCCTCAAAACAAAGTAAGAAAAAGACTTTGGAAGCTGATTCTATCTAAGTAAAGATTGGGCCCTCAGATAACAAGACAACTGACTTATAGGTGGATAATAACGCAAAAGATAGTTGTTAAAAACAATATTTCTACATAAAAGGAAAGGTTTTACATATTATCTTTTTGCATATAAACAATATTTTTGTATACATTTGCACAATTAATTTTAAATAGAATACAAAGTATGAAGAGATTATTTTTATTGGGGTTAATAACGTTGTTTTTTAGTCATTTGTAGCGTCTTCTTTCAAATAGTGAAAAGATTGACACTCTGAAAGGAACAGCAGAAGGTGCTCAAGATGACTATAGAGTTAAACAAACTGCAGTTGGATTACGAAAAGAGAAGGCAAACAATGTCGAACTCAGCAAGAAAGCTGCTGACATCAATGTTGAAGCAAATATAGCAACAACAGAATTCAACACAACTAACGCATCAAGCACTCGTTAAGGATGCAAAGAGCACTATCAAGCGTCTGAAGGAAGCTAAGTCTATCAACAAGAAGTTGGCTAAGAGTCAGAAGACCCTTTACAAAGATGGAAAGAAAGATTGCTAAGCTTCAGGCTAAGATTGATGACTCGTAACTAAACGCATCAAGTTTGTTAACACATTAATATCGTCAAAATATTATCGAGAATAAAGGACGCACATTTTGTGCGTCCTCTCTTATGTATAGTCCGTTTAACAGACAACTATACTTTTTACCTCATAACTAATAGTCTCTACGAAAAAAACTCATCATTTTTACTCTCTAAAAATATCATATAATGAAAAAGAAAATACTTCTATCGCTATTAGTATTATTAGCTCATCTCCCAATATACTCACAAATGCTCTTTTCTGAGAATCTTACAATGGACATAGATAGTACAAAGACGATACAAGGAACTCTTTTACCTGTATTAGATTTTAAGACAGAAAAGGAAAATGTTCTCACACTCAAGAATACCGCTAATCTCAACCTCTTAATAAAGCACAAGCGTGTTATCAACTTAATAAACAAGTTGGAGTTTTCAACTTACGGCAAGAAAGTAACGGTAAGTGGAGGATATGTACACGTAGAATACCGTTATCTACTCAGTCGTGCTTTTGAGGTTTACCCTTATGCAGAATCACAATGGGCTGAAAGTCGTGGAATGGAATACAAGATTTCAACAGGATTACTATCACGCTATAGGATTATAAACAAAGAAAAATATCTTATGTTTGCATCAGCGGGTATGTTCTATGAATTTGAGAAATGGGAAGATCCAACTCCTAATGCAGCCCCATCACATGTTTATAGTCGTAGCATAAAAAGTCACCTATCAGTAAGTTTCAAACAGCATTTAGGCGAACACTGGGAACTAACAACCACAGCTATTCATCAGGCGAAGCCAGATAGTTACTTTAAGGAAGCACGATTCGGTGGTGCAGCAGACCTAAGGTATAACATTACACCAAAGATTGGAATTAATGGTGCTTATCGTGTTATCTACGACACAGCACCAATTGTACCAATTAGAAAGACTTATACAACTGTAGAGAGGCGGGTCTTAGTGTGTCCTTTTAAGTAATATAAGCAACATTATTAAGCATAAAAACGCTGATAATTAATCAACAAGGACATACTTGACCACACCTTATGCTGAGGTAAAAACTAATCTTTAAAGAATCTCATTTCACGAAGATAAATATTTATTTTCATGAAAGTAAATGTTTATTTTCATGAAGAAAATATTTTCATGAAAATAATTCGGGAAGAAGTGCAAATATCAATGCTGGAGACGCAGAACAAGTGGAAGATGGTCGCTAAATCCATTATTAAAACGCATACCATTATAATTACGGCGGGGCTTTACTCCACCGTATTTTGTATCTTCTTCTAATAGAAACAACGCATCATTGATACGGCAATCTGTTACCCACGAACGCAGGTTTACACTTACGAGTATCTGATCCAGACTTCCCCATTCTCCATGATAACGATAAGTTCCTTTCGCTCCCATTACGTCCGTGCACTCCCTGCAGAGATATTAATCAATCCATGTTCGTACGCAAGTTGTAGGAAGGGACTATCTGCATAATCATTAAAGTCACCCATCACTAACAGTTTCAGGGTCTGTATACGCACTACGAAGAGAGTCTATAGCACTACACAATCGCTCCATCACGTGCATTCTAAAAGGACGAGAATAAAGTTCACCTCCCATTCGACTTGGGGCATGAAGTAGGAAAACGTGTAGCGTATCACCGCTTTCTATTTCACCTGCTACATGTAGAATATCTCGAGTTGGGCGCATTTCCTTCATAGGTATGACACGAATCGTATCGGCTTTTATCAATCGAAAGGAAAAAGGAGAATACAATAACGCCACATCTATACCACGTGCATCATTCGAAGCTGTCATCACATATTCATAACGAGCCTTACGCAACAAAGATCGACGAGTAAGATCAAAGAGTACACTATCGTTCTCTACCTCGCATAAACCTACAATATCAGGCAGCGTCCAACCACTACTATCTTCGCCACAAGCAATGATTGTCTGCCCTATTCTATTCAGTTTTTGCCAATACTTCGTACGTGTCCAATGGCGAGGAGAGTCTGGTAAGAACTCATAATCATTCTTCAAAGTATCGTGTCGAGTATCAAACAAATTCTCGGTATTGAGTTCAACAATCGTCAAACGAGTTTGAGCTTCAGATAAAAAAGAACTCAACAAGAACAAAAAGGTTAACAATATACGCATAAGTTTCAGGTTTATAGATAAGTAAGTTATTATTTCTTTATATCAATGTCTCGTGCCACATGATTACGTTTTTGGTCTGACACGTCTTCATATCAGCAGTATCCTTTTCATCAATATCTACATAAAACCATAATAACCTCCTTCTCGCTATTCATCTACACTCACCACCTATCACTCTACTTATTCACAACCTCCAACTGCTGACGTACACTCTCCTCATGTATTAATTCGAAGACCTGAGCAGCAAAGTTGGCATCCATACCGCATAGGCTCGCTTGTGCGCCACGCTTTTCGAGGATTTCACCATATCTACCAGTTTGAAGAATGGTCATATTATGCTCTTTTTTAAAGGCTCCTATCTCACGACAAATGCGGAAACGCTTGGCAAGAAGTCCCATTAAAGAGTTATCAAGCTCGTCTATTTGGGCACGAAGAAGTCTAAGTCCTTCGGTTGTAGAGGTATGATCGCGTACTACCAAAAGAGAAAGAATATAATCAAGAATATCAGGAGTTACCTGCTGTTCTGCATCGCTCCACGCCTTCTCCGGCGTACAATGACTCTCAACGATCAACCCATCAAAGCCTAAGTCCATAGCCTGCTGACATAGTGGTGCTATTAAATCGCGACGACCACCGATATGGCTTGGGTCACAGATTATAGGAAGTCCTGGTATTCTTCTACGTAACTCAATAGGAATCTGCCACATAGGGGCATTTCGATAAATTTTCTTTTCATAGCTTGAGAAACCTCGATGAATAACTCCTAAACGTTTCAAGCCGGCTTGATTAAGTCTTTGAAGTGCACTATCCATAGTTCAAGGTCAGGATTGACAGGATTCTTTACCAACACAGGGATATCTATTCCTTGCAAAGCATCAGCCAAAGCCTGCATAGCAAAAGGGTTGTGCAGATGTTCTGCACCTATCCCAAAGAATATCCATACCATATTTCAGAGCCACTTCAACATGCTCAGGTGTCGCCACCTCGGTTGAAATCATCATACCAGTCTCTTCCTTTACACGCTGCATCCATGGCAAAGCCATCTCTCCATTGCCCTCAAAACCACCCTGGTTTCGTGCGTGGTTTCCATACACCAGCACGAAGATATGGCATCCCTTTGGCTACAAGACTATGTGCCGTAGACATCACTTGTTCTTCTGTTTCAGCCGAACAGGGACCTGCAATGACTAATGGACGTTCCTTGTCGCTCGGAAGTCGCAAAGGCTCTAACTCTAATTCCATCATCATATATCTTTTATTTCTTATTTCACTTAATTGTTCCCCAAAGGTAATACAAATGATGCATAAAACCTTATTTTTACCATTCTAAAAGATGCAATTTGATTGCATGCTTTTATCATCAACTCTGTCTTTTTACACGTTGGAGAATACGCACATGACAACGATCATACGTCTCTCTACAACATACTTCAAGGCATTAAACGCTCATCATATCTTGTGCTTACCCTCAACACCATTGGTGCTCACCATCAACACGATATGTGCTGGGCATCAACACATTCATTGAAAATGAGCAAAAAAGACTCAAAAGAATATGAATTAAAGCATCAGAAAAACGCTAACAACTAACTCTATAAGACGAAATGTTTATCACTAAAATACATTATCTCTTTCTATTAAAATAAAGGAAATTCTGAGTCACATATCATCTTTTTACTATCTTTTGCATAAACATATAAAGAAACCTATGAAGCAGTTATATGCAATACTGACAGTAGCTATGCTTAGCGTTGTTCTCTGTTCACACGCACAAGAGCAGGTACAAATCCGACTTGTGAACGGAAACGGTATGGAGGCAGTTATCAGTAACTATGGTGCTCGCCTTGTCTCGCTTACTGCCCACAACTGGAATGGTAGGTTGGAGCCTATCGTAAAAGGGATATACCAATAAGGAGGAGTATCTGAAAGATAGAACCTTAGGGGGCTACCCTTATATACTTTGGCAAGAATAACGAGGAGACACTATCAGGCAAGATGTGGGAACTTGTTAGTTCTGACAACCAATCAGTTACACTACGATATGTGACTTCACAAGGAGAGAATGGATTAGATGGAAGGTTAAACGCCACAGTTACTTACACCCTATCTGACCAGAACGCCCTTGATGTAGACTATCGTGTTGCAACAACAGCTGAAACCAAAGTTGGAAGTAACAAATGGTATTTGTTTCAACTTATCAGGAGAGATGCACCGCTCCATCCTCAAACATCATCTCTGGGATTGATGCTGTTCAGATAAACACCTACAACGCTAAAAGACAGTTGACTGGTGTACTTCAAACGTATAAAGAACACCCCATTCGACTTTACAAAACCAAGAGAGATTGGTGAGCGTATCAAGAGTACGAGTAAGGGGATACGACAATGCCTATCAGTTGCGACATCCCTGATAACATGCAGAAAGGCTGCGCAATCCTCTTTTGATGCACAGAGTGGACGTGCAATGACAGTCTATTCAAGTGAACCAACACTCAATATTAACACGTACGGTAAGGAGAGTTACGGTATCTCATTACAGCCGAGTCCATGCTGGATATAATAGTGGTATGGAGAAAGTAAGTAACGAATTACAGCCCTGGACAGGTATTCCATGGTGCTACAGATGTTTCTTCTTTCACAACTGATCCTCCACTGATTATGCGCACCAAATAAAACATAAGTGCTAAGAACTTCTGAGATTACGCGGCGTAATATCCCCAGTTTGAAAAAGCACTAATTATCTTTAAAATCCTTGGCAGTTGACTGTCAAATATTTATATTTGCAAGCAAATGAGAAAATATAGTTTCATAATAGCGGCTATTCTCTGTATACCATTGCATGCACAGAATACTAAAGAGATCACAATGGAAGTACTTCCACTGTGGAACCTATCGAGTCAGCACGTCTACAAGGGCCACGCGAAGCCACTGAGGCTGAGAAGGAGTATGCCAGACGATTGGCTGAAGACCGTGCACAACAGGCACAGATAGACAACAATCTACCCTCTCATTACAGAGAACGGACAAACCGTTACACCCAAATGATTTCTATTATCCGGCTTGGGGATATGGTGTTGGAGCATGGAGATTACATAAAGGGTTGAACATCAACCTTGGTGCTATCGGCCTTTGCAAGCTTTTGGACATGGAAACAATCATGGTGCAGGCTTTCTCACAGGATGTATCGTAATGTATGTAACAAACCTATCAAAGAAAGCTACATTGGCTGTTGGGTGGATATGTAAACCATCTTACCTATCGTGGCGACAACTACTTTCGTGGGTGGTATCAATGCTGTCTTTGGCTATCAGTTCAATGAACATTGGAGTGCATACGCCTTCGTTCAGAAAAGCTTTTACATCTAACAACTTTTGGAGATGCCTTTGGCTACGGAGGTTATGGTTCACCTTATTGGGCAGGCTATGGTGGCTTCGGCTATTCACCTTTCGGCTATGGTTATGCTTCAATGGGATACGGATATGGACCAATGGGCATGGGCTTACGGCACTGGAGTTAGTCGCTACATGGATAGAATTGGTGGTGGTGTGACCTATCAATGGGGCTCTAAACAATCAGAATTCAATTTCTGTTAGCGTAGAGTTTCGACCGTCTCCCTACACAAACGTAATGGTTTCTATAATACCAGTCGATATGATTATCCTGTAAGATAAAGAGGTACAACAGGTTTCATAGAAAACAAATAGAGTTTACTATTTACTATCGTTCATTGCTAGAACAAGTAATTAGTAAACTCTATTTTTATAATACTAAATTCATCTTATTTCATCCATCTTAATCGAAGACTATTAAGTACAACACTAACACTGGAGAATGCCATCAACGCACTTGCCCATGATGGAGTAATCTGCCAATCAATGCCAAAAGCATAAAGCAGACCTGCTGCTAATGGGATACAAACAATGTTATAGATGAAAGCCCAGAAGAGATTCTCCCAAATCATACGTACTGTATTGCGACTCAACTGTATCGCTTCTGGGATAGCCGACAAGTCATCTCCCATGAGTGTCACCTGTGCTACATCCATAGCTACGTCCGTTCCCTTACCAATAGCAATACTTACATCTGCCAAAGCCAAGGCTTGTGTATCGTTAATACCGTCACCTACCATTGCTACTCGCTTCCCTTCGGCTTGCAACTGTCTAACAAGATTCTCCTTATCTTGTGGCAACACCTTACTATGATAGTGTTTTATACCAGCCTTTTCAGCCCAATAACGAGCCGCCTCGTCCTTATCTCCACTCATCATATAGACCTCAATCCCCTTCTTCTGTAGCTCATCCATTGCCTCACGAGCATTAGGTTTTAATGTTTCACGCTCTTCAAAAGGAAGGTTATCAGCCTTTGTAAAATCGATGTTCTTATTCGGAATGGTCAAAGTACCTGTCTTATCGGTCACCAACACATCTACCTTACGCAGACTCTCTAAGGCTGCAGCATCCTTAATAAGGATTTGCTTCTGAGCAGCTTTACCAATACCAACCATCAGCGCAGTAGGTGTTGCCAATCCCATTGCACATGGACAAGCAATGACTAAGACAGCAACAGCTGACATAATTGCCTGTGGTAAAGCACTATTCCCACCTATCAACCACCATAAAAGGAAGGTAACAAGAGCAATACAAGCTACCACTGGGACAAATACTAAGGCTGCCTTATCAACGATTCGTTGGACTGGAGCCTTTGAACCTTGTGCTTCTTGCACCATTTTAATTATGTGAGCTAAGGCAGTGTCCTCACCAACTTGACGAGCACGCATGCGGAACTTACCTTGACTTGGTATTGTTCCTGCCAACACCTTTGAGCCTTTTTTCTTCTCCGCAGGCGTTGGTTCACCCGTTATCATACTCTCATCAACGTAGGCTGCATCAGCTGTCATAAAGCTTTCTGCCCAAATCACCTCACCATCTACAGGTACCTTTTCACCAGGGCGAACCTCCAAAACATCCCCAACCTCAATGGTTGAGAGTGGAACCTCCTCTATCTTGTCGCCATCAACGATATGTGCTGTCTTCGGAGCCATACCCATCATCTGACGAATAGAAGATGCCGTACCGTCTTTAGCCTTCTCTTCTAACAGTCTACCAGTCAAAACGAAGGTAATAATCATTACTGAAGCATCAAAGTAGGTGTGCCATACAACTCCCCTACTTGCCCATACAGCATCTCCCCAAAACGTGTTAAACGCACTGAAAAGAAAGGCAATACCCGTAGACAAAGCCACCAATGTATCCATGTTTGCACTGCCATGACGCAACTGTCTAAACGAAGATACATAGAACTGGCGACCGCAATAAAGCATGTTTGCCAAGGCTATCAATAATGCAACCTGATTGGCTAATATCACGAGAACCCAAGTCTATCCATCGCATAGACACACACATCACAGCTATTGAAAACAACCATGACAACACCGTCTTACGCTTTAGGAGTACATACTCACGCTTCTCTATCTCGTCTACCGACGTCTCCTTATCTATCACTAAGTCATATCCGAGTGCATTGATTTCAGCCTTCATCTTCTCAAGTGAGATTACCTGAGGATTGAAATCAATCAAGGCTGAACGACCAGGTAGCGAAACAGAAGCAGAATTAACACCCTTGAGTGTATTCAACTTCTTCTCTATATTGGCTGAACAGGAGGAACAAGCCATACCTATAACTGGAATTGTCTGTTTCATAATAATACTATTTTTATCTTCCCCTTACCAACGAAGGGGAAGGATTCTACAAATGAAAAGAGCATAAAAATATGCTCTTTAGAGTATAAATAAGCTGTTACAAACTCAGCTCATAGCGTCCGCTGTTGTCTACAGCTCCCTTGATTTCAGAAGGATTAACCTTACTTTCGTCATATTCTACTGTGACATTAGCATCTTCAAGATTAGCTTCAGCAGACACTACACCATTGAGTGCTTTTAAGGCATTCTCAACATTTGCCTTACAATGTACACACTTCATACCACTTACTGCATAAACATTCTTTTTCATAAGTCTTTCCTTTCTATTAATATTATGTGATTACTATTCTATTTTCTTCTTATCGTTTGCAAAGTTACACATATATTATCTATCATGTCTTATAGAATTATGGATAAAGATTATAACTTCTCGCATCAGTTCTACAAGAAGTTCATTCATAACATGGTAAGAAAAGAGTCTAAAATATCATCATCCAGACGTTGAAAATTATTACACAATTTCGAACTAAAAAGCCTTTAGAATAATGCTAAAAAGATAGGTATAAAAGTCGAGTTTATAACCGACAGCAAATCAATTAGTTACAAAATCGCATTTTCAAAAAGGTGCTAACACGGTGCAAAAGGGCGTTAGTTTGCTTCCTAAAAGGGCGTCTTTAAGAAGACAATTAAGGCTTTAATTGAAACGCTATTAGTGCTCTATTAAAATATGACAAGTAAAATATTACAACAAAATATTCTTCTTTGCATCATTAAATATATAGCTCACTTTTCCTCCTAACATCTGTCTATTTTTCCATCCCTGAAAGTAAGGACAAAAAATTATATTCCACCTATAAAGCAGTAGACTTAACTTTGTAAATAGTAGCCCTAAAGTTTATCTAAGGACGTTCGAAGATTATCTTTCCAAGCAATACGTAACTTA